>PDWJ01000009.1_pt1 | contig 415647 bp, 397 predicted proteins | sample 1430881 | NCBI WGS metagenome assembly PDWJ01 (sample SAMN01162460, study PRJNA174530) | Oral metagenome, whole genome shotgun sequencing project. | biome: Marine environment; feature: Marine mammal; material: Swab sample of the gingival sulcus; isolation source: swab sample of gingival sulcus...
TTCGTTGCCATGCTCCATGACGTATTCGACCTCATCGGCGGTTTGACCGATCAGCGCTCCCAGTTCGGCGAACATTTGGTTGCCGCTGAACTCGCCGCGATCATTTCGCTTGGAAAGCTCGAGCACGGCACCGCTGAGCGTCAAATCGTTTTGACGCAACCAGCGATTGAACCCATCGTCGCGAATAACATCAAAAAAGTCGAAAACAATCGCCTTGATCATGACTACATTGTAACGCACGGCGCCTTGTTTGGCGCGCCAGCGGTCGAAAAGAAATTATCAGCGCGCCCCTCTGCTACAAGGGGTCTCCTTGTAGCAGGAATCTAGATTTAGAAGGCAGTCCTCTAACAGCAGCGTTTACATTAATTATGACAGTAGTACACTGGAGTTATGGCATGTCGGAAGAAGCGATATCGATCAACTGGAACCAGCCATAGGAAAAGCTTCTTTGCAATATTTGGCATATTCGGTGTGATCGCGGCACTGCAATTTGTTGATGTGGCGTTACAGCAAAATCTATCGAGTCGCGCTGGTCTTCTTGTTTATCCGATATCGACAATTCTTGTGACGCTGATGCTCGTTTGGCGTCGGCGCATGTATGTAAGTGTTCGGCATGCTGCTTTTGCCATAGCCTTTGGCGTATTTGTTGCACTTATCCGCTATCTTAACGGTGATGAGTTTTGGCTGGATCTCGGAGTTTGGATGTTTGTAGGAACGCTTGGCGCTCTCACTATGCTCAAGCACGCAAATATTCTGAAAGAAACACTCGGCTTCGGACGACTATTTCGTTCGCGAAGAGCTCTCGGCATTTGTTTGGGCCTTGGTATCGCGCTCGGCCTGATTAACCTCAATTTTGATCACGCCGCTGGTGCTCCATTTTTAACCCAATTGCCGAATTGGTTTGCGCTCGGTCTTAGTGCTGGTTTACTCGAAGAGATGGGGATTAGATTATTCATCCTTTCACTTATCGTTTATTCTCTAGGCCGGATGCCTCATCGGCGTTTAGAAATTACGCTCACGTATATGCTTTTGATTATTCCACATAGTTTTCTACATCTCACGGGAACTGCTGCTGCTGGCGAATGGGCATCCGCCATTAGCAATACAGTGTCGCTGGCTATTATTTTTGGCTTTCCACTGTCGTTCTTGATGATGCGATACGGTGTTGCTGCCGCTGTTATCGCCCATACATTGATCGACACGCTACGATTTCTCTATAGTGGCGGTTTGTAAATGTAGCGGCAGTAAGTACGCAGAAACGCAGTCGATCCCTGATAAATATGCGGAGCGCTCGAGACGTGTCATCTTGCGGGGCTGTGAATGTTATTTTCAGCCCGTACTGTTTGCTAACGCTTGTTTAAGTTGCTCGGTTGAGCTGAACAAAATGCCGTGTATTCCGGCGGCTGTTGCTCCGGCGATGTGCCGCGGGTTGTCGTCGACGAACACGCATTCATCGGCTGTTACGCCGAGCCGTTCGAGAACGATTGCAAAAATCGCTGGCTCGGGTTTCGTTGCCATGCTCCATGACGTATTCGACCTCATCGGCGGTTTGACCGATCAGCGCTCCCAGTTCGGCGAACATTTGGTTGCCGCTGAACTCGCCGCGGTCATTTCGCTTGGAGAGTTCGAGCACGGCACCGCTGAGCGTCAAATCGTTTAGGCGCAGCCAGCGATTGAACCCATCGTCGCGAATAACATCAAAAAAGTCGAAAACAATCGCCTTGATCATGACTATATTGTAGCGTATGTCATTCTGCTCGACATGCTGTCGGGCAGCCCTTGCGACAAAAGAAACACCCACATCTTCTGCTACAAGGAGTTGCTCTGTAGCAAGAATCTAAAGCAGCTTCTTGAAAGAACGAGGCTCAATGGCTAAAAATGATGAGCATACGAATCCTTTTCTGGTTGTTTTGGCCTTCAGGGGTGAAGCGTTCTTGTGCCAGGACATCAACCAAGACCCCGAATTACTGTCACGGCTCTAGAGTGGGGGTTTTGAGAGGGATGTGTATTAGGCATAGACAAAACGCATAAAAAGTGCTACAATTTGCATGTAAAAGTATTGTGTTTGCTTTTCAGTGGGAATGGCGACAACGGTTAACTACTGCATAGTAGAAAGCGAGGAAAGATTCTATGACAAGAGGCTATGAGTCCAGCGGCGTGAGCAGTGCAGCAGACGGAACACGTCCCTGGTTGAACCTAGGAAAAGGTGCTGCATTGCTGACAGCAGTAGCATTGACTGTGACAGGCTGTACTGCATCGGGCGACACCACTCCTGAAAATACTAGTGCAGTATCCGCATCGACCGAGATGGGTTCTACTGTCGGCGAAGCGACTATGCCGGCGCCTGAACAACAGGCATCTATGACAGAAGCAGATGCCTACGTCTCAGAGCAAACAAAACAATTGGCTCTGGCTATGTTGGATACTCTCGCGTCGCCAGACGCAACCCAGCAGCAAGATACTCAGCTTCGATTTGGTCTCAGCGACCAAGGCGAAGGGCAGGCCGCCTCGGGTCCGCATGTGACTATAGCTTATGAAGCCCCGAAAGAAGACAGCGTAGATCCCGATTCTATACACCTAGCGTTCGCTGTTCCCCAAAGCGTAGCCGATACGCTGGCGCGAGACGGGGTTACTCCATCGACAATACGCGGCGCACTTGAGGGGAGTGGTACGCGGTTTGCATACGGAGATGTACGGCTTAACACTGAAGGTGGCCGCGTGATATATGCAAACTATTTTGTGGGCGCACAGGGCAACGGCCCCGATGGATCCGAAATCCCAGATATAGATACCGGGAGTGCGGCTACTTTCGTAAATACCATCTATTATGGGGCTGGAGAGCATTTTGGCTATGAGGCGGTAGCGTAAAGTGTACCCTCGATAATTCCGCCAAACACAAGCCCGCAGGATGTATTAATGTGCGGCGTTAGAGGTCTAGTCTAGCGCTATGCGCGCGCGAAGTCTGATAGGCTATACATATTATTCGTGAGTGGGGCTGACGGAATACCCAAGCCGTGGTTTGGGTTGTGAGTATGCGGGCGAGACTGGTATACTGTGGTTATGCTTGTGAAGGGGATCGGTAAGTACCGACAGGTATGGCGATGGTTGGCTGTCATCTGTTGCGTGGTTGCGCTCGGCGTTTTTTTGGCAACGCGAGTGTTTGCGGCCGCTGTCCCGACAGTGTCTTTTAGCAGCACCGAACCGCAGCCGTTCATCGGTGAGGATTTCAACTTCACGGTGACGTTCGACAACACTGGCGATAGCGCCGGCTACGGTCCGTACGTCGATGTGGTTGTACCTGGTGATGTTACGCTTAACTCTGCGCAGTACGTTGGTTCTGGTGTGCCGCTTGGCACGCCGCTGGTTTTTCCAGTCGGTTCGCCGTCTTGCGTAGAACATCCCTTTGCCAAAAATATGTACGGTGAGCCAGCTGAAGTATGTCTGCCAAATAACCCGAGCGTCGGAGCGAAATTATACGCCGTCAAGCTGCCGTTCGGCTCGTTTGTAGAAGAGCAAACTGCTGCTGAGATCGAATTTTCCGCCAGCATGAGCCCGACTGCCACCATCGGCGTCGCTCAACCGATCACGGCGCAGGGCGGGTTCTACCTCGGTGAAGATCCGCTGAACAATCCTACGACCGATGCGCCATTTACTGGCAATCAAGCGTCTCATGATGTCACGCCGTCGGTCATGCGCATTAGCAAAGCTTACGTAACCGACTATCTCGCAAACGAGCCAGAAATTACACTTGGCCCGAACAACCAGCAAGTGTTTCGCTTGTCGGTCGATGTGGCAAATGGCGCGACCATCGACAATCTAGTTATTCAGGATACGTTAGCGGCTGAGTTTACTCGCCTCGGCGAGCAGGCAATTACTGCTGGCGGTGTCGACACCAGCAGCGGTCAGGACGTCACCGTCACGTGGCCGAGCATTACGGGCGGCCCGGGTGCGGTCGACGCGTCGGTCGATGTGCGGTTTGCCGTACCAGTGGATGCAAATGGCGCGCCGGTCGTTGACAGTGCGAACGGATATTTAAATACCGTGGGCAACACCGCTACGGTCGATGGCTCCTACCAGTCAAACACACTACCTCAGCAGTCGACCTCGCTCGCCGCGCCGCTCAACATCAAACCGCTTATCACGCAAAAAACCGTTGCCATACAAAATGACGTTGGCGCCGCAGACTACACGCCGGGCGACACCGTCAGGTACACGATCGAGACGTATGTCAGCGATTACCACGCCCTGAGCAACCTGCAGATCACCGATATTGCTCCCGACGGCGTCACGTACCAAACCGGCTCGTCGACGGTCGAGCTGACGCAGGCGGGCGCGACTAACACATTGGCGATTACGCCGACGGTGACAAACGATGCGCCAGGTGCTGGTCAGACGACGCTGCTATACGATCTCTCGGGTGAGGGCAATCTACTCGGCGGCTGTTTTGTGACGAATGCTAACCCAGACTGTGCTGTGAGAGATGAAGGCCGCACCAAAGTGCGCATCACGTTTGACGCGACAATCGACGACACCTATGCAAACAACCAGCCAATCGACCAAAACGACACGCTCGTCAATGATGTTTCGAGCCAGGCAGACCTCCTCGGCAGTGACTTGACCGACACAGGCGATGATGTCGGCGATGACAGCAGCGCCTCGCTGACAGTGGTCCGCGGCTCGATTCAGAAATCGCTCCACGCTGTCAACGGATCGACTACACTACCGACTGAGCTATCGGTTGGCGACGTCGTAACCTATCGTTTGCAGTATCAATTGCCGTCAACCGATGTTAATGAGCTAATTTTAGATGACTTCCTACCCCTGCCGATGTTTGATGCCAGCGAAGTTATCAACTTTGACGCCAGCGTACCCAAAGGCACTATTCCAGCGGCGGGGCAGAGTAACTTTGGTGCACTTGAAACGCTGTATGACTTTGAGGGCGACGTACCAACTCTCACGACCGAACCAGGCAATGTCGTGCGCTTTGCCTATTCGGCGATCAACGACGTAAACAACGCCAGTCGGGCAGTCGATATTCTGTTTAGCGTCACAATCTCAGACGAGGCGTACGCACCGAATCTATCAGTCACCAATCTTGCGACCGCCACAGAGAGTAGCCAAGTTTCAAGTTCCACCAGCACCAACGCGCTAGTGCAAATTCAACTCGGCATACCACAGCTAGTTATCGACAAAGGTGCTGTCGCCACCTCGAACCCTGAAGCCGTGTTCTCGCCGACGCCAAATGCACCAGTCAGCTTCAATGCGCCCGGCACGAGCGGCCCGCGTTTTAGCGGTACGATTACCTCGGCTAGTTTGGACAGCCAGCCGATCAGTAGCAGTGTCAATGATACCGATGGTGGCGACATCACGACCTTTGCTATCGTGGTCGAAAACGAGGGCGACAACATCGCGCATGAAATCGACATCACCGACAGTTTGCCAGCTGAATATGGCGAACCGACCAGCGGTTACAACCTGCGCGTCAGCAATGGCGCCGGTACGGTGCTGCCGCATACCAATATCGGCGGTGGCAGCGGCTTGTTCGACCAGGGCATTCGCATCACACCAGGCTTGCCTGGCGGTGAAACTGACGGTACGAACATTATAGTTATTACGTATGACGCTGTGATTACCGCGAACGCCCCAGTTGGAACCACGCTAACCAACACGGCGAGTGTGACTAACTTCACCGCTCAGCCGGGCGGCGTCAACTATGTCACCGATCCAACTACCTTCCTAGCAACGGCCGACGCGAACGTGCCTGATCCGACCATGACTCATGTCATCGCAAGCACGGCCGATCCGTCGACCACGGGCGACCAAGTTGCCATCGGCGAAGAGGTGACGTACACCACAACCATCACGCTACCCGAAGGCTACACGCCGAACGCCAAGCTAACAGGTTCATTCGATAGTTGTCTAGCGCTGACTCATCTCGACAGCCTGACGCCGAGTAGCGGCGTCACGACCAGCGGCGACTTCAATACGGCGTTAGCAAACGCCAGCGTGACAGGCAATGGTAGTCAGTTTGAGATAGACCTCGGCGATATCACCAACGCCGATACCGACAACAACGCGCCAGACACATTAACGCTGGTTTATCGCGGCATACCAACCAACTCGTCGAGTTGCAATGCCGGCAATACTAGAGGCGCCAACATGAACTTCACTTGGGATACCGACGGTAGCGCAACTGGTAACGCTCAAGTTGTCATCGCCGAGCCAAATATCACCACCAACAAAGTATTCACAACTAGCGGCGGTGATGCGGACGACACAAAGACCATACAACTAACCGTTCAGGGCGCAAGTGGTGCTAATCGTTCGACGGCTCACAACGTGGTGGCGACTGACGATCTATCATCGACCAACTTTGTTTATGCTGGTAACATGACCAGCGTCAGCGGCCCAGCGCCAACTAATATGTCAGAATCTGGCGGCGTCGTGACGTTTAATTGGGATAGTTTAGCGCCAGGACAGACCGCCGTCGTCAGTTTTGACACCACGCTCTCAGCCAACACGCAGGCTGGCCAGACCTATCCAAATACCGCCAACACCACTTGGACCAGCCAGGCTAGCGACCCAACTGGCGTCGATACGTACAACTCGCTGGCTTGTCAGCGTACTGGCAACACTGGCGGCTGCGGCGGCAATGTCAATGATTATCGATCAAACGGCAGCGCCAGCATAACGGCCACCAATCTGACTCATAGCAAATCAATCGTTGCCACCAGCGAGGATTCAACCACTGGCAATAACGCCACCATCGGCGAGGTAGTTCGCTACCGCCTTGTCACGTCTATACCCGAAGGCTCGCAAACCGATTTGAAATTAAACGACCAACTACCAAACGGCATGAGCTTTATCGACGACGGCAGCGCCCGAATGGCCCTGGTATCAACTAGCGGCGCGATTACTTCGTCAACCATCAATGGTGCTGGACTAGCCGTCAGCGGCGGTACCGCCAACATCAACTCGATCACGCCGACGTTCACCGTGCCAAGCAGTGCGATTAGCGGCGGACCGTTTAGTAACGGTACCGACCCAATTTTCGAGCTAGGCGACATTACTAACACTGACAATGATGCCGATAACGAGTACGTCGTCGTCGAATTCAATGTGCTGGTGCGCGACGAAGCCACCAACCTACGCGGCACCACGCTGACCAACACTTACGGCGCCACTATCAATGGCACATCAGCTGGCGCCAACAACAGCACCGCACTGACTGTCCAAGAACCCGACATCAGCCTGGACAAAACAGTCGGCACTGCACCAGTCGACGCCGGTGACGAAGTCGTCTACCACATAGTCATCACCAACCAAAACGGCGCCAATGTCATCACCGGCCACGACCTCAGCTTTAGCGATGAACTAAATACGCATTTACAATTTGTTGCCATCGATAACGTCGCCGCCCCAGCTTATGTCACGCTCGACACGTCGGGTACCAGCGGCCAAAACGTATCAGCCAACTTTGCTGAGCTGCGCCCAGGCGACAGTGTATCGTTTGATATTCGAGCTACTGTCAGAGACACTGCACCAGCCAATTTCATCGTGCCAAACACCGGCGAAATCGAAGCCTCATCGCTGCCTGGCGACGGCACGACACCGAACCCAACTGGCTCGAACGCACCAGCCGACAGCGAGCGTACTTACAACGGCAGCAGCACCGCCAACACCCAGCTCGGCCCGCCGTCCGTCGAAAAACAAGCGCCGAACGCCAGCGACTATGTCATCGGCGAGACGGTCGAGTATCCCATCGTCATTCGCGTACCAGAAGGCGTCACTCAAAACGTCAGCGTGAACGACCTGCTACCAGCTGGACTACGCTACGAATCATTCACGCTCGACACCGCCGGCTTCAGCGGCAGCCTGACAAATGACCCGCCCATCATCCCTACGCCAGTTACCGTACCAGGCAACGACGGGGAAGATGCAACCTTTGATTTTGGCACCATCAATGTCAGCGGCACCAACGGCAATTACAGCCAGTTCCGCTTGCTTGTCACCGCTCGCGTCACCGACAATACCGCAACTGTATACGAAGGCGCGACGCTCACCAACGGCGCCAGACTCACCTACATCGATCCAAATACCAACCAACCGACTACGCTCAACAGCCCAACTTCACCAGCTATCACCATTCACGAACCATCGCTCACTACCACGAAAACCCTGGCCGACCCAACTACGCCGCGCCACGTTGGCGACACGCTCGACTACACCGTAAATGTCAGCAACACTGGTCAGGCGACGGCGTATGAATGGCAGATCGACGACACGCTGCCAGAATACACCAACCTGACTGGCCAGCCGACATGTAGCATTGGCGGTTCGCCGGTAAACATCAACTCATCGGTCAATGGCGGCGTATTAAATATCCAGCCAAACCCGTTAGCGGGTAGTGCGTTAGCAATTGGCGAATCTGTAAGTTGTACATACGAACTAACGGTCACGGCAGGCGCCTTGGCGAGCTCAACCTATAGCAACACCGCTGATGCCGACTGGCGCAGCGCACCGGCTACTGATCCGATCAGCCGTCTATACGACGATAGCGTACCGCTGGCGGTCGACGGTACGCAAGACACCGCTACAGCGAGCTTCACTACGGACGGCGCTATTATCGCTAAATCAAACGGCGGCCTAAATACTGCAGTCGTCGGCCAAAACATACCATTCACCTTGACGGTGAGCATCCCAGCCGTAACCGCCAACGATTTCACGGTGGTCGATACCTTGCCGGCTGGTTTGATATTCAACAACGATGCCGTCGTGACTGGTACCACTGGTGTGAGCTTGGCTGTTGGTGGACCAAACGACGGCTCAGCCCCAACCACGCTAACGTGGACAGACAGCTCGCTGGTCGGCGATGGTACGCCGATCACCATCACCTACACCGCTCGAGTTGCTAACGTCGCATCGGTTCAAGATGGCGTTAATCTCGAAAACACTGCCGAATTGTCCTATGTAGACTCAGCCAGCAACACCGTAACCGCCCCAGATGTACATAGCGACGTCGATGTCATCGAGCCAGTTTTGTCGGTCAGCCTGACGCAGGACAACACAACACCGCACTACGGTGAAACCGTGACGTACACGGCGACCATTTCTCACGACGCGAACAGCACGGCGGATGCTCATGATCCGACTATGAGCTTTAGCATTCCAAACGGTATGACGTTTGATCCTGGTTCGGTCAATTTGCCGCCTGGCTGGACGGTCAGCGTCAGCGGACAAGACGTCACCATCAGTGGCGGCCAAATACCGCTTGGCGATAGCGTCACGATAGAGTTCAGCGCTCAAGTCAATCAGCCAGACAGCGCGGCGGCGCTCGGCACTACGTTGACGGTTTCGCCTGAAGTAACGTGGTCTTCGCTGGCTGGCGACGTCAGCGGCGAGCGCACCGGGGCAGGCGGTCTAAACGATTATGCAGCCAACGATTCAAGCAGTGCCACCATGACCGGCGTCGATATGACTGTCCAAAAAACCACCGCATCGACCAGCTTGATACCAGGCGACGCGCTTGTCTACGCGCTGGCTTACGAAAACACCGGCAACGCTGAGGCGCATGACGTCGTTTTGACAGATACCGTTCCGGCTGGCACGACATTTGACGCGACCGGTTCGACCGCTGGCTGGTCGTGTGCTGACGGTGCAGCAGCTGGCACTGTTTGTACGATCAATGTCGGTGACGTTGCGGCTGGAGCTAACGGCACGGTTAATTTCGCCGTTAATGTCTTATCAGTTGAAGACCTGGAACGTGATCAACAAGCCGTAGCTAATAGCGCATCGATCGACAGCGCTGATAGTGATGGACCTGATCGTCAATCTAACGACAACAGCAGCAGCGCGACGACACCATTTGAGATTGCCGATGTCGCCATTGATCTTGGGTTGACTCCGAGCGAAGTCGTCGGCAGCAAAGACTTCACCTACAATCTTTCGATCACCAACAACGGGCCAGATGAGTCGACCAACAACATCGTCACCGCAGTCATACCCGACGGCGTCGACTACGTCGGCAGCTCAGCTGGCTGTACGTACGACGCAGCCACGCGAACCGTGACGTGTAACTTAGCCACCTTGGCGAATGGCGATAGCCATGAATTCACCATCGATGTCACCGCCCAAGCGCCAGGCGAGTATCAGCTGTCGGCTGAGGTCAGCAACGATCAGCAAGAGCCGAGACTGGATAACAACCCCGCTCAGATCAGTACCGCAGTCAACCCCGTCGACCTAGAAGTCAGCCAGACGGTCGACAACAACCGTCCACTCGTTGGCGACGAAATCGAGTTTACGATCACCGTCAAAAACAACGGGCCAGACGTCGCGACTGACACAGTACTGCGCAACTTCCTGCCGACCAATCTACGAGCGCTCACCATCGAGACAGATAGCGGCAGCTGCGACCTCGTCTCGCTCGAATGTCAGCTCGGCGATCTCGCGAGCGGACAGTCAGAAACCATCCGCATCCGCGCCCGCGTGCTCAGTGCTGGCACCTTCTCGCTACGCTCAACCGTCTCGACCACCAACTACGACATCCTCGCCGCCAACGACCTCGCAAATATCGAGCTCATCGCCTCCACCCCACTCGCAGACACCGGCCAAAGCATTGCCCCACTGCTCGCAGGCCTAGGCCTGCTCGGCAGCAGCCTCGCCGTATACATCCACCGCCGCTCCCGAAAACCACAGCCGGCCTAGCGTATATTGTTCTATTCCGATTTCAAGATGGATTGGCAGACTTCTTCCGACACTGCTACATCCGCGACGCCGCCAGCTAGCATAGTACAGACTGTCCTCATTGCATCCTCATGTTTCAATTCGCCAAAACCGAGATCGGGCAAGTCAGGACCGGCATTGCCATCAGACACGAAGATGACCTTGTAGTCTAGGTCATGCGCATGGCGCGCTGTCGTAACCGAACAGTATTGCGTCATCATGCCAGCAATAACGACCGTGTCGATACCGTTTCCTCGCAGCAACGCATTTAGCTCGGTGGCTTCAAAGGCGCTGTAGCGAGTTTTGCGAACAACGCAGTCCTGCGAAGTTGGTGCTAGATCCTCGATAATGTCAACACCAGGCGTCCCCTCGACAAAAACCTCCGTGTCGTCAAAATCACCCATTCTGCCGACATCCACGCCTGAGGCACGATGAACGTGCTGCACGAACACAGTCATAAGACCACGCGAGTGCGCCGCGTTTCGCAGTGCAATCAGCGGCTGAAGAATCTTTGCAGAATTTTCGGTATACAACGCTCCAGCTGGGCTGAAATACTCTGCCTGGGCGTCAATGATCAGAAGTGCAGTCGTGTTCTTTGGTGTCGCGTATAACATGTCTTCTCCTCATATATGCAGCGAAATACCTCTTGAGTTTCTATTATTGGCCGTCTCCTATACTATGTCAACGACTAGCGCTTCACCTCGGCGACCGGGTCGGGCTCGCGCGGGTCAAAACCAAGTTTTTTGATCTCTTCGTCCGTGAAATTACGAGGCTCTTCGCCCACCAGACTATGCAACCCCATGACATCTTCCCAACTGAGCGACTTGGACGTTTCTAGGCCACCGGGTCCCCCCACGTGAGCATTATAGGTAACAACATGACTCAAAATGTTATTTACGATGGCATTCATATCCTCATTCTCTTTTGACCCGGGCACACCGGGCACACACTTTTCTAGCCCAGTCCTCATCGACCCTCTCAGCACTTTTAGCAGCATGTCGGTAGTGAATTTGTCATACGATATATAGGGTTTTATTAAGGCGTTTTCGCCCTCAAAAAATGCGCCAAACAACCTCGGGGCACGCAACGCACGATTAGTTTCGACCATAGAACGAACTTTTCGCGTTGCACCGATAGCCTCGAGATATGTATCCGCTGTGCGCGGGTTGACATAAGCGTTTGGCACATCGCCTGCGTCAAAGACCGCTTTTGAACCGAACTCGGCAAAAGCTACCTTCGCAAGACCGTCACGCAATTTTTCGCGTACGCTAGGTCGCGGGCCCGGCAATATGATAATCCGATTATAACCAGCGCTTCGAGCTTCTATCAAATCGACAGCTACCTCAGGATATTCTGCGGCTTCGCTCATTTCATCAAAAAGAACGATCTTCTGTTTAGGTGCGCCGATAGATTCCTGTGGCGTTGGAGCTCTACCGATCAGACTATTCATCGGATATCTGAAGGAATCTTCTATAATCAGATCTGTGTACGGAATGCCCGCTGTATCTAGCACGGGTTGAGTCTGCATCGTCTTGCCTGTGCCGTGACGACCAGACAAAAGAATAGTATTACAACCCGTCGCAAACTTTCCGACTGCCATCTTCACGAAATTACGCCATAAGTTGGGCCGCTCGCCTACTGACTGTTGCCACGGTTCGCCTCCCGGGTAAAACCCTTGCCCGTCTACGGGTTGGGTTGTATTCCAAAATAGCTCGCTAGGTGAATATGATAAGGGATCTGTTTTATCTGCCGCCGACCGATAATCATCGACAGTGGGCTGACTCGGCTTAGGTATTACCGGTACTGATTCATGGGGAGATGGCATATTCGTTGTCGTTAATAGTATACGGTGTATATTGTATCAGTACATTATGCTTTTGTCAAATGCTGTCTCACGCCCCAACGACTAGCGCTTCACATCGCTTGCCGAAGACATATGTATGATACTACGCGGTCGAAATCGGATTTAACTCCGATTTCACCTACCGCTCACGCCTGATACCGCCCATGTTGCCGTCCGCGCTGCACCCAGCTTGGCGTTGCCTGTGTGCGACGTTCAGACTTCTGGAGTATGGTATTTACGCGTATCTTGAGCAAGCGGCAACACTGAATGTAGTGCAATCTTGGGCACGGTATGCGTTTGGCTGGTATACTATATGTATGAAGTTGGCGCAAAGCCCTTTTTGCCGTATAGCCGAGCCGCGGGCGATGGTGTAAAAACGGCAGCTCAAAGGACGTCGACTGCAATAAAATCAGAAGATAGCTAAACACAAGAAAGAAACGAGTATAGTATGGTAACTATTTACTACAGTCGTGCGCGAGAACGGGCGCTGCAGAAGCTTGATGCGCCGAGAGCAGGGTCGTGGATTGCGGTCACAAACCCAACCAAAGAAGAGCTGGATGCGCTCAGCGAGCACTACCATCTTAACCGCGATACGCTTGACGACGCCACCGACATGTATGAAGCGCCTCGTATAGAAACCGACGATCGCGCGACATATATCTTCACGCGGTACTGCCACCCAGAAGGGGCGGAGGTCGCGACTGAGCCGCTGCTTATCATATATACGAACGATTACATTTTTACGGTGTCGCGTATAGAAACGACTATTCTCGACCGGCTTATTGCTGACCAGCTAGAGTTCGTAACGACGCAAAAAGCAAAAACAGTGTTATGGATGTTGGCAGAAATAAACACTTCGTACGAAACGTATCTCACTAAAGTGTCGCGGCGAGTGTTACAGCTGCGCGCGGAACTGCGTCAATCGCGCCTGAGTGCCAAAGAGTTTGTGCGCACCATAGAACTCGAAGAAGACCTCAACGAGTTTCTTTCGGCGCTGCAGCCGCAGGAAATACTCTTTAGCTCGCTGCTTGGCGGCAAATACCTCCGCCTGTACGAAGATGATCGCGACATGATAGAGGACATAGAACGCAGCACGGGCGAGCTGATTGTCCAGGTGCAAGGGCGGCTGCGTACGCTTATGAATATGCGCCAGGCGTACGATGCTATCGCGACAACCAACCTGAACGCGACCTTTAAGCGCCTGACATCCATCGCTATTTTCTTGACCATACCAACGATTGTTGGCGGTTTGTGGGGTATGAACGTTACGCTGCCGTTTGCCGAAAGCCAGTACGCGTTTGCGTTTGTGGTTGCGCTTATTGTCGGGCTTTTCAGTTTGGCTTTGTTTATCTTTCGTCGAAATAAATGGCTGTAGGCTAGAGCAGGCCGCATGCAGCAGGCGCAATTTGTTCGGTTTCGCCTGTTTCCGTTATACTAACTGGCATATGAACCAGCTTTTTCAGGCGCATGCGCCGTATCGTGTTTTTGAGTTTTCTGTGCTTGCTATGGTTTCTGTGTTTGTATGCGCACAGGGAAAACAATGTGCCGCTGAGTTGTTTTGTAAACCAGAGTGCGGTTGGGTTTAGTATGTCACGCACGCGGCAATTTTATTATGAAGTCACGCACCGTCTGCCAGGTGCTTTGGCACGAAGCGGCGTTATACACACGCCGCATGGCGATATCAAAACACCGGCGTTTATTGTCGTTGGTACGAAGGCGAGCGTAAAAGCACTGACGCCAGAGCAGGTGGCGAGCACGGCTGCGCAAGCGGTTCTGGCAAACGGCTATCATTTATATCTGCAACCCGGCCCTGAGCTGATTGCGCAGGCTGGCGGGCTCGGGGCGTTCATGAACTGGCGCGGCCCGACTTTTACGGACAGCGGCGGGTTTCAAGTGTTGAGCTTGGGGAGTGGTTTCAAAAAAACGTTGAGTCTAGAGGTAGAAGGGGTGTCGGCCGATGACGTTACTGCGCCGCGCAAAGAGCGTCAAGCCTGGGTGGATAACGACGGCGCGACGTTCAAATCGTATCTCGATGGCTCTATGCACCGATTTACACCCGAAGTTTCTATCCAAATTCAGCACGACATAGGCGCAGATATTTGTTTTGCGTTTGACGAGCTAACCTCGTTGCTCGACAGCCGCGCCTACCAAGAGGAGTCCATGCGTGGGCGCACGCAACCGTGGGCAGAACGCAGTTTGGCGGAAATGCAGCGACTGCGCGAGCGACATCCAGAACGGCCGTATCAGGCTGTATTTGGCGTGTTGCAAGGCGCAAACTACGAAGACTTGCGGCGAGAAACCGCTCGGTGGATGGCGGAACGCGACTTCGATGGATATGGCATAGGCGGCGCTATAGAAAAGCGGCGGCTCGGCGAGATTGTGCAGTGGTGCAACGAGCTTTTGCCAGAAGATCGGCCAAAACACATGCTCGGTATAAGCGAGCCAGACGACATGTTTGCGGCGGTTGAACACGGCGTCGACACCTTTGACTGTGTTTCGCCCACGCGCGTCGCGCGCAACGGTGCTTTTTATACCTACGAAGGCCGCAAAAACATACGGACTGCCCGCTATAAAGCCGACTTTACGCCGCTACTAGAAGATTGCACCTGCTACACCTGCCAGCATTATACAAAAGCATACATACAGCATTTGTTTCGGGCGAAGGAGCTGCTCGCAAATACGCTCATGTCTATTCATAACGAAGCTTTCATCGTTGGGCTAGTCGACGGTATGCGCGCAAGTATCGAAAACGGTACGTTCTACGACTACCGCGATGCCTGGCTCGCTCGGTACTACCACGGTTCAAACTAGTCGTCTAGCTGCACGGAAAGAGGAGTGAAGTTGGTCTTTTTGTCGTAGTAGTCGGTGTGCTCGCGGGCTTTGAGCCAGTGAATAACGCGGTAAGTGACGGGGAGCATCACCGTTTCTACGGCAATTTTAAACCCTATGCCGACGAGAATGTAGTTAGTCATTTGCGAACTAGAAATAAGCCCGTAAAACGCTACCAAACAGAAAATAACGGTGTCTAGCGCCTCACCCAAGACCGTCGAAGCAACGAGCCGCTGCCACATTCGTTTACCTTGAGTGCGGATTTTCATTTTTGCCAGCACGAATGAATTGATAAACTCGCCGACGAGGTATGCGAGCAGGCTGGCAGCCACGATACGCGGCACAAACCCAAACACTGCGCCAAACTCCGCAGTGTTTGGTGCGCCGTTTACCGCCGGCAGCCACTGCACGAGGCTCATGACCGCAATCATGATGATGAGCCAGGTAAAACTGACCCATATGGCTCGCCGCGTATGTTTGTAGCCATACACTTCGGTCATAACATCGCCCAGAATGTACGCAAGCGGAAAGAGCAGCGCGCCGCCGTCGACAATAACCGGTCCAAGGGCGATAAGTTTCATTGCCCCGAGGTTCGAAATAATCAACACCGCCACGCTGGCGGCAACAAAAATGTCGTAGTAACGAAAGTTTTTCGTTTTCGGCATACAAGGCGCTCCCTACTCGTCAGTTTACGTAATACCGCGTGCCACATCCTCGACGGCTTAGGCCGCAGAGCTTCGTATCTTGCAGACAGTGTATGAACAAACAAGCCCAAAGTAAATATTTACTCAAGCAGCTTTATATGATAATATAACCTACTATAGGAGAATACTAAAGAGGGTTTCGTCCTGAGCGAGACCAAGAGAGATAAAAGGAGGCAAACAATGGCTTATGATCCTGAGGATCACATCAGTAGGCTGAAAAGGGAGGCGAAATTTGGCATTGCCGTGCTGGAGGATGTTTCATCCGATTTTCGAAGTCGCAGTAAGTTTATCCGTGACAACGCAGTTGAGATGGCTAAACTTACCTTGCGTAACGTATGTGAAGTGGACCTGAAGTCGGTCTTGGGCGCTGGGCTTGATGATACCCGCGACGCTATGGGGTATTTTGGGCAAGTGGCGGCCGCTGCAGCCAGCGGTGACGCAAGGCAAATCCGTGAGCTTATCGAGGCCGACCAACCATTTGACAACGCGCTTGGCGGATACTACGAAAAATATCACGATCTGTTGGTTCCTGGCGCGAGGATGCCAGAAGGTAGGACTACGCAAGTGAACCACATGCTTCACGGAGTTTTTCTACCGCTCGGTTCAAGGTTATTGTCGCATGATCTTTTCTATGAAGACGCAATGCCCGAGGCCATTAATACCCTGGCTATCGCAAGGCATGCACTATTAACGAGTAGATCGAGTAGCTTCGTTCGATAGACCGCCAGCGTCGTATAATTGAATGAACTACATTTACCTTATGGCGGTTTTGCCGAGGACGAGGAGATGGTGTTTGCGGTAGTTGTCGAACGCGGCCTTGTCGCTGCCGTGGCTGCGTATGAAAGCGCTCATTTTTTCGCTGCCGATGAAATGCGGTAGCATAACGTACGATGCGCCGTGCTCATAGAGTTCGGCGGCGTTGTTGTAGTTGGTACTGTGGCAAATGAATATGCCGTTTGGATTGAGCTTTAAATAGTATTTCAACAGCTCGCGGTTGGTGGTGTGGCCCGGAACAACACTGACGATCATTTCCGCCTTTTGTACGCCCAGCTCTCCGAGTAGTTCGTAATCGGTCACGTCACCGTACACATGGCTGATGTGCTGACGCTCGAGCGTTTCGATGACTTCTGGGTCATAGTCGATCACAACATACTTTTTGCGCATTTTGCGAAATGTGCTGACAAACTCGTGGCCGCCCTTGTGATAACCAAACAAGAAGAGTCTATAGTCGGGTGCTTTACTGTCGTCGTGCACGAGGTTTTTCCGCTCAAATATACTCAGAAAACCAGCGAACCGGCGGTAAATCTGGTCGTCGTACTGCATGAGATAGGTCGATATGCCGATGGTAAGAAATGTCGTGAGCGTCAGTATGCCCACGGCTTCTTGGCTTACAAAACCTTCGGCCAGTGCAAGCGTGAGCATAATGATAGAAAACTCGCTCGTCTGGGACAGGTGAGCGCCCACTTTGAAGCCAGTTTGTTTTGTGTATCTTAGTATGCCGAGCCCGATTGAAATACTGAAAGGTTTTATGAAAATCGCGACGCAGGTAAATAGCAGTGCCGGCACAATAGCGCTCGAAAGATTGCCGAGCGTAATAGTGCCGCCAAGGCTGATAAAAAACAGCAAAAGGAAAAAGTCGCGCAACGGCTTGAGCCGCGTGCTGATTTCCTGAGCGTAGGGGAGCGAAGCGAGGGATACGCCGGCAAAGAGCGCGCCGACTTCGAGCGAAAACCCAGCCACCTCAAACACGGCTGCAACGCTGAATGCCCAAGCGAGCGCGAAGGTAAACAAAAATTCTTGATTTGTTGCAAAAAACCGCACCAGCCGCGACAGCAAAAACCAGCCTACAAACGTCAAGCCTGCGCCGAGCAACAGACCTTTGCCGACCAAACCAAGCAGGGCTTCACCGCCGCCGCCAGTTCGTGCGGCAGCCAGGGCGACGAGCATGATGGTTGCCGCAATATCCTCGACGAGCAACAGACCTATGGCGATTTGACCAAACAATCGGTGTTGCTGGCGCTTATCCACCAGTGATTTTATGACGACAATAGTACTACTAAACACGAGCGCCAAGCCAACGAGCGCTGCCTCGGCGGGTTTCATGCCAAAAAGCTGGCTCAAGCCAAAACCAGTGCCGCCTACGAGTAGCACATTGAGTAAAAACACCATAAAAACCGGTTTGCCAGTTCGGCGTATGACCGCAACGTTCAGTCCGAGTCCCACAATAAACAACAGCAGCGCAATACCAATCTGGCTAAACGACTCAAACGCTTCGTGGTTGTGAATTAAATCAAACAGCGACGGACCGCAGATGATGCCTGAAAGAATGTAGCCAATGATAAGCGGCTGGCGTAGCAGGCGCATGACTATAGAAACGGCAGCGGCCACACCAAGCACAGCGGCGAGTTGCAGAAAAATCGTCGATTCCATCTCTTCTATATTCGCATACTGCTTGTGTCTTCGGCAAATTTGGCTAACCACACAGCAGAACGGCCTAGTATCGTTGCTGATAGAGCGGCGCAAAACGACACAAAACCAGTTTGCGATCGGGGTAGGACGTTTTCGCAATGTACTGGCTGCTGCTTGCTGCGTTCGAGCGTTTCGAACATGCGCAAAATAATGGCGGCTATAGCAAACCGAGGTATACTACCATCATGGCTGGACAGCGCTTTCTCATACGTAACACCGACGCGCGCGATTTGTTGGATATTTTCGTTGTCTCGGCTGCGAGCAGTATTGTGTTCGTGAGGTTTTATTTACACATTACGGGTTATCCGACCGTAGGCGGCAGTAAGTATCACATAGCTCACATGCTGTGGGGCGGATTTTTTATGCTGATAGCGTTTGTGCTGAACTTTGCGTTTTTGGGCGCGAGACTGCACAAATTTGTCGCGTTTCTGGCGGGTGTTGGGTTTGGGGTGTTTATCGACGAAATTGGCAAATTCATTACTCACGACAACAACTACTTCTTCCGTCCTGCCGTCGGCATTATATATGCCATTCTTGTCGTGCTCTATTTGACGACGCGAATTTTGACGCGTAAGCGGCCGCTCACACATACTGAATACCAAATGAACGCGCTTCGGAGGCTAGAAGAAGCCGTTCACCAAGACATGGACTTATATGAACGCGCAGCGACGCGTAAACTGCTGCGTTTGGCGCACCAAAAAGACCCGCTGACAAAACGGCTCCATGCATTACTCGATGAAATACCCGTTGCGCCGGCCGCTCGGCCTGGTCCTGTCCAGCGTTTCAGAATGAAGCTTTTAGCGGGCTATGAGGCGCTGTTGCGGCGCAAGCGCTCGTCAACGGTTCTGCGCTGGTTTTTTGCGCTCGAAGCACTCGGTTTTGTGGCGGCAGTGCTGGTAGCGGTGTATGCTAGCGTTGATGACGTGCGGGGCTTCTTTCTCGGTCAGTACGATTACGGCTACAGTTTGATCATGGGGCAACTGCTCAGTACTATAGCCGCAGCGTTGTGTGTGCTTGCTGGTTTGCGCTGGGTCGCTGCGTCGCGCTTGCGAGCGTTTGAGTGGTTTCGCCGCGCGACGCTCATCAACCTGCTGCTGACACAGTTTTTTGAGTTTAGCCGCATAGAGTTTGGCGCCATGCCAGGTTTCGTCTGTAACCTCGTGTTGCTTATGGCGATAAGTACGGTTATCGATCTCGAAACACAGCACGACGAGGCAATAAACGAGGCTGCTTAGCCGGTTCGTAGTATATCGGCGACAAGCTTGCCATAGCGTTTGCTCAGGTTGTGATTGTTGAGAAACTTATGCAAAGTAACACATTTGTTTGCAGCCAGCATTTCAACATTGGTGTCTATGACGACTTGATCAAGGCTGCCGTAGCACACATCGATAGGCAGGTTCAGCTTTGCGACATCATCCAAAATAGCCTGCTCTTCGATACATTCTTTGAGCGAGCGCATAAAAGGTACCCACGTGTCTGGTTGGCGGATAACGCTGCGCGGAAGCGGCGCAATGTAGCTGAGTCGCTGAAATGATTCTGGCGTAATGCGCGGATCGTCGCGCAGCGTTTTGTACATCTTCAGGAGTATGCCTGTCATGCGCCGCGCTCCGCGTTTTTTTATGGCGTGCAACGGTGGGTATACTGGCGGGCTCAAGAGGAGCAGCCGGTCGAGGTTGTTATGATGCTCCGTCGCGTAACGAGCCGCCAGCAGCGAACCTAGCGAATGGCCGACGAGAATAAACTGCCGCCTGAGACGTAGCTTGTTGAGGGTGCGGTACAGCGAGCGCATGTGGTCATCCATAGAGTAGCGAAGCCAGCGTGGTTTTGGCGATTTTCCAAACCCAAGCAGGTCTATCGTAATGCAATGATAGTGCGGTTCGAGATACGGGAGTACCTTTCGCCAGTCTTCTCCGCTGGCTGCAATACCGTGCAGCAAGACAACGACTGGCTTCGTGCGCTTGCCGCTGTGCGAGTAGTGAAGAGTGTACGGTCGTCCCAATATACCGTGCCAGAGATACGCAAACATAACTACCAGCATACCATGGCATGCCTGTTTGCAGGCGCGCGGTTCTGAACAGCCCTTTTTTTCTGACCAGCTTTTGATACATGATGTAAAAAGTGCGATTTCCGCCTGATTTCCGCCCGTTAGTAATTTTTGTCACAGACTTTTTTGCGTAAGCAAACTATAGTACATCGTGGAAATTGATTTTCCACGAGAAAAGGGGCGAAAGTACCGCCCCTTTTAAAGTTCAAAGCTTCAATAGTTATCTCGTAACGCCAGTCCGAAGCTCGTATGTGCTTTTATGAAACTGTTTTGCGGCGCTTGCGCGTATCGACCGCTTTGAGCATACTTCCTAGGTATGAATAAATCGCAGCGGATATATTTGGTCGAACCAACAGCGGACGATGAGGCGGCTGTTTGGGCATTTCGCCGCGCGTGCGACATTGCGCCGGAGTCTGGAGACATAGCAGGGTCGTGTCAGCTGCGTCGAACCGAAACTTACGGGGCATGGCTGCATAGAATAAGACAGCTAGCCGATGTGAATCATACAGAGCCTGGTCTTGTGCGCGCTACAACGTTGCTCGCGAAACATCATGATGACGGTCGATTGATAGGCATCGTACAAATACGCCATGCATTGACACCTCGTCTACGCGCGTTTGGCGGGCACATCGGCTATAGTGTTGCTACTCGCGAAAGGCGGCAGGGCTTTGCGACCGAAATGCTTTCACTAGCGCTTGCTATATGCCGGCAAAACAACATGCACAACATCTTGATTACGTGCGAAAAACGTAATATTGCCTCGGCGAAAGTGATTCAGGCTAACGGCGGCGTGCTAGAAAATGAAATCAGCAAAGGCGAACGCATTATGCAAAGGTACTGGATTACGTTAGCGTAAATCAGTTTATAGCCCGCTTATCTTGAGTCGGTCTCACCCTTGGCGGTTGTTGAGCAGCAGTGTTCGCACATGCCGCTCAGTTCAATCTGATGAGCGCTGAGCGTAAAGTTGCGTTGCGAGGCCAGCATCTGTAAGCGCGTTTCGAGAACGGTATCTTCCGGCAGTGTTATGCTGCTTCCGCAGTGATTGCAGGTCGCGTGATGGTGGTGTTCGTGAAAGGCTTCGCCAAGCTCCAAGCGGTATTTCCAGCCGTTGGGTATGCGAGTAATGATGCCGAGCGACTCAAGCACGTCTACGGTGCGGTATACGCTTGCGCGATTGACCTGTCGGCAGGCGCGCACGAGTTCGCGCATGGTGAGACTTCGGTGGTGCTGGAGCGCGTCGAACACCGCTTGCCGCGGCTTGGTGTGGCTTTGACCGGCGTTTTTGAGAGAAGTTTCAAATATCAGTTGCGATGACATGCTGCAATTTTATCAAAAATTGCGACAAATTTGCAAAAATGAACAAACGCTCTATGATAGCTACTGTCACGGCATGTATACCTAAAAAATACATAACAGAGGAATAACTCATGGCAACATATTGGCAGGTACTCATTTTTTCACTCATAGGCGGCGTGTTCTCGCTGGTCGGCGGCGCACTTCTGATTCAACGCAAACGAACCGCGCTCGCTTTAGCAAAATACGCGACGCCCTTTGCGGCGGGAGCACTCATAGCTGCTGTGTTTTTTGATCTGCTGCTCGAAGGTATAGCTGAGGCGCCGGCAAAAACGCTCATGATAGCGACTGTTGTTGGCATTGTGCTGTTTTATCTTATGGAACGTTTTGTGCACTGGTTTCATCACCATCACCGTGAAGACGAAGGCAAGGTTGTTTCGGTGCACCATGATAGCTCGCTGCCGCTCATCATCACTGGCGACACAGTACATAACGCGCTCGATGGCGTAGCGATTGCGGCATCGTTTCTCGTGAGCGTACCCACTGGCATTGTCACGACAATAGCGGTAGCGGCGCACGAAATCCCACAGGAAATCGGTGACTTTGGCCTGATGCTGCACAAAGGTCTCTCTCGCGGTAAAGTGTTGGTCGTCAACGCGCTGAGTGCGGTTGCGACAACGGTTATGGCGCTTTTGACGTTTGCCATTGGCAGTGCCGAGAAACTTCCTATGGGTGTACTCATTGGTATAAGCGCCGGTTTTTTGCTGTACATCGCCATGAGCGATGTTATTCCGGAGCTGCATCAGCACGATAAAGGCGGTAAGTTTATCGATTGGCAGCCTGTCATGCTCATAGGCGGCATACTCACGGTGTTTTTCGCAGTGCAGTTTGCTCATGCGTACATCGATACTGGTCATGATCACGCGCATGACCATGCTACAGAACATACGCTTGTACAGCAGCATGAGCACAATGAAGACGCGGACGATCACGAGTAGTCTCGGTAGTTGGCAATGACGCACCCGCATGCTCGCACATTTTTCGGGAGTAGGCTACACTAGATGTATGCAAACGGTGGAAGTATTTTTAGGAGCGCTTGCCGCGGTACTTATGGTGGCGTTGATATATGTGCTGGCACGGCAAAAAAGCACGCAGCACGAGAGAGCGCTCTGGCTCAAGGAAGATTTGCGCGGGTTGAGCGAAGACATCACGAAACTCAAAGATAGCATGCAGGCGCAGGTGGCTGACCGTCTCGACAAATCTCAGGCAAGCATGTTTGGCGCGCTGCAAAAGCAGTCAGACGCAACCAATAAAATCATTGCTGATATCACTCGCAATCTCACAGAACTAAAAAACAGCAACAAGCGCGTTGTCGACGTGGCAGATGAGCTAAAAACGTTACAAAATGTTCTGCAAAACCCCAAACAACGCGGCGGACTCGGAGAATACTATCTCGACACGGTGCTTGGCAACGTGCTGCCGCCGCATATTTACGAAATGCAGTATCGGTTCAAAGACGGTGAAGTTGTCGATGCAGTCATAAAACTCGACAAAGGTCGGCTGCTGCCCGTAGACAGCAAGTTTTCTTTAGAAAACTACAACCGGCTCATCGAGGAAAAAGACAAAACGGCGCGTGAAGCGCTGGTCAAATCGTTTAAGGCAGACCTAAAGCTACGCATAGACGAAACGAGTAAATACATTCGACCGCGCGAAAACACGCTCGACTATGCTTTTATGTTCATACCGAGCGAAGCAATCTACTATGATTTGCTGGTGAACAATGTCGGTGCAACGGGCACAAATGCGCGCGATCTCATAGAATATGCTTTTATCGATAAAAAAGTGATTATCGTGAGTCCGACGACGCTGCTGGCGTATCTGCAGACAGTGCTGCAGGGTTTGAAATCGCTCCAAATAGAAGAGCAGGCGAAAGATATTCAAAAACGTGTCGCTGAGCTGGGTAAGCACATTGCCGCGCACGATAGCTACATGCAAAAACTCGGCAATTCGCTCGGCACCACGGTGAACCACTACAATGCAGCACATAAAAGCTTAGGACGCATGGACCGCGATGTTACCAAAATAGCCGACACGGCCGCCACGGTAGAACCAGTCCTACTCGACAAGCCAAGCGTAGACGACTAGCATAGCTGCGCCCGCACTTGCACCCCTCGGTACTGAACTGATTATCGCCCAGGGTTTCTATTACCGTCTACGGGAGCTATGGTGGGTCTAGGGGCTTGTCCCTGCTGCCCCTGCATGTTCCTTGCGGCTGCTTCTGTTAATCGACCGATGTCATGGCTTGCATCACAGTATTCTTTCCATGTAAACGAGCCGGCCACTATCGATCCGATTATAGATGCGGCGTACGCTACTCGAGTAGGAAAGGTACCATCCCCAAATGCTTCGAAACTGAGTGCTGCTGCGCAAGTGCCGAAAGCAGCCGTAAACGCCCCTCCCGATATAGCGGATCTCAATGATCCTTGGGCTAATTTACCTCGTTCTTCAGGATTTATAGATGCTTTTCCCATGTCGGTATATTGACACAAAAAAACTTATAATGCAAGTATTTTGTAAAATATGCAGTTTTGCTGTATTGACTAATAATTCATGCGAGGCGGCGGCCATTATCAGAGGTATCTTCACATGCACTAAGAACCGACCGTGGACGGCCGCAAAGGCTTTGGCGATTTTGCTGGCGGCCGCGACTGTAGCTTTCCTGTGCGGCGCTTGTGTTTACTTCTTCACCTGTTTTTTGACGCTTGCAGTTAGCTCGCGGCGGGCGAGGGCAGCGCATTCGGCCTTTGCGTCGTTGTACATCATTTGTTCGGGCGGTGTTTTTTGCGTCCAGGCGCTCGGCCCGCGCAGTGCGCCGACGACGCCAAGTTCGCGTGCTACTTTGAGATAGCGAATGGCGTCTATGACGACGCCAGCGCTATTTTCGCTATCTTGCACAGACAGTTTGACGTCCATGGTGATGGGTGCGCCGCCGAATCCTTTGAGCCGGATATTGAAGTAGGCAACTTTATTATCCTTGAGGTATGGTAGGAATGTGCTCGGTCCAGCAAACAGGCTGTGTTCTGGTACTGGTATGCCGCGAATATCGTTTTGCGCTCGGATGACGTTTTCTTTTGACTGTTTTTTGCTCGACAAACGCGACTGCACCATCATGTTATTGAAGTCGGTGTTGCCGCCAATGTTCAGCTGCTGGTGGAATTCGACTTCAGCGCCGCGGTCAAAAGCCAGTTCCTGCAGCACTTGGCTTACTACACTGGCACCGATTTGACTGCGCATGTCATCGCCGATGAGCGGCAAGCCTGCGTCGATGAACTTTTTCTCCCACTTCGGGTCGCTAGCGATAAACACCGGTATACAGTTCAAAAACGCAACTTTTGCGTCTATGGCACACTGAGCATAAAACTCAGTCGCTTCTTGCGAGCCAACTGGCAAATAGTTGAGCAAAATGTCTGCCTGACTGTCTTTGAGCGCCTGTACGATGTCAACTGGTGTGGCTTTGGCGACGCGAAAACCAAACTCCTCAGGCTGCTCGGCCATATAGTCGCTCACGCCATCGAGCGGGTGACCCATGAGAACCGTTGGCCCCGCCGGTACAGCTTCATGGAACACGCGCGCGCAGTTGGGTGCTGCAAATATTGCTTTACCCACTGGTTTACCAACTTTCCGCGCATCGACGTCAAACGCTGCCACGACCTCGATATCGTTCGTTCGGTAGCCCCCGATATCAGCAAACATCACTCCTGGAATATTGTCGCCCGACTGTTTTTTATAGTAAGCAAATCCTTGGTATAGCGAAGAAAAACAGTTTCCGACACCTACCACTGCGACACGAATTTTTTTCGCGGCCATAATCCCTCCTTAATTGTTCCTTTGTAGTGTAGGCAAACGGTACATATTATTCAAATAGATAGTTGTTACAGTTGGTATAATATATAGTTATGGATAATGAATTGAAAAAATTTGTGGCGATTGTCGAGGCGGGCACATTCACTCGTGCTGCCGAAACGTTGCGTATCTCGCAGCCTGGGCTGAGCGTTGCTATGCGTAAGCTTGAAAAACGCTTGGGAGTCGCGCTTTTTGAGCGGACTGGGCGCCACGGTCTTGTTCTGACAAACGCTGGAAATCAGCTCTATGCGGCGTGCCTAGAACACCGCCGCATAGATCACGATCTTGCGCTGCAGCTGGTTGCGCTCGGCAACGAAAAGATTCCGCTCAGAATAGGCATGATTGACAGTGTAGCGGCGCTCATGTGTTCGCAGGAAGAGCCTTTTCGAATGCTTGAAGCGAGCACAGAGTTGAGCTTGCACGTTTTACATTCGGCGGCGCTGCGCCGCGCGGTACGCCGGAGCGAGCTCGATCTTGCCATAGTCGTGGCGGACGACAAAGAAGATGATCGTCTTGAGGTTGCCGCAACGGCTATCGACAGGCTGGTTTTTGTGTGCACTCCAGAGCTTGGCCAGAAGGTACGGCTCGACATAGAGCAGGGACGTCCAGTGCCGTTTTTGTCATACGTCCAACATTCAGCGACGTTTGCGGTTATTCAGCGCGCGCTTTCGCGGAGCCATATTGTCGTCGATCCGCTGCTGTATTCGGCCAGTCCAGACACCATACTTGCGATGACGCAGCGTGGCTGGGGCGCGGCGGTTTTGCCGAAATCGCTCGTGGCAGACGCCATTTCACATGGGGCGCTCATGGAAATATCATCGCACGGTGAGCCGCTCTACATAGAACGGCATTTGCATGTTGTTACGCTGAAAGGTCGGAAACTTCCGCCGCGGCTTGCAGGACTTGCCTACGCCATGCGCGAGCAGCTTCGCTCATATACCATCTAAAACAAGAAATAGCCGTACTCGCACGGTTCTGTTTAGACGCGCAGCGAGCAGAATTTTCGCGAAACATGGAGCGGATCTGCGCGGCTACACCCAGCCGAGCGCAATGGCGCAGAGCAGTATGGCGCCGACGAAAATACGGTACAGCGCAAACGGTTTAAAGTTGTGGTGTGTAATGTATCGAAGTAGCCAGCTGACAGCGAGCAGGGCGGTGAAGAAAGCGGCCGCAAGGCCGATGCTTATGCTCGTCCAGCCGCCTGAAATATGATGGATATCGTCAGAATATTTGATGAGTTTATACGCGCTCGCAAGCACTAAAACAGGAATTGAGAGGTAGAACGAAAACGCCGTCGCGGTCGGGCGGTTGAGCTTTACGGCAAGTCCGGTGACGATAGTAGCGCCGCTGCGCGAAACGCCAGGTATCATGGCAATAGTCTGCCCGAAGCCAATGCTGAGCGCTTGCCGCCAGGTGATTGTCTCGAGCTCGACCGTATCTTCCTGTGCGTGGACGGGTTTATTGTCGACAAGCCAAAGGATAATGCCGCCAATGATAAGCGCAAGCGCGATGACGAGCGGTACCGAAATGGCGGACGATATCGAGTCAAACGCAAGACCAATGACGCCAGCAGGAAGAGTGCCCAGCACAAGGATTTTCCAGAAATTGAGAGCGCCGCGTTCTTTTCGCGCAAGGCCGAGCGTTTTTTGCCAGAGGTCGCGGCGATAGTACCAAACGACTGCCGCAATTGCGCCTACCTGGATGACAACAGCGAACAGCTCGTGGCTGTCTTGAAAATCTATGAGCTTTTGCGTTACGAGTAAGTGGCCGGTGCTGGAAATGGGCAAAAACTCTGTGACTCCTTCAACAATCCCTAAAAGGAGCGCTTGCAACAACTCAATCATGCGTCAATTGTAGCACTGTCACCCGCGCTCCCGCTACGCCGCGCTTTCGTGCTTTGTAGCACGAGTATGAACGTGGTTGTGGTGTAGGGCTATGACTGGCGAGTGAGCAGATCGAGGACCAACGCGGCGGTCCAGGAAAAGTTGCGAGCACCAAGTCCTTCACCACTAATAGGGTGAAAATATTCGGCAAATCCTCCGGTTCGAACCATATCGAGTGTTGTGTCGGTGAGCGCCTCGGCGTGATCGTTGAAACCTGCACGGTGTAAACCATCTATGATAAGCCAGTTGGTGTTGACCCAAGATGGCCCTTGCCAGTAGCGGTCGGGGTCGAATACTGGACTATCGAGGGGAGCACTCGGAACGGGGAATGCCGGACCGAATATGTGCTCGTTTTCCAGCTTTCGCACAACTTGTTCGGCATGTTCTTTGGGCATAACGCCTGCATAAAGGGGCATGAGTGCGGCAATGCTCGGCTGCTTCAGTAGCCGATGGGTAATGAAGTCGCGCGACCAGTAGGTGCTACTGTATGGGTCATAGAGTTCAAGCAGCGCTTTTTCAGTTTTTTTCATACTGGCCATCAGCTCGTCGGGCAGGTCGTAGCGGATGGTTTTGGCCATTTCGCACAAGCGCTGGTTTGCTCGTATGAAAATACAGTTGAAGGTCAAATCTTCTATAGCGAAAAGGCTGCGGTCGAGAATTTTCATTGTGTCGTAGCCTTTGCGGCGGAGGCGGCGTTGGGCGTTAAAATAACTCAGTGTCTCAAGCGTACTCAAGCGCTGCCCGGGCGGTATGTAGTGGCGGTCGCGGCGAAAAAAACCAACCAAACCATCCAAATGCGCCCAGCGAATAAACCGAATCCAGGTAGGCATGAGGTGCTCGTGCAGTTCATGCGTCCAGGGCGGCGTGTTGTCGAGACCAGTCTCCCAAGGATGCAGAAGCAATACGAGTCCTTCATTGTGCGGGTCGCGGTCGCGGTAAAGCCAATTGTGATACGCAATAATAGGCGGCAACATGCGCTTATACCAGCCGCGCCGCTCGGCAAGTTTAAGTTTTTGGCCAACTTGCCACACCGCCTCTGCTAGCATGGGCGGCTGCGTGACGCCGCTGGTGGCAATGCCGTCGGGCGAATGCGGATTTATGCAGCTTCGCCAAAAGTTTCGGTCGCGGCTGTACTCTGGAGCGCTGTTAAATATCATGTTGGGCAGCATGCCGTTGCTCCACTGACCTTCGATAAGGCTGAGCAGTTCTGATTGAGCTCGATCAACGTCTATGTGCCGCAGGCCGATGGCAATAAAACAGCTGTCCCACAACCACTGATGTGGATATAAACCTTCGGCGGGAACGGTGTAGTTACCTCTGTCATTTGCGGCAAGAATAACCCTTGCTTGCTCGTCGAGCGGCAAATGCACCTGCTCGTCTACCTCCGCGACCTTTTGCTCGCTCAAAACGTCATCTGCTCGGAGTCGATCATCTTGTTGGTTTTTGCTCATGGTTTTAGTATAGACGTGCGCTGCGAATATGACAAAAACGAAATGGCTACAGCCCATGCTTGCGCGCTTTGCGCGAATGGCGAAATGTTTATCGGTAGTTCGTGAAACTGACGGGAAAATCGAGGTCTTCGCGGGAACGGACGAGTTGCATGACGGCTTGGAGTTCGTCTTTGCTGCCGCTCATAACGCGCACGGCTTCGCCTTGTATTTGTGTTTTTACCTTGGGGTACTTTTCGCGAATAAGCTTGGCGAGGGTTTTGGCCTTGTCTTGGTCAAGTCCGGCTTTGAACGGAACGTCTTTGGTGGCTTTGAGGTTTGACTCGACCAGTTCGCGCGAGGTGTCGAGTACTTTTTGGCTGAGGCCTCGGCTACTCAGTTTTTTGCGCACAATATCAAGAATGGCGTCAACTTGCCACTCGCCGTTACCTGTGACGCGCAGACCCTGCTTGTCGTCGAGCCACGCCAACTCTGCCGGCGTGCCTTTGAAGTCATAGCGACTGGCTATCTCGCGGAGCGCTTGGTCGAACACATTGTTCATTTCGGCTTTGTCGTACTCGGAAACGATATCGAAAGAAAACTGTCCCATACCCATGCAGTATACTGAAAAATGAAGCGGAACAAAACTCGCTGACGGTGATTATCCTGTACAATCAAGATAGCGCGAGCCGTAAAACTAGGTCGCAGAGTAGGTTTTCGTTGCGGCGAGCCGTTGGCTAGCCCGAAGCGAGCGTCGTGCTTTCGCTGGTGCAAAACAGCTGTCAAAAATGAGCAGTACGCAAAAGGAGGTAACATGAGTGTATTACAAGAAGGGGTTATGGTAGGCGGTACAAAAATGGAGGCACGCGTTTTATTTGAAGCTGCACAACTTCAAGCGCGCGTCGAGGCGCTGGCTGCGGATATTGCCGCAGCGTATGCTGAAAAAGGTGGGCTACACACGATCACGGTACTCAACGGCTCGCTTCACTTTTCGTCTGCGCTCAGGCTGGCAGTTGCCGAAGCAAATGCGACACTAGGTGCTGTTATGACGTCGGACACAATTCATCTGGCGAGCTATCACGGCGTCGATTCGAGCGGGGAAATACAAAAAATAAGCGATCTGACTCATTCGGTCGCGGGTAAGCATGTGCTTGTCGTGGAAGACATTATCGACACGGGAAAAACACTTAGTGTTTTGCTGGCTGAGTTGCGCGCCCAAAAACCGGCAAGCATAGCTGTCGCTGCGCTGCTGCGAAAACCCGAAAAACTGACCGTACGGCAAGATGAGCTGACCGAAGACATGTATGTTGGGTTCGATATTGGGCCGGAGTTTGTCATAGGCTATGGTCTTGACTATGATGGCCGCTACCGAGATGTCGGTGCTATTTATGCGCTGACTCCTGCAGTCGGTGAGTCTGCGTCTGCCTAGACGGTGAACCTTATTCGGTCGATGGTTATCGCAGCAATTTGCAGCGGTATAAAACGCTACTCTTCTCTGGTGTGCTGGTGCGGGCGTAAGCGGTTTGCTATACTGAGCTGTATCAAATTGAAATGAGGAAATGTAGTATATGCAACAATCACTACGAATAAAACGCATAACTTCTGCGTTGGCTGCTGTGACCTTTCTAGCGGTATGTGTGCTGGCGGCAACGCAGCCGGTGGGTGCTCGCAGTAACATCGGCGAACGTCGAATAGACCCTGCTATGCCCGCTGAAATTGAACATATGACAGAAGTGCATAACGGCGTGGGTAGTGAAAATGACCGCCTCCAGAAAGCACGACAGCATGCGGCTGAGTTGCGCGCAAAGGCTAAAAAAGAACTGAAGGAAAAGTACAAGCACCGCCAGCAAAAGAGTGCGGAGATGCGGCGGCTTGTTTGCGAAAAGCGGCAAAAAACCATCGAGAATGCTTTTACGAAATTGAAGGGGGCGGCCGATAAGCACCTTGAGAAGCTCAACGCTGTTTTTGACCGACTTCAACAATATCAGCTCGCAGAAGCTATCTATCCGGCTGGATACGATACATTGCTCGCAGATGCCGTTGCGAAAAGAAGTGCCGCAACCGATGCGGTTGCTGCGCTCAAGCTGGTTGCCGAGACAGTTGACTGCGGCGACCCCGAAGTTGTCGTACGCTTGACACAAGTTCGTGCTGCCGTGAAGCAGGCGCGGACGGCATTGTTCGAGTATCGTGCGGCACTCAAAGAGATGGTTGTTGCGCTCGCAAAAGCCAAAGCGGCCGACACTAACGGCAATACGACGCGTGCTAATGCCGCGGGTAGCGTAGGCAACGTGCTGGCTGGCACTGATACTGGCGCTTCGCTCAGTCGGCTTGCGAAAAACGAGGGGGTAAACCGATGATAGAAAGATGTCATGAACGTGGCGCGAGCCGTCTCGTTGTTCTGGGTTTGGCGGTGGTTGTGCTTGCTATAGGCTTTGTTGCTTACTTTGTTCTCAAGTCCCAAATTAGCGAGCCGTCGAATGCCACGACGCAGCAAAAAATTGAAGCTGTCCCAGAGCTTAATCAAGCCGACACAACCTTGAGCGACGCAGACAAAACGCTCGAAGAAAGCCTTGACACGACTGCGCTAGACAAAGATATCGACGCTTTGCTGTAGCCAGTGAGAGGTAACGTTTAGTGTTTTTGCGTTGTTGCTCGCTTTGTTGATTTCCTGTCTCGCGTGTCGTTCCGAATTTGCCGAAAAAACTGTATACTGATTTGTAGTGAACTATGAAAACCCAGAGATTGCCGCAGCGGCCGAAGTGCTCTATGAGCGCTTGGCTACACTTGAAAATAAAGCGGCTGTTTTGCGCGCACCGGAACTGGCGGCGCTGTACGCGCGCATCCGTACTCTTGCGCCGGAGGCGAAAGCGGGTTTTGGTCGAGAACTCAACCAGCTGAAAAACGAGCTAACGCGGCGCGTAGAAGATGCAAAACAGCAGGCTGAGTCAGAGCTTCGGCCAATCGACGTGACGGCGCCAATGGACATCAATGCAGACTTACCAGATACTCTACCAGCGTACCAAGGCTCGCAGCATCCGATTTCGCAGGAGATTGCGCGGCTAAGTGATATTTTCATTCGTATGGGCTATGTGGTCGAAGATTCGCGTGAGATTGATGACCAATTTCATATGTTTGAGAGTCTCAATTTTCCCAAAGGCCACCCAGCCCGCGATGATTACGATACATTTATGACGGTCGAACATGATGCCAATGGCGATCCGCTGATTGCGCCGGCGCACACCAGCACGATGCAAAACCGGATCCTGAAAAAATATCGAAACAAACTGGAAAACGGCGAAGCAATCGCGGCGATTGTGCCTGATCGTGGCTTTCGTAACGAGGACCTCGATGCGCGCCACGAACACACGTTTTATCAGGTAGAAGGTATTTATGTTGCCAAAAATGTGCACGCTGGCATGTTGATCGCGACGCTGCAAGAGTTTTTGCAGGAATATTATGCTCAAACGCTCGATGTACGCGTCAACCCGTTTTATTTTCCGTTCACCGAGCCGAGTTTTGAGTTTGCGCTAAGCTGTCCGTTTTGTGGGGGCACGGATAGCGCCTGCAAAGTCTGCTCTGGCGAAGGCTGGGTCGAGCTGCTCGGCTGCGGCATGATCCATCCGAACGTACTGCGCATGGCCGATATCGACCCCGAAACGTATACTGGCTTTGCGTTTGGCTGCGGCATCGACCGACTCGTCATGATGAAATACCAGATCGAGGACATTCGCCATTTCGAGAGTGCCAAACTCGACTTTTTGAGGCAGTTTTGATGAGCAAAAAGGCGGGCATGTCGCGAAACGGTTGGTAATGATTGGTTTTTGGTGAGTGCTAGCTCGATTGATAATGGTTGGCATAAGATTTTGAAACAACACATTACATATGAATATTTAAACCGATAATGCTATCGTATAGTTATGAGTAACGTTCTGCTCGACGTAAGAAATGTGCGCAAAACGTATGTGTCGGGTCGAGTTAAGGTGCCGGCGCTGCGGGGCGTGAGTTTTTCGATATATCGAGGAGATTTTTTGATGATTACTGGGCATAACGGCTCGGGTAAATCAACGTTTATGCACCAAGTTGCCATGCTGGACTATCCAACCAAGGGCGAGATCATGCTTAATTTAGAAGACGAAATAGATGGCACCATCGATGTCACTAAGCTACCCGAAAAACGGCGGTCGGTACTGCGGCTAAAAGAAGTCGGCTATATATTTCAAGAGTATGCCCTAATTCGAGAGCTGACTGCTCTCGAAAACGTCATGTTGCCGCGCTTGATGTACAACTCAAGCCGCGACGCCAAAGCCAGGGCGCTTGAGGTGCTGGATACAGTCGATCTGGCCGACAAAGCCAACCGTTTGCCAAGCGAACTATCGGGCGGCGAACAGCAGCGGGTAGCGATTGCTCGAGCGTTGGTTAATAATCCGCATATTATATTTGCCGACGAACCGACAGCCAATCTCGATACGGTTGCCTCTGAAAAAGTGCTCGAAACGTTCAAAAAGATAAACCAGCAAGGTATGACTATCGTGGCTATATCGCACGAACCTGACGAACTGGCGTATGCCAAGCGGCAGATCGTGTTTGAAAACGGACTACTCAAAGAAGAACGCCAGCCGAAAAAGGGGGAACTCTTGTGAAGCCTAACTCAAAAATACGGCGGCTTTTGTCGAGTGTGACGGGGCGAGAGTTTTTACTGGGCGGGCGACTAGCTTGGCAATACATCGCTCGTGGCCGAAAATGGACGCTCATTTTGACGATATTTTTGATGTCGGTGGCGTTTGTAAACTTGGTGTTTGCGTCATCGCTTCTGGGTAGTATCACTCGAAAAGTCGAGAGCCAGGTGCAAAATTTGGTGGTGGGAGATGTCTATTTAGAGCCTAAAAAATACGGAGACGGTATAAAAAATGTCAAACAAAAAATCGAAAAAATCAAACAAATCAACGGCGTCAAACAAGTCGGACATATCCTGACCGTCTATGCTGAGCTATCAGACGGCGACTCGTCTGTGCAGCTGCCGGTTCGAATCATCGATCCAAAAACATATCCCAAAATCATAGACACGCCAGACAATTTGCTCGAAGGCGAGTTTCTCGAAAACGATTACGATATAGTCCTGGGAGCACAGATTACCGCTACCGGTCAAGACAGACAGATTTTGCGCTCTCTGGAAAAAACCAAACTTGGTGACGAAGTAGACCTGAAGATCAATGGCAAAGCGTTTCAGGTTCGGTACAGCGGTCGTTTCAAAACCAAGTTTATCAACGCCGACAGCGAGGCGCTGATTTCGCGTGCTACTTGGCAAAAAATAGTCGATGACCTCCAAAACGAGCAGCGGGAAAACCAAAAATCAGCCAGACAAAAGTCCAAATTGCCACCCAATATTGTAAACGTCTTACCCAAACAGGTAGTCGACGACGTGGAAAACAGTATCTCTGAGCAATCTGACCAACTACTGAAAAAACAGCAAGAAATCGTCGACTTGTTTCCAGGCAAAGACGACTCCAATATGATCATCGTTCGAACTGAACCGGATCGTCGCGCCGAAGTCTTAAAGGCTGTCGAGCAGTTCAACTTTGTTGACACCACGGCGCATAGTTGGGAAGACGCCGCCGGTTACACCAAATCGATCTCGGGCAGTTTCATTGCAGTCGACGGAATTATGTTTGCGGCTGGCGTCTTTATTGCTTCGGTGACAATATTTATTGTGATTTACGTTGATATTATCAACAAACGCCGGCAGATCGGTATCCAGCGAGCTATCGGTGTCAAGCCGAGCATTATCATCTTTAGCTATGCACTCCTGTCGATGTTTTATGCATTTTTTGGTGTTTTGCTTGGCCTAGTGTTGTTTTATGGTGGTCTGGTGCCATATTTTTACGCCTATCCGCTCGATTTGCCGATTGCCGAGGTTAATTTGTCGGTCGCACCCGGCCAGATTGTGCTGCGTACCCAAGTAGTTATTTTTGTCGCCTTGGTTAGTGGCATAATACCAGCTATCATGGCATCGCGTATGAAGATGCTCGATGCCATATTGGGCAAAAAGTGACTCCATTGCGCTGAGATGATGTGAATAGGGATATCTCTGCTGCGGCCATGTACTGCTATCACGTTACGATCAGGCACAGCCCAACCCTAGTCTCAGAATATCCCGTTCCGCCAGTCGGGTAGCTGTTCGCGCGTCACGGTGCGTGCGTGGTTATAGACGGTGTTGGCGTAGCTTGGCGTAACTGTGCCGCCGAGGTAGTTTGAGCTGCCATTGCTTTCGCCCCACGTCACAAAATATCGCCAATCGTAGTCGCTGCCTGGCTGGTAGAGCGTGGCTGGATCGGGCATGTGGCCTATTTCGCTGATAACTACTGGTTTTGTGCTGACGGCCGATAGCTCGGCGTAGGTAGAATTGGTGGGATACACATCGGTCTCGTAAGAATCGATTGCGATTATGTCGGTATAATCATCGCCAGGGTAGGTGTCGCTGTAACTACCGGACGGCCAGTAGTTTGCGGAGTATGTCCAGATGAGATTGTGCAAATTGTGGTGGTTTGTCAGGCGGTCGTGTAGTAGTTGCCAAAGTTGTTTGTAGGCGGCTGGACCGTCGGCGCCCCACCAGAAAATTGTCGGATTGTTGGCTTCGTGCAGCGGCCGCCAAATGATACTGAGACCAGCTTGATCGAGCCGTTTTAACTCGACGGCAATCCGGTCAATATCGCGGTGGAGTAGCTCAAGACCGCCGCCGGGTGACGTGTCTGCCATGGCGCTGGCGGGGCGAAACGTTGTGTTGTCGTCGTACATCCATTTCCACCAGTCAACATTTGGGTCGCCATAGGGCGGATTCCAATGCCAGCAAAATGCTACGATGCCGCCGTGCGTTCCTTGTGCTGGCGCCAAGGCGGTGCCATCAAACGTGTTCGTTGACGCCCAGGCAATCGCACGATCAGTGTCGCGGCCAACGTCGCCGTTTTCTTCGCGCGACGGCGAATATCTCATGAGGTCAAACCCGCCTATGGCCGGCAGTTTGCCTGTGTTGGTGTGAATCCATTGCGTGTTGTATTCGTCGGTTAGCGGCTCGGTGGTGTGGCTAACCTGCTGGCCAGCCAAAATACGCTCTTGCTCGCGCATACTACATATGTATTGATATAAATACTGAGTTTGCACCGTGGCAAGCGGGTCGTGCAACTGGTACTTGTTCCGTGTTGCTACGTAGTGTGCGCAGTAGAGCCACCTTCGTCGTCCAGGCATAGCATTAACAGTATAACAGGTTGGTAACGTGAAAGTCCTAAAGCGCAAGTTGCGCGCTCTATATGTTTCGCGACGATCTGAGGTTGTAAATAACGCCAGGCAAAACCGATGTGCTTGGCGGCTGAGCATTGCCGAATGTCAACACGTGCATGTTTTGTATTTGGTGCGGGGTTGCTGCCGAGAGTGAAGACGCATCGTAAAGAGATCGTTGTAGCGGGTATGCGCGGCGAGTAACTGGGGATGGCGTGAGCGCTATGCAATGTGTCAGTAATCTGCGATAGCGGTGTTACAATAGATACTGCTATACAATCGGCATACAGCCAAAAGCAGGAAGCACATATGAAAGTCAGTCTCAACACAGTACAAAACTTGGTCGGTTTCGACCTGCCGCCGGTCGATGAGCTGGTGGCGCGAATCAATGCGCAGCTAGGCGGCGTCGAGGAAATTATCGATCTCGGCGCTAGATACAAGGATGCCGTGATCGTGCGCGTGGTGAAATGCGAAAAACATCCCGATGCCGACAAACTGACCGTCTGCCAGATCGACGCCGGCAGTGGCGAACTGGTTCAGGTCGTCTGCGGCGCGCCCAATGTGCATGCCGACATGTGGGCGGTGTGGTTGCCGCCAGGCAGCGTTGTGCCGAGCACGTGCGACGACGAACAGCCATTCAAGCTCGACGCACGCAAGCTGCGCGGCGTGACGAGCCACGGTATGCTGGCGGCTGGTGATGAGCTGGCGCTCAACAGCGACCACGAGGGCATCGTCGAGCTGACTGAATCCGATCTACCGCACGGCAAGCAGCTGGCGGCTGGCGCGAGTTTCGCCGAAACGTTTGGGCTGGACGACATTATCATCGACATCGAAAACAAAATGTTCACGCACCGTCCGGATTGCTTCGGCCAGTTGGGCGTGGCGCGCGAAATCTCCGCGATTCTAAAAGCTTTGCCGGCCGAAGAAGAAAACCCCGCAGACGCTCGGTTTGAAAACCCCGAATGGTATTGGATGATGCCAGAGTTTGCGTCGGCGCAAAACCTCCAGCTCGAAACGTTCAACGACGCAAAAGAACACGTCCCGCGCCTCATGCTAGTGGCGATGGAAAACGTCACGATTCAGCAAAGCCCGATGTGGCTGCAAGTAGAGCTGGTCCGTTGGGGCAGCAAAGCGATCAATAACATCGTCGATATCACCAACTACGTCATGCTGCTGACAGCGCAGCCGACGCATGCCTATGACTACGACAAACTGCGCGGCGGCCGAGTCGGCGCGCGAATGGCGGCTGCCGGCGAGAAACTAACGCTGCTCAACGGCAAACAATACGAGCTCGACGAACACGACATCGTCATTGCCGATGGCGAAGGCCCGATCGGTCTAGCCGGCATTATGGGCGGCGGTAACAGTGAAGTCTCGCTCGAGACGAAAAACATTGTGCTCGAAGTCGCCACGTTTGACATGTATTCGGTGCGCCGTTCGGCCATGAAACACGGATTGTTCACCGACGCGCTGACGCGTTTCAACAAAGGCCAAAGTCCGCTGCAAAACGCTCGCGTGTTGCGTTTGCTTATGCAGCTTGCCGGCGACGTGTCGGGTGCTCAGCAGGCGAGCGACGTGCATGATGTTTCTGACACAGACTGGAACCGCGAGGTTTCACTCAGCGGTGAAATTGCGGTCAGTACGGCGTTTATCAACAACCGACTCGGGCTCAGTCTGACGACAGAACAAATAGGCAATCTACTGCGCCGCGCCAACTTTGCATCGTATCCAGCCGAGAAAGACGAGGCGACGCTAGTCATCACCGCGCCGTTTTGGCGCACCGATATCGTCCTCCCGGAAGACATCGTCGAAGAAGTTGGTCGTCTCAGCGGTTTTGACAAACTGCCGCGCGAGCTACCGCAGCGCAGTACGAAACCAGCGCCCAAAAACAGTCTGCGCACTACCAAACAAAAAATCCGCGAATCTATGGAAAAATACGGCGCCAACGAAGTGCTGACCTACAGTTTCGTCCACGAAAATGTCATCACGCGAGCTGGACAAGACCCCGCGCAGGCCTTTCGGCTGTCAAACGCGCTCAGTCCTGACCTGCAATATTATCGCCTGAGCGTGCTGCCGAGCCTGCTCGACAAAGTCCATATGAATATCAAGGCCGGCCACGACGAATTCGTACTCTACGAGATCGGCAAAGGCCACAATAAAGCACAGTTTGATCAAGACGGCTTACCATGCGAAAACGATGCTCTCGCATGTGTATATGCAGCAAAAAAGACTGCAACTGGCGCTGCGTATTTTCGGGCAAGACGGCTAGTTGAACATCTTTTCAACGCGCATGGCATACAACAGTTTGGGTTTGAGCCGCTTGCTGGCGTTGATCTTTCCAGCAACCCTTGGCTAGAGCAAGCTGCAGCGCCATTCGATCCAAAGCGTAGCGCCGTTTTACGAGTGTTCAATGATGAGTCTGGACAGACGAGCAGTCGCGTCTGGGGTGTGGTCGGCGAATATCTGCCCTCTGTGATTCGTCGGTTCAAGTTGCCGGCATATGCAGCCGGATTTGAGATCGACCCGCACGTTTTTGACGGTGCGCCAGGCAAGGCGTATGTGCCGCTTTCGCGCTTCCCGCATGTGACGCAGGATATTTCTTTGAAAGTGCCGTTGAGCACGTCCTACGAAGCAGTCTTGCGCGCAGCCGAACAGTCGCTCGCTACATATCGGTCGGATGACCTGCGCCTCGCACTGAGTCCGTTGGGTATTTACCAAGCCGAGGGCGCTGACACCAAAACAGTTACACTGCGATTGCGGGCGACGGATTACGAGCGGACACTGACCGATGAGGCGGTGTCTGGGTATCTCGACGCTATTGCTACAGCGGCAACCGAACAACTTGGCGCGGAACGAACCTAAACATGGCTGCACGATTGTTTGTTACATTTTGACCAAGTTTTGCGGTACAATAGTCGCATAATCATTGAATTGGAGGGTTTTTATGGCTAGTACGCCACTACGACATCGTATACTTGCTGGAGTGGGCGCGGTTGTGTTTCTCGTTACCGCATCGGCTCTTACTATTGCAGTTGTTATAGATATGACTAGAAATGGCGATACACCAGCGCCAGATATACAGCAGCTGGAGCCGCCGCAAAAAGAAGCTGTCTTGCCAGCGCCTGAAGTCTATAAACCCGAAGGAGACGTCACCGAACTGCAAACCACCGACCTGAGTGAAGGTGTTGGCGAACCCGTCAAGGCAGGTGACAGACTGGTTATGAAATACTACGGCACGCTCGCAAGCGATGGGACGGTGTTTGACGAAAACTACACAAAAGAAACAGCATTTCCGTTCACCCTTGGCAGCGGTCAGGTCATAAAAGGCTGGGATCAGGGGCTCGTCGGTATGAAACCTGGCGGTGAACGTCGCTTGGTTATACCGAGCGAACTTGCCTATGGCGAAACAGAACGCGGTAGCATACCGGCCAATGCCGATCTTGTGTTTGTTGTGAAGCTTTTGAGGGTGCAGTAATGGCAGTGCTCGCAGACTTTACGCCAGTTGACGCCGTGCCTGAGCTTGTGCGTGAAGACCGTGTAGTTGGTACAGGCGACGAAGTGCAGCCAGGTGCGAGCGTCACTTGTCACTATACTGGCGCCGTCGCAAAAACCGGTGAAGTATTTCAGAGCTCGCACGATTTTGGACAGGCGATTAGTTTTCCGCTGTCTGGCGTGATTGCCGGCTGGACGCAGGGTGTGCCAGGTATGAAAGTGGGCGGTACGCGCCGCTTGCTCATTCCGGCCGCAATGGCCTATGGTAGTCGTCCCCCGTATGGTAGCGGCATTCCAGTCGATGCCGACCTAGTTTTCGACATTGAACTCGTTTCTATCGATGCGTCGTAAGCAAAGGTAGTAGCCGCGGCGCGAGAGAAAACAGCATCGCAAAGAAGAGCGAGTGTTTTTGAATTGTATACAAAAACACAATATGTAGTGTATTGACTTTACCATAAGCACCATATATACTAGAGAGTACAGTTTTGTGATAGTAGTCTCTCAAACAAAAAACTGCTACAATAAAAAACCCTAGCTACTCAAGTGGAGGAGTATCTGATGGTCAAAAATATCACTATTTTTACAACAAAAACCTGCGCCTATTGTCCGATGGTCAAGAAATACCTTGCCGCCAAAGGTCTTGGTTACGACGAAGTCAATCTCGACGAAGAGCCGCATCGTCAGCAGGAGGCGTTGGCAATTTCTGGTGCGCTCACGGTTCCGGTGACGGTCGTGACGAAGCACGATGACAGTCAAGAAGTTGTGGTTGGTTACAATCTGGCAAAGCTTGCTCCTGCCGTTAGCTAAACACCGTCGCGTACAGTTGCATTTGCTGCGCTGGCAACGACGTTGTCTGCGCAGCGTGTGGCAGTATGATTTCTCGCTGCTCGCGCTGTTTTGTGCTGCGCGACTGGAAAAGCTTTTTCGCTCTGTGCCATAATACATATGAATACGTAGCGAACGGAGGACACATGGCAACTAGAACAAAGGAAAATTCACGTACCGTTATCATGATCGGCGCGGGACCAGCGGCGCTGAGTGCGGCTATATACACGACGCGCGAAGACATAGACACGTTGCTGCTCGAAAAAGGCGTGCCGGGTGGCCTAGCCGCAGTGACCGACTGGGTCGATAATTACCCAGGCTTTCCAGAAGGTATTGCAGGCTTGGAGCTTGCTGGAAACTTGCAGAAGCAAGCCGAGCGTTTTGGCGCGGTTATGGACTTTGGCGAGGTTACTGCGCTACACGACGAAGGTGATTGGAAACGGTTGGAAACTTCGCTTGGCGATATGTATGCACGGGTTGTCTTAGTGGCGACCGGCAGTGATTACAAGAAGCTTAATATTCCGGGAGAAGCAAAATACTATGCTCGCGGCGTTCATTATTGCGCTACTTGCGACGGCGCGTTTTATCGCGACAAAAAGCTGGTTGTGGTGGGCGGCGGCAATAGTGCTGTGCAAGAAGCAATGTTCTTGACGCGTTTTGCGACACACGTAGATCTTCTGGTACGCAGCACGCTTCGCGCCAGTGAAATTCTGCAAAAAGAACTGCAAAAGTACGTAGATGATGGCAAAATCACCGTACACCTTGCAACGACCACCGACGAAATCTTAGCGGACGCAGAAGGCAAGGTTAACCGAGTAAAAGGGACAAACACCGAAACTGGCGCCGAAGTGATGCTCGATACGGACGGTGTGTTCGTGTTTGTTGGATTAAAGCCAAATAGCGAATTTCTGAAGGGACAACTTGAAACAGACGAGGTTGGTCTCATAAAAACAGATGAGAGTCTTATGAGTAGTATGCCGGGTGTCTTTGTAGCGGGCGACATTCGCAGCGGCGCAACGATGCAGATTGCCAGTGCTGTTGGCGAAGGTGCCACCGCAGCGCTTAAAATTCGCGAATATCTCGAAAATCACCCTGTGGCTCAAACGAAAGCGTAGCGGTTCGTCATCTCGGAGTAAGTTGTTGGAACAATGTGCCTTAGCGCGGTAGTTAAAGCTGACAGAGCTTGAAAAGTGTTGCGGCGATGACCTCAGAGCTCAGGGTAACCTTCGTAGTAGTCGTAAATAAGGCGCGAGCGAGAAACGCCAGACGACTCCAAATCGTCTCCGAGTGTTTCGACAAACGTCTGGCTACCAGAAAGATAAATCAGACTGCTCGCCTGAATATGCGGCAGCACGGTCGACGCCCCGACCGAAACAGGATAGTGAAAATCGACTCGCTGTAAGAGCGGCAGGTTATTGGGAATGCACTGTGCGAGGGGGTCGTCTTCGCGTTGCCTCGCCCAGATCAGCGTGATGGCGTGCGCTTTTTTTGCCGCTGCACACTCTGTCAACATAGAAAGGTAGCTAGCGAGGGCAATGCCTTGGGCGACAAAAACAAGCGGGGTTGTAGCGAGGCGCGGTAACACAACATCGCCAAGCGGTTCGCTCATGCGCATGAGATCGCCTGGTTGCAGTGCGGCGAGAAGGTTTTTGTAGTGGCTTAAGGGCGGATCGAGACGCGTCAGGAAACGGACCGAGTTGTCGTCTGGGTGAGAACTAAGCGTAAAAGTTCGGTACGGCTTCTCCTGTAAAGCCGTCGCAGTTGCCGCAGTCGACGGAAAGCTAAACTGAGCGTATTGACCAGGCACATACCTAATCTGGCTCGCAGGAGTAAAACAATATTCCCACACGTGCTGCGCCAACATCTTCCGCTCTATGAATTTGACCTGCATACCACCAGTCTATCAGACGCACTCATGCAACCCATTCCTTTAGCCTTCCGCCTCTGTAACCGGCCCACCCTAAAACCAACCCAACCAAAACTGTTTTAAATTGTCCGGCCGTACAATCTAAGCACGGCATGACGGTGTATATAAGGTGTTTTTTATGAAAAAGCAGCGATCAGCAAGAAGTGAACGATGACTTAAATTGTACGGCCGTACAATTTAAAACAAAAAGTGTGCGAGAAGTTGGGTTGGTACGGCAATGGGTGGGTTGTTTGGTATCGTGTTTTGCTCGACAGTGAGTTTGGCTACGGGAAAGATTTCAACGACGCTCACCCGGGGCTTCTAACGTTAGCTCGGACTGCTAGGTGCGCTACGCAGATTTTCTGAAAAACACACCACTATGAGAAGGTTTATGATTTTTTCTTGAAGAGGTCGGGACGATCGGTAATAACACCGTACAGGTAGCGGCGCCAGCGTTTCGCTCGTTTTGGATTGTTCATAGTGTACGGCGACAGCTTGAAGCCGCGGCGTTTCATAGCGCGTAAAAACCCGCGCCACAACCAGCGCTGGTTCATGCTAATGCGCTTAGTGCGGAGTTTGCGCGCTCGACGCACAGCGCGCACGCTGGACCATTTTTCTATGACAACAAGCTCTATGCCAGGTAGCCCTTCGCGAATGGCTTGTAAAATACGTGGGTCGTATGAAGCGACGCAAAATTCTTTGAGCCGCCAGCCGCGGCTGAGACGGTCGCGAATGATGGAGATTGTCTGCTTCGGCGGTACGCCGGGCTTGATGTCGAGCATAATGCGGCAACGGTGCGCTACGGCTCGAATAGCATGATCGAGCGGGGCTAGGTCTGCTTTGTAGCGGAGGAGTTCGGCGTAGTTTGTGCGTGCGATAACACGTTCTGTTCCGTCGCATGCAACGATGGCTGGATCATGGTGCAACACGGCCACGCCATCTTTGGTGGTGCGGACGTCGATCTCTACTTCGTCTACGCCATGGCGAATGGCTTTTTCTATGCTTGCGAGGGTATTTTCGGAGCTTAGCCCTCTCGCACCGCGGTGCCCTATGACTTTCATGGTACTATAATACTATCAAAACACGTCATAGCGGGGAAGTTTGGCGAATTTTACGCAAGAAAACGCGATCGTCCAGCTGCTGCGGCAGCTGCCAGCTTTACCCAAGATGACGGTGATAAAAAGGGAGGACTCAATGGCAGATTTCAATCAAGTTTTGGACGCAGGCGCAGTAGATGACGGCGTGGTCAATACCGTAGTAGAAATCCCGCAGGGGTCGCGGCTAAAGGTGGAGTGGGATCGCAAGCGCGCTTGCTTCATGCTTGACCGCGTGGAGCCGCAAATATTTGCCAAACCCTGTAACTACGGTTTCATTCCGCAGACGCTTGACGAAGACGGAGATGAACTCGACACGCTCATTATTTGTCCTGAACCGCTCGCGACTGGCGTGTGGTTGGAAGCACGTGTCATCGGCGTCTTGATCTTTGAAGACGACGGCGAGGTAGACGACAAAGTGGTGGTTGTTCCGGCGGACAACCGTGACGACAACCGTATTACTTCGCTCGATGACATACCGCAGTGGAAGGCGCAAGCGGAACACCATTTTACACACTACAAAGACCTGAAGAAACCTGGCTCAACCAAGGTTATAGGGTGGGGTGACGCCGAAAAGGCAAAGCAGATTATCAAAGAGTGCATCGAACGCTACAAGCAGCAGTAGTCGCATGAAAAAAGTGATCCCCAATGATGCGGTGTTGATTCCAGAGCGGGCCGACCGTGTGTTTACGGGTGAGATTTTTTCGGTTTATCAGTGGCAGCAAGAGCTGTTTGACGGTTCGCGCGACACATTTGAGATGCTGAAACGCCCTGACACGACAAACGTTATATGCGTGGTAAGCGGAAAGATAATTGTGCTGGACGAAGAGCAGCCGAATCGCGGCAAGTACCGAACGTTTCCTGGCGGCCGCGTCGATGGCTCAGATGAAAATATCATTGCGTCAGCGCAGCGCGAAGTACTGGAAGAAACCGGCTATACCTTTCAAAACTGGCGGCTAGTGAAGGTTTCGCAACCTCTCGCAAAAACAGAATGGTTTGTTCACTATATCTTGGCCTGGGATGTAGCTGATCAGCGCGAAGTGAAGCACGATCCGGGCGAGAAGATAACCGTGGAGCTACTGGAGTTTGCGGAAGTAAAACAGCTGGTCGAGCAGCGCGAGGGGTTCTTTAGCGAAGTGGCGGAGCTATTCGAGGGGCTGAAATCGGTTGACGAGCTGCATGACCTAGCGGAGTTTGCTGGACAGGTAGTTGACAGGTAATCGCAGGATATCAAGTGGGTTGTGTTGCCTGCTGCGGATTGACTCCTTGCTCCTCTTGTTTCGTGGGACGACTTTCACTACAATAGAGCCATAAGCGAAATAATAGCGGAGAGGTGGCAACATGAAGACAAAAGTGGCGATAAATGGGTTTGGCCGAATCGGGCGTAATGCCTTCAAGATCATGTATGCCCGCGACGACATCGAAATAGTGGCGGTAAACGACTTAACCGACACAAGAACGCTTGCATATTTACTGAAGCACGACACAAACTACGGCGGCTATGATCGCGAAGTGAGCCATGATGATCAGAACATTATCATTGACGGCCAGAATATTCGCGTCTGCGCCGAAAAAGACCCGTCGCTCTTACCGTGGGGCGATATGGATGTCGATGTGGTCGTAGAAAGCACCGGTCGGTTTACTGACAAAGAAGGGGCGAGTGGACACCTCAAGGCTGGTGCGAAGCGCGTAGTTATCAGCGGTCCGACGAAAAGCGAAGGTGTAGACACGCTTGTGTTGGGGGCGAACGACGACGTACTCGAAAACGCAACCGAAATCATCAGTAACGCAAGCTGTACGACGAATAGTCTTGGCGCGGTCATGAACGTGCTCGAAACTGAATTTGGCATAGAAAAATCCATGCTCACAACCATACATAGCTACACCGCGAGTCAGGTTGTACAAGATGCACCAGCAAAAGACCTGCGCGAGGGCCGTAACGCGGCTGAAAACATGGTTCCTACTTCGACAGGCGCAGCTATAGCTGTGACAAAAACCCTACCTCAACTAAAGGATAAATTTGACGGTTTGAGTGTTCGTGTGCCGACGCCAGTCGTGAGTCTTAGTGATGTGACGGCGCTACTCAAGCGCAGCGTGACGGTAGAAGAAATTAACGACGCGTTCAGAAAGGCCGCTGCCGAACCATACTATCAGGGTATTTTGGGCGTGAGCGAAGAGCCGCTCGTGAGCAGCGACTACATAGGCAATAGTCATAGCGGCGTCGTTGATCTGCTGTTGACGAAGGTGGTTGGTGGCAACTTGGTGAAAGTTATGGTTTGGTACGATAATGAATGGGGCTACAGTAATCGCCTCGTCGAAGTTGTAGCGGACACAGGCCGTCTTTTGCGTAATCAACAGTAAGAGGTAGCGGGCAATGGCATGGCGTTATCATAAGCCAACAGCACCAGCAACATCAGCTTCGGGCAGCAAGCCTGCTTCGGCAAAAGACGAGTCCGAATCTCACCTGGAAGCAGCGCTCGCCAAAATACAATCTCCGCCGCCCATGAGCTCTATGGTTGGCGCGGTTATCCACGCCGACGGCAGCGTTGAAGGCGGCCGGTCACCGAGTACGTCGCCAGCTTCGCCACCGCCACCGCCAGCTACACAGCAAAAGACGGCTCCTTCGCGCAGCGTTGCCCCCGCGAAAGCAGCCGCCAAGGCAGCGCCGCCACCCGAGCCGGCTTTGCCGAAACGCTCATCAAGCGTACCGGCGGCTCATGCTCAAAAAATAAAACACCATGGCCCGCTTGATAAAAAAGAGTTGTTGGCGTTGGGCGATTTTCTGAAACAGCAAAAACGGGCAGATTCGACCCCGTCGCTGGCCACGCCGATCATAGCTCCAACCGCGCCAGATCCAGACGCAGCCATTCCTGCGCTCATTGCCGAGCAGAAAAAAACACTCGAGGCGAAAGCAGCCGAAGAAGACGCGAAAAAATGGCATGTGACAAAAGTTGACATTCATGATCGTACCATAAACATGAAAAAAATGTATAGGTATGGCGCGGTTTGGATTGGCGCTGTACCGCTCGCTGTTGTCATGTACTATAGCGCGCAGGCGCTGGGTGACAGCCTACAGGGAACTGCGCGCCAGCTGTTCTTTGTGGCAATATATGTCATAGCGGGCTATGTACTAGTTGGCTGGATACCGCTTGTGCTAGAATATCTGAAGGCGCAAAAGGGGTAAAAAACAATGAAAATATACATTGGAGCGGATCACAACGGTTTTGACCTGAAGAAAACACTTGGCGATTATCTGCGTCGAGGTGGCTACGATGTGGTGGATGCTGGCGACAACGAAAAACACCCAAATGACGATTTCCCTCAATTTGCTGCTGCTGTCGTCAATGGTATGGCGACTGACGAGTCGATAGATGTGCGCGGCGTACTGATAACAAGCGGCGGACAGGGCATGGCAATGGCTGCGAACCGTTTCAAGGGTATACGTGCGTGCGTTGGGTGGAATCAAGACACCGTGCGCGACGCTCGCAATGATAACGACAGCAATGTGCTGTGTTTGCCTGCGCAGAGTTTAGATTTTGAACAAGTGGTAGGTATTGTCCATGCATGGTTGATGACGCCATTTTCTGGCGCGCCTCGCTACAAGCGGCGCATAGCAATGCTTGATGAGCTTGGAGATTTTATGGGGTAGTGTTTTGGAATCACAGCAAAGAATAAAGAAAGAGGAGATATGAAACTCGCACTAGCGACTGACCACGCCGGTTTTGAGGTGCTGAAAGAACTAAAGTTGTTTCTGGAAGAGCTTGGGCACGAATGTGTTGACTACGGACCGCGCGAGTTTAACGCAGAAGACGATTATCCAGATTTTATATTTCCAGCTGCACGCGCGGTGGCGGACGGTCAGTGTGAACGCGGCGTCATTTTTGGGGGCAGCGGTCAGGGTGAAGCTATGGCAGCAAACCGCGTGCCTGGTGTGCGCGCGGCGGTTTTCTACGGCCCAGTAGTGGCAAAAACATCGGTTGATGCCGAAGGCAATCTGAGCACTGACCCGTACGAAATAGTAAAACTATCTCGCCAGCACAATGATGCCAATATTCTCAGTCTCTCGGGCAGGTTTCTCAGTCTTGAGGAAGCCAAAACAGCGCTGAAGGTGTGGCTCGAAACGCCGTTTAGCAGTGCAGAGCGGCACGCCCGCCGCCTGCAAAAGCTCGATATTCAGGAAGGGGCTGCGTAAATGAGTGTGTCTATCTGCCCGACAGTTATGACTGACGACCCCGATGTCTACCGCGAGCAGATGGAAGAAATCGCGACGTACGCAAGCCGTGTTCACGTAGATCTTGGAGACGGTATATTTACGCGAAAACTTCTCGCGGTTGAAGACGTCTGGTGGCCTGGCGGTATGCGAGCGGACTTACATGTCATGTTTCAGCAGCCCTTTCTGCATATTGCTGCGCTGAAAGCGTTGGGGCCGCAGCTGGTGATCGTTCACGCCGAAGCCGAAGGCGACTATATGGCGTTTGCGCGGGAGATGCACCGGCACGGGATTGAAGCTGGCGTGTCGTTGTTGCGCGAAACGCCGGTGGAAGCAATTGTGCCCGCGCTCGACGTTATCGATCACGTTCTCATTTTTGCCGGCACGCTTGGTGAAAACACTGGCGCCGAACCAGTTAATCTCGATGTTTTGGCAAAAGCGGCCCAGCTGCGCGCACTCAAGCCGCAGCTCGAAATTGGCTGGGACGGCGGCGCAAATGACACAAACGCTCGCCAGCTAATGGAAGGCGGCATAGACGTTATAAACTGCGGCGGGTATCTCCATGGAGATGATCCGCTGGCTGCGTGGCAGCGTATGCAACAGGCCGTAGGCAATACGCCACCGCAAAAGAAAACATAGCTATAACACAAAAATCCACTCAAGGAGGACTGTCCTCCCAAAACTGCTCCAAGCTCGGTTATTCGATATCAGTCGCTCCGATCAAGTAGCGCGAGCGGCATTTTGCGTTTTTGCCTTGTGCTGTGGTACAAAGCGCCATAGCAGCACGGCCGTCAGACAACTGGCCGCTAGCGTAGTAGCAGAGCTTTCGAGCGATGCGATGCCGCTGTACGACAAATCCATTATGTGCGGATAGACGCCGCCAAGTGATACCACGCCAAATCCGATAGCGCCAACGACATTCCAGAGCGCATGTGCGATGATTGGCGCGAGCAACGAACCAGTCCGTACCAACAAAACCGTAAACACCGCGCCCGCTGCCGTTACGTTGAGAACGCCAAGTACACCGCCCTCAAACCCATGCATTGCCACAAAAACAAGCGTCGTCACCACCGAAGCAGCGGCGACTGAGTGCCGACGGGCGAGCATTGAAAACAAATAGCCGCGCACCAAATATTCTTGCATGACGACATTAATTGCAGCGGCCGCTATCCAGACAATCGCCCAGGGGACCGACTGACTGGCACCGATGTGTAGCGTAGTCGTCGCGCTCATGAGCGCCATTGCACCAAACAGCCACCCTAGTCCTACGACGACGCCGGCAGCGGTACTCTGTATCCAGCGTTTTTCGGTGCAGATACGCGGCCAAGTGGTTTGCTTATCAAAGCGACGAATCATTACCCAAGTTGCAAACAGCACGGCGACGAGCGGCGCAACTTCATACCCGAGCCGCCGCCAGACGCTTTCGGGCGACGGTGCATTGTTCGCTAGAGGCGCCAGTAACGGTGCCATGATGATCACCCACAGCACGAAAAACCCAAGAGCAAGCCCGATTGACGTAAAACTACGAGGGATGCTTGTCTTCATATGTACTTCTATCATACACGATCTCCCTCCCACGTCAGCCGCCAGACGAGCCGTTCGCTATCAAACTCCAGCCGATAGTCTGCCCCGCCATCGCTCACGTCAAACACATGCACCGTCCGTCTGCCGCGCATCGTCGGATGGCGCAGGCCTATTTCGCTGATCTCGATTTCCCGCCCGTTTTTGCGCCGAAATCGCACCGGCTCGCACATGACGCGTCCCGGTCGAAATATCGCCAGCACATCCACTTGTTCGTTCAAAAAGAGTTCATCATCCATTTCAAAAATCCTCGATCTAGGGTTGATTCGAGAAACGCTTGGCTGAAATGTGTTGCCCGTCACCCCGCCCGTTTCTAGCGGCGCGCCGAAGACAACTGATGATCCTGCGGCGAGGGACGCTTATCCGCGCGCGGACAGTGAGTGTCGCCTGGAGATATTTGTATTATACCACCACACAAACGCGGCAGCTGCCAAAATGATAAACGCCGCAGCCGTTGGTACGACCAGTCCTGCGCGAATACCACCATCGGAGATCATCATGCCGAGCCATATGCCAACTGGTACAGCGACCATCCGACCGAGCGCCGATATCACCGACAGCACCGTGGCGCGTACACGCGATGGCGTCGCGTCTTGGATACGCGTTTCGATACGATTGAATAGAGCTTTCATACCGACAGCTTGCACGAAAATAACAGCGATTGTCGCTGGATGATCGACCAAATATATCACAAATACCGGCACGCTCGTCAACGCGACCGCCAGCCACAAACGACCGGCAAAATAGTGCGCCACAAAACTACCGAACGCCAGCGCCAACGCATAAACCGCCCAGAGCACGCCGATCACGGCGACACCAGCACCGTAATGTTCCATATACAACTGTCCAAAGTCGATGAAATAAACATCTAGAGCGGCTATCATCGCGACAATCACCAACATACTAGCCAGCGCAGTTTGTCGAGTAATTGTTTTCAGCACCGTCCGAACGTGCGAGAGAAACTTTTCGCTAATTTCATTGCGGTGGTATTTCGGTTCGCGAATCGTCGCGATGACGATGACGTTGAGAACGCACGAGACGATTGTCACAAAAAACGCCGCCCGATACGAAAAACTGCTTGCTATGACACCGCTCACGATATTGCCGACGCTCGCCCCGACCAGAAACAGACCGTGCGATCGACCAGCAATCTTGCTATACAACTCTGTTTTGCCCAAATCGTACAGCGTGTCGTACGTCAGCGCCTGGTACGTGCCGCTCGCGCTGACAAAATATATACCATAAAAAACCGTGCCGAGTAGGAAAACCGCCAGCGAGCCGCTCATTCCATAAATACCAGACGCTATCCCCAGTGCAATCGCCGCCGTAATTAAGAGGTTTTTCCGCCCCCATTTATCGGCCAGCATGCCGGACGGTATATCAAACAAAAGCGCGAATACAGCCAAAAACGCAATGTTAATCCCTATACCAGTTGCGCCCAGCCCAATATCGATCATAAACAACTGCTCGATCGCATACCAAAACACCAAACCAGTCAGAAAATTGCTGAGATATATTTTTCGGATATTGTGCATCTTTATGACTATACACTCCCTAGAACTTCCTTGCCACCTCTGCTGCGATCATGTGAGTTTTGGTTCGATCCCAGTCGCTGCTACCACAGAGAAATGACCATCCATGCTGGTGGTCATTTTTCTGTGGGTTCGCACGTATAGTACGGTAACCAGCCGCCGACCAGTTAGTTTGTGCTTCTGTAGACGGACAGATTGTAACAAACGTCGCCGGCGGGATGCGGGTCGCCAGCTGATACGCTAGATGAGTAATCAGATTTCGTGCCGACGCCGCCGCGGGCAGGTTTTGCTACGCCATTCTTGGTATTTGAATCGCTGCCCTTTCTTTCTTTTTTGTACGTTGTGCACAACTGGTAATAAAAATACTTGTTCCTGCCAGTCGCATTGCGCTTATTGATCTCTGAGAGAGCATCTTTTAGGTTGTTTGCGCCATCGTTATTATTAATAGTCACTAGCTTGAGCGAACTGGCGAGTTGGTCTGACGGCTGCATATTGGGTTTGTATGTCACCGATTGCTTATCTACCACTTCCCGAACAACCTTCTCTGAAACCTTTGACCCATCATATCCCGCATCCTTGAGCGTGACGGGAAGTTTATCATTGTCTTGCGCGTAGCTCCGAACATTATCAGATAGCTGGACTACAACCCGCTCAATCAGCCTGTCATCTTTGGTGTTTATCGCAAGTGCAACAGGGCCCACCAGCGATACGATGATACCCACTAGCGCGATCAAACCAAGAGCCGACCGTGCATACTGTCTTCGCGTAGGATGTTCGCTGCCAAAAAATACTCGTACCGCCAGCACCCCAAATGTGATAGCAATAACCAACGCTGCGTAGAGTACCGTCATCGGATCATCATTATCCAGCCTCGTGCCGCTATTGAGTATCATGCTAATGAGACTAAACACAACTACGATCACTCCGCCGATCGCGATCAGCACAAAAGGCACAACATGCAGCAGCATGATGACGTTAGCAGCACCAGACTTTTTGGTCGGCTCATGACGGCTATACAGCAAATCAGTCGTAAAAGCGATTACAAAGAGTATCAGGACCGCCGCCAAGGGGTAGGCAAGTACGCCACTCCAATCTGAAGTGCTGTTCGGGGATATGAAATAAGATGCCACCACCGTCGCTAGCCAGCCAATCGCAAAACCAAACCATCCCCAAAATGCGTAGGTCAGCCATTGGAGTACAAGTATTCCGCTTCCGCTCGATGACGAATGGGTTTGTTGCTCCGATTTAGGGGCTACATCTGAGGCTGCTGCGACAACTGGTTGCGCTGGGGCTCCCTGATCAATATCATCAGGCGCAGCGATGTCTACCGCCCGATTTGGTTGCTCCTCGTTTCTGGGTTGTGTCTCAGAGCTGTCGTCCATGCGTAGTTCCCCCATTTAGCAATAGCTATTTGTCAGTTTATCACGCGGTCACAAAAAACACATAGTAAACGCTGCCGAACGTACACGGCGGTCTACGGCTCAAAATCTCCGCCATCCAACGCGTCGTCACGATTAGCCAAAAACGACCGTAACTGCGCCAGTATTCGCGATTGGTTTTGGGCGGCTGGCTCGGAAACATCTCGAAACACAATCGATGTTGCTTCTTAGTGTTTTATGGCCATACATCGCATGCTGCGGCGAGACACAGCATGAGGCGCTCAATATTATGCGGGCGATGCGACTTTGCGTGCGTGGGCTTTCATTATGTATAATCATAACCAGCATGGGCAAACTCACCATAGAGCAGCTGGAGCTCAAAGCGAACACAATTCGCGGAGACGTCATTCGTATGCTTGAGCACGCTGGAAGCGGGCATAGTGCTGGTTCGCTCGGCTTGGCGGATGTTTTTACCGCATTATATTTCGATGTCATGCGGCACGACCCGAAAAACCCTGCGTGGGAAGAGCGCGATATGTTGCTACTAAGCAACGGTCATTGTGTGCCGGTACAATACGCGGCTATGGCGGAGGCTGGGTATTTTCCAAAGTCGGAGCTGCTTACGCTTCGCAAGTTTCAATCGCGGCTACAAGGTCATCCAGAGCGAGTTACGCTTCCTGGTCTAGAGCACACGAGTGGTCCGCTCGGCAGCGGACTGAGTGAAGCGTGCGGCATCGGTTTGGCGTTTCGTTTCGACAAACAATCACATCGTCATATCTATGTCGTCATGGGTGACGGCGAACTCGACGAGGGAAATGTCTGGGAAGCAGCAATGTTCGCGGCGAAATACAGACTCACAAACCTGACGGCCATCGTCGACCGCAACAACATACAAATAGACGGCCCAACTGAAGATGTCATGCCGCTGGAAGATTTGAAAGCAAAGTGGGAAAGTTTTGGCTGGCATGTACTGGAGATAGACGGCAATGATATTGAGGCGGCTATAGATGCCTGCGCCATGGCAAAAGCAGTCACCGAAAAGCCAGTTGTGTTACTGGCATATACTATCCCTGGCAAGGGCGTAGATTTTATGGAATACGATTTCCACTGGCACGGCGTGCCGCCCAACCACGAACAAGCTCGCGAGGCGCTTCACGAACTACGTACCCTTAGAGGAAAAATCAGGAGCGAACATGAGTAACCTAGCGCTTTTGCCGGTGCCAAACGACCGAAAACCAGAAGCAACCCGCAGCGGCTTTGGGCGCGGACTCGTAAAAGCCGGCGAACGCGATGAAAATGTAGTTGCCTTGAGTGCTGATCTGACCGGATCTATCAAAATGGATGGGTTTCGAGCTGCATTTCCGGAGCGGTTTGTCGAAGTAGGCGTCGCCGAGCAAAACCTTGTGACGGTAGCGGCTGGCTTAGCTCTCGCTGGCAAGGTGCCTTTTGCGGCGAGTTACGCGTCGTTTAGTCCTGGTCGCAACTGGGAACAAATAAAAACCACCGCTTGCCTGAATGATGTTCCAGTAAAAATCGTTGGCGGTCACGCGGGGGTTTATACCGGACCAGACGGCGCGACGCACCAAATGTTGGAAGATATTGCGCTCATGCGGGTTGTGCCAGGTATGGTGGTGCTGAGTCCGTGCGACGCGCTGCAGGCCGAAAAAATGGTAATTGCAATGGCAAAAGACAAGCGCCCGAACTATATCCGTCTCACGCGCGAAGCCACGCCGCTCATAACCACAGAAAAAACGCCTTTTGAGATTGGCAAAGCGTATGTGTATACTCCGGGCAGCGACGTAACCATCATAGCCACTGGAACTATGGTATACCCCGCGCTGGAAGCGGCCGAGGCTCTGTACAAAGACGGCATAGACGCCGAAGTGCTCAACGTGCCGACAATAAAACCGCTCGACACGCACACCATTTTAAAAAGTGTTCGCAAAACAGCTTGCGTCGTCACGGTGGAAGAAGCCCAGATCGCAGGAGGGCTCGGCGGAGCTGTTGCCGAACTGCTCGCAGAAAACCATCCCGTCCCTATGAAACGTATCGGCATGCAAGATTGTTTTGGTGAAAGCGGTACGCCCGAAGAGCTGATTGAACATTTTGGCTTAGACGCCAAGCACATTCGCCTGGCAGCTCATCATGTGACTGAGCTGAAATAGTACCATCCTCAAAAGGAAAAACAACGTATACCGAAGGACATCAGGGTTCGCCGGTATGTACGCATTTTTTGTCAATACAACGGTAAGCGGTATAATTGAAGAAAAGAAATGGGGGAATTGGTATGCCGCTGACACTGCAACAAATACGAAACAACTGTGCGCAAGCGCGAGAGAGAATGGCGCAGGCGCGCGCAGAGCGCTGGGCGTTTGGCGCATTTAACCTTGACGACCAAGCAACACTCAAAGCAGTTGCCTTGGCGGCGCAGGAGGCGCAAGCACCAGTTTTAGTAGAGGTTAGTCAGGGCGAAGTTGACGACATTGGACTGGCAAACGTACGCGACTTAGTAGACAACGTCAAACGTGAGTACGGCGTAGAAATGTACGTCAACCTAGACCACAGTCCATCAGTGGAAGCAGCCAAACAAGGAATAGACGCTGGGTACGAATTTGTACACATAGACGTCAGCCAGGCAAATCACGATGCAAGCGACGAAGAAATCATAGCCGCTACTCGCGAAGTGGTGGAATACGCCAAATTTACGGGAGCTCAGGTAGAGAGCGAACCGCATTATTTTGGCGGAAGTAGCAACCTGCACACCGAAACTATCGACTACGAAGAAATCAAAAAAACTTTCAGTACGCCAGAAGGCGCGCGAGCATTCGTGGAAGCAACGGGCATCGACACTTTTGCGGCAGCGGTTGGAAACCTGCATGGCAAATATCCAGTACCAAAAAAACTTGACCTGGCATTGCTGCAGCAGGTTCGCGATGCCATACCGTGTAGCATAAGTTTGCATGGCGGCAGCGGAACACCAGGTCATTATTTTGAATCGGCGGTGAAGATTGGTGTCACGAAGGTGAATATAAATAGCGATATGCGAGTGGCGTATCGTCAGGCGCTCGAAAAGACGCTTCGCGACAATCCGAACGAATACTCTGTCGCGAAGCTTGTAAACAAGCACGTTGTGCCGGCTGTTCGGGCTATTGTGGCCGAGAAACTAGCAACGTTTAACTCGGCAGGGAAAGCGCAGGGCTGACATGGGGCTACTGGATAACGTTTTTCGGTCGCTCGACGATACGCTGAAAGCCATAGAAAACGGCGCAATAGAAGAAAAGCTCGACAAAGCCGGCCAAGCTATTGAGCGCTTTGCCGAAAACGGTCCAAAAACCCTCGAAAAGGCGGCTGAAGCTCCCAGTAAAGCCGTACAAGTCGTCGAAACAAAAGCCAAAGCCCTAAAGCAAACTTCCCAAACACTCAAGACAGAAGCGGCAAAAACTATCGATATCGTGCAGCGTCCCGAATAAACTTGTCCAAAAATACGCTCTGTGGGAAAATAGCAGTAAGCATAAGTATGAAGTATCAAAGGTGGGTCCAGTGAGTAAAGAAGAACAAATCGATATTTTGTGTGTGGGCGATGTCGTCACGGACGTTTTTATCAAGCTTCTCGACGAAATCGAACATACTTACCGGAACGAAGAAGGCAAATGGCTCGCGATCCCGTTTGGAACGAAAATACCATTTGATCATGCCGAAATAATGCACGCCGTGGGAAATGCTGCCAATGCCGCTGTGTCGCTCAGCCGGCTTGGTCTGCATGTGGCGTTTGAAACAGAAGTCGGCGGCGACCAAGAAGGGCGTGAGATTGTTCGCTATCTCAGTAAACAAGGGGTTGATCCGCGTTTTGTGCACGTAAACGGTAAAAAAACGAGCAACATCAACTATGTGTTATGGTACAAAGAAGAGCGCACAATTCTCGTCAAGCACCAGGAATATGACTACCAGTGGCCACATTTTCGTAAAGGGGAAGTGCCGCGTTGGATATATTTTAGCTCTATTGCCGAAGGAGCGCTCGATTATACCGAAGACATCGCCGACTGGCTCGACGAAAATCCAGACGTGCGGCTCGCGTTCCAGCCGGGTACGTACCAAATGAAAATAGGCGTGGAACGTCTGAAGCGTATTTACGCTCGCACAGAAGTTGTTGTCATGAACCGCGAAGAAGCAGCGCGTGTGACAGGCGGGGATTATCATAATCTGCACGAGTTACTAGATCGCTTGCATAGTTATGGCTGTAAAATTGCCGTTGTGACCGACGGTCCAGACGGCGCTTACGCGAGCGATGGCACAAACCGGTACAAAATGCCGCTGTATCCAGACCCAGCTCCGCCCTACGAGCGAACTGGTGCGGGCGATGCTTATGCCTCAACGCTCATTGCGGCACTTGCAAAGGGGCATAATCTAGAAAGCGCGCTCCAGTGGGCGCCCATAAACTCGATGAGTGTCGTCCAGAAAACTGGTGCTCAGGCGGGCTTGCTGAGCGAGAAGGAGCTCGAAGCATGGCTCCAGAAAGCTCCAGACTGGTATCACGTTGAGCATTTTTAAGCCAAAGTCGAAAACAGAGGGGCCCCAGCTACATGGCTTTTTCTCGGCTCATGCGTCTTAACTCCTGGGGCTCTTTACGCTAAACTATAGGTAGATATGTCAAGGGTATTAGCTGAACTTTTGGGTGCGCACGAGTTGCCGTTTCGGCAGCAGATACAGCAGTTGGAGCGTGCTGCTGGGCTGCCAAGTGCTGATGTTCGCTTGACGGCGCACATTATGCAAGCAACGCGAGACAAAATAGGTGAACTCGGGCTTGATCCTGCCGACACAACTGGGCCGGAGCTGTACGGAGTGCTGCAAGAGCGCCTCCGACGAGACGAAGTGCTCGTTCGTGCTGCAATGAATTTGCGGGCAGATATTCTTCCGGCCGATGTTTTAGCGCAAACCGCAAAGCGGTTGCAGAAACTTGCGCGCAAAGACGAACTGTTCGTCATGAAACAGGCAGTTGCAAAGAAAATCATTCGCAAACTCAAACCGAAAGCCACCATGAAACGGCTTGGTTATCGGAGCATGGAAAGTATGCTCAAGCACGAGTCTGTGCCGCAGTTACTGGCGGCGTGCCAAGCGACCGAATCGGCTGATTGGCATGACGCGCGTCTACAGCTGTACAAAAAACTGCAGCCGAAAGATTTTGAGCTGCGCAAGCCGCAGTGTATCGTGCCGTCGGGAAAGCAGTGGCCAAAGCTGACTCAAGCTCATGCGCAGCAACACAAAAATAACATTATTGCCGTACCCGAGCTGGGCGCTGTTGTTGTTCTGCCCCTCGAGCATGATCTGCCAGGACTAGCTATAACGACGTTTATTGTGTCGCTGCATGCGCTCAATGACATGCGTGCGCTGAGCGCGTATCTGAAGCTCCAACAGTTACGTCCTGGTTTTGGCGATGCACTGCACGCGGCCATCATAGCAGAGCCGTTGACGGACGTTGAGCTGGCTGGAGAAAAACTGCCCTGGAAAATAGTCCATTGGTTTTATGGACACGGTCATGTTAGCTATCGTCCGGATGTGTTTGAGCCGCATGCCCAGCCAGAAGATTTCGCCTGGCATTCGGCCGGAACTGAGCTAGCGGCGCTGCAGCCTGTGCTGGCATTTTGGCAGCAAACGGACATGCTCGGACTTTTGGATTCTGGAGGGGCTGTTTCTCTGAATGTGCTCGATGTTGCACTCGGACTCTGTAATGGTCTTTCCTATACCGAGCGAGTGGTGCATAACATGCGCGAAACGCTCCGCCGTGAACTGTTGGCGCGCTACATTCACGAAGACAATCTTCAGCAAATGCTTTCTGGCGCGCTCGAAAAACAGCTTACTCCAGAACTTGATTTTGACGCGTAGAACACCGCATAGCAGCTGCAGTCAGGCATGGTTTATTTGTCGTAGTCTTTATTGATGATGCTGCACATCACGTCATAGTCTTCGGTGATGGTGTAGATTTTTTCGTCTCCGGGCGAAATCAAACCTTCTCGTAGCAAGTGTTTTTGAATAAATTTGTCGAGATCTTTCCAGTAAGAATTGCCGATGAATATAACCGGTACTTTCGGCATTTTGCCTGTCTGTATCAATGTCAGGATTTCAAAGGCTTCGTCGAGCGTACCAAACCCGCCAGGAAAGCAAATAAAAGCATGTGCGTAAAATGTCATCATTACCTTACGGGTGAAAAAAAAGTTGAACTTCAGGCTGTCGGTTGTGTACGGGTTGAGGTGTTGTTCGTGGGGTAGTTTTATATTGAACCCGATGGAAACATCCTCGCCTTCGTACGCGCCGCGATTGCTTGCCTCCATAATGCCATGGCCGCCGCCAGAAATAATAGCAAACCCCGCATCTGCTAGGTGCGCCGCTAAATCTCGCGCCATATGGTAGTAGTCGCTGCGCGGACTCAGCCGAGCCGAGCCAAAAAACGTGACGCGTTTTGGATATTTTTGCAGGATTTCAAATGCTGCTTCGAACTCTTCGTCGCTCGTTCGTAGTTCGCGCGTGGATTTGGCGATAGCTTTTTTCTGCGCTTCGCTCATTTCCCAGACCTTGTGTTCGTGTTTATGGGTGTGCATTGTCATTATTGTAGCGTGCTTACGCTTGTTTTTGAAAGCTTTTTAGCGGCAGGCGAGTTTTCGGTGTATTTGAGGGTGTTTGCCGGCGGCATATCGTATAATGAAGCGATGAAATCATTTCGTCTCGATGCTCAATACGCGCCCACCGGCGACCAGCCGGCGGCGATCGCGGCGCTCACGAACGGTTTGCGGCATGGCGTCAAAGAGCAAACATTGCTCGGCGTGACCGGTTCGGGCAAAACTTTCACCATGGCAAATCTTGTGCAAAATTTGCAGCGCCCAACGCTCGTGCTCAGTCATAACAAAACGCTGGCAGCTCAGCTCTATACGGAGTTTAAGCATTTTTTTCCAGAAAACGCTGTGCACTATTTTGTGAGTTATTTTGACTACTATCAGCCAGAGGCTTATATTGCGCGCAGCGACACGTACATCGAAAAAGACAGTCAAATCAACGAAGAAATTGACCGGTTGCGGCACGCCGCTACAGACGCACTGCTCTCTCGACGAGATGTGCTGATTGTAGCGAGCGTAAGTTGTATATATGGCATTGGTTCGGTCGATGACTACAATGACTTGTCGGTAGAAGTTGCAAAGGGAGAGCGGCGTGTGCGCGACAAATTGCTGCGCCAGCTCACTGATATTCAATACCAGCGCAACGATGTCGATTTTCACCGCGGCACCTTCCGAGTGCGCGGCGACGTTATTGATGTATATCCGGCCGGCGAAGAATGGGCTTATCGCATAGAACTGTTTGGCGACGAAGTCGATCGGATCACAAAAATCGACCCGCTCACCGGCGAAATTGTAGCAAACCTCGAGAGCTACAAAATATTTCCCGGTAGCCATTACGTCACGCCGAAAGACAAGCTCAAGGTTGCGCTCGGCTGTATCGAACAGGAGCTTCAGGCGCGCCTAGCGCAGTTTCGCAAGGCCGGCAAACTGCTTGAAGCGCAGCGGCTCGAACAGCGCACGCGCTTTGACCTAGAAATGCTCGAAGAAACCGGCTTTGTCAAGGGTATAGAAAACTACAGCCGTTATTTGACGAACCGCGAACCAGGCGAGCAGCCAGCGACGTTGCTCGATTATTTCCCCGACGATTTCCTCATGCTAGTCGACGAAAGCCACATGACTATTCCGCAGGTACGCGGTATGTACAACGGCGATCGTGCGCGCAAAGAAGTACTCGTCGAACACGGTTTTCGGCTACCGAGCGCGCTCGACAACCGCCCGCTGCGATTTACGGAGTTTGAGCGCCACATGAACCAAGTCGTTTATGTGAGCGCGACGCCGGCGGAGTACGAACTAAGTCGCAGTCCCGAACCTGTACAACAGGTTATTCGTCCAACCGGCTTGCTCGATCCAAACATAGTAGTTCGTCCGACCGAAGGGCAAATAGACGATCTTATTGCGGAAATTCGTGAAACAGTACGCAAAAACCAGCGCGTACTCGTGACAACACTCACGAAGCGCATGAGCGAGGATCTGACCGATCACCTACAGGATCTTGCTATCAAAGTTGCGTATTTGCATAGTGATGTTGATACGCTCGATCGCACAGATATTTTGCGCGACCTACGGCTCGGTGTTTATGACGTACTCGTGGGCATAAACTTGTTGCGCGAGGGGCTTGATTTGCCCGAAGTGTCGCTTGTGGCAATTCTCGACGCGGACAAAGAAGGATTTTTGCGCAGCGAGCAGGCACTCATACAAACTGTCGGCCGCGCTGCGCGCCACGAAAACGGCCGCGTCATCATGTACGCCGACGCCGTCACCAAAAGCATGCAGCGCACCATAGACGAAACCAGCCGCCGCCGCGGTATTCAGGATGCCTACAACAAAAAACACGGCATTACGCCGCGCGGCATTAACCGCGCCGTCGAAGATCGTATGAACACCGACTTGCCCGAAGAAGCCAAGCGCGCCAAACTTGACCTAAAGAAAATCCCCAAAGACGAGTACGAAACCGTCATAAAGGATCTGACCGCCCAAATGGATCTCGCAGCCCAAAACCTGCAGTTTGAACAAGCGGCCGAGCTGCGGGATATCATTACGGAACTTCGTTCAAGCAAATAACGTTGCTCTGTATTAGTATGTGCGCACTACTAGTATGAGGCGCAGACTACACTGTCTCGCGAAACAATGCTACGGGTTATGAGACGAAATACGCAACTATCTACTCTCTGGGTGTCAATGATTCTAGGGTTGCTAGCCAGCGTGGGTTAGGGCCAAGTAAAGGGCGAGCGAGATGTCCGAGCGCTTGTTCTATGTTTGTAACTCTGAGCCAATCTTGATAAGCTGTAACTGCATTTTCAGTGCATGCGGCAATGACATCTGGATCGGTCGTTTTTATGCGACGATCAAAATTGACGCCTGAGCTGGCAATTTCTGGCACCTGATGCCATGGAGCCTTAAGTAGATGAGTTGCTTTCGCGTCCGTATTTACCGTAAGCTGTTCCAGAACAGTCAGCGAATATATATCTCCATCCCCTGCGACCTCAAGGCCATTTTTGCCGACCGCAATAATCTCTAGTCGGCGAGTGAGATAATCTCTAGTCGTGACAGCGGTACTCGGCGTCACTAAAGTTTCTAACTCCTTTGGTGACACTGAAGAGACCTCTATGGGTGAAAAACGGAAATCCTGCCTGAATGACAACAGCTTCGAGTCCTGCCGGAGATCAAGGTAGCATTCAAAGTTGCCTTCCGAAAGGTGCTCGTTATCTGCTAGCCCAGAAAAGTCAGTAGCATTTGGATTATTTGGATCTAGCTCATGTATCGCCCCCAACATTATGTCTTTGACGGGCTGTATATCCATAGGTTGACGTTCTATATCTGTCATGAACACTATCATAGAATATATCAATCAAATTGTAAATATTTACTGCGGCGGCAAGAGTTGGTATACTAGAGAGCAATGGCGCAGTTGTCTCACGAAGATGTCTTAAAGTTGGCTCAATTATGCCGCATTTCACTCTCTAAAGACGAGGTAGAAGCCTTTGCGGAGGAGTTGAGTGCGATTCTCGGCTATGTCGAGCAGCTTTCGGCTGTCGACACAAGCGGCCTGGAACCGACCAATCAAGTAACCGGCCTCACAAACGTGATGCGTCCTGACGAAGTGGTTTCGTACGGCTACTCGCCAAAAGAACTGTGCGAAATCGTTCCGGCCAGCGAAAAAAACATGCTCAAAGTCAAAAGGATGATAGCATGAGCTGGAAACCCATCGCGCAACTGGCAGACGATGTCCGTACAGGCAAAACAAAAGCCACCGACCTCGTAGAGCAGTCGCTCTCTGCTATGGAAAAACACCAAGAGTTTCGCGCTATCATAACAAAACTCGCCGAGTCAGCCCGAGCACGAGCCAAGGAAATCGACGAGCAAGCGGCCGCGGGTAAAACACTGGGCGACCTGGCGGGCGTGCCGTTTATCGCAAAAGACAACCTCCTCGTACGGGGCGCCGAGGCAACCGCCGGCAGCACAATGCTCAAAGGTTTTGTGCCGCCGTATCAATCGACCGTCATCAATCGGCTGGAAGCTGCTGGCGCTATTTGCGTTGCCAAAGCAAACCAGGACGCATTTGGCCACGGCGCAAGTACCGAAAACTCGGACTTTTTTGTCACCAAAAACCCTCACGACAAAACGCGCGTTCCAGGCGGTTCGTCGGGCGGATCGGCCGCGGCTGTCGTGCTAGAGCTCGCGCCTTTTGCGGTTGGTACTGACACGGGCGGATCTATACGCCAGCCGGCAAGCTATGTCGGGTGCGTTGGCTTACGCCCAACGTATGGTTTGACGTCGCGAAGCGGCGTGGTTGCCATGGCCAGCAGCACCGACACAATCGGTCCGCTCGCTATGACGGTCGAAGACGCGGCCTATGTACTGAATGCTTATGCGGGCAAAGACGAACTCGACAGTACGACAATCGAGCGCGACGCGCGCGGCTATTGCCTGCCGGCTACCGCAAGCACGCTACCGGCAAAAAAGGTGGGTGTTATCAAAGAATGGATGGGCGAAGGACTCGATAGCGACGTTCGGTCATCGGTAGAAAGCGCCATCGGTCGGCTCAAGTCGGCGGGTGTTTCGGTCGAAGAAGTCAGCTTGCCGAGTCTGCCGCTGTCGCTCGCTGTGTACTACATTCTCATTCCTGCCGAAATCAGCAGTAACCTCGCCCGCCATGACGGGCAGCGTTACCTTTTTGCGAGCCCAGAGGGTAAAGATTTATTCGAAAGCTACACGTTGTCGCGCGCTCAGGGTTTTGGACGCGAGGCGAAACGGCGCATTATGATTGGCACGTATGTTCTGAGCAGCGGCTATTACGACGCCTACTACAAAAAGGCGCAAACCGTACGCACAAAAATCATCAATGAGTTTAACCAGGTATTTCAGACGTATGATTTTCTGCTCGGTCCGGTCGCTCCTAGCGCGGCGTTCAAAATAGGCGACAACAGCGATGATCCGCTCAAAATGTATCTCGTCGACATGATGACGGTTGCACCGGCGCTCGCCGGCGTGCCGGCCATAAGCGTGCCAGCTTCGCCGAGCGAACAAACAGGCATGCCCATAGGTTTGCAGATTATTGCGGCGCAGCGGCAGGATCGCGCCTTGCTCGAGTTTGCCGCTGCAACAGAAAGGGCGCTGGCATGACCGATATTATGAACAACACTTGGCTCGCGGTTGGCATAGGCGCCGTTATGGTGGTGCTGGTGCTCGTGAGTGTGGTGCTGTCGCGCCGCAAGCCCAAGCTCAACGTAGCGCAATATGAAAAACGCTGGAAAGAGCTACAGCAGCTTTTGAAAGACCGAGCGACTTGGCCGCTTGCAATCATCGACGCAGACAAGCTGCTTGATGAAGCCCTAAAAGAGCGCCGCTACAAAGGCAAAACTATGGGCGAGCGTCTCGTCGCGGCTCAGCATGACATAAAGTACAACGACGACGTTTGGTTTGGCCACAAGCTGCGCAACAAACTCGTTCATGAGAACGACATAAAACTCAAAGAACGCGACGTAAAAGAAGCGCTGCTCGGTATCAAGGCGGCGCTGAAAGATTTGGGGGCGCTATGAGTGCACAGGCATGCGGCGAGACAAACCGAACTGTCCATGCTTTGCACAGCAAAGCTGTTTCGCTACCTTTCGCAAAAGAGGAGTTTGTTTCATGATATCCGACGACATTCGACGCCAGTACACAGCAACTATCGGCATAGAATGCCACGTACAGTTCAAAACAAAAACAAAACTGTTTAGCGGCGCCGATAATGATGCTCGCGAGGCTGCGCCGAATACGCTCGTCAACCACATTGACTTTGGTTTGCCGGGCGCGCTGCCCGTGCTTAACGAAAAAGCTGTGGAGCTTGCCAGTCGCGCCGCCTTTGTGCTCGGTACCGAGCCGCAGCGGTTTAGTAAGTTTGACCGCAAGCACTATTTTTACCCCGATTTGCCCATGGGCTACCAGATAACGCAGTTTTACGACCCCATTATAAAAGACGGTTCCGTGAGTGTCGTGGTAAATGGCGAAACGAAGGTAGTACGTATACATGAAGCTCACATGGAGGCTGACGCCGGAAAATCAACTCATCCGGCTGGCGCAGATTACAGCCTTGTCGATCTTAACCGAGCCGGTACGCCGCTGCTGGAAATCGTCAGTGAGCCAGACATGCACAGCGCAGCCGAGGCAAAGGCGTATGCGCGGGAACTTTGGCTGGGTATGCGCTATGCCGATGTTTCTGAGGCAAATCTGTATTACGGAAATATGCGCTTTGATGTCAATGTCAGCGTGAGTAAAACGAACGAACTTGGCAAACGCACCGAAACAAAGAACCTCAACAGCTTCCGCAGCGTCGAACGGGCAATCGAATACGAAATAGCGCGTCAGATAGAGCTGCTTGAAGCCGGCCAAACAGTAGTGCAGGAAACGCGCGGCTGGGATGACGACGGCCAAAAAACATTCAGCCAGCGCAGCAAAGAAGATAGCTACGAGTACCGCTACATGCCCGATCCCGACATTCCGCCCATTGTGCTGAGCGACGAGTACGTTGCCGAAATTGCGGCAAGCATGCCAGAGCTACCAGATGCGTACCGTAAAAAAGGTGCTGCTATGGGACTCGACGCCAAGACGGTTGAAGATATTGTCGCACAGCCGGAAGTGGCACGGCAGGTTGGCCGCGTGTACGATGACGCTGGCGCAGACCATGCGAAACGAGTTGCATTCTGGCTCATGCGACCGCTTGCGGAGGACAGTGAACACGCTGCTGGTCTAGGCGAGCAGCCCGCGCACGAAAGCCAGAGCGCGGACGCTACGCAAAGTTCAGGTCCCGCTGACCAAAAGGCGCGGGACGACGGCGGAGTAGCGGATGAGCATCTTATAGCGCTGTCGCAGATGGTCGCTGACGGCAAACTCAGTTCGACGGCGGCAAAAGAAGTCCTGGACACCATGTTCAAAACGGGCGAGCACCCCGAAAAGATTGCCGAAGCGAAAAATCTGCTCCAGCTGAGCGATGAATCCGCTATTGCCGACATCGTACAGCAGGTTTTGGCTGACAACCCAAAGGCGGCAGGCGATGTTCAAAACGGTGAAATGAAAGCCATTGGGTTTCTCGTCGGCCAAGTGATGAAAGTCAGCCAGGGCAAAGCAAACCCTGGCCTCGCGACGCAGCTCATAAAGAAACAGCTAGGTATACAATAAAGACCATCGAAACGGAGGTTTTTCATGGCGCAGAAAAAACAAGTGACAAAAGCAGTGATTGCTGCGGCGGGATTTGGGACGCGGTTTTTGCCGCAAACAAAAGCCATGCCGAAAGAAATGATTCCGCTCATTGACAAGCCGATCATTCAATATGTCGTAGAAGAGCTGGTGGCTGCGGGCATAAAAGATATCATTATCGTCGGGAGCGGAACGAAGCGCGCCATAGAAGACCACTTCGATACGCCCAGCGAAGAGTTGCTGGTCAACCTGCGCGCCGGCGGCGAAAAGAAAAAACATTTGCTTGAGGAGGTGAGTGCCATTGCCGACTTGGCAAACTTTGTCTATGTGCGCCAAAAAGGGCCGTACGGCAACGCTACGCCGGTGCTTTGCGCGGCTCATCTCATCGGCGACGAACCGTTCATTTATTCGTTTGCAGATGATTTCTTTGTCGCCAAGCCAGGCCGCACGGCTCAGATGATCGAAACGCACAACCAATACGGCGGATCGGTGCTTGCCTGCAAAACCATAAAGGAAGACAAAGAATATGATAAGTTTGGCGTCGTCGGCGGCAAACGGCTCGACGACCATACCTTTGAAGTCGAAAAAGTTGTCGAAAAGCCCGGCAAAGCGAACGCGCCTTCGGACCTTGCGACCGTGAGCGGTTATTTATTTGAACCAGAAATCGTCGGCTACATAGAAAAAGCGGCGCAGGATCACGCCGAGGACAATGGCGAGCTCATGGTGCAGCCAGTTATGCAGCAGATGATACACGACGGCTTTACATTTAATGCACGCGCTATTCAGAACGGTACCTTTTACGACACGGGCGACAAGCTGGAGTACCTGAAAACGGCCATCGACTTTGGGCTTGCTCACCAAGATTTGGGCGAATCGCTTCGCGCGCATTTGCAAAAACGTTTGAGCGAGTAGCGAACGTTTTACGCGCCGCAGATGCGTGCGTTTTATCTGAGGACGCTCGCGTGTGCGTATTGCCGTGATGTACCTCACTGTATTTTCTAGAAAAAGCGTGCTATAGTACGTTTATGGACGCATTTCAAATACTTGTCATCATACTCAGTGTGTTTTTGGGCATATTCCTTGTGCTGGCCATCGTGGTCTGCGTTATGGCCTACAAGCTTATCAAATCACTGCGCGAGATAGCCGATCGAGGGGGCGCGCTGATAGACCGAGCGGAAAAAATTAGCCAAGCTCTTGCGAAGGATGCTGGTGCTGCTGGGCTAGTGAAGAAGCTTGTCAAATATATAGTAAAGTCACGTAAATAAGGAGGGGTTATATGGGTCGGTCAAAGAAAGAAAACAAGGCAAAAGTAGCAAAGAAGCTCGCCATAGGAGCGGCGCTGAGTGCGGCTGCGGGGTACGTCGCGGGCATACTGACAGCTCCCAAAAGTGGCAAAGAAACGCGCGAAGACATTGTAGACAAAGCGACTGAAACCTACGGCGCGGCAGAGAAAAAGCTCAAGAAACTCCACGCTGAACTGAACGACGTGCTAAGCGAAGCGAGCGATAAGTTTGGTGAACTGCGCGGAAAAAGCAAAAAGTCTTTGGATGATGCTGTTGCCAAAGGACAGAAAGCGAAAGACAAAACACGAGCTATTCTTTCGAGTTTGCAGGACGGCGAGGTCGAGGACAAAGACCTTAAAAAGGCTATCAACGAAGCCACAAAAGCAGTCGAAAACCTCCGCAACTACCTAAAGAAATAAGCTTCCGTCGCAAACCCAACTCGCCTGATTTTTCAATATTCTTGACGTATTCAAAAAAAATTGCAATTACCGCAGCCCAGGCGTACACTAGGCGCTATGTACATAGGTGGTCCAGAAGACAGGCCTGTTCTGATTAGCCGCACGGATATAGACAGAAACTACGGCTATTCATTGCCTCTTCCCGTTAGGGCTTGGGACGAGCTTGCTCAAGAAGCGCGTGGTAAGAGCGTTCGTCATGGTGCATATGCGGCTGCCGAGCTGCTGCTTAGCGAGGCTGCAGTTCAGATTGATTTTGTGAATCTTGATGAGCCTGGTCGGAGCCTTTATCCAGAGGAACCAGATACGCCTTACAAGCACCCAGCGTGTCTGCTTGGCTATAATGATCACGCCGGTGGATCTGAAAGCGACAACAGAGTGGTGGTGAATCTTTTTGGGGATGACAGTTCTGCGGGTTCTTATGTTCTTTATTCACCTCCGCAGAAGAACGGGGTGCTGCCCACAAGTACAACTTTCTATCGCGCTGATCCTACGTTTCTAATACGTTCCCCAAGTGGACGATGGGGTCCGTACTTATCAGGCGTGCCAAACGCACTGAAGACTGATGGCGTTGCCATGGAGCAAGGTCGGGATTATCAATATTACGTGCTGGGTAAAACCGATCACAGAACATTAGTTGTAGATGTGCTTAGAGCTGCAGGATTCTCATTCCTTCCAAGGCCGATGAGCGAGGGTGAATTAGATGACATAGGGAAACATGCCAGAAGTGATACGCTAGAACTCAATGCAGCCTACAGAGACCCTACTTGGCCGTACGGTGAGTTTGGGGCCGATCCGCCCAAGGGTCAGTTTGCAGAGCAAATTGCAAGGTTGAGAATAGCTGAAGCATCTTTGTAGGGTTTACATTTGCCCGTTGTAAAACTGAAGCTGACGGACGGCCAAAGCGTGCGGTATAATTGAGTAGAGAACAAAGCAGGGTGATTGTGCTATTCCGAGCGAGGTGGACTTGGTTTTGCAGCAATCGAAACGGCAAAGACAATGGGGGTCGTGTGGCAGAAAAGAAGACCAAGACAAAAACAGGCGCTGCGGCTGTAACGGCGGCAGACTATGTGCATCTGCACAATCATACGCAATACAGTCTGCTCGACGGTCTGACGAAGATCCCCGAGCTGGTAGAATTCGTCAAAGAACAGGGTATGAGCGCCGTGGGTATGACAGATCATGGGACGCTCAGCGGCACAGTGGAGTTTTACAAGGAGTGCATTGGTAAAGAAATCAAGCCAATCATAGGTATAGAAACCTATGTTGCTACGCGCAAACACACCGACAAAGACCCTCAAAAAGACAAAAACCGTTACCACTTGGTGCTTTTAGCCATGAACCAAAAGGGGTACGAAAATCTCATGCGGTTGAGTACCATCGCCAACCTCGACGGCTTCTACTACTTTCCGCGCATAGACCATGACTTGCTTGAGCAGTATAACGAAGGACTTATTTGCGGTAGTGCCTGCATGGGCGGCGAGATAGGCGAAGCGCTGCGAGACGACGACTTCGAAAAAGCCAAAGACATTGCAAGCTGGTACAAAAGCGTGTTTGGCGACCGCTATTACCTAGAAGTGCAAGATCACGGCCATCCCAAAGCGCCAAGACACAATGCCGAACAAACGAAAGTGAACGAAGGCGTGTTCAAGCTCGGTAAGGCACTCGACATCCCAGTTATTCTCACCTGCGATGCGCATTATTTAAAACACGAAGACCAAGACGCTCACGAAATCCTGCTTTGTGTCGGCACTGGAGCTTACTTGAGCGACGAAAAACGTATGTCGCTCAAAGACTTTGACCTGCATGTTATTCCTCCAGCCGAGCTGGTTGACCGCTGGGGCAAGGATCATCCCGAAGTCATTACAAACACAAAAGCTGTCGCGGACCGCTGCGAAGTAAACATTGATCTTGGCAAAATCCTTATTCCGAAGTTTCCAGTGCCAAAAGGCGAAGACGAAAAAAGCTATTTGCACAAACTGGTGTGGCAGGGGCTTGCTTGGCGCTACGGCGGCGTTTCGGCGAAAGAACGCGATAGTTTGAGCGTGGCTGCGGCGAGAAAACATCTGACAAAAAGCATCATTGAGCGCGCGGAGTACGAGCTCGGCATCATGAATGACATGGGGTACAACGGCTACTTTCTCATTGTGCAAGATTTTATAAACTGGGGGAAAGACCAAGGGGTTATCTTTGGTCCAGGGCGAGGTAGCGCGGCCGGCTCCATTGTGTCGTATGCTATCCGTATTACGGAAATCGACCCTTTGAAATACGGCTTGATGTTTGAGCGGTTTTTGAACCCAGGCCGCATAAGCATGCCCGACATAGACATAGATATTCAAGACACGCGGCGCGACGAAGTCATTCAGTATTGCGTGGAAAAATACGGCAAAGACCGCGTGGCAAACATTGTTACGTTTGGCAGAATGTTTGCGCGCAATGCCGTGCGCGATGTCGCGCGTGTTCTGCAGGTGCCTTATGGCGAGGCAGATCGCCTTGCAAAAATGATCCCCCAGCCAGTGCAGGGCCGCCATATCCCACTCGCGACTTCCATACGCGAAGATGTGGATCTCAAGCGTGAGTACGAAACGAACGAAACGAGCAAAACAGTCATTGACTACGCGATAACGCTCGAAAGTACCGTCCGCAGCCATGGCGTTCATGCTGCTGGCGTCGTGATTGCGCCCGACGACATAGTGAAATTTGTTCCGCTGGAAATGGCTCAAAAAGGTGTCATATCTACGCAGTATCCAATGGGACCAGTCGATGAACTAGGGTTGCTGAAAATAGATTTTCTCGGACTTGCCAACCTAACGGTTATAAAAAACGCGCTGCGAATCATCAAAAAAGTATATGCAAACACCATTGAGCTCAGCGCAATTTCAAAGGAGGACGACAAAACTTTTCAGCTGTTTCGCGATGGCGACACGACGGGCGTGTTCCAGTTTGAGTCTGCCGGCATGAAGCGCTACATGAAGGAGCTGAAGCCGACTGAGTTCACCGACCTCGTTGCCATGAATGCACTGTATCGCCCCGGTCCCATGTCGGAAATCCCGCGGTTTATTCAGGGCAAAAACAATCCGTCGAGTGTGTCCTATTTGCACGCGTCGCTTGAACCAATATTGCGCGACACGTATGGCGTTATGGTATATCAGGAGCAAATCATTCAGCTGCTGCAACTTGTGGCTGGCTATAGCGCCGGCGAGGCCGATCTTGTCCGTAAGGCCATCGGCAAAAAAAAGCGCGAAATCATGAAGGCCGAAGCGCCAAAATTCATCGCTGGCTGCGTGCGGCAGGGTTTGAGCGAGGCGCAGGCAAACCACCTATGGGATCAAATCCAGCCGTTTGCTGACTATTCGTTCAACAAAGCGCACGCGGTTTGTTATGCCCAAATAGCGTACTGGACAGCGTACTTAAAAGCGCATTACCCAGACGCTTTCATGGCTGCGCTAATGACCAGCGACTTTGACGACACTGATCGCCTCGCCATAGAAATAACCGAATGCAAGCACATGGGAATACATGTTCTCCCGCCCGATGTCAACGAGTCGTTCGGTGAATTTGCTGTCGTAAAAGGGAAAAACGCCATTCGTTTTGGTATGAATGCCATAAAAAATGTCGGCACTGGAGCTGTTGATGAAATACTACGAGCGCGCGAAGCGGGGACGTTTGGCAGCATTGAAGACTTTGTTGCGGCAGTAAACCTGCGCACCGTCAACCGTAAGGCGCTCGAAAGCCTGACTCGTGCCGGTGCGTTTGACAGCTTTTGCGATCGCTCAACGCTTCTACATAACCTTGACACCATTCTCGCCTATGGCCAGCGCCTGCAAAAGGAACGTGCCAGCGGTCAGACAGACCTATTCGGCGGGGCAGCCGACGATGTGGTTGCCGCAAAGCCAACACTCAAACTCGAAGCTCCAGAACAGGCGCACAATGCGCGCGAGTTATTGCTGTGGGAGCGCGAGCTACTCGGCTTGTACCTGAGTCAGCAGCCGCTTGAGGCGTTTAGCGCGCTTTTGGCAGAGCAGACGACGCCGCTCAATGCGCTCAAGCCGGAACACGACGGCCGTGCGGTCACGGTGGGTGGCGGCGTTGTCGACGCGCGCGAAATCACGACAAAAAACGGCCAAAAAATGGCGTTCGTGAAGCTCGAAGACGAACACGGCGAAATTGAACTCATCCTTTTCCCCTCGGCTTTTCAGCAAACAGTGGGGCTGTGGGAGCGCGACAGGGTCGTAGTCGCCCGCGGCCGCGTCAGTACGCGCGGGCGCGATGGTCAGGCTGGTGACGAAGTGAAAATTATGGTCGATGATGCCCGCGAGATCACTCACGACCAAGCAGTCGCCTATCAGGCGACAGGCAAAAAAGCTCGCGTACCGAAGCCAAACAAACATGCCAAAACTGCCGCAAAAAACACCAGCACTGCGCGCAGCGAAGCCGACGCCCAAAAACCAGCGCGGCTCTACCTGCGTATTGCGAAAAGCGATGATACTGAACTACTCACCGCTCTGAAGCAGCTCGTCGACGGCACGCCAGGTGAACACGAGATTGTCCTCGTGCTTGGTCCAGAAAACGCCAAGCAGGCTGTAAAACTGCCCACTCGCGTGCAGGTAGCTGAAGAGCTGTTGAGTTCCTTGGGCGAGCTGCTTGGTGCCGACAACGTGAAGTTCCAGTAGGTTGCCACAACAAAACCGCAGCGCACGCATTGACGCGACGTAAGAGTAGCTTGAGCCCTCTCCGCAGTTATCTGTAAATAGATGGCACAGGATTTACGCGTTTGCATGCAGCCCGTGATGAAAAGCTGGCATCAGAACTGACTTTTACTAGAGCTCAGGGAGGGTTTTCGTTCAAAATGCGCCAAACGCGTCAGCCCCGAAACAGTCAAAACATTGGCTTAGATTGTACGGCCGTACAATCTAAACACAGCATGAAGGTGTATATAAGGTGTTTTTTATGAAAAAGCAGCGATCAGCAAGAAGTGAACGATGAATTAAATTGTACGGCCGTACAATTTAAAACAAAAAGTGTGCGAGAAGTTGGGTTGGTACGGCAATGGGCGGGTTGTTTGGTATCGTGTTTTGCTCGACAGTGAGTTTGGCTACGAGAAAAATGTTCGATGAGGCTCACTTGGGCTTCTCAAGCCCTCTCCACTATCTCCATATTCAACAGCTATTTCCACACTATTGGCTGCACATGTTTGCACCTTTTGTCGAAATAAAAAACCATTATTCCTCCGCAATGCGCAATATACTTCGCCTACAATCTAAAAATTTCGTTACGAAAGAGAGCTAGTGGACAGGCTCTAAAGCGAAAGGTCAGAAGCTGGTGGCTGAGTGGTGTTGTGGTGGTTGCACATCAAAAAACAGGGGTCAGCGGAGCAGAACTCGGAGTTAACTCTGAGTTAAATCGGAGTTCGAGCGACACATACCGCGCATAGCCGGCAGCGCACAGCAGACCGTTTACCGAATGGTTCCAGATGATTGTAAGAGAATAATGCCCACGGTCGCTACGGCCACAAATACGATGTCGAGGAACGGATGATGCAGGATAAATTTCTCGCCTTTCACAAGTACCTTGTGCCAGGCGAAACTGTGCCGCAGTAAAAATGCCAGCAGCGCAATGCTCGCAATCATGCTGACGGCAAACTGGCTCCAGCCAACGTTTGTTGCGGAAATTGTGTGAAGGCGCGAAATATCTTGCGAGGCGGCCGCGTCGGCGTTTCGGGCGACAGCTTCTGCGTCGCCTCGTTTTGTCGAGTTGGGCGGCGGTGTTTTTTGCTCCTGTTTTTGTTCGGCGAGAGCGGGTTCTTCGACAGGCGCTTCAGCGGCCTGTTCGCTGGCATCGTTTTCTGGGGCGGCTGGTTGTTGCTGAGCGACTGGCGCTGGTGCGGGTGCTGGCGCAGGCGCAGGTGCGGGTGTAGGAGCAGGCGCAGGTGTTGGTGTTGGGTTGGGAGTTGGCGTGGGAGTTGGGGCTGGCGGCGGGGTAGCGTTTATGGGGAGTGCGTACATAGCGACGACGACAGTTTGCGGGCCGTTGCCGACAAAGTTCGGTGCGTTCGCAATACCAAATCCAACTTCTGTAAAGCTTTGGCTGAGCATGTTTGCTCGATGCCCAGGACTATTCATCCAGCCAGCGATAGTGGCGGATGAGGTAGTGAAGCCGTAGGCCAAATTTTCTCCTGCCGTTTGATAGCTGTACCCAGCAGCAGTGATGAATGTCCACGGGGTTTGACCGTCGGGCGTATTGTGCGACCAATAGTTTCGTGCAACCATGTCATTTGCCTTGTTTTGGGCGGCTTGATTGAGCATTGCGTTGAGCGCAAGACTGCCGAGGCTGTTAGCGGCTCGTTCGGCGTTCGTGGCGCTGGCTAGGCCGCTTACTGAAATATTTGTGGCATAGCCCAGCACGCTTCGCCCTGAAGAGCCAAGCCAAATGTGCCACAGCATACCGAAAAACATGATGGCAACAATCGGTATGTACGGCCAATATGTCTGCTTGTAGTGGCGGCCGTGGCTGTGGTGCGCCGCGACACGCTTGCGGTGTGCAGTCGACTTTCGGCGTGATTTTGTTTTGTTCAGTGTCATTTTTGTGATGTTTTAGCAAGAGCATTATATCACGTCTATGTGTATGGCACAAAACGCGCCTGATAGAGAGCAATTGCTGCGGCTTGTACAACATTCAGCGATTCTTTGCTGCCAAACTGCGGAATTTCTACGACAGTATCGCACTGGGCGAGCAGAGCGGGGTCTATACCTTCTACTTCGCGGCCAAGTAAAATCGCTGCTTTGGGCGGCGGACTCCAGGACGGAAGCGGTTGGCTGCGCGAGTCTTGCTCCAGTCCAATGAGTTCGTAGCCATCTGCGCGCAGTGACTTCAATACGGCCTGTACGTCTGCTTCGTAGCGCCAGGACACCAATTTTTCTGCTCCCAGCGCTGTTTTTTCGATTTGCGCTGCTAACTTTCGGCGAATGTGCGGCAAACGGCTATCTTCTGGCGTGTCTGGATACGGTGTGTAGCCGCTGAAAAACACCATTGTTACGCCCAAGCACTCCGCTGTCCGCAGCAAACTACCCACGTTGTGTGTACTCCGTATGTCGTGCACAACAAGTACTATTTCTCGCGGCGGTGGTATTGACGGTGCTTTACGTTCCATGCTGCATGTATCATACCGCACTCGCCGCACTTTCATTGCAAAGCACGAGCGGTTATAATGAAACGCAAATGAGTGGGAACCAGCTAGATAACAACGCCCAAGCGCGTTTGAATGAAGAACAAGCAACTGCACGGCGGGCAGATATACTGCAGGTGAACTATACCGATACATCGGCTATGACTGAGAAGCCGCTTTTTAAGGACATTCTTGGTCTTGATCAAATGCGCCAATATCGAGTCATACCCATTCAGGCGGATCGCAGTAATATTTTGTTCGGTATAACCACCACGACATCGCAACAAACGATGAACGCGTTGACAAAACATTTTACGGACCAAAAGGTTGCGTTTACGCTCATTTCGGACGCTGGTTTTCGTGAATACATGAACCTGTATGATCCGCCAAAGAAGGTTGTGTATCAGGATATTGGCATAAATACGGCCGGCACAGAGCAGCTCGTGAAAGATGTTTCGCGCACACTGGAACAGGTGCGAGCAGATGACATGCTTGCGTACCTCGTTGGTCAGGCGCATGCGCTGAACGCAAGCGATATTCACCTTGAAACGCAGGCAGAAGACGTGCGTATTCGTTTTCGTATAGACGGCGTTCTTCATCCCATTGCACGTTTGCAACCAGATAAACACCATATATTGATTGGTGCTATTGCGAGCGCAGGCAATGTCAGTACGAGCGCCGACTATGCCCAGCAGGGCCACATTGCGCAAAAAGTCAAAATGGCTGATGGCAATGAGGTCGATGTCAATGTGCGGCTCGAAACTGTGCCGACTATACACGGCATGGATGTTGTGATGCGCCTGTTCAATATGGACAGAGCTATGTTTCAGCTGGATCGTCTCGGGCTTTTGCCGGACCAAAGAAGCGTCGTTGATGACATCATCGCAAAACCGAGCGGGCTGGTGCTGATAGTGGGACCGACGGGCTCTGGAAAAACCACGACGCTGTACTCTATGTTAAATAGCCTTGCAAACGATGAACGCAAAATCATTACCGTGGAAGATCCAGTGGAATACCAGTTTGAGGGGATCACGCAAATACCGATCAAAAGCAGTGAGGCAGGCGATGATGGCAAGTTTGCCGACAAACTTCGTGCTATTTTGCGTCTCGACCCAGACATCGTCATGGTAGGCGAAATACGCGACAACGATACCGCGCGCACAGCGCTTCAAGCCAGCCTGACGGGTCATCTTGTGCTTGCGACTTTCCATGCGTCATCGGCTTCAGCGGCGCTCACGCGCCTGAGTGACATCATCGGTAAAAACCCACTATTTATTTCGGCCATACGGCTGGTAATGGCACAGCGGCTCGTTCGCCGGCTCGACGATAATCTCAAACAGCCCTATACGCCGAGCGAAGCGGAATTGCAAACCATGCAGCGCGTCATAGACACCTTGCCGCCAGGCGCGGAGCGGCCAAACCTGCAGGGTATACAGCTGTACAAACCCGGTTCGTCAGCCGAAAATCCATACGGGTTTCGAGGGCAAGTAGCCGTACGCGAGCAGTTCATTATGACTGGGGAAATCCGCAGATTGCTTGAAACACACGACCATGTGCTCTCGACAGAAGAAATCGAAACTGCCGCCGTCGCAAGCGGCATGCGCACTATGCTGCAAGATGCTATTCTCCACGTCGTTGCCGGCCACACCACGCTCGACGAAGTGTATCGAGTAGTGGGTTGATTTGCGTGTCGGAGATACTGTTTCTACGCCAAAGCCAAATCCGATCGAGATAATTGTCATATATTCTGCAATAATTCATAAAACCCCTTGCTGTCAGGGGTAAATTGCGGTACAATCTACCGGATATGGAATACATCAAAGAGTTGGAGCAATCCTATAAAAAGGGCGCAGTGGTAGACGTGCGCTCTGGCGACACTGTCAAAGTCCACCAAAAAATTCGCGAAGGCAACAAAGAACGTGTGCAGATTTTTCAGGGCCTCGTTATTCGTACCGGCCGTACCGGCAGCCACACGAGCCGTATTACGGTTCGCCGCATTGCCAGCGGTGTGGGCGTAGAAAAAAGCTTTTTACTGCACAGTCCGCTCGTGCTTAAGGTAGAGGTGACTAAGCGCAGCAAAGTTCGCCGTAACTACCTCAGCTACATGCGCGAACGAACAGGTAAATCAGCTCGTCTTACTGGCGTGGATTTTGATCGCCAAGCAGTGAACGATGTTCGCGACGCAGAAGCGGAAAAAGCCGAAGCTGAGGCAAAAGAAGCAATCGCTCAAGAAGCCGAAGCTAAGGCCGCCGAAAAAGCAGCCGAAGAAGCAGAGCTAAAAGCAAAACAAGACGCCGTTGCCGCTTCTCACGAAGAAAAAACCGCCGAATAGCTCCATACTCACGCTGGGGTTAGAGCCGCAGGGGTGCTAAGCCGGTCAGCTTGCCCTTTTGGCGGCAGCTCATTCCTTATATACTGACTGTATGCATGTTGTAGGTATTTCTGTGCTTGTTCCGCTGTTGCTCTTTTTTGGTTTGCCGCGTGCTTTAGGTGCGCGCAAGCACCGGCTGCTACTTGCGAGCGCGTGTCTACTCTTTGCGATTTCGTGGTACCTTCCTTCGCCGGATATCGATGGCCGCCAAACGGCATTTATGACGCATGTATTCGGGGGCGGGGTGTTCTGCGGCTTGCTTGCAGTCTACCTAAAGAACGTCCTTGGCTGGCGCACTAGCTGGTGGCGGGAAGCTGCCGCGCTGTTCGCGCTCGTTTCCTCGCTCGGTGTTATCAACGAACTGTTCGAAGTCGTGCTTTGGCGGTTCAACCTCATGCCTAACGGTATTTCGGATACGTCGTGGGATTTAGTCGCAAACACGTTGGGCGCACTGCTATTTTTTCTAGGTTATAAGGCGGGGCAATGGTCGCGGTCGGCCTGGACGAAGTAGGCCGCGGCGCGTGGGCTGGCCCTCTTGTGGCGGCCGCCGTTGCCCTACCATACAATAAAAAACCATTCCAGGAGGACTGTCCTCCCAAAATTGGGGGAACGGTGTTGCGGGACAGTAAGCGGCTGAGCCAGCGGCAGCGCGAGCGGCTTGACGGTTTTATACGTTTGCAGGCGGATGCGTTTGGAATTGGTTGGGTGAGTGCTGCTGAGGTCGATAGCCTCGGTCTGACAGCAGCTGTTCGTCTCGCTATGCAGCGCGCCATGCAGGAGCTCGAAAAGAGCGGCGTGTGCTACGACGAAATCATTATAGATGGCAATTACAACTATCTTTCGGAGGTAAGCGAGCTGTCGGCGTTTGCTGTTTCGACTATGGTTGGTGCGGACGATGTAGTGCCGGCGGTGAGCGCCGCGAGCATCATAGCAAAGGTGGCGCGGGACAACGCCATGCGCGAGCTAGCGCGCGAGTATACAGGTTATGGCTTCGCAGACAACGTTGGCTATGGCACTAGGCAACATGCGGCGGCACTGGAACAGCTGGGTGTGACGGATATGCACAGAAAATCGTTTCGGCCGGTTCGGTCAGTTATCGAACGCGGTTAAAACAGCTGGGCGGCAATTCGTTTGCCCTGTTCGGCGCATAGTGTTCGGAAAAAACAGTGGTGCTTATGTCGGGCGAAGGTTACTATAGAATGTATGACAAATTACGCGACAGGGCATGCGGCGGAAAAAGTCGCCGCTCAGTATCTGCAGGCGCAGGGCTACACGATTGTGGCGTTGAACTGGAGACATAGGCGGGCAGAGATTGACATTGTGGCGCAGCGCAGGCCGCGCTTTCGCCGCCCCGGTGCGCTCATGTTTTTCGAGGTCAAGCACCGCAAGACGGATCGGCAGGGCCGCGGTCTTGACTACATTACGCCCAAGAAACTCCAGCAAATGCGTTTCGCGGCGGAGCTGTACGTTTCGACAACGGGCTACGCGGGGAACTATGCTCTTGGAGCGATTGAGCTGACTGGTTCAGAATATAGCGTGACGCAATGTTTGGAAAATATTAGCTAAAAAACTGTTGTATGGCGGAGAGATCGCGAGACAGCCAGGCAAGGCGAGCGTCAATTTCCTCGTAACCGATGAGTATATTGCGCTTGAGCATGGGCTGGTCGAGTTTGTCGTCGAAAAGGGAGTGGTATTTTTTCTCATATTCGCGCGTGTTGACGACGCTCGCAGCGTACCGCGGAAGGTGGTCGTACGACTTGTCGTTGCTAAACGTTTCTTGCAGCCATTTCCATTCGTCGACCATCCATTGCCAAGCCACATCTCGCACGTAACGGTTCCGTAGCAGATATACGAGCCAGCGGTCGACGTCTTGCGGTTTGACGAGGGAACTATCCTTGAGCCGAGCCAGCAATGCCGCAGCCAATTTCGGGTCGCGTGTGGCGGTTAAGCCGTCGCAAACATCGCTCTGAAGTTCGCTGTTTTGCGTATGGTCGTGAAGTTCTAATAGATATTCTGCGGCGGCCGCGTCACCCTCTTTGACGGGCACAGACATGACGAGCGAACGTAACTCAGCAGGAACGGTAGCGGCGTCTTTTTGATACGAAGCAAAAAGCGAGCGAGCAGTAGCGAGGGCGGATTGATCTTCGCCGTAAATGCTGAGGCCAAGTACGAGCGCGCGCAATTTCGTGTCGGAAGACGGCTCGTCTGGCTTTTCTTCCCATCCAAGCCGCTTGACTTGTGCGGCGGCAAGGCGGCGGCTCATAGCTCGCAGTGTTGGGTCGAGCGACTCGTCGAGGTCAATAAATCGGCGCACCTCGCTAGCGACGAGCGCCATCACGCCCCATACTGGTTCGCTTGCTTCGCCGGCATACGCACTGAGCAGCTCGAGCGTTTCAGCGTAGCTTTTGTAGCCGGCCTTTGCCAGCATTGCGCTCCCATTTAACAGCATCAGTCGATCGGGCTCGTCTAGCTTTTGTTTTCGTATCAGGTCTTTTACGTGTTTGCGCGTTGCTGCGTTTTTGTAATCAACGAGATAATGGCCGCGTGCGCCAGTGTTGATTAGTGCGATAGCTGCGCTCGGTAGTTCACAGCTGCTATCTCGCGACTCAAGCAGCTCAGGCATAGCTGCAGTTTCGGAGAAAGTCGGTACTGGCCAGATGCGGCTAGAGTCGGCCTTTTCGGGGCTATCGAGAAAGTGCTCTTGCGTCAGTTGTACTGCAGCGCCATCTTGAGCGACATGTACCACTGGAAAGCCTGAGCGAGTTAACCATGGAGTCATGAACGCGTCAACGTCTTTACCGCTCGCGTCTGAAAGAGCGGCCCATAAATCTGCTCCAGAAGTATTGGCGTATGAGTTTTTTATAAAATACTGGCTCAAACCTTTTCTAAATGCAGTTTCGCCGATGTACTGCTTCATCATGTAGAGCAGCCGACCGCCCTTGGCGTAAACGATACTGGCGTCAAAAAGCGTGTTAATCTCATCTGGGTGATGGACATCGACGCGGACTGGTTGTACTCCGTGCGTGGCATCGCGACGGAATGCAGCGAGGCCTTCGTTGGCGATGAAATCGTGCCATACATGCCAGGCTGGAAACATGCTGTCAACGCATTGATATTCCATCATATTTGCGAATGACTCATTGAGCCAGAGATCATCCCACCATTTCATAGTGACAAGGTTTCCGAACCACTGGTGGCTGGTTTCGTGCGCAACGACGAGGGCAATGTACTCGCGAGTGCTTTGGCTCGTTTCGCCTGGATAGTCGAGCAAGACGCGTTCGCGGTATGTGATGAGCCCCCAGTTCTCCATAGCGCCGCTCGAAAAATCGGGTAACGCAACATGGTCAGCCTTGGGTAATGGGTATGGTACGTCAAAATATTCTTCAAAATACTCTATGCTACGGATGGCGGCATCGAGCGCAAAGTTGAGCGATGCTTTGGGCTGAGCGGTGGTTGCCCAGACGTTCACTGCTACGCCGCTCTGAGTTTTGCCTGATTTTGCGTGCAAATCACCAGTAACAAAAGCCAAAAGGTAGGTTGACATACGCGGCGTAGGGGGAAAGCTTACGAGCTGCCTGCCGGCAGAGCTGTCCGTCGTTTTGGCGGGCATATTGCCGAGTACGACTTGACCTGCCTGAACGTCGAGCGTTAGTTCGAAAACCGCTTTCGCCTCTGGTTCGTCTATACACGGAAACGCTTCGCGCGCATGATGGCTTTCGAATTGCGTTGCGAAAAGTTTTTGCTGCTTGCCAGCCGCGTCTTTCCAATAGCATGGGTATATGCCAGTCATGCCGTCCGTGATAACGCCCTCAAACTCCATAGTTACGTCATATTGTCCAGGGTAGGCCATACCCTCGGTGTGCAGCCGCACTTCCTGAAGTGTTTTATGATGATTTATCCGTGCGAGCGGCAGTTCGGCGGCGCCTTTTTTATCGTGCCGCACGATTTTTGCGGCGGTGACGGTAATGCCGTTGGCATGAAAAGTCAGCCGTTGACTCGGCCGCCCCACTTTTTTGCCCGCCACAACAACGCGGCCCGAAAACCGCATGTTCTTCTCGTCGAGTTGAATGCTGAGATTATAGTTTTCAGGTTGGAATTGGCTGTACAGCCGCGCGACAGTTTTACTCATCTGGACATTTTACCACGGCTTGCATTTCGGCGGCCGCAGGCGTATACTCTATACGTGTTCAGGTCGGCCAAACGGGTCGGCTTTTTTTGTACACTTTTTCACACAGGTATACATACGTTCATTCACTAAGTAACAAGTAAGAGCAATCGGCCGCTATACGCTGCCAATTGAGAACAGGAGCAAAGCAAAATGGATATGGATTTCAAGCAACTGGCAGTAGCTATCCAGGCAATAGCCGAGGAAAAAAACTTGCCCGAAGAAACAGTACAGGAAGTAGTCGAACAGGCATTGGCTGCAGCCTACCGCCGCGACTACGGCGACCGCGAACAAGAAGTGCGCGTTAGCATGAACCTGCATACGGGCGAGGTAGACGCGTATGTGAGTAAACTGGTTGTCGAAGAAGTCGAAGACGATGCAGTCGAAATGACGGTGGCCGAAGCTAAAAAGCATAAAAAAGACGCTGCAGTTGGCGATACGATTGAGCTGCACGAAAGGGTTACGAGCTTTGGCCGCGTCGCTGCACAGACAGCCAAGCAAGTGATTTTGCAACGTTTGCGGGAAGCAGAGCGCGAAATCGTCCTGGCTGAGTATGAGGACAAAATTGGCACAATCGTAAACGCTATGGTAAGCCGCGTCGAAGGCAACATTGTTCGGCTAGAACTCGGCAAAGCTCAAGGCATCATGCCGCGCAGCGAGCAGATTCAGGGTGAGCGCTATTATCCGAGCCAGCGCCTCAAAGTGTTTCTCAAAGACGTCGAGCGCGGTCCGCGCGGTCCGCAGCTGGTGGTGAGCCGAGGAAATGCCCAGTTTATGGAATGGCTATTCCGAGCTGAAGTTCCAGAAATGGATGCTGGTGCGGTCGAAATCAAAACTATCGCGCGCGAAGCTGGTGTCCGCAGCAAAATCGCCGTAGCGAGTGCGGTGCCAGGCGTTGACCCAGTTGGGACATTTGTCGGCGGTCATGGCACTCGCGTCAATGCTGTTGTGGGTGAAGTTGGCGAGCAGGAGAAGATTGATATCATTGTTTGGAGCGAAGATACTCAGGAGTACATCATGAATGCGCTGAGTCCGACAAAAGTCAACCGCGTTGTTATAGACGAAGACGCCAAACGCGCCAAAGTTTATGTGCCGGAAGATCAGCTCAGCATAGCGATAGGCCGCGGCGGCCAAAACGTCCGGCTCGCCAGTAAGCTGGTAGGTTACGAGCTCGACATTGAAGCGGAACAAGAAACTGCCGTAAGCGGCGAAGCTGAAACGAAAACACAGGAGCTACCGAAACAGCCTAAGCTGAAGAAAAAAGAACAGCTCGAAAGCTCATTGCTCGAAGCTATAGAAGAGCACGGCGAATAGCGGGGAGTGCACTTGGCACTCTTGACGATTGAGTGCTAATTTTGGTAGACTGAAAACTGTCGGGTTCGCTCAAATGATGCTTTGGCGTCCTGACGAGCGAAGGCGAAAAATACTATGTATTGCCGCTGGAGGCGACCGAGTTTTTGCACTCAAATCATAACGGGTATTTCATAAACTCCGAACGAAAACGAACGAACGTCTATGCAAGCAGATTACCAAGAATTCTCAAACTACCTGACCGAAAATGCTCGGCGCAGTCTCGCGCACGCTGGGACGATTGCTCGAGGCGTCGGTGATGCGTATATTGGCACAGAGCATTTGCTGCTTGGTGTACTTGCGCAGGACGGCTCTTTGGGCGGCAAAATCCTCGAGGATTCAGGCGTTACCTTACGTAAAGCGCAGCTCGTGTTAAAACTGACTCCAAAAACCCTTGTCGCAAATATGGGAGCCAAAGGCTACAGCGAAACGGCAAAACTGACTTTGCGTATGGCGTATGACATCGCTCAGGGTTACGGTCAAGACTACTGCGGCACCGAGCACATTTTGTACAGCCTGTTGACGCAGAAAAACTCTCGCGCAAGCGTCCTGCTGCGAGACATGAAAGTCAACACAGAAAGCATCTTAAACGAAGTAGAAAACTTCCTGAACCGTCAGTTCGATGCAGCCGAAAAAGATTCGGTCGAACCAGGCGGCCGCCGCGCGAGCCGAAAACCGAACCGCGGCGGCAAAAGTATTCTCGATCAGTTTGGCTCTGATATAACGGCGCTGGCGCGAGGCGGCAAGCTCGATCCTGTGGTCGGTAGGGATGCACAACTCAAACGCGTGATTACCATACTGAACCGCCGTGCCAAAAACAACCCCGTTCTCATTGGGGAGCCTGGCGTCGGAAAGACGGCCATTGTGGAAGGTCTGGCGCAGCGCATTGTGAGCGAAAATGTTCCCGACAGCTTGCTCGATAAGCGCATCGTCATGCTTGATTTGGCAGCGATGATCGCGGGCACGAAGTATCGCGGCGAGTTTGAAGAACGGCTTAAAAAAGTCATGCTTGAGCTCGAAAGCGACAAACGGACGATTGTATTTATCGACGAGCTGCATCTCATCATTGGTGCTGGTTCTGCCGAAGGTTCGATGGACGCCGGAAATATCCTCAAGCCTGCCCTGGCGCGCGGGAAAATTCAGGTTATTGGTGCGACAACCACCGCAGAGTACACAAAGCATGTCGAAAAAGATGCCGCCCTTGAACGGCGTTTTCAACCAATACAGGTTCCAGAAACAACGGTGGCCGAGACCATTGCTATCCTGAAGGGCCTGCGAAGACATTACGAAGATTTCCACAGTGTTCTGATGGGCGATGAAGTCATAGAAGACACAGTTCATTTCGCAAAACGCTATGTGCAAGATCGCTTCATGCCAGACAAAGCTATCGATTTGCTCGATGAAACTGCCGCTCATTTGCGCGTCGAAAAGGGAAAAACCAGTCCAGAAATCCGTAAACTTCAAAAAGAACTCAAGCTTCTCGGCGCTCGTATCGACGAAGCGGTTGACCAGGAAGACTACGAGCGCGCTGCGCGCAGCAAAACGCGCGCCTCGCAAATTCAGCAAGAGCTCGACGCTCAGTACAAGGCAACAAAAACCAGCACGCAGCTCAAAATGACGAGCGACGACGTCGCTGAGGTTGTTTCGCGTATTACGGGCATACCCGTGCGCAAAGTTATGAAAAGCGAGGCAAAATATCTTTTACGGCTCGAAAAAAATATATCGCGCCATGTCATTGGCCAGCCAGAGGCAATCGAAGCAGTCAGCAGGGCAGTGCGGCGAAACAGGAGCGGTATAAGCGCCGCAAACCGTCCAATTGGCTCGTTTATTTTTCTCGGTCCGACTGGTGTTGGTAAAACAGAGCTTGCGCGAGTGCTGGCGCGCGAGTTTTTTGGCAGCGAAAACGCGCTGGTGAAAATAGACATGAGCGAATTTGGCGAACACCACAATGTGTCGCGGCTTCTTGGTGCGCCAGCTGGGTATGTCGGCTATGACGACGGCGGCCAGCTGACCGACAAAATTCGCCGCCAGCCCTACAGTCTTGTGCTGTTTGACGAAATAGAAAAAGCTCATCCCGACGTTTTCAATATGCTCCTGCAGCTGCTCGAGGACGGCTATGTCACGGACAGTAAAGGTCGGCGCGTAGATTTTACGAACACCATTGTTATCATGACGAGCAACATCGGTGCGGACAAGCTGCAGAAAGAAGCAGTCTTTGGGTTTCAGGCGGAGCGCGCAAGCGACATGAGCAGTCTCGACGCCATGCACGAACAAAACAAACAAAACGTCCTCGACCGGCTCAAAAAAGAACTGCGGCCAGAGCTACTGAACCGTATCGACAAAACAATTGTATTTCGCGGTCTAACCAAAAAAGATATTTACAAGATCATCAACTTGCAAATAGACGAGCTGCGCAAGCGGCTCCAAAAACACGGCATAAGCGTGCAGCTGACGACCGCAGCGAAACAGTATTTGCTAACTCATGGGTACGATGCAAAAAATGGCGTTCGTCCACTGCGCCGTCTCATTCAGGATACGCTCGAAGATCAGCTGGCGCTAGATTTGCTGGAAGAGAAATACGTCAAAGGCGACATTGTCCACGTCGGTGCGCGCAATGAAGCACTAAGCTACACGGCGGCCGCAGAATAACAGCGCTGCCGTTCTGCGGTGCTGTATCGCGTATAATACTGTTATGCAAGCAAACCAAAAAACACATCGCCTGAGACTGCTTTTTGTATTGCTTCTGTGGGTGGCCGCGCTGCTGCTTGTCTTTTCGAACCAGCAGCGGCTCGTTGATTGGTGGAAGCTACGCGGCTACGAGCCGTCGGCGCGCATAGCGGCAATCGCCGACCGCGCGAAAATGAATGACTTGGGAGAACGTTTATTCTTCGTCAATAAACCGCAAATTCTCGAAGGCAGCACATTTACGCAAACTTGTCCGGTTGGCGCAGAAAAAACCGTTGTCCTCGGCTGTTACAAGGGTGGAGATAACGGAATCTTCCTGAGCAATGTGCAAGACGAGCGTCTTGACGGAGTCGTCGAGGTTACCGCTGCACACGAAATGTTGCATGCAGCCTATGAGCGGCTGTCGTCGGGCGAAAAGGAGCGGGTTGATGGCATGTTGCAAGCGTTTTATCGGTCTGGCCTAAATGATGAACGTATCGCAAAAACCATTGACTCCTACCGTCAAACGGAACCGAATGAAATCGTCAACGAAATGCACTCTATCTTCGCCACCGAAGTCGTGGAGCTACCAGCCGAGCTTGAAACGTATTACGCCCGCTACTTTACCGACCGCCGCGCGGTGGCGGAGATTGCCGCTCGCTATCAAGCCGAGTTTACTTCACGGCGCAAAGCGGTCGCGGATTACGATCAAGAGCTCAGCGTCCTAAAACAGACTATAGAAACGAATCGGGCGCGCCTGGAAACGGAGCGGGCGTACATAGCAAACTTGCAAGCAGAACTTGACGCGCTCCAAGCGGCGCAAGACATCGCGGCCTATAACAACCTTGTTGCGCCGTACAACCAGGCGGTGCGCGCCTACAATAATTTGCTCGGCGAAACGCGCGCTCACATAAACGCATATAACGCCATTGTCGCAGCGCGCAACGCCATTGCTCTCGAAGAACAGCAGCTCGTCCGCGCGCTTTCCCCAGAATCCCTCCCCGCCCAAGAGTGACGTTTACTGTTCTGTTCGGGCGAGTACAGCATTTCCGCGAGGATCAGCAGCTAAAATAAAGGGACCGATTATCGAAGGAGGTAGTCCATCTGCTGTAGCTCCCGCTCTCGCATCTCGCATAAGGCTGTTGTACGTTGATTCTGCTGTGTCGCTTTGAGTTGTAGCTATGACGAGGTTAACTGCATCCATGTATCCTGTGAAATGAGCCGTTAGGTCTCGGCTGTGCCTGTCAGGCAATTCGCGACGACCCTGAATGGCGAAGATCGCTTTGAGGTTTTTGAGGCCGTGAATGTCTATCTGTCTAAAATCCCCAATGTTGCGCGGATGGTAGGCTATGGCGTAGCCATGCTGTGCTTCTTTACTGCCGTCAAAACCCCGAAGAGCTGCCTCTGAGCCATTAGTAAAGTCGAAAAGACGGCCGAATGTCGGAGGGCTGCTATAGCCAGCAACTATCTTCATACCATCGATAACTATATTCTCTGCGCGTATATCTTGCGGTGTTAGGCTGTTCGGATCCGGCCGCGCGAGATCGCCAATTTGCACAATGTATAACTTTTGGTCGGCGGGGGAGCCGCCTGTGCCAACAAATTCAACGTAGAAAGGAGAATCCTGGCCGTTTCTCTTTCGTTCGGGATCTAGTTGTTCCATATACTGTTTCAGCGCGCCTAAGGTCATCATCTCGTCGGGTGTATAAAAATGTGTTCGCCACGGTGCTCTATGTTCACGGTTTACTGCGCTCCATTTCTGAGTATCTTCGTGAGCCAAGAAATATGAAGGGGTTAATAAATTCGCCTCCGCCATTTGTTGTTCGCGGTAGAGCATACTGTGTAACGTTTTGCCAATGACCGAATCATCTGGGTCGATAGTTTCGCCAATAGCATCTAGTGGAATAATTGGATGGCGACCGTCGTCGACGGCACCGCCATAGCCCGTTTCAACACGAAAATATCCGTCAGTGTATCGATCTGTACTGCTCACGAAGTGGCCGGAAAAAGGCACTGTGAACGTAGCGGGTTGGTAGTCTTCGGGATATTTGCTGGCGTCTTCCCTCAAGCCAGGAATAGACTGTATAAACGCAGCAAAGCCAGGTGGCAGCTCTTTTCTCTCGCGAAATATGCGAGCGGTGTCGCTAGAGTAGCTGGCTGTGACTTTCTTGAGAGCCTGGGAAAGTGTTTCGTTGTCTGTGCCGTGCGCCCCACTTTCGTATGTACCAGTCCCCAGAGCATCGGCGCGGCCAGAGGAGCGTGTCATGACTGGACCACCAAAATCGCCCGCAAGATCGGTTGCGATTGCGACGAGATGCTTAAGATAGTTTGAATCGATTTGTAAGGACGACACTACGTCTTCGGGAGTGCACTGAGAATCGTCGGCCTCTGCAATCGTCGGTAGCCCCGAGGCGCGGAGCTGCTCATCGATTTCTTCCTGAGAAATCGGATACATGCGAGGCACATACAGGCCCGAATTCTCGATGACGGACGTTGACCTGCGCAGCTCATCGTATTTTTCACCATAATATGGCATAGTGTCAGTGTATAAGATTTGCTTGACAAATACAAGAAAAAGCGGTTTAGGTGCGATGAGAAACGGCGGTTTCTACTAAGTGTGAAAACTGCGGTATACTACAGGGCATATGGCGAAACAGAGCGTGAAATATGTGTGTGGAAGCTGCGGGGCGCACAGTGCAGCGTGGGCGGGCCGATGCAGCCAGTGCGGTGAATGGAACAGTATACAGGAAGAACCGCAGCTCGTTGCTCCAAACGCGCAGGGCGCCAAACCGGCCGGCAAAAAGCTGTCTTCTCAGGCTGTTGTGACATCAAAGCGAGCCGTCGAACAGCGGATTGCGACAACACTTTCCGACATCGACATGGTGCTTGGCGGCGGATTGGTCGCTGGCGGCGTCGTGTTGATTGCCGGCCAGCCAGGTATTGGCAAAAGTACCTTACTCATGCAGTTGGCAAATGCCGTGTCGCAAAAAGAGGCCGTTCTTTACGTCAGCGGCGAAGAATCTGAACATCAGGTTGCGATGCGCGCAGGCCGGTTGGGCGCCGCTAGCAAAAAACTACGCATAGCAAGCAGCAATTCGGCCGATGACACAGCCGCAACCATACTCAGCGGCGAGTACGCCCTTGTCGTCGTCGATTCGGTTCAGACTATGGCGGTTTCTGGGGTGAGTTCGGCGCCAGGCAGCGTCAGTCAAATCACCAACAGCACCAACTATTTGCTTCAGGCGGCCAAGCAGTCAAACACCGCGCTTGTCATTGTCGGTCATGTTACGAAAGAAGGGTCTATTGCCGGACCGAAACTGCTTGAGCACATTGTCGACGTAGTGCTGACGCTGGAAGGCGAAGCGTACGGCGGCTTTAAGGTGCTGCGGGCAACCAAAAACCGGTTTGGACCGACAACCGAAGCCGCTATTATGGAAATGGACGAAGCGGGGCTGCGTGCAGTTGCAAACCCATCGCAGGCGTTGCTCGAAGAACGTCAGGCCACCGACGGATCGGTTGTGCTCGCTACCATCGAAGGTACGAGGCCGCTACTAGTTGAAGTGCAAGCTTTGGTAAACAAAACAAACTATGGTTATCCAAAACGAGCAGCGAGCGGAATCGACCTCAACCGAGTAAATGTGCTCGTGGCCATGCTCGAGCGCCGTACCAAACTAAACCTGGCTGACCAGGATATTTACGTCAACATTGTCGGCGGTCTCCGGCTGCAAGATCCGGCAGCCGACCTCGCGGTGTGCATGGCAATCGGTTCGGCTGCCAAGGGGCTGCAGTTGAAGCAAAATGCGGTTGTATTCGGCGAAGTTGGTCTTTCGGGCGAGGTTCGGCACGTGGCGTATATCGAAAAGCGGCTAGCCGAAGCAAAGAAGCTCGGTTTCGACTGTGCGATCGGTCCACAGAATCGTGCTGCCAAAAAGACTTCGCCGTTTCTCGTTTCGGTTCCCGATGTCCGAACGGCTTTAAACCAATTCCTGCGAAAGTGACGCGGTAGCTTTAAACAGCGCTAGCTTGCCTGGTTCTAGCGAGCCGCAAGGGCTATATCTCGCTCAACTTAAGATTCAGAATCGGACGATCCGACAACTGTCACGCTGGCGTTGTCGCTTGCTTGGTAAAGCACGCTGTCGGTAACTTGGACGGTTATTTGCACTGTTTCGTCCTCGTCGCCGCTCGGAACGTACGTAAACTGGTAGTCGCCGCTCGCTCCGACGGCCTGCGATTGCACCGATTGCCCATTTATGAGCAGCGCAAGCGTACCAGGGAAGTCTGGTCGTGCGCCGCTGCTCAGCGGGTGAGTGCCTTGGTCGACGCGAACCCGAATAGTACAGCCAGCTTGCGGACAGGTGAGCTCGGCTTGGCTGCTACTGGAAGCGCCGTTGATTGCAGTGATAGCGGCCGTCGGCTTCGTGTCGTTACAGTTGTGAATGTCATCTTTACTGACGGTTGGGGCGCTTCCGCCAGTACTGCCGCCGGCAAAAACATCGACATTCCAGTTTGCAGCGTTGCTGTTTCTTGCCTTGTACTGGGCGAGCGGCGGTGTGCAGTTGGTGGCAAGCTTGTTAGATACCTTGTCAAGCGTTTCGTTTGTTGATTTTGACTGTCCGACATACCAAGAGGGGAATAAGTCTGTGCTTCTGCTCGGGACAACCTGGCCATAGCCGTTGCGCTTGCGGTTTACGAAAGCGGGCAGCGTCTTTATGCCGTTCGGTTGCTCCCAGTTGTCAGCGGGACCTGCTCGGTCATGCGCGCCCTGCATAAACTGTTTCATGATAGGGGCGGTCATGTTTTCGGGCTGCCCCCAGTACGGTACGGTACGAGTGTGGTTGCCGACCCATATGCCAGCGGAATATTTTTTCGACCAGCTAACCATGACGCCGTCTAATAGGTCATTCGTCGTGCCAGTTTTGATGGCGATGCGCCAGCCTTTGTAGCGATGGAATTTCAAGCCGCTACAACTTTGTTCGCTACACCTGTTGCCGAGGTACGAAGCATTTGGGTCAGACGCCATGTCGCTAACAATGTAGGCCGAATCGGGCTTTACGATTTGTTTGCCTTCGGGCTGTTCAAACTTCTTCAGCGTTTTGCCGCTGGCATTTTTGACTTCGAGAATGAATGTTTGGGGGATAGACTTGCCCATGCGCGAAATCGACGCAATGCCGTTGACGTGATCGTTCAGGTGCAAGTACGCGCCGTCGCCGATGCCGGCTGCGGCATAACACTGTGTCTCGTCGGCTTTTGTGGCGGTGGTGACATCGGTGCCGTCTTTAAAGCAGCGGTAGCCGTCGGGATTACTCATCAACCCGTCCACAGTGGAAATAACTTTATTTATGGAGTTAATCCGCCCAGGGCTGGTGTCGTTTGGCACTGCCGAGACAAAGGCTTTTACTGCCGGCACGTTTCGAGAGCCGCCCAGCGCGTAGCGAAGCGTCATCGGACCAGGATAGCGGCGGTCGAAGTCAAATAGGCAGTTACCGCCTCTCTCTGGTCGCGCGCGGTTGGTGCAAACATACTGCGCAACTGGTCCTTGTTTGTCGTAGAGGACGCTGCCTGCGCCAACGTTTTTGTTGTTGTCGATGAAAGTAAGATAGTTGTATGGCTTTATGCTAGAACCAGGCGAAATATACATATCGGTAGCGTAGTTGTTTTCGCCGTATCCGGGCGTGTCGAAACCCCAGCCGCCGACAAGTGCGACAACTTGGCCAGTTGCGTTATCCTCGGCGATAAACGCGCCGACATCTGCGCGCTGTCGAGTCATTTGCGCTCGGCCGTCGGCCATAGACTTTTCAGCTAGCGCCTGAAGCTCCATGTCGACCGTGGTTATCACCTTCCAGCCGCCGTTGTCGACGGCTGCTTTTGGAAACGATCGATAAAGCTCGCTCTTTGCCGCTTTCACAAAATACGGCGCCTTTATATTGACATACTTGTCTTGGCGAGGTTTAACTTGCGCGAGAATATCAACCTTTTTTGCTTCTTCGGCTTGTTTCTTTGAAATGTATTTTTCATCGACCATAACGTCAATGATGTAGTGCTGTCGTGCTATGAGCCATTCTTTGTCGAAGTAGTTCGTGCCGAGGCTTTTGTTGAACTCGGGGCTGCTGAAGGGCGAAAGCACCGAAGGCGACTTCGGTATAGCTGCGAGCATAGTTGCCTGAGCGAGGCTGAGGTCTTTCGCGCTGACGCCAAAATAATCTTGGGCGGCTGTCTCCACTCCGTAATTGACGTTTCCGTACGGAGCCATATTGAGATAGCCGGTTAGTATTTCTTTTTTGCTGTATTCGCGCTCAAGCTCCACGGCGAGAATAAGCTCCTTGATTTTCCGGCTCACCGTGCGCTCATTTTCCCATCCTTCGCTGAGTTTCACGAGTTGCTGTGTGATAGTCGATCCGCCTTGGCGTCCGCCGCTACCTCCTTTGATTTCGTTGACTGCGGCGCGCAAAATACCTCGCGTATCAAAAGCGCCGTGTTCGAAAAAGTTGCGGTCTTCTATGGCGAGCGTCGCTTGTTTCATAACTTCGGCAATTTGCTCGTCTTTAACGGGGACGCGTTTTTTAGCATTGTAGTCTTGATAAAGAAGCACAGTGCCTGATCGGTCGTAATATGTGATACTGCCGCCGAAGTTATTGCCGCTGACGTCATTGATTTTCGGTAAATCTTTACGAAAATACGCAAACACCCCGACGATGATCAAAAATCCAACCACAAACGTCACACCGGTGATTTTGAGCGCCATGAGCAGACCTTCGCGGCTAAACCAATATTTTATGGCGCGCTTTGGGCTCATGCGGTACAAAAGCCGTTTCCATGGTTCGGCAGGCAGGCTGCTCAGGTAGGCGGCTTTACGGCGCGCTTTGGCTTCGCGGCTGGCCTTGCGGCGTTCGTTCAATGTGCGGTTGAGTTTTACGGTTTTGCCGCTGCGGGTCACAAACGTATTTGACTTTGCTTTGGCTGCTTTTGATCGCCGCGGTCGGTTTGATGCAGGCTTTTTCATGCGTATCCGTTCATACTCCATTTAGTGCTTGCTCTAGTATAGCAAAATTGAGCCAATGAAACACAAGCAAAATGCACTACTCAGAGTAATACGCTGAGCGCACAACCTCTTAACTCTTTCTGCTGAAATCTGTATACTAGCTAGCATGAAACTTTCCGAAGAACTCGCATGGCGAGGATTTATGCACCAAACAACCTACAAAGATGCAACGGCGCTCGACGGCGCGCCGATTACGTTTTTCTGCGGCGTCGACCCGAGCGCAGACAGTATGACTGTCGGCAATCTAGCGACAGCCATGATGATCCGCCGCTTCATAGACCACGGCCACAAGGCGATATTGCTCGTCGGTGGGGCAACTGGTTTGATCGGCGACCCTGACGGCAAAAAACAAGAGCGCGATTTGCTGTCTGTCGACGATGTCGCGCGCAACAAAGCGGCAATTGTCGCGCAGTATCAGACGCTTTTCGCCGACCAATCTTTCGAAGTTGTCGACAACTACGACTGGTTTAAGGATTTCAACTATCTCGATTTTCTTCGGGAAGTTGGCAAGCATGTACCGCTGAGTCAAATGCTCGGCCGCGAGTTCGTGCAAGAACGTCTGGGCGACGACGGCAGCGGAATTTCATACGCTGAGTTTAGTTACACGCTCATTCAGGGCTATGATTTTCTCTACCTTTACCGCGAAAAGGGCGTTCGTTTGCAAGTAGCTGGCTCTGACCAGTGGGGTAACTGTATTTCTGGCGTCGAGCTGATTCGCCGCGCAGAAGGGGGCGAGGCGCACGTCTGGACGACGCCGCTTGTCGTCAATAAATCAACTGGCGTCAAGTTTGGCAAAAGCGAAAGCGGTGCGGTATGGCTTGCGGCAGACAAAACCTCGCCGACAGCGTTTTACCAGTTCTGGATAAATTGCGATGATCTTGGCGTTGCAGATTACCTGAAAATCTACACTTTGCTCAGCCGCGAAGAAATTACCGCCATTATGGCCAAGCAGCAAGAGAACCCTGCCGCGCGCTATGCCCAAACGCGGCTGGCCGAAGAAGTAACTCGGCTCGTGCATGGCGACGCTGCGTTGCTGAGTGCTCAGCGCGTGACCGCTTGTCTTGTCGGCGATGCGTCTGTCGGTGAGCTCGATGAAGCGGCGCTTACCGTCCTGCGTGCAGAAATTCCAGCCGTGCAATCAAGTGAAACTGGTTCGCTTCTCGAAGCGCTCGTTGCGAGTGGACTTGCGCATTCAAAGGGCGACGCCCGTCGGCTTCTAAAAAACAATGCCATTGCTGTCAACGGCGTCAAGACGACGCGCGAAACATTTAGCGCTGATTCATTTCAGCATGGGCGCGCGCTCTTGCGCCGCGGCAAAGCATACCGCGATGCTGCGCTTGTCGAACGGGTGTAATGGCTCATGGCAAATACACATCAGCAACATTACCCAGGTTGTTTATGTGCGCACGACGGAGTGTGCGAATCAGAGCGCTGCAACATCGGACTGAGCATGAAGCTAATATCTGCTAGACTGGAGCGTGTATGCGATTATTGAGTCTCGTAGCTGGAAAACTGACGCTCGCGCTTTTGCGGGCAACTGGACGAACTGGGTCGGCCTTGCCTGGGCGTGTTGTTGAGACGCTCAGTCCAAAGTTTTTGCCGCATATGCTGGCGCAGTTACCTCAAGGAGTGTTGATTGTTTCTGGAACCAACGGCAAAACAACGACAACAAAACTCGTTGCGAAACTACTTGCTTCGCAAGGGCTGCGGGTTCTGACAAACCCGACGGGAAGCAACTTTGTGCGCGGTATCATTAGCGCGGTTGTGGATAAAGCGTCTTGGCGAGGCAGGCTCGACTACGACATTGCAGTGTTCGAGCAAGATGAAGCGCATGCGGTACATTTTGCAAAAATGGTTACACCGCGCGGCGTGCTGGTGCTCAACATCATGCGCGACCAAATGGATCGTTTTGGCGAAATAGACACCACGTTGAAGTTGCTCGAGAAACTGGCGCGCGCTGCCAGCGACTTTGTAGTGCTCAATGCCAACGACGAACGCGTCAGTACCATTCTCGTCGATGATGCCGTTAAAACGGTGTGGTACGCCCACAGCGAAGACCTGAACGCAGCCTTTCTGAGCGACGACCAGCTGTATCATGGCGCAGCGGCGAACTATGCGCTCGGCGGTGAACCATCGGTCGTGTTGACCGGCTATGACGAGGCATCGGTTTCGCTTTTGGTGCAAGGCTCGCCGCACCGCTACCAGTATCAACTGATGGGCGGTCACAACGCGCAAAACTTGGCTGCGGCCATCGCTGTACTGTTTCAGCTTGTGCCTGAGCCAGATACGAGTGAACTTGCAAAAGCAATTCTTACGGTCGAACCGGCGTTTGGTCGCGGCGAAATCATCCAACTACCGGAGGGCGGCGAACTCACGCTCCAGCTTGTGAAAAATCCTGGCGGTTTTACGCAGGCCTTACGCATGCTTGAGCTGAAAGAATACGCTACGATCGGCATTGCCATAAATGACGATTATCCAGACGGCCGCGATGTGTCTTGGCTGTGGGACGTTGATTTTAGTGCTATCAAGCAGCCTGTTCTGTGCGGTGGGGCGCGCGCCGCCGACATGGCAAACCGGCTCAAATATGATGAAGTCAAAACACTGGCTAGCTATAACGACCTCGACGCTTATCAAAAAGCATTTCATGAACGTGCGGCTTCCGAGGGCGGCCATGCAATTTTGTTTTGCACCTATACCGCCATGTTGAAGCTGCGTAGTAAGTATTTCGGCGTTGCGTCGGGTTTGGCGGAGGAGGGGCAATGAGCATGGACAAACCAGTCAGGAGTAGCGCATATCAGCTAACACTCGTGCACCTGTACCCAAAAGAAATGAACATTTACGGTGATACTGGCAATCGGCTTGTGTTGCAAAAACGAGCCCAATGGCGCGGCATGGCGGTCGAACTAAAACACGTTGGTGTTGGCGACGCCATTCCTGCTGACGCCGATATTATCATCGGCGGCGGCGGACAGGATGCCGGACAGGGAATCATACAAGACGATTTGCAGGAGAAAGCAGCACAGTTAACGAGCATGGCAGAAGACGGCGTGGTCATGCTCATGATATGCGGCTTGTACCAGTTATTTGGTCGCAGTTTTACGACGCACGAAGGCGATGTTATACAAGGCATTGGCCTATTACCGCTCGAAACACGCGGCGGCGACACGCGCATGATAGGCAACACTATCTACGACACTCCTTACGGCGAAGTTGTCGGCTACGAAAATCACAGCGGCATTACTACGCTCGATGATGTGTCGCTGGCTTTTGGAACTGTGAAAAAAGGCGATGGCAACAACGGCCGCGATAAAACCGAAGGCTGCCGTGTCCACAATGTTTTCGGCACCTACAGCCACGGCCCCGTGCTTGTCAAAAACCCTGCGTTTGCCGATGAGCTTCTCCGCCTCGCGCTTACCCACAAATACGGCGCGGTCAATCTTTCCGAACTAGACAATTCCCTCGAGCAAGCCGCCCAAGCGGTTGCTGCCAGCCGTCCCCGCTAGTGATACCATATGAGAGTGAAACTGACTGATCCTATCGAAAGCGTGAACGGTGTGGGCGCAACGGTCGCAAAAGGGTTGCGAAAACTCGGCATTGCAACCGTGTTTGATCTGGTCGATTATTTGCCGTACCGCTACGAGGATTATTCCCAAGTTTTAGCAGTGCGCGACCTACGGCCGGGCGCGGTAACTGTGAGAGCGGTAGTGAAGCACGCAAGCGGACGATATGTGCGGCGCGGCATGCACGTCACTGAGGCGTTGTTTTCAGATCAAACGGGCAGCGTGCGTGCGGTTTGGTTCAACCAGCCGTACCGTGCCGCGGCGCTGAAACCTGGCCAAGAATATTACGTGAGCGGTCAGTATGAACTGAGCCGCCAGCGCTTACAGATCATGAACCCAAGTGCAGAGCTGGTAAAGGACTTTCCGGTCAATACGGCGCGGATCGTGCCAGTCTACCGACAGTCAAAAACGATCTCGTCAAACCAAATTCGCAAGCTCGTCGCCGAGTGCGTTTCGAGCTTGCGTACCTTACCAGAAACGCTGCCAAAGTGGACAGTGTCTGACTGCACGCTGCTTCCGCGCGCGCAGGCGATCGAAGCAATGCACTTTCCGCAGTCGAGCGAGCAACTGGCGGCTGCACGGCGGCGGCTTGGTTTTGAAGAAGTTTTTGAACTCAGCCTTGCCGCGCTTCTAAACAAACAAGAAAGTCTACGAGAACACGCCCTGTCGATTCCGTTTGATCTTGAACTTGCGCGGACATTTGTGTCGGCGCTGCCTTTCAAGCTCACCGACGACCAGCGTAAGGTCGTTTGGCAGGCTTATCAGGATATGGAGCACCGATATCCTATGAACCGTCTCGTGGAAGGCGATGTTGGTTCGGGTAAAACTGTCGTGGCTGCCATGGTGGCGCTTATGGCGATAAACCAAGGCTATCAGGTGGCGCTCATGGCTCCGACCGAATTGCTCGCGCGCCAGCATTTTGAAACGTTTCAAGCGCACTTTCGGGCGGCGGCGCAGCGGAAGCAAATCGTTCTGCTCGCTGGCGGATTGAGCGCTCGCGAGAAAAAACGCGCTCAGGAGCGCATAGTTGCCGGAGAAGTCGATATCATCATAGGGACGCATGCGTTGTTTCAGGAGGCGGTAGATATGCATCGACTCGGGCTGATCATTATCGATGAGCAGCACCGCTTCGGTGTGGAACAGCGCAAGGCGCTCATGGCCAAAGCTGGACATATGCCGCACGTGCTGAGTTTGACCGCAACGCCCATACCGCGTAGTTTGGCGCTCACGCTGTACGGCGAGTTGGACATATCGGTGCTGCGAGAAAAACCAGCTGGCAGGCAGCCAATTACGACGCGTATCATTTCTCGCACGAGGCGTAGTACATTGTACGAAAAAGTGCGCAGCGAAATCGCCGCTGGCCGCCAAGTGTTCGTTGTTTGCCCCTCGATACGCACACAAACAGCCGCCGAAACGAGCAAAGCAGCGGCCGAAAAAGTGTATGCCGAGCTGAGCGGCAAAGAGCTGGCGGGTTACCGGCTTGCCTTGCTGCACGGCCAGCTGAAACCAGCAGAGAAGGACGCCGTGATGCAGCAATTTGTGCGGGGCGAGCTAGACGCGCTGGTTGCAACTACTGTCGTTGAGGTCGGCGTGGACGTGCCGAACGCTAGCGTGATGGTGATAGAGTCTGCCGAACAGTTTGGTTTGGCGCAGCTGCACCAACTACGCGGCCGCGTCGGTCGGGGCAGTCAGGAGTCGTCTTGCTATCTAGTACTGAGCGACGACAAACCGCCGACAAAACGCCTCAGAGCGATAGAATCAAGCCAGGACGGGTTTCGGCTGGCTGAATACGACTTGCAGTTGCGCGGTCCGGGTGCGATTTATGGCGCGTTGCAGCACGGCGCGCTTGATTTGCGGGTGGTGCGTTTGACAGACACCGCGCTGATTGCCGAGGCGCGCGCCGCCGCTCAAACATTTCTGGAACGCAGCGAAAATTTGCTACACTATCCAGAGCTACACGAACGCGTCGACCGGCTGCGGCGTGTCACAAATCTCAACTAAACAACAACCATCATGAACAGTAAATCAACCGTTATAAAAAATGCAAAAGCATATTGGGCCGAGAAGAAACGGCTTGTCGCACGGTGTGAGCGGCTTTGTTTGCAAGCCGCTGGAGACTGCTGATGTACTCTGGCTCAACCCTCAAACAGCTGCGCACGCTCGACACGTGGTTTGGCGCGCACCAGAAAATCGACCGCCTCGCACACCGCTATCTACAGCTCCTTTCAGACAACCAATCGTTTCCGACCATACGAAGTATTCTTGAGTTTGAGGGATGCAATGGACCTGACGCGATTAAACGTAAAACACCTGGCCAGGACGAACCGTGGCACTACTATGATCCGTATGACGATGGCGACACCCAGCTGCTTACTATACTCACCGCGCACCATACCAAGTTGGTTCGCGCGCTTCGGGCTGGCGATCAGACGCGGGCGGCGTTTGAGGCGGCATGGCTCGCCCATGCGGTCGTAGACGGTTTGACGCCTGCGCACCACTATCCATACGAAGCGGAGCTAAAGCGTTTGCGAAAAGGCGCGAGCCTCGAAACGCGGACAACAGGAAAGGACAAACTGGTCATGCCAGGCGACACGGTGCGCGAAAAAATGCGCAACAACTGGCAGATGTGGGGCGATAAAGGCCTGCTCGCAACGCACATTGCTTTTGAGGCGGGAGTTGCGCTTGTGGTGTTGCCTATGCGCCTAAAAAAACTTGCGTTGCCCGAAACCTGGCCGAGCGTCGTAGGACGAAAACCGTATGTGTCGTTTTTTGTCGCTCAGGCGAAAAAAATTGCAGCCGGAAAATACTATGAACGTTTTTACACAACCGCTTGGACGCCTCGCCTCGCGCGAGCGGTGCGCCGCGAACTCATACCAGACATAGTTCTCACGGTGGCCTACGTGTGGCACACGGCTGTAGTGGAGGCGCAGAAGGGGGCGCGATCATGAGAGTGATAGCTGGGCGTCTAGGCGGCAGACTATTTGCAAGTCCGCACGGGCACCGCACGCACCCTATGAGCGAAAAAGCCCGCGGCGCGATTTTTAATGCACTTGGCGATGTCGCAGGCCTCAGTTTTCTCGATGCCTACGCAGGCAGCGGCGCACTGTCCATAGAAGCGATAAGCCGCGGCGGATCGAGCACGCTGGCGATAGATGTCGACACAGCGGCAGTCAAAACCATAGCAGAAAACTGCAAAACACTTGGTATAACAAACGTGGTTCAGGTGCTGCGTAAAAACGTGAGCGGCTGGTCGCGCAACAATCAAACTCAGCAATTCGACATCGTAATGGCCGATCCTCCCTACGACGACATTCGACCAGATGTTTTGGCTCGCTTGACGGCGCATGTTAAGCCGGGCGGCGTGTATGTTTTGTCTTGGCCCGCAGGCGCCGCGCTGCCCGCCTTGCAGCACATGGAGCAAATCGCTCATAAACCTCTCGGCGACATCCACCTGGTTTTCTACCGCAAAAAAACGTAAAATTGCACCAATGTAAAAACCGACCCACGAGGGTTGTTTTTACGTTTACATGCCAATGCAAAAACCCAACCACGTTTTATCACGTTTAGTTTTTTGATAAAATAGGCGCCATGAGTAAACCAACTACAGTCGAAGAATATCTCGCAGCGCTGCCGAATGCTCAAGCCAAGAGCCTTCAAGATTTGCGCGAAAAAATTTTGCGCAATATTCCAGATGTTGAAGAAAAAATCGCCTTCGGCAAGCCGTTTTATTATCTTGGCGGCAAATACGTTGTGTCGTTTGCAGCTGCAAAGGCTCACAACAGTTTTCATACTATGAGTTTTGACGTTGCCGCAAAACTTCCCTCTACCGGCAAAGGTTGGAAAGTCGACGGCGGCTCGGTCAAATTTGACCTAGATGCTGCACTGCCAGAATCCGTCGTGCAAAATGTCATCGACCTTCGCCTCGCCGAGATGCAGCAGTAAACTGGCGTGGTTTTCTGCTCCACCGACTGGCAACGCCTTGACGCTTCCACTATTTTTTCGGTGGGCGAACCGACAAACCTGAGCACCCTTTTCAGCTTCCAAAAAATTGCTCGAAGTAGTTTTGAGCTTGCGTGTGTAATTTCATCAACGTACGACTCGGTCCACGGGGCTTGTTTTTACTTTTACGTCGGTATCGTTGTAATGCCTGAAAAGTCCTTTCATTATTATGTCTTGAACCGTACAATGTAGGTATACGCGGATGTGGTGGAATTGGTAGACACGCTGGTTTTAGGAGCCAGTGCCGCAAGGCGTGAAGGTTCAAGTCCTTTCATCCGCACCAGACCAGTTACGAGAGTCATGACAGACAAATTACTTCTCATATTATCCTCGTTTTCGATGATTTCTGTAAATGCCTGGCATGGTTTTTTACTTTACAGCCACAAAAACGACCGAAAACAGCACACCATCAGCCAATATGCTGTGTCCTCGGGCGCGTTTTTGCGGCGGCACAGGGCAATACACTATCTGACATCGGCAATTTTATTTGTGTTTTCGGCAGGATATCTGCTGCCGCATGGATACGTTTTGGCGGCGGTATTATTGAGCGGTGCCGCGATATTTGATGCGCTAGAGGTGATGACGCTCAACCAAAAAACAGCATCGCAAATAACTACGGTCAATAGTCATATTATTACTGCTTGGTTGATGGCCTTTTGCTATTTGTTTTACGCGAGTCATGTTTTAGCTATCGCTAAACTGAGCGAGTGGTTTGTTTGGGCTATATGGGTGTCTTTCGCTGTTTTGCTGGCTCTGTCAGTCAACCGAAAATTCAAAGAGTTTTGGCTCATACAACACGCCTATTTTTGCTTCCTGGCTGCACTTATCGTGCTGGCGCACATTACGCTGCTTGTCAGTTCTTAAGTGGTCCCCCGTGAAACTCCAAATAGTTTTTGACTGTCGTCAATGAACTCATATCATCCATTCGGTCTACGAACTCGATGCCAGATAAATGATCCAACTCATGTTGGACCACTCGGGCCAAGTAACCAGAACACTCCGTAAGTACTTCCTCTCCCGAGTCGGAAACGTAACGAACCTTGACCCAGTTTGCTCGAGAAACTAGCCCCATCAATCCCGGGACGCTGAAGCAGCCCTCCCAGTCAACAGACTGCTCTTTTGAGCGTTCGACGATTTCTGGATTAATCAGTTTGAGCAAAGGTGTTTCCGGTCGGTCAGGAAATACATCTGTGCGACGCACTTCAATTACTACTAGATTCAGCGATAATCCGACCTGCGGGGCGGCCAGACCTGCGCCATTAAGCTTTCGCAGAGTGGCCACCATCGACGCTAGTGTGTCCTGAACCAACGACACGTCTTCTACTCGCTTGCAGGGAGCCTTCAGCTTCGGATGGCCGATCGTAACGAGGTTGTCGGACGCCGCCCCCTCGATCCAGCCTCGATTACTCTTGACGACCCCTTTCATACTCAGACCTCCCGCTTCAAAAATAATTATTCATGTCTGAGTAAAAGAGTACTGCGCTTCATCCTGCAGCGCAACACTGGGCGCTCTGCCACGAAGAGTGCCATTTTGGAAAAGACTTGCTATTTCACAAGCTCACTAAAGGCTTTTTGGAGCTATCGGCAAAAACGTGGATCTAATCTAGTACTTTCTCCTCTGTTGTTGACGAGTAAGTAATGTCTGACGACATTACTTATGTATGAAGCAAAGAGGTTTTAGGTATTGTTTGATGTGCGTCCAGTTTTTGGTCAGTACGCTTACGGAGCGTCCTGGGGGTAGCTATCTTGAGGACCGTCAGATGGGCGAGGGTCTTCGTGGGTACTGTCTTGTGGTTTGCTGTCTTGTGGGGCTACTAGGCTACCCACTGCTTTGGATCTAACCAGGAGCTTGAAGAAGTAATCTAGCGTTTCGGCGTGACGATTATAATCGCCTTGGGCAGACTTATATGCTTCTTCGATAGCTTCTCGCGCTGCTTCATCCGGATTCTCGCTTGTCAAAATTTCACGCTGATCCTCAGGACTGAGCTGTTCCATAGCGGTGCTTACAAGCGTTTCAGCGTATGGCAGTCCATCAGGGGGACTACCGTCGGCAGGTCGCGTTAGACGGCATGTACCGCCACTGAGCGAAGCAAACGCTACATTAATTTCTGCAATGTCTGCTATTGGCGCACCCATCTTCTCGGCAGCAATGCACTCTCTAATTTTCGCGATAAGCTTTTTTTCGTTGGTGGGTGTGAGTTCGCTAGGAGACTCACTCCCAACATCATAAGTGGAAAGCATATGCTCAGATTTGTGGCCACGGAGAATATCTCGCAAATCCGTGACCATTTCGCTTACGTTCTTGCCTGTTTTGCCGCCGTAGCCCAAAGTTACTATAATTTCTGTTTGGGCTGGTACCTTATCATTGCCCACATTGACCATTACGCCCAAAGCACAGCTGCCAATTGCATCAATATAAGGCTCATCGGAGCGTATAAACCGAATACCATCGGGCAGACTCTCGGGATCGCTGTTTAGGACAGGATGGAATAGCTTTAGCACGCCGTCCTCCCAGTCTTTCCATGTTTGTGCCTGTTCAGCCCTTAAACCTGGTGCAACTTCTGCTAAAAACAGCGGTGCAGCAACAGTGAGTACTGCTTGCGTTTGTTCTTGTGTCGCCCCATCACGTATCTTTCCAACGAAGCCCTGAAGACCAAGCGGCACTTCTTTAACTTCTTTATTTGAGTTCGGATCTATGCTCATGTTTCTACTCTACTCCTATTCATACATTACACAATATCATATTTAAATAACAATACAAGTATTATCACATATTTTCATACTTTATTTAACTCTCGCGCCCCGACTGGCAGCTCAAGCTACGCGGCCAGCGCCAGCGGCGTTTCTTGATTTTCTGGAAACCCCAATCTTTTGTGTGTGCAGAGGGTGAAAAGCTGAGGGTGAAAAGCTTGTGCTTTTGTAAAATTTGCTATAAAATCAAACTCTGTATAGAGACAATTTGATGTAGAGATTCCAATGATGTGTAAGAGAAAAGAAAAAAAAGGGGGTGAAAAAGTATGAGATTACCTGCGAATGTGTTTTCTAAAACTAAGCTGGCGGTATTCGCTTTTGCCTTGCTGGGAGGGGCGCTCTATTACGCGCCGCCAGTTAGCGCCGAGTCATCAATGCCAGACACTAGCGTGCCGCTAACTCGAAGGAACACGCCGTATTGGGCGAATCAGGATTTTTATGTCTATATAAAAGCTGGCGAGAGGGTTGAATTCAGCCTTGAGCTTCTGAGAGTGCACAATGGCACCCCGGTCGCCGGTAACGGCGTAGATGTGCAGCTTTTTGGTGAGAATGGCTATACCGGTCCAGTCACCAGAATAGACGAAACTGATGCTATTGGAACCCAGTACGATTTTCAAGGTCCAGTTGCCACTGAGGACAGCGTTTGGCGATTGCAAATAGACAGGCGCAATGCCACCACCAACGTAAACATGCTTGGTGGTTGGGAAGGCGGCGCTTACGATGCGAGCGACAATATTATCCCTGGTAGGGTGTTTACGTATACCTACTACCTATCGCAGGTGTCATTGGTCCCTGGCGGTGGTTTTATATCCAAAGATTTTTCCATATACAACATTACAGATGACGGATATATTTACGAAGCAAGATACCTGGGTTTTATGGGTATAAATTCGGACATAACGGCCAATAATTTAGGCAGTGTAAGCAACAGTTGCGAACGGCTGCACAAGTCGTATGCGTATCAGCAGCAATATGAGCCCATCACGCAGCCCGCCCATACGACTTCAGCCGCATGCAACGACAGAGACCCTATCTTTTTTGAAAATCCTACCGCTGCCGATCTTCCGGCATCTGCCGAATTTGACGACGGCACAGTCAACAGAATATTGCCGCCTATCAGCAGGATAGAGGTGAATAATCTTGCATACACTCACAATCCAGGCGATGTCACCATGGCCGGTACTATCACGGCTGATGTAAATAACTACACTGGCTCAGTAAACGTGAGGATAGACGTTGACGGTAATGGCATTTTTTACGACGCGATTGATCGTACTATACCTGTCAACCCAGACGCGAGTGGACGTATTGAACTAGACTTTGACGGCTTAGACGGCAACGGTGCGGCTATACCTGCGTATCAGCGCTTGGTGATCAGGGCGGTGCCTAGCCAAATGAACGAGACTCACTTTATTCGTAGTGACGTCGAAAGGTCGGCTGGCGGTATCGAGGTCTCTGTTCTAAACGGGCATGAACCAGGCACAGTCAAATTACACTGGGATGACACGCTCCTAACTACCATAAGATGTGGTACGAGAAACGTATCTCCAGCAGAAAACCTAGAAGGCGTTGACAGCGCTGGCGGAGTCCATTCGTGGGACAACGACAACTGTGTCAACCCTGATGGCAGCAATTCGCACGGCAATGACTATGCTTCCACTACCAACGAAGAGGTTCAGGCTAGCAGTTCTTGGGGCAATATGAGGCATATCGACGACTGGACCTACAGGCCATTCCTTTCGGCGGCAACCGACACCGGCCCAGTGCCAGAACTCCATATAGACATAGCAGCCGACAAAACCGTAGTTGCTGACGGCAGTGAAATCAAATACACCCTCACCGTCACCAACACGGGTAGCGCTACCGTGCCGCATATCATAAACAAGCTACCAGAGCAGCTCTCGGTCATAAGCTCTCAGCTGCCGCCTGACTGCCAGCTAACAGCCAACAATACTGTCGAATGTATACCAGGCCGCTCACTAGAGCCCGGCGAAATACTTAGCTATGAAATATATACGAGATTCTCAGCCAAGTCTGGTGAGTATAGCACCAGAAACATTGCCCATGTCTACGGTCTTGGCGACCTAGCCTGCACGGACGATCAATCCGACACTGGTCGTTGCCACTCTGATGTAGAACTCATGCTATCAACGGAACTGGCGGATGCAGGAGATGGATCTGCGACGATATACGCGCTTTCAGGAATACTGTTGTTGACCAGCTATATTTTGTACAGAGTTCGAGCCAAGGCTTAGCATTATAGAAATATGCGAACGTAGTAGAGGAAACGTAGCAGGCGTGATGTTTCGCTATAAGCCGAAGTTTTAGCCAGATGCCACCGAAAGCCAAGCAGCAGCTTGCCAAATACGACATTGCCAGCTAGGCGCGGCGCGCTTTGCGGTTGACGACGATCTCGCTTATCTCCATGTTTTTCGGCAGTTCGAGAAGTTGTGCGACGAGATTGGCGATGTCTTCTGGACGCATCCAGTTTTCTGGATCGCTGATGGGCTGACCGGTTACTTTTTCGTGCATCGATGTATTGAAACCGCCGAGAATCAAACTGACGACTCTACAGTTTGTAGGTTTTAGCTCCTCGGCAAGATTTTGCGTAAATCCACGAAGCGCCCATTTGGTCGTCGAGTAGACCGCTTGCTGGCTGTATCCGGGCTTGAGACCGATAGTCGCTCCGACGTTGATGATGTCGCTGCCGTCGGCGATCAGCCGATCAAGCAACCGTGATGTCAGCAGCATGGGCGCATTAACGTTGATGCTCATCATTTTGTCGACCTCCGTCGCGGAAAGCGAATCGGCTGGTTCGTAGCTCGTGATGGCGGCGTTGTTGATCAGCGCTTCAATAGGGCTATCTTGCTTGAGTAGTTGCTGAGCTGCACTGTCGATTGAATCGGGATTAGCTAGGTCGGTTTCGATCCAGCCGATATCGTCTCGTTTCGGTTTGGTTCGAGACAAACTAACGACGGTTTTGCCTTTTTCGAGCAAGCACTCTGCTAGCGCAAAACCAAGTCCGTCACTTGCGCCTGTAATGATAATCAATCCATACCTCCTCTTGATAGTTGTTGATAACATTGTACTACGTCTAACCGTGTTTTCTGTGTTTGTGCGCTATGACAGCTACATCGCGCCTCTTGCGCTGCGATCAACCAAGCCGCCGATGATGACCGCCCAATAAATCTCCTCATCACCGTCATAAATATATTCTTTGACGGTGTGATTGGCTACATCGCCCTCAGTGGTACACCTATACACAAGGTTGCCGCGCTGGTACTCCGCAGGGCCGCGAAACGGATTGTCATCACTCGGGTACTGCAGCGCCTCGCGCAGAAAATCATACACCGGATCAGCCTGGCGAGTCGTTTGCCCATAGTAGACCTCCAGAAACACCGCTTCGTCGTTATGAAAAATCACCAAACGCCCGCCGTATGGCTCGCCGCCAAAGAAATTATCATGCATCCGATACGCGCCTTCAGTGTATTCGATAGTCCGAGAGCCATCGCCCTCCTTGGTTGTACTGGCTGCCCCAGTTGCGTGGGGCATATTTGCCCTCATCAAAAATTGTTTTATTTCGTCGATATTTACATCGCTCATGACCTGATATTATAGCAGCGCAAAACATGCTTTTCAGTGCGTCAACTGGGCGGCTTGTTGTTCGGCGTAGTTTGTTCGGGGGCGTGGGCGACCTAGACGAACGGCTGTATCAGGCAAGCGAAGAGGCTAACCTTCCGTCTAGCGAAGCAATCGCGCTGATGTACGGCAGGATAATCGAGTAGACCTGGACTGCCAGGTAGACGGTAGCCGCGGCGAAGCGCTCGGTGCAGCCTGAGCGAGATGTACTGCACTCAGGTTCTCTCCCCACGCACCCCACCTCATACACAGATACGCAAACTGTCTACTTATGTATGCGATAGCATAGAAAAGTAGATCTCACCGGAAGAGAGAACGTATTTTGTTTACTTATTTATGCGATAGCATAGAAAAGTAGACATGTTGTTGATTGGTGCGGGTTGGCTTATGTGCTGTCGTGGTGTCACAGTGGTTGCACATAAAAAAACAGGGTTCAGCGGAGCAGAACTCGGAGTTAACTCTGAGTTAAATCGGAGTTAACTCCGATTTCGAGCGGCGCACACCGCGCACAGCCGATAGCTCTCAGCAGACCGTTTATCGACATCGTTTGTCGCTGCGTCCATGATACTTCTGGCTATGCTTACTCCTTGGCAGTCGTGCGAATGTGTTACCGCGTGGTATACTGTCAGCATAAAGAAAAGGAGAGTGTAGTGGTTTGGATATTACTGGGTGTCGTTATCATACTGTTTTTGTTCGGTTTATTTACCGTCAAACAGCAAACAACAGCTATCATTGAGCGTTTTGGACGGTATCTGAAGTCTTCGCGGGCTGGTCTGAACTTCAAAATACCGATTATCGACAAAATTGCCGGTCGAGTAAATTTGCGCGTTCAGCAGCTGGACGTTCAGGTCGAAACAAAGACAAAAGACAACGTGTTCGTGCTGGTCATAGTAAGCGTGCAGTATTTTGTGCCGGCAGAGAAGGTTGTCGATGCGTTTTATAAGCTGCAAAACCCGCAAGAGCAGATTACCTCCTACGTGTTTGACACGGTGCGTGCCCGCGTGCCGACCGTCAACCTCGACCAGCTGTTTGAAATGAAAGACAATATTGCAACGGCGGTAAAAACAGAGCTTGATGCCGTCATGGATGAGTTTGGCTACGCAATCGTTAAAGCGCTCGTTACCGACATCAACCCAGACGAAAAAGTCAAAGCCAGCATGAACGAAATAAATGCCGCCCAGCGCTTGCGCGAAGCGGCTATCCAGCAAGCCGAGGCCGATAAGATCCGCGTGGTCAAGGCCGCCGAAGGCGAGGCCGAAAGTAAGGCGCTGCAAGGAAAAGGTATTGCCGACCAGCGCAAAGCTATCATAGAGGGTCTCAGGGATTCGGTAGAAAACTTCAGCTCTGCAGTCAATGGCGTAAACAGTCAGGACGTTATGAACCTGGTCATGATGACGCAGTATTTTGACACGATCAAAGACCTTGGTTTGAGCGGCAAAAACAGTACCATTTTGATTCCGCACGGCCCTGGCGGCATGACCGACATGAGCGACCAAATCCGTAACGCCATGATTACCGCCGAGCAGGTCAACAAAGGCCATAAAAAACAACCGCCAACTGCCTAGCGCGGCGCAAAGCTTTTAACGCATGAAGTGTGAGCGGTGACGCGTGGCATCATTGCGTCTGGGTAGATATTCCGAAAAACGCAGCCATTCTTAACTCTTTACGTGAATTTCAGTATACTGGAGGCGATATGACACTAAGTACACAACCATACAAGGGTGCGCGGGATTTTTACCCTGAGGACAAGCGCCTGCAAAAGTATATGTTTCAAACGATGCGCGAGCATTGTGAGAGCTTTGGCTATGAGGAGTATGATGCGCCAGTTTTGGAGCCAATCGAACTCTATCTTGCAAAAAGCAACGAAGAAATTGTCAACGAACAAACCTATACGCTCACCGACCGCGGCGGTCGAACAGTGGCCATGCGTCCAGAGATGACGCCGTCGGTGAGTCGTATGGTGGCGGCGCGGCGACAGGAACTGGCCTATCCAGCAAGGTTGTTCAATATTGGCGGCCGCTGGCGATATGAACGGCCGCAGCGCGGTCGGACGAGGGAGTTTTTTCAGCTCGATTGCGATATTTTTGGCGTAGACGGCGTAGAGGCCGAGCATGAAATCATACAGCTTGCCGACCAGATTATGCGCAGTTTTGGGGCAAAGCCAGACATGTACACCATACGCGTGAACAGTCGAAAGCTCATAAACTGGCTGTTTCGCGAGTACCTCGGTCTCACCGAGACGCAAGAAGACACCATGCGTCGACTCATCGACCGTATGCACAAGATGGTGCCAGAAAACTTTCTGGCGCAGGCTAGCGCCATACTGAGTCCAGGTCAGCGCGAAAGCGGCGTACTCGAAAAACTGACAAAACTCATGAGTACACGATACATCAATAACTTACCGGAGGGGGCCGAATCTTTGCCTTCGGTGTTGCTGCTGAAACAACTCAGCGACTTGCTCGAAGAGTCGCATATTCACAATGTGAAGTTCGACATAACGCTCATGCGCGGTTTTGACTACTATACCGACATTGTGTTTGAGGTTTTTGACGAGCACCCAGAAAACAACCGCAGTATGTTTGGCGGCGGCCGTTATGACGGCTTGGTGGGGCTTTTTGGTGTCGAGCCGGTGCCGACAGTGGGGTTTGGCATGGGCGATGTGACGCTGCAAAACTTCCTCGAAGGACATGGCATCATTCCGAAGTTTGTGCCCGAAACAGATGCATACGTTATTTTGCTCGGCAGCACCGTGTACGAAAAAGCGCAAAACGTCCTTGCGCGCTTGCGCGAAGAAGGCTTGAAACTTGCAGTCGATACGACTGCTCGAAAACCGGAAAAGCAAATCAAAACGGCTGTAAAAAAGGGCATACAGCACATCATTTTCATAGGCGAAGCAGAACTGGCTGATGATCGCTATAAACTCAAACAGCTCGCGAGCGGCGTAGAAGAAACGCACGGCGTTGAGCGGATTGTTGCAACGCTGCTGGACTATCGTCGAAGGCATATGTATATGCCGGCGGCCTCAAGTAGCGGTCTGAGCGACGACGAGGAAGAATGACCGCGACAAACCACGCGCTTACTGGAGCGGCGCTTGGCTTGACCATCGCAAATCCGTGGCTGGCTGTGCCGGCTGCCTTTCTGTCGCATTTCGTGCTCGACGCCATACCGCATTTTGGCTTCAAGGGTGCAAAAACAGATGCCGAAGTTTTACCGAAGCGCTGGTTCAAGCGGCTTCTTATGGCAGAAGCATGCATGTGTTTTTTGATTGTCGCAGTGCTTGCGGCAGTGCAGCCAGAAGGGTGGTTTGTGGCGGCAGGGTGTGCATTCGTCGCGACCTCGCCAGACCTGTATTCGTTGCCGCGGTTTTTATACGAAAATGGTTGGGCTAGCGCCGCGCCGCGTCAAAATTGGTTTCGGCGCTTTCATCGTGCCATTCAAACGGAACGTGTGTGGGGCGCAAGCGTCGAGCTCGTATGGGCTTGCTGTATGCTTTGGGTACTTGCCAACCTGCTGTAGGGGTAGCCACCAGCTGGGATATCTGGTACAGTAGGTAGCTATGCAGATAACCAAGAAACAACTTGACCCAACTCATATTCAACTAAACATTGCGGCAGGCAGCGAAGAGCTTGAACCTGCCAAAGAGGCTGTTCTCAAAGAGCTTTCCAAAGAAGTGAAGCTCAGCGGCTTTCGCAAAGGTCATGCGCCAACCGCTATGGTCGAAAAGGTCGTTGACCAGCAGCTGCTAACGAACCGTATCATAGACCGCGTCGTAAACGACCTATACGTGGCGGCCGTGCAGCAAGAGCGCGTTCGTGCGGTTGCGCAACCAGAAGTCAACCTCACAAAATTTGTACCTTACACGGCGCTTGAGTTGACGGCAAAAATAGAAGCCGTCGGCGATATAACCCTGCCAGACTATAAGAAATTTGCAGTAAAAAAGCAGGTCGAAGCTGTTACCGATAAAGAAGTCGAACATGTCATAGATGAGCTGCTAGAGCGAGGCGCCGAAAAAACTGAGGTGAAGCGAGCGGCGGCAGACGGCGACGAAGTTACTATGAACTTCGCTGGCGTAGACGCCAAAACCAAAAAGGAAATAGCCGGCGCAAAGGGCGACGACTATCCGCTCGTACTTGGTAGCGGCGCGTTTATACCAGGTTTTGAGCCAGAGCTCGTTGGACTCAAAGCAGGCGAAGAAAAAACGTTTACCGTCACTTTCCCGAAAGACTATGGCGTCGCCGACATGCAGGGCAAAAAAGTTGAGTTCACCGTCACGGTAAAAGCAGTCAAGAAGCGCAAGCTGCCGAAACTAGACAATGCTTTTGCAGCAAAGCTCGGCCCGTTCAAAACCGTCGCAGAACTGCGGGGCGACATTCGAAAGCAAATTGCCAGCGAAAAAGACAACCAAGCGCAGCAAAAACTAGAGAACAGCATACTTGATAAGCTTGGCGCAAAAACGCAGGTTGCTATACCCGATTCGCTCATAGAGCAAGAAATTGACCTCATGGAAGAAGACGAAAAGCGAAATGCATTGTACCGAGGTCAGACCTGGCAAGAACACCTTGCTGCCGAAGGAAAAACCGAGGAAGAACATCGCGAAGGTCACCGCGAGCAGGCAAGTTTGCGCATCAAAACGGGCATTGCGCTTGGTGAAGTTGCGGAAAAAGAAGGTGTCAGTGTGAGCGAACAGGAGCGCGCTGATCGTCTCGCTGCACTCAAAAAACAGTACAGCGACAAAAACATGCAAGCCGAACTGGAAAAACCCGAAAATCAACGCGACGTTTACAACCGCATGCTCACCGAAAAAACCATCGCCGCCCTCGTCAGCTACGCAACCAAATAAGGCAAACGAGTTATCGGCAAAAAAGCATAATTATGCAGAATTGGCACTCTTGACTTGGGAGTGCTAGTTCCATATACTGAAACACATGAGCGTACTGATTCCAACTGTTATAGAAAGCGAAGGGCGCGTCGAGCGCGCCTACGACATTTACAGCCGCCTTCTGAAAGACCGGATTATTTTCGTCGGCAGTGAAATAAACGAGCACACCGCAAACCTTATTGTCGCTCAGCTGCTATTTTTGCAGGCCGAAGATACGAAAAAAGACATTTATCTTTATATCAACAGCCCAGGCGGCAGCGTATATGACGCGCTCGCCATATACGACACCATGCGCTACATCGTCAACGATGTGCAAACGTTTGGTATAGGCGTCCAGGCAAGTGCGGCGGCATTTTTGCTAAGCAGCGGCACAAAAGGCAAGCGCTTTTTGCTGCCAAACGCGACCGTTATGATACATCAGCCGAGCAGCGGGACGCGCGGCAAGGTGACCGACCAGGAAATCGATCTCAAAGAGTCCTTGCGCGTCAAAAAACTGCTCGAAAAAATCATGGCAGATAACACCGGCCAAAAGCTGGAAAAAGTCCACGAAGACATGGAGCGCGACCGCTGGATGACCGCTGCTGAAGCCGAGCAATACGGTTTAGTGGACAAGGTACTTCAGGAATCTGGCAAAGCAGCCTAGGTCTTCCTCGCAAAAGCTTGACTTGCCAAGCTGGTTTCTAGTATGATCGTGTGCAAGAAGTAGTGTAAGTTGGGCTGTGCTGCCTGTGGCGCCAAAGCAGTGAAGCACCCAAAATCTCCCGCTTAGGTAGCTTCCGAAGGATAGTTCGTAGGTAGTAGTTGGTATATGGGAAGCACCAACGTGTCCTCGCTAGCCAAACACTCATAATGTCGAAAGTACAACATTCCTTTCGATACTTATTATCAACATGTTGCGTAGCGGTAGCCCCACCTACACGCTACCGACCACTAACTACCATTTCAAGGAGTTCACCCGCGTATGGCAAAAGCTTCAGCAGCAAGCAAGGCAACACGCGTCTACCTGAGCGACGATAGCCAAGACACTGGTCTTACGCTACCAAACCTCGTAGACCACCAAAACAAATCATTTCAATGGCTCATAGACGAAGGTCTCGGCGAGCTTTTGGCCGAAATCAGTCCAGTCGATGACTACACCGGCACCAAACTGAGTCTGGTGTTCAAGCAGTACTATTTCGAAGACCCCAAAATGACGGAAGCTGAGGCCAAAGAAAACAACGTCAGTTATGAAGCGCCGCTCAAAGCGATGGTCGAGCTGACCAATAAAGTCACTGGCGAAGTCAAAGAGCAAGAAATCTATCTTGGCGATTATCCGTGGATGACAAAGCGCGGTACGTTCATCATCAATGGCGCCGAACGTGTTGTCGTGAGCCAGCTGATTCGATCAGCTGGTGTTTTTTATAGTGCTGAGCTGCACGGAACGCACAATCTCTACAGCGCCAAGGTTATCCCTGGCCGCGGTGCTTGGCTTGAGTTTGAAACTGCACCCAATGGCGCACTGTACGTAAAGATTGACCGCAAACGCAAAATCCCAGTAACGACGCTGTTGCGCGCGCTCGGTATGACCGAAGCGGCTATGAAAGACGCGTTTAAGCACGTTGACCGCTCGAAAGACAGCTTTTTGCAAGCGACGCTCGACAAAGACCCGAGCAAGGGGCATGCCGAGGCGCTTATTGAAGTGTATCGCCGTCTGCGCCCAGGCGACCTTGCTACGGTGGAAAATGCCCGCTCGCAACTGGAAAACATGTTTTATAACTTCAAGCGCTTTGACTTTAGCCGAGTTGGCCGCTACAAGCTGAACAAGCGTTTGAACCTCGATGTGCCTATTACGACCGAATATCGGATTATGCGGCGCGATGACCTCGTTGCCATTGTCGCTGAGTTGATCCGCATGAACGTTTCTCAAGAGCCAGGCGATGACATCGACAGCCTTAGCAACCGCCGCATAAAAATGGTCGGCGAGCTGGTGCAGCGCCAGTTCCGGATTGGACTGTTGCGCATGGTACGCAACACGCAAGACCGTATGAGTATGTGCGAAATCGAAACTGTACAGCCAGGTCAGCTCATAAACGCGCGCCCAGTCGTGGCTGCCGTGCGCGAGTTCTTTGCAAGCAGCCAGTTGAGTCAGTTTATGGATCAGATTAACCCGCTGAGCGAGCTGGCGCACAAGCGTCGTCTAAGCTCGATGGGTCCTGGCGGTCTTAGCCGCGAACGCGCCGGTTTTGAGGTGCGCGACGCTCATGCCACGCACTACGGCCGTATCTGCGCCGTGGAAACGCCCGAAGGCGCCAATGTCGGCCTCGTCCTTAACCTTGCAAACTTTGCCCGCGTAAACGACTACGGCTTCATAGAAACGCCGTACCGCAAGGTAGTAAACGGCCGAGTAACCGACGAAGTCGTGTATTTAGACGCTGCCGACGACGAGCAGGCTGTCATTGCTGGGGCTGGAGTCGCACTCGATAAGGACGGCAATATACTGGACGAACGTGTCAGTGCTCGCGCCAAGCTCAAAGCTGCTACCGTTGACCGCGCCGATGTCACGCACATCGATGCCGCGCAAAACCAAATCATCGGTTCAAGCGCCGGCCTCATTCCGTTCATAGAAAAGAACTACGTTTATCGTGCGTTGATGGGTAGCAACCAGCAACGCCAAGCAGTACCGCTGATAGCGCCAGAAAGCCCTATCGTGGGAACTGGTGTTGAATCGGCTGCTGCGCACAACACCGGCCAGCTGATTGTCGCCGAGGCGGCTGGCGAAGTCGTAAAAGCCAATGCCGACCAAGTCGTCGTGAAGTACAAAGACGGTACTGTTACGTATAACGCTGAACACTTTGTTCGCAGCAACGAGGGCACAAGCATAAACCAACACGTTGTCGTCAGTGCTGGCGATAAAGTCAAAGCAGGCGATGCGCTCATAGAGGGCATGAGCATTCAGGGCGGCGAACTTGCACTCGGTAAAGATCTTTTGGTCGCTTTCATGCCGTGGGCAGGCTATAACTTTGAGGATGCTATCATCATTAGCCGAAAACTCGTCGAGGACGACACGCTGACCAGTGTGCACATTGTTGACTACATGATCGAAGTGCGCGAAACCAAGCTTGGTCCAGAAATCGTCACGCGCGATATTCCAAACGTGAGCGAAGAGGCCTTGCGGCATCTGGACGATGACGGCATCGTCAGAATTGGCGCCGAAGTACACCCTGGCGACATTCTGGTCGGAAAAATTACTCCGAAAGGCGAACAAGAACTGAGCAGCGAAGAACGCCTGCTCCGCGCCATATTTGGCGAAAAGGCCAAAGAAGTCCGCGACACATCGCAGCGTATGAGCAACGGCAAACACGGTAAGGTTGTGGGCGTAAAAGTGTTTAGCCGCGAAAACGGCCACGAACTCAAAGCTGGCGTACTCATGCAAATTCAGGTTTTTGTGGCGCAAATGCGCAAAATCAGCGTCGGCGACAAGCTCGGCGGCCGGCACGGTAACAAAGGCGTGATTGCCCGAATTTTGCCTGTCGAAGATATGCCGTTTATGGAAGATGGCACGCCTGTCGACATTGTCCTGAACCCGCTCGGTGTGCCTTCGCGCATGAACATCGGCCAGCTTTTTGAAACGCACCTTGGTATGGCAGCACGAGCGCTTGGCATGAAAGTTGCTAGCCCGAGCTTTAACGGCGTATCGATCGAAAAAATCCAAAGCATGCTCAAAGAAGCTGGTTTCCCAGAAGACGGCAAGCAGCAACTGTACGACGGTCGTACTGGCGGCGCTTACAAAGAACGCACCACTGTCGGCAGCATGTACATGATAAAACTCAACCACATGGTAGCCGATAAAATCCATGCCCGCAGCACCGGACCATACACCATGGTTACGCAGCAGCCGCTCGGCGGCAAGGCGCAAAATGGCGGCCAGCGTTTCGGCGAAATGGAAGTTTGGGCGCTTGAAGCCTATGGCGCTGCCAATACACTGCAGGAAATGCTTACGATCAAGTCCGACGATGTCTACGGGCGCAGCAAAGCCTACGAAGCCATCATCAAAAAGACTGAAATCGTTGGGCCGAAAGTTCCAGAGAGCTTCAATGTGCTCGTGAAAGAACTGCAAGGTTTGGGGCTCAAGGTTGATCTCATTACGTCAGACAGCGTCATCGACGCCGAAGATGTCCTTGCGACAAACATTCACGACGAAGCAACGCATCCTGCAAAAGTAGAAGCGCCAACCTCCGTCGTGTCTGATATAGACGTGACCAGCGAAGAAGCGACTGGGCAGGGGTTTGAGTTCGAAGATAGCGAAGGCAATCCGATTGCTGCTGAGTTTGACGAACCTGATGATAGCGGAGCGGTCGCGCCAACAGATGATGACGCGGTCGACGATAGTGCAGGAGCAGCTGTTTCGGCAGATGACGATATGACCGATGACGAAGAGGAGGAGGCCTAGTATGCGGCGATATTCATACGGCACAAACATTGCTGATTTCGTAGCAGTTAGATTAGCTGTAGCGAACGGAAAAGACATAGAGGATTGGAGCTACGGCGAAGTTCTCAAGCCTGAAACTATCAACTACCGTACTCAGAAACCAGAGCGCGATGGTTTGTTCTGCGAGCGGATTTTTGGTCCGGTCAAAGACATCAATCCGCACGACGCCAAATACAAAGGTGTGCGCTCGCGCGAAGCCGCCGTCGACAAAAACGGCGAGCTCGTCACGCGCAGTATTGTGCGCCGCGAACGTATGGGGCATATTCAGTTGGCAGTTCCAGTTGCGCACATTTGGTTCCTGCGCGGAACACCAAGTGCCATGGGTCTGTTGCTCGGCATGACGGTAAAAAGCTTGGAGCGTGTTGCGTATTTTGCTGCGTACATCGTAAAGTCTGTCGACGAAGTCGCGCGCGACCAATATCGTGCCGACAAAGAAGCCGAGTGGCAAGCTGCTCAGGAAGCCATAAAACTTCGCTACCAAAAAGAAGCCGAAGCAGAAGACGCTGACGTCAAGGCTTTGGCAGAAGCGCAGACCAAAGAGCTGGAAGAGCTCGACAAAGAATGGGAAACGCTTCGCAACCAGCTCGACAGCTTAGTCAAGTTTAGTCTCATGAATGAAGGCGATTTTCGGGCGTTGCCGCGCGAACTGCGCGACATGATTACGGTTGGCATGGGCGGCGCCGCGCTGCGTGAGCTGCTCGAAGAAATCGACCTCAATCAACTCATTGCAGATCTGACTCAGGAAGCCGAAGAAGCGAAAGGGCAGCGCAAGAAGAAGCTTATGAAGCGTTTGCGCCTGCTCGAAAGCATGGAGCGCGCTGGCATAAAACCAGAAAGCATTTGTCTGAGCGTTTTGCCGGTTATTCCGCCAGACCTGCGGCCAATGGTTCAGCTGACTGGTGGGCGTTTTGCGACGAGCGATCTCAATGATCTCTACCGTCGTGTCATAAACCGAAACAATCGTTTGAAAAAACTCATGGAGCTGAATGCCCCAGAAGTAATTCGGCGCAACGAACAGCGTATGCTGCAAGAAGCAGTCGATGCACTCATAGACAACAACAACGCTCGTTCTGGCCGCGCCGTCGCTGCAACTGGCCAACGCCGCCGCCTGAAGAGTCTGAGCGATATGCTCAAGGGTAAGCAGGGTCGTTTCCGCCAGAACCTGCTGGGTAAGCGCGTTGACTATTCTGGTCGCTCGGTGATTGTTTCTGGTCCTGAGCTAAAGATTAACCAATGCGGTCTGCCAAAAATGATGGCTCTCGAGCTTTTCAAGCCGTTTGTTATCGGCGAGCTCATTGCACGAGAGCAGGCGCATAACATTCGCAGCGCCACTCGCATGATTGAAACTGGCGAAAACGAAGTGTGGGATGCGCTTGACGAAGTGATCAAGGGCAAGTACGTCTTGCTAAACCGCGCGCCATCCTTGCACCGCCTCAGTATTCAGGCGTTCCAGCCGGTACTCATTGAAGGCCGCGCCATACAGCTTCATCCGCTGGTATGTAAAGGTTTCAATGCCGACTTTGACGGCGACCAAATGGCAGTACACTTACCGCTGAGCGATGCCGCTCAGGCGGAAGCGCGCGATATTATGTCGGCAAATCGTAACCTGCTGAAGCCAGCCGACGGTTCGCCAATATTGCACATTGAGCAAGACATTGTTCTCGGCTGCTACTACCTGACGTACGAGCGCCCGGGTGCAGACACGGCGCCAAAGATCTATTCGAGCTTGAACGAGGCTTCTATGGCGTTTGATGCTGGCATCATTAGCCTGCAGAGCCGTGTCAAGGTGTTGTTCCGCGGCGAAATGCGCGACACGACGCTCGGTCGGCTGTACTTCAACGAAATCTTCCCCGAAGATTTCGCGTTCCAGAACGAAGCAATGACGAAAAAACGCCTGCAAAAAGTCATGGCCGCTGTCTATCAGCAGTATGGCCAGGAAAAAACCGCCGAAATCGCTGACAACCTCAAAGATCTCGGTTTCCGCTACGCCACTATGTCTGGTTTGTCGATGGGTATGGGCGACTTCGAAGCGATCGACGGTCTCGAAGACATCCTGCGCGAAGGCGAAGAAAAGAGCGCTGGTATATCCGACCAGTTCGAGCAAGGTTTCATAACCGACGAGGAACGGCATCGTTTGACCATAGAAAACTGGACCAAAATAGACACGCGTGTGCAGGATCTTCTCGCCGAACAAATGAAAGATCAAGATGGTTCTATGGCAGTTGCAATCACCTCTGGTGCTCGCGGTAACATTTCCCAGATGAAAATGTCTGTCGGTATGCTGGGTATGTTCCAAGACGCTGCGGGCAACGTCATCGAGCTGCCAGTAAAGGCTGGGTACATGCAAGGTCTTACTCCGCTTGAGTACTTTACCGGTACGCGTGGTACTCGTAAGGTGATCATCGACATCGCCTTCAAGACGGCTGATGCCGGCTACCTCACGCGCCGTTTGGTTGATGTTTCGCAAGACGTCTTCACTATCGACGAAGACAGCGACGATGCGACCGATCCAGGGTTTGCACTGCTTCGCGCTGACGCGGCTGCTATTGGCGTGAGCTATGGTTCGCGGCTCGAAAACCGTTACGCTGCCGAAGATGTCAAAGGCTATATTGCTGCTGGCGAACTCTTTACGAAAGAAATCGCCGAAGCTATCGATGCCGACGAATCGCTCGATGGCGTAAAAATCCGCAGCGCCCTCAGCGCTACCTCCGTACACGGCGTTCCGCAAAAAAGCTATGGTACTGATCCAGCAACGGGTCATCTCGTGACAAGCCATAACCCTATCGGGGTAATTGCCGCACAGAGTATTGGCGAACCTGGCACGCAGCTGAGCCTCGACAGTAAACACCGCTCTGGAGCGGTTGTCGCTGACGATACGGCACAGGGTTTGAGCCGTGTCGAAGAGTTGTTCGAAGCTCGTTCACCAAAAGGTCAAGCGTATCTGTCTGACATCGGTGGTACGGTCAACACTTGGGAGGAAGGGGATAGCTACGTTGTACAGGTCACGGCCAGTGATCGTGAAACGGTAGAACTTGCTCTCGGGGATCGTTTGCCAAAGATAGCGAGCGGCAGCGATGTAACCATTGGCGATGTGCTCGCAAGCCACGATGACGGCATGGAACCGCTCATTGCACCGCTTTCGGGTAAAGCCGAGGTGACTGACAAATCGATCATCATCGTACCGACGAGCAAAAGCGTTATGCGGTACGAGATTCCAGGCTTCAAGCAGCTGCTCGTCGCCGAGGGCGATACCGTCGTAGCCGGCCAGCGTCTCACGAACGGATCTATCAACCTGCATGATCTCATGAGCTTACAGGGTGTTGAGGCAACTCAGCGCTACATAATGAATGAGATCCTCGGAATCTTTTCTGGACAAGGTCAAAACATTTCCGACAAGCACCTTGAGATCATTGTGCGTCAAATGTTTAGCCGCGTACAAATAGAGGACGCCGGCGATAGCGAGTTTGTTACGGGCGATATTGTCAGTAAGCTCGCCGTAGCAGAAACGAACGAAGCGCTTGTAGCGGCCGGCAAACAGCCAGCCAAAGTCAACCAGCTGCTGCTCGGCATAACCAAAGCCTCTCTGAGCACCGATTCGTTCCTGAGTGCTGCGAGCTTCCAGGACACGACCCGCGTATTGATTGGTGCGGCAACTTCTGGCCGTATCGACAAGCTATTCGGCCTGAAGGAAAATGTCATCTTGGGCCGCAAGATTCCAGTTGGAACTGGCTACGGTGCGAGCAATGCGCTCGACGAAAGCGACGAACCAGAAGTAGTCGAAGAGTACCACAACGACCAGATCTTCCGCGCCGAAGGTTAGGCGCAGCCAGCGGAAGTAAACAGCGTTTGCATGCGATTTATGCGCAAACGCTGTTTGCTCGTTGCCGCGTACTGGTATAATTGCAGTATGTCACCTGACGAACCGCTACTGAGGCTGCAAAATTTGACCAAACGGTATGGTTCGACTGTGGCGGTGGACAATCTGTCGCTGGATATCAATGCGGGCGAAATAGTCGGTTTTCTCGGGCCGAACGGCGCTGGCAAAAGCACTACCATTCGGACGGTTTTGGGCTTTTTGCGGCCAACGTCGGGGCAAGTGGCGTTGTTTGGCGAAACTGATGTTGCCAGGCAAGTGTCGCAGCGGCGTTACGTCGGCCATTTGGCTGGCGATCTTGCGCTGTACGGCGCGATGACCGGCCGAAAACTATTCAAATATCTGACCAAGCTGGGTGTTGATACCGATTGGGAGTATGTCGAAGAACTGGCGGGCGGATTTGAAGCGAATCTTGACGTACCAATCCGCAGTTTGTCAAAAGGTAACCGCCAAAAAATCGGCCTCATTCAAGCGCTGATGCACCGGCCAAAGCTGGCGATTTTGGACGAGCCGACGTCTGGCCTGGACCCGCTCATGAAAGAACGTTTGTATGAGTTTTTGCGCGCTGCCGCGGCGCGCGGCGCCAGTGTGTTTTTTAGCTCGCACGACCTTACCGAAGTACAAAAAATCTGCGACCGCGCCGGTATCATTCGCCAGGGTCGACTGATTGCAGTCGAAGAAATGCACGCCGCCAAACAACTGACGGCGCATTATTACACTGCCACCTTTGCCAAAAAACCAAAACTCGATGGTTTCAAAAAACTATCGTCGGTCGAGCAGATTGAGGTTCGCGACAAAGACGTCACGTTTACTGTACGCGGCCAAGTGACAGAGTTTATCACCGAGCTTGCTAAGCAGCAGCCGCAAAACCTGACCGAGCGAGAACTAGAGTTAGAAGAAGTGTTTATGCGCTACTACAAATCAGACAGCACGGGAGATGAGCAATGAATGCTGCAATCGTTTTTCAGTCCATAAAAGCACATGCCAAAAGCGCGTTTTTCGTCGGGTTGGGGCTGTCGGCGGTCGCGCTCATGTTTGCTGGCCTGTACGACAACATGAAACATCAGATAGACACGTTTTCGAACATATTGCCAGACGGCATCGAAGCGATCATCGGCAACCTAGCGACTGCCAACACGCCGGAGGGCTGGCTCAGTATTGAACTATTTGCCATTTTTGTGCCGATTGGTTTGTCGATACTAGGCGTTGTCTACGGTTCGTCGTTGATTGGCCGCGAGGAAGAATCGGGCACACTCGAACTACTGCTCGCCGGACCGACGACCCGCATGAAGTTAGTAGCGCAAAAGTTTTTGGCACTGGCGAAACTGCTGGCGATACCAGCGCTGCTGTTGTGTCTGGCAGTTTATATCGGTACGGTCTGGTTCCCGTTCTCGCCCGACATGGGCCACGTCTTGGCGGCCTGTGCGAGCGGCTGGATGCTGGGACTTGCGTTCGGCTCGATCACGTTTGCCGCACAAGCTATCACTGGTCGGCGGGGCATTGCCACCGCGGTTGGCGCTGGTTTATTTACGGCACTGTGGCTGCTCAATATCCTTAGCCGGCTACTCGACGATTGGAAAGATTACGAAGTATTTTCGATATTTTACTATTTCAATAACCCCGGCGTGCTGGTCGACGGCATGGACTGGTCGAAATTTATGGTGCTCGTCTCGGTTGTATTCGTCGGTTTCGTCCTCGCTCTGTTCGGCCTGCGCAAGCGCGATGTCGGAGTGTAGCCGCTATGCGGAAAGCTATCTTGGTTCGGGCTGACTTGCTATGAGGTGTATAATAAGCATCAACAGACATCTTAGTTCGCGTAGTTGCAAAACAGACACAAAAAGCGCGAGCAGCAATATGAAATAAGGAGGGTATCATGAAAAAAAGCCAAACACCGGAACTGGAAAAGGCGAGTGACGCGGAGCCGTCGGCGTCGGCGGAGCCAGCCAAGCTGCCCCCGCAGCGCGTACCAAAAGAGAGAAAACTACTGTATGTGGCGGTCGGCGTTATCTTCGCCTTGACGCTCGCGCTCGTAGGCACACACGCAGGGTGGTTTGACAAGTCAGATAGCGAGCAAAAAACAGCGCACAATACCACCCAAACCCAAAAAGCACCGAGCGACCAGCAAGCCCCTCCTAGCACGCAAACTAGCCAAAAAACAAAAGAGGCCTGCGCCAAGCATTCAAAAATCTGCTTCCCGATTCCAGATAGCTGGAGTTCAAAACTGACAGTCGAAAAAGACGAGGACTATCAACAAAACAATCCAGACGTGCAGGGTTTCATCACTATCGAACGGTTGAGCTTGTTTGATGACCAGGGGCGCAAAAAGATCACGTTTATGAACCGCTATGGTTCGCCAGACTTCAGCGGCGGCTGGGGCATGGGTGGTGCATGCGTCGGTACGATGAATCGCACAGTGGTTCATTACAAACGGGTCAATTTCACGAGCTACGACGCGGCTTTTAAGAATAATAAGGTCGTGCAAGCGGTTGTCGATACGATTGACCCTGCCACTATGGAGACGTTTGGCAAGCCGTTTTCTTACGAAGCCCATATTGAGCTTGCTTCGCACCACCCGCAGGCCAACCAGCCTGGCGACTACACCATTGACTGCGACGTAACTGTAATGCGCGGCATGATACCAGGCTTGACGCAGCCATTTGACAACATCGAAGTGAGCGTCATGCTCAGCGACCGACCAATCACAACCAAGGCGCAGGGCGTTGCCGAACTGGACAAAAACGAAAACGTCGAAGCGTTCAAGATCATAGCCGGCCTATATCAGAAGACAAACTAACGACGACAGCTCCAGCAAGTAGCGGATAGCATCTTACGCTAGTGCTTATTTTACGCTACTCCGTACAAACCGCAAAACCTGTGCAACATCTCAACAGGTGTCCGCATTTGCATACCTAAGCGCATTCTTTCGTTACTGCAGAAGTAAACGTAACGTATGAGAGATTTGGCTTAGTCAATTGCTCCAGAAACGTACATCTAAGTTTTCTGGTTTGGGCTGCGAAGACAGACTAAGTGATACGTAGTAGCGGAAACTTGACTGTATGTTGAGAATGACTGTAGAGCAATAACCTGCTGGCGGTCTGAAAAGCGAGGCGCTATCGTCCGATGCCGCGGTAAGCGATGCCGGCTCTTTCTATGGCGCTTTTGTTGAGCACATTACGCCCGTCGAGTACGTAGCGAATACCGTGCTTTTTCAGGAATGCGGGAGTTAGCCGCCGCGCAAACTGGCTGTGTGCGGTGGCGACAAAGACAGCATCGGCTGTTTCGAGCGCTTTGTCTAGCGAGGAAGAAATAGTAAAAGGTACGAGTGTCGGGTCGTCGATGTATGGATCGTAGGCGACGAGCGAACCGGCGTAGCGGCGCAGCATGTAGCCGGCTTCAATCGCGGCAGACTTACGCGTGTCGCTGATGTCTGGTTTATAGGCAAGTCCCAGAAGCGCAACGCGAATATTGCGCAGTTCCTCGCCGTGCTCTTTTGCGAGCCGGCTCAGGCGTAAGACGGCGTATTTTGGCATGCGGTCGTTCAGCTCAGACGCATCGTCGAGAAAACGGGTATCAATCCCGCTCTCGCGCGCTCGCTTAATGATATAGTGAATGTCTTCTGGTATACAGTGTCCGCCTGGTCCAATCCCTGGCTGAGCGAGGCTGAGTCCAAACTGATCAACCTTTGACTGCAAACCTTTTTGCACTCGCTCGATGTCCATGCCCACGCCATCGCAAATGATGGCGGCGCTGTTTGCCATGGCGATCATGACGTTTCGCTGGGTGTTTTCCCACGATTTTACGAACTCAGCCTCTTCGGTCGAGCCGAGCGGTATAATCTGCGCGTCGATAAGGGCGGTATAAAACGCAAGCGCTTTCTTTGTGCAGGCGGGGGTAATGCCGCCCACCACTCGGTTTAGATTACCGACATAATACTTTGGATTACCTGGGTCGATACGCTCTGGACAATGCGCGAGAAAAAAGTCTTTTCCAACCGCAAAACCAGACGTGCGCTCCAAAATGGGTAAGACCGCATCTCTCGTAACTCCTGGGTTAACGGTACTCTCTAGTACAATCAGCTGGCCTTTTTGCAGATGTTGAGCCACATTGGCAGCTGCCAGTTCGACGAGTCCGAGGTCAGGTACATTGTGTTCGGTTGGCGTGGGTACGCAAATAACGACGGTGTCTGCTTCTTCGAGGGCGGCGTAGTCCGTTGTCGTTGTGAACTGGTCTTTAGGTGTAGCTTTTATGGCGGCCGCAAAGCGGGCGTCGTTTGCGTAGGGAGAGCGGCGCGCATCGATAGTTTTGAGCAACTCTGTGTTGATATCGACGCCAATAACGGTGTAGCCTTTGGCGGCGGCTTCAACTGCCAATGGCAGACCAACATAGCCAAGACCCACCACCCCAAGCGTGTTCTTTTGCTTCTTCATACGTTCGCTATTCAGTGTACCACAAGTGTAAACCGGCTTGATTACAACTGCTCTATCTGTTAGTATAGGAACGTTATATCAAATTCGAGCCCTCGACAGTTGTCGAGTTTGGCGGGAGAGGAGATATGTTTTACTGCGGAGCGAACGCACGCGCTGTAAAACACTCTTCGTCAGAATGATAATACCGGATGAAGTCCGGAGAAAGGGGCATGTTTTGCCTACTATCAATCAATTGGTGCGCAAACCGCGCAGCAAGGCGACGACGAAAAGCAAATCGCCAGCGTTGCACCGTGTGGTCAACAACCTCAAAACAAAAAACTACGAAAAGTCAGCGCCGTTTAAACGCGGCGTATGCGTCAAAGTGACGACCAAAACACCAAAGAAACCAAACTCGGCGCTCCGCAAGGTTGCGCGCGTTCGGTTGGGCAATGGCTACGAAGTGTGGGCATACATTGGCGGCGAAGGCCACAATCTGCAGGAACACGCCGTTGTCATGATTCGCGGGGGGCGCGTCAAGGACCTTCCTGGTGTGCGCTACCACATTGTGCGCGGTGCACTCGATCTTCAGGGCGTCCAAAACCGCAAACAAGGTCGTTCTAAATACGGCGCCAAGAAGGAGGGCAAATAATGAACCAGCGTATCGCAGCAAGCGTAGCCGTGTTTCTCGGTTCGTTCCTCGCTGTCTGGAGTCAATTATTTTTGCATGATGACATGCGCGTGTTGCGTGTTGTCCTGTTGATTGTCGGCGTAGCACTGGCCGGAGCGGCACTCGCTGTGGCTGGCAAAGCCAAAAATGAGAAGAAAGGGAAAAAATAATGCCACGTAAAGTTACCGCATCTTTAGTACGGGACATTCCGGCCGACCGCGTCTACAACAGTGTTGCTGTGCAGCGGCTCATAAACCGCGTTATGCGCGATGGTAAAAAACAAGTTGCCGAGCGGCTCGTCTACACCGGTATGGAGACGGCCGCAAAAAAGCTGAAGGTTGATAATCCTTTCGATGTCTTTGAGCAGGCCTTTGGCAACATCCGTCCCAGCCTAGAAACTCGCTCTCGTCGCGTAGGCGGCGCCAACTACCAAATACCGTTCGAGGTCAAGGGGCAGCGCCGAAACCACCTGACAACCATGTGGTTTGTGCAAGCGGCTCGCGCGCGCAAAGGCATGAGTATGGCTGATCGTATCGCCGCAGAACTCATGGACGCGTACAACAACCAAGGTGCCGCAGTGAAGAAACGTGAAGACACGCACCGCATGGCCGAAGCTAACCGCGCATTCGCGCATTTTGCACGCGGCTAGCGCGCAAAGCCTGTGGTGTTGGCTTCACTGAGCCAGATGCGTGCGAAAAGTGACATGCTTTAGCGTAGAATGCCATAAAACAGTGACAGGCTTAATTAACAAAACTAATGGTACGAAATAAGATGATATCTCTTACTTCTACCTCTCAACTCTAAGGAGTTTACATGGCAGACAAGAAAGTTTTAATGAAAGATGTGCGCAACATAGGAATCATTGCGCATATTGACGCCGGTAAAACCACTACTACAGAAGGAATACTGTATAGAACCGGCCTGAAGCACAAGATTGGCGCTGTTCACGAAGGCGAAACCACGACCGACTGGATGGCGCAGGAACGGGAACGCGGTATTACCATCGTCAGTGCCGCCGTGACGTGCTACTGGAAGGGTAAGCAGATCAACATTATCGATACACCTGGCCACATCGACTTCACGGCCGAAGTGGAGCGTTCTCTTCGTGTGCTCGACGGTGCCTGCGTGGTGTTTGACGGTAAAATGGGCGTAGAAAGCCAGTCAGAAACAGTCTGGCGCCAAGCCGACAAATACGGCGTGCCTCGCATATGTTTCATAAACAAAATCAACCAAACGGGCGGCGACTTTTACAAGAGCCTCGAAAGTATACATCATCGCCTCAGTAAGCGCGCGTTTCCTGTCCATCTGCCGATTGGTTTTGAACAGTCCATAAACGGCGTTGTTGACCTCGTGAGAATGAAAGCCTACACCTACAAAGAATTTCATGATCACGAACTCACGGAAGGCGAAGTTCCTGCCGATATGCTCGATCAGGCGCAAAAATACCGCAGTCTGCTCATAGAAAATGCGGTCGCAGAAGACGAAGCTATGCTCGAAAAATATTTCGAGGTCGGCGAAGACGGCTTGAGCGAGCAAGAAATCCAGCAAGCTATCCGAACGGCGGTGCTGACCGGCAAATTCTTTGCCGTAACTGGCGGCGATGGGCGCGGCGTTATTGTCGAAAAAGTGCTCGACATGGTAAACGACTACTTACCGGCGCCAGACGACCGCAGTAACACTTGGGGCGAACATCCTAAAACTGGCGAAGAAGTCGAACGCAAACACAACGCGAGCGACCCGCTCTCTGGCTTGGCGTTCAAAATTACGACAGACCCATTTGTCGGAAAGCTGGCGTATTTCCGCGTGTATTCCGGTACGCTCAAAGCCGGTTCTTACGTGCTCAACAGCTCCACGGGCGACAAAGAACGCGTCGGACGTATTGTGCGCATGCAGGCAGACAAGCGAGAAGACATTACCGAAGTGCCGGCCGGCGATATTGCGGCCATAGTCGGGCTAAAAGGCACGACCACGGGCAACACCTTGTGCGACGCCAATAATCCTATTGTCCTAGAAAACATTACATTCCCAGAGCCGCCAGTTTCTATTGCTATAGAACCAAAGACCAAAGCCGACCAGGAAAAAATGAGTCTCGCGCTCCAGCGGCTCGCCGAAGAAGACCCAACATTTCGTGTCAAGGTAGATGACGAAACTGGCCAGACTATCATAAGCGGCATGGGCGAACTTCACTTGGAAATCCTCGTCGACCGCATGAAGCGCGAGTTTAAGGTAGAGGCAAACATTGGCCAGCCGCAGGTTGCATACCGCGAGACTATTCGCAAAGACGCAGTCGAAATTCAGGGCAAGTTTGTCCGGCAGAGCGGCGGCCGCGGCCAATACGGCGACGTCTGGCTGCGCTTGAGCCAGAACGAAGCTGGCGCTGGCTTTGAGTTCATAAACAGCATCAAAGGCGGCGTGGTGCCCAGCGAATACATACCAGCTGTTCGCAAAGGCATCGAAGAAGCCATGAGCAACGGCGTGCTGGCTGGATATCCAGTCGTAGACATAAAAGCCGAACTGTACGATGGTAGCTACCACGACGTCGACTCGAGCGAAATGGCTTTCAGTATTGCTGGCTCTATGGCGCTCCAAGACGGCGTAAAAAAGGCTGCTCCAGTTTTACTTGAGCCGGTTATGAAAGTCGTCGTTGTCACGCCAGAAGAGTTTATGGGCGATGTCATTGGCGACTTAAACAGCAAACGCGGACGTATTGAGTCTATGGAAGATTTGTCCATGGGGATCAAAGAAATCACTGCATTTGTACCTTTGGGCGAAATGTTTGGTTACACGACAAACTTGCGCAGCATGACACAGGGTCGCGCTAGTTCAAGCATGGAGCTTGACCACTACGCCGACGTGCCTAACAATGTTGCCGAAGCCATCATCGCCAAAAACGCAAAGTAAGCTCAGAACCGTACTGCACTACGGAAAATGCTGAGCTTGGGGTTTACACTAGATAGTGTTTTAGCTATAATTCATCTGTATCTCGCGTGAGGGCTTTGCTGTGGTAGCTCGCAAAATCGAGCAACGGCAGCAATATGGACCGCGTGAACAACTAATTAACATCATTAAATGGAGAAAATATTGCATTATGGCAACATTTGACCGTTCTAAGCCGCATGTCAACGTCGGTACCATGGGCCACGTCGACCACGGCAAAACAACATTAACCGCAGCTATTACAGCTGTGCTTGCAAAGAAACTTCCAAGCGATGTCAACAAATCTGTTACGTATGACCAGATCGACAATGCTCCAGAAGAAAAGGCTCGCGGTATCACCATAGCGACTTCGCACCAGGAATACGAAAGCGAAAAGCGCCACTACGCGCACGTCGATATGCCAGGCCACGCCGACTATGTCAAGAACATGATCACCGGCGCTGCTCAGGTTGACGGTGCTATCCTCGTCGTTTCGGCGGCTGATGGTCCTATGCCTCAGACGCGCGAGCACGTGCTGCTGGCCCGCCAGGTTGGCGTACCAAAGATCATTGTTTTCATGAACAAGATGGACCTCGCCGACGCCGATCTCGTCGAGCTAGTCGAAGAAGAAATCCGCGACCTGCTCGAAAAGAACGAGTTTGACCGCGACTGCCCAATCGTCAAGGGCTCAGCTGCCAAAGCGCTCGAAGGCAATGCTGCCGACGAAGACGCTGTCATGGAGCTGGTGAAGGCTATGGACGACTACCTGCCTGAACCGCAGCGCGATCTCGACAAGCCGTTTATTATGCCTATCGAAGATGTCTTTAGCATCAAGGGCCGCGGCACTGTTGCGACTGGCCGTATTGAACAGGGCGTCGTAAAGATCAACGACGAAGTAGAAATCGTCGGCATTCGGGAAACAAACAAGAGTGTTGTTACCGGCATAGAAGCTTTCAAAAAGTCGCTCGACCAAGGTCAAGCTGGCGACAACGCTGGTGTTCTCCTGCGCGGTATTGAGCGCGATGACATCGAACGCGGTCAAGTGCTTGCCAAGCCCGGAACGATCACGCCTCACACTGAGTTTGACGCAGAAGTCTATATTCTCAGCAAAGAAGAAGGCGGCCGTCATACGCCATTCTTCAAGGGCTACAAGCCGCAGTTCTACTTCCGCACAACGGACGTAACTGGCGAAGTTGAGCTTCCGGCAGACAAAGAAATGGTCATGCCTGGCGACACTGTCACCTTTAAGGTCAAGCTGCTCTCTCCTATCGCTATGGAGCAGGGTCTGCGCTTTGCGATTCGCGAAGGCGGCCGCACTGTTGGCGCTGGCGTAGTCACCGCCATCACCAAATAATCCGTCGAGGATTACCGAAAAAACGCCTCTCAAACGGGGCGTTTTTTCATGCCAGCGTTTTTTCTACTCCGTTGATACGCTGGAGAACTGCGCAATCTGTCAAAATAGACTATACTTGTATAGATGGCAGAGAAGACACCAGCTGAGTTTCATGACTATTACGAGTTCTTGCAGGTTCGTTCAGACGCATCGCCGGCTGAAATCCGAGCTGCGTTTATGCGCCTTGCTAAAGAACAGCATCCCGACAGAGGCGGCAGCCTGCACCGAATGCAAATACTCAACGAAGCCTACGCCGTGCTGAAAAACACAGAGTCTCGCCGTGCTTATGACCGTATGCATAGTTTTCATACGGGAGCGAGCTCGCTTCATTACAGAGACAGCGCAGCGAACGAAGCTGGCGTCGTTTCTGGAATGAACGAGCAAGAAGTAGATGATTTCGTAGACACAATCTTTGCCGAATACACGACTCGCCCGCCCAAACAGCCGCTGCACAAAAAAGCTGCCTCTGCTTTTCGCTTTCGCCCGCCCAAGTTCCGCAAATAGCTTTTGCTATTTTTTGTAACTGTGATATTATTTGTCTGTAAACTATTTGCTTTGACTAAAAGCCGTGTACCGCTCCAAGTAGTGCTACAAGGTGTTACAAAGCCAAAGTCGGGTCGAGCCGGCAGTTTGCAGCGGCTCGGTGTTTGGGTACTTCCGAACGCCAGCGAGTAGTAAAAACTAGTAAAACCGGAGGTTTTCTTATGGCAGATGCCACACAAGCACAAACAGGTAAACAGCGCATACGCATTCGTCTCAAAGCGTACGACCACAAAATTATTGACCAAGCGGCAAAACAAATTGTCGACACCGCCCTGCGCACTGGCGCAAGTCTTGCTGGTCCTATTCCGCTGCCTACTCGTAAAAGTACCTTTACGGTGGTCAAAAGCCCTCACGTGTATAAAAAAGGCCGCGAACAGTTTGAAATGCGCGTTCACAAACGGTTGATAGATGTTTTTGAGCCGACGCCAAAGACTATCGACAACCTCATGAACCTTTCGCTCCCAGCTGGTTGCGACGTCGAAATCAAGATGTAACACCCTTTCTACAAAGGAACACAAAACCCACGATTGCGGTTGCGAATGTGGTATTGTAGAGCCTGCCGCGCATATGCCGAGTTCTTTTCATGGATATCGATGCAGCTATATCAGAGATAAACTCTCGTGAAAGCAGTAATGAGCACGGAAAAAGCAGTCGTTTTAGCATGAACATGATAAAATATGCGTGTTTAGTATGACGTCGCAAAAAACAGAAAACACACCGCCAGGAGATGCGCAACCCGCTGCGCTCGTTACACCCATTGAGCTACTCTCCCCAGCGTACACAGAAGAAAACGTGGGACCTGATTACGAAATATCCTTAAAGCCACGTCCTGGTTCTATGATGCCAGAAAAAGTCGTCATGAAAGACGCCTTTGCGCTCGAATTTGATACGCTAAATGCATACTACAAACATGTGGTAAAAAATGAGCGGGTAAGACAGCATCCGCTGCGCACTGCTGCGATATTGAACGATTTTGCGCCAGGATTTCTCGGTCCTGACGTGTATAGAGCTGCTTTGTTGCATGATATTGGTCAGGCGGCAACCCAGACTCAGTCGGAAAATGTATTTGCGCCAAACGCGAAACGAACACTGCTTTTATACTACGGTAAGAGAGCTCAGCTTGAGGAACGAGAAGCAGTATATTCACTCAACCGGTCGCAAAGCGAATCAGTTGAATCTGGTTGGGAATTTACGCATACGCTGCTTTCAGAACTCGATGTAGTTGAAAAATTTTCAGAAGAAAATCGACATGCTGATTTCGGAAAAAGCGAAGAAATACAGCAAATACTCCACGGCAAAGCAGAACCCGCAAGCAAAGATATCTGGCTTGAGCCTGCGTCGCTTACCCGAATGACGCGCATGCTTGAGCTTCTTAAAACAGTTCAGGTGGAGTCTGTCTTGATAAAGGCGGCAGAGATGATAGATAACCTTCAGCACCCGCCCAATGACGCTGGAGCAGTCTTTCGGGATGTGCACGACGCAGAGTCGTTTTATATACCGCTCTTAGAAATTATGGGCATGGACGGCATGGCGTCCGCTCTTCGTAATGAAACGTATTCGACTCGTCTGCGCAATTCTGGGCATGGAGCGTTCTTGGAAAAGGCAAATGAGCTGCTTGCCTGTCTTTCCGGAAGAGATAATACACTGTCGTCGATACACGACCTTCTCGCAACGCTGAATGTTGGCGAATTTGACCTTGACCATGCTATTCAAGATGCCACGCAACACGGCATGAAGTATGGCACGATTGAGCTGCAGATGCCGGACCAGGAAGATACGGTACGGGCTATTTGGCGTATAAAATCGCCAGGATCGCTAGCGATGAAACTACTTGATTATGTCAAGACTTCTGGCGCGTCTGAAGATGAGCAGCGAGCAAAGCTTGCCGCACTTGAAATCATACCAGCCGATATCGTCGGCTTGACCTTTGTGGCTGACAACCCCAATCGATTAGCAGGATTATTCACGCAAATGGCAAACGCCATATCTGACAGCCCAGACATAGAGATGACCCATGGCAAAAGACGCACAGAGTCGCTACAGATTAGGGGTGTCGAAGAATTTCGTCGACTCATGGCGGGGGCGCTTTTAACTGGCGACGCAGGGGCTGGCATGCCTCGCAGCGAGCCTCATTATGTGCTCTCGGATGTCGATATACAGGAAGATGATGGACCGGATGCATATAACGTCGCTAAGTTCACGTGCCTCAAAGAGGGCATACGTACAGAAGTTCAGTTTATGACAGAAGAAGACAGAATATCGACTCGGATCGGTGTTCAGGCGCATGTTTTATATAAACTTAAAGGACAGCTCAGGCAATACCAGCAGCAACAGGCAGATACTTCGGTTGTCGAAAAGCCACATATCGAAATAACGGAAGAAGATATTGAAGCACTTGGGCACATCAATGAACGCATGAAAAAGCTTCGCCGCGGCGAAGCAGGGTTGAGCGAAGAAAGCATTAAACGCGCAAAAAAAGTTTGGCAGATGATCAAAAGAGTATCTCCTCTCCTCAGCTGGACTCTATGAAACATATCTGCATGCGGTTATCGATGTAGTATTTGCAACGGGTTGACTAGGGTTTGGGTTTTGTGGTAATCTGTCACTCACGTGCAAACACGCCAGACATGGTGATGTGAGGAAGGTCTGCCCTGGACATAACTCTGGACAGAAACCGCCGACCGCCATATTTTTTATGTCAATACGTAAGGCATAAACTCCTCTGGCCGCTTGTTGCGTCAATAACATCTAATAACAAAGGAAGTGTGCGCGCACCGGTAAAACGGCCGCACAAAACACTATGAAAGCACTCATTACCAGAAAGGTAGGCATGACGAGTACCATCGCTGAAGACGGTACTATGCAAGCCGTAACCTTGCTTTCCGCTAGTCCCTGCGTGATCACGCAGGTGAAAACCGACGAGACAGACGGCTATACCGCTGTTCAGATCGGCTGCGAGGAAGTCAAAGAAACAAAACTCTCTAAACCGCAAGCTGGTCATCTCAAGAACGCAAAGCAGCTCGTGCGTATTGTCCGCGAGTTCCGCGTTCCAGAAATCACCGAAGACCTCAAAGTTGGAGAAACCCTCAACGCCGAGGTCTTTTCAGTTGGCGACACGGTACACGTCACGGGAACTAGCAAAGGTAAGGGTTGGGCAGGCACGATTCGCCGCCACAACTTCCACCGTCAGCGCAAAACGCACGGCGGCAAGGGAAATACTCGTAAGGTTGGCTCCATTGGTTCTATGTATCCTCAGCATATTCTGAAAGGCAAAAAGATGGCAGGCCAGCTCGGTCACGAACAAGTGACAGTGCGCAACCTAAAGGTCGCAGTCGTTGATGCCGAAAAAGGATATCTTGGCGTCGTTGGCGCCGTACCTGGTCCTCGCAAAGGAATTGTCATAATCCGAGGAGACGAAGTATGAAAAGTCAAACGCCTACTCCTACATTCACTGGCTCTGGCACAAAAGCGGCAACTGCCGCAAAACCGAGCAGCGCCGTTTTTGGCGTAGAAGTCACAAACCACCAGCTGCTCAAGCAAGCGTATGAGGCTTACCTTGCCAATGGTCGCGACAATCTCGCTGTCACGAAAACCCGCGGACTTGTTCGCGGCGGCGGCAAAAAACCATGGAAGCAGAAAGGAACCGGCCGTGCGCGTTTTGGTTCTAGCCGCAACCCAATTTGGCGCGGCGGCGGCATCGTTTTCGGTCCGACTGGCCAGGAAAACTACAGCGTAAAAATCTCCACGAAAAGTAAGCGCGTGGCGCTACGCCAGGCACTGAGCCTTGCGCACGCGAGCGGCAAACTCATTGTCATGGAAAAGCTTGCGAGCAAAAACGGCAAAACCGCCGACATGGCAAAGCTACTCGCAAAAGTAGGTGTCACGCGGGATGCGCTCGTCGTGGTCGACGAGAAAACTCCCGAGCTCATCATGGCTACGGCAAACTTGCAAAACGTCATGCTCGTTACAGCAAAGTACTTAAATGTGTTTGATATCATGAACGCCGACCATATCGTCATGACGAGCGATGCTCTCAAGACAGTCGAAACATGGTTGCAGCCAGAAAAAGCGCAAAAAACGCAAAAAGCGGAGGTGAAATAACATGACATTTATAAAACCACGCTTAAGCGAAAAAGCTTTTGCACAGAGCCAGGCGACAAGCACTTTTGCGCTCGATGTTCCAAAAGAACTAAACAAGCAAGAAGTAGCGGTATTGGTTGCCAAGCAGTTTGATGTCGAAGTCAAAAGCGTTCGTATCGTAAACCGTAGCGGCAAAACCAAACGTGTCATGAACCTGACTGGCCGCCGCAGCAGTAACCGCAAAGGTACGCAAAGCAGCATAAAGAAAGCCTATGTGACGCTGAAGCCCGGCAGCCATCTGCCATTTTTCGCTGCTGCCGAGGAAGAAATTGCCAAAGAGGCCGAAGCAAAAGCCAAAGCCGCCAAGAAAGCTGAAAAAAAGTCGGCTGAAAAGCCAAAGGCCAAAGGCCTGAAAAAGCTTGTCGGCAAAAAGGAGGAGAAATAAATGGCGATCAAGACATACAACCCGACGACGCCCGGACGCCGCGGCATGTCCAGCCAGGACTTCTCTGGCGTGACGACGAAAAAACCCGTGAAATCGCTGGTTAGCAGCGTAAAACGCGGCAGCGGGCGCAACAACCAAGGTCGTATAACTACTCGACATCAAGGCGGCGGCGCTCGAAAGCACTATAGAATGGTGAACTTTGACTTTCAGGGCGAAGGCGTCGTCGAACACATAGAATACGACCCAAACCGCAGTGCGCGTATTGCTCGTGTCAAAGATAGCGCGGGCGTATACCACTACATTCTCGCTGCGAACGGTATGCGGCAAGGACAGAAGATTACGAGCGGCGAAGGCTCTGCCATAGAAACTGGTAATCGACTCGCCCTAAAAGACATTCCGGTTGGGACGACTGTACATGCTATTGAGCTCAAGCCGGGCCGCGGCGCCCAAATGGTTCGCAGTGCTGGCAATGGTGCGCAGCTCACCGCCAAAGAGGGCGATTATGCACAGGTAAAACTTCCGAGCGGCGAAGTCCGCAAGGTTGCGCTCGTTTGCACCGCTTCTGTAGGCGTTGTCGGTAACGAGCAGCACCAAAATGTAAAGATCGGCAAAGCCGGCCGCTCGCGGCACCTGGGTAAGCGCCCGACTGTGCGCGGCGTAGTGATGAATGCTGCTGACCACCCGCATGGTGGTGGTGACGGCGGACGCCACCGCATGGCTAAAGCGCCTCGAACACCTTGGGGTCAAAAAACACTTGGTTTGAAAACACGTCATCGCAAGAGTACTAACAACATGATCGTGCGCAGCCGCCACGAAGCAAAGAGGAAGAGGTAGATATGAGCCGGTCACTGAAGAAAGGTCCGTTTATTGATCCAAAGCTGGCGAAAAAGGTCGCCGCTCTTGGTTCAGAAGATCGTACTATCATAAAAACATGGGCTCGTGCCTGCACAATTGCACCTGAGTTTGTCGGCAAAACCTTTGCGGTGCATAACGGCAAAGTACATGTGCCAGTCTTTATTACTGAAAACATGGTCGGTCATAAACTGGGCGAATTTAGTCCAACTCGTAAGTTCCGCAGCCACGGCGGTAAGTTAGCGAAGGGGAAATAAACTATGGCAGTAAAAGCAGAATCCAAAGCTGTTCGTATGAGCCCTCGTAAACTAGCGGCGGTAGCGGCGCTCGTTCGCGGGCGGAGCGTGGCCGATGCGGTAGTCATTTTAGAACACACGCCGCGCCGCGCTGCTACTCCGGTACTCAAAACTATCAAAAGCGCTCAGGCAAACGCTAGCCACAATCACAACTACAAAGCCGACACACTGGTCATTAGCGAGATTACCGTCAATCACGGACCGCGCATGAAACGCTATCGACCGGCTGCTATGGGTCGAGCTTTGCCGTACATGAAGCGCTCGTCGCATATTCGAGTGTTGGTAGACGGTGAGCTGCGCCCTGCAAAGAAGCCTGCCGCAAAGGAGCCGAAAAAATGAATGAAGTAGTAAACAAGATGAATAAAGTATGTGATGGCGCTTCATACACCACGCTGCGATTGAAAGGAGTTTTGTGATGGGTCAAAAAGTAAATCCAATCTCCATGCGCCTGCAGGCTAGCAAGGATTGGCGGAGTAAATGGTTCGTAAACAAGCGGCAATACGCTGACTATCTTGCACAAGATCTCAAAGTACGCCGCCTTATTCAGGACAAGTTTGGAACGCGCGGGGCGATAAATAAAGTCGACATAGAACGTTCGCCCAACCTCGTGACGGTCACAATCGCAACCGCCAAAGCGGGTGTGGTTATCGGCCGTGGCGGCCAGGGAGCACAAGAGCTCAAGGCTGCTATCGAAAAAGTGTACGGTGTTCCTGCTCGCGTCAATATTGAGGAAGTTAAAAAACCCGATCTATACGCAAAACTTGTTGCTGAAAACATTGCCCATCAGCTCGAACGCCGCATGAGTTTCCGCCGCGCTATCAAAAGCGCTAGTGCCGCTAGCATGCGTGCTGGTGCCAAGGGCGTACGCATAGAAGTAGCCGGCCGGCTAAACGGCGCCGAAATGTCTCGCCGCGAAAAAGAAGCTGTTGGCTCAGTGCCGCTGCATACCATTCGGGCGGATATTGACTTTGCTTCGGCTCGCGCAAATTGGCCAGGCGCTGGCATCATTGGTATTAAGGTGTGGATTTACAAGGGGGACAAGTAATGATTTCGTCCTCATACGTTTTGCTGCATATTGACACGATAAGCCAGTGCTCATCGGTTTTGAAAGGAGGTTGCTAATGTTACTTCCAAAACGAACGAAGTTCCGCAAAGTCCGCAAAGGTAAGGTCCGCGGCGTGGCAACAGCTGGAAACTATATTGCTTACGGTGAGTTTGCGCTCCAGGCGCAAGGTCATGAGCGCATTACCAGCCGCCAAATAGAGTCAGCTCGTCAGGCAATGACGCGTTACATCAAGCGCGGCGGTAAAATCTGGATTCGTATATTCCCGCACACGCCTGTTACGCGAAAACCGCTTGACGTCAAAATGGGAAGCGGAAAAGGCAACCCAGAGTTTTTTGTCGCAAAAGTTCGACCTGGCACTGTCATGTTTGAAATGCAAGGCGTCGCCGAAGACACAGCCCGAGAAGCCATGCGGCTCGCAAGCCACAAGCTCCCTGTGAAAACAAAGTTTATCGTGAAGGAGAATGCGTAACATGAAAATCGCTGATATCCGTAAGCTCAGTACAGAGGAGCTCGCAAAGGAAACGAATAAACTGAAGGACGAAATTGCCGAGCTGCGCCGCCATATTTATATGGGCGACAACCAAAATGTTCGCGCGGTCCGCAACAAGCGCAAAGATCTTGCTCGCATGCTGACTGTTTTGTCAGAACAACTTGTCAAGGAGGCAAAATAATGAAAACTATTACTGGTGTTGTCTCCAGCAGCAAGGCAGACAAAACAATCGTCGTAACTGTGCGCGAGCGCAAAACGCACCCGCTGTACCGCAAACAGTACACTACGACCACAAAATTTATGGCTCACGACGAAAACAACGAAGCGCAAGTTGGCGATAAGGTTGTCATTGTCGAAACACGGCCAGTGAGCAAACGCAAGAGTTTTGCTCTTCAGAAAGTGGTCGAGAAAGCTGAAGTGAAGCACGTCGAATCCGAGGTTGAAGTTCCCGGCGTGACAGACAAGGAGAAGGCATAATGGTCCAGCAAGAATCCCGTCTCGTCGTGTGCGACAACAGCGGCGCAAAAGAAATCTTAGTTATTCGAGTGCTTGGCGGTACGCGTCGGCGTTACGCAAAGGTTGGCGATATTGTCACAGCAACCGTCAAAGAAGCAAGCCCGACCGGCAATGTTAAGAGAAAATCTGTTGTCAGGGCGGTTGTCGTTCGGACGCAAAAAGAAATCAAACGAAAAGACGGTAGCACGATAAAGTTTGATGACAATGCTGCAGTAATCATCGGGGACGACAAAAACCCGAAAGGTACTCGTATATTCGGTCCCGTCCCGCGAGAACTGCGCGACATGGGCTATGCCAAGATTATTAGCTTGGCACCGGAGGTACTATGATGCGTAATAAGAAAGTTGTAACGAAAAAAATGTACAAAATTCGTTTGAAAAAGGGCGACCTCGTGCAGGTGTTGAGCGGCAAGTATAAGGGCAAGCAAGGGCGAGTTTTGGCTACGCACGCTGTCGAAAACAAAGTTACCGTCGAAGGCGTGAACATTGTCAAAAAGCACCAGAAGCCAAATAAGGCGCATCCGCAGGGCGGCATTGTCGAACTCACAAAACCAGTGCCCGTGAGTAAAGTAGCTATTGTCGACCCAAGCACGAAAAAACCAACTCGTATTGGTTACGCGCTGAATAAAGACGGCAGCAAAACGCGCGTCTATAAAAGCAGCGGCAAAGAAGTGAAGCAGGAAGCTCCGGCCAAGCAAACCGAAGCTAAGCAGAAGGAAACGAAGGTACTATAATGGCTGATACAAGCAAGTCGACCAAAAAACCGGCCGAAAAGAAAACCGCAAAACCATATGTTGCGCGTCTGAAAACGGCCTATGAAGAGACCTTTGCTAAAGAGCTGCAGAAGGAACTTGGCCTGAAAAACCCGCACCAAGTACCTCGGCTCGAAAAGATCGTTGTCAATGTTGGACTCGGCAAAGCCAAAGAAGACAAGAAAACTATCGAAGCAGCTAAAAACACGCTCCGCAAAGTTACTGGTCAAGCGCCGGTCGAAACAGTTGCAAAAAACTCAATCGCTGGCTTTAAGCTGCGCGAAGGCAACATGATCGGCCTGAAACTGACCTTGCGCGGCGAGCGAATGTATGAATTTATGGATCGGCTCATAAATATTGTGCTGCCGCGCTTGCGAGATTTTCGCGGCGTCAGCAACAAGGCGTTCGACAAACAAGGTAACTACAGCATCGGTCTTACCGACCAAAGCGTGTTTCCTGAGCTGACGTTCGAGGAGACTACAACGCCGCACGGTCTGCAGGCAGTGTTCGTCGTAACATGTCAAGACAAAGCGCATAGCAAAGCCTTGCTGCAAAAGTTCGGCATGCCGTTTGAAAAGGAGGCAAACAATGGCTAGAAAATCCAATCTTGCTAGAGACGAAAAACGAATGAAGATGATCAACAAATACGCTGCGAAGCGTAAACAGCTCAAAGAGCTCGGTGACTTTGACGGTCTTGCTCGGCTGCCGCGCAATAGCAGCCCGACCCGTCGAAAAAACCGCTGCGGCGTAACTGGCCGGCCGCATGCCTACATGCGCCAGTTCGGCCTGAGCCGCATACAGTTTCGAGAAGAAGCAAGCAAAGGGAATATCCCTGGTGTAACGAAAGCGAGCTGGTAATGAGCGTGACAACCACAGACCCAATTTCAGACATGCTGACGCGTATTCGCAACGCAATTGCGGTTGGTAAGAGCGAAGTTAGCTTGCCGCACAGCAAAATCAAAGAAAGCGTGGCGGTTTCGCTGAAAAACAATGGTTTTCTGCACGATGTCCGCAGCGAGGACCTGAGTGTCGGCAAACGCTTGCACATAACCATTAACCGCGAAGGCGAAAACGCTCGTATAACCGACATCAAGCGCCTCAGCAAACCAGGCCGCCGCGCATACACGAATGCTCGAGAGGTTCCACAGGTTAAACGCGGTCGCGGCATACTGATCGTCAGCACCAGCAAGGGTCTGATGACCGGTGAAGAAGCCAAAGCGCAAGGCGTCGGCGGTGAATTAATTTGCCAAGTGTATTAAACGTAATAGGAAAGGAGAGATAAAAGGTAAGAGGGAAAGCACGAGCACGAAATAGCGCTTCGCTTCCACCTCCTCACTTTTAACTCTAAATCACAATGAGTCGAGTAGGAAAACTACCCATCCAGATCCCAAGCGGTGTGACAATCACTGTCGACTCAGACGCTATAAAGGTGTCTGGGGCAAAGGGAAATCTGGAAACGCCTCAGCTCGCAGGCGTTACGGTTACGGTCGAGGACAATGTCCTGACGGTGACGCGAGCCAACGACCAACCAAAAGTTCGAGCAGCTCATGGTCTTATGCGCGCGCTCATCAACAACATGGTTGTCGGCGTCAGCGAGGGTTTTAGCAAACAGCTAGAGCTCAACGGCGTTGGTATGCGCGTCGCTCTGCAAGGTGCAGATCTTAAACTCAACCTTGGCTTTAGCCACGATGTCATCTATAAAATCCCTCAGGGCGTGCAGGTTGCCGTAGAGCAAAATAAAATAACCGTCAGCGGTATAGACAAACAGCAGGTTGGCCAGGTTGCCGCTGAAATTCGCGCGCTCAAGAAGCCAGAGCCGTACAAAGGCAAAGGTATAAAGTACGTCGACGAACGCATTTTGCGAAAGTCCGGTAAGTCAGGAAAGGATAAATAAGCCATGGGCAAAAGTTTGAAACTACAAAACCGCGCTCAGCGCAAACATCGTATCCGAGCGACGGTAAAGGGCACGAGCGATCGTCCTCGTCTGAGCGTACATGTGAGCAACACAAACGTCAGTGCGCAAATAATCGATGACAGCAAAGACCACACGCTCGCCGCTGCTACCAGCGTGGGCAGCAAATCTGCCAAAGGAACGCTGACAGAAAAAGCAGCCTGGGTTGGTGCGGAAATCGCCGCAGCCGCAAAGAAAGCAAAAGTGACTACAGTTGTCTTTGATCGAGGCGGCAAACAGTACCATGGACGAATAAAAGCTCTTGCCGAAGCGGCTCGAGAGAAAGGACTGGAGTTTTAGTATGGCTGAAGAAGCAAACATGCAACAAGCTGCCGCAGAAGCTGCAGCCCAAACCCAACAAACTCGTAGCCCGCGCGGCAGTGCAAACCGTCGAGACGGCGGCCGCCCGGCGCGAGCGCGCACCGAAAACCAAGAAGATAAGCAGTTCGATGAACGCGTTGTCCATATAGACCGCGTCGCGCGCGTCGTCAAAGGCGGCCGCCGTTTCCGTTTTCGTGCGCTTGTCGTGGTTGGCGATCGCAAAGGTAAGGTCGGCATCGGCAGCGCCAAAGGTGCAGATGTAACCGCTGCCATCACCAAGGCAACCGACGTTGCGAAGAAACATTTTATACCAGTTGTCCTATACAAAGGCACGCTTCCACACGAAGTTGAAGCCAAAGTATCTGGTGCTCGCATATTGATCCTTCCTGCTGCGCCCGGTACTGGGCTCATTGCTGGCGGGGTTGTTCGCACGGTACTCGAAGTAGCCGGCGTAAGCAACGCGCTCAGCAAATCGCTCGGTAGCAGCAACAAAACGAATATTGCATATGCGACGATTGCTGCACTGCAGGACCTCGAACCAAGCAAAAACTGGGTAACAACAAAGCACAAGAGTCAGGGCGGCACTGCCAAAAAAACAGAGAAGGTTGCCGCAAAAGATACAGCGGCTAAACCAAAATCAGCTGCGGCGCAAAAGTCTGCAGCAACGAAGAAGGCTGCTCCGGCAAATCGAACAGCCGCAAAGAAATCGTCGACGAAGAAGGAGTCTGCAAGATGAAGTATCACGAACTACGCACGGCTCAGAAAAAAACAGCTAAGCGCGTTGGTCGCGGTATCGCTGCTGGCCGAGGCAAAACAGCTGGTCGAGGCACTAAGGGTCAGGGCGCGCGAGCTGGTTTCAGTAAACGTCCTGGCTTTGAAGGCGGTCAAAACCCGCTCATGCAGCGTTTGCCGAAACTACGCGGCTTTCGCAGCTTGCGCCAAAAGTCAGAAAACATCTATACCGAACAGCTAAACAGTCTTGGTGCACACGTCACGAACAAAAGTCTCGCGGAGGCCGGTCTCGTGAGCGGTGAATTTGTGAGCGTGAAGCTGTTGCACCGCGGCGATGTCACAAAGAAAGTCAATGTTCAGCTGCAGGCGGCGAGTCTCAACGCCATGGAAGCTGTCCAAAAGGCCGGCGGCAGTTTTACGGCTGTTCCTCGTCCGATGCGTCCCGCCAAGAAAAAAGAAAGCAAATAAACATACCCCTCGGTGAACAAAAAAGCGTTGTAAAGCGCTTTTTTGTTTTACTACGCCGCAAACACTGGTATACTGGTGGGTAAGAAATCTAGCAGATAAAGAGGTTTACGTGAACTGGAAGATTATTGGTGCGTCGTTTAAGCAGGCAGATATGCGCAAGCGCATTTTTGGCGTGCTGGCAATCTTGCTGATATTCCGCATACTTGCACACATACCAGTTCCGCTTGCCGACCCTCAGACATTGAAGCAGGTCCTGACAAACCTGTTTAACGAACAGTCAAATACGCCGCAGCTGCTTGGATTTATCAACGTTCTCAGCGGCGGCGCACTTGCCAACTTTTCGATTATGATAGCCGGCCTGGGGCCGTACATAAATGCCAGCATTATTATGCAGCTACTCACCAAGGCTCTGCCAAAGCTGGAAAACATGCGCAAAGACGGCGAATCTGGTCAGAAAAAAATCAACCAGTATACTCGCATGCTGACGTTTCCGCTTGCCATCGTGCAGGCTATCGGCTCGATTTATCTGGTGCGGCAGTACGCTCAGAGGGTCGGTGGAATAGGCGATATTACGGCAAATACCTCTATGTGGCAATGGGTGCTGATGGTGGCGGCGCTCACTGGCGGTTCTATGCTGCTTATGTGGATGGGCGAACTTGTCACTGAAAAATCCGTGGGTAATGGTATATCTCTACTCATCACGGTTGGCATTGTAAGTGCGCTGCCCGGAATGATCAGTCAGATCGCTTCGTCCGTTTACGACAAAACGAATAAATGGGAACTGTTTGGCCGCGAGCTGCCAATCAACCAGACGGCTTTTTGGTTTGCACTCGCCATCATGGGTGTCGTGCTCCTTGTGACGTGGATAGTGGTGATGCTGAACGAGGCGGCGAGGCGCCTCACGATAAACTACGCCAAACGCGTCCAAGGAAACCGAGCCTACGGCGGAGTGACGACAACCTTGCCGGTCAAGCTCATTACGGCTGGCGTCGTTCCTATTATCTTCGCGATAGCCTTTTTGAGTGTGCCGGGCTTCGTAGGGCAGCTCATGACGTCCAGTAGTAACCCGCACTGGGCTGAACTAGGCCACAACCTTACCACTTGGTTCCAAAACCCGACAGCTCAGACGTTTGCGGCTGGCGGCTGGCAGAGTTACATTTACCCAGGCACGTACTTCATGCTCGTATTTCTGTTTACCTTTTTCTATACCAGCATTACCTTCAACACGAGAGAAATAGCCGAAAACCTACAGAAACAGGGCGGGTTTATCGAGGGCGTCCGCTCTGGTTCGCAGACCGAACGTTATCTCGCAAAAACAGTTAACAAAATCACGCTGTTTGGCGCTGCCTGCTTGGGGCTGCTCGCAATCATGCCGATTATTGCCCAGATATTTGTACCCGAAAATATTGCGCTTGCGCTGGGCGGGACGAGCGTTTTGATTTTGGTTGCTGTTTCGCTCGAAACCCTCCGTGCGGTTGAATCGCGTGCCCTTATGATTACGTACGACCAGTACAGCCGCGACGACTTCTTCTACGATAGCGCTGGAGGCGAAGAGAGCGGTGCCATCACCGGTAAGCGGCTTCGATTTATGCCGAAAAAACTATCGTCCCCGAAACGAAGAAAAAAATAGTTACCGCAGCGAAACGAGCAGCTGTTTTTCCCGTATATAGCCTGAATTTTTCGAAAATTGCCAGTTTTTGCTGGTTTTTCGGACTCGTCGCAGAATTTTCCGTTTTTCTCTTTACAAGCCGTCGTAAAAAATGCTATACTTCTACGACGTTATAACCTATGGCGAGTAAAAAGGAAGTCATCGAGCTGAATGGTGTTATCATCGAGACCCTGCCGGGTACTCAGTTTCGTGTTGAACTGGAAAACGGTCATCAGATTATAGCGCATGTCGCAGGCAAAATGCGGAAGTATTTCATTCGTATTGTGCCAGGCGACCAAGTAACGGTAGAGCTCACCCCATACGATCTCACGAAGGGGCGGATAACCTACCGCAAAGGTTGAACTTTCTGAAGACTGGTTCATCCGGACTGATCTAGCATGCGCTGGGTCGATGTACGGATCAATCTTTCGAAAGTTCGGCCGCAATACTAAATAATGCAGTGAGTCATCGCTGGAAGGAGCATGATCCGTACATGAAGGTACGTGCAAGTATCAAAAAAATCAGCCCCGACGACAAGATTGTTCGCCGTAAGGGGCGTTTATACGTTATCAACAAATCTAAACCAAAGCATAAGCAGAGGCAGGGGTAATTTATGGCAGCACGAATATCTGGCGTCACGATACCCGCTGAAAAGCAGGTATGGATTGCGCTGACGTATGTCCATGGCATTGGCGCAAAAACAGCAGACAACATTCTGGCTGAAGCGAAGATTGATCGAACTGTTCGGGTCAAAGACCTGACAGATGCCGAAATCAGCCGCATCCAGGAATACATCAACGAAAAGTTGACGGTCGAAGGCGAGCTACAGCGAATCGTGAGCGGGAACATAAAGCGGCTCAAAGACATCGGTAGTTACCGCGGTCTCCGCCATAAGGGCAATTTGCCTTCTCGCGGACAACGCACAAAGACTAATGCCCGAACTCGCCGCGGTAAAAAAGTAACAGTCGGCGGCACGGCTAAGAAAGTGGCGAGCAAAACCTAAGGATTATTATGGCAGAGACATCTACTCCAGTAGTCAGGAAGAAAAAAGCAAAGCGCAGTGTTTCATCTGGCCAGCTGCATATCCAGGCTACATTTAATAACACAATCGTAACACTAACCGACGCAAGTGGCGGCGCGCTAGCAGCGTCAAGCGCTGGTGCGTGCGGGTTTCGTGGCTCGAAAAAGGGCACTGCCTACGCTGCTCAGGTTGCAGCCGAAAAAGCTGGCAACCTTGCAAAACAGACGTATGGCCTGAGCAAAGTCAACGCTTTCGTCAAAGGGGTTGGCCTTGGCCGAGATGCGGCAATTCGCGCTATGCAGACCGTGGGTATCGCTATAGAAAGCATTACCGATGTGACTGGCGTACCGCACGGCGGCGTCCGCCCGAAGAAAGCGAGGAGGGTCTAAACTATGGCACGAGACACTCAATCTATCGTAAAACTGTCGCGCCGCGAGGGCTATGCACTGCATCCAAAAGCGCACAAAGCGCTCGCCAAACGCAGTAATATGCCAGGCAAGGCGCCCAATGCGCGCACGCGCAACAAGCCGAGCCAGTACGCACTGCAGTTGCGCGAAAAGCAGAAAGTAAAGCGGCTCTACGGTTTACTCGAAAAACAGTTCAGCAACCTCATGGCTGAGGCGTCGCGTACGCCCGGGCAATCAGGTGCGACACTGTTGCAGTACCTCGAGCGTCGCCTTGATAACGCGGTGTATCGCGCAGGTTTTGCGCCCAGTCGCCGCGCTGCCCGCCAGCTCGTGACACATGGTCATTTTCTTTTGAACGGACGCCGTGTCGACATTCCGTCTATTCGACTCCGTGAAGGAGACACCTTTGCGCTTCGCGAACACAGCAAATCGAGCGAGTATTTCAAAAGACTCGACGACACCAGCCCAGCCCCGAACGCAACGCCAAGCTGGCAAAGCGTTGACCGTAAAAAAGTGCAAGCGAAAATCATTGGTATACCAACCCGTGATGACGCCGAACAAGATATTAACGAACAATTAATCGTCGAGTACTACTCACGCTAAGGAAAGGACATTTTCAAAGATATGTCAAAACTGATTCACACCCCAGGGCTTGTTGCCGTCGATGACCACAGTGCTACGAGCAGTACTTTTGTTATAGAGCCGTTGCAGCCCGGCTACGGCATGACGCTCGGCAACAGCTTGCGGCGCGTATTGCTTTCGAGCATTAGCGGCGCGGCAGTAACGAGTTTCAAAATAGATGGCGTCACGCACGAGTTTACTACCGTCCCTGGCGTCAAAGAAGATGTTGTTGCTATTATGCTCAACTTAAAACGGCTTCGTTTCCGCGTATACGGCGACGACGCGCAAACTGTACGTATTTCGAAAAAAGGAAAGGGCGTTGTCACCGGCAAAGACATTCAGGGGAATGCTGATATTGAGGTTGTCAACACCGACCAAGTAATTGCGACTATCGACGACGATAAAGCAAGCCTCGTGATTGACCTCGTCGTTGAGACTGGACGCGGCTACCGCACCATCGAAGAAAGCACAGCAAAAAAACAGAGCGATTTTGTCGCCCTCGACGCGATCTTTCGTCCTGTGCCTCGCTGCCGCTACAAAGTCGACAAAACACGTGTCGGTCAGATGATTGACCTCGATAAGCTGTCTGTCACTATCGACACTGACGGTACAATTTCACCGCGCGACGCGTTCGAGGAAGCTGCCGCCATTTTGGTAAACCAGTACGCAGCGCTCGCTGGCAAAACACGTTTGCCCATACAGGAAACGACTGCTGCAGCTAGCGAAAACAACGAAGCGCAAAACGATGACGGCTCTATGCTCGCAACCAGCATCGAAGACCTCAATCTGACCGCGCGCACCACAAACGCTTTGGTGAATAACGATATTCATACTATTCAAGATTTGTTTGCCTTGAGCGACACCGAGCTGCGCGATCTAAAAGGATTCGGCAGCAAAGCGCTCGACGAAGTCAAAGATAAACTGGCGGAATTGGAGCTCTAGATGCATCGTCACGGATATCAAGGAACCAAATTTGGCCGCGAGCGCGACCAGCGCGAGGCGCTTTTGAAAAGCCTTGCCGAGGCGCTCATTATACACGGCGCTATTGTGACGACATTGCCGAAGGCAAAAGCTGTCGTGCCTTACGTCGAAAAACTCATTACCAAAGCAAAGAAAGGCGATCTGCATAATCGCCGGCAGATTATTGCTGCGCTCCAGACAGTACACGCTGCGCACCATTTAGTCGATGAAATTGCACCGAAGCTGGGCAACCGCAACAGCGGACATTTGCGTGTCGTCCGACAAGACAACCGCCGCGGCGACAATGCCGCCATGGCTCGCGTCAGCTTCGTCGACGACTTGCAGGTTGCGCCAGTCGCTCAGCCGGCAGCACAGAAGACGGCGGCGAAACAGCATCATGATGAAGCTTCTCAGGCGCAGGGTGCTCACGTTTCTGCAAAGCCCAAAGCAGCAAATGCTAAAGCGACCGATCGCCATCTCAGTCATAAGCCTGCGGTGCAAGTCCGCAAGTCAGGAGAACGATAATGCCTACCTATTCAGCAAAACCAGCAGACGTTGCCCGCAAGTGGTATCTCGTCGATGCATCAGAAACAAGCCTGGGCCGCGTCGCAACACAGATAGCCACGTTGCTAACTGGCAAAAACAAAGCGATGTACACCGCGCACATTGACTGCGGAGACTTTGTCGTTGTCATAAACGCCGACAAACTCAAGGTGACTGGCGGCAAAGAAACGAAGAAAGTTTACTACAATCACAGCGGTTTCCCGAGCGGTTTACGCGAACGCCAGCTCAAAGACCTCATGAGTAACGACTCAACTGAAGTCATACGCAAAGCTGTGCGCGGCATGCTTCCGGTAAACAAGCTGCGCGACGGCCGCCTCAAGCGCCTGAAAGTATACGCTGGCGCAGAACACGAACACGCTGCTCAAAAACCTGAAGCTATTTCCGTGAAAGGAGCGAAATAATGGCAGAAAGCAAAACCCATTACTACTACGCTCTCGGCCGTCGCAAGAGCGCTACCGCGCGTGTGCGGCTCATGAACGGCAAGGGTGCATGTACCGTCAACGGCAAAGCACTCGAAGAGTACTTCGCAAACAGTAAACAGCTCATAACTGAAGTCCAAAAACCATTCAGCGCACTCGAGCTACCAATCAAAGATTTTGACGTCAGCGTTGTCGTCAGCGGTGGTGGACACGCTGGTCAGGTTGACGCAATCCGCCTCGGCATAGCGAAAGCGCTTGTCGAAAGAAGCGAAGAATACAAAGCAACGTTGCGCCGAGCTGGCCTGCTGGGTCGCGACAGCCGCGAACGTGAGCGCAAGAAGTTTGGTCTACGCAGCGCCCGCAAACAACGCCAGTTCACCAAGCGCTAAGCTGGTAGCCATGACGCTCAAAACGCATTTCAACCACCCAGATTTTGCCGACGAGCAGCTAAACGAAAGTATTGCTGCCATACTCGAAGCCAATCAGACGGGCGCGATGTCTAGCATAGCTGGCGACAAGGCGCATATAAACACCGCTTATTTTGCGTATACGTCAAAACTTGAGCTGTTTTTTGTTTCATTGCCGAGCGATACCCATTCGATAAACATCACCGAAAACAATTCCGTTGCTCTGTCTTTTTGGAGCGAATCCTCAACATGGAGCGAAAACCTTCAGGGTGTCCAAATCTTCGGAACTGCCGAGGAGCTGGGCATTGGTCCAAAATTAGTCGAAGGCATGAAGGTATTTGCGGCGCGTTATCCGGCGGTTTCGGCGATCATAAAGAACCCTGGTGCGTTCAAAGACGGCGTAGCGGTCAGAATGTTTCGCGTTCAGTCAGAACGCGTCAAACTACTCGATGAACCGCGCTTCGGCCGTCGCAACTACCTCGACCTCACGCTGCAATAAGCGTTTGATGCATGACGGTAATGCTCTCGCAAATAACACGTCGAGCCACGGCGACAGGTGATCTGATACAATAATATTCATTATGATTTGGCCAGAATTTTTCCTCGTCGCTAGCATTCATCTACTAGCCGTGATGAGCCCAGGGCCTGACTTTGTCATGATTAGCCGCTCGGCGCTGGTCTATTCGCGCCGCTCTGGTTTGTTTTCGGCAGCTGGACTTGGTCTCGGCATATTGGTGCATGTCGCTTACTCGCTCGTTGGTATTGCCGTTTTGATATCTCAGTCGATTATTTTGTTTAACGCCATCAAATACATTGGTGCGGCTTATTTGGTTTACATCGGCATCAAATCATTGAGAGCAAAGTCAAAAAACGCTCATTTGCCCGCCCGAAGACCTGACCGCGATCTCTCGGCGCTTGCTTCGCTCAGACTCGGCTTTTTCACGAACGTTTTCAACCCGAAAGCCACGCTGTTCTTTCTGGCGCTGTTTACGCAAATAATCGACAGCACGACACCATTGTGGGTGCAGATAATCTATGGCGTAGAGATGTCCCTAGCGACCGCAGCATGGTTCAGTGTGGTCGTACTGCTCCTGACGCAAAACCACGTCAAACGCGGGTTCAGGCGCATACAGCACAGAGCAGAACAAGTTTTTGGCGGCCTACTTATCGCCCTCGGTGTCAAAATCGCCCTCAGCAGTAAATGACCAAGGTCGTTAGTCAGTGTTGCTAGTGCTGCTATGAGCTTCGTCGCGCAATTCGTTTTTGATTTGCTATAATCATCCTGTGCGAAAACAGCAATACATCTGGGAACAAGAACATCAAACGGCTGAATCGCTGAGTAAAATGGCTGGCAAAAAACCAGCTAGCGGTGTTGTGATGTTTATGGAATGGCTCAAAGAGCGCGGCATAAAACCCGGCCGTGCAGTAGATATCGGGAGTGGCAAGGGACGTAACGCAATCTATCTTGCGCAACAGGGTTATGATGTAGAGGCGCTCGAATACATTGCGTTGGCGAGACAGCATACAGAGAAATTAGCCGAGTCAGCGGGAGTGGCGGCAAAAGTACAGGTGAAAAATGTCGATATCGACGGCGCTTGGCCGTACGCCAATAATACTTTCGACGTTGCTATCGACTCGTTCGCTTCCATAGACATCGAAACACTCGGCGGACGGGAAATCTGCCGCGATGAACTATATCGCACGCTTAAACCAGGCGGCTATGCTCTTGTTACGGTGTGCTCAAACGAGGATGAATGGGAGAGAGAACTTATAGCAAATCATCCCGGCCCAGAACCAAACAGCACTATATGGCCGTCAAACGGAAAATTCCAGAAAGACTACAGTGAAAGTGAACTGCGAACATTCTATGCAATGTTTTCTCTATGCGAGCTAAAAACCATTTCTAAGCAGGCGCATAAACTTGGTCGTACTGGTATTGCTACTAACTTTTGGCTTATTCTGCAAAAAAAGTAATTGCATCATAAAACGAAATGTAGTACGATAAGCACTATGAGAACAGTCCGAACCAACTTCTACTGGCGCACCGACACTTCTGTGGCGGCCTGTTCTGTGTGCTGAAAGTTATGTAAACCCACAAAAGAGGCCGACACAGGCCTCTTTTATTATTAAAGTGTAAACAAGGAAAAAACTATGAAAAGAGTTGTAGTCGTAAGTTCTCAGCACGGCAATGAACCGCTCGGAGAAATGCTCGAAGCCTACATGTATCAAAGCCCAGCTGATGTAACAGAACCCTATTTCGTGACAGCAAACCCAGTCGCAGTTCGTCAAAACGTGAGATACGTTGAGTCGGACATGAATCGCAGTTATGACCGCACGGACACATACGAAGGTCGTCTGGCGCAGCATCTGCGGGGGTTACTTTGGCGCTTTACGGCCAAACCTTGTTCTAGACATGCATACTACGAACTGCGTTCAGCCTCCTAGCCTCATCGGTTACAACGTAGCAGGCGAGGTTGGTAAGTTTATTGCAGCTACTCATATAGATAAAGTTGTAAAAATGCCCGAAATCATTGCTCAAGGCTCGCTTATTGGCGCTGTACCTGAGGCCGTGTCTATCGAGGTTAGTAACGCCGATCTTGGCGAAGGAATTTTCCGTAGACTCCGCGAAGACATCATGAGGTATGCGGAGGGCGGAACGCTTCCGATAGCGAGGACCACATACAGCGTTGTTGATAAGCTATACAAAAAAGATGTCAGCGAAGATGTGGCTCGGACTATGCAAAATTTTGAGCCGCTCCCCGATGGATCTGTGCCAGTCCTTGTTGGCGAAAATAGCTACAAACGGCAGACTGATTATCTTGGCTTTCGCGCGGTTCGTGTCACGACATAAACGACTGCGGAAGGATCGTGTAGCTTAACTTGAATCAAAGAATAATGGTATGAGGTATACTATGTATATGAAAAAACCTGTGATATTAACTGGACTCAGAGCAAACAACGACCTTCATATTGGCAACTACTTTGGGGCGATGCTGCCGATCATCGATATGGCACAGCAACGCTCAGGCGAGTACCAGGTCAATATGTTTATCCCGGACCTGCACAGTTTCACGACGCCGATCGACCATACGCAGCTCTATGAGCAGATTTTGCACAACGCCCGCGTATTCACAGCCGCCGGCTTGCCGCTCGACAACGAGCATATTCACCTCTATCGTCAGAGTTTCGTGCCGGCGCACAGCGAGCTGACGTGGATACTTGATTGTTTCACTGGGTTTGGGCAGATGGAGCGCATGACGCAGTTCAAAGACAAATCAACTGGTGCGCACGAGGTCAGCGTCGGCTTGTTCAATTACCCGGTGCTGATGGCGGCAGACATACTGCTCTACGGCACAAATTATGTACCAGTTGGCGACGACCAGACGCAGCATCTCGAGTTTGCCCGCGACATTGCGCAGCGAATGAATGCACGCTTCGGCGAACTTTTCGTCGTGCCAGAACCAGTCGCCAAACAGCACGAGTTTTTCGGCAAAGACCAAGGTCTGCGCATCATGGATCTCCAGCACCCGACGAAAAAAATGAGCAAATCCGACGACAGCGGCAAAGGCGTCATTTTCCTCGGCGATGAACCCGCCGCGGCTGCGCGCAAAATCATGAGTGCGACGACCGACGACAAAGCCCGCATCGGCTACGACCGCGCTTCTCAACCTGGCATCACGAACCTCATCGACATTTTGGCACTGCTACGCGGCACGTCACCGCAGACTGTCGCCGATGAGTTCGACGGCATGGAGCGCTACGGCGACTTCAAACGTATCGTCGCCGACGAAATGGCGGCGTTCTTGACAGATTTTCAAGCGCGGTTGGCGGCCGTTGACGACGACCACATCCTCGCCAAACTCCAGTCCAGCGAAGCCGCTATGCGCGGGCAGGCAGACGCCACGCTGCTACGCGTTCAGCGAGCTGTCGGGCTGCGAGCACGTATAGACTAAGCAACAAAAACGTACTCGCTCGCCCGTTGTCTTGAGCAGCATAGAACAAAGGCTAACTTCTCTGCGTTTCTCTGTTAAAATGTGTATATGGCAAATCTGGAAGTTAGTCGGGCGGAGCGGCTTGATCAACGAGTGGTGAGTATGTATCCGCAACTCAGCCGTGCGTATGCTGCAAAGCTAATTGAGAAAAAGCGCGTTTCTGTCAATGGACAGCCTCAGATAAAACCTGGCTACAAACTGCGACCAGATGACGCGGTGGTAGTCGAGTATGACGCCGACGCCGAAACCACCGTTCCCGAAATTGACCTAGAAATTGTTTATGAAGATGACGACTGTGTCGTCGTCAATAAGCCCACCGGCCTACTCACTCACAGCAAAGGATCGTACAATCCTGAGCCGACCGTTGCAACATGGCTTCGCGGCCGCGTCAACCACCTCGAAGGCAACAGAGCGGGTATAGTCCATCGGCTCGACAGAGCAACAAGCGGCGTCATGATATGCGCAAAAACACCAGAAGCGCTCAGCTGGTTACAGAAGCAGTTCGCCCAGCGCAAGACGAAAAAAACCTACATAGCTGTCGTCAAAGGTGTGCCGCAACCTGCTGCGGCCGTCATTGATATGCCGATTGAGCGCAATCCGAAATCACCGGCACAGTTTCGAGTTGGTGCACAGGGAAAACCGGCAAAAACGACATATCGCACTATTTCCAGCGACGGCACGTATAGCTTGCTTGAACTCAAGCCAGAAACGGGTCGCACGCATCAGCTACGCGTACATCTGGCTCATGAAGGTCACGCAATTGTGGGCGATGTGCTGTACAATGGCGCTCCGGCCGACAGACTCTATCTGCACGCGGCCGAGCTGGAACTAACTATCGTAAAAAATCACGAAAGAAAGGTTTTTCGCGTTGCGCCGCCAGCCGAATTTGCGCAAAAGCTCAAGCCATGAACACAGCACTCATCCTTCACGAAGACACAACAGCGGCGCTTGACGCCTACCTGCGAAATCCTGCCCAAAGCCTTTTGCTGCAAGGAAAAACCGGCGTCGGCAAAACAATAGTGGCACGCGAAATAGCAGCGCAGCTGCTCGGCACACCAGTACCGCGCGTCGAAACGCACCCGTACGTGCGGCTGGTACGACCTCACAATGGTACTATCGCTATAGAATTTATTCGCGATTTGGCGTCATTTTTTCGTTTACGAGTGCCGGCGGCCGCGACGGCGGTGCACCGTGTGGCTATTCTAGAAGACGCCGACACCATGACGCGCGCAGCACAAAATGCGCTCTTAAAACTACTCGAGGAACCGCCAGAACGAACCGTCATACTGCTCACATCATCGCAACCAAACAAGCTGCTTGCAACCATCCGTTCTCGCGTCCAGTGGCTAACTGTTTCTTTACCCAAAAAGTCGGTTATTGTCCAGGCTTTACAGCAGGAAGGGTACGCGCCAGGGGCGATTGAAGCCGCATGTGCCCTCGCCGACGGTAGTCTGGCGCAATTGTATAAACTGCTCAGCACAGACACCGACACTGCAGCCGTAGCTCCGCTGGATATGGTGAAAACTGTTTTGGCGAGCCAGCCATTTGACCGGCTACTACTGGTTAACGGCGCTCTCAAAGACCCAGCAGCCGCAAAAGCGTTTGTCGACGCACTCGTCCTCGCCGCCTCAGCGAGCCTCCATACGTCAAACAATAAAACTCGCTGGCAGAAAATACTCGAAGCCTCGATGACCGCGCAAGCCGCACTGGCACAACGAAGCAATCAAAAACTTGTGCTGAGCGAACTCATGCTTGCGCTGTAATGTGGTATACTACAGTCACATTATGTATGAACTTCTTGTCGTCGGTGCTTTCGGTTTTATGGGGCTGCTGCACACCCGTAAACGCAAAACAGAAGATACTGATATTTCGCGCAAGGTTGGCGATCGCATAGGCAAACTGTGGGATATCGCCCACCAGGGGATGCGCGAAAACCGCTTTCTGCGAGCCGAAAAAGCGTTGCTGACTATACTCAAAATAGATGAAAAAAACGCTGCCGCGTATAACCGGCTCGGCATACTATATGCCAAACAAAAAGAATATCGCGACGCAATAGATTGTTTCGAAATAGCCAGCTCTATCGAAGCAACGCCTTCAAGCCTACACAACCTTGGGCTGATTTATTACGAAGCCGAGAACTACGAAAAAGCCGGCATTGCTTTTGAGCAAGCCCTGAAGCTCGAGGAAGACCTTGCCGCCCGCCATGTTGCCTACGCCAAAGTAAACGAAAAACTGGGCAACGAAAAACTCATGTTTGCGTCGTTACTGCGCGCAGTAGAACTTGAGCCCAACCAAGAAACGTATACACTACTGCAAAAAGCATACATCGAACGCGGTATGGACGAAAAAGCAAAGGAAATCAACGAAAAGCTCAAGACTTTGATAGTTCCTTCTGGCCGTCCCAAACGCATACTTCGTCCCCGTAAAGTCGTCATCTAGCAACCCAGCAAGCACAGCCAAACAGGCCGTGAAAGGACAGTCCTCGCACAAAATGCTGCGTGGCTTTGTGCGAGGACTGTCCTTTCACACGTTTGCGTGGTAGAGATCGCCAGCGGTGTGTCGGTAAACAGTTGCCAGTTAACCCCTGTTTTGGTACACTTATGGCTGTCGATCGCCACCTTAGCTCAGTTGGCCAGAGCAACGGTTTTGTAAACCGTGGGTCGTCGGTTCGAATCCGACAGGTGGCTCCACGCACTACAACAATACATTTACATACAATGACGCTGGGATAGTGAAGCGGTCAAACACGACAGACTGTAAATCTGTTGGCATATGCCTTCGTAGGTTCGAATCCTACTCCCAGCACCAGAACAAACATGCCCCGATAGCTCAGTTGGTAGAGCGCATCCATGGTAGGTCGCGATGACCCCCGCCCACCGCGCCGGAAACGACGCGCGTGAATCCCGAATAACGGTTAATATCCTCAGGCGAGGACAAGACCGTGGCAATCTGGCTGCTGCCGGACGGCCCGAACGACTGACAAGGGAAGCTACGTCCCATAACAAGGATATGCTTAAGATACAGTCTAGCCCTCCTGTATACACAAAGAGGAGGTGTAAGCGAAGGATGAGGTCACGGGTTCAAATCCCGTTTGGGGCTCCACGCACATGACGCTTTTTTGTTTTACGCTGCCGCCTCAGAGCGGTAGTTTTTAGTTCTAGAGCGTTTTACGGAGTGCTTGCTACCTATGATTTTTGACGCGTGCACGCTATTACGCTAGACAGTCTTTTGACGCGGACGCCATTTTACGATACTATTCATCGAGTAATTGGGTTGTTAGACATGAGCGAACAGGCTTTTTTACCGTCATTTGAGCAGCAGGTACATGTCAGTTCTGAAGAGCCGCAAAAACCATTTGCAGACAGGTTACGAAATGGCTTGTGGTCGCTTGCACGGTTAAACGACGACGCAGTATTTACGACACAGTATCAGATTCCGCTTGACGGGCAAAACATACTAGTTCATGTAGATAATTCGCACGCCAAGCCAGCTTCCTCGCATTTTAACCAAACAGCTCGAATTAGCTATGGGGGCATGCGTGGTGTTTGGCGTATAGTGCAGCAGAAAAGCAATTACCTAGTATATGAAAATTTTGCAGGACGCGAGGGCAGCTCGCTAGATAATCTAAGACACGCAACAACCCGCAACAACGGCGAAACATACCCAATTCTCTCGCAAATCGCCGCGCGTATCACTCATCAGGACGAGGAGGCTCTTGACCTGGCAGGCGCACAATCTCTCATTACTGCCGCCTGGGAGACTGCGCAGAGAATGAAAACCCCAGTGGCGTATTTCTTTACTGGTCGTTATGAAACAATGTTAGGGAGAGCTTCTATCCGGGCGGGCGGTATCTCTCCTGGACTCAGGGAGGATCCCTCGGCAGATCCACGAGACGAATTGTTTGTATGCCTTGAGGCGGATAGCTTTAGCTACTTAGAAGAAACCCCCGAAGGGAGTCAGTACTTCAAAGAGAAAATTAACCCTTTGCTACTTCCTCCTCTGACAGAAGCACAACGAAAGCGCCAGCCGTTTGTTGTCGAAGCCAACCGAAGCAGGCCTGGTTTTAATGTGGTCCGTATTGGACAAAATCAAGAACGGCGCATACAAGCGCGTTTCAATACCCAAGAAGAAGCCCAAGCAGAAGCCGATCGCAGGTACGCAGTATTGCTTGCCAAAGCAGCACAACGACCCGGTTCATTAACGGACGAACAAGAGGAGCGAGTAATCCGGCAACTCTATGCGACGGTATATGCAGCAATGAACTAAGACAAAACAACGCCTCGGTATATTGCACTCGCAGTATCAAAGCGTTTCATATAATGAATTGTGTTTACATAGCCGCCTGTATCTGTTAAGATGAACGCTATATGGCAAAGAAGAATGACAAACGCAAGCTGATTGGACTCGTGAGTGAAGAGTCGGGCGAGCGCATATACTACACGACCAAAAACAGCATGAACACTCCAGACAAGCTGAAGCTCCGCAAATACAGCAAAAAGCTGCGCCGGCACACGGTGTTTACTGAAACCAAGAAAAACCTCGGCCGAAACGAAGTCAAGCCAAAGAAGTAAACATTACGCCAAGGCGCGCATAAACGTTTTTCGGGCAACCACTGTTGGGCGATTTCGTGCGTTCTCGCATAATCATCGTAGCCGAAAAACTGCGTCGGAGCAGCTCGACACGTAGCTTTTCGAAGCACGCGCCAGCCGCGTTTATACAGAAAAACTCACACGCGAGCGCATTTTTTCAGACAGAAAAACCTTTTTCGACAAGACGATACCGTAGGTCATGATAGGCGTTCATGAAGGCTATGTAGGCCTCATACGGGGTTTCGTAGGGGCTGAAGTAGGCATGAACATCACCGTCAGTAAAGTACTTTGTGCACATATAGTAAAAATGATCGCTTGTCTGCAGCTTGCGCCAATCTTCTATGAGCGCGTAGTCGCCGCTTTGCAAGATAGGTGCTGCCAAAGCATATAGGCTGTGAATAGCGCCTTGTTGCATTTTATTGCCAAGCCACGCCGTCAAATCCCTTTCCGAGTCCGCCCAAGTTATGGTCTGCGGACAATCAATGGCGTCCTTCGGTTCAAACGTATCCGCCGCTTCGGAAACAGTCATAAACGTGTGCGCAGACTCCGTTAGCCAAGCGCGGGGAAGCTCCTCTAGGAAATCAAAAATACCGCTGTCTGCCCACTGATGCTCGCCAAACGTCTCATAGTCCATAAAGAGGTTTAACAGCGGCTGATCCCAACTGTCCTTCGTCCAGTCCATAAACTTATTGACGGTCATGGGATATTCCTCCCACTCTTTGTTGCTAAAACGAAAAGCAATGTCATCGCTTAGCTTATAGTTCTTCATCAAAAGTTTAATGTGTTCGGTGTAAGCGGGTCGATACAAAAAGTTCGGGCTGCGCCAGCCCAACACTGGATCCCAGCCTTCGCTCAAAACAGCCTTGTAGCCGGCTTGATCAGCCCAGTAGGCAAGGTCGTTGTTGTAGCTCAGTTCGGTGTTACGAAACGCGGTAGTAGTGACGCCAAAAATCCGGCGAACAATGTCGCGGTGCATTTGCACCTGCGCTTCAAACTCATCGCGGTTGTAGAAAAATGCCAGTGAGTGATGATATGTTTCGTTCACTATTTCGACGCGGCCAGTCCCAACGAGTTCCTGAAAACTTCGTAGCACATCTGGCGCGTACGCTTCCAGCTGCTCTAAAACCGTCCCACTCATAGAAAGCGAAAGTTTAAACGACGGGTTATGAGCCATCATGCGTAACAGCCGCTCATTTGTCGGCAAGTAAGACTTGTGCGCTACTTTGCGCAAAATATCGGCGTTGTTTTCGCGGCTGTCTTTCGGTGCATCGAAATAATCATGCGTTCGCCCAGCATCAAAAATCGTGTAGTGGCGAACACGATAAGGCTGATGCACGTGCAGGTACAAAACAATAGCTCGCTGGTCGCTGCTGTGTTCAGACATAGGCCAGCTCCTTGTGTGCGGCCGCGTGACGATGATAGTGATGCAGCACTGTTTCGACCGGTTTTTTCCAGCTTTGCTTGATCAGCTCTTCGTGACCGTTTTCGGCCAACGTTTGTTCCAGCTCATGGTGGTCGAGGACAGCGGCGATTTGGTTCGCCATTTCGTCGGTGTCCCAATAGTCAACTTTCAAAACGTTATGTAAAATTTCACTGGCGCCAGTTTGCTTGCTAATGAGCGCAGGAGTGTGCTGCGCCAGCGCCTCGAACGGCGTTAAACCAAACGGCTCCGACACACTGGGCATTACAAAAAGGTTGCCGACGCGAAATGCATCTCGCCAGCGTTTTCCTGTGCCGTTTAAGTGGCCAGTGAAAATGACATTACCAGACAGCCCCAGCTCTGCGGCTAGCTCAATCAGTTCAACATACTGTTCGCCCGGACCTACAATAAGCAGTAAGCTTTTAGGTCGGCGGGCAACGACCTTCTGAAACGCGCGGAGCAGGTGAGTCAAACCTTTTTGAACCGTCAAGCGTCCCGCACTCACCACAATGCCATAGCCAGACTTCTGCATGCGTGAGAGATAGCGAAATGCATTATCAGATGTGTCCTCGTACAGTTCATGAGCTTCAAATTCCATAGCATTGTGCACGACCTCAATTTTGTCGGCCGGTATGTCGTATTCGCGCATAATGGCTTTTTTGGTAGCATTGCTGACTGCGAAAATTTTGTCCGCCAAATGCAACCCTATATACTCAACCTCTCGCACCATCGGGTTACCCGAATGCCCGCCTGCTCGGTCAGATTCCACCGAATGCATATGCACAAACAACGGTAAGCCGCTGGCCTGTTTTGCCGCCAAGGCGGCGCGAAAGGTAAGCCAATCATGTGCGTGAATAACGTCGTACTCGCCAAAACGCACCAGCCGCTTGGCGTACGCCGCGTAGTTCGACTGATGCTCGTCCATATTCACGCCGCGAGTACTGCCGTCCGTCTGAACATAGGTAAAATATTGACTGTCATAGGTACTGCCAGCGGCGTTGCCGACGACCGTTTCGGCTTCGTCGGGTACTGCTGGGTTAATTTTCATGAAATCAATGTGCGAAAAATCTGCCGTGTACGGAAGGACGAATTCTATATGAGCACCCGTACGCGCCAGCTGTTTGCACATTTGATAGCACACAACACCCATGCCCCCTGTGTGATGGGGAGGCAATTCCCACCCGAGCATTAGTACTTTCATTGGGGTATCTTCTCTCTTTTTTTTGCAGTCTTTGAACGTGTTTAAAACATTGTTGTTTTATCAACTCTAATTATAATCCGCCAAAGCGATAAGCACAAGCATAAAGCTGTGATTTTTTCGTTTTTTTTAAGATATGTCTGCTGCTGGCGCGCCGACGGGGTAAATGTGCAAACCATCACCATTTTTTGCCCATGCTCGCAAGACATTTTCGACAATTCGCCATGACGTCAGCACTTCCTCGGCTGTCGCAAACAGCGCCTGATCGCCTCGGATTGCATCTATAATGACGCGCTCATACGCCTCGCCAGCCAACCCATAAAACTCGCGCTCATAGTCAAAATCCATTTTGACCGTTTCGGTATTTTTACTTAAGCCAGGGCGTTTTGCCTGGAGCGATAGGGTGATACCTTCTTGCGGCTGAACACGAAAAGCCAGCGTGTTGGTGCCTGGAGCGTCTTCGTTTGCTCGAAAACGTACCGTAATCTCGGTACATTTTTCGTGCAAAGCTTTGCCCGTTTCGATCGTGACACGAACGCCGCGCCATTGTTCGTTGTTGATGTTTAAGTGCAACCGAGCAAACGTTTCAACATGGCTCTCGGCATTTGCAACCTCTGTTTTGTAGCTATCATACTGCCCGCGGATAGCGCGCGTCTCCACCTCGTCTTCTGCGATAGCATCTATGCTTTCGAGCAGGCGAAGTTTGGTGCGATGAATGTCGTGACTTTCCAAAGCCGCAGGTTTTTCCATGGTAATGAGTGCGAGAAGCTGCATGAGGTGGCTTTGCAAAAGATCGCGCAGCGCCCCAGTTTGCTCGTAAAAACCAGCCCGATTTTCTATCCCGATAGTCTCGTATGCAACAATCCGGATACTCTCTATGTGCTTGGTGTTCCAGATAGTCTGGAAAAGAGGATTCTGGAAGCGAAACGTTAAGATGTTTTGCGCGGTCTCCTTGGCGAGATAGTGGTCAATACGAAAGGTTTGCTGTTCGCCGAAATGTTCGTCGGCGGCCTGGACGAGCGTTTTGGCCGAGGCGGTATCAAAGCCAAACGGTTTTTCGACAAGCAAACGTGGTCGTTCGCTATCTTGTTCAAACGGCTCGTGATGGTTTGTCTCGCCCAAATGGTGTACAACCGTTACGAAAGCCTGCGAAGGTATCGATAGGTAGTACAGGCGACTGACGCCCGGACCGAGTTCGTCAGACACAATGCGCAAACGCTGCAGGAGCTTTTCGTAATCGGCTGAGTTGTCGAGATCGACTTGCACCATTTCGGTTGCACGATAGAGTTGCTCGACAACTGCTTGATCATAATCGCTACCATAAATCTTCTGGTGAAGGTTTTTGTAAACTTCAGAAACCGGTATCTCTTTCCGGCTAATACCAACGATTTTGATCTCAGGCAGCTGCTGATGTTTTATGAGGTGGTACAGGGCAGGGAGTAGTTTGCGCTGCGACAAATCACCTGTTATGCCGAATATAACGAGCACCAGTGGTTTGTCGAGATAATCGCTCACGCTTTTCCTTCGCCATTCAAATTATGTGCACCAAACTTATTTCGCTGTGCTGCGACGACTTTCGTAGCAAAGTTCGTTTCTCCGCGTTGAGACCTTAGGCGAACGTCAAACGCGGCTTGTATAGCAGGCAACTCTATACCCATCTCTCTTGCCGCTTCCAACGTCCAACGCGCTTCTCCGCTTTCCGCAACATAGCCCGACACGCCAGCTAGCTCTGGGTTTTCGGCAAGCGCATCGCGGCTGAGTTCGGTTAACCAACTCGTAATGACGCTACGGTGTTGCCACAAATCCGCCGCCTGAGCGAGGTCTATTTGGTCGGCATACGGACCGTCGTGCAGCATACGAAATCCTTCGCCAAGACTTTGCATCATACCGTATTCGATGGCGTTATGTATCATCTTCACATAGTGGCCGGCACCGCTGCTGCCGAACCGCGCATACATGCCGCCAGGCTTGATAAGCGTTTCAAGCGCTGGACGAATAACAGCAAACGCCGCTTCGTCATCGCTACCGCACATGAGCGGAAAACCATTCTGGTATCCCCATACGCCACCGCTCACGCCAATATCTATCATGCACATACCAGCTGCGGTGACCTTTTCGTTCAGTTTTTTTGTCTCGCGATAGTCGAAGTTGGCGCCATTTATGATAATGGAGTCTTTTGGCAGGCGAGTGGTCCAGTCTAAGATAATTTGTTCCGTTATTTCTGCTGGCAGCATCATCCACACAACCGCTCGGTCGCCGCTCAGTGCTTGCGGAACATCCGAAACATCTGCAACAGTTTTTACTCCGTAACTAGCTGCTTCTTCCATGGGGGCCGCGCTGCGGTTATGCGCAAACACTTCGTGTTCGCCGCTTTCCGCCAGCTTACGTGCTATTTGCATACCCATACGGCCAAGACCATGTATTGCTAGTTTCATCGTTTATACCTCACGTTTGAATGTACTCATTATAAATGGTGACGTCGTCAAAGTCATACAAAATTTTCGCAGGTAGGTCTTCAAACGATTCGGTGTTTGCGCGCAGCCGAGTAAGCGCAGTTTGCTTCGTGTCGCCGTAGACGAGCAAGAATACATGGTCAATCTGGCGCAGCACGGCAGCACCAAGCGTCATACGCTCATGATCGTTCCAGGCATAACCAACCACAGAGGATGCCATCTCCCTTACCGCGGGGCTGTTCGGTAACAAGCCAGCAATGTGGCCATCTGCTCCCATTCCCAGCGTCGCTACAACCACCTCGGCTGCCGCAAAGGCCGCTTGAGCTTGCTCTGTATAGGCGTCGATTGTTTCGGCGAAAGGCAAATTGCCTGCCAGCACGTCGTGCCACACAGCCGCGTCGGGCGCAAAACCAGCCTGCCGCATCTGTTCTGAGTTTGAGTCTGCATGACCGCATACCCCATAGCGCTCGTCTACTGGCAAAATACTCAGATTCACGAGGCGGCTCGACACCGACTCGCGCAGTCGCTTCATGACGCGTACTTGCGCATCGACACACGACCCTCCGCTCGTGAGCCACAAAACCGTCTTCTCACCGTTCAGCGCAGAAGCAATACAGTCTGTTATGTCCTCTACCGCGACAGCTACTGCTTGCTTGCTGAACCTCATGAAACACAGTATATCAGGCGAAAACTGCGCCGTCATTGGAAATCTGTCGGCACATCGGTATAATCATAATACCAACCATAGGAGAGTAGCTCAGTTGGTAGAGCATCGGTCTCCAAAACCGAGGGTCGCAGGTTCGAGTCCTGTCTCTCCTGCCATGAAAATGTATCGTTTTTTCCGTCATGCCAAAACCGTTTGTGGCTATCGCTTAGCTGAAGTCGTACCATCACTTCTATTATTTGCTCGTGAACACTCCTTATCGCGAGGTTCAAAGCAAATATATTCGCGCCCTGCAGGCTCGTCGTAAATGCTCGCATGTTAGCAAAATACAGACCCTTTCGAGCCTGTATTTATTCGTGCGCGCCCACCCGGCGGCGGGTGAAGCGTCTTGCTGTAGACGACCGGCGGCATGCAAATACGTGGAGCATACCGACGGCACAATGCCTTTTTTGTGTTGTAAGGTGTTTGTTTCAAGCGCCGCTGAAAGCGCACGAACTATCCATAAACATAGCGCTTATGCTGCTTGTTGTCAAGGGTAGTACGCAGGTGATTGCTGCGCGAAGTTCAGTGAAGAGCTAAAACTACGTCGATAAAAGTGCGAGAAGCGCTTGCTCATCAATCACTTTCGTGCCGTAGGCTTCGGCTTTTTTGAGTTTGCTGGCGCCGACTTTGCCGCCGGCTACTAAGTAGTCGGTGTCTTTGCCGACGGCGGTTTGGAAGGTGCCGCCTAGGGCGCGGATCGCATCGGCCGCTTGATCGCGGCTCATCGTTTCGAGCGTGCCGGTGACGACAAAGTGTTTGCCAGCTAGTCGACCGGTTTTTTGCGTAAACTGCGGCCGGACTCCTAGGTCGGCGAACTTCTGAAGCATTGTTTGGTTGTCGCCATCGGCAAACCATGCCACGATCGATTCGGCAACTACTTCGCCGACGCCATCGACTTGACTGAGTTGATCAAGCGTAGCAGCGGCGATTTTGTCGAGCGATTGAAAATGCTTCGCGAGATCGATAGCGGTTTGCGCACCGACGTGACGAATGCCAAGGCCGTAGACAAATTTTTCGAGCGGCGGCTGTTTTTTGCGAGCGATGGCGTCGATCAGTTTGCCAGCCGAAATGTCAGCGAAACGCTCCAGCCCGAGCACATCATCTTTTGTGAGCGTGTAAATATCGGCCAGATCGTGTACCAACCCAGCATCGACAATAGCTTCGACGTTTTTTTCGCCCAGGGTGTCGATGTCGAGCGCGCCTTTGGATGCAAAATGCCTGAGACCGCGTTTGAGTATCAGCGGGCCGTTCAGTCCTTTGACGCGGTAGACTGCTTCGCCTTCCGGCCGGACAAACTCCAGCTCTGGATATTGGCGCGCCAGTTCTTTTTGGTAGTCAATCGCCCGAGCATCGTCCGGTCGCAGTTCAGTCAAGACGGCTTGTACCTGCGGAATGATGTCGCCCGCTTTGTAAATGATAACAGTGTCGCCGCGCCGTACATCGAGCCGAGCGATTTCGTCGGCGTTGTGCAAGCTGGCGTGTTGCACGGTCGTGCCAGCCAGTTGAACCGGCTGAAACACCGCCACTGGTGTCGCCGCGCCAGTCCGGCCGATAGAGATGACGATGTCCTCAACCACGGTGGTGGCCTCTTCGGCGGCAAATTTGTAGGCAACGGCCGCGCGCGGCGTTTTGCCGACTACGCCAAGCTCGGCAAATTTCTGTCGGTCGTTGAGTTTGATCACCGCGCCGTCGGTGTTAAATTTCAAACTGCCGCGAACCGTGTCGAGATGATTGATGTAGCTCATCACGTCGCTCAAACCACGCGCTACTTCAGTCAGACGGCTGGTGGCGATACCTAGTTCGCTCATCACCTGGTAGCCATACGCAATAGTTGGCGTGTCGGCGAGCTCGTCGCGCAACATGTCGTAGCCAATGAAACGCAGCGGCCGCGCCGCCACCAATTTCGGGTCGAGCTGGCGAATTGTACCAGCGGCGAGATTGCGCGGGTTTTTGAACAGCGGCTCGCCCGCGGCCGCGCGCTCGGCATTGAGCGCCTCAAAATCGTCTTTGAACATGACGATTTCGCCGCGAATTTCCGTCCGCCCGCGCAAAAAATGCGCGTACTTTTGGTTAGCGCGCAGCCGCAACGGCACGTTGCTGATGGTACGCACATTTTGCGTGACATCTTCGCCGATTTTCGAGTCGCCGCGCGTCACCGCCTGAGTCAGCACGCCGTCTTGATAAGTTAGCGCGCAGGCCAGACCGTCCATTTTGATATCGCACAAAAATTCTTCGTCAATATCGGCCGCGACTTTTTTCATCCGTTCAATCCAAGCAGCGACTTCGGTTTCATCAAACACATCGGCGAGACTGACCATCGGCGTGCGGTGCGTAACTTTGGCAAAGGCATCGAGCGCCTTGCCCGCCACGCGCTGCGTCGGGCTATCGGGCGTGATCAGTTCAGGGTAACGCTCTTCGAGCTGCGACAATTCATGTTTCAAACTATCGGCCGCCGCCTCGCTCATGGTCGATTCGTCGAGCACGTGATAATGATAACGATAATCATCGATCAGCTGTCGCAGCTTGGCCGCGCGCTCTACGACATCAGGCGGGACTGGTTTAGTCATGTTCAATCAATTCCCGATAAAGCGTGTACAAATAGCTATGAATAATGGCAGACCACACCGTCGAAAGCAAGAAAAAGACCCACACCACAAACGGCGTCAAGAAAAGCAAAAACGGTAAAATGACAATGGTCGTTCCCAAAAACAACACCACAGGCAGCAGCAAAAACTTTCGCCATATCATGAGACGGCGGCCGCGGACGAGCTCCTTGGCGCTCCGAAGTGCCTGCAACGGAAGCATATCTGGCAGGGTTACAATATACAGCGCGAACATCGACGCCGTCAGCATGCGTAACGACCAAAAGGCCGCCAGCAAAAACAGTGCCAAAGCGAGCAACCGTTCCCAAGTATGTACCGCGATACCGCCGTTAATCAAGATATTGTATATAAACGAGCCAATGACGAGCGGCAAAAGCTGCAACCCAATCACGAGCAGCACAAGCAGGAACGGAATGAGCGGATACATTCCTTTATAAAACGCCGCCTTCGTCGAAACTTCTGCCTTGGCTTGTTTCTGCCGAAAAATCCATATAAACGCTAGACTACACACAACGAGCAGTATTGTTTGATACAGGCTGGCATTTGGCAGCGAATTGTCATTGCCGCCACCGCCGAACAAAAAGGTGAGTTGCAGAGCTATGCTTTGTAATTTACCAGTTGCGCCCGTCAGGAGACTATCGAGCAAGATGCGCAGCGTTTCAAAATCCTGACTGGCCGAAAACCCGCGGACGAGCAGTACAACTCCCAGACCATACACGGCCGTAACCCCAGCAACCGCGCGCTTGCTTTTTTCGAGCCGTTTGATAGCAGCGACGAATAGATGGCGCGCCTTAGGCAGCGGTTTCCGTGGCGGCAGTTTTCTGCGTTTGAACGGTTTATACCAAACCCGCTTGGGTTGCGCGAGCGTCCGAACGCGCGGAGTGGTAGTAGTGCGTTTCTGACGCGTCTTTGCAGTTGGCGCTTTGGCAGGTTTTTCGCCGCCAGCTCTTTTCGCTGCCTGCCGCGATTTCGCAGTATGCGCGGTAGTTTTAGACCGCTGTGCCATACGTACACCATCCCGCTACCGAGTAAAACACCATATTCGTCACCCTCTTTTTCTTCTTTATGTAGTATAGCGTATGGCTTACAGCACGTACAACCGTTAGTGCTATGATACATGTATGCGATTAGTCACTGTCCGTCCGGCCGTCATTCGGCCGTCAAAAAAACGCCGCCTAGGACGACGAATTACCCTTGCGGTAGTTGTTTTGCTGGCTGGGTTATGTGTATTTCAGTTTGTTCGACCGCTTCCAGACGCTAGTGTACGGTTGCAGCTTGCGGAATTACCGCAAGCAAAAGCAGCTACCCTCAACTGGCCCAACAACGCACGGGCAGCGCTCGCCGCCAACGGCTATGGCATGCTCGGCACGCACGGAAGCACGGCGCCGCTCGCCACCGCCAGCATAGCAAAGGTGATTATCGCACTTTGCGTGCTCGAGAAATATCCGCTCAACCCTGGAGAACAAGGTCCAACCATCACCATGACGTGGCGCGATAGGGCACTCTACGAAGAGCAGATTCAGCAAAATGGTTCGCGTATCGCAGTTCGGCAGGGTATGCAGCTTAGTGAATATCAGGCGCTGCAAGCGCTCCTGATTCCTTCCGCAAACAATATCGCAGATAGTCTGGCAATCTGGGCGTTTGGCGATCATCCGAACTACGCTCGCTATGCAAATGATTTCTTACAGCGCCATGGCCTGATATCCACCAAAGTCGGCTCAGACGCGAGCGGCCTTAGTCCAACGACAGTGAGTACAGCAACCGATTTGGCACGGCTCGGCTTGATTGCCCGCAAAAACGCCGTGCTGATGGAAATAGCCGGACAAAAAAGCGTAACCCTGCCATTCGCCGGCAAACACACAAACTACAATCGCGCTCTAGGCAAAGCGGGCATAAATGGGCTAAAAACAGGCAACAACGAAGCGAACCCTGGCGCGCTGCTATTCACGACCGACGCAATTGTATCTGGACACAGCATAGAGCTCTCGGGAGTTGTCATGGGGGCTGCCACGCTACAGGACGCCCTCGACGCCTCGGTTGCGCTTGCCGCAAGCGTCACTGACGATTTTGAACATCTTACCCTCATGACCAGCAGGCAACGCGTCGGCACTCTCACGACCGCTTGGGGCGTAGAAGTACCGATACGACTCAAGGACTCTCTGTCGCTCATTCGCTGGAAAGAGCAGGCCGTAACCGCCCGCCACACCATCCAGCCTGCAATTGGTACGAGTGCGCAAAGCCTCGGCGTTTTGTCTGTGCGCGCTGGCGAGCAAACCGCCAGTAGTATCCTAGAAATTACCGAGCCAGCCAGCGGCCCGAGCTGGCAGTGGAGGTTAACCCGTTTCCGCTAAGCAGCGATTGTAGTGCGGTTTTCGATATTATTTGGCTCGCTACGGTCTGTGGGTATATACTGCCAGCTGTTATGAAAAACTTGTTTAGCGCCGAATTTTTTTCGCAAAACCGTGCTGCCCTTCGGTCGAAGCTGCCAGAGAACGCTGTTTTAGTGCTGACTGCTCATGGCCTACTCCAACGCAGCGCCGACACAACAATACCGTTTTCGCAGGACAAAAACTTTTGGTATGCCACAGGTCTCGCCGACCCCGATCTTGTCCTCGTCATGACGCCGTCCAAATCGTACATTATCTTACCCGAAATCAGTGCCGTGAGAGCACTCTTTGACGGTGCTGTCGACGCTACAGCTGCCCAAAAACGATCAGGCGTAGATGACGTACTTCCCGCAAAGGAGGGGTGGAACCAACTTCAGAGCGACGTGCACAAAAACACTCCGCTTGTTACTTGTTTGCCAGCGAGCAACTATGACCAGGAATTTGGCTACTATCGCAATCCAGCCCGCCGCCGCCTCGCAACACGTTTACGCCGCATGTTTCCAGGCATGCCGCTCGGTGACGCGCGTGAAGCCTTCGCCCGTCTTCGCGCTGTCAAACAACCAGCAGAGGTTGCAGCACTTGAGCAAGCTGTTCGTATTACCACGAGCACACTCGATCATGTACGCCGACAATCAGTGATGGCGCAGTTTGCTTATGAATATGAGCTGGAGGCGGCTATTACGCACGGATTTCGCCGCCAGGGTGCCCGCGGACACGCGTATGATCCAATCGTCGCAGGAGGTAAAAACGCAGCCACAATTCACTACACGGCAAACGAAGCGCCGCTGCATAACGGCGACTTACTCGTCGTCGATGTCGGCGCAGAATTCGAACAATATGCCGCCGACATTACCAGAGTCATCGCCGTGGGTAAACCGAGCCAGCGCCAGCTCGATGTTTTGGCCGCCGTGCGAGATGTGCAACAGCTAGCGCTTTCGCTTTTGCGACCTGGTATATTCCTTCGCGATTACGAAAGAGAAGTCGCCCTGGCAATGGGTAAAGCATTGCAAGATCTAAAACTCACAAGCAATCCGTCAGACATGGCTGTCATTCGCCGTTATTATCCGTATGCAACCTCGCATTTTTTGGGACTCGATGCTCACGACACCGGCTTCTATAACGAGCCACTTGCCGAAAATATGGTGGTCACTTGTGAACCCGGCATACACATTCCCGAAGAAAATATAGGGGTTCGACTCGAAGACGACATACTCATCACCAAAAACGGCGTGAGAAATTTAAGCGAGCATTGCTCTTACGACGCTTATGTTTTATAATGCGATACATCTGCTATGACAGCACATAAAAACCAAGGGTTTATCTATTCATTTTTGTTGCGTTGGTTCGTCTGTAGTCTAGGGTTATGGATTGCAGCCGGTTTGCTGCACGGCTCGATAGACTACCAAAATCGCTTTGGCGTTGTGGTTGTGGCTGGAGCCATACTCGCGCTTATCAATGCATTTATCAAACCGTTGCTATTCGTCCTCAGTTTGCCCGTCATATTGCTGACGCTCGGACTTTTTATGCTTATCATCAACGGCGCAACCGTATACCTCGCCAGCAAGCTGTATGAACCGCTCCAAATCGACAATTTCGGCGTCGCGATTGCAACAGGTCTTATCATAGGCTTCGTCAACTACCTGGTCTCGACCATAATCGAACGCAGTTCTTAGCGCTGCGGCGAGCGCGCATAACACATAAATACATGCTTCGCGTGCGCAGCGAAGCAGTTTTCAAAGCACCCGAAACAACACCGCCTAGCACCGAAACCAAGAAACGTTGGTCGCAAAGCCGCTCTTTGCTATACTAAAGAACATGAGCATATACAACTACACGACGATTTTCGCTATGGTACTAATGACGTTTCTCATTCTCATTCAAACTCGCGGCGCATCATTGGGGGCGGGCATCGGCAGCAGCGGAGAAGTGAACACCGAGCGCCGAGGAACCGACAAGACAATTTATCAGCTGACGATAGTTTCGGCGCTGGTATTTGTTCTGTCGCTGCTACTGGGGATTATTACAGTCTAACTGGTTAGGCGGGACGGAACTTACGTGCTATGAACCGTGCGACGAAACTAAAGCTCCGACGTTCCATGCGCAACCGTCAAAGACGCGTTGAAAATGCTGCGCAGCGCGCAGAAGCGAGTTTTGACTCGCATTTCATTGACCGGCTCGAACGGCTACTTGATGTCAAACGCTTTGTTGCTGGGTGGCTATTTTTAGTCATCACCATCAGTATTTTGACATTGTCTCAAACAGTCAATCTTCGGTCGTTTTACTCCACTTTCGGGCCCGTCGCAGGCGGCACATTCAACGAGGGCATGCTTGGGGCGTACAGCAACGCCAACCCCATCTATGCAACCGGCGCGGTCGATACCGCCGCTTCTCGTTTACTGTTCGCTGGCCTACTGAAGTACGATGAGCACAATCGGCTTGTCGGCGATCTTGCCCGCGACTACACCGTCGATAAATCGGGCAAAAAGTACACCTTTACGCTCAAACCAAATCTTCGCTGGCACGATGGCGCACGTCTAACCAGTAAAGATGTGGTTTTTACCTTTAAAACCATTCAAAACCCCGACACGCGCTCGCCGCTCTTGACGAGCTGGCAGGGCATCGTGGTTTCCGCGCCAAATGACAAAACAGTCGTCTTTACACTGCCGAGCGCGCTAACAGCCTTTCCGCACAGCCTCACACTCGGCATCATTCCGCAACACTTGTTACGAAAAATACCCGCCGCACAACTTCGCACAAGTAGTTTTAATACAACGCAGCCAGTTGGCGCTGGTCCGTTCGAGTGGGATTCGCTGCAGTTCGGCAAAGCATCTGGCTCTGGCGAGGCAACCGCTCTCCTTTCCTTTACGGCCTTCGAAAACTACAATGGCGGTCGAGCCAAACTAGACGGGCTCGTTCTGCACGTCTACGACGACACGGAAAAGCTAGTCGCAGCATATAAAAAGAAAACTATAGAAGCCGTCGCTGGCCTAAAGAACTTGCCTAAAACGCTCGAAAATGACTCGTCTATCTATAGGTATCGATTCAACACTACAACAGCAACAATGCTTTTTTTCAAAACAAGTGATGGATTTTTGAAAGACGCAGCCGTACGGCGCGCGCTGGTACTCGGTACCGACCGTCAGCGTATTCGCGAGCTTATAAACGGTAGTCCGCGCCCAGTAAACCAGCCGCTGTTGATAGGACAGCTCGGCTACGCCAAAGAATTTGACCAATCCGCCTATGACCCGAATGCCGCCGCCAAAGCGCTCGAACAAGCTGGCTGGCTGAAAGCAAAAAACGGGATACGGCAAAAAGATAAAAAACCGTTATCTATTCTGGTTGTTGCCGAAGAAAAACCCGAAAATGAACGGATCATGAAAAGTCTGCAAGAAATGTGGCGCGGTATTGGCGTCGAGCTAATGTATGTTTTGCGTCCACCGACCGATTTTCAAAGTTCTGTCGAAACACACTCCTATACTGCGCTGCTTTACACTATTTCCATAGGGGTTGATCCCGATGTCTACGCCTACTGGAGTAGCACGCAAGCGGATCCGCGCAGCAGCAATCGCCTAAACCTCTCCGAGTACAAGTCAGCTGCAGTCGACGCAGCGCTTGAAGGCGGACGCACTCGGCAAGATCCGCTCGTTCGCGAACTCAAGTACAAAGCCTTTCTCAAAGCCTGGCAAAAAGACGCGCCCGCCATCGGCTTGTACCAGCCGCAGGTTCTTTACATCTCTCGAGGCATGATAGATGGACTCAGCGAACACGCCATAAACACCGACGCCGACCGATATTACTCAGTCACCAACTGGACCGTCAAAATAGGCCAAATCCCCAAATAGCCCCTCCGCCCAGACAAACAGATCATAAAACATACTAACTCCAGTTGCTCGGTAGCGTAGCATTCTTTTTGCTAAATAGCTTTGACATCATAATCCAAAAGATGAAAGCCTCTAGGTGCGCAAGCCCTGTCCGTACTTCGACGTAAATACATCTAGATCTGGTTTGCCGAACATAGCTGTTAACACAACAAAGTTTTGCGCCTCCTCCTCGCCAAAAGAAGCGAGATATCTCGTATAAAAATCGTGCGAATTAAAAACTGGTGGTGTGCTTTTTGAGTGAAATTTATCAGCATACATAACCAGCTTTTCTGCTAGCGTTTCAGCAAGAAAATCCTGGGGCGGCAGAGGTAAACGGCGCTCTACTATTTGTCTTTTGGTAAGCCCTGCGCCTGTATGATGTGAAGCAAAACGACAAAGTTGCTCAGGAAAACCGCATCGGCGTAGTATGTCTGCGCCAAGAACTCCGTGCCGAATTGACCTACTCGTATCTATCGTAACCCCGTCTGGAGCAAACACCTCATACACCCCAATATCATGAAGCAGACAACCGACGTTCACTAGCTCTGTATCAACATGTACGCCTGATTTTTCCGCCAAATGCATAGCGATGTCGCTGACGACTTGGCAATGAGTAAAAACTAGTTCAAACGCAGCATCACTCGGTGTATATTCTCTGTGCAAGGCTTCAATTTCGTGGAAGCTTGGCAAAGCTAAACTAGACATACGCTTCGTTTTCCTCGGTGACGTAACAAGCCATGCATAAGCTCTACTTGTCACTCACAAACATAATTATACCATGAAAATCAAGCAAATTATTGCTGTTGCACTTTGACACGAACGACCCAGACCCGCACAAACACAACACCGCATCGTTTTTGACCCTTGAAAACCTCGCAAAGCTTGATACACGGAGCAATCTATACCACGTATAAGCATTAGACACCTCGTCCGTATAGAAATAGTAAGCCCACAACCCCTCATAAAGCTTACGATTCAGCCGTATCTGTTGGAACATCTGAATGCTGCGTAAGTTTTTAGTTAAGGAATGAATGAGGCACATACCTAGACAAAGGTGCTTTATAGAATTTAGGTTATACGGAAGTACCGCAACAATTGGGGTTTAATGCAGAAGACGTATAGCGTGCATTGACAAAATATATACTTGTGCTATAATAAGCTGCATGGTTACAGACACTTCTAGTAAACCGACTTGTTTGGGCAATCGTGAATGCGCACAGTACTGCCAAGTTCTGAATAGTCTTGCAGGGGAAGAGCCATCTACTGACTGCGAATGGCCTGAGCGTGTCGCACGAGCAGACTCAGAGCCCTCAGTACCAGAATCAGATCTATTTCGAGGGGCGGCAGATAAATTACAGCAAGTACTTGCGAGCGGCAATGCTATTGAGAAGTCTCTAGCCGATCCGAATAGTGAACTACATGTTGCATATGGGGCAGAAGTCGCGATCTTCGATGCACGTATGGCGCTATGGAATGGGTACGCAAACGCAAGCAAACAAGGACGCTCAATCACTGATATCGAAGTCAAATATTATACCGAAAGACTTCAGGACGTCATTGAAGAAGCGAGCGCAAAGCTACGAGCAAGCGGAATCAGCAAAGAGGCGATCAGTTTCGCGCAAGCCATGCATGACCATAAAATCATGGAAGATACAGGTTTGCTGCTCGATAATGCTATGGTTCAGACTGTAACTAAATTATGCGCCAACGCCGCACGAGGAACATCATCTCTCGTCGTGGGCGATAAGGGAATTGCCAAGACGCAAGCAGCAAAGTTTGTTTCTAAACTATTCTCCCCAGACGGCAAGCCGCGGGTTATGAGCGGCGACGGCAGCACGATGAAAGACGAGTTTATTGGACAGGTGACTTTGACAGAGAAAAACGGGGTCACCGTTACAGGTTTTCAGGATGGTGTTTTGGTTGAATGTGCGGAGCAGGGCATACCCGTTGTCATGGATGAGATAAACCTGATGGATCCGACTATAGCTATGCGACTGCAAGATATTTTACTTTGTAAACCAGGCCAAGAAATAACTATACAAGAAGATGGTGGTAGAAAGGTCGTAATAAAGACCGGTTTCTGCGTCATAGCAACAGCGAACGAAGCAAGCGAAGGACGATACCAGCGTCGCGCCGAATTCGACCCTGCTTTTCGCGATCGCTTTTCCGTTGTACCTGTCGAATATCCTGACAGCGAAACAGATATTCTTAGGCAAGACCAGCTCCCAAGCTCACTGATACGCCTAGCATATACTCAGGTTGTTTCACGCAACGGACTATCAAGCGCAAGAGTCTCTGCGGAAGATGCATCTTGGCTAGCACGGGTTGCGCACGCATCACAGCAGCTTTACAGCAAGCCGGCAAAAGATGTGCGCGGTTCGTTGACTAATAATGTAGCGAGCGTAGTAGACGATACTGAGCCGCGCATGAGCGACTGCATAACCCCTCGTGCAATGCTGCGCATTCTTGAGACGGTTAACGCAGGCCTGAACCCATACGACGTTGCTGCTGGCGTCCGCGGCCTTACGATGGATACCATCGGCGCCATGCGAAGCCCAGAAGATAGGCATACAATGCTAGAGGTTTTGCGCCTTCTACACGAACCAAAAAAATACGGTGATTTTGACGAACAAGCTACAAAGCAACGCATGAGGTTAGGATAATGCCAGTAAGCCCTGAACAAGACGGTACTCAAAACGCACCAGTCGCGCCAACTGGTCAGTCAAGCTTTGAAAACCCCTTTAGAGACAGCCCTCCGGCCATTCAAAAACCGCACCAGCTTGATCTTGGAGGCGGAGCATTAGGCGGAGCTGGCGTACTTATTCCCCCTTCGCAGAGCCCAGAAAATCCCGAAGAATACCCCCAGGACGCAGAGACATTACCGACATCGGCTACAGCAATAGAAGTCTGCAACCAGATTGCCGAAGCATACATTACCGGCACTAGTGCAAAGGATTTGATCTTCCCGAAGTGTTCTGACCCTGCGATAATGAATGTCATTTTACGTGAAGCTGCGAACACCCCTCTTGCGCTTGGCTACGGCAAACTCCCCGATAGCGTTATAGGCGCCTTCGGCAGGTATGCAAGAGAAGTTGCGGAAGAATACCGCAAAGACCGGCGGCTTGGATCCACAGCATTGGTGCCTTTTACCATCACACCCCCCAGTTGGCTTGAAACGAGACCAAACTTTGACATACTGCAAGGAATTACATTGGCAGACATTACCGTTCATGGGGAAGTACAGTCACAGCTAGCATCAAGCGCTAATCACTGTCGAATCACATTTACAGGTCCTATATTACCTGCTGCGAATATTGGCGACCACGCCAAAAGATGCACTGTTATTTTCGAAAACAAGGTTACTGCAACACAGTCCTTCAGAAACGCGTCTGAATGCACATTATCATTTAAGGCAGGCTATTCGGGAAGGGAGATCGGACCAGTCGCAGATTCATTCGTCAGATGTGATGGCGAATGGGATGGCATCCTTTTTGCTAACAGCAACAGTAGCTACTCCCCAAACATCAAATGGAGGCTTTTTTGATAGCAGCAGAAACCCAGCAACAAGACGCTTATCGTGCAGACGCTGAATTAGCAGAAAGAATTGCTCGAATCTTCGGCTATGATGGCCTCTCTGTAGCCGTAGTGCCTGGAGCCGGCTGGAAGACTATCCATAATGGAGATGATATACAGCTCATTGCCGATCCCACCATGCTCATACCAAAAGCGCTCAAAGACGCACGAGGGGAAATATTGCCAGCAGACATAGAGGTGCCGGCTCAATATTCCCTATACGGCATAGCTCACGAACTAGGGCACGTTGATGATTTTTTGCATCCAGACAGCTTTAAGCACATGGAGGATGCCAAGCCAAAGGAACATTTTTTCTGGAATGTTGTAAACGATAGCGTCATAAACAAACGACTTCGCAATATACCATTGCTCAATGGAATTACTGACGAAATTTACAAAGATATTCTTTTTCCTACAGACGATTTCACTGATATGCCAAAACATGTGCAATTAATGTACGGGTGGCTCCTCTTCAACGTCGTACCCGAGCGAGCACCTACGCTCGATACAGCTGTTAAAGCAGCGCTCGATAAACTAGCACATGTTGAGCTAAACGGTCGCGCGTACGACATATACCGCACTCTGTCTCATCCAGACACGTCTTATGAAGAGCGACGTAGAATTGCGACCGAACATATCTTGCCTCTCTATGAAGCTTTTCTTGAGGAGGACCTACAAGAGCGCCAACAGGAACAAGACCAACAACCGTCAGGCGAAAATAGTGATGAAAATAGCGGCGCCGACCAACAAGATAAAATACCCCCGAGTTTAAGCAGCCCTCCGAGTGGCGACGAACAGTCTTTTGACGCCGACGGCAATCAGCAAGAACAGAATGAGCAAACCGAACCAAGCGATTGGAATGATATTTATGATGCATATACAGATGCGACGGGCTGTGGGCATGATAACGAAACCCGCGACTCGTCAGCAAGTAACAGCGACCCGAATGACGACCATACGGATCCGCACCAGACAATCAAAGAGATCGCTGACGCTATACGACAGAAACAGAATCAAGAGCAGCAACCTGCGAACCGCCAAGATCAGCAAGACGACGCACTTGACCAATCGGCTTCATTTGCCGCAGAACTACAACTAAGCCCAGAAGATGCTCGAGCTTATCATGCCGTTGTTAAGAATCATCATCAGGAAATCTTAGATACCGCAAAGGTATTTGAGTCTCTTACCGTGCCGAGCGTTGAATACTCTAGTCCTCGATTACGACGTCGGCCAGACACTTCTGGGCTCAAACTTTCTGCGCGTCATTTACATAGAGTAGTGACTGCATCCCAGATTGGCACCGATCCGGCTGTATGGATGCCTGTCGAAACGATATCTAAGCGTGAAGGCTACAGCTTCAACGGCCTAGACATACACCTCCTTGTCGACGCAAGCGGATCAATGCAAGGAGATAAAGCCGATAATGCTGCTGTTGCTAGTATTATTTTTATGGAAGGACTTGCTTTAGCCCGCAGGAGAGTGGCGCGACATAATCCGCGCGCCGCCAAACCTGACGTCAGACTGCAGATTATCCTTTTCGGATCGGACACAAAAGTTGTTGCCCCCATAGCTCACGAGACCGCTTCGGAAGATAAAGGTATTGCATTTACGACGATCCGCGCAGCTGCCGGTGGCGGAACCATGATTACGGGCGCACTCGATATTACAACCGCCAACGCTCATGCGAACCCCAAGAGAACACAACTCGTATCTATAGTGACGGATGGAGATTTCTATGATCGATCAGCCGCCGAGAATAATGTCAAATCTGCCCCAGGTAACCATACTGTACTCCAGTACATTATTCGATCACCCAGCACTTCCCCGATAACAAAAAACTTCTCGCGTCTTAGCAGCTCTAGCGAACTTCCGAGAGCGCTTCAAAAAGACCTAACGAGCATATCCGCTCAACTTAGACCCTAAAAACAACTAGCGTGCACTCGTCGCAAAACGAAAACTACAAAGATACTTGCAGTGCGGGCAATATTTTTATGGGCCGTCTGGGAGAGCTGTAAATGCCAGCCAAAGCAAAACGCCCAGATCCAGCCTGGGCGTTTTGCTTTGGTGCGGATGAGAGGACTTGAACCTCCATGGGGTTGCCCCCACTAGTACCTGAAACTAGCGCGTCTACCATTCCGCCACATCCGCATGTACTATTTCGACCGTAAGGTGCACCCAGGCGTTCTCCGCCTTGATCTCGTAAGAAAAAGCCAGCTGCAAAAACAGCCCCAAGCGTCATACTGCTTTTCTGCTGTCTGCGCTGTTCCGCCAACGAGTAACTAAGCTAGCATAGCCTTTTTCCCCTGTATTTTCAAGCGCGCTGCAGTAGGAATCTGCAAAACGTTTATGCTATCATTGATAGCGTAGTCAGAAAAGGGGACTATTTGATGAGTAAAGTCGCACACTACCTACAAGAACATCTTGTAGGAGAGGTTATGGTAAGTAGCGATGCGCGCCGGTACTTCGCTACCGATTGCAGTATTTTCAGCGTGGCGCCGAGTATCGTTGTATACCCACGAAACGAAAATGACGTTCGCAAAACAACGCGTTTTTGCTGGCAACTGGCCGAACGCGGCCGTATCATCCCCATTACTCCGCGCGGCTGGGGTACCGACCTAAGCGGAGGTGCCGTCGGCGATGGCATCGTCGTCGTTTTTCCTGCCCACATGAACCGTATCATTTCGCTCGACCAAAAAACAGGCGTTGTTGTCGTTGAGCCTGGCCTCAACTATGGACGCCTGCAGCAAACCCTGCAAACCCACGAGCGTTTTTTGCCCCCTTATCCTGCGAGTGTTGAATTTAGTACCATTGGCGGCGCCGTTGGAAATAATGCAGCCGGCGAAAAATCGGTCAAATATGGCGTCACGAAAGACTACGTCAAATCCTTGCGGGTCGTACTGTCAAACGGCGAGGTCATAGAAACGCGCCGCATCACTCGGCGAGAACTCAGCAAGAAACTTGGACTGACAACATTTGAGGGCGAGATCTACCGCTCTCTCGATAAACTCATAGAAGAAAACCGCAGCACAATAGACAAGACGCTGCGCCAGACCACCAAAAACGCTGCCGGGTACAACATATGGGACGTTAAGCGCAAAGATGGTAGCTTCGATCTGACGCCGCTGTTCGTCGGCGCGCAGGGGACACTCGGCGTCGTCACAGAAATCACGAGTGAAACAGAGCCATATAATCCCGAGACTGTTGTTTTTGCCGCCTTTTTCGACAGTCTGCAGGCAACTTGCAATGCCGTGCTTGAACTAAAGTCTCTCGCGCACATGCCAAGTGCGATCGAATTCGTCGACGGCAAACTTCTAAAAATCGTCAACCAACTAAACCCAAACCAGCTCAAAAACATTCTCCCCGAAACGCTTCCCACAGCAGCACTCGTCGTGGAGCTCGACGACATGACAGACAGACGCCGCAAAAAGAACATCAAACGCATTCGCAATGTCCTGGAGAAGCACGCACAGGACTTTCGGGAAGAATCGAGTCCGGCCGAACAAGCCGAACTATGGAAAATACGCCACGCTTCTGCAAGTATGATTTCTTATAGCGAGGGGCAATCGAAGTCTATCCCTATCATAGAGGACGGCATTGTTCCGGTAGAAAAACTTCACGATTTCATAGAGGGAATTTACAAGCTATTTCGCACACTCAAACTCGACGTCGCTCTCTGGGGCCACGCTGGTGATGGCAACCTGCACGTTCAGCCGTTTCTCGACATTAGCCAGCTCGGCGATAGGCAAAAAGCATTTAAGCTGATGGATGAGTTTTATAAACTTGTCATTAGTCTCGGCGGTTCGACAACCGCCCAGCACAACGAAGGACGCCTACGCAGCAGCTATCTGGCAAAAATGTATGGCGACGATGTCTATGAACTATTCCGTTCTATAAAACAAATCTTCGACCCGTACGGCATACTCAACCCTGGCGTCAAAATCAATACCACCGGCGAAGACATGCGCTCGAGTATGCGCTCAAACTATTCGCTCGATTATTTGTACAAACACATGCCGCGCAATTAGCCGCCAGCAAGCCGCCGCGCTCACAAACAAACTCCAACGCCTCTTGAGTTTTTCATAAAAAACAGATACGATATGAGCAATTACACCGTGCGGACGTGGCGGGTCACTGCGAAGCAGTGCGCATGTCATGAGTAGACAGCGTCTACCAGTTCCGCAGAGCGTAAAGACAGTCCGAAATGACACAAAACTACGCTTAACAACCAAAGTTTTTACACCGTGCGGACGTGGCGGAATTGGTAGACGCGCTACTTTGAGGTGGTAGTCCTGCAAGGGGTGGAGGTTCAAGTCCTCTCGTCCGCACCAAAAACTTGGGTGATTAGCTCGTTTACGCCGAGAGGCGAGAACTGCCAGCGGCTGTTCGCAAGGGGATAGCTGTGCTTGGCACAGCGAAGTCCCGAGGTCGCGGAACACGACTGGGGGTTACCCCGACCCGATCTTTCATATATACTATCTATTCGTGCAATGGGTGATTAGCTCAGTTGGCTAGAGCATCTCGTTTACACCGAGAGGGTCGGGGGTTCGAGTCCCTCATCACCCACCACAAAAGAAAACAGAAAGCCGATCTTCGCGATCGGTTTTTTCTATGACTAGTATCGAAAGGACTCGAACACTCGGCCCTCTCGGAGAGAGGGGAGGGGTGAAGACTGCCGGTGGCAGTCTGCAAGGCGATGTTCCGATGAAAGCTATGCTTTCAATCGTGAACTCGCGGGCTCGCCAAAGGTGAGTCGAGTCCCTCATCACCCACCACAGAAGGAAACAAAGAACCGATCTTCGCGATCGGTTTTTTCTATAGCGACCGCGTAGTCTTTCCGAGCAAAAGGTATGTCTGTTTGAACCGCACACAAACTGCACTAGCCTACAGCAACACTCGTACACTTCAGGCGACTTTACCACCCAGCGAGTTGTCACCGATAGGAACTTTTGTATATACTGTAAGGACTATGGGGAAACTACAGCCTACAAAACCTCTGTTTATTATGCTCTACGGCATGCCTGGTTCGGGAAAGACATTTTTTTCACGGCAACTCTGCGAACAAATTGCAGCCGCCCATGTCCAGGGCGATCGTATTCGAGACGAACTTTTTGAAAAACCCACCTATAAAAAAGAAGAAAACCATATCATTTCTAGTCTCATGGCTTTTATGGCAGGCGAATTTCTCAAAGCCGGTATAAGCGTCGTGTTTGACGCAAATGCCATGCGGCTTACGCAGCGCCGGACACTCCGAAATCTCGCGCTGAAAGCCGGCGCACATCCCGTTTTGCTCTGGCTACAGATAGACCCTGATTCGGCCTACAAACGAGCCAGCCACCGCGACCGCCGGAAACAAGACGACCGCTACGCGCAAGAAATCGAGCCAACGGCGTTCCGCGAGCTTCGAAGTGCTATGCAAAACCCCGAAATAACCGAAAACTATCTCGTTTTGAGCGGTAAACATGTTTTCAACACGCAAAAGAATGCCGTCTTTCGCTATTTAGTCGAAAAACGGCTGCTTGATCTCGATTCGTCCGCGCAACTGAGCAAGCCAGGACTCGTCAACATCATTCCAAACCCAGCAGCTGGCCGAGTTGACTTATCCCGCCGAAACATTACTATTCAGTAGCTATGCCAGTCAAACTATTGGATGTGCCAGGCATCGGACCAGTGTCTTTTCATAAATCGCGCCGCAGCCGCCACATTCGCATAGGTGTTAGACGCGGCGCAGTACACGTTTCGCTGCCGCAATGGACTCCGTACGCGGTCGCAAAAGCATTTGCTAGCCAGCAATCCAGCTGGATTGTGGCCGAACTCGAAAAACAATCAAAACCCATCCTAAAACATGGCGATAAAATCGGCAAGCTCCACACGCTCCATTTCGAGCAAACCGCCGAAAAAACGCAAGTACGCACGCGCGTGAGCGCTACAAAACTGATCATCCAACACTACCCGCATGAATCCAGTGCCGCACCAACCGTACAAGAACGAGCCGAAAAAGCCGCCATACGCGCGCTCAAAAAAGAAGCCGGTCTTGTCCTGCCGCCGCGCTTACACGAACTCGCCGCTAAACATGGCTGTTCGGTACGAACCGTGACTATCAAAAACCTCACCCGACGCTGGGGGAGCTGCGACACGCACGGCAACATAGCACTCAGTTTGTTTCTCATGCAGCTCAGCTGGCAGCAAATAGACTATGTCATCTGCCACGAACTCGCCCACACCAAACACATGAACCATGGCGGCGCTTTCTGGACAGAGGTAGAACGCATGCTGCCCGACGCTCGCATGATCGCAAAGCGCGTCCGACACATTCAGCCCGCACTCACCCCAACGGTCCAGAAAAACGCTACTGCTTTTGATGACGATGTGGCATACTAGGTACTATGAGCAAAAAGAAAGCAGCTCACGCTGCTGCAGACGCGACTGTTGACCACGAACGGCTGCAAAGTCTCATCGGCAGCATGGCAGATGGCGTCTTAGCCGTCGACGACAACATAAAAGTCGTTTTGTACAATGGCGCCGCACTCAGCATTCTCGACACGAACGGCAGCATTCGCGGACGCCCGCTTCGACGATTACTCGAACTATATGACAAAAACGGCAATCCCGTCGATGTCGAGCGAGTTGTCCGCACATCAACCCGCGCCACCACCAACCGCGACCTACTGCTGCACTACGACGACGGCAGCCGCATAAACGTATACCTCTCTATTGCTCCGGTACATCTTGGCTACGGCGAAGCAGGGGACAGAGGTTTCGTCCTTTTGCTACGCGACATTACTCACGAAAAATCCCTCGAAGAAGAGCGCGATGAATTTATTTCAGTCGTCAGTCATGAGCTGCGCACGCCAATCGCCATCGCCGAAGGCAATATCAGCAACGCCCAATTCAGTATAAAAAAAGCCGGCGGCGACCCAGCAATACTCAATGCGCTCAAACAAGCGCACAACCAAATCCTTTTCCTCGCCAGCATGGTCAATGACCTTTCGACTCTCAGCCGCGCCGAACGCGGAAAGCTGACGCTCGAAATAGCCAGCTGCAACGCACATCAGCTCGTTACCGATCTAGTGCAATCACATCAAGAAGACGCGAAAGCCAAAGGACTTGTTTTGCGCGCAGACATCAACCCGCACCTGGAAACACTGTCTTCAAGCGAACTATACGTACGCGAAATTTTACAAAACTTTATAACAAACGCCATAAAATACACCGAAAAGGGCAGCGTCATCGTGGGCGCAAAGCCACAGGACAACGGTGTTTTGTTCACCGTTTCCGACACGGGCATCGGCATCAGCAAAGCCGACCAAGAACGCGTATTTGACAAATTTTTCCGCAGCGAAGATTTTCGCACGCGCTCCAGCAACGGCACTGGCCTCGGACTATACGTCACCATGAAACTCGCTCGGCTCATTCATGCCGACATCACACTCGAAAGCGAACTCAACCACGGCTCAACATTCAGCATATTCATACCAAACATAACTTAAGCTCCTCTCCGCCATCTCTCCTTCGTAACTGCCGCCCGAAATCGGAGTTAACTCCGATTTAACTCCGATTTCTGCTCCGTTGACCCCTGTTTTTTGATGCGCAACCGCTGTAACACCACGACAGCACCTAAGCCAACCCGCACCAATCAACAACCTGTCTACTTTTCTATGCTATCGCATACATAAGTAAACAGTTTGTGTATCTGTGTATGAGGTGGATGCGGGGAGAGAGCCTGAGTACAGTACGTCTCGCTCAGGCTGCACCGAGCGCTGCGCCGCCGAGTTTTTCAAAATCATTTTCGCCGAGACAGACTTGGGCTATTTGGCTCAACGCGCATAACTGGTATGCACACATTGCGACCCTTCCAGTTCACGCTGCCAAACTCATAACGCAGCATAGAGAGGTGCAGCATAACTATATCTGCCGCAAAGCCAAACGGCGCTGTCAGAAAAGCCGTGAGCGGCTTGTTGAGTTTCGTTTGTACGGAAATAAGATAGTACATAATCTCTACTACCAGCACGCTCGCAAACCAAAGCGCAAAAAACGCACCTGTGTGCGGCAGCAAAAAACTGAGCGGCAGACCGAGAAACGGCCCGACGAAAAAGGTTAGCTCAAACAGCGCCGTCCCCGCCACCAACTCAAGACGGCGATGCAGTTGCGGATATCGCATGCGCACAGTCGTATCGACCTGATCGCCAAACGATTTCGTACTATGTACTTGCAGCTCGCCATGCGTACGCACAAAGGTGTATTTGTCTTGCACAACAGCCATTTTGGCAAAATGCGCTTCCGGCGAAACACTTTGCGACATTGCTGCAAAACCACCCGCCTCTTCAAGAAAATCTGCCCGAACCACCCAGCACGTACTAAGCACCGGCGGACGCTTAAACATCCGACGCGGCAAACAAAGCTCCCAGTAGTACCGCATGGTCTGGAGGAACGAAACTATCTTACCGCCATCCGGAGAGCGAGTCGGCAACACGCTCGTCATATCTTTGCCGCGCGAAAGAAGCGTTTCTAGGATAGCGCGCACGGCTTTCGGCTCAAACAATGTATCAACCCCGCAAAACAGCAAAATTTCTCCCGAAGCTTCAGTGCGTAGCTGTTCATATGCATAGTTTTTTGCAACCCATTCGTCGGGCGGCACCACACCTTTTACGAAACGCACGCCGTTTTGCGCAAAACTGCGGATGATTTCTGGCGTTTTTTTGCCGCGCGAGCAATCATCAAGTACGAGTATCTCCAGCTTGGGGTAGTCATTTGCAATGAGACTCTCGAGGCATTTTTGAAGTGCATCGGTTTCATCGCGCGCCGGCACGAGAATACTGACGCTCGGTAGTTCTTTGTCGGTGTAATGCCGCATATTCTCTTGCGGTTTTGCATGCTCCCACGTCTGCATACTGGCTCGCAGCAATGTCAGCACACCCACAAACTGCAAAGAAGCGAGTATGCCAAAAATAATCACCGCTTCAACATCGCGCAGCAGCCATGATGCCAGCGCAAGAATTATTTGCGCCGATATAATCCATATATGCGTCCGCAGCGTTACCGCGCGTAAGCGTGCACTATGAAGCCGATGCCACGCAAACCGCACACTGTTTAGCAAACGGTACGGCATGAGCAACATGGGCGCACACCACACAGTCCAGTCGTACGACATAAGGCCAAAGTTGGCGAGCACGATTGCCGAAACCAGCAAACCCGCCACTATATAGCGAAGTGTTTTAGCGCGCTCAAACAGCTGCGCCGTAAAGGCATACACTAAGGTCTCGATGACTGCAACGACAGCCCAAAAACCAAACCACACATACATACTGACCTCTACTATACATGATTCCGAAGCTTTTTGCAGACTCTACGCCCCGCATACATACTCGCCACACTTCTTCCGTGAGTAAACCGTACCAAGGCATCACAAGGCTCGGCTAGAGCCAGACAAGCCGAAGCTGACATGCAAGGGTTTGTATAGAGTTAAATTTATTGCTGTTTTTTATTTTTATGTTATAGTTATCGCACAATGTTCACATCAATGCTCACCTGTGATTATGCCTTTCCGGAGATGATCCAAAACGAGTTGCCTCCGTACGAAGAGAGGCCGTTTACTGTCGGCGACGATGTGTCAGCCATGCAGCCGCACTTCACCTCAACTACCGAAATCCATCGTGACAACTCGGAAACCCCAATTTGCCAAAAGAATATCAACAACATCAACAACAATATCAATGGCATCGGTGCTATAGCCACAAGGAGCACAGCCACCCCCGAAATGCCGACTTCGTCCGCCGATCTATCAGCTCTTCTTTCAGAGCTCGAAGCTTGCGTAGCGCCCTTGATCCATTCGATTGCAACAAGCAATGAACCCAATCGACGCACCATAAGAACCGTCTCAGAATACATACCTTGCGCGAGAGAAAAGGAGCGGGATGAACTCAGAGGCACCCTAAGATGCTTGGTCTCTTCGGCGCTGACAAGCGATCAGCCCGAATCGGAAGACTTTATGGTCGCCGCAGCGCACATACCACACACAACGGAAGACGGCCAAGAAAAGCTCAGGGTCTCGCTGGCAGATCGGGTTCGTTCGACATTGGGAAAAACCGAGCTTAGCCTATCTTCTTTAGAAAATGCTATCGACCTAATCCATTACGCGAGCAAAGAAGACCAAAATGAACTCATGGCTTGTGCGGTATCTCAAGTTTGTCCAGTATTGAAAAAAGTCGAGTACAATACAGCTACCCTAGAGAGCGTTATCGATCTGACGCCCTACATGAACGAGGAAGACCGAAGTAAATTTGGAACCCTTGTAGCGCAGCAAATTTATTCGATATTGAGAGAAACTAAGCCGAGTATATCCATTTTAAAGCAAGCTATCAGACTAATTCCTTACGCGAGCGAGAAAGACCAAGATGAATTCAGAGCTCTCGTGGCACATGGAATCCATTCGGTACTGGAAAAGTTTGAATGCGACATACTTGCCATGCGAAGCATCGTCGATCTGACTCCTTACATGAGCGAGGAAGACCAAAATAAATTCGGCTCTCTTGTAGTCTCTTCGACTCGTTCGATACTGAAAGAAACTGAACATAACACATACGCCATACAGGGCGTCCTTGATCTGATCCCCTACGTAAGCAAAAACGAGCAAAACGATCTCAGATCTCTGGCAACGCTTCAGGTTGATTCGGTATTGAGAAATCCTACAGCTAGCGTTTCTGCTATAAATAATGCCATCAACTTAATACCCGCCACAAAACAAGAAGACCATGAAAAGCTCAGAGATTTGATAACCTTTCGGGTCCGTTCGACGCTGGAAGAACTGAAGCATGACGACGTATTGCGCGACATACTTACTATACGAAGCGTCGTCGGTATGATACCCCACGCGGGTGCAAAGGACCAAGAAAAGCTCACAAGTTGCGCAGCAGGCCAGATCCGTTCAATACTGGAAAAACCAAAGCTTGACTCATTTCTTTTGAAGGGTATTGCCGAATTGATCCCTCGCCTAGGAAAAGACCAAGAAGGTCTCAGAACGCTTATGGAGCGTCATATTATCTCGGTAGCAAGAAGCAAGGTGAGCCAGGATACTGTGGAGCTACTCTGGTACATGAACGAAGGCGCCAGAGCAAAGCTCATTGCCGATATAGTGCAAAATGACAAGCTCGAACCCAGAATCAGAAAAACCGTCGCAGACCAAATACAGTACATAGCGGAAAAGAGCAAAGCAAAAGAACTATATAGCCTCTTTAGGCGTCATATCACAATAAAACCTGAAAAAGATCTCACCAAAAGTCCGCTCCATGACGCCGCCAGAGACGTGATTGCCAAATTTCCAAAAGGCGGATCGGAAACATATATACTACCCAACAAAAAAGAAGCATCAATGCGCATCATAACCCTGAAGAGTGCTATAGCATGGCTCACAGCGTTTCGCGACTGGCCTGCGTGGCGTGAGGCCGGATTCAACTACATACCCATAGAGCCCATTTTGGGCATAACGCCAACCGACGAGCCCGATACAACTATTGAACCCGACGTGGCAGTCACAACGACGAATCTTCGCGGACGATCTTATGATGATGCGCTGCCTTATTTTAGAGAATTCGCGTCTGAGTTGGCCGCTATGAAAGACGCCATAACGAGTACCTTATGCGATTTAGGTGTTGATCATGGGCATTTACACGGCGGCAATTTTGTAGTGGTACCGTTTGTCAAGGAAGACGGCGAAGTAGACTTTAGCCGCTGTCCGAGACTATATGTCATTGACTTTGACCAAGCTCAATTACAAGCAGAGGATAGCCGAGCACAGCCCTTTCAGAACGCGGCATAGCAATATCCTCTCAACGACCTCGCCCCAGCCGAGTTCTGTGCTAGACTAGGCATAACTATTACACGACGAAAAGTGTCCACGAGGTAGTGAGGACGGACAGACAGCCAGACAGTCGTATTGACTTGCGGTTGTCTATCAGGTATGCTTGACATATAGACGCCTACAAAATAAATGTAGGCTTTTTAAATGGTCGTTTACAGGCCGAAAGCGAGTGTACAGGTGGCAAAGGCGGCAAAGCAAAAAAAACGTCAAGCAGATGATCAAACACTGTGGCAAGTGTTTTGGAGTGGATTTTTCTTTCCGCTCAAGCTCATTTGGAAAGCACTAGCGTGGGCAACGCATCAGTTTCCGCTGCGACCCATCGGACATTTGTTGCGCTGGGTAGCAAACCTACCGCCGTTTCGTTTTCTTTGGCGCCTGATTGGCCTCAACTACATACGCGCTAGTTTTGGCGAGCTGCGTTTGGTGACGTGGCCAACGTTTCGAGAAAGCATGCGGCTGACGGGCGCCGTCATAATTTTCTCTATTATCTTTGGCGCCATCATCGCCGTAGTAGATTATGGCCTCGACAAAGTATTCAAACAGCTATTTGTGAAATAAGGAGTTATATGAGCAGTAAGCGCTACGACACAAGCAAACAATGGTACGCCATCCACACCTACAGCGGCTACGAGGAAAAAGTCGCCGAGAGCATCCGCCAGCGCGCCGAGTCGCTCGACATGAAAGATAAAATCTTTCAAGCGCTTGTGCCGAAAGAAAAGCAAATCGAGATAAAAAACGGCAAACGAAAAATAGTCGAAAAGCGCATTTTCCAAGGTTACGTACTCGTACAGATGAAGCTGAGCGAAGACGCTTGGTACATTGTGCGCAATACACCTTCTGTAACCGGCTTCGTCGGGAGCGGTACCGAACCGACGCCAGTCGACCCCGAAGAAATCGAAAAAATCCAGAAGAGAATGGGGCTCGAACAACCCAAGCACAAAATTGACTACTCCATAGGTGAAGTCGTAAACATCATCGACGGTCCATTCAAAGGGTTTGACGGCAGCATTAGCGAAATAGATCCACAAAAGGGCAAACTAAAAGTCCTGGTCAACATGTTTGGCCGCGAAACACCAGTAGAATTGGATTCTTTGCAGGTGAAGAGAGTCTAGGCTTTCTAAGCTCGGCACCCAAACCATCGACTTACCAACGGTAACGGCAACGACCAGCAGTCAACACGAACGACGCGATCCCACCATGTTGTAATTTGCTCGGTAATCTGCTACGATTAATCTGTTACAGCACTACTAAAAGGTAGGAGAACAGCGCGGCTCGCTTCAAACGCCGCATTGTAGGCTGTTCGAAAGGAGTTATAAACAGTGGCAAAAGTTGTCAAAGCAAACTTAAAAATGAAAATCAAAGGCGGGCAGGCCTCCGCGGCGCCGCCCGTTGGCTCTACGCTTGGCCAGTACGGTGTAAACATGATGGATTTCATCCAGCCGTTTAACGACGCCACCAAAGATATGCAGGGCAAAACCGTCACAGCGCATATCACCATTTACGACGATCGCACTATGAGTTTTCGTGTCGTAGCAGAACCGACCGATGACCGCATTCGGGCAGCCCTTGGCATACAGAAAGGCTCAGGCCGCCCAAATAGCGAAAAGATTTCCAAAAAACTCAGCCAGACCGACCTACGCAAGATTGCCGAAGAAAAAGCCGTCGATATGAACACCGACGACGTCGAAGCAGTTATGAAGATGGTCGCTGGCACCGCCCGCAGCATGGGCGTGGAAGTAGAGGCGGCGTGAACAAAACACCTCCGAGCGAGCAAGCACCCAAAGCGCTCGACACACAGTCAAGTACAGGAGAAGACCCTGCGTCGCTTGCAAAGTTTGCCGAAGAAGTAGCGGCAATGGTCGCGGCAAACACGCCTACAACGCAAAAAAAAGGGGGAGATTCGACTCCCGAAATCAAACAGAAGTTCATCGAAAAAGGTTACGAAATATAGTAGTAAAATGAATAGTTGTGGGACCGAAATACAGTAGGGCTAGCACCACAGAAGGAGAAATATCATGCCAAAGAGTAAAAAAGATGACGCAGCAAACGCCGCAGCTTTAGAGCTAGAGGCTCAAGCCGCAGCCAGCAGCGCCACCCAGGACGAAACTGAGGAAACGGCCAAAAAAGAAACTGCTTCGGCGGCTGACACATCAGAGCAAGACAGCAAGGCAGAGGTAAAAACCGCCAAAGCCGGCAAACGCAGTGCCAAAGGCATAGAAGAAGCCGAAGCCAAAGCAGAAAAGATCGAGCACCAGAAGCACCGCAGTGAAGAAGCCGCCGAGGAAGCCGAAAAACCAAAGCAGCCCGTCAAGCCGACTCGCTCGCGCCTAGAACGAAGAAGTAAAGCATACCGCACCGCAGCCGAACAAATTGAAAAGGGCAAACTATACAGTCTTGCCGAGGCTATGGAGCTGGCAGCAAAAACAAGCACTGTAAAGTTTGATGCAAGCGTCGAGTTACATGTCAATCTCGCGGTAGACCCGCGCCAAGCCGACCAAAACATTCGAACCAACCTTATTCTGCCGCAGGGCACCGGTAAAACCGTTCGCGTCGCTGTTTTTGCCGACGAAAAAGCTGAGGGCGCCGATATCTCCGGCGTAGAAGCACTCACCAAACAGCTCGAAAAGGGTCAAGTAGCGTTCGACACGCTCATTGCCACACCCGCAACAATGCCAAAGCTCGGTAAATACGCGCGGCTTCTCGGTCCGCGCGGACTGATGCCCAACCCCAAAAGCGGCACCGTCACAACCGACTTACAAAAAGCTGTAGCAGAAGCCAAAGCCGGCCGCGTTGAGTACCGCGTAGACAGCACCGGTATCGTTCATCTCGCCATCGGCAAAGTGAGTTTCGGCGGCACAAAACTGCTCGAAAACGCCGAAGCCGTCATGGCGAGCATAAAAAACGCCAAGCCGCAGAGCGTTAAGGGTGTGTTCATCAAAGCTATCCACGCCACCACAACCATGGGACCTGCTATCACCATCAACCCAAACGAATAATTCATTTTAACAGATTTTAACGGGTGGGAGATAGGAAAAAGCGAAGTATTCTGCCCTAGCCATAGGCGCTGATTGACTGTCAAAATGATGTCATGGCACATCATAAACTATACGTCGGCTGCGCGCTGACCGCAGCACTGCCGGAGTTTCGCGGCAGCGTTGAGCAGCTCAAAAAGGAACTGGCATCACAATGGGAGGTGATACGTTTTGGCGTAGCCGACCAACTCAAGAAACCCACCCTGATCGTAGCTCACCGCGACGCAACCGTTTCTCGACTGCTCATCGACGCTGCCGAGGAATGTAGTCACATTAGACTCTGGCGCTATGACAAGTTGTCCGATGTCGAGCAGCTTGCGTCTGAGTATCTAAAAAGAACGCTAAACGGTCAATAATCGATCGTTTACTTTTTCTAAAATCACTATACGAATTCGCCGCTGTTCGTTATAGTAGAATAATCAAACTTAGGAGGAATAATGGACGAAGCAGCACAGGCAGACGGCTACTACGGCGACGACAACGCTAGCGACAGCGAGCTCGACCTCAGTTTTCTTGATGAATAGTAACAGCGGCAATACTGGCAAGACGGTGCGGCTAGCTTTGGTTGTTCCGCATATTTTTATGCACCGCCGATTGTTGCCGCATGTGATATTTTCCCCCGGCGAGCAAGCACTGGCGCTAGCCAGCAACCTGCAGCAACACAACGTGGATGTAACGCTTTGCACGCCAGGCCCGGTGGATACAACCGTACACAACCTAACGGCCAGCTTGGACTACTTTGACGCCGAACTTGCTAGGCGCGGTGACAGCTACATGGACCTACTGCGCAAACACCCGTTCACTTTTGTGACTTTGGCCCGCCAGGTTCAGAGCGAGCTGATTGCCGACGTATTCAAAAGAGCAAATGATGGCGAGTTTGATTTGGTGCATATATACACCAACGAAGAAGAGATCGCACTGCCGTTTGCAGCGCTGTGTCGTAAGCCAGTTGTATTCACACACCACGATCCGTTCAACTTCCTCGTAAAGTACAAGAATAATTTTCCAAAATACAAAAGCCTTCGCTGGCTAAGCCTCTCCTATGCTCAACGGCACGGCATGCCAAAAGACACCAACTGGGCAGGGAACATATATCACGGCTTAGACGCAGCCGAATTGACACCGGTCGACGCGCCGACAAACGACTACGTCGCCTACATGGGACGGATTATCGAGCCAAAAGGCGTTCACTTAGCTATAGCCGCTTTGCAGCACTACAATCAATCGGCCGCGACACCTTTGCGCCTGCGCATTGCAGGCAAACACTATGCCGAGGTCAGCAAAGACACCTACTGGCGCGAGAAGATCGAGCCGTGCTTAAATGACCCCGCTATTACTTACGACGGTTTCATCGGCGATAACGCCGCAAAACAAGCGTTCTTGGCGAACGCTCGTGCGCTACTAGTCCCGTCGCTGTTCGATGAGCCATTTGGCATGGTGTCGCTAGAAGCCTTCGCTTGCGGCACGCCAGTCATTGCGCTCGACTCCGGCGCGTTACCCGAAGTCGTCCAGCATGGCAAAACTGGCATCGTTGTCGCCAAGCGCTACACCGACAACGGCGAGCTCGATGAGCCGTCGACCATAGCACGGCTAGCGTCCGCCATCGACGAGATTGCGCACATTGATCGCGCTGCCTGCCGCCAAGTATACGAAACGACTTTTACCGCCGACCACATGGCCGCCGAACACGCCCGCGTCTACCGCGATATCATAGCCCAGACAAACTAGACGATAACCAGGTCAGTCTTGATTCGATCGTGCGCCTGATAGTTTTCAAGCACAAAGTTTTCTTCGCGAAAATCATCGATCGATTGCACATCGCCAACAATCTTCAGCGTCGGCAACGGCAGCGGCTTGCGGCGCAATTGCTGCTTGGCCACATCCAGGTGGTTTTTGTAGAGATGCGCGTTACCAGCGGCAATCACCAGCTCGCGCGGCTCTAGATTGGTCACATGTGCTACCATGTGCAGCAACATCGCGTATTGAGCAATATTAAACGGCGCACCCAGAAAGACATCCCAGCTTCGCTGATACAACTGCAACCGCAGCTTGCCCTTCGTAACATCAAACTGGAACATCGTATGGCAGGGCGGTAACCGCATTTCACTCAGTTCGCCAGCGTTCCAGGCATTAACAATAATGCCTTTGCTATCAGGGTTATTTTTGATCTCATCGATTGCCCACTGCAGCTGATCGAACTCCGTGCCGTCAGGGCGACGCCAGTGCCGCCACTGCACGCCGTAAATACGCCCCAAGCTGTCCGAACCTTCGTGCAAAAACCCGTCCCAGTACTTAATATTATGTTCGTGCAGGTATTTGACACTATCATCGCCAGAAATAAACCACAGCAGTTCGTGCAGCAAAATCTTGAATGGCATTTTTTTGGTTGTCAGCAGAGGAAAACCAGCGCGCATATCAAAACGAACCTGCGCGCCGAACACGCTTTTGATGTCGTGGATACCGCGTGTCTTTTTGGTTCTGCCGTCTTGTAATATCCGAGCCATCAGCTCTAGGTACTCATATTCTGGATGTCTTTTGGTGCCGCTCATTTTTCTTGTCTCACTTTCTTGACCTTCACGTTTGCTGCGCGTAATGTATCGAGCCCCGCCTTGTCCCACCACTCGTACAAATAGTGAACTCTGGCAATATCGGTCTTGACGATCTGCTGGGCACATTTGATACACGGCGACATCGTCAGTAATAGTGTCGCATCGGCAAGGTCAACGCCGTTGGCTGTGGCCGCCTGAATTGCAGCCACCTCAGCGTGCACTACTTCGGGCCGCGATACAAGCTTGCCATCGACGAGCATCTCCATGGGCTTCCCGGTAGGATTATGATTGAGCCCGCTGGAAATAATCGCGCCGTTTTTCAGCACGAAACAGGCCACACCGCCAAGCTGAGCTTTTGACGCCTTGGCTAGTTTTTTCAGTGGGGCAATAAACACGTTGTCTTGTGTCATGACTTTGAGTACTTTTTCTGGTAACGCTTTACCAGCTGCATCATTTTTTTCTGGTCTTGACGGTATTTTTCGGCATTTTCATACGGAGTGTTTTTGAGCTCTCGATAATGCCAAGTCGAAAGATCTGGGCCATCAAACGGTATGCAGTGAAAATGCAGGTGCTCGACCGTGCTTTGGGCATCTCGGCCGTCTTTTTGGACAATCTGCATGCCTTTGATGCCGTACGCTTCGCGCATCATTTTCTTGGCCAGATAAAACATTTTTCGCATCACCTCCCACTCGCTAGGCGTCAACTCCTTGACCGAACAGACGTGCCGACGCGGAATAACCAGCAAATGCCCGTCGATATACGCGTAGGCTGGCACAGTCATGTAGACATCGGCTTCTTGGTAGATTTCGTGATGCCGCTGTGTCTGATCGTGGTCACAAAACACGCAGCGCCCGACATTTTGCCAAATACCATCATAGGCACCGCTGGTCCGAGCGGTTCTGTAAGCTTCTTCTTGTTTGGCTTGCTCAGGCGAAAGCATGATTGTTTACTTCTTTTCTTTGATCGGGTCTTTTCGGTACTGCATAAAATCCTTTAGCGTATCAGACAGCGCACCGCCAATAGCACGCTGCAGTATCTGCGTCGTCGAAACACTAGTTGATTGGCGATCGACCACCATGACCTCTCCGCCATATTTCGTAACCGTCTTGTATTCTTTGGAATTTTTGTACTCGCTCGTCCAATCTTCTTTGACCGTAACGTAGATATCCGGCCTGAGTAAGCCCAGCGTCGGCACGCAGCTCGGTTCCGGCAGTATGGTGACATAGTCGACCGACTTAAGGAACGTCAGCATTTCGGCACGGATTTTTTCGTCTAGGATCGGCTTGTTCGGGCCTTTGACGCGGCGGATAGCATCGTTACTACTAACGCCGACGACCAGCACATCTCCGTACTGCTTGGCCCGCTCCAAGTAACGGCATTGTCCAGCATGAATTAGATCCCAGCTACCAGCCGTAAAAACCGTTTTTTTGCCAGTCTCCCGCAATTTTTCATGCAGCGCCAATAAATCACTCTGCGAAATCAAACGTTTTTTCCACGCCGCGTCAGCCATGTACATTTCCTCTCTTTTTTGTCAGTACTATTGTATCACTTTTCGCGCCCGCAGCACAGCGGCCGTGCGCATGAAATGATGGTTTTCTGGTAGAGATTCATATGGATTTTGGCGCAAAAATTTGTAAAAATCATAGGTCAAAAATAGCGTAATCAGCGATTCGAGCATGTCGCCAGACGGTAGCCGAACAGGCTGCATGTTTTGCTCGCCGCGTTTGCGGTAGCCGGATTCCAAAAAATAGCGGCGCACACTTGCCTCAGGCTTGGCGCAATCTACCAACAAAAAAGCCAAGCTGCGCGCCACGTCAAACAAGACGTGCCCGCGAGCCGCTTTTTCTAGATCGAGTATCCCCGACAGTGTGGTATTGCCTACCGTAAAGCTATCGCCGGTCCTCGCTCCGCGAAACAGCACATTGCTGCGCACCAGATCCATGTGCAGCACCGCGCGCGCTGGCAGGCGACGCGTCTGGTCAAGTAGCGCCATAAAATCAGGGACATCAACTGCCACGCCCAGCTTGTCGCGGAGCGCTCTTTCCACGTTTGCATCGCCAAAGTACGCACTCATGCGCAAAACGATGGCCGCGTAGACGTCTTCTATGTCAAGCAAATCACCTTCGAACCCGCGCGCCGCGGCATGAAATCGCGCCATCGCCATACCAAGCAGTTTGATGTGCTTCATGGCATACGCTTCCCACGGAATTGTCTCGCCGCCGAGATACTGATACAGCGCCCCGTAGCGCTGACCGACTCGAAGCACGCGTGCGTCTACCGGCGCCCGCACCGGTAGACCACGCTCACTCACATAGCCGCCCAAGGCATTGGTACGGCGAATAAGCCGCACCACATCCGGTTCGCGTTTGTACAGTATAAAATTCAAATCGTCGCCCCGGGTGGTACGAAAACGAAACGAAGTATTGCGATATCCGCTTTGCGGCCGATCAATCACCGCCGCATCGTAGCCGTATTTTTCGGCAATCGCACGCAACGTTTCAGCAGGCAACACCGTGGGAGCTAACATAGTCATGCGCTTAAGTATACAGCCCAGACAAGGCTCTTGACCCATCCCAAACAAATAACCCCTTGCAAGACAGTTTCAGCACACCCAGCCTACGGGTGGCGGCGTTCGTAGACAACAAAATCATAGTCATACTGATTTTTTGCGTCTGCTGCGTGGCGCACTCGACTCACTTCGCGCCACCGAGCTGCATCTATGGCAGGGAAGTGAGCATCGCCGTCAATGACCGCATGAACTTCCGTCACATACAGCACATCCGCCAGCTCTAGCGCCGCGGCGTACACCTGAGCACCGCCAATGACGTACACGTCGTCGGCAAGCGGGGCAATGCTCGAGACGTCATGAATAGTTTCGACGCCTCGGTAGTGAAACGATTGGTCGCGGGTAAGCACGACATTACGACGCTGCGGCAACGGCCTACCCAGGCGTGCGACGATAGATTGAAATGTCGTCCGACCCATGACGACGGTTTTGCCAGTGGTGAGCTTTTTGAAATGCCGCAGGTCGGCAGGCAAGTACCAAGGCAAGTCGCTCCGCGAGCCTATAACTCCATTTTCTGCCATCGCCACAACCATCGCTATCATTGCCCCAGTATAGCACCTCGTGCACAGACCGTACTTACTCGGTACAGCCCTCACGTATTTTCTCGCTCGCGCTTTTGCACTTCGGTCACTTATCTGCCCCACACTCCGATCCGAGTCACCCAAAAACGCTTCACGAAACGCTTCACGATATTCATAACAAATGTGTTGCAATCGCGACATATTTGTTATGAGTTTTTGCGCGGTGATATGACGAGGGCATTTGTGTCGGCGTTTCGCGGCCATAGCCAAGCGCATACATCGAACATGCACCGAATACGCGAACAAATCGCGTACATGAACAGTCTGGGGTGTACAAATACACTTGGTTGGATATACTATTTATACAACTATGGAGCGTGGCAAATATATTGTACTGGAAGGTATTCAAGGTGTCGGGAAATCGACTATAGCCGGCTTGTTGGCGCGCAAGCTAAAGCGGCGAGGACAAGCGGTTCGAATCATGCACGAACCAGACGGCCAAGCCGACCCGACTACACAGGAAATTCGCCGCCTCACGCAAGACCCAAACTACCCCATGAACACGCGCACCGAAGTACTGTTGTACAACGCCGCTCGCTGCCAATCGCTCGAAACAGTTCGCACCGCCCGCAACAACGGTGAGGTTGTCATCGTCGACCGTAGTTATCTCACCACGCTGGCCGTGCAGTTTTACGGTCGAGGTGATGTGCCAGACTACCAGCGGCTCAACGACATTATTTCGTTTGCGGTGGGCGATATGTGGCCAGACCTGACTATTGTCATTGATGCTCCCGTACAAACCATCCAGCAACGCATACAAAGCCGCGGCGAAACCGAACGCTTTGACACGCTCAGCCCCGAAACACTCGAACGCATACGTGCTGGCTACCTCTGGGAAGCAAAGCAGCGAAACATGCCAGTCGTGTACGCAACTGACAGTGTCGACGAGGTGTTTCAAGATGTCTGGAAGCATGTAGCAACATTTTTAAGTTTGGACGAAACAGCCGAGGAAGAACCAACCCCCATTGCCGACCTACTAGCAACAAGTCCTGCCGCCAAAATCTTACAAGAAAAAACCGCTGCATCCGCTAGCGAACCAGACATCCCCTACTACACTCCAGAAAGTCTTCCAGATGACGTTCAGTGTGATTACTGCGACGACATAGAGCACCTGCTCCGTGCACGGCGCCAACTCGCCGCAAAGCTCGCAAAACACCTTCAAGCGGAAACACCCGATCTGCACAGCAAGTCGCTCGCCCACGAAGCCGCCCTCAAAATCCTCCGGCCGCTCCTACCCGTCGCATCTAGCGACGAACAGAGCAGGGCGCTCCTCGCGCAAGGAGAACGCCTTGAACTCGACACAGACACTCTGCAACAGCTCCCCAACGGGTTTGCGAGCACTACCGAACCAGTCAAACTTGTCCGTTTCGCGCCACGCAACGAGCTTGATCTCTTACCAGCCATGCTGTACGAATCGGTCGATCTTCCACTCTCCGAAGTGAAAGCGGTGGTGGAAACATGGCCATACGAAATAAAATCTCGGCTGTTTTTAGACTACGTACAACGCTATCCGCGCGGCAGAGCGCTGGCTGGCGCTCAGTACGAATGGGACTTCCTAGACAGTTTTGCGCAAGTATTAGATTTACCCAAAAACCTACACGCAAACATACGGCTGCAAACTCTTACACCGCGCTACGGTTACAGCACACCGCCAGAAGTCGAAGCAGCTGGTCTGAGCGACGAGTATGATGCTATTTTTGACCAAAGCTTGACGTTTCACAGCACGCTCCAGGCTCGCGGCTTCGCGGCAGAAAGCCAGTACGTCACGCTCCTTGGCCACAAGCAGCGCTGGAGTGTTTCGATAAGCTTTCGGGAAATCTCCGCCCTCATAGACGCAACTAGCCAAACCGATCCGCTCAACACGGCCCTCGCAAACGTCCACCCGCTACTATCTGAAAACCGCCACAGCAACTAATCGTTTCATGTCTGCTCGCAGTAGGGCTGTCGTGTTTCATGCCACTTCTGTAAAAATTGGTGTATAGCTCTGGCAGAACGCTGCTTCTGTCGGGATGTTCTAGGGGTGCTGTATTTGACATATAAACTTCACTATATCGTAAAAATGGTTGCGCTGAAAATTGTTGTATGTTTGAATGGTGGTTATGCGATCAACTATGCAAAGCGTGATTATTATTCTCGGCCTTCAGGGGCTGTGCTTCAGCATGGTTGAAGCCTCGAGAACATAAACTCGCCAGCGCAGCCCAGAAAACATTGGCTTCAACCGAAGCCAATTTTCATTATTACGTAACGAAGAAAGAACAATATCATGCCAGGACCAGGAGTAGAAAAGTATACGCCCAGCTCAGTAGAGGTACACGCAGACACCTACCTTGGGCATGAAGGCGTACGGCGTTCAATATTCGAAACCGAAGATACGGGCGGCGTCCCAGAGTTTTTCGTAAGGGTAGCCGTCGCACAAACCGTAGAGGCAGCTGCATCATGAAAACAACTTTAACGAGAAACGAGTACCAGTATGGCCGGAAATAGAACATCAGGGCGCGGAGGTAAGGGTTCAGGAAATCCTTGCGAAGCCCAAGAGAGCGCTCTACAGCGCGAAGTAATATGGACTGAAATCTTAGCCACCTCTGCTTCTGGAGGCGACCCGACGGAACTCCTCGAACAGGGTGAAGCAACAACCGCTCAGCTATACATGGCAGTAAGAGCATTAAGATCAAGAGGCACAAGCGATAGTTCGTACGCCAGCAAATCTGAAGCAATCAACGCTGACGCCAAAGATTCGATCGAAGCGACGGAACCAGCCGCCGGCCATAACGGAACGACACCCTCTCATCAGCCTGAAACGCCACGCGTACAGTACAGAGAAGGAGCAATGCTATGAGTCAAGCATACGGGCCGTATAGTCCGTGCCGAGTGGCCAATGGTTTTGTCTACAGCGCCGGACAAATTGGAGCAGTAGAAGGAAAAGCACCAGCAGACGTGCAATCCCAAGTGCGCCAAGCACTCAAAAACCTCGCCGACGTCCTCGAAGAGGCCGGCAGCGGGCTTGACATGGTAGTCAAAACCACAGTGTTTTTGACCGACATGAGCCACTACGCCGCCATGAATGAAGTCTACGCGGCCGAGTTCACGAAAGCAGGTGTCGCACCAGCTCGAAGCTGCATAGCTGTGGCCGAACTGCCGCGCGTCGCAGACCGCCCGCTCCTAGTCGAAATCGAAGCCGTTGCGCTCCTTCGGGAGTACACCGCATGAGTCCGACGAGTATCAGTGACATTGTACGAGAAGTGCTGACTTCGCGAGTCTATGACGTAGCGCGCAAATCACCGCTTGAGCGCGCCGCAAAACTAAGCAGCCAGCGCGGCCATGCCGTGTATTTAAAACGCGAAGACCTCCAGCCAGTTCATAGCTTTAAGCTACGCGGCGCTTACAACAAAATGTGCCGGCTCACGCCAGCCCAGAGAAAGAAAGGCGTTATCGCCGCCAGCGCAGGCAATCACGCGCAAGGCGTCGCCCTTGCCGCACAGCGGTTGCACATATCAGCCCTCATCGTCATGCCAAACACCACGCCGAGTATAAAAGTTGAAGCAGTCAAAAGTTACGGCGCCGAAGTAGTACTCGCCGGCGACAATTATTCAGAAGCAGCTGCCGTGTGCGCCGATATTATCAAACAAACCGGCCGCGTTTTTATTCACCCATTTGACGATCCGCTCGTCATAGCCGGACAGGGCACAATCGGGCAGGAAATCATTGAGCAACTGCCAGACGTAACGCACATATTTGTTCCCGTGGGCGGCGGCGGTCTCATAGCGGGCATTGCGCACTACGTAAAGGCGGTGCGACCAGATGTACAAATCATAGGAGTTGAGCCGGTCGACAGCGCTTCCATGACCAAAAGCCTCGCCAAAGGCGAACGCGTCACGCTCGCGCACGTCGGAATATTTGCCGATGGCGTAGCCGTGAAACGAGTGGGCGAACACACGTTCGCCGCAGCCAGACGGCTTGTCGACAGCTGCATCACCGTTACGACCGACCAAATATGTTCGGCCATAAAAGACACTTTTGAAGCAACGCGAAGTATCGTTGAGCCGTCCGGCGCACTCGCTCTCGCTGGCCTAAAAAGCTTTGAGCTACCCGCAGAAGCGCAGGCTGTCGCTATTTGCTCGGGCGCGAATGTCAGTTTCGAGCGGCTGCAGCAAATAGCCGAACGAACGCTTATCGGTTCCGGCAAGGAAGCCCTCGTGAGCGTGCGGCTGCCAGAACGCCCTGGGGCGTTTTTGGAGTTTTGCGACGCAGTGGTCGGCAAACGCAGTATTAGCGAATTTTCGTACCGGCTCCGCACACGCGATCACGCAAACGTACTTGCCGGTATATCCGTCCAAAACGCCCAAGACAAGGCAAAACTGCTCCGACACATGACCAAAAACGGCTTTGTTCACACCGACCTGTCCAACGACGACATCGCCAAAGAACACGTCCGGCACATGATTGGCGGATCAGCGCCGAGCACGGGCGAAGAGATTTACCACGTCGAATTTCCCGAACGCCCTGGCGCCCTCGGCGAATTTCTCAGCACCGTTGGTAGCACGTGGAACATTTCGCTGTTTCACTACCGATTTACCGCCAGCGACATCGGCAAGGTTTTGATTGGCTTCGAAGCCGCCGATCGAGCAGCACTGGAAAGCAAGCTCACGGAAACCGGCTTCACTTTTAGCCGCGTCAGTTCAAACCCAGCCCTAACCACGTTCTGTTAAAACGCGCGTTTTGTTTGGCGACGAAAACCAATTGTGGCGACAAATCGCTGACACCGCGTATACTGGAGTTATGAACACGACTGGAGGAAACTAGAGCGATGCGCGGATTAGTCATAGACACAGCTCAACAGTCCTGGGATGAATCCCGCGGGTTTACCCTCGCGGAACTTGAAAAACCGTCGCTAGACGAGGCAAACAACCCAGATGACGCCAGCTCGGCAATTGTCCGTATACAATATGCCGGAGTGTGCGGAAGCGACCGCGGTCTCTGGTACCGCAACTCGTTCAAAGACCAGTTTCTTGCGGCACTCGCGCGCGATGGCAAAAACCAGCGCGTCGTGGGACACGAGTTTGTCGGAGAGGTCGTAGAGGTTGGCTCTAAAGTAAACTCGCTGTACTGGGACCCCGACCCAAAAAACATTGCCAAAATCGAAGTCGGCAGTCTCGTTTCTGGCGACAGCCACGTCACATGCGGTAAGTGCCATCAATGCCGCATAGGCGAGGCAAATGTCTGTGTCAACGAAGCTATTTTGGGCATCACTATAGACGGTATATTTGCTGAATATGTTAAGCTGCCAGCCAAAAACCTCTGGGCCATAGACAGCAGCCGTATTCGCCCAGAAGTCGCCGCTATCATGGATCCGTTTGGCAATGCCATTCACGCACTGACGAAAGTGGATGTCCGCGGTCAGCGCGTTGCAGTCTTTGGTGCTGGACCAATAGGTCTCTTTAGCATTCTCATCGCGCAAAAGTTCGGTGCTGCCAAAGTCATTGCCGTGGACGTCAGCGCCGCCAACCTCGTACTTGCCGCTCAGTGCGGAGCAGATGAAACTATCCTCGTCGAGCAATCAGACAAGACAAACCCCTGGGAGCACGACCCAAATGTTATTGAACGCATACGCGAGCTCACCTACGGCAAGGGTGTCGATGTCAGTCTCGAAATGGCCGGACCGCCGAGCAGTATCAACAACGCCATAGATGCCACGCGCCGCGGCGGTCACATTGTCCTCTTTGGCGTTAAAGACGGCGACCTTGTCATACCGCAGTTCCCGCGCCTTATCGTTGCCGGTCTTACGCTCCATTGCGTGATTGGCCGCGAAATTTTTCACACCTGGCAAATCTCTCAACGCGTCCTCTCTCAGGCAAGTAACGGCATACAAGACAGTGTGTGGAACACAATCATGAATGGCGGACAAGACACCGTACTCAAACTGAGCGAATTTGACCCAAACGTGTTCGAACAAAAAATGGACAAGCACCCCAAACTCATTTTCAATATGCAATCGTGACAGAGGAGCGCAGTGATGTACACCCAGCTAAAACCCATTCTCGAAACCGAACTGCAGAACATTAAAGACCAGTCGCTCTGGAAAGAAGAGCGCGTCATTACAAGTCCGCAGGGCCGCGAAATCACCGTCGACGGCAAAAAGTTACTCAACTTCTGCGCAAACAACTATCTCGGCTTTTCTGGCAGCGACAGCATCCGCAAAGCCTCAGACGCGGCACTCGCAAAGTGGGGTTTCGGCCAAGCAAGCGTGCGCTTCATTTGCGGCACGCAAGATATCCACAAAGAGCTAGAGCAAGCGACCGCCGAGTTCGTCCGTATGGACGACGCTATTCTCTACTCGTCCTGTTTCATGGCAAACGTCGGCTTGTTTCAAACATTTTTCGGCCCAGAAGATGCCATCATCAGCGATGAACTAAACCATGCGAGTATCATTGATGCCGTTCGACTTACCAAATCAGAACGACTCATCTACGCGCATATGGACATGGCCGACCTCGAAACCAAACTGAAAAGCGTCGCCGGCAAACGCCTGAAGGTTATCGCCACCGACGGCGTTTTTAGTATGGACGGTCATATTGCGCCGCTCAAAGATATTTGCGATCTCGCCGACGCCTACGGAGCGCTGGTTATGGTAGACGATGCGCACGCCACCGGAGTACTCGGTGCAACCGGACGCGGCACGCCAGAGCTCACCGGCACAGAAGGACGCATTGACTTTCTGAGCAGCACGTTCGGAAAAGCCCTCGGCGGAGCGGGCGGAGCGTTCATTGCAAGCCACGCAGAAGCCGTGGACTATTTGCGGCAACGCTCGCGAACCTATCTCTTTAGCAACGCAATGGAAGTCGGCACGTGCGGCGCGTCGCTCTATGCGCTCGAATACGTCCAAAAACACCCTGAACTCGTCCAAAAGCTCAACGACAATACCACATTATTCCGTACGCGCATGAGCGAAGCCGGTTTCAACGTGGCCGGCGGCAAGCACCCGATTACACCCATTATGTTCACCGAAGAAAAAGCCGCCGTCGAGACAGCCGCAAGGCTTTTTGACGAAGGTATATACGTCGTCGGTTTCAGTTTTCCGGTAGTACCGAAAGGCAAAGCGCGTATTCGCGTGCAAATAGGCGCCGCGCACAGCGAAGATGACATTCGTCTCCTCGTCGAAAAATTTGTAAAAGTGACAGGAAAATAACCATGAGCAAAGAACTATTTGGTACCGACGGCGCGCGAGATAGATCTTTCACTCTTTCCTAGTTTAGTGAATGCACACAGGGTGTATGGTGGGTGGATAGGCTAGCATAAAATATTTATTGACAAAATACAATTTTATTGCTATCATATAAAAACTATGTTTATGTTTGAGCATGGACCGCCTAGAGATCAATCTCCAGAGGCTAGCCAGCCATCAAGGCTAAATCGTTTAGTTGGCGCGGTAGCTACTTTGGTATTAGCATCAACACTTAACAGCTGCAGCGCAGAAGCAGAGCCTGTCACGTATGAACCAGCCGAGTCATCTGCGGTCATCACACCTAGCAGCGAGACCACTCCGTCTCGCACAGCTGCTAGTGAGACACCTGCCGGCTACAACACATTTGATACGCGAGAGCTACTAGAGGCAAACGCCGGTATACACATGATATATATTCCAGTCGAAAACGCTGCGCCAGCCGATAGTGATGGCGATCCCGTGATGAAAGCAATAAGTGAAACGTACCGTAAAAACATTCTAGAAGGAGACGAGGCTTTTACTCAAGAAATCCAGGATGGTATCAGCGAGGCGACCTATGGCAGATATAACCCAGCTGTCGAAGTGACAATAGCAAAGCAAAGCATACGGCTGGATGACGGCTGTGTCGACAGGGAGAGCAATAGAGACGTGTTGAAGATCTATGACGTAGTCACCTCTACGCAAAGCGAACACTCTATCCCTTCTATACCTGTCGCCGTGGTTGACGCACCTAGCTGCACAGGTAAAGAGGCTGTGGCGTTTGCTGGGTTCAATCATGCACTCGTTATCACAAATACTGCTTTTGGAATACATTTCCGGCGCGCTTTAATACATGAGTTAGGCCATTCCGGAGGATTAGATCACGCTGGTGTTGCGGCGTGCACAAACGCCGTGAAGGTATCAGACTGCGAGATCAACCCTACGCTAGACCAGAACAGCATGATGGGCTATCGTGACCGGTTGGCTGGAATGTACGATACGCCCAAGCACAACCTCCTCAAATTTTTTACCCCCCCAGAACTATACGAGTTAGGGTTACTCAGGGAAGATGAAGTGATTACGCTAAACACGGCGCAAATGGTAGAATATGCAGAACAAAATAAACAGATTACGTTATCCGCTATAGACACGGCTGGGCATAAGCTTCTCGCATTAGAAACAGAAAATCCGAATAACGAACTCGGTGATCGCGTCTTTATCTCTTGGGGGCCAGACCCGTACGCGGCACTCTATGACAAATACTGCGAGACTGATCGTCTTTGCGACAAGACAGGTTCTTCTACGGGCGATAAATCCTTACAAGTCAGGGTTCCAACAATCACACTCTCGGACGGAGACATAACAGGAACGTTCGCTTTAGTAGGTTTCCCCATCAATGACCGTATGAGTGATTTGCCTCGTCTCAGGGGCTTTAATAGGACTGGCGTCGTTCACGAGGCAAATAATGTACAGCTAGTACTTACGGAACACGACGGATCATCAGCCACACTTAGCTTTCGATTGACCAAGGAACAAAACACTCAACCGCGAGCAGCGTAAGTTGTGGCGTCTGGCGCACAAAGTCGCGCAGGTTTTTTCGCTCGACCAACACGCACATGATAGTATGAGTTAGTGCGCGGCTAGGCGAAATGCTGGTAGCTGCGGAATAATCAAGAGAAAGTCTATACATTTATGAGCAGAGAACTATTTGGCACCGACGGCGTCCGTGGTCTGGCAAACGAATACCCGCTCGATGACAGCGGCGCAGAGGCAATCGGCCGCGCCGTTGGCGCTTATTTTGCAAAAGCTGGCGAACATATAGTGCTCGCATGCGACACGCGCGAGTCATCTGAGCGAATTGTCGCTGCCGTCGCCAAAGGGCTGCAAGGCGTCGGCGTACGCGTTGTCTTTGTCGGCGTAGTGCCGACGCCCGGCCTAGCCTACCTGACCGCGCAAAACGAATCATTTGTCGCCGGCGTGATGATAACGGCCAGCCACAACACCTACGAATTCAACGGCATAAAAGTCTTTGGCGCCGACGGCGGCAAACTGCCCGACGACATCGAAGAAAAAGTCAGCCGCGCCATTACGCAAGGTACGGCCGACCGCGAGGGCGGAGGGTACGAAACAAAACCAGAGCTGGCAAAACAATACGAGGATTTCTTGGTACATTCGGCCGAAGGCGAACGCTTCGACGGAACCACGCTCGTCGTCGACAGCGCCAACGGTGCTGCCTGCGGCATCGCCCAGCGCGTTTTTGAGCGGCTTGGCGCGCAGGTTATTCCGTTTGCCTATGAACCAAACGGGCGCAATATCAACGCCGCCTGCGGCGCCACCGACCCGCGCGCCGCCCAAGAAATGGTCGTTTCGCATAGCGCCGATATGGGCATTACGCTCGACGGCGACGCCGACCGGCTGATTCTCGTCGACGAGCGCGGCAGGCTGTGCGACGGCGACCGTATTCTGTACGTGCTCGCCGTGGGGCGAGGCAATCCGACCGTCGTGGCAACAGTGATGTCCAATCTCGGCGTCGAACAAGCGTTATCCGCGCACGGCGTCAAAATGGTCCGTACCGCCGTCGGTGATCGCTACGTACTAGAACACATGCTCGAAAGCGGTATCACGCTCGGCGGGGAACAATCTGGCCACATCATCATGACCGACCTGAACACGACCGGTGATGCACTTTTGGCCGCTGTGCAACTTTTACGCGTGTTGAAAACGTCTCATAAATCACTCGCCGAATGGAGCGATGAAGTACAAAGCGTGCCGCAAGCACTGGTAAACTTCGCCATTACCGACAAAACCAAGCTGCAGACACCAGAGGTGGAAGCCTACGTTCAGACGAAAAAGAGCGAGCTCGGCGCTGCTGGCCGCATACTCGTACGACCGAGCGGCACTGAACCACTTGCCCGCGTTATGGTAGAAGCGCCAAACGCTCAAGCACTCGCCGAAGAAATGGCCGCCCACATTCAGGAGCTCGTATCATGAATGATTACCCGACTACCTTCGCCGACGATGTATTCGCAGAGCAGGGCAATGACCTCAGCGACACCGCAAAACAGGCCCTAGCACGCTTGTCCGAAAAAGGCTATGTCGTACATACCGGCCTGCGCCGAACAGATGTCGCCGCCCTACACGCGCTCTCACTCCAACCAAGCATACGAGAGTACTGCCCAAACGACTGCACAAAACGCTTCAAAGACGAACAAACAACTGCGAATTGGCTGGAAAAAGGCAGACTCGCCGTGCTGCTCGTTCACAAAAAGACCGGCGCTATAGCTGGGTATGGCTGGTTTGGCCCAGGAACGAGCGAACACGTGCCCAGCGGGCGAGAAACATTTGGCCTGCGCGTCAGCGAAGACCACCAGGGAAACGGTCTGGCAACCCCATTCTTGACCGTCATACTCGACCTCGCAAAACAACGCTACGAAGTCCAGCAGCTCTGGCTCGAATCCTGGCAAAGCAACGCAGGCGCGCTCCACGTTTACCAAAAACTGGGTTTCGTAACCGTCCACACCGAACCAGCCCGCCGCCCAACCAAGAACAACGCCGCCACTCCTGACACCCGCGTCTATATGGTGCTTACATAAAGGACTACTAGTAAAACTACGTCATCATATCTCTTAAAAGCGATGGGCTGTCGGCCGCAAAATATCCAACGTTTTGGCTTGTAACAAACAGCTTCATCTGTTATGCTATAGGAGTTACCAAAGACAGTGGCGTCCGGTTTTAACGGATTAAGTATGCCACCGAGGCAACGAAATACGTATCATTTCGATTGCTTTTAGGCGCTTTTGGTAATTCCAAAGGCGCCTTCTTTTCGTAACGGAATACTGGCGCGTTCGTATGGTCGATGACGACTACCCAGTATTCTTTCATTCATTATTTAGCATTCACTCCAAAGGAGACAGAATGGCACTAACGAAACAACAAAAGGACGATGTCGTTGCTGAGGTCGGGGACCTGCTGCAGTCCGCAAAAATGACGGTTGTCGCCACATACCAAGGCACGCCCGTAAAAGCACTGCAACAGCTTCGCCGCGACGCAAAAGCAACTGGCACGAAAGTGAAGGTTATTAAAAACCGCTTGGTCATTAAGGCCATGCAGCAAAACAGCACCCTCAAAGACGCCCCAACGGACGAACTGAGCGGTATGCTGCTTTACGCCTTCAACAGCGAAGACGAAGTTGCGCCAGCACAATCACTGAAGGCATTTGCCAAGCAGAATCCTTCGATAGAGTTTGTCGGAGCATACAGCGGCGACGGCACCTTCATGGATGCCGCAGCGGTCAAAACTCTCGCTGACCTACCAGGCAAAGACCAGCTCATTGCCGAAACAGTGGCTACCTTGCTGAGCCCAGTCAACGACATCACCAACGGCCTTTCAGGCAACCTGCACGCGCTGCTCGACGGCGTTTGCGACAAAGCGAGCGCTTAGTCGCTGCGCTTCATTAACATTACCGTGCCGCCTGCCGCAAAACATACGCTTCGCTTCTCGTCATTGAGCTTCAATCACGATAGGCTACAAGTAACTGTTTGCGACTATGCGGCGCACACATTTCAATAAAGGAGATGACACTATGGCAGATGTAAAAAAACTCGCCGAAGAACTGACAAAACTAACCGTTCTCGAAGTAAACGAGCTCAAAACTATCCTCAAGGACGAATACGGCATCGAGCCAGCTGCTGCGGCTGTGGCCGTAGCTGGTCCTGCTGCGGCAGGTGACGCTGCAGGCGGCGGCGAGGACGAAAAGAGCGAATACGACGTCAACCTTAAAGACGCTGGCGCGCAAAAAGTTGCCGTCATCAAGGCAGTCAAAGAACTGACCGGTCTTGGTCTTGGCGAAGCAAAAGCTCTCGTAGACGGCGCACCAAAAGTCGTGCTTGAAAAAGCCGCCAAAGAAGACGCAGAAAACGCCAAAAAGGCTCTCGAAGAAGCCGGCGCAACCGTCGAACTCGTCTAGTTCAGCCAAAGAAACCGCAAAAGGAAACTTGGCGAAACCGCAAAAAAACGCTCCCCAAACGGAGCGTTTTTTCTTTCCGCCCACGCGCACCGCGAAAGGCCGTGAAAGGACAGTCCTCGCACAAAAATGTGCGAGGACTGTCCTTTCACGCTTTGACGAGGAGTTGTACTTATCCACAGCGACCCAGAAATTGTTTCGGCAGTATTTTGACTTGCATAATGAGGTATGCTAGGGTTAAACTAAGGTGTAATACACGTATGCGGTGGAGCAACAAGCAGAGGAAATAGAAAGAAAGAGTGTGCGCATGGCCGATTTACCAGAAAAACAAATCAAACGGCTACGATCTCTCATACAAGAGGCAGAGACGAATTTGGCCGCAGCAAATGAGTTGCTCATTAGTCTCGTTGGCGATGACATAAAAGTTCAGGCAAAAGTAAGCGATGAAGCTCTTGGCAAAATAGTCGAGGGCGTGTTTGACGGCCAAAACATGGTTGGCAGCGACGGCAAAACATACCCCGTCCCAGCTAACTACGCGAGTAAGTCCAAGCTCGTTCAGGGCGATATTCTCAAACTTACCATTGCCGATGACGGAGCATTTCTATACAAGCAAATCGGTCCAATCCCTCGAAAACAAGTCGTTGGACAGCTCAAGCTTGAAGGCGGACATTATTTCGTTACCGTTGGCAGCAAAGATTATCGCGTTTTACTCGCCAGCGTGACGTATTTCAAAGCAAAACCAGGCGACCAAGTTTCCGTCAACGTGCCCGAAGACGACGCTGCCGCCGAGTGGGCAGCCCTCGAAGCCGCTCTGTGATACAGTAGAAAACCATGTGGGTACTTGCGCTTGTAATTAATTTGACGCTCTTCACTGCGGCAACTCTACTGAAACGACAATACGCGCAGTCGCACACTGTACCGGCAAGTGTTTCTATGGCTGTTTCCTACACCATAGGCTTCATGCCCATAAGTCTCTTCGTAGGGCTATTGCTAGCACACGATGTCTCGTGGTCTTGGTTGACATGGTGGCTTTTGCTCGGAGCAACCCTGTTTTTGGCGCTGTTTATTTGGCTATCCTTTCTTGCGATGCGCTACATACCAGCGGCGCTCAATCAAACTTTATCGCAAGCTCGCATCGTAATCGTTATCATACTCGGTAGTTTGTTTCTGCAAGAAAGCCTCACGGCGGCGCAGTTCATCGGCGCAGCACTCATCCTTGCCGGCGGCATAGTTGCCATATGGGCGCCAGCAAAAGCACACCGCGCCGGTCTTGGGCGCCATAAGCACCTCATGAAAGGGATTATTCTCTCCGTCGTGTCGGCACTGTTCCTTGGCATCGGAGCCGTACTCGAAAAAGCCGTCCTTCGCCACATGGACATCGGTGCGTTTTTCATATACGGATTCGGCCTCCAGACATTCTGGCTCATAGTGTTTGCACTGAAAGACACGAACGGCAAGATACCGGCCGGACTTTCGAAAACGATTGTCCGGCAATCCACGATCATCGGCGTACTCACCGCAGTTTTCGGTATAAGCTACTTTGTCGCTCTCCAGGGCGCGGACAATATTTCACTCGTCCAGTCGCTTACTGCACTGACGTTACCCATGACAGCCGTAGCTGCCCACTACTTCCTCAAAGAACGCGATGACGCCAAATTGCTCTGGACAGCTATCATCATGAGCGCCACCGGTGTTGTCATCACTGCTTTGTAAATACTACACTCGCCATTCGCCATTCGCCATTCTATAATGAGATGCAATGGGGAAGGCGTTATACCGAAAATACCGGTCACGGGCATTGAGCGAGGTGGTGGGGCAAGATCACATCACGACCACGCTCAGCAATGCTCTAGCGGCAGGAAAAATTGCTCACGCCTATCTACTGACTGGACCGCGCGGGGTCGGCAAAACTTCTATCGCTCGTATTTTAGCGCATGAAATTAACGGCCTACCATACAGCGAAGAACCACATTTTGACATCATAGAAATAGACGCCGCCAGTAACAACGGCGTGGAAGATGTGCGCGACTTGCGCGACAAAATCATGAGCGCTCCCAGCAGTGCAAAATACAAGGTTTTCATCATCGACGAAGTGCACATGCTAAGTAAAGCAGCGTTCAATGCACTACTCAAAACTCTCGAAGAACCACCTGCACACGTTGTGTTCATTCTCGCGACGACCGAAGCGCATAAACTTCCCGAAACTATCATTAGCCGTACTCAACGCTATGGTTTTCGCCCTGCTGTTCCGGAAAAAGTTGAAGAGCTGCTTCGCACCATCGCAGCTAAAGAAAAAATCACGCTCGACGACGACGCTCTCGCGCTTATCGCCAAACACGGTGACGGCAGTTTCCGCGATAGCGTCAGTCTGCTCGACCAGGCCAGCAGCATGAGCGAGCATGTCACGCTCGACCAAGTTGCTCAGCTGCTCGGCCACGCGCCGCACGAACACATCGCAGCGCTTCGCGACAGTATAGACGCCTATGACGGCACAAAAAGCCTTGCCGCAGTGCAAGCCATGCTAGACCAAGGATATGAGCCCGCCATGATCGCCGCTCAGCTCAGCGCAGTACTCCGCGAAGAAATCACAACTCAGCAAAACAGCCATAAAACACGGCGCAACCTTGATCTTCTCCGCCAGCTGCTCGATATCGCACCCGCTCACAACCCTCGAGCACTCTTAGAAATTACCGTCGTACGGGCAGCGACATCGCTTCAGCCTGACTTCACCGAACCAACATCGCACAACGCAGCTGCCGCAAAAGACACGACCCAAGCCGCCGCACCCGCCCAAGAACCAACCGACTCGACGAAACCGTCGCCAAAACAAAAAACCCAAGAAACAACCCCGCAGCCCGCCCCAAAAACCCGTCCGCCGCAGGCAAAATCTTCACCAGGAGAAACCCCCGTTACGCCGCAGCCTGAACCCGCAACAACCAGCACCGCTGCAACTGAATCCTCAGCCGATGATGACGCCAAACAGTTATGGCAAGCTGTCCTCCAAAACCTAAAGCAAAAACACAACACGCTATATAGCGTCGCCCGCATGGCGCGTCCCCGCCTGAACGGCGACAAGCTCTCGCTCGAGCTCAGCTTTGCTTTTCATAAAAAACGCTTAAACGAACCGCAAAACCTTGCTATTTTGACGCAACTGGTTGAGTCTGAGCGAGGAAAACACACACGCATCACCTGTCTGCAAGCCGCCGCACCCGCTCAGCCGCCTGACGAAAAGCCCGATCTTGCAACTATAAGCAATATCTTTGGAAGCGCTGAACTGCTAGAATCATAGAAAAGGGAAAACGAGGTACGCGTTCCGCTATGGCTAGCCCAAACACCACACCGCCAAACAATATCGAGGCTGAAGCAAGCTTGCTTGGCGCTATTTTGATTGACAACGACGCCATCGTCAAAATAGCCGACAGAATAACACCAGAAGACTTTTATGAGCCGAAGCACGCACGCATATACGAAGCGCTGCAAGCACTGTACGAAAAACGCTCTGCCATAGATGTGCTAACCCTGGCAGACCAATTGAAGGGAACTGGTTTCCTCGACATGATTGGCGGAGCAAGCTACTTAACCGAACTCACCAACTTCGTTCCCACGGCAGCCCATGTTGAACAGTATGCCGATATCGTTGCCCAAAAAGCCTTGCGCCGGCGGCTCATAACAGCCAGTGCCGACATGGCACAGCTTGGCCAAGACGAATCAAAACAGTTCCAAGAACTCATCGAGGAAGCCGAAAGCCGGCTCTTTGCCGTCAGCCAGCAACACGTGAGGAAAAGTCTTGTCAGCCTTGAGTCAGTCTTAGCAGACAGTTTCGAACGGCTCGACGACCTGCATAAAGACAAAAATAAACTGCGCGGTATACCGAGCGGCTACCGCGACCTCGACAGCATCTTAGCTGGATTTCAACGCTCTGATCTTTTCATTTTGGCAGCGCGGCCATCTATGGGAAAAACCGCTTTTGTTCTCAACCTCGCACACAAAGTTGCCACGCTCGCCAAAGAGTCCGTGCTCATTTTCTCGCTCGAAATGAGCAAAGAACAGCTCGTTGACCGTTTGCTAGCCATGGAGTCAGGCGTTGATGCTTGGGCGCTACGCACCGGCAGGCTAACCGACAACGACTTCGAACAACTTGGCGAAGCTATGGGCACGCTCAGCGAAGCAAAAGTATTTATAGATGACACTCCGGGCATTACCGTAAGCGATCTGCGCACTAAAGCGCGCCGCGAAGCGCACTCGCAAGAGCTAGGGTTGATCATCGTCGACTACTTGCAGCTCATGAGCGGAGGCGGCAAATACAGCAGCGATGGCAATCGCGTGCAGGAAATATCCGAAATATCGCGCGGACTCAAAGGTATTGCGCGCGAACTCAACGTACCCGTCATCGCCCTAAGTCAGCTGAGCCGCTCGGTGGAAAGCCGCAGCCCCAAAATTCCACAGCTAGCCGATCTTCGAGAGTCTGGCTCCATCGAACAGGACGCCGATATTGTTGCGTTCCTCTACCGCGAGGACTACTACGAACCCGAAACTGAGCGCAAAAACATCTTAGACGTGCTCATCAAAAAACACCGAAACGGCCCCACTGGCGCAATCGAACTCTACTTCGATCGCGATAAACAACGCATCCGCTCCCTCGACACCAGCCATACCACTCCGTTCAGCGACGACTAGCCGCACTTGCAGCATTGGCTTTCGCCCGACCCAGCTGTATACTACATACAACTGCCTATGGAAAAAACGTTAGATTTTCTTAGCACGCAATGGCGCCTGATCGTCATAGGTCTCGGTATTTCGCTCATAGCGTATGTACTCCTGTTTCGAGGTATCACAACGCTTACCGGCAACTACGCAAACCTAGAGCTGCAGACACAACAGCAGTCGCACAGCCTCCGTACGATCTACGAAAACCCAGTAAACGCCCCCTACAAAACGCTCGTCTGGCTTGGTATGAAAATGGGTCATCACAGCATTGCTGTCACCCGCGTAGCCGCAGCCAGCTTCGCTGTCATTGCGGCCGTTTTGTTTTACTGGATAGCAACCCATTGGTACTCAAAACGAATCGCCTTTTTGAGCAGCGTCTTGTTTGCCAGTTCGTCTGGTTTTTTGCACATTGGCCGCCTGGGTAGCGCCCACATTCTGCAAATGGCTACACTTGTTTTAATTTCATGCGTCTTTCTCTTTCAACGCACCAAGCACGAACACGCCATGACGTACGCCATCACCGCCATTATCGCACTGTGCTTGTATGTACCCAGCATGATTTGGTTTGCCCTGATCGGCCTAATTATCATGGGAAAAAGTATCATACGTCTTTTCGGCAAACTTGGCCCAATGCACACAGTCGCCGTGATAGCGCTCGGGGCACTTCTGGTCGCACCGCTTGCCCTTGGCGCTCTGCGCGACGCTTCGATAGCCCGAGACATCGCCAGCCTGCCGGCAACACTACCCAGCTGGCAACAGCTTGGAGAAAACCTACTTCATCTCGGTTCGTCCATCATGTACAAAGGCTATTGGCCGACAGAATACTGGCTGTACGGCGCCCCGCTTCTGAACATCAGCGAAAGTATTCTCTTCATCGCTGGTCTTATCATGCTCGTAAAACGACCGATTCTGCGCGGCAATTATTTTCTGATTGGCACGCTATTCGTCGCGACCGCCCTGATTGCGCTCGGCAGCAGCGCAACTATGGCACTCATCATTCCCCTCGTTTACCTGACCATTGCCGGCGGATTGTTCTACCTGCTCGACCAGTGGCTCACTGTTTTTCCCAAAAACCCAGTCGCAAAGTACACTGGCATACTCCTACTGCTGACGTTGAGTGCTTTCTCTGTTTCATACCATATACGCGCCTACTACACCGCGTGGCCCAACGCGCCGGAAACAAAAACGGTCTACACCGTGAAACAGCCATCGTAATCTGATACAATATACAGTACAAAAGAGGAGGATACATGAGTCGATTTGATCAAGCAAAAATGCTTATGCAGGTGAAAAAGGTCCAAAAAGAGCTGCAAAAACTCATCATAACTGTTGAGCAAGGCGACGGCGCCGTGAAAGTTGAAATCACTGGCGAACAAAAAATTAAACGTATAAAAATCGACCCAGATGCCATCGACCTGGACGACATAGCACAGCTAGAGAGCTGGGTAGAGGACGCTGTCAAAGACGCAATAAGCGAAAGCCAAAAAGTGGCCGCCGAAAAAATGCAACCGTTCATGGGTATGCTCGGCAACTTAGGGCTGTAGCCAAAGGTCAACGCACTCGTCAAAATTACCCATACAGTCGACGAGAACTTCACATGCACACCGCTCCGTTTCATCACTTTACCTTCAGCGTAACCCACGGCTGCTTGCGCCCGCTTCTTTGCGGGGAGTTTTGCGTATGAATATTCTGCCAGCAGCGCTCGAAAACCTGATTGAAGCCCTCGGCAATTTGCCGGGCGTAGGCTCGCGCACAGCAGAACGCTACGCATACTATCTTGTACGCCGCGACCCAGGTAAATCGCAGCAAATTGCCAACGCACTTTCCCAACTCCACAAAGGAGTTGCCTATTGCCCCAAAACGTTCGCTCTCATAGACGCCAACGAAAAAATATCGCCGCTTTACGCCAACCCAAAACGTGATAAAACACTTGTCGCAGTCGTGGCGGAGCCGCTCGACATTGTCGCACTGGAAAAAACTGGCGCATTCCGCGGCACTTATCATGTCTTGGGCGGACTTGTTTCACCCATAGATGGCATAACACCAGACCAGCTCCATGTCGCCGAGCTCATGCAACGCATAGATGATGATAGCGTCGAGGAAATTATACTGGCAACAAATGCAAGCGTCGAAGGCGAATCGACAGCTCTTTACGTGCAACAGATGATAGGCAAACGCCCCGTCAAAATCACTCGGCTCGCACGCGGCCTGCCCATTGGTGTCGATCTCGAATACGCCGACCAAATCACCCTCAGTCGCGCTCTCGAAGGACGCCAAAGTCTATGACGCGCGCATACTCAGGCGTATCAACTAAGCGATCTTCCTGAGTATGTGCCGACGCACCGGCACATACAGTACGCACAACGCACTCAGCACAACCGACACCAGAGACACCATATGCGCGGTCGGCCACAGTACCAGCAGTACAGCAACCACCCCAAAAATAAGCCGGCTAAACAACCCAAGAAGAGATAACGTTGTCGCGCGTAGCGCCGAAGACAAGCGGTGCTGAATATTTTCCTCAAAAACTATGTACGTTGCATGCGCGCCAGCAAACACCAACCCAAGCAGCCCAAGCACCAACCACGCCTGATTCGCAAAAATGAGCGCAGCCGCACTTGGCAACAAGACAAAAAGACCCACCGCCAACACCATGCGGCCATTTCCAGAGCGATGCGAAAACTCAGCGCCCGCTATGTTGCCGACAAATATCAGCCCCAACATCACCCCGAACCATTCCGCTGGCACATCCCGAAGTATCGCAAACAGCTGATAGTATTCATACCAAATAAACCGCGCTGCCGTGATACAGGCGAGTAGAAAACCCAAAAGCATCATCCAACGAGTTTGCAATAGTTCGTTCAAAGCGCTACGCACATGACCGCGCCAGCTCGCTGTCTGCCGTACCATTGCTGGCTCTGGCATGCGCCAAAGCAAATACAGCGCAAGCGAAGCCGACAGAAACGTCAAACTATAGGTAAAAAGATAGCCCCCAAAGTTGGCCAGCGAAACTGCTAAAAGTGAAGACACCAAGAGGGCGGAGAGCTGCATAGTGTTCAACCGCGACATCGCTTGGCGATAGACGGCATGGCGGTCGTGTGATTTCAGCAAGTCAAACACATAGGCGCTCAACGTCCCCGACTGGAGCGAAAAGTACAGCGCCCATAAAACATTCATGACAATAAAAGAGAAGTAGTTTTGCCACAGCAAAATAACACCAACACAAAGGAGCATCGTTCCCGATGAAGCTATGAGTGTTTTCCGCCGGCTCCAACGGTCTGCCAATATGCTGGTCGGGACTTCAAAAACAACTTGGCCGGCTTGCGCCAAAATACCAAGAAATATGATTTGTTGCGGCGTAATACCGACGTGTGTCCAAAATAACTTTTCGATAGCGTAGAAAAAAATCAGCGACTCTACAAAAGCCCATATATACAGCGGCCTGAGAATTTTTCGATCTGTTGCAGTCATACGTTTTCAGCGCACCTTATGCGTATTATACAAAGAAACTTGAACACACAAAGCAGGGCAGGACAGGGCACCGTCGCAACACGTAGCCAACCGCTCTGCGGACAATTCTCTTGCGCCCTTACGTAGTAAGCATAGCATGGCTAACACCACTCGAGCACTGCCCAAGCACGCACAGACTGTTTTTCGGAGCAGCGACTGTGTACAATAGAGCGCATGGAAGAAGAAATCCGCAACACCGTGCAAGCAGCACAACAAGTTGTGGTTATCCAAGCAGACAACCCAGACGCCGACAGTCTCGGGAGCGCGCTCGCTCTCGAACACATTCTCGGCGACCTCGGCAAAAACGTCACGCTATATTGCGGCGTGCACATTCCAGACTATTTGCACTACATGAGCGGATGGGATCGCGTTGTCGACGACCTGCCGCAGCAATTCGACCTGAGTATTATTGTCGACGTAAGCACCTACACGCTGCTAGACAAACTCGAGAAATCTAACCAACTAGGTTCGCTCAAAAATAAACCTTGCATTGTCCTCGACCACCACGCTACCGTCGAGAAAAAGATTGATTTTACAAATCTGCAAATTGTAGACGAAACCGTTGCCTCTACCGGAGAACTCATTTTTCGTTTGAGTTCTTTCGGCTGGGCAGTGTCAGCGGCAGCCGCCGAGCAGCTCATGTGCTCCATCCTGGGTGACACGCAAGGCCTCACAAACGACCTCACCCAAGCCGAAACATACCGCGTCATGGCAGAACTCACCGAACTCGGCGCAAACCGTCCAGCGCTCGAGGAAGCTCGCCGCGCCTATAGCAAAATGCCAGAAAAAATCTATGCCTACAAGGGCGATCTTATCAAAAAGACCGAGTTTCACGCCGGCGGAAAACTTGCGCTCGTTCGTATCCCGCAAGCGGAAATCAACGAATACAGCCCGCTCTACAATCCTGCGCCGCTCATTCAGTTCGACATGCTACAGGTGCAAGGCGTCGCAGCCGCAATCGTCATCAAAACGTACGATGATGGCCGCGTCACGGCCGCAATACGCGCCAACAACGGTTTTCCCGTTGCCGCCAAGCTTGCCGAACAGCTCGGAGGCGGCGGCCACGACTACGCTGCCGGTTTTAAAATCACCGACGGTCGCAGCTACGATGACGTTAAAACCGAATGCATTCGCCTCGCAACCAACCTGCTCGACACAGCCCACGGAGACATCGCATGAAACTGTACAACACCCTGACGCGCTCGGTAGACACGCTAACGCCCCTGCGGGCAGACAACGTCAAACTATACACCTGCGGGTTGACGGTATATAACCAACCCCACATAGGCAACTGGCTACCGTACATTTACTGGGACATTCTCGTACGAGCGCTGCGAGCGGAAGGCAACAGCGTGGAACACACGCAAAACATTACCGACGTTGGCCACATGACGAGCGATGACGATACCGGCGAAGACAAAATGGAAAAAGGCGCAAAACGCGAAGGCATCACCGCATGGGACATCGCCGCAAAATACATCGACATCGCAACGCGCGAAGCCGCCCAGCTCGGCCTGTTGCAGCCGACACACCTCGTCCGCGCCACCGACACAATTCCTCAGCAAATTGCCTTCGCCGAGGGCCTCGACAAAAAAGGCTACCTATATGAAATATCTGGCGATGGCATGTACTTCGACACGAGCAAACTCGTAAACTATGGCGCACTCGCCAAGCTCGACGTTGCCGGGCTAGCGGCTGGTGCACGCGTCAGCGTCGCCGGCAAAAAAAACATCACCGACTTTGCTGTCTGGAAATTCAGTCCCAAAGGCACAAAACGCGATATGGAATGGTGGGCTCCATGGAACAACGGTACTGATGAGAGCGGCGAAACACACCCAGTCGGCACACCGCGAACCTCGCACTCAAACACGCCGCAAGACGGCGAGCAACGAGCCAAGCCATACAATACGTATGGGTATGGCGAGGGAGTAGCGGAGTCATCAGCGCAACAACACGCCGAGAGCGCCGGCGGACTGACCAGTTCCGCTGAGCAGCAGAACGGTGCGGTAAGCGGCTCGTGGGGGTTTCCGGGCTGGCATTTGGAATGCTCGGTCATTGCCCGAGAAACGCTCGGCGACACAATCGACATTCACGCTGGCGGCATCGACCACATTCCCGTGCACCACACCAACGAAATCGCCCAAACCGAAGCTATCACCGGCAAGACGTTCAGCCAGTTCTGGATACACTGCAACCACCTCAAAGTTGAGGGCGGCAAAATGGCTAAAAGCAAGGGCAATGTTTACACGCTCGCCGACATCACCGCAAAAGGCTACCCCGTGGCAGCATTCAAGCTCTTTGCACTCGGCAAACACTATCGAACAGAGGGGAACTTCACCTGGGAAAATCTTGAAGCAGCCGCGAATCGTCTGCGCAACTGGCAGGAGGCGGCAGATTTACGCCACCAAATTACCCACCAAAGCAACGAGGCAAACGATGCACCGGCGTTCCGCGCCAAGCTCATCGCCTTGCTCGCAAACGACCTCGACACAGTCGCCGCGCTACAGTTTATCGACAAAACACTTGAAACTGTCCGCGAGAAACATGCGTCAGATGAGCCGCTTGAAGCCATTCTCGAAATAATCGCCGCCATACTAGGCATAGATCTTCGTAAAGCTGCCATTCCGCAAACGGTGCAGGCGATCATCGAAGACCGCAACCAAGCACGGGCAGCCAAAGACTGGGCTCGTTCAGACGAACTACGCGACACACTCGCAGAGCAGGGTATTGGGCTGCGCGACACTCCAAACGGCGCCATCTGGTACCGACTATAGCTTCATTGCTCTACCACCGACACTGCTGAGGTTCACGCATCTAAGATGACAGCTGAACTAGATGTCTCCGCCAGGTGTTTTGGCATCTTTGACTGTGGCAGAGGACAAAATGTTTCGACCCTCAAGATAGTCAAGTATAAGAATCCGCATACAGCCCGCCACTGGTATCGCTACCAGCGCACCGAGCAAGCCGCCAAAGCTTGCCCCCAACAGCACCGCAATAAACACGAGGAGCGGCGACATGTTTGTCGAGTTTGCCTGCACCTTCGGTTGTACCACGTAGTTTTCGATTTGCTGATACAGAATGTAATATGCGAGCACGATGATGGCTGCCGCAGGAGACGTAAAAAGCGCCACCAGGGTCGTAATGGTCGCACCTATGGTGTGTCCGACCATAGGAATTAGCCCGCAAATAAACACCACCACCATAAGTGCGAGCGGATAAGCCACATGCATCGCAAACAGCATAGGCACAATCAAAATCGCGGCGGCAGCAGCCAAAATAACTTGGCCGTTTACATAACCCTGAACAACTTTATTCATATCGCGCGCAATCCGGCGCACTCTATCGCGGCGGCTTGACGGCACCATACCCTCAACCAGCTTAACCCATTTCGGCCCCTCCACGAGCATCATTACCGTCAGAACGAGCACAGCTAGCATCGCAAATATACTACTGCCGATTTTTGAAAGCGCCGACACCGCCGAACCGCTCACATTATCGAGGCGGCTGGACAGTTCCGATGACAGCTTTTCCACCTGTGAATCGAGATTGTACCGCTCAACAAACCCGCCGAGCGCACCCTCGCCATTGCGAGTATCGTCAATCAGTTGCGGCAGCTCGCTCAGAAAACCCGAGGTTTGCTTGGCAATAGGCGGCACAACCGCCGCCAAAAAACCAGCTAAAATGATGAAAATGAGTCCGACCGAAATACCCGTAGCCAAACTGCGCCGGTTTTTCTTTTTCGCCGGCAAACGGTTCGCCAGCCACTGCACCGGATTATTCAGCGCAAGACTGAGGAAGAACGCTATACCAATAAGGCTCAGTGTGTGCAAACTCTCTCTCACCGCCAAAAAAAGCAACACGGTGAGAGCTGTCAGCCCAATGACGCGCATAATAGTGTGCGTCGAAATCGTAACTTCAAAATCTGCGTTTTCTTTTGGAAATAATCTTGCCATAACCCAATTATGTCACGACTGCCTTCGTTTTTGCAAAGCATGAGCGTATATTTCTTCTATTTTGGGGCCGATGACATCTATATCAAACTGCGCCGCGTGGGTGCGCTGTATGGTTGCCATCGTTGCTCGGCCGCTATCGTCATCGAGCCAGCGCGCTAGCGTCTGCGCAAAAACGACCGTATCACGCGGGTTTATCAACTGCTGGCGGCGGGCAACCACCGAAGCATAGCCAGGGTTATCTCCCGCGAGCACAACACCGCGGCTTGCCGCCATACCTTCGAGCAAACTTATACCAAAGCTTTCACCGGAAACACTCGGGAACACGACGATGTCGCCCGAATTGAGCAGAGCAGGTTTTTGTGTTTCCGCGACAAAACCTGGAAATGACACGACCGTATCGAGACCCTGCGCCGCAACAAAGCGCTTGAGCTCCGACAGTCCTGGTCCCTTGCCAGCGATAGTGACGTGAAACGCAGTTTGACTGAGCGACTGTTCACGAAGATATGCGACTGCGCGCAGCAACTCCAAAGCGCCTTTTCGCGCCACCAGCCGCCCAAGAAAGACAATATGCTTTTTTGTGTGCTGCGCTCTTTTGCCGCGTCGAGACACAGAAAACACATCATACCGAAACGGGTTCGCAACGACGGTACTAGCAAAACCATAGTGTTCTCTCGCAAAGACCTGAGCTGGAACAGAGGTAGCCATCATGGCATCGAACCGTCTTGCCGTCTTAGCACTCATTTTCGCCAGCACATCACTGCCGAAACGCGCCAACCAGCCATACGGCAAAATATGAAATGTGCCGACCACCGCAAGCTCTGGCGGAGCAGCACGAACCAACCGCCCTGCCAGAAATGGACTGTACGGCGTTTGGACATGAAGTACATCGAGTTGCAACGCAGCAAGCAAGTCTCGCAGTTTGCGGCGATTCACCGGCAGCGGCATAGAAAGCCGGTTGCCATTGAAACGCACGCCGACATTTTTACTCGCAACATGCATATTCGGGATGTCGCTGCGGCAGCTTTCGCCCACAATATAATGCACCTCGTGACCGCGCTGACGTATCCACTCACCGACGCATACAACGTACTGCTGAATACCATTGGTTGTGTCGAGCGTGTCGTCAAGCACTATACCAATCGTCACGTTTTCTCCTTGGGTTTTCGCTCGAGCGCTGAATAGCGCGCTCATAAGCTTCGAGATACTGCGCGGCAACTTTTCGGTATTCAAATTGTTTGACGTGTTTCTTCGCCCACTTTTTCCATAGTTCGCGTATACCCGTATCCGTCAGTAACAGTTCCAGCCGGTGCGCAAATTCTTCGGTGTCGCGCGGATCTACCAAAGAAAGCTGCCCAAGCTCGGTCATAACACTGCCATAACCTGGGTTATTCCCCGCGACCGTCACTAAACCGCTTGCCATTGCTTCGAGCAGAACAATACCGAAGCTTTCACCGTATATCGCCGGCGAACAAAAAAGGTCAGCACTATGAAGTAATTGCCGCTTGGCATGGTCGTCGATATACCCCAAAAACTCCACGTTTTTGAGTTCAAGCTCTTCGCTGTAGGCTTCTATTTTTTCTTTATCAACGCCGTCTCCAGCAATCACAAGGCGCACGTCTGACAGACGCTCTTCGAGCAAGCGATACGCTTGTAGCAAATACTTGACGCCTTTTCGCTTTTCGATACGGCCAATGTACAAAATAGTCCGCTTTTTCGACGGCTCAGGCATGTCGGTCGGGCGGCGGAAATGAGCAGTATGAATACCGTTCGGAATGATTTCGATAGGTTCGTCGGTAAGACTACGCACATACTCTGCGGCAGCCTCCGACACCGCTGTAAAGGAGTCTATGTAACGTATGAGCGGCTTTGTGTAAGGCGTAACAACGCGCATGAGTGCCTTACTGGCAATGGTTTCAGGCAACTTTGCATGCACGGTTGCAACATTGGTTGAGCGACTACGACTCAATATTTGGCGGCTGAGTACCGGCACCCACGGCTCGTGAAAATGAAGGACGTCGAACTGCTCGTATTCGAGCATGTTGTCTATTTCATCAGTGAGGACGCTCGCACTCACCTGCGTCGTGGTAGCCAAGGGCGACTTAAAGTCCGCTGCCGAACCCAAAAAGATAACGCGATGCTTGCGGTTTTCGTACGGCTCTTTTGGCTGAGGCGTAATGATAACTGCCTCGTGCCCAAGCCGAGTGTACTCAAGCTGAAGCGCTCGAACCACTTCCTGCACGCCTCCACCCCTGTTGATGTTGTATGGACAGATAAGCCCGATTTTCATAACTGTACACTAGTATACCACCACATGGCATATTACCCGCTCAGCGCTCCGCCGCCCGCATTTATCTCAGGAGTTGCGTAGCCGAAACGCATCTCAAACCTCAGCACATTCTGGGCGAAACGTACTGCATTTTATACAAGAGAATATCCTTGATTGAGCTCTCAGCGCTAAGAAGCTGTTTTCTTTGCTTGCCGAAGAACTTTGCGGAGTTCTTTTGGTATAAAAGCCGCAGCCTCGCGCTTGGTCGCAACCACGCTGGGCGAGTGTGTTTTCGACGAAAGCGGAGCAGGGTAGAAATCTTGAAACACGACACGCATTTGCTGTTCGATAACATCATTGTCGAAGTAATTATCGTGCGGCGTAAACACATGCCACACCGGTAAGCTGACTTTGTCGCTGCAATTGTTGACCGTGAGTAGCTCTACCGTCGTCTGCATATATGTGCGAACATCGTTATTCTGCCAAAGTTCTATCTCCATATCCATCATGGCATTGAACGCAGCGCTGTCACCGTTCGCAAGTTTAAACTTATGTTTGGCATTGTTTGTGCGAGCATATATAGCGCGCAAAACGCGGCGGTTAAGCGCAATGTGCCGAAACAGAAACGAAAAGGGCGGTATAGCCATCGCTCCTGCGCCGTAGCGGTAAAACCTATACCGAGCAGGTGAAAATTTGAAATTATCTTGATGCATAAAGCCCATGGCGCTGACAAGCATATCGACCTTGCCAGCCAATTCTGGGTAACGCTGTAGCATACGAGTGGCGACGAGAAAACCAAAGGATATCCCGACAATGCTTACTTTTTTACGCCTATATCGCAGTTTGATAAAAGCCGCCATATAGTCAGCGTACGTGTCGAGCGTTGCCTTTTTGCCAATACGATAAAAACTATCCATGCCACCAAAACCAGGCAAGTCAGGCATAGTCACCGCTCCGAAATCATTAAAGTTTTGAGCAAGCCCCCACCATCGCTCCAGCGACGAATGATGGCCATATATAACAAGAATCTCGCGCGTTTGCTTTTTCTTGGCAGGCAAATACAGCATGCGTCCGCACAGTCCATTTATATGGAGCGGCTCTATGTAGTCAGCCGCAAGTAGTTCTTTTTTCACCGCTTTTTCCAATTATTGCTTGCTTTGCCTGTTATCATACCGTTCAGCGCAGTCTTTCACAAGTGTTTTTGCATATTGCGGCTGATATACTAGACCTATGATGACCCGGAAAAAACTCATTCTGGCATGTCTCGCCGCCACAATCGCCGCCGCATCGCTACTAGTCTATACCATGCTGCGTAGCACAACGCCAGATCCGCGCCCAACACAGCCGAAACCGCCAAAGCCAGCACCGTCAGCCCCGCGTCCGACACCGCCGCCAACGCTCGCCAAAAACCGCACACCCACCTTTGACAAGCAACGCTTTTCGCTCGACGATCCGCAAAGTCTTTGGGTTGTCGTCAATAAGCGGCGTCCGCTGCAACCCGCTACCTACACGCCAGCCGACCTCACGACACCAAATGTACCGCTCCGCGCGCCAGGACGCGCTTCTATGCAGCTTCGGCGCGATGCGGCCGCCGCACTAGAAGCGATGTTTGCAGCAGCAAAACAAGCCGGTGCGCCCATGATGGTTTCCAGCGGCTACCGTTCGTACACCGTTCAAACGTCTTTATACAAAGGCTACACAGCGCGGTACGGGCAAGCGGCAGCCGACTCGTTTAGCGCACGCCCCGGGCATAGCGAACACCAGACTGGGCTAGCAGTCGATGTCGCACCCACAAACTGGCAATGCGTCGTCGAAGCCTGTTTCGCCGAACTCCCAGCAGGGCAGTGGGTCGCAGCGCACGCATGGGAATTTGGCTTTATTGTTCGTTATCCCGCCGACAAAACAGCGATAACCGGCTACACGTACGAACCCTGGCACCTGCGCTACACGGGCAAAGAACTCGCCAAAGAAATGCACACAAAAGGCGTAACAACGCTTGAAGCCTTTTTCGAACTCCCACCCGCACCAGACTACCGCAGCTAAGCAATATTTAGTATAATACCCTCGCCGTCGACACAATGTTCTCCGAAACACACCCGTCAACGAAGCAGCCAATGGGGCGTCGCCAAGTGGTAAGGCACCAGGTTTTGGTCCTGGCATTCGGGGGTTCGAATCCCTCCGCCCCAGCCACAGAAAATACCGCAGACGTGGGTCTGCGGTATTTTCTGTGGCTACAGTCTACGAAAAATCTCGAACCTATTTCCAGTGCAATGCTGGCTGAGCCGTGCAGGCTCAGCCCCAACGCCTGCGCGGGCAAGCCCGCGCTCGCCCCACCAGAAAACCCTTTGTCTTATTTTTTGAGATCCCCCCGCCGAGTTTCTTTTTAGCCTAAAAAGGGTGTTTCTGGTGGTGGCGTGTCGACTCGACTGCTGGCTCATGCTAACTTGCTCATGCTTGGTACAGATATAGAATCTAGTTATACTAGGGAAAAGATTGGAGATCATTATGTCGATTGAGACTATAAGAAGGTATGAAACACCGCCTCATGCGTTTAATCCGCTAGAAGGACACCCCGATCCTGAGCGACTAACGCTTGAGAGTCTGCGCCAAGGCACGTTACTTGCCGGACGGGAAAAACCACTAACATGGGAGCTTGACGAAATTACTTCTGAAGGCGCGTTGCACCGATATCGCGCCCAAGCGGAAATTGAAGCTCTGATTAGCTTGGCAGAACGCGGGCCTGTAGATATATCGGTAGACGAAGAACAAAAAGCTACACTACGCTCTCTTTATGGTCCTGAAACGTTTGATCCCGAAGTCGTGATTCGCTTGGACCATCTCGGGTACAAAGGTCGTCCGCCACTTGAACATGATGTCAAAGCAGTGGAAGTCTACCTCGGCGAGCTACTTGATGATATCGGTTTAGGATATCTCAAAGAATGGGTGCACTTTGGCATGACTTCGGAGGACACCAACAATCTCGCCTACAATTACATGCTTCGCGATGCCGCCAACCAAGTTGTCGTGCCAGCAGTCGCACGCGTTGCCGATAGACTGGCGCATCTTTCGGCTTTATACGCCGACACACCCACGCTTGGCACCACTCACGCGCAAAAAGCTTCGCCAACAACTGTCGGTAAACAGTTCGGTTATTTGCTTTCAAATCTCACACAGGTTGTTGAAGAATTAGATGGAGCCAGGCTATCTGGTAAATTTAGCGGCGCGGTGGGCAATCATAACCCGATGTCGGTATTATTTCCGGATTTTGACTATGACGCTTACGCGCGAGACTTTGTGGAATCACAAGGTTTTACCTATTCTTCGATTGAAAACCAGCGTAATAATCATATAGCAGTAACAAGCTTTTTAGACACAGTTCAGCGGCTTGCAGTCGTGGGCAAAGATGCAACCGACAATGTATGGCTGCAAATCCTAAATGGCACGCTCAAACAAAAACTGGTTGACGGCGAAAAAGGCTCGTCAACCATGTCTCATAAGATTAACCCGTGGCGACTTGAGAACGCTGAATCATTGTTTGAGCAAGCGATTGCTTTATTAGGCCGCGCAAGCGAAGGTCTGGTCGCGAGCCGCCATGAACGCGATTTGTCAGATCATGATTGGCAGAGAGCTTACGGTGACATACTTGGTCGACTTGTCGCTGGCTACAACTACTTTGCTATCCAACTAGATCGTTTAGCGGTTAATGAAACCCAAACCGGTAAAACGCTAGCTGAGTCAGCCGAAGTCTTGAGTGAACTTATCCAAACAGCTGGCCGAGTTTCAGGTGATCCGGCGGCGTATGACACAGTTGTTGCGCTGACGCAAGGTAAAAAGCTTGACTCATCAGGTATTCGCGAGGTCGTCGAAACAGCTTTGCCTGCCGGAGAACTACGTGACAGAGTTTTTGCGGTTATGCCTGAAACATACACCGGTGTTGCAGGAGACAAAGCTCGCGAATCGGTTTTAGGCTGGCACGCCACGAAGGGAGTTGTTTCAAGAGGAGTGCTCGATGAATCAACCAGTGTTGACGCAGTTGGTTTTGACCTAGACGGTACGCTTCAGTTCGGTGACAAAGATGAATTATCAGCGCGCCTAGCAGCAATTACAGAAGGACTACGACTCGATTTAACTGACGAGGACTTTGCCAAGGTTTGCGCGCTCAGTCGTTTTCCTGCCATGAAAGACTTGATGGTGAAGCTCCACAATGAAAAAGGCGGCAAACCTATAGATGCAGCTATGGTTCAGGCTATGAACGACTCAGTTACGGGCAAATTTGATAACCGTTTTTATACCGCGCCCCACGCCATCGAAACGCTGCGCAAGCTACGCGAAAGCGGAAAAGGTCTCTATATCGCCACGCAACGCGGTACAAACTCTTTGCCGCGCGTCATGCGACAACACGGGTTTGATAAGCTAGTCGATGTAGTCGTAGGCGGTTACGATATCAAACGACCAAAACCACATCCCGAATCGCTATTGATTGGGCTAGGACGACTGGGCGTTAATGCAAATAGATCACTTTTTGTTGGCGATACGCTACACGAAGATGTCGTAGCGGGAAATGCATCGGGTGCTCGTACGGTGTATGTTGGAGAAAATGCACCGACCGCACTTGATCCGCAACCCACGTATCATTGGCCAGATTTGGAGCAACTCGCTCGCTACTACGGCAGAGGAAAGCGTGGCTGAAAAAATACCAATTTCCGGCGGGCCACATACTGGCAAGACAACGCTACTTGAAGCATTAAAGGTCCGCTTTCCAAATGCTTACTTTGTCCCCGAGCCTGCCACCAATGTTATCACCAGAGAGCTTGCGACTGAGCAAGCGAACCTTGGTTATGTACCGCGCGTACCCTGGACAGACTACCGCGAGTTTGGCCCGCTTGTAGCCGATGAATCAGAGCTGCTTGAAGCAGAAATACCGTCAGCGGCTGGAGTCGCTTTTCAGGATAGAAGCCTCATCGACACAGTTGCATATAGTCGTCTCAATCGTTTTGACGAGTTCGTGCCAGAAGTTTGGCGGCGGATTGCCTTGGCTCACTATAGTTTTGCTCTGATTTGCCAGCCAGTCGGAACCTATACCGCTACTACGGTTCGTCGTGAAACGGAAGATGAGGCTCTACGAACACATCTAGCGATCGAGTGCGCTTACCAAGAGTCGGGGATTGAAGTTATTGATCTTCCTGAGGTCGATATTGATACGCGTCTTGAAATTGTCGCAAAAGCTCTGGAAAATCGTGGGCTAAATATGATCGTTTAGCATTTGGGGTATATGTCGCTTGCGGCACATGGCGGCTTTGCCGCCTGGGCGAAGCATTGCGCTGGAAATAGGTTCGAGATTTTTCGTAGACTGTAGCCATAAAAAAATACCGCAAGCTCTGCGCTTGGGGTATTTTTATATCTCTCTGGCTAGAGATTTGAGCACCCTAAGCTGCTTCACCGGCCCGCAATATAAAGTTCGACCCAGATCGCGAGTATTACTAGCCCAGCAACGCATGATATACGAGTACTCCGCCTCTCTTTCTATATGTTTGTTTGTAACTTTATAGCACTTACTGTATCATTATAAAGTTATGAACTATCGAAAGCAGTTATCGTCTATCCTGAGCGCCGCCGACTGGTCGCAAGAGCAGCTTGCTCGGACCCTCGGTGTTTCGTTCCCGACGCTTAACTCATGGCTCAACGGCCGCTCTCAACCGCGCGCGAAAGCCATTGCTCGCATAAACGCGCTTCACATGGATATAGTCGGCGTTACCGACATCGAGCAGACAAGACTTGCGCGCACCAAGAACAGCGCCCTAAGCCTCCGGCTGACCGCAGAAGACCTATTAAGCGACAAAACGATGCTCGATAAACTGACGCTTCATCTGACGTACCACACCAACACCATCGAGGGTAGCACGATGACGCTTTCTGATGTCGAAGAGGTTATTTTTGAGCATAAAGTACTGACAAACCGAACCGCCATAGAACAAACCGAAGCACGTAATCATCAGGCCGCGTTTTACTGGCTTATAGAACAATTAGCCAATCAGGGAAGCAACTTACGCATTAATGAAGATCTCATTCTCGGGCTTCACCTACGGCTCATGAATGGCATCATTGGCGACGCAGGGAGATATAGGACTCATGCCGTCAGAATTATGGGCGCTAGCGTCCCGCTCGCTAACCACCTAAAAGTACCAGGGCTTGTGACCCAACTTACGTTTGCAATACAGAAATCAGATGCAAACATCATAACATCCCTAGCAAAAGGCCACGCCACCCTTGAAAAAATACATCCATTTAGCGATGGCAACGGCCGAACGGGGCGGCTAGTCATGATCGCGCAGGCACTGAAAGCCGGTTACATGCCGCCGCTAGTCGCCAAAGAACGAAAACAGGCATACTATAACTACCTAAAAGCCGCTCAGTTGCATGAAACATATGATCCGCTAGAGCTATTCATCGCCGAATCTATGGTCTATACCCACAATTTACTAGGTGACACCGCCAGCTATAATCGCTAGATTCTTCGCCAAAAAGCCTGGGTTCTGGGTTGCTACGGTCACTCAGCTGCACGCTTCGCCAAGAAAGCAAGTTTTACATATAGCATGAAAACCACGACAGAAATAACAATCAAGAGATAATTTGCTACAAATATCGAGTAATTATTCACTAGCACGCCAAAAATAAATAGAAGAGGCAGCGCAAATAGCGTCGAAAGCGTACTTACAGCCGAAGCAACGCCAGTTCTGACTCTTGACGGCACGCTATCATGTAGTTTTCCTGTTGCGATAATGTTAAGCGCCGTAAAAATTGCAATAGTAGCAAACTGACCGATAACCACACTACTAAGCTGGGGGATCGAAAGCAAAGCCACCGAGACAATGCCCATAAAACCCAGCAACAACCATTGCGCCGAGGATTGCAGCTTATGAGCCAGAACACCACCTATACCCGGGCCAGACAAAAGTACCGCATTCAAGGGGCCGTACCATATTAAAGGCAACATGAGCGCCATTGGCCACAATTGATCCACCTCCATCAAAAAGACCAGCGGCACCGATGTCGCGACTATACACAGCACTACCCAGAGCGTATTCTCTCGCTTCGATATGTACCGAAACGTAAGCTTGATGTGGTTCAAGAGTTTGGTCTGCTCGTCAAACGTCTTATGTATGACAGGCTCCCTTACCGCAGCGGCTGCAGATAATGCCAGGACGCAACTTGGCACGCTCGCCAGAAATGCAGCGCGCAGCCCGAGCTTTTGCGCTATGAAGGCCCCCAGTAATGACCCAATAACCCACGCAAGACTTGTGAAAAATTTTGACCGGCCGAAATACTGGCTGAACTTCTTCCCCGAACCATCTAGCTCCACAGCAGTGTCGTAGATAATGGAGTCTATCAGCCCAGAGTACATCGCAGCATATACCGCAAAACAGACAACCCCCACTAAATATATTGGGATGGTGTTTGAGGCGCTAAAGATTATGGCAGCAACGGTAAGAAAGGCCATGGAAAGAACCAGTGTGCCTTTTCTGCTCCAACGGTCGGCGAGTACTCCTGCCGGGACTTCGGAGATAAATGTTACGAGAGCCAAGATGATAACGGAAGTTGTAATCGCAGAAGGATCAAACCCGATATGCGACATGAATAGCTTTTCTATCGCATACCAAAATATTAAGCCCTGGAAAAAGCTTACAAAGTATAGTGGGCGAAGTCTTGTATGCATTCTCTTTACTGACACGTTAAAAGCACCTTACTATCCATAAACACGCTATCACAGCTTTATTATAGCGCCAATTCTGCAATTGATCTTTAAGACTAACAGCTGCTACACTCGCCCCTCAGTCAGGACGCTTAGGCTAGAACTCGCTCCTGTATCTCGCCAACAACACCGTCAAATGGCTTTGTCCCATCGACAACCAAATCAGCAAATTCTTTCGGATTATCTCGTTCAATGTAAGCCTCTTCTTCCTCGCGCCACGCTTGCCACATTTGTTTTATTTCCTTGTCAGACTTACCGTCTTGCCCTTTGTCGCGCTCAAAACCGCGCTGCAAGCAAACATCCTTCGGGGTGTCTACAAATATGCCGTAGCTAACGTATGGCCGAAACTCTCTTCGCAGAGAACTTACACCCTCCAGAATCATGATCGGCGTCACTGGCTGATCCACGACCGGCGTAGGGTTGTGCGTATCCCACCACTTAGAGCGCGGGTAGCTCAGTACTTTCTCGTCATTTTTGATTGGCTCAAACACTCGTTCGATAACAAGCGGCCACCAGTTATGCGGATTGTCCCAGCCCGCAAAATCATCTATACGAATGATTTGCGCTTGCAACTTATCAGCCAAAAGATTGGCAAGCGTGGACTTGCCAGAACCACCGTGTCCATCAATGGCAATCAGAAAAATTGGTAGGTTGCTTTTATTGTGTAGCATTGCGTCTTATTCTAGCAAATTTTCATTTACCAGCTGCGCGAAGCGCAGACAAAGTTTCGGCCAATCAACACAACACCGATCTGCTACTATGTAGTAGACTATGTACTATACCGACTATGACTACAACTACGCCGAAACGGCTGTTCCTTGTCGAATATGGTTTTCAGATGAGAGCAAGGTTGTCGAAACGATCATCTATCTTGGGGCAGTTCAAGTAGAGAAAATACCTCGGTGGGTAGCCGAAGCGTGTCCGCCAAAAACCGCGGTCGTGCATGGCGTACCGCATTGGTACGCAAAAGACGACGGCAGCGATACTTCGGCTTTTACGTCTGGATACGTAGAGGCGGCATTTAATCACCTGGCCAAAAACTACGAAATAAAGCACACCGTAAATATCATTGCCGACTCTCAGGCGGTGCCGGGCGTTCTTTGTCTGTTCACGCGGCGCGAGTACGTTTCGTATGTCAAAAAAATAGTGCTGCTTCAGCCGCTTGGCTTGAACGCAGACAGTTTTGGCCGCACAAAGGCCGACAGAATGCGGGTTTTTCAAAAACGGGTTGTTCAGAACACCTCTCGTCAAGTGAAAGAATTATTGCGCGACAGCAAACTGCGGTACAATCACAAACTACTACCAAAATACGTGAATTTTCGAAGTAAAAAAACGCGCGCCCAATACAACGCGGGGTTACAGCATGACTCGATACCCGAGCTGAAAAAACTTATCAAATCAGGCAAAGACGTCGTCATTGTCTGCGGAGAAAAAGACAAAATATTTCCTCCCAGCGAAATACGAGACAATCTCGTTCGCGCGAGCCTCGACGTCGAGATGATCATTGTGCAAGGCATACCGCATTCGCCGTCAGCTACGCGTTTTGGGATAATTTTACTCAAAAGAGCTCTGGACGCGGCGGCGTCATAGCATTCTGTCTGCTGTATAGCGAAATGAGTAATTGCCGTGGGCAAACGACACTTCGTAACTTATAATGCATCTCACAAGATATAATGCCGTCATCACAGTGAGCGCCCATGCGCCGCTACGAGGAATCAAAAAGGGGGAATTACCATGAAAAGCAACAAGATACAGTCATTCATCGAATCGCAGAAAAGCTTGCAGTACTATGAACGACTACGAGAAGCCATTGCAGACGTATTGTCATCTGTGAGCGACAACGAATTTGAGCGAATAACCCGCAACGTGCTGATCGTAGCGCTGCATGATGGCGCTTCGGCGCAGGTTATGCATGTGCCGCCGCAGAAAGAACAATTAGCAGTTGTGCAAATCACCCTACACTCAGATGCAACAGATTCCCATTTGCGTTATGTCGTTGCACATGAATTCGGCCATGTCCTCCAGGGGCGAAACTGGGAAGAGTCCGACGGAGATAGCCTAGAAGAGGACGCTCACGCCTGGGCTGTGTCCCATGGTTTTGAGGATACGCGAAAAACACACAAAGCAAAAACACACAAGTAGCCACCGATTCTAGACCAGAGCCTCGCTTTTATTGTTTTCCGAAATTAGAGCTGCCAAACAAAACCAAAAAACTACTTAGATGCGTGCTTGTTCCGGATTAGTTGACTGAACCCTTATGTAGTGTGTTATAATACATAGCGAACCACTGAAATGCCGAATGGCACGTAGGTGGTGTTTTTTATTTCGACTTTGGATATATCACAAAGCCATACTCTGACGCGCCGCTATTCGCGCGCAGATTCAAGCACGGACTTAAGCGTTCGAGAAGATCCTCAACATCGGCCTCGCCAAGCCAACTAAGGCGATTATGCCACTTTCCGGCGCATTGAGTTTTTACCAAACGAAGATAAGAAACAAATGATACGAAGTCGCAAAACTGAATAAAGTAAGACTGTTTTGAATCTTTCGGAAGGGGGTCTTCAATCAGCAGATCGATTTCTTGGCGATAATACGCCCCGCCAGCTCGGCTTGGTATAAAGTTAATCTTTTGTATCCGCCGAGTAGTTTTTTTCATTATCCCCACACGACCCTCGTCGCTAATTATCATAAATTTTGTGCCAGGCTGCGAGGCTTTGATTGTATTTTCGATTCGCTGCACATTGAACTTTAACGCAGCATCAAGAACAGACTTGTACATTGACCTATTGGCATGAGTAATCCGATTCTTGTTGATCGCCACATTGATAAATTCAAAATCAGTAGATGCTATAAAATCGGCATATTCCTGCGCAATCTTGAGGCGCGTCGCATGATCCCAGTCGTACGCCGTATATGGCTTTTTATTGGTGAATAGAGCCCGCGCATGCAGTTCGGTTTTAATCGGCAAACCGTATGTATCCTTTAGCTGTTTGCGGAATAGGCTTGCGCTCTTGTAGTTCTGTTGCCAGTGAGCATGATGTATAGAGCCAGACGTCAATACAAATAAGTCAGTGGTTTTATCAGGGTAACCGTCGTCACCCGTTTCATCAAAGTAGGCAATATACATAATAGTAGGATTGTACACCCAAAGTCATAAATCGCAGAGAATTTACACCGGCAAGACAATACCCGTACAGCTTCACGACAGTGACAATAGAGCCAATCAGCCAAGCTCTATAGCCATCCCAGCACATGTTGGGCTCGTGCATGTGCCTTAAAGTCATCTTTACCCATTACTGTAGTCTGCTTGTTTCGGCTTGTACTCCATGCGCAACCGACTTGCGCGCCACATAAAACAAACAAGTCGCGCGCACGATGATCGTGGGAGAAACTCCGATTTAACTCGGATTTAACTCGGATTTCCAGCCATTATACCGCTGTTTTCTGACTGCTAACCACCGAGCCACCGCTTCGTAACCGCTTTCGGTGAATAGCTCGGTCTTGCGACCGTTATCGAACGGGAACATCGTTGATACTCGCAGCAAAGATTCACCCTCAGCCCAGCCCCTACCAAAGAGGACGGTTTCCCGATAAAGCAAATCGACTAGAATAGCAGCGCACCTTTGGCGGTTGGCGCATAGCTGGTATGATGATTGCACATATAACACACAAGGGGGAATATGAAACGAAGTTTATTGATTGTTACAACGATAGTCGTGCTTGCTGGCATAGGTGGCGCTGTATATTGGTGGGGAATTCGCGAGGCGGAACCAGAAACCACGGCCACTGTGCAGCCAGCGCCAGCCCAGTCAGCGCCCGAACCCAAAACAGCCGAAGAGTCGACAATGCCGCAAGAACCAGCCCAGCCGACTGAATCAACCACACTTACAGCCGTCGGCAACTACAGCGGTTCGGCCACAGCAACGCGCACCACAAGCGGCAATTTTGTACATACCGTCACCGCACAGCTCGGTGCACCAGCCGACGGTGATTTTTATGAAGGCTGGCTCGTTATACCTGGCAGCGGGTTTGTCTCAACCGGCAAGCTAGTCCAGGAAAGCGGCGGGGAATGGTCGCTGAACTACACGAGCGACCAAGATCTGTCTGCGTACACGCAAGTAGTCATCACCGAAGAAACTGGTGCAAACGGCCTCGACAACGTGCCAGAAGACCACGTTCTAGAAGGATCGTTTTAACGAAGAACCAACGGGCAACGCCCAAGCACAAGTCTCCTATCGACGGACAAAAACTACCTCAGGGCTATAGTCAACACAGGCTTCAGGCTCAGTGCCGCTCGTGTAAGCACAAACGCGTACTTTGTAGAGGCCGGGGGTTTGGATTTTACTATTCAAGTCAAACGAAGTACCCGACGTAACCAAACGGGCGCCTGCATGACTGCCGCTCGGCGGATACGTTGGCGCGCCGCTCGTGTTCCAGACCACTTTGTAACCGTAAGGAGCTCGGCCAGTGTACGACCAGTTCAAAACCGAGCCGCTCAAACTTGCACTCATGGTGCCCCGACTTACTTTTTCTTTTTCGACGTACGGAGCCTGCACGGTTACGGTATTGCTGTAGTATAGGCACTGTCCATTACCCCTATACGAACAAACGCGTATATGCCAGGTTTTGCCATCAGTCAGACTGAGTTTTGTACTATAGTTACCTTTTGCAACGTATCGTGCCGAGTTTTCGCCGTATGTCGGCGTGGTGTCGGTTTTCGAATAGACAACCTTGAAGGCATAGTCCGCACTGACGTTATTGAGACTCCAGTTGACTTGTATGCCGTCGCCTACTGCGCTCGCGCTTGCCGAAATAGACGAACCTGGATTGGCTGGCTGTTGCGGCGGCTGAGCAGGAGTGGGCTGAGGTTCGGGAGCTTTGTCTATATTTTTCAAAAAGCCCAGTTTTTCTTTAAACTCGTCACTCTTTTCGTCTTGCGCCTTGTTCCAGGTCACAAATGCGTCCTGCCGTAGCTTTTCTGGGTCAAGCGACACAACCTTTTTGACCGCTTCGCTCGAAGAAAGCTCATATAGTCCTTGACCTTCCTTGACCACTGTTTCACCAGCTTTCACCTGACTATGAAACACCTCTACGCCTTTTTTGTCTGCGGTGTTCGTCGTCAAATAGGCCGTCCCCAGAGCGGTATATGACATATCTGCCGTCTTGACAGCAAAAGTACGGTTTTTTGAAGCGACAACCCGAGCATAAACAGCTCCTTCGCCGTTTGTCACAACAACAGAGTCGGTCAAAAGCGTGTCGAGTACAACCTTTGTATTTTGGTTCAGGCGAATTGCGCTTCCATCGTCAAGCGTAATGATCGCCCGCGAATCTTGCCCAGTACGCAATTCATCGCCCTCGCCAAACGTAGCGCCCTCTTGAGCATTCTCCCAGCTACCGCCAGACGAGTGCTCGACCGTTCCTTCGGCATAAGTTAGGGCGGCGCCGAGCGTTATGCGCGACTCCCGCGACTCTTTTTTCGTTGTGCTCGCCGAAGGTTGTGCGGTATCGTTCCCCGAATCACGCGTCAGCAAAAACAGGGCGGCGGCAGCGAGCAGCACTGCACATAGGATCGCAAGCAGCGACATCGTCTTCTTGGATAGCCAAGATTTCTTTGCCGCAATCGGTTGCATATCAACACCAGCAGGCGTCGCAGCCGACTGCGCTTCGTCGTGAGGTGCTGCGGTTGAAGCAACGTCGCCTCCCGAGTCATCTTTCGGTTCGCTTGCCGGTTCGGCCTCTGGTTCAACTTCTGGTTCAACCTCTGGTTCAGCTTCTGGTTCAGCTTCTGGCTTGACTTCTGGTGCAGCTTCCGGCTCGACCTCTGGTGCAGCTGACGAATCGGGCTCAATAGCTTCTCCTGGAGTAGTCTCTGCTACGCCGTCTTCGCTTGGCTGCTCTGGCTCGGCATTCGGCTCGTCGGTGACGGCTGGATCTGACTGTTCGGCAGACACTGCCGTTTCGCTTGGCTGATCTGGCGTTACGAGCGATTCATTTGTTGCAGTATCTTGTTGCGGCGGAGCGCCGCCAGCCTCGTCTGTTTGTTTTTCCTCTGGTAGCACTTGCGAGTTTTTACCCATATCACTCCCCAAGTTATGTTATTACTCAACCTAACTATACCATAAGCACCGTTCCAAACGAACGCATATTATTTTCTCGCATCAATCGCAATTGTTTTGCCGTTATCAAGCATCGCCTTTTGAGTCTTTTGCGAAAAGAGTCTTTTACACTTGGAAAACTCAAGCGGTTATGTGCTACACTAGAGTCACTAGGAGGGAAAAATATGAGTAATATTGGTGTGTGGGATACAATAAAAGATGCAAACCTAAACTTGGTTGAAGACGCCGTGCACTTCGTGCCAAAACTACTGATCGCAGTGGTACTGGTTCTCGTCGGTATGCTCGTCGCGAGACTTATCAGCAAGCTAGTCGGCAAGGTGGTCGACATGATAGAGAACAGCCGTCCAGTTCGCATGGCTCTCGACAAGACCGGATCGCGGCCGATTGACATCGACAGCATCGTCGCACTGTTTACGAAATGGGCAGTTTTGATCATCTTCTTGAGTGCCGCAGTCGACGTACTCGGGTTGGCGGTACTAACTAAGACATTTGATTCGCTAGTTTCATTCGTACCAAATATCTTAGCTGCAGCTGTTGTCGCTGGACTGACGTTCATCGCCAGCAATGTCATCTATGACCTCGTGAACCAATCCGCGCAAAAAGCAAGCGTCAAGGCGCACAAAACACTCGCAAACCTAGCGCGCGTTGTTGTCATGGTGTTCGGTTTTCCGCTGGCTGCCGCTCAGCTTGGCATGGACCTAACGCTCATCACCAATAACCTCACCGTTATTGTGGCAGGAATCGTCCTGGCATTCTCGCTGGCGTTTGGTCTTGGCGGTCGGGAAGTCGCCGGCAAAATCCTCGACGACGCCTACAAAAACTGGAAGAAGTAACAACCAAAACTTCCACGTCAAGCACCCTCGTTTTATCGAGGGTGCTTTTTGTTAGCATCAAAAGACAAAAAGGATTACAGCATACCCCGCTTACGAGCAATGTACAGCACAGCTGCACCAGGCACAATCGGCAGCCAGTAGACAACCAGACGAAACGCAAGGGCAATCGCAACCGCCGTAGCACCAGCAACCCCGCAGGCAACGAATCCAGCAGCTAAGCCAGTTTCCACGCCGGCCAAACCTCCAGGCGTTGGTACGGCCGCACCGACAAACACACCAGCCGTGTAGACGAGAAATAGGGAAGGTATATCAAACGACACCCCAAAACTGTAAGCTGCCACATAAAGCGTGAGGAGATTTACCAGTGTCAGAGCAACAAGCGCGAGCGCAGCATAGAGAAGCTTGTGCGGATGCCGAGTATATTTCTGTAGGCTAGCCAAAAAATTGCGTCCAAACGATTGTAAGCGCCCCCGAATTGGTCTCACGACGCTCAACGCAACCAGCAGCACAACGAACCCAAGCAAGCCCAAACCATATGAGACATGCCACTGCAGTTGAATACGTTCGGCACTCCCCATGGTCAGCGCAAGAACCAGAAGCGCTATATGCACGACAATACCGAGTGCATTATTTGTACTCACGACAGCCGTAAGCTCTGCCAAGCTATGCTTGCGTCGACGCAAAAACAAACCATGCACGCCAATACCGCCAATCCCCGACGGCACAAGCCTTGTCGCAAAAGCCGCCGCCAGCTCAATGAATATAAGTTCTCGCAGCTTTACCGGCTGCAGCGCAAGGAAAAAATAGGCGCAGGCCGCCAGAATAAACGTCAGCAAAACGAGTGGAATAGCCAGCCAAAAGAACGTCGCTGGTAGCTCGCGCATAATTTGGACGCCTTGCATAAACGTGCCCCAATTTTTCCAAACAAACCCCACGGCAACGACGCCAGTCAGCAACAAAGCAGCCAGACGTAACCATTGTTTGTCGACGAAACGAACCATACGCCTATTGTACTAGAATCTGGCAAGTAAACTGCTTATTGTAAACGCACTCGTTACTTCACCGCAAAATCTCGAGCAGCGCCAGCTGTGGCGTAAGCAGTGAAAGGCGCCGCTTGTGGCTAGAGCAGTACGTGCGACATAGTCAAAAAGAAGCTGAATCCGCCGAGCGCACATAAAGAGCGCTGGAAAACCAAGCGCGCAATATCTTCGGTCTGAGCGCGCCAACTGGGACTAAACATCGGCTGTAACCAGTAGAGACCGAGCGCTATCATCGCGAGACCAAACATGAACCCAGCGTAACCGAGATGGGCAAGTAAATAGCATGTCACGACGAAGAGCAACCCATACGCTCGCATTTCCCATACGACCCGCGGCAAACCGCGTACCGACGGTAGTACGGGAATATGAGCTGCCCGATACTCCTCCCGACGAAATATGCCGATGGCATAAAAATGCGGCATTTGCCAAGCAAACATGGCAGTAAAAACCAACCATGCTCCAGCGTCGAACTGCCCAGTTGCCGCCACATACCCCGCCAAAGGTAGCGTTGCGCCCGACAGCGCGCCCACAAATGTCCCCCAGTGCGAACGCCGTTTCACATACCCATACGCCATTGTGTACAGCAGCGCACCAACCGCGCCGAGAACCGCCGCCCAGATGTTCACTTGCCAGATAAGTAGCACAAAACCCACCGCATACAGTGCGGTTGCATACCACGCAGCAACAGGCAAAGGAATGACACGCGAACGCCGCCAAACTATACGAGACTTCGACGTATCTATCCCGCAACAAAAATAACTACTTATCACACAAGATGCTGCTGCTACCGCCGCCATTCCGAGCACGACGGCAAAAAATGCCAGCCAGCGGAACATATCGGGCGACCCCATACAGAACGCCCCAGCGGTTGTTGCAACACCGCTACCCACAAGCCCTGGCTTCGTAATGCACAGAAAATCTCGTGCTGTCATACTACGGCACACTCCTTCCTCGAGCCTCACGCCAACGTTATGAAACGACCTCGCAAGCGCTTCTTCATAAGTACGTATCATTTTACACGAAAACGCTCGTCTTCGTCGAACGCAAAACAGCCCGCGCCGCAGCGTGCGCGAACGTTCGTCGAGCAGCCGCCACCGTCCAAAAACCGCACAGCCAATGCTTTCATTCATTCAGATATCCCTGAAACAAGCGGCTAAAAATGCTCGCGAATATGTGAAAATGTGTAGTGCCAATCCGAGTCGGTTTTTTTGTGCGGGTTAAAGATGTTTTCTGGATCAAAAATATGTTTGACTTCCGTAAAAAGCCCAAAAACCGCCTTACCAAACTGTGCTTCAAGCCACGGACCGCGCACCAGACCATCATTATGTTCGCCGCTCAAGCTACCCTCGTATTTCAGCACCAAGTTGTTGATTTCACGCTGGCTTGGCACTATCTTTTCGCGTTCATGATCATCTTCAACCTTCATGAGTGGTATAACGTGAAAGTTTCCGTCACCCAAGTGCCCCGCAATAGTCGCGAAAAGATTGTATTTTCTGAGAATTTGCTGCAGCTCTGGCAAAAATCGCACAAGATGTTTGGGCGGCACCACAAAATCATCTATGTACGGTGCAGCCTGTTTTTCTTTTACCGCGGTACGCACTATTTGAAAACTATAGCGGCGTATTAGCCAAAACTTTTCGCTTTTTCCTTCGGTAGGGTCTTCTTCGAAGCCGTTTATTTCATAGCGCGCCCTGTAGTCCTTGAGTTCGCGGTGCAACGCCCGAACTTTTTCCCGCACCTCCTCTTCGCTTTCGCCGCTGAACTCGATCATGAGCACCAGCTTTGGTTTGCGGCGCACAAACCGAAGACAATCCGGTGCCAAACTCCACAGCAGCCGTGCAAATTTTTTCAACCCAAGCTTTTGGTAAAAGGTCGGCATACATCGCAGAGACAGTGCAAGTGTCTGGTCGTCAAAACCCTCAAGCGCCGCTGGTTTGTGCTGTAGCACCTTCGGTATGAGTTCGCCCAACGCGTCGATATCGCGCAAAAACAACACCAGGAGACCCGAATGCGGCCGATACGGTACCAAACGAAACGTCGTTTCAGTGATAAGCCCCAACGTGCCTCCCGAGCCAACGATGAGCTGACCCAAATCAAACACGCCAGTGTCTCGATCCCAGACGTTCCACAGCCCATAACCCATGCTATTTTTGCTAACCTTCGGACGGGCTTCCTTGATAAGGTCATAGTGCTCCTCGCACAGTTCATATATACGTTTGTAGAGCTTGCCCTCAAAGTTGCGCTTTTTGATTTTTGCCTGCAGCTGCTTGGCGCTGAGCGGCTTGACGGTGTATTCGTTTCCGTCGGCAAATACGACTTTCATGTCTTGTACAAACGATTCGACCTTGCCGTACTCGAGCGATTTTTCACCGCCAGCGTTATTTGCCACAATACCCCCAAGCTGGCACATGTCGCGGCTCGCCGGATAGGACGGCATGAGTACGCCTTTTTTCAAAGTCTCGCGCTCAAAATCACGATAAAGCACACCGGACTGCGCCGTACCGCACAATCCAGAAATAGCACCGATTTTTGTAAAATGTTTCGAAAAATCCACCACAATCGACTCACCGATAGCTCCTCCCGCCATGTCGGTGCCCGCCGCTCGCGCCGTCAAAGACAAATCCGGATGCTGCTTTTTGTGCGCTCGTACAAAGCGCACGAGCCGCTGCACATCTGCGCTATGTTTTGGCTGAACAACGAGCTGCGGCACAAGCTCAAACATACTGGCGTCATGGCTGTAGAGCATTTTTGTGCTCAGCGAATCATCCAGCTCGCCAGAAAAACCATCGCGTTGCAGCTTTTCCTTCAAGTCTTTCATACTCGCTTAAGCTTAGCACAGGTGATCCACGAAAAAGAAGCTCCCCGAAACAGACAGCTTCTGACGCGCCAAATAGCAGGTCTACGTCGTAGCAACGGGCGGCTGCGGTGGCGTTGCATCCGTTCCCGACGCCACAGGTGCTGCAGGCGCAGCCTGCGCAGCAGCTTCCATATCAGCAGCCTTATTAAAAGCGTCCTGTATAACAAGCATGCCGATAATTCCAAGCACAAAGATAAGGAGAAACGCAACCAGCCCGCTCATTTTACCGCCAGTAACTCGCTCGACTCCTTCCGAATATTTCCATAACCACCATAAGTTGACGATTGGCACGAGAAGCAGCCACGCAGTCGGAATATCTGCGCCGCGAGCGTTCATTTCGCCCTTGGTCTTTACCTCCCAATAGATACCATAAAACCCTAGCGTAAATAACGTCAGAAAAAATAATCCAATAAGATCACGTTTTTCCATGCTTGCATCTCCTTTTTAGTTGCTGGTAATAGTATATACTGCAAGCGCAAACAAGCGCAAACAGCCTATAGGCTGCGGTCAGAACTTACCGGACCAGCCGGAGCAGTCGCAACAGAGGGCTGCGCTTCAGGAGCAGCCATTTTATTGAACGTATCCTGTACGATCAAGATATCGATACCGTCCGGTACCGCCAGCAATACGAGCAGCGCCATAGCAAACGTCATTTTTTCACCAGTCACCAGCTCGACCGCTTTACTGTACTTCCACAACCACATAGCCAAAACAAACGGCAGGACAGTCATGGCTATAAAGAAAACCATCGTAACGAGAACTTGAATCACGGGCGAGAGCGCATGTTCGTCGGCGGCGACAATCATCGCAACGAACAAAAGCACTATCAGCGCCATCATGCCAATGGGGGCAATAAGCCATATGATATGCGGAACACGCACGTCTTCATTCACGTTCATCATTTCTTGGCGAGTCTTGGCAAACCAATATAAACGGTATATACCGAGTGTGACAACGCTTAAGAGAAACACTTTAACAATTGATCGCTGCTGCATATCAACATCATACAACACGATTATCACCAACACAACGCACCACCACAGGTCGTAATGAGCACCTCCAGCCTCAGAAGAACACTTCCCAGCACAATTGCATAGCGCTTATGCAAACTGCTACAATCAAACCGCCATGGCGCATAAAAAAACTGGCTCAGTGCAGCATATTGTCGTTGTGGGCGGCGGATTTGGCGGCGTACGAGCGGCCCTCGAACTTGCCAAACACCCTCAGTTTCAGGTAACGCTCGTTTCCGAGCGAGAGGATCTCTTGTACTATCCAGCGCTATATCGCACCGCAACTGGCGTTAGCGAAGAATTATCCGTTATACCACTCACTGAAATATTCGCCGACAAGCCGGTGGAAATAATCATAGCAAAAGCAACCGCACTCGACCCCAAATGGAAACAGTTGAAGCTCGAAGAGGGCAGTCTATCATACGACACAATCATCTTCGCACTCGGCGCCGTAACCAACTATTCTGGCATAGAGGGGCTCGCCAAGCATACGTACGGCGTCAGAAGCCTGCACGAAGTCGAGCAGCTGAAGCGACATCTGCACGCACAGCTAATCGCCGAACACGAACCAGACCTCGACTATGTTATTGTCGGCGGCGGCTCCACGGGTGTAGAGCTGGCCGGCGCATTGACGGCATATCTCCGCGAAATCATGGAAAAACATGGCGCACAGCACCGCAAGGCACATATTGACCTCATCGAAATGATGCCGCACCTTCTGCCGCGCCTACCAAAGCCAGTTGGTCGCGGCGTCGAAAAACGCCTACGCAAACTCGGCGTCCGTCTTTACCTGCACAAAAAAGTGACCGGCGCAACTGCCGAGGAACTCCACGTTGCTGGCAAACCTATCCGCAGCCACACCATCATATGGACAGCTGGAGTTGCTAACAACCCTTTTTATACCGAGCCGCCATTTTGCCTGAGCGAACGAAAGAAAGTACTCGTCGATGAGTTTTTGCGCGCTGAGGGACAAAAAGATGTATACGTCATCGGCGACAATGCAGAAACACCTTACAGCGGCATGGCTCAAACAGCTCTGTTCGACGCCGAGTTTGTCGCACATAATCTAGTATGTGTGTCCGAAAACAGACCAAAGCTTGCTTACCGCGCAAAAGAACCGGTTTACATTACGACCGTCGGACCGAAGTGGGCATCGGTTTTATGGGGCGACTTCCACGCGCGCGGCCCGCTCGGCTGGTGGTTGCGCAAAACCGCCGACCTCAAGGCGTTCACCGAACTACTACCCACCGGAAACGCGCTCGTCCAGTGGACCGCAGACACTGACCGCGAAGACCTATGCCCAATCTGCAGCAGCCACTAAAACAAATAGCAAGTATTTACGCTGTTATGTAGTAGTATAATATAAACTATGTTTAGAACAGAGCGGCTCATTATCGCCCCCTTAGAAGTACCGCAGATCGGGGCGTTCCTAGAAGATACCTCGTCGTACGAGACACGCGTAGCCCCATGGCAGCACACTATGTATCACCGACGCCTGACTAAATTGGCAGCGCACGTGAGTGAGTTTACGATACGTCTCATAGGACAGGAAGAAGCTGGCTTTATAGGCGGTATATCATTGTTTCGCGCAGGACGTAGATGCCCTTTACCTGACGAGGCCGAGCTCATGTACCATATCGCCCCACGACACCAGCGAAAAGGCTACGCTACCGAAGCGATTTCGCGCATTACAGAAGCCATATCGACCCAGTCGCTTAGCCCAATTACGACCATCAGGGCGTTTATAGAGAACCAAAACGAAGCCAGTATACGAACAGCTCAAAGCAGCAGCTTGGCATGGGAGAGCAGCAGCATAACCGAACAAGTATACCGCTATCCAGCTTTTCCGAGCGAACAGTAAATCCATAGCGCGAGAAGCGTTTCAGACAGATTACGCGTATAATAACCTGCATGAGCAACAATCGGTTTCAGGAAGTATATGCGAGATTAAACACGGCTCAGCGAGCGGCAGTCGATAACATATATGGTCCTGTGCTCGTCATAGCCGGACCAGGCACGGGAAAAACCCAGCTGCTCAGCGCCCGCGTGGCTCACATGTTGCAAAGCACCGATGCGCTGCCGCAAAATATTCTTTGCCTCACATTTACCGAAAACGGCGCGCGCAATATGCGCGAGCGGCTGACGCAGTTTATCGGCCAGGCAGCGTATGATGTGCAAATTAGCACGTACCACGGCTTCGGCAGCGCCATTATCAATCGGTTTCCAGAGTATTTTACCGAACTGCGCCTAGAACGGTCAGTTGACGAACTCGGCAAACGGCAGATTTTGGCAGATATCATCGAAGCAACGGACTACCGAAGCCCCATAAAACAAGTCCGACACCATTTGGGCGATCTCATAAATACCATTTCTGAAGTAAAGCGCGGCCTTCTGAGCGCCGACGACCTGCGCGCAATCGCCAAAGAAAACAGACGCGTCATTGCGCAGACGCAAACAGACATCGCAGAAACCCTTGCGCCTTTTGCCGCACGCATGCCAGGTAAGCTCGCCGTAGCTGAACCAGTGTTTCAACGTATCCGAGAAATATTGACCGAAGCAATCCGCGAACAAAAAACCGAACACTACGCCAAACTTGCCGCACACGAACTAGAAACCAGTCTCGAAAAAGCCTGCGACGACCAGTCGACAAAAGCACTGACCGCCTGGAAAAACAGATGGCTCGCCAAAGACGCCGACAACCGCTATAAACTCGCCGGCGAGCTAGAAGCGAGGCGCATTGCCGCGCTTGCCGAAGTGCTCGAAACATACCAGCAAGCCCTGGCAAAAAAGGGTCTGTACGATTTCGACGACATGATACTACGCGCCATCGATGCACTTGAACAGCACCACGAACTTCGTTTCACCATCCAGGAACAGTACCAGTTTATTCTGCTCGACGAGTTTCAGGACACCAACGCTGCTCAGTTCAAATTAGTACAGCTACTGACAGACAACCCCGTGCACGAAGGCCGGCCAAACGTTCTCGCCGTTGGCGATGACGACCAAGCGATTTACGCGTTTCAGGGCGCAGAGTATAGCAACATGCTCGACTTTTACCGAGCGTACCGTGATGTCGATGTCATATCGCTCACAGAAAATTACCGGTCGCACACAGCCATACTCGAAACAGCAAAGCTCATAACTCAGCAAATTTCTGCCCGCCTAGACCATCACTTTCCAACCATCACCAAAGACATTCGTTCTAGCAACACCAAACTGCCAGCCGCTTCTCTTGAGCGGCGAAGCTTTCGCAGCGCCATAGCCGAACGAACTGCAATCGCCGCAGAAATCGCAGCACTGGTCGCGGCAGGAACAAAACCATCGCACATCGCCGTACTTGCACCAAAACACAAACAACTCGAACCGCTGGTGCCGTATCTACAAAGCCAGCGCCTTCCAGTCGCATACGAAAAACGCGAAAACATCCTTGAGGCGCCCGTCGTGCGCGAATTACTCACCATGAGCCGCCTTGTCATTGCTCTCCACGAAAGCAATCATGCTGTTGCTGATAGCCTCTGGCCAGAAGTACTGAGCTACGATTTTTGGAACTTTTCAACAGCCGATATTTGGCAAACGTCCTGGCAAACGAGCGAAGAGCGAAAACCGTGGAGCGAACTACTTCTCAACCGTGCAGCCTTTCGACACGCCGCACTGCTCATGCTCACGCTGGCAGGCAAAGTCGAAACCGAATCGGTCGAATACATACTCGACGCACTTATCGGCACAACAGACGTCGCAACTCACGACCGCGAGCTACCGAGCGTACGCAGCCCCTTGCGCGAACATTGCCTCAAGGCAAACGGCGAAACCGTCTTATACGAAACCGTTTCGCAACTGACAGTTCTACGCGAAAAACTGCGCGAGCACCAAGAAGGTGAGGGCAGGGAGCTCAAACTTGCCGACCTCCTCGCATTTGTATCTGCCTACGAAGCCGCCGAACAGGCCATGGTAAATACCAGTCCGTACAATCAAGCAGCCGATTCCGTGCAACTTATGACCGTCTTCAAGGCAAAAGGGCTTGAGTTTGACCATGTTTTCCTCGTTGCCGCCGACAACAGCGTGTGGGGCAGTCGAGCAACTGGTATTGGCAACAAACTCACACTCCCCGCCAACCTCGCATACATTCGACATGCCGGCAGCACAGATGACGAACGGCTACGGCTTCTTTATGTGGCGATAACCCGCGCGCGTTTTGGACTTCATCTCACCAGCCACGAACAAAGCTTTAGCGGCAAACAAACCGAACCAGTCAAATATTTCGACGAAGCCGCCGACGAAAACAACAAAAAACGCATTCGCGTCGTACCCGAACCGTATCAAGCTGTCAAACACGACGACAGCGAGCCGCCAAGTATCGAAGCACTCGCGATGAACTGGCGGCAGCGCCACTACCGCCACGACGCTCCGCTCGCAGAACTCCTGCGGGAGCGTCTCGCATACTATCAGCTCAGCCCAACACAACTCACTCGGTTTCTCGACCTCAAATACGGCGGCCCAGAAAGCTTCTTTCTGGACAGCTTGCTGCGTTTTCCGTCTGCACCAACCGTCGACATCATTTTTGGCAACACAATGCACGGCACACTCCAATGGCTGCAAAATGAACTCAACAAGACTGGAAAACTCCCCTCGCATACCGCAGCAGCACAACACGCCGCTCGATACCTTGACAACCAAGCGCTAAACGACGAACAGCGCATCATTCAAACCAAACGTGCCGCTCAATCGCTCCAAGCTTATCTGACATCTCCAGCAGGAACTTTTACGCGTGGCAATCAAGCCGAAACATCATTCCAAGACGAAGGCGTGTTTGTCGGCGAAGCCCATATTGGCGGCAGAGTCGACTTACTCGAAATAAACAAAGCCGAAAAAACAATCACCGTGGTTGATTACAAAACTGGACAGCTCGGAAGCGACCCCGCAAAACTCCACCGTTATACACTCCAGCTTTATTTTTATAAACTGCTCGTTGAGGGCTCGCACAGTTTTCAAAACTATCGAGTAGAGCAGGGAAGACTGGTGTTTGTCGAGCCCGACAACGACGGAAATATTCAGCAAAAAACCATCTCGTTTAGCGAAACGCAAACAAACCGCACAAAGCAGCTTATTCGAGCCGTATGGCGCCATGTACAGAACCTAGACATACCAGACACATCCAGCTACGGCACCACCCTAAAAGACATAATTGCCTTCGAAGACAGCCTACTCGCACAAGACGGCAAAAACGAATCCCCTTAAACTGCTACGCACTCCGCTCTTTCAGGCTCCAGCAAAGGTAATGCGCTCGCAAATAAAACAGCCGCTCTCGCAAGCGGCTGTTTTATTTTTTGCGCTAACTTATTTTTTTGTTGTCGTTTTGCGCTTGGCCGGAGCCTTACGCGTAGTTGTCTTCCGATTGTAGCTTCGCTTCGGAGCTGCGGTTTTTGCAGTTTTTACCCGAGCGCTTGCTGCTTTGGTTTCGGCTTTAGTTGCAACTTTGGCTTCAGCTTTTGCCTCTGCCTTGGCTTCTTCGACCTCCGCGATTTCAGTTTCTACAAAAAGCAAATTATACAAGTTGAAACCAACGACCGCGCCAAGTACTGGACCAAGCACATACGTACCCCAACCAAACTGGTGGACACTGAAAGCGACTGCTGGGTTTAACACACCAGCCGACCCCAGCGACGCAAGAAGTGCGCCAGCTGTCAAACCGCCGCCAAACATAAAGGCTTTCAGGCCAAGACTTACTCGCTGATAAATCGCCGCAGCGATTGAAAAGGCAAAGACGAATGTACCGAGAGTTTCGGCGACAAGAAGTTTTGCGTCGTAAATACCTCTGTTTTGTGCGTTTTCGATATCTGTGAAATAGACAAAAAGATACCACGCCGCAGCTGCGCCAGCAAATTGCGCAATGATATAGCTGACAGCTTGCAATGTACGCAGTTTACGAACAGTCCACAATCCAACCGTAAGAGCCGGGTTGAAAAGCGATCCTGAAATACCGGCCAGCGCAACGACCAAAAGCGCCAGCGTTAGACCGGCGACCACCGCAACAAAATACGGAAAGCCTAGCTGAAACTTCCCCATTGCAAGTACTGCCAGCGCAAGCACTCCAGTACCCAAAAATTCGCTCACGAGCATCGCAAGCTTGTTTTTACGAAACATAGTTGTTATTCCTCCACTTAGTTGTGATGTATAAAGCTTACAGAGATATACGCCGTTTGTAAAGGGTTAGGCGTTGCTACGCACCACCAGCCGCTGACTGCCATCTGTTAACACCATGAGCGTCGCCACCGCAATCATGGTTCACGAAGCACCACAATCGGCATATTTGGGCCGCAGAGGGCGAGGGCGGTAGCGAAATTGTAGTAGAGTAGGGCAGTTGTTTTGGCGCTGACTTCGGCAGCGTCGTCAGGATTGTCGGCGACAGCCCGAGCCGAATCCTCAAATGCCCAGGCGTCGACGTCAAATGCCTCAAACTCCTCACCGCCCAGTTCGTCAGCCATCAACTGGTGATAAAGCGTGGTACCTGGGCGAGTATTGACAACTATCACGGCTTCGTTGTGATCGCCATGTAATGTCTCAATTGTCGCTTTTGGAGTTTCTTTGATAGCTTCTATCAGCTCAACTGGTTCTGAAAAAGCAAAGCGATCAGCGGCCGCTTGCTCGATACGCTCACAGACCTCATCATCGTCAACCAACTCATCAAAACCAAGTTCGCGAGCTAACTGACGAATCGCGCCGCCTTTTTGAGCAATCACCCGATAAATCCTTGCAAGATTATCGTTCGCCCCACAGCCAGTTTTTTCGCCTTCAGCATGATCGTCAACATGATCGCCAATCGGATGACCACGGCCGTCCAAAGTCTCAATCGTTTTTCGCATTAACTCGGCAGTCGTCTTGAAACCATCTTTATAGTCGCGCGTCAGATCACGCGCCACCATCAGAGAAATCGTGCCACCAGCCGAAGATGCGCGCGGTGACTTAGAACCGCAACGTCCATCTATGCAACCCGACACGATTGAGCTGTCTACCGGTTCATGAAAATCTCCACTAAGTATCCTACCCTTGATTTCAGGAAAACGCGCAGCTTGATCGTCATTAGGTTGGATCAAGCCTTCGGCCGAGTCACCTAAATTCACCTCAGGCATATGTTCTCCTTCCGGTGTATTGTTGGCTGGAAACGCTTCGTCAGACATTAGTAAATCCTTCTTAATTTATATATTTTTATGGCGTTTATGGCGGCGGAGACCGGCTACTTTCAGGCGAACTGCGTGACGATCGACAAGCTGATGAGCTTTCTCCAGCTCAATCTGGCTCGAAGCAGACGCCTGCAGCTTCATAGCCCGCTCCAGCGCTTCTTTCGCTTCAGCCTCAGTAATCTCAGAACTATGATCGGCGTCATCGACCAGCACGTTCACGACCGCACCGTCTATTTCTATAACGCCGCCAGTCACGGCATATACTTCGAGCAGGTCATCGCTATCGGTCTGCTTGCGCCGCACCGAAATCACTCCTGGAACAGCGACCGCTACCAGCGGTTCATGATCAGGGAAAACTGCAATTTCGCCGTCGGCAGTCGGCAACATAACCTCATAGACGTCTTCGTTGAGCTTCGTGCCAGAGAGAGTTACAAGTCGTAATTTCACGCTATTTTAATCCTTCTTACTGCTCAGCGGACCGTTCGCCATATAGAACCAACCCTCTGGTTTGCTGTCGTATTTACCAGAGAGAATATCGCGGCAGTCGCGCACCGTGTCTTCAACCTTGATGAAAGCTCCAGCGTTTCCGGTAAACTTCTCCGCCACGAAGAACGGTTGCGCCATAAAGCGCTGGAGGCGGCGCGCCCGATTAACGATTTGCTTCTGGTCATCTGACAGCTCTTCCATACCAAGAATGGCAATGATGTCCTGCAGCTCTTTGTACTGCTGCAGTACGCGCTGCACTTCGCGAGCAACCTCATAGTGTTCTTGTCCCACAACTTCCGGATCAAGAATGGTCGAACTGGAGTCCAGCGGGTCAACAGCAGGGTAAATACCGATTTCCGTAAGACCGCGGTTCAGCACGATAGTACTGTCAAGGTGGGCAAATGTTGTTGCCGGAGCTGGGTCAGTTAAGTCGTCTGCTGGCACATAGACAGCCTGAATAGAGGTAATAGAGCCTTTTTTCGTCGAGGTAATGCGCTCTTGGAGTGCGCCCATTTCCTGCTGCAAGTTTGGCTGGTAGCCCACCGCTGAAGGCAAACGACCGAGCAGGGCAGAAACTTCGCCGCCCGCCTGCGTAAAACGGAAAATGTTATCCACAAAGAGCAGCACGTCTTTTCCTTGGTCGCGGAAACTTTCCGCCATCGTCAAACCAGAGAGCGCCACGCGCAAACGCGCCCCAGGCGGTTCGTTCATCTGACCAAACACCATGCTCGTTTTATCAAGCACGCCGGCATCTTTCATTTCATGGTAGAGGTCGTTGCCCTCGCGAGTGCGCTCACCTACGCCAGCAAAAACCGAGTTGCCGCTATGGAACTTCGCAATGTTGTTTATGAGCTCCTGAATAAGCACGGTTTTGCCCACGCCCGCGCCGCCAAACAAGCCAACCTTACCGCCTTTTGCGATCGGCGCGATGAGGTCGATCACCTTGATGCCAGTTTCCAAAATTTCCGTTTTGTTGCTCTGCTCATCCAAAGCAGGTGGATCGCGGTGAATTGGCGAGCGTTTTCCTTTCGGCGCCGGAAGACTGTCTATTGGGTCGCCGACAACGTTAAACATCCGCCCCTGCGTTTCGTCGCCAACTGGTACCGATATTGGCGCGCCAGTTGCTGCGACTTTCTCGCCGCGCTTCAAGCCATCGGTACTTTGCATAGAAACCGCTCGCACCGTGTGCTCGTCGAGGTGCTGCGCAACTTCAAGCGTCAACGTTTCGTCGCCGCGCTTTACTTCTAGCGCGTCATAAATATTTGGTAAATCCTTACCCGCAAACTCTACGTCGACGACCACGCCAACAACCTGGATAACTTTACCTTGTGTATTTTCTGCCATTAGTTCTCTCCTTTGCGTATGAATGATGTATGACGAATGATAAATAGTGCCCTCTGCTTCATGTTTTATCCTTATCTTTCGAAGAACGAATAAGCCCAATGAACAAAGACAAGACGGTAGTAGATTGCTGCGCACATCCAGCACATGCTCCGGCGGCTGCGTAGTTGGCGTTGCGAGCTATGAGCAACTGGTTTCGCAGTTTCAGTAGAAAGACGTTTGCTGTATTTTCATGCTTCATGCGTCCATACCTCATTTCTACCGTAGCAATGCTACTTCATAGCCTCCGCGCCGCCGCTTATCTCCGCCAGCTCCTGAGTAATTGCCGCCTGACGAGCCTTATTCATTGCGAGCGTAAGATCTTCGGTCAAGGCATTTGCGTTGTCGGTAGCGTTTTTCATGGCCAACATGCGCATGCTATGTTCGCTCGCGCGCGCATCGAGGAGCGCCTGATACAGCTGCGACTCGACGAGACGGCGAACAACGCTTTCCAGCACTACCTCCGGACTCGGTTCATACACAGCGTCGCGGATAGATTCACGAACTTCGGTAGGCGTCCAGCCGGCCGGCAGTATGCGGTGTATGCGCGGCGTTTGCGTCATGCTGCTCACAAACTCAGTGTATATCAAGTCTACGGCGTCCACTTCGCCACTCATAAACGCATCGTAAGCTTGGCTGATGATAGCCGAAATCTCGGCGCCAGACGGCTGATCAGACAAATTGTCATACGAACCGAGCAGCGACACGTTTTTCAACCGAGCCGTAAACTGCGATGCCTTGCGGCCAACGGCTATCGTGTGATTCGCCCGTTTCTTCGTCTCGTCGGCGCGCAATTCCGCCAAATATGTCTTCAGGACATTGGCGTTATACGCGCCCGCCAAGCCTTTATCGCTCGTCACAACAATGAACAGGCGAGTGCGCACAGTCCGCTCAGTAAAGAGCGGGTGGTCGTTCGTCGTGCCTTGGCTCGCCAAGTGCGTTAAAATTTCGTTTGCCACACGTGCATACGGCGCGGAAGCCTTCGTTGCGTCTTGCGCCCGGCGCATTTTGCTAGCCGCCACCATCTGCATAGCCTTGGTAATCTGCTTTGTACTCTTTACCGAGCGAATCCGCCCCTTGAGTTGCCGCGTCGAAGCCATTAGCAGAAACTCCTTTTTCGTAAGAAATCACAGGTCACAGGCAATATATGCTCCTCCGTTGCACCGACCAAATCAGATATGATTTTGCGAGCCTCGACAGATGCGCCAGCAAGGTTTTTGAACACCGCAGCTGGGACATAATCGACATCGCGCGCAAGCAACAACTGACTCATAACCCTAGTTTTCAAATCCTTTCGCGGCGGCTTTAGCGACTTTTGCCAAAAGTTTGCCAGTCGCGTTATCGGCTTCGACCTTTTGGTCGCCTTTGTTGAGTTCGGCCATTTCTTTTTTGTGCTCTGTGGCAAGTTTGGCGAGCAGAGCAGCCTGAGCGTCTTTGATTTTCTCGCGAGGTACTGTATCGAAATAGCCTTCGTTGACAGCAAAAATAGAAGCAACTTGTTCCCAAATACTCAGCGGACTGTACTGCGGCTGTTTGAGTAGCTCCGTGAGACGCTGGCCGCGTTCAATCTGCTTTTTGGTCGCGTCGTCAAGATCAGAACCAAACTGCGCAAACGCAGCAAGCTCGCGGAACTGGCTTAGACCGAGTTTCAAGCCGCCAGCGACTGATTTGACCGCTTTTGTCTGAGCAGCACCGCCCACGCGCGACACTGAAAGACCAGCTGAAATCGCCGGACGAATACCTTGATAGAACAAATCTGTCTCCATAAAGATCTGTCCGTCGGTAATAGAAATAACGTTCGTCGGAATATATGCGCTAATGTCGCCAGCTTGCGTTTCGATGATAGGTAGGGCGGTCAGCGAACCGGCACCCAAATCGTCGCTCAGCTTCGCCGCGCGCTCCAGCAAGCGCGAATGCAAGTAAAACACATCGCCAGGGAACGCTTCGCGTCCGGGCGGACGACGCAGCAGCAAAGACATTTGGCGGTATGCCACCGCGTGCTTCGTGAGGTCATCGTAAATGATGAGCGCGTGCTTGGCGTTGTCGCGGAACCACTCGCCCATGGCCGCACCAGCGTAAGGCGCAAGATAGAGCAGGGAAGCCGGATCGCTCGGTCCGGTTGCAATGACAATGGTCTGATCCATAACGCCCTCTTGCTTCAGGCGTTCGACCAAGCGAGCAACCTTGGACAGCTTCTGTCCAACTGCCACGTATATGTTTACAACGCCGGTTTTTTGGCGGCCTTGGTTGATCATCGTATCGAGCGTGATGGCTGTTTTACCCGTCTGACGATCGCCGATGATGAGCTCGCGCTGGCCGCGGCCAATCGGGAACATGGCGTCAATAGACATAATCCCCGTCATGAGCGGTTCGTGCACACCCTTACGACCCATCACCCCAACCGCTGGCCGCTCTACGAGACCGGTTTCTTTTGTCTTGATAGGCGCGCCGCCATCTAGCGGCCGGCCGAGCGGATCAACCACGCGGCCAAGCATTTCTGGCCCAACCGGTACTTCCAGCACCGTGCCTTTGAGTTTGACAGCATCGCCCGCTACAACGTCTTTGTCGTCACCGAGCAAAACAGCGCCAATTTCGTCTTCCATGAGGTTTAGCGCAAATGCTTCGATAACACCGCGCTTTGTCTGAATCTCAAGCACTTCGGCAAAGCCTGCACTGCGCAAACCATGCACCCACGCCACGCCATCGCCCACGCGTGTCACCACGCCGGTTGATTCCATGTTTTCACCACTGTCGAGCTGCGCAATCGCGTCGCGAAGCCCCTTTGATATGTCGCTGACTGCAATATCTGGCATATCTGTCGCTTTCCTTTCTACACTTTCGCGGCCGCAAGGCCATGTAACTTATGTACTATTGTGCCATCGTAGGCCGCATCGGCTGTCTGCAAACGTACTCCGCCGAGCACGCTTGGATCAACTACTTCGCGTAAATGCACTTCCGTAGCCGAAATATGGTCAGAAATGGCGCTTCGCAATTCGCCATCAAGCGGACGAGCAGCTGTCACCGTCACCACAGCAACGCCGTTTTCGAGCAAGGCTTCTTCGATAGCGCGCGCAAATAAGCCTGCTTCGCGCGTACGGCGAGACTCCACCAAATACGCCGCAAGTTCTTGCATAACAGTCTCAGGAATCTTACCGTCAACGACGCGCGCGGCTACATACTCCGCAATTTTCCGCCGTGAAAGTTTACTAGCCATCAGCAGAAGCTCCGTTTCCAAGTTATCAAAAAGCATGCACCGTGCGTCGTGCGCCGCGCCTGGTGCGACGCAGTTGCTTTCATGCCCACTGTCTGAGGCTTGCCGCTCATCGCTGTACCTCTTTGAGCGATTCGCCGATAAGCGTTTTGTCGACCTGCTCAGTAACGGTTTTGCCGACAACTTTCTCTGTAGCCTGCGCGACCAGCTCAACTGTTTCGTTGTGCAGCGCCTTTTTTGCCGCCAGCACGTCTTTTTCGACAGCCTCATGTGCCTGCGCCACGATACGCTCCGCCTGCACCTTTGATTTTTCTTCGCTTTTTGCGATCAGGCCAGCCGCCTCTTCCTTGGCCGTGGCGACGATATCGCTCGCTTCGCTTCGTGCTTTCTTGAGCATACCAGCAATCTTTGTCTCTGCCTCGGCAGCTTGCTTCGCAGCTTCAGCCGCAGCGGCATTACCTTCGTCTATGCGCTTTTGGCGTTCATCAACTGCTTTCATGAGCACGGGAAATACGTATTTACTGAGCAGCCACGTCAGCAGCGTAAAGGCGATGATTTGAAAAACCAGCAGCTTTCCGTCTATACCGAGCGCCTGAATAGGTCCCGCCGCTTCTTCGGCATGAGCCGTCTCGCTCGCAAATTGTGTAAATATTCTGTGTATCACTTGTTATTTCCTAATGTCAAACGTCCTATACGCGGCGCCCCATTAGCCCTTGGCAAGAAAGCCCACAATAATACCGATAATAGCCAGCGAATCAGCAAACACGATCGCCGTAATCATGAGCGTACGCAGTTCGCCAATTTTTTCTGGGTTGCGGCCAGCCGCACCAAGCGCGCCCTTACCGATCAAACCTACACCCATAGCAGCACCAAGTGCCGGTAGCGCGTAAGCGAGTGCAAATGCGATGTTTTCCATTGATTATTTCTCCTTATTTAGTTGCTTGATGTAATACTTGTTTCTGTCATTTCGACCGAAGCGGATAAATCTTTCTCTGTTTTGTCGCGAAAGATCCTTCGGCTTCGCTCAGAATGACACCGGATATATCTCATTTATGCCGCGGCAACCTCCTTGGTTTTAGCAGTGTCATGAGCTGAGTCGTGGGAGCCGCCGTGGCTCGCGGTAGCAAGGCTGGCAAATATCAAAGTCAGTACATAAAACACGTACGCCTGAATAAAGCCGATGAAAAGCTCAAAGGCCATGAAAAACGGCAAAACAACCGAAGCCGCATACGAAGCCAGCCCAGCCACAATAGCAAGCAGCGCCGCACCAGCAAATGCATTACCGAACAAGCGCAAGCTAAGCGCAATCAAACGCGAAAACTCGCCAATCAGCTCAAGAAAACCTTCAAACGCGCCGATTGGATTTTTCAGAGGGTTTACCAGATAGCGGCCCGCATTACCAAAAAACCCATGCTGTTTGATAGCGTAATACTGCACAGCGGTCATACTAATGATAGCCAGCGCAATGGTAAAGTTGAGGTCTGTCGGCAAAGAGCGCAGCAGCTCGCCGCCGTGCCAACTCAGCGAATGCCCAACGCCAGGCAATATATCTGCCCAGTATGAAAGCAACACGGTAAAAAATATGCTCAGCGCAAGCGGCGCAATACTTTTTGCCATCTGACGGTCTGGCACAATGTCGTAGACTGCTTTGTACATGCCTTCAAATGCCCACTGCACAAGACCGACAAACCGGTTTGTGCGGCCTTGTTTTACCATGTTCGCTGTGTAGAAAAACATTGCGAGCAGTGCAGCCACACTCAAGCCGCCGAGCAGCATTGCGTTTGTAATAGGGAAAGAACCAATATGAAAGATTGCTTCAGTTGGCAGTACTATATTCAGGTCGCCCGAAGCAAAAAAATGAGGTGTCATTTACTGGCACCTCCTCGATCTACTTGTCGTTTGATGAGCAGCGCGGCGAGCAGCGCACCAACTGCCACGCCAATAAGCATGAACCATGGCTTCGTACCGAAACGCACATCATAATGCCGCCCAAGCAGCAGTAAGCCAATGGTCGGCACGAACATTCGCCAGGTCGTATCCGCCATGTCAAGCAACACAGCAGCAGTCGCACCCTTAGAGTGCGCCTTGTCCGAGCCAGGCGTGGTAGCAGTCGTGTCCGCCATTACTGCGTAGATTGTATCAACAACGACCCCCGTGTGTAAACACTCCTCGCAACTTTTTTGTAACATTTCTCACACGTAAGCCAAATGGTTACATACCTTTTGGCGCAGCTGCGCGCCACACCGCGCAATCTACCGCACCATACATTTACTTTGCTTTTTTGGGCGAGCGCGGTAGAATAAGACATGGAAAAATTTTCTCTTTCACTCACATTTAACGACGTACTCCTTCGTCCGGGGTACTCGGGGTTTGACCGCTCCGAAATTAACCTACAAACAAACCTAACGAAAAAACTGGCGCTCGCTGGTCCGTTTGTGTCTGCGCCGATGGACACGGTTACGGAAGCACGGTTGGCGATCGCGCTGGCAGAACAGGGCGGTGTTGGCATCATTCACCGCAACCTCACTGTCGAGCAGCAAGCCGCAGAAGTCACCTCCGTGAAAAAGGCCGGAAAAATCGTTGGCGCGGCCGTCGGAAGCAATCCAGGCTACGAAACGCGCGTTGAAGCGCTGGTAGCCGCTGGAGTTGATTTCATACTCGTAGACTCCGCGCACGGCTATGCAAAAAAGGTAATCAGCGCAGTCAAGGACATAAAACAGCGGTTCGACATAGAGGTCATGGCAGGCAATATCGCGACAGCAGACGGCGCGCAAGCGCTCATTGACGCTGGCGCAGATTCGCTCCGGCTCGGTATGGGTCCAGGCGCCATCTGTTCAACGCGTATCGTTTCTGGTATGGGCGTCCCGCAGCTGAGCGCCATTCTTGAAGTAAAAGACATTGCGCACAAGGCTGGCGTGCCAATCGTAGCCGACGGCGGACTGATCAACTCAGGCGACGCGCTAAAAGCCCTCGCCGCCGGAGCGAGCACGGTCATGATGGGCCGCATGTTCGCCGCCACCCGGGAAGCGCCGGGCGAAGTAATCACCTACAAAGCCGACCAAGTACCGTCTCGTTTTCGCAGTATTCTCGACGGCTCCGACGAATATTCATTCAAAACCTACCGCGGCATGGGATCGCTCGGCGCCATGAAAAAAGGCATGGAAATCAGCAGCGAAGATGAGTTCCATGGCAAAAACTACACTGGCGATGCGCTCGTTGCCGAAGGCGTCGAAGGACTAGTTCCGTGCAGCGGTTCCGTAAAACAGCTGATTGATCAGTGGATAGGCGGCATGCTCAGCGGTATGTACTACGTCGGCGCAAAAACCATACCTGAGCTCTGGGAAAAGGCTGTGTTTACGCAAATTACGCAGTCGTCTTTGACCGAAAGTTTTCCGCATGATCTGTTCGTGACGGATAACGGCGGAAACTACCAGTAGGCATATGGAAGCTCCTGATAACCATAGCTGCGCTGCCGCGTTGCAGTATTGCAAAATTGGCACCGCAAACCCACATACTCTACAGACAGCGCTCACCGCAGAAAGGACAAGCTCGTGACCAAACAACCAATTCCGCAAGAAACATTAGTCATTCTCGATTACGGTAGCCAGTACACACAGCTCATCGCTCGCAAGGCGCGCGAGCTTGGTGTCTATAGTGTTATCCTGCCGTTTCGCGCGAGCCTTGCAGACATTCAGGCGTACGCGCCGAAGGGGATTATTCTTTCTGGCGGACCAAATAGTGTTTACGAAAAAGACGCACCTACTCTAAATCCAGAACTGTTCGAACAGCAAGTACCCATACTGGGCATCTGCTATGGTATGCAGTTGTTGGCGCGCAACCTTGGCGGCGTGGTCGAGCCAGGCGCTACCCGTGAATATGGCGAGGCTACCATACGGCTTCAGGCAGATAGCACGCTCTTGCCGACGGAGGTTGACGACTCGACGGTCTGGATGAGTCACGGCGATTATGTTGCTAAAGCGCCGGAGGGTTTCGCGGTCACGGCAGAAAGCGACGGCATCATTTGCGCCATAGAGGACGCTGCCCTCGGCCTGTTTGGCCTGCAGTTTCACCCAGAAGTTGCGCATAGCCAGCAGGGCAAACTGGTTTTGGGGCGGTTTTTTGAACTCTGTGGCTTCCGCCGCGACTGGTCGGCTGGCTCTATCATAGACCAGTCGGTCGAGTCTATCCGCCAACAGGTTGGTGACGCAAACGTGGTCTGCGCATTGTCCGGCGGGGTTGATAGTTCGGTGGCTGCAACGCTCGTGGACAGAGCCGTCGGCGCGCAGCAAACGTGTATATTCGTCGATACTGGCTTGCTGCGGCAAGACGAGTACGACTCTGTTCTGGCGGAATACAGCAAAATTGGCCTGAACGTAAAACCAATCCGTGCCGCCAAAACCTTTTACCAAAAACTGGCGGGCATTAACGATCCAGAACAAAAGCGCAAAATCATCGGCGGGCTGTTTATAGACCTGTTTCAAGCAGAGGCCAACAAGCTGGGCGGCGCGAAGTTTTTGGTACAGGGGACGTTATACCCGGATGTTATTGAAAGTGTGTCGGTAAATGGCCCTAGCGTCACCATAAAATCTCATCACAATGTCGGCGGGCTTCCAGAGAAGATGCACTTGCAACTGGTCGAGCCGCTCCGCGAGCTGTTCAAGGACGAGGTTCGCGAGCTGGGTACGGCGCTTGGCCTGCCGGACGTAATTGTGCAGCGCCAACCGTTTCCTGGGCCTGGTTTGGCTATTCGAATTATTGGCGATGTTACTCCAGAGCGGGTTGCGTTATTGCAGCGCGCCGACGCCATTGTTCGAGAAGAAATAGATAATCACGCTGTTCGTCCGGATGTGTGGCAGTTCTTTGCGGTGTTGCTTCCTATCAACTCGGTAGGCGTTATGGGCGACGGCCGCACGTACGAGCAGGTGTGCGCAGTGCGCGCGGTGAGCAGTAGTGATGGCATGACCGCCGATTGGGCTCGTCTGCCGCACGATCTTTTAGCGGGTATATCTAGCCGTATTGTTAGCGAGGTTCGCGGTATAAACCGTGTCGTTTACGACATAACCAGCAAACCGCCTGGCACTATAGAGTGGGAGTAGGCTGGCGGGCCGTCTGGTTCGTGCCTCGGGCGTGCGGCTCGTAATGTGTGCCAATTAAGGCTAGTGCTTTGTCTAGACTGGGCGTTTGTTATCTGTCATACTCGTGTTATATGAGTACCAAGCAGTATGTTATAGAGACTCGCGGTCTGGTAAAAGACTTTGGTAAGTTTAGGGCGCTTAATCAGTTGGATTTACAGGTTGCGCCGGGCGAGGTGCACGGTTTCTTGGGGCCGAATGGATCGGGAAAATCGACGACCATACGTATACTGTTAGGGCTATTGCATAAGACGGCAGGTAGTGCGACCCTGCTGGGCGCAGACCCTTGGAGTGATGCTGTTGCGTTGCATAAACGTCTGGCCTATGTGCCTGGCGACGTTAGTCTGTGGCCAAACTTAACGGGCGGTGAGTCAATTGACTTGCTGGGTAGGCTGCGGGGCGGGCTAGATGAAAAGCGCCGCGCCGAACTAATACATCGCTTCCAGCTTGATCCCGCCAAGAAGTTTAGTACGTACTCTAAGGGAAATCGCCAGAAAGTAGCGCTTATTGCGGCATTGGCATCAGATGTGGAGCTGTATATTCTGGACGAGCCCACGAGCGGCCTAGACCCGCTCATGGAGGCGGCCTTCCAAGACTGTGTTGTGGATCTCAAGCGACGTCACAAAACCATCCTGCTATCTAGCCATATTTTGGCTGAGGTAGAGGCCTTGTGCGATCGTCTGACTATTATTCGCGAAGGCAAAACCGTACAGTCGGGTACGTTAGCTGACCTGCGGTACCTACGCCGCACCACGGTGAACGTGCGGACGACCAAACCGGCTGAAATATTAACAACCGAGGGTGTTCATAATCAGGTGATTAGCAGGGATGAGCATGGTATTAGTTTTGAGGTTGATGCCGAGGCGCTTGATGGTGTTTTGGCGGAGTTGACCACCTTGGGTGTTCAGGCGCTTACGTCTCATCCGCCCTCGTTAGAGGAGCTGTTTTTGGCGCACTATGATACTAAGTCGGACGCGAAGGGGTAGTACATGCACGCGCTGACCGGTTTTTTGCGTCTGCTGCGTCTCTATGCGCGAATTGACCGTATCAAGCTACCGGTTGTGCTGTTGGTAATTGCCGGGTTGCTGTATTCCACGGTAGTTTCGGTTGTAGATGTGTATGGCGGAAGCCCGCAGCAGGAAATGCAGTATGCGGCAGCAGCTGCGCCAAGCGTGGTTGGGCGTGTTTTTGCTGGGCCGATAGACGGGCCATCAATAGGCGCCATCGTACTAAACGAGGGCTATCTGTTTACGGCGTTGGCAGTTGTCTTTATGAGTACGCTGCTAGTGGTTCGCCACACGAGGCAAGACGAGGAAACTGGCAGGGGCGAGCTAATTGGATCGACGGTTATTAGTAAGCATGCACCTCTGGCGGCTGCTCTTGGTTTGGCGGTCATAGCTAATGTCGTATTTGGAGCGCTAGCAGCGGCTATTTTGATGGCCGGCGACCTAGATACGGCGGGGTCTGTATATACCGGCGCGGCGTTTGCGCTGACGGGTATTACTTTTGCGGCACTCGCTGGCGTGGCTCGGCGATAGTACTGGGCGGTTAGTAAACGGCGGCACAGGTGTACAGAGTTCGTTCCCGTCGTGGCTGTCGCCGCTCGGCTGGGGGCAGCAGTTGTATCCGTTTACGCAGCAGCGACTATGGGTCTTTGGTTTATTCGCGGCGCTTATAGTTGCGGCAGTGGCAGTGTCGCTAGTGTTGATGACGCGGCGAGATGTTGGCATGGGTATTTTCCCAACCAAAGATGGCGCGCCGCGTGCTGCTGCTAGTCTGTCGTCGGCCTTTGGTTTGGCTCGGCGCTTGCAGGGCGGCGTACTACGGGGTTGGGCTGTGGCTGTCTTTATCCTGGGTGTTTCCTATGGTCTGGTGATTAACGAACTGCAGGGCTTCCTGACGGATAACGAGGAGCTTCGTGAGGTGTTTCTGCAGTTTGGGGATGAACCGACAGAGGCGTTTTTGGGGCTGTTGATCGCATTTATGACGATTACCATAACTGGCTACGCAGTGCAGTCGATGTTGCGCATGCGCGCAGAGGAATCGGCTGGTCATCTTGAGCCGCTACTTGCTACGGGCGTGAGTCGTCGGCGTTGGGTGCTAAGCCACGTAGGTTTTGTTGCGCTAGGGGTCTTGCTGCTGACCCTTCTGACGGCGTTGAGCATGGGTGTGACGTACGTTGTTAGCACTGGTACGGCGTGGAGCGAGCTGTGGGATGTTTTTGCGGCGGTTTTCACCCAGTCGGCGGCGATATTCGCGTTTATGGGTTTTGTGATGCTGTTGTTCGGACTGCTGCCTAACTTGGCGGTGCCGGTAGCTTGGGGAGCTTTTGCGGGTTGTTTCGTCGTGCAGCAGCTGGGCGTCTTGCTTGACTTGCCGCAGTGGGTCTTTGATCTTTCGCCGTTTGCACACTTGCCGGCCATGCCGGCGGAGGCGTTTGAATTGGCGCCGCTACTTGCTCTGCTGGCCGTGGCGGCAGCGCTTCATCTGACGGGGCTAGCCTTCTTTTCTCGCCGCGATATTCAGACGAAATAACCAAGATGCGGCCTGGTTGGCTTATGGATGGAGCTGGTCTGCGGGTTGGCTGTCGGGGTGGGCTGCTCGGATTTGCCTATATGACGATGCCCCGGTCTAGGGCGACCTGATACGATTTCCAGCACCGCCCTTTAAAGTGCGCTGCTGAATGTATGACTGGGGTTTATATCGAAGTTCGTGTTTTGTGCGAAAAGATTTATACCAAGATAGAGTATTTATGTATTTTTGATAATTAATTATTTAAAATTTATAATTCATTATACGTAGGATATTAGAAAGCACAGGATGTGATAATGACAGATAATGATAAAAAATTTCTTGACTTAGCCATAAACGAAGCCCGTATTGGCTGGGACGAAGGCGGCGTACCAATAGGCGCTGCTTTAGTATATTTTCCTGAAAAAGGAGAGTCTAAGATTCTTGCTACAGGTCGTAATCGTAGAATACAGATGGGAAGCGCTATAAGACACGGTGAAACTGACTGTCTTGAAAACGCAGGCAGACTTAAAGCAAGCGTATATAGATCATGCACGCTATATACTACGTTATCTCCTTGTACTATGTGCGCTGGTGCAATCATTTTATATGGTATTCCAAGAGTCGTGGTAGGAGAAAATCGTTCATTCGAAGCATCTGAAAAATGGTTATCTGAAAATGGCGTGGAAGTTATAGTTGCCGATGATTCAGAATGCATAGAGCTTATGAACAAAATGAAAAATGAACGAGCAGAAATATGGGCTGAAGACATAGGCGTAACAGAGCTTGAGTAGGCACGCGGTGCGTACCTCGCGCAATCAGTGACAACTGAGACAAAAACTACCGCCGACCGCCAGAGAAACCGACGAGCGCAACAATGACCGTGGCCACCGCGACGAAGGCGATGAGGGCTTCAAGCGGTGCCTCTGGTCGAATAATCGCCAACACCGCCGTACCCAGCCACATCACAGCTATAACACCAGCCGTGTAAGGATACCGTAACTGGATCACCCATTCTCTCAGTGAATTGTCATTCATGCACTACCTCCATTACACCCCAAACCACCCCGCACAAGTTGGGAGTCATTAGTCATTTTGCTCATGCGTATCTCCTCGTGGTAATAAACTGGTACATTTTGCGATCGCGCTCGGCAATGGCGGCAAGCCAGTTCGCGGCCACTTCAAAGGCTCGTTCTGGGCTTATTTCGCGATGAGTCGATGACTGCGTAATCCCTCTCGTCCGAATTTCGTCATCTACCTTTGTAAGGCAATGTCGGATGATTGGCGCATACACATCCTCGACATGGGCGTCGCTAATAGAACGAATAACCGAAAGAAACATGGACATAGAACGTTGCAGAAACGCATTCTCCTCGCTTATCCGAATACCGAGTTTGTTGCCCTGATTCAGCACCTGAGTGAAAACCTGGAACAGCTGCTTGTCGGAAAGATAGCTCTGCAGTTGTACCTGCCGTGTCTGGCTTGATACAAAGCGATCTATAAATCCACTCAGTGAAACCGCATAATCATCGCTTTTTTCTTGGGCAATGTGCTCCAAGGCATCGTGCAACTCCGTGTCGAAATACGCCAACATCGCCACCGCAAAACTGCCCGCACGAAAATTATCTTCATAGAGCATCCTCATTTCATGGATAAGCTCTGCAAAAGCGCTTCGATTGGTTGGCGCCCGTGCTGTCAAACCAAAATCGAGCAGCGCTACTTTGTTGTCAGGCAAAAGCCGTACGTTACCTGGGTGCGGATCAATCATGAGATAGTCAGCATAAACAGTCGCCAAGAGCATTTCCGTACCCATAGTCTGGAGCTGCGTCCACACATCAGAGCCTACGGACGCACGAACCATATCGTCTATACGAAAACCCTCCGACTGTTTTTGTTCAAGCGCGCTGATCGAAACACCTCCCACATACTCTTGTACAAGGGCAGTTCTGGTCGTCAGCTCCATATATGAACGCGGTATAACGAGCGTTCCGTAGCGTTCATAGTACGCTCGGATGCGCTCGCCGCTTTGCGCCTCAAGCCGATAATTTGTTTCAGCCCAAGTCGCACGGCTGAATTCGCGAGCCATTGTATAAAAATCAACCATGGAGCTTTGCATAAACCAACTCGAAACTCGGCCAATGAGACGAAGCAGCCGCAAATCAGCCTTCAGCGTCTTCTTTAGCGACGGACGCAATATCTTTATGACAACGTCCTGTCCGTCACGAAGCGTCGCTCGGTACACTTGCCCATACGAACCCGCCGCAAACGGTTCAGCGCTGATGAACTGAAAATGCTCCACGAGAGCGCCAAGTTCTGTTCCGACATCGATATATTCGTATGAAACTTGCTCAAATGCCGTATCAACCCCCAGCTTTTCTACGATATGTTTTGTGCTGCTGTGCACGGCCAACATTTGCAGAAACTTGATGTACACGCCCCCAAGCTGCTGACACTGCCGCGCCATTTCGTGTTGCCAGTCATATTTATTCGCCAAACGCGCCAGACCGACTCGCAAGATAGAACGTAGTACTTGTAGCGTCCTCATCGTCTAACGTCCCCGCCGAAAGCCAATCAGAAACAACACCACCGTCAGCCCTATGACAACCGCTGCCAAAAAAAGTGCATTTACCGCAGTCTTGATCGCCAAAAGCAACAGACCTATCCACATTGCAACAATTGCTAGGAACACAAAAGCGTAACGCATAACACGTCCAGTATACCACGCACCCCTTCACTCTGGGCAGGCTTTCGCGGCCAGCTTGCAAGCGAGCCGCCGCGAAAAAAGCAGTTCGCTACACTACCCACTTTGGTGCCATGCTTGGTTCCGTCAGGCTTGACGATAAACAAACGCAAAATACTGTTATACTTTGTATAGTAAGGAGAAATTCACCATGTCAGATACGCCACAAGTCACCGTCTATAGCGCCAATTGGTGCGGGTTTTGCCAAGCTGTCAAACAGTACCTCGACCGCGCAGGAGTTGCATATACAGAGAAAAACGTCGATAGCGACCAGCAAAACGCCGAAGAAGCTATGCAAAAATCCGGCCAAAGCGGTATACCCGTTCTCGACATTGATGGCACCATCATCGTCGGCTTTGACCGCGCCCGCATAGACGCCGCCCTTGCACGCTAAGCACCCTTGTCTCTGGTCTTAGATCTCTTGTACACTGAACGTATGGCTTTTGAGGATTATCAGACGAAGCAGTCTGTGGTGGTCGTGTATACCGGAGACGGAAAAGGGAAGACCTCTGCGTCCTTAGGACTAATGTGCCGAGCACTCGGCAACCGTTGGAAGGTCGCCTATGTCCAGTTTATAAAATACTGGGGCGTCGGCGAGCATACATTCATACGTGACATTTTACCTATCTACGGCGATGATTTACTGTTCTACAAAGGCGGCAAAGGCTTTTACGCCGCCGGCGACTTGAGTGCCGCAGACATCACGCCCGAACAGCACAAACAGGCCGCTGCCGAAACATACGCCACGGCATATGAAGCAGCAAGCTCCGGCAAATTTCACCTCGTCATCTGCGACGAAATCAACAATGCCGTTCACGACGGTCTGCTGACGCGCACACAGCTCAAAGAGCTCATCACGAAAAGACACCCCCAAACCAGCCTTTGCCTAACCGGAAGAAATTTTCCCAAAAGCCTGCTTCGCCACACAGACATAGCAACCGATATGACAAAACTCAAACACCACTTCGACGAAAAATTTCTCGCGAATAAGGGCATAGATTTTTGATGTCCAGCACCACGTTGCCGCACACGAAACCACAACCTTTCGCCCACACAACAAACCTCAGAACGCTACTCGCTCGATGGGCAGGCGTACCCATGGCGGTCTAGCGAAACAACACTGTCTATAAGCGCCCGCAAACAGCCGATTCAAATCGGCGTACTAGCACTTCGTCATACCGAAGCATCCGCCCGCACCTCATAAGACGGTGCTATACTTGAGTAGCAGTGACAAGAAAACGGCAAAAAATATTGATAGCAGCGGCTATCTTGATTTCGACGGCAGGCATCGCATACTGGAGAGGGTGGATTGGACCAGTCGACTCGACGAAGTTTATGCGCTGGCAGCCAGGGTCATACGCCGTCGTCCAGTTCGTTGACGGCGACACCTTGGTCGTGGATATGAACGGCACGCCAGAACGCATTCGCTTCATTGGCATAGATACGCCAGAAACACACAAAGAAAATACACCAGTACAGTGCTACGGACCCGCCGCTTCCGCCTACACCAAAAAGCGAATCGGCTCCCAGCGCATACGCCTCGTTTCAGACTCGCTTACAACTAACCGCGATCGCTACGACCGTCTCCTTCGCTACGTATTCCTCCCAGACGGTACAAACCTCAACCTGGAACTCGTACAGAAAGGCTACGCTTTTGCCTACGCGTTTCCGTTTGCCAAAAGCCAAGCGTTTCACGCCGCCATGGAACAGGCGCAGGCAGCAAACATCGGTCTGTGGGGTAACTGCGCGCCGTACCAACTCCCCAGCGGCCAGTGGCAAAGTAGCAACCAGGCAGCCAGCTAGCGTTTCGTCCGTTTTCGCCGCAGCCCCCCGAAAAGTCGTTCGTACAAAACCGGCAGCGGCGAAGCAAGATACAGCAAAAGCGCGCCAACAAACCAACAGAGCGGCCAACTCCAATAGCCATGGCGGCGAAGCGTACGAGGCCACATTTGCAAATACGGCCAAAGCGCCTTGTTTTCGGTGTGAATACGGCGCATTTCTACCCGAACTTTTGAAGAGGAGTCATAGTGTATACGACCACCAACACGACGCACATGAAACGAAAGGTCGAGGTCTTCATGAAGCGTATTGTCGAGACAAACATTATTCGCAACCTGTTGCCACAGTGTTTTTGGGAGCGCCATGCTTGAACCCCAAAGCGTCGGACTACCGGTCAGCAAAGCATTGAACCGAAAAATGAGCCAGTTGTACGTCCCGCTTATAAGACGGCTTGGTCGCATATTGTAAAAATGTGCGCCGCCAGTCAAAGCGACAGTTTCGTGTCCGCCGGCGTAAAACCGCGACACCCAGGCAACCCAATCGGGCGGCACAATGGCATCGGCATCTATACGGGCGAAAATATCGCCGCTCGCGCGCCGAAACCCAGCATTGCGCGCATAAACGCGTCCTCTTTGCCGCTCATGCACAACGCGCACAAAATCGTACTGAGCCGCTACCGCGGCAGAGCCGTCTGAAGAATCGTTATCTACTACAATAACTTCGTGTGGCCGGACGGTTTGGGCGGCAAGCGCGTCGAGACAGGCCGGTAAACGCTTCGCTTCGTTATAGGCTGGAATAATAACTGATATTTTTGGGTGTTTTGGCACGGTATAATGGTACCATGCGCCATCGCAAACATGGCGCAGCAAGGAAGATACTCATGAAACATGAAGCGAAAAAAGCAGCAGACGAAAAAAGCGCACAACCGCCGCACACCGAACCTACGGCACGCACTGCAAAGCAAACAAAGCCCAAAAGCGACAACCAGCTGCTCAGCCGACTGCGCGTTCGACTCATCGTAAAACGGAGCTTACTGGTCGCATGTGCGCTTATGTTGCTCCTGACGAGCACTTCTTATGGTATTGCCCTCTGGTACCAACACTCGCAAAAGTCGAAACCGTACCGCTTGGGCGCGACCTTCATTCCGTCATACGCCGATTATTTGGGCGTTGATCCGCAGGAAACGCTCGCAGCAATCATACATGACCTCGGCGTTCGGCAGTTTCGCCTTGTAAGTTACTGGCGTGAAATAGAAACAGCGCCCAACGTCTATGACTTTACTACGCTAGACTGGCAGTTTCAGGCCATAGAAAAGGCAGGCGGCACAATCAGCCTAGCAGTCGGTTTACGTCAACCGCGCTGGCCAGAGTGCCACGCTCCATCGTTTTACGACACCAGACAGCCGCGCGAGCACTGGCAGCCGCAACTCGAACGGTTCATGGCGGCAGTCGTAAATCGCTACAAAACCTCGCCCGCACTGAGCAGTTACCAACTAGAGAATGAGTTTTTTAACCGCTTCGGTCAGTGCAGCAACTTTGACCGCCAAAGACTGAGCGAAGAAAAAGCGCTGCTGAAAAAGCTCGACGCAAAGCACCCCGTCATCATCAGCCGCAGCAACAACTACGCTGGGTTTGCGCTGCGCGAACCGCTTGGCGACATAAACGGCATATCACTATATCGCCGCGTGTGGGACGCCACGCTGACAAAACGCTACCAAACCTACCCGTTTCCGAGCTGGCATTACGCGGCCCTCGCAGGCGTACAAAAACTGGTAAAAGGTCAGGAAAGCGTGATCCATGAGCTGCAAATGGAACCGTGGCCGCCCGCTGGAAAAAACATGCTCGACATACCGCTTTCCGAACAAAACAAAACCCTTGATGCTGCCCGCTTCCGCAGCACTCTCGCGTTCGCCAAACAAACAGGCATACGCCACATAGACCTTTGGGGAGCCGAATACTGGTACTATCGCTGGAAAATCCTCGGCGACGACAGCGTTTGGCGCGAAGCAAAGGGTGCGTTTAGCCCACGCAGCTCGCACGAACAGCTGAAAGAATAACTCCCCTTACGCTACCGCTTTTTCAAGTCGAGTAATGCGCTCCTCATGGTCGTCGAGCTGTTCTTGGTTGGCGTCATTTGAGTCAGCTATAGCGTTTTGGACAAACTCAGCTAGATCGTCGATTTTCTGATGTATGGGAGCTAGCTTTTCCTGAAACTTTTCTTCTAGTTTTTCCTCTAGTTTTTCGTCGAGAAGCTGCTCGAACTCAGCCATAAGCATGCGGTTATTCGCAGCAAACAGCTGTTTTAGGTCTTCGATTTCGTCAACACTGAAACTCATAGAACTCTAGTATAGCACGCTAAGGGGGCGGAAATCTGTTATATTTATTGCAATGATTGATCCCAAAAAATACGGCATAAGCTTTAGCGCAAAACAGTGTCGCAACTTTGGTCTTGACCCGCAAAAAACACTCCGCTGGCTACTTAAGAACGGCTGGCGGCGCTTTCGCCTTATGAGCTACTGGGACGAATACGAAACGACGCAAGGGAAGTACGACTTCAGTGAACTGGATCGACACATACACCTCATCGAAAACGCTGGAGGCAGCGTCACGCTCTGCCTAGGCGTCAAACAGCCGCGCTGGCCAGAATACCACTGGCCCGCCTGGGCGCTTGAGCTACCCGAGCAGCAAAAAACGCAAGCACTGCTGGAGTTTTTGCAGACAACAGTGCAGCGCTACGACAAAACAGCTGCAGTCCAAAGCTATCAACTGGAAAATGAAGCACTGTTACGCGGCTTCGGCAGAAACGTCAGTATAAACCGAGCGCGTTTACGCGCTGAATACCAGCTCGTCAGTAAGCTAACAGACAAACCTATCTCCATGAGCGCGAGCAATGGTTGGGGCATACCCCTACGCCAACCTCGTCCGCGGGGCGGCACTGGTTTCAGCATATACACTACCATGTTTGCCAAAGGCAAACAGCGCACAACCGTCCAAAAACCGTGGCTACACCGACTGCGCCGTTTCGTCATAGAAAAAGGCATGGGGAGGTCAGTGTTCGTTCACGAACTGCAACTCGAACCATGGGGCGCAAAAGCTATTTGGGAAATGACTACAGAAGAACAAAACCAGTCAATGAACCCTGCGCGCATTCGCGCCAACATAGCCTTCGCCCATCAAGTCGGGGCGTACCCCATAGACCTCTGGGGCGCAGAGTGGTGGTACTGGCGCTATCAAAGCGGCGACAAAACCATCTGGCATAGCGTTGCATCCGCCCTAGAAGACTAAATAAAGACATTCACCCGCAAAATACGGTTTACGACATCATCGCCCAAACCGCGCCAAGGGCGTGCACCCAGTTTTTCTTTGCTCCGCGGCAACCCCAAGCAGCCAAGCCGGCGGTTTTACGCCGCGGCAACGGCACTTACCCCCAGAATGAGTTCTCGACACGCCAGTCCTTTGGACTGGTAAATTCGACAAACTTGAAGGCAGCAGCGATACGACTGCGCATTGCATCAGATATTGCATCTGCTGCTTTTCTGCGTTGCTCGTCAAGATTCTGTAGTTCATCGGGTTTATGGCGCTCCAAATAATCACGATCCATAAGCTCACGCTCACCTTCTGGCATCTGCCCTGGAGTTTCCAGTAGTCCAAAAGGGTCTTTCGTGTTCGACGTTACGATAACCAACCCGCCTCTCTCGTACGCCGCCCTAATGGCGGCGAAGGCAACTTTTTGATGTACGGGGTGACCATCCCCAGGGCTATAGTCGTCCAAAACCAAAGCCGACGGACCGCGCGGCGCCATATCAAACGCTGTTGTGTGTACCCGCGGTGAAAATATAGAGGTAACTTTCGAGTTACGCTCTGGCCTATCGGGATCGCGCGTAAAATACGCGGGGTGTTCTGCTTGCCTATCTGAAAACGTAGGCAGATGCACATAAGCCGTCAAAACGTCCCTCTCAGCCAGGGCGCGGCCAAGCCCGACCGCAAAATGCGTTTTTCCAGTTCCCGGCGGACCGTACAAATACAAGCCAACAGGCTGACCACCGTGCCAACGCTCCAACAAGGCACCAGCCGCCGACATAGCTTCATCAAGCCTGCCGTCGTTGTTTTCTAGCCCATCTAGTGTCGAAAACTCGTGCGCAGCAGGGTACGACCCCCCCCAATTTGGAATTTCACTCAAACTTGTAACTGGTTGTACTTCACTCATAGCTCCATGATAGCATTTTTATATACTTTTGTCAATATTGCGCTCATTCCACTGATATTATGTTATAGAAATAGAAAAACAAAGCCAAGCCGGCGGTTTTACGTCACAGCAGTTGGTGTCAGCTAGTGCTTTGCGTGTTCGCGCAGCGCCGCTCCAACCCATTTAAGCATGTTATCTGTATCCGCTTTTTGAACCTGATTCAAGCCCGCGAATAAACCCATCGCAGAACCTGTGTTTGCCTGTTGCCACCGACACGCCTGACGCCGCAGCGCAAATAGTGTCACCAGACTTTCATTACCCGTCGGCTGTCGGGAAACTGATAGCGCTTGGGTGATTTTATGGGTCATACGGTCGACAGCAACACCCTTAGCATCTACCGCCGTAATCGCACCTGACGCACCGCGTAAATCTTGCTCAATGTATGTTTTAACCGCGTTGCAGAACAACAGTGCGTCAAGGAGCAGCGAGGGGTTATCTTCTTGCTCCGGCTCATAACCTGGATCATCATTGAACACGGTATCTCTAAAACGGATATCATCACCAAGCACCTCAGTGCGAGTGTATGCCGCAACTAGGTTACCTGGCAGGAGCGTAACACCTTTGTAGTTTTGACCGTGTTCTATCGGAAGAGCAAAAAAATCATTTCGATTATGGCAGCCGCGAGAAGCCGAGGGGTCGGCAGTATAGATCAATGCTTCGAGGGCTGGCGATAGATACCTAGGGGCTATCGTCAAAGATTCTTGAGTAACGCGTATGCCGTCATCATTCGGCTGGCGACCAGGCTCTGCGCCAAAAGAGAGCTGTAGATATCCCATTGGTGCATCCCGTAACTCTCCAGGAATGCCGTTTTGCGAGAATTGCGTAATAGCAGCAAGAAATATGCCGCTCGCAGCTTCGCCAAATCGCCGCCGAAGTAATGTTTCGCTCATCGTCTCACTATGTCACATATATATAGAAACTTATTTTTATACTGTATACTGACGAACGATTTTGTCAATATTTTTTCCTCTGTTGTACAATGGTGTTATGGCGAAAAAGCAAGGTCGGCGCGGGCACAAAAAAGCGCAGCAGCAGGGAAGGTCGATTACTAATCGGCGGGCTCGCTACGACTATGAACTCGGCGATTCGCTGGTGGTCGGCCTGCAACTGAGCGGGGCAGAGGTAAAGGCACTCCGCATGGGACACGGCCAGCTGCGCGGCGCCTACGTCACCGTCAAAGACGGCGAGCTGTACCTACTGAACGGTAGTATTTCGGGGTCGGTCGGTGTACCCATAGACGAACAAACTCAAACGCGTACCCGCAAACTCCTCGCCAAGCGCCGCGAGATAGACGCTCTTATTGCAGCAAAAAACCAAGGCCGCACCATCGTACCACTGGAAATCCTTACCGGCGGCCGTTACATAAAACTGCGCATAGCTCTCGGCAAAGGCAAAAAGCGCTACGACAAACGCGAAACACTCAAACAACGCGATGCCTCGCGCGATGCAGCCCGCGCTGTCCGAGCTTCGTTGTCATAGCCACCCCTGTTATGAGCTTTTTTTACAACGAAAAAGTGTGATATTCTTTACAGATTTGCTTTGAACCGTTATGATAAACATTGTATTTCCGCTAGGGAAATAGGTACTTTATATCTACATCGCTCCGGTATTGTTCCCTGGTTAGTGCGCTCGACGCACAATGGGAAGGGTATCGGAGCACTATTTTTTTATAGAGATTATTTCTGTACAATATACTCTGTAATCTCGTATGGCATAATCCGGGGTAGCTCAGCGGTAGAGCGGGTGGCTGTTAACCACTAGGTCGCTGGTTCGAATCCAGTCCCCGGAGCCAGTTTTGATTTCTCGGTGCGGAAAGCAGCCCATCAAAAAGCTTCAACAGACATAGTTGAAGCTTTTTTCGTCGTTTTAGTTTTAGCAGCCTGCAGATATCATCTTCAAGTCTTGTTTTGGTTGCGAACTTTCAGTGTTTGAAGCAGCCTACGGCAATTAAGAAGACGTTGCGACGGCTCTTATCGTTATGAGCACGCAACCAGCTCACGCTTTGGCTTGACTGTTTCTGCTATATTCTCTTTGCGTATTTGTCATAACCAGTATAATTATAAATGGCGCGGTGTAGCGCCAAACAATAGAACAAGCAAAAAACAGCGTTACACGAACTGCGCACGCTCGGAAGGCACATACGCGCCGAGCACGAATAATAAGGTGGCATAAATAATGGAGCAACAAATGGAACCGCAACAATCAACTAGCACCGACACAACTCAACCTGGCGTGGCACCGTCGCAAGCAGTGCCGCCGCCTCAACACCCAGCGCCGCAGGAAGATCCTGGCAAAACCATGGGGGTCATCAGCATTATACTGAGTTTTGTATTGCTGGGGATTGTCGGATTGCCGCTCGCTATATTTTCTATCATGAAGTCGCGCAAAGCCATGGTATCGCCAAAAATAGGTGTCATCGGATCAGTACTTAGCGTTTTGTCGATAGTGGCAAGTATCTTTGTCATCATGTTTGTACTGACAACACACGACACCGCGGAACACACAAAGCAGCACGCATCCGAGTCAAACAGCCGAAGCTCTTCAGCGGAAGCAGAAAAAACAGACCAAGACTCATCGCCAAAGCGCTCAAAACAAAACCCTTCATCAGAAACAGAAAAAACAGACAAAAGCACCCATTACGATCTGGATAATGACTACAGTGCAGCAAAACTGTATTGGGGCGTGACGTCCCCCAGGGGCTGGGACAACGTAGTGCTTGACAAAAATGGGGTAAACCAATTTAAAAAGCCGAATACAGAAACCCTTTTTACTACCTCTCAGCTAAGCAGGAACGGTGTCGCCGCTGGGCAGTCGGATAGCGCAGCGTCACAAGCATATGTCGATAGTTATATTGCCGGATTAAAAAGAAAAGGGGCGACAGCTACCATAGCAAAGACCGGAACAATAACTGTGCCATTTATAGAAAATTCGGACACGATGGAGTTGTATGTCGCTGAGATACTCTACACGATAAATGGCAAAGATTACAGAATGTGGTTTGCTGTACGCTTCACCTCCGATGCAGCTATGACCGTGCAGTATGCCGGACGAGCTTCTGACGTCTCAGAATCCGAATGGAAATCGCTGATCGACGGACTACGCTTGACAACGTTGTAAGTCGATCGCTACGCGGTATATGTGAAAATGCCATCTGCGGCAAAGCCAAAGCCTGAAAGCCGGTACACACCGGCTCAGGCACAGCTTAAGCGCACTAGCGAGACGAGCGGGCAAATAACGGCGCTTTTCACCAACCTGGCAGAGAGTATGTAGGCACATCATTTTCGCGACCCCAGAAGACATTACTTACTGGCAAATAACAAAGGAAAAACTAGTAAAAAACCAACGCGTTTTTGCCGATAGCCCTAGATAGCCTACAGTCTTTTCGCGATCGCATCATAAAGTTCAGCTAGGGTGGTATAATAACTGGCAATGACACGACAACCGAAAGGAGCGCTTTTTGGTTTGCGCTCGACGCTCCGCAAAACGCTCGAAGAAGCCAAAAGAGACCATAACCAGGGCGACAAACGCACCGAGGAGCTCAAACACGAGCTGGCGGTCATTGGCGAAAAAATTCAGCAAACACTCCAGAAAATTACCAAAGAAGCAGAAACCAGCACCGACGTTGCCGCCGAGCAGCACGCAAAACTAAAGCAGGCGGCCACGCTCGACATTCTCCAGACCGAAATGCTCCGCCTCGCCGCGCTCTACCATCGCCAGGTCGACGTAGACACCATACAGCGCTTCATACGCGAGCAACGCAGCATCATTGGCGACTCTATGGAGAAATCAGCCAAAAAACCGAGCCTCGTTTCACTCGACACGCAAATCGGGGAACTGCACCAAACCATGCAAAAGGAGCGCGCCCGCGTCCTGCAAAACGCGCGCAAAGACTGGATCAAGTTTTGGATTAGCGTCACCCTTGGCCTCACTTCGCTCATAATCAGTCTGTACGCGCTTTTCCTTCGCTAAGGCGTTTGCTTCACGCCGCGCTGCAACCCGTTTTGCGCTTCACGAAGCCCCCGCTGCGCCCAAGTCGACGACGAGAAACCCCAACTACTCCGTCCCGTTGCGCTAACCCTTTGCGCGCATAGCCCAGAGCGAGCCACATAGTTTTCGTCATTGAGGGTCTGTGCTTCGCTACTCCTCAATAAACCCACCCGATTGGTGGCTCCAAAGTGTGGCGTAGGTTTTGCCGGCTGCCAATAACTCGGCATGCGTGCCGTCTTCGACGATTTTGCCATTATCGAGTACGATGATGCGATCGAGCTTGGCGATCGTGCTCAGGCGGTGAGCGATGACGATGGATGTGCGGCGTTCCATCAACGTACCGAGGCTCGCTTGAATAAGTTTCTCGCTTTCGCTGTCGAGTGCGCTGGTGGCTTCGTCGAGAACTAAAATCGGCGCATCTTTTAGGATTGTTCTGGCGATTGCAATTCGTTGTCGCTGACCGCCGCTGAGTTTGACACCGCGTTCGCCAACGAGCGTATCAAAACCGTCCGCCAAAGACTCAATGAAGTCGAGTGCGTTGGCTTGCTCGGCAGCTTTTTTGATTTCTTTTTCGGTCGCATCTGGTTTGGCGTAGGCAATATTTTCGCGCAAACTGCGATGAAAGAGCAGTGGTTCTTGCGGCACGTACGCTATCGCTTCATGCAGACTCTGCTGCGTTACGCGCGAGACAGCTTGATCATCGATCGTGATAGAGCCTGACTGAATATCAGCAAAACGTAGGATGATTCGCGTCAACGTGCTTTTGCCGGAGCCGCTACGACCGACGATGCCGACACGCTGACCAGCGGGGATTTCGAGGTTGAACGATGAAAAAACTTCCTCGCCATCACCTTTGTCGTATGCAAACGAAACGTTATCAAATTTCAGATCACCATTTTTGACGACGAGTTTTTTGGCGTCTTTGTCGTCGACAATGTCGTTTTGCAAATGTAAAATCTCAGTCATGTCATGGGCATCGCCAATCGCTTTGTTGTAATCGCTCACGATTCGATTCATTTCCCACAACTGTCGCGCTAAGTTGATTGTATAAATGAATATCAGGTAGACCGATCCTACTTCAGCCAACCCATTGACGGCCGCATAAACGGCAAAAACCAGCGCAGCTATGTAAATGAACGCAATCAAAAGTGAGTATGCAGCCGTGGTTGAAATGATCCCCCATTTGAGACGTGTTGATGCAGCATACCAATTCGTTATTGATTTTTCAGCCAGAGCATATTCGTAAGTCTCGCGTCCAAATGATTTGACGGTGCTAATGTTGGTGACGGCGTCGGCAAGTACGCCGCTGGTACGCGCGTCGGCTTGTGCTTCAAGGGTGTTTCGCTTGGCGATGAAGCGCGACGAGAGGAGAACGGTCGAGATGAACACAACCGCGACAACCGCAACGATGATTGCATATTGCCAGAGCGATGCTAGTGTCAAAGCAACCACTGCGCCAACAATCATCGTGAGCATAGGCACGACGTTCCAGACGATCATATCCCAAAATCGATCGAGTGCCGAGACAAATTTGGATGTCTGGCTGACGAGCGATCCGCCAAAACGATTGGCGTGAAAATCCATAGTTTGGCTTGACAACGTGTGAAATATTTTGCGGTAAGCGTCGCGCATACTATCAACCTGGAACGTCCAGCAAAAATACAGCGCCAATCGCCAGAAAAAGACATCTCCTGCGATGATAATCGCGGAGTACATTAGAACGAGCGGCATACTATTTTCGAACGTTATCGAGCCAGATTGAAGCAGGTTAAGAAAAAGCGACAGCACATACGGTCCGACGATATTCGTTGTAATAACAGCGAGCATAGGGAAGAAAACAGCGAGATTTCGCTTGGCTGCATACGGTTTGGCAAACTGCCAAAATAATTTGAGCGTTTGTTTTTGCATACGTTCTTCTCGGACGTTTAGTTTTATGCGACTGTTTGTATTTTACACCATAATATGCCCGCCATGCAAAAGCTCTTCTCTACCGCAAATTCGCACCCCGCCGATTTGAAGCGTTATGTCAAAGCGACAGACCGCAAAAACAAAAGTCACTTGTTTATAACCTATAGACGCTATAATCTCTGTGAATCACTACGTCAACTGAGAAATAATTATTTCGATACGTCGATATTGATTTTATTTTATTAATATTCTATAATATAACCATGAGCCACGAATTCAACGCCGGCCGTCAGCGCACATGGCCAATACCCGAGTCTCTCTCTGCTGCTATTGAATCAGAGGAGCTCCCCGCTGATCCCGATGAGTTGATCGGCTGGGTAACTGAAGGTTATTATTGCAACCCCGATAGGGCTATCGTTGCCCTGGCTGATATAATGAGCGTTTTACCGCCCATCTCGCAAAACGGCGAAAAATTAGACGCAATCACCGAAAGCTACGCAAACAAAATATCAACAAAAGCGGAAAGTCTAGTCTCTCGAGAGATCCCAGACAAAGGCAACATCAATCTTTTTCATAATGTCTTCGACGAACGAAACAACTTTCCGAGGTTTCCATCCGCCGCCGGACAAACAGACGCACAACCAGCAACCTCTAGCATTCGTGATATCGTAGCAAGCGTCCTAGCAGTAGGAACCGTACGGCCAGAGATACTACCACATATAACAGGATATTTTGATTGGATGAAACCATCCTTTTTTGATGACACGCTGCTATCCGAGACTGATCAAGCATGGCTCAACGAAAACGCCCAACTGATCCGAGACATCCTCTACCCTAGCATAGATGCGCTGGTTTTGGGTAAAGTAGAAGACCGCTACGCAAAAACCTGTCAAGAAGGTCTCGATAAAACCGTACATGGTGTTCTCGATTACACTAGTAAAACTGTGTATCTCCCGCCCGGCGTAGAATGGGACGAAGACTACTTAAACCGTTTACGACAAAGTATGCATGAGAACTCCGATGGGCTCAAAGAAAATGCCGCGAATAGAATGGCCAGAACATATGTGCGATTAGCCAAAAGAATCACACAAACAGGCGCGGTGTTCGAGGAACCATCCAGATTTAGCACTGTTTTTCAAGAATTAAATTTCGTCCTAGATAATAATAAGGCTGATATGTTTGCTGATTATCTAAAAACCGATGATGTCGAAGTGCTAATGACAGCTGCCGACAGACTGAGTAGGCAAGCAAGCGTCAGGAACAAGATCGCCCTGATGGCAGGAAGCCGCTTGCGACTGTACGATGGCAATGACTTCGAAGCTATCATGGCTGCAGCAAAAGAAAAAGAAGCTCTCCGCCAACTTGCCGACCCATCCAACTTATACTCGCAACCGATAAGCATACTCGACAGGTCGAGTGAATTCAAATCAGAAACCAATCAAGAACAAAAAGAACGAATAGCGAGCTGGAATAATCCCCATACTCGAGCAAGTTCGCAATCACAAGACGAGCGTGAAGCCGCGAAACAACCAATCCTACAAGATCCCAGCAGGCTCGCAGCGCTTCTGCTAACAGATTATGACCCCGCCGGATTGTTCCGTTACATTACTAACAAGGTCCTTACTCAAGATAACGCCGCAACACAACCAGAAACTACACCAGACTCTACCGACCATCAAGATTCGGAGTCTGAGGCTATTCTCAGAGCACTCGAGCGAGTAGATGAGATTCTACAAAACAAATATGGCCTAGAAAACTGCCGTAATATCTGGAAATACTTTATGATAAACACGGCAGAAGCAGTGATCTCTGGACCCAATCGGGACTATCAAGCCGAACTTGGAGATGCACTGATACGGAAATTTGGCGCGATCGAAGACACCGTCGACGACTACCGCGCTCTCTACCGCGCGCTGCTGGGCGCTGTAGATAGCGCCGCCGCAATATAACTGTAAAAATCGAGCGCTGCTGTAGCACTAACCAACCACGTCCTCGCCGAAATGTTTTTTCAAACGGGCGCGGATGCTGCCGTCGTGACGGCCGAGTTTTTTTGCGAGGTTTGCGATGGATTCGCCGTGCTGGAAGTCTGTTTTGAGGGTTTCGTCGTCCTGTGCAGTCCAGGGCTTGAAGGCATTTGGGTGGGTTTGGCGCATTTTTTCGATTTTTTCTTTCCAGCTCGTCGAACCGCTCGATTCTTTAGTGTGGCAAAACTGCGTATGATTTTTTAAACACAAGCGGTACAATAGACACTATGCAGCTACCCAAACTGCCCACAAAACCTCTACCGAAAGCCGTACCGCTCCGCAAACTCATAGGACCAAGCTTCATTTTACTCGGGCTAGGACTAGGCAGCGGGGAAGTGATTTTATGGCCTTACCTCGCAAGCAACTACGGCATGGGTATCATGTGGGGCGCCATCATCGGTATTACGCTGCAATTTATCATCAATATGGAAATCGAGCGCTATGCGCTCGCCCGAGGCGAAAGTGTTTTCGTCGGACTCAAGCGCAAACTTACAGGCATACCGTGGTGGTTTATCCTTTCGACATTTCTGCCGTGGATCTGGCCAGGTATCGCCGCGGCATCAGCAACGTTGTTCGTCAGTTTAGCGGGGTGGTCAACAGAAAGCCAACGCTACGTCGCCATGGCAATGCTCATACTCATGGGCACGATTCTTTCGCTCGGCCCCGTGCTGTATAAAACAGTCGAAAAACTGCAAATGATACTCATTTCGGTCGGCGTACCAGCCATATTCATTCTGAGCATCTATCTCGCCGACAGGGCAGACGTAGGCGCAGTCGCGCGCGGACTTGTCGGCAATGGCGACGGCTTTTGGCTGCTGCCAGCCGGTATTTCTATTACGAGTTTCCTTGCCGCACTCGCCTACGCCGGAGCTGGCGGCAATCTCAATCTCGCCCAGTCGTTTTACATAAAAGAAAAGGGGCTCGGCATGGGTAAATACTCTGGCCGCATCACAAGCATCCTGACCGGAAAAACCGAAAAGCGCTCAATCCTCACTGGCTCCCAATTCACAGCAAACCCCCAAAACGTACGCGAGTTTCGACGCTGGTGGCAAGTCATAAACACCGAACATTTTCTAGTCTTTTGGCTGACCGGATCCATCACCATACTGCTGCTGGCACTGCTGGCATACAACACCACGTTCGGCCAAGGTTTGAGCGGCGATATCAGCTTTGTCATCCAAGAAGCAAGCGCAATTGGCGCAACTATAGCACCATGGGTCGGCTCGTTCTTCCTGCTCATCACCACACTCACTTTGTTTGGCACGCAGCTAACCGTGTTCGACGCAACGTCTCGCATATTGTCCGAAAACGTCGTTCTCGCCAGCGGGCAACGTATACGCGATCACCAAGTGCCGAAAGTCTACTACAGCGTTCTTTGGCTAATGATAGGTTCTGGATTGCTTATTTTCTCCCTCGGATTTACCCAACCGCTGCAACTTCTGATTCTCTCTGCCGTGCTGAACGCTATTGCAATGTTTGTACATAGCGGCCTCACACTGTGGCTCAACAAAACCGCATTGCCGAAAGCCATTGGTCCGCGGCGTTTTCGTACTGGCATGATGCTGTTCGCGTTCCTGTTTTACGGCAGTTTCAGCGCCTACGTCGTTATTACTGAACTGCAAAAGTTTCTTCGCTAGTATGCAGTCAGCTGTTTGCTTGTGCGTACAGAAGTTGTGCTCTCAAGCGCACCTGCAGCACCGCAGAGAAGCCTGCGAGTTGTCGTATGAAGGAAAGCGCGCACGATGCGTGTTCATATGAACTGCGTTTCACGCTACAATATCTGTGATGAACACACACAAAACACATTGGCTCAGCCAAGCCGAGGTTCAAGCAAAACGCACTCAGTTTGGCTATAACGAGCTACCAGACAAACAAAAAAAGAGCTTGCTCGGACTCGTTTTCGGCATAGTAAAAGAGCCCATGATATTCCTGCTCGTGGCTATTGTGCTTGTCTACTTTGCTCTCGGCGACCGCGGCGAATCAATCGTCCTGTCCGTTTCGGTCGTCGGAATAGTACTCATTGAACTTTTACAGGAGTTGCGCACCGAAAAAGCTCTGGAAGCCCTGCGCACGCTTGCTAACCCGCGGTGCATGGTCATTCGCGACGGCAACCGCACGACCATTCCCAGCCGCGAGCTTGTACCTGGCGATATTATTGTGGTCGCCGAAGGCGATCGGCTACCCGCCGACGCTCAGCTGGTCGAAGCCGCCAACATCGCCGCCGACGAATCACTCCTCACTGGCGAATCCGTACCGGTGCAAAAAGCACTCCTCACAGACAAAGAACGCCAGGTCTTTTCTGGCACGCTCGTCGTCACTGGACATGGCCTCGCCAAAGTAAGCGCCATTGGCGCCGCAACCGAAATCGGCAAAATCGGCACCTCGCTCAGCACCATCGAAACCGAAAAAACCAGACTCCAACTCGAGATCAATCGTTTCGTGCGCATCATTGCCGGCGTAGCTATTACCGCCTGCTTGCTACTGACAACTGTTTTTTGGCTCAGTCGGGGAGAGCTACTTGAGGGATTTCTGGCAGGTCTGACGCTCGCAATTTCCGCCTTGCCAGAGGAGTTTCCGGTAGTTCTGACTGTCTTTATGGCCTTTGGCGCTTGGCGTCTGGCAAAACACAACGTACTGACGCGTAAAAACCGCACCATCGAAACCCTCGGCAGCGCCACCGTTCTTTGCACAGACAAAACTGGCACGTTGACCGAAAACAAAATGGTCGTACAAGAAGTCAGCACGCCAGACGGACACGCTATAGACCACGGCGACGACCGCTACAACGCCATCCTCACCGCCAGCATACTTGCTTCGCAAAAAGATCCATTCGACCCTATGGAGTTGGCTTTTCTCGAAGCAGGCAAGTCCTTGCCAGGCGGCGTGGCCGCGCTGTATAACGAGCGAGAAATTGCCCGTGAATACCCCCTTATACCTGAATCTTTGTCCATCGTTCACGCCTGGCAGGGCGCGCACGCCGGCTACGACATCGCCGCAAAGGGCGCCCCACAGGCAATCCTTGAACTGTGCCAAGCAGACAGCGCAACAGCAAAGCTCGTAAACAAAACAGTCGATACCTACGCTCAAAATGGCTTACGCGTTCTCGCGGTTGCTGCCGGCACATATAAAAACGACGTGCTACCCGAAGACCGCGCGAAATTATCTTACACGTTACTCGGTCTCGTGGCGCTCGCCGACCCCGTGAGAGCCGAAGCGGCGCCAGCCGTTGCGCTGTGCCGCGAAGCTGGCGTGCGCGTTGTTATGATTACAGGCGACCACCCCGAAACCGCGCGAAACATCGCGCGAAGCATTGGTCTCGACGCCGAACACGTCACCACGGGCGACGAGTTCCGCCAGGCAACACCAGAAGAGCAGGCGCACCTCGTCAAAACAAGCAGCGTTTTTAGCCGCGTCCACCCAGCAGACAAACTCACCATCGTCCAACATCTCAAAAAAGCTCGCGAAGTCGTGGCTATGACGGGCGACGGGGTCAATGACGCCCCCGCACTCAAAGCGGCCCATATCGGCATCGCCATGGGCAAACGAGGCACTGACGTGGCGCGCGAAGCCGCCGATATTGTCCTGCTTGACGACAACTTTGCCTCAATTGTGCAAGGTATACGCCTCGGCCGGCGCATCTTTGCCAACCTCCAGAAAGCCATAGAATATCTGCTGGTCGTGCACATTCCCATCATCATGCTGTCACTCCTACCGGTGTTTTTTGGCTGGCCGCTCGTACTCCTCCCCATACATATCGTATTTCTCGAGTTCATCATTGATCCAAGCTGCACGCTCATTTTCGAAAGCGAAGCCGAAGAACCTGACACCATGAAACGACCGCCGCGGCGTCTCAGGCAACCTATGTTTGGACGGTCTATGATTCTGCGAAGCCTCGTCATAGGCCTCAGCGTTTCGGCCGTAGTCGTCGGTACATTCGCTGTTTTGCACCAAGCAGGCGTCAACGAAGACAAAGCGCGGGCGCTGACATACCTAATGATAGTTGTCACAAACGTACTGCTTATTTTTGCCATATCTGGCGGGCGCTCCGTCCGCGAAGCTTTTCGCCAAAAGCTCAGCCCGTTGCCTATCATTACGAGCGTATTTGCTGTTTTACTCGTCGTTATTTACAGTGTACCCGCCGTGCGTGCGCTTTTTAGCTTCGCTCCCATTACTTTCGGCGAAGCACTCGTTATACTCGGCGTCGCGGCCGTCACGACACTGCTCGGCAGGCAACTCTACCTGCTTATTGCTCGCGCGCACGAACACGCCGACCGCGCATGAGAACCTTGGGCACTTATGCCGCAGTAAACGCAACGTGATTGTTTTTGTATGAAACAGCCAACGCTGTGCTTTCGCGCACGCGGCCATCGATTATCTCTAGCGCCAACGGATCAAGAACGCGTTTTTGCAGCAAACGCTTGAGCGGCCGCGCGCCAAACGCTGGGTCATAGCCTTCGCGCGCCAGCATGTCGCGCAGTTCTTGAGAAAAAGTGAGCTCAATATCTTTACTAGCCTTGACATGATCGGCTAACCGCGACAGCTGTATATCGACAATATTCGCCATAGCGGTTTGCTCTATACGACCGAACACAACAATGTCGTCGATGCGGTTGAGAAACTCTGGACGAAAATGCTGTCTGAGCGTCTCAAGCATGTTCGTTTCGAGTGCCGCCATATCAGCGCTGTCGGCGCGCATGATTTCTTGAGAACCAATGTTACTCGTCATGATGATGATAGTGTTAGTGAAGTTCACTGTTCGACCCTGGCCGTCAGTCAGCCTCCCATCGTCCAGCACTTGCAGTAGGGCGTTGAACACGTCGGGGTGGGCTTTTTCGATTTCGTCAAAAAGGACTACCGAGTATGGTCGGCGACGTACCGCTTCGGTGAGCTGACCACCCTGATCATAACCGACATATCCAGGCGGAGAACCAATCAAACGCGACACCGCATGCGCTTCCATGTATTCACTCATGTCTATACGGATCATAGCGCGTTCGTCGTCAAACAGCTGCTCGCTGAGTGCTCGCGCTACCTCGGTTTTTCCTACGCCGGTAGGGCCAAGAAACAGAAACGAGCCAATCGGACGATTACGATCACTTAGGCCGGCTCGCGAGCGGCGAATCGCCGCCGCAATCGCTCCCACCGCGCGATCCTGACCAACGACCCGTTTAGCAATAGCCGCCTCAAGTCCCGTCAACTTTGACGACTCGCTTTCGATCAGCCGCTCCAGCGGTATGCCCGTCCAGCGCGCGACCACCGCCGCAATATCATCGGGTGTAACTTCCTCGCGCAGCAGCCGTTCTTCGGCCGGAATCTTTGCTATTTCCGCCCGCGCTTTTTTGAGCTTCTTTTCTGCCTCCGGTATTTCGCCGTATTTTATGCGGCCGGCTTCGGCAAGGTCGCCATCGCGCTCAGCCCTATCGAGCTGCGAACGCAAACCTTCGAGCGTTTCGCCTGATTCGTTCAGCGTTTTTATAAGATCTTTTTCCCGATTCCACCGCACTTCGATCTGATCTGCTTCGCTGCTTAGCTGGTCGATGTGCGCTTCAATTTCTGTCTTGCGCGCCTTGGCATGATCTGATTTGTCTTTTTTCAGCGCCGCTTGTTCAATCTTCAGCTGGCGTATGCGGTTCTTGAGCCGATCAAGACCAATCGGCATGCTCTGCAACTGCATTTTAAGCGCGCTTGTCGCCTCGTCGAGAAGGTCAACGGCTTTGTCGGGCAGGAAACGATCTGGTAGGTAGCGAGTGCTCAGCCGCGCCGCTGCGACAATGGCATCGTCACGTATCTTCACTCCGTGGTGAACTTCATATTTCTCCTGAAGCCCGCGCAAAATCGCCACTGTGTCATCGAAACTCGGTTCTCCAACGTACACTGGCTGAAAGCGCCGTTCAAGTGCTGCATCTTTTTCGATGTATTTTCGGTATTCGGCAAGTGTCGTTGCGCCAATCATATGGAGTTTGCCGCGCGCCAAAGCCGGTTTAAGCATATTGCCTGCGTCAACAGAACCCTCGCCGCCACCCGCGCCGACCATAGTATGCAGCTCGTCGACAAACAAAATGATTTCGCCAGCCGCTTCATCAACTTCTTTGAGCACCGACTTGAGCCGCTCCTCGAACTGCCCTCGATAGCTCGCGCCCGCAACCAGCGCGCTGATCTCGAGACTGACGAGGCGTTTATTTTTCAGGCTGTCTGGGACGTGATTGTGAACAATCCGCTGCGCCAGTGCTTCGACAATAGCCGTCTTTCCCACGCCAGGCTCGCCAATAAGTACGGGGTTGTTTTTTGTCCGCCGCGAAAGGATTTGCATGGTTCGTCGAATTTCTTCGTCCCGCCCAATAACTGGGTCGAGCTTACCGTCGCGCGCAAGCGCGGTAATATCTTGGCCAAACGCCTCCAGCGGCTTCTGTTGCTCTTGAGTATTTTGTGGTTGCATCGTTTCTCTCCTCTCATTCAGTCGTTTCTGCTTATCCTAGTATACAAAATTAGCACTCTCAATGCAAGAGTGCTAATTAGCGATTTACCAGCATAAAACCGTTATTTGTGTAATTTCTGGCGAGGAAGCATGTTACGGGCAAGCAGCAAAGTGCGACGCATTGGCCGACCAATAAACGTGCCAAAGCTAGCTCCAGAGGCGATAGCAAAGGCAATCAACGCTGCGTTGAAAAGTGTCAGCATACCTCCGTTGAGATCGCCGTAGCTTGAGCCAAGAACAACTTTCATCAAGCCGTTATATAACGTCAAACCAGGAACAAGCGGTACGATGCCCGCCATAATGAGCCCCGACGACGAACTGCGCCAAAACCGCGCAACTATTGTCGCAGTAAAACCTACCGCCATCGCCGCCATACCGCTTGCAACGACCGTAGTCAAGTTGAGCTGAGCATAACTCATCTGGTAGATCAGCCAAGCGAACACCCCCATACCGCCCGACGCCGCAATAGCCAGTTTTCCCGACTGCATACTGAGCGCATAACCTGCCGAAATCAACATTGCGCCCACGTACTGCCAGCCGCCGCGAGCGAGCACTTCCTGACCAGAGTTTACCGAAATCGCAAAACCAAGCTGCTTCGCCACATACAACCCAATGATCACACCCGTTACAATACCTGCCGTCATTATCATAACCTTCAAAAGACGAGCGTTCGCCGTTACATAATATTCATCTATAGCGTCTTGCACAGCGCCGACCACAGCCAATCCAGCAGCCAACATCACGATACCGCCTATGACAATAAGTGTTGGATTTACCCCAGAAAACAGCGCAAACTCCGCTCGACCAGCCCAGGTCACCAGCGCAGCAACCAAGGTAATAATAGTAGCCGAAGATATTTGCGCAAAAAACGTCGGCGTGTTTTTTGTTTCGAAAAACTTCAGTAGATACGTCACCCCAACACCGACCAGCAGCATGATAGCGATGATGATCGGCTTGGCGCCAAACATTATTCCCACTCCGGCGCTAATAAACGCACTGCCGACCGCCTTAAGCCACTGCGGATATTCCCACGGCGATTCCAGTAGTTTTTCTAGTCTGTCTTCGGCCTCACTCAGCTCTAGATCACCAGCCGCAATCTCGTGAATAAGCTCCTGCAAGCTCTGCACGACCATATTGTTCGGCGTCTGCGGTCGCGCGTGCCGAATCAGCGTCAGCGGTTCCAGCGTATCGCCCCTGTCTTGCGAAGCCATAATAGTCGTTGAGCTAATATCGAATTGTACTTTTCGCTTACAGTAGCGATCAGTAATATCAAGCGCCATACTCACGACATCGCTCACCGCCACGCCCGAACCCAGCAAGACTTCTGCGCTCGTCGTCGCAAGTCGAAGTGCTCGAATATTCGGCGAAAGATGTTCGCTCAACTCCGCCTTAAGCGACGCATTCACTAGTTTCTCTTCCGACTGAAACGCGCCTTTCAAAGCCTGTTTTATATGGGTAATTTTTTCTTGCACAGACACAGTATAGCAGCTGTGCTTTTGCTTTTATCATTTTTTCATACGGCGGGTCGCGCCGCTGACAAACCACGCCTTTTCGAGCTACTGCAAACAAAACCAAAAACCTGCGTTTGCAAGGTACTAGAACCAAACCAGCGTCACGCTCGCTTAGCCAACACCTAAAACGCGAGACAGGGTAGGAACGTCGTAGCCAAGCACGCCCTGCGATTTACCAGCATCATCGGTAACGTATGTGAACGGTACGCCCATTTGACCGCTCAACTGTACCATTTCCTGTGCTCGATTTGGGTCGCGGTCGACGAGCACTTCTTCAAACTCAACTTTTTTCTCTTCCAGCCATTTTTTAACCATAGTGCAGTAGGGGCAGGTTGTCGTACTATAAACGGTTACTTTCATTGCAAAATCCTTTCTTTACTTCTTGTATAATGTCGTTTTATTGTAAATTATTTACATTTACTATTCAAGTTTTATCCTGTACCTGCTGTCCTTTCTGCGCTCGAATAGTCGAAAGCCGCAAACCCAACACATAAACACCAAACAGTCCTACGGCAACTGCTATCGGCAACGCAATAGCAGTCAGCCGCTCCGAAACAGCAAGCGCCGAGCTAGACGCAAACATCGCAATAATTGGCGTCAACAAAGATGTGCCGCACGCCGGACAACCGAGACCAATCACCGCCAACAAACCAGTCAAAGAGCTGCCGCCAATAAGCTTTGCGTCAGCCTTTTGCTGATGACGCATAGCGTAAGCTAGTAGCGAAACATTGACACCCTGAATCACGGCCAGAACGAGCATGAGCGTTACAGTTCCGTTACCATTGACGTCGCGGACAGAGCGAAACGGACTCGCAAGCACTGATAGCTTTTCCCCGAAGGACACAGCCGAACTCCCCAGGATCACCCCTAACGTTTCTAAGTTAAATAGCCAGTACACGAGCTCAAAAAACAGCGTCGCTACCAACACAGCGAGCAGAGCATAACGCCATTGGCGCAAAACTCCTCCAGTTGCTCGCGCCGATATTTTTAACCGAAGGAGAAAAAAGGATATACGCCGACGCATCACAGCCTCGCCTGTATAAGTGCACTAATTGTTTCAAATGTAGGGTTGCCCCGCACTGGAGTGCCGTTTACCAACAGATACGGCGTACTCGCAACTCCGTTTTTATTTGCTTCGTTCGTCGCAGCAGTGATGTCGGAAAGATGTTTTTTGGAATCCAGGCATTCCGAAAAGATCGGCCCGTCCAAGCCGCTCTCTAGCGCAATCTTTTTGACTAGATCGCCCGTTAGAATAATGTCGGATTTAGGATCAAGCCCGTCCTGAAAAACTCGTTTCGCTACATAGCGGTAAACATTGTCATGGTACGTCCAGAACTTGTCTTGGTCGACTGCGCAGTAAGCTCCCATACCAGCCTGTACTGACCCTTCGGCAATAAACGCCATGGGGCGAAACTCATACTTCACTTTGCCCGTGTCAATAAACGCTTTATCGACCTGAGGCATAACTTGTATGCTAATGTACGAACACGAGGGGCAAAGAAAATCAGAATACTGTATAAACGAAACGGGCGCAGCAGCCGCCCCGCGGCTCATAGAACTATTGCTATTGACTGTTTCGAAAGCCGAGGCTGCAACATTTGCTTTGTTACCGCTGTCTTGAAAAACAATAAACGCAACAAAACCAACGACGAGCAGCACCGCCATTAAGCCAAACTTATTTTCTGACAACCACTGCATACCCCTCCTTTGGTAACAAACCTGCTACGATTAGTGTATTACTATTTTTGCCATAACGCTATAGCGATTATGTATACTGCTCCTCACAGATACTGCGTATAAGCTGCATACCGAATGCTACGCACCGTGTCTCCGCGAATAAAGCGAGTAGCAGAATAATATTAGTGTAAACGGTTTACAATAGCAACTACTTTTTATACAATGACGATATGAAAACAACCGCCAAAGGAACTACTGACCGCACAACCAAATACGTTACAGCTGTTCGCTTGTATATGCAGCGCAACGGGCATGCCACAAATGCTGCAATACTAAACGTAATGCGCAGCACATTTGGTAATGTCAGCGCCACTACTATTTACCGTGTAACCGCTCGCATGCTCGAACGCGGCGAATTGCGCCTTGCGCCGCCCGCACCTGGCAACGTCATGCGTCTCGACGCTCGCACGACCCCTCACGATCATTTCGTATGCGAAGACTGCGGCATGATTAAAGATGTCGACCTTGGCAAGCTTATTCGCCCAGAGCTCGAACGCTTGCTCGGCGACGGCTGCCACATTTCCGGCAGTCTCACCGTGAGCGGTACCTGCGCCCAGTGCCGCCGCAGACGGTGAGAAACACTCGTTTTGCTGCTATCATAGTGCTATGCGTGCTTCGTACACCCACATAAATGGCTTGGGCAATGATTTTCTGGTCTTTTCCGGACCGCTTCGCATATCCGCACAAACCATCGCTACGCTCTGTGATCGAGCAACCGGCATCGGCGCCGATGGCGTACTGGTTGTCAGTCCGCTCAGCGAAAAACGTGTTCGCATGCAGTACTGGAACGCCGATGGTTCGCCCGCCGAAATGTGCGGAAACGGCCTGCGCTGTACTGCCCGCTACGCGGTCGCAAACCGCTTCGTAAAACCAGGCGCGTTCCACGTCGAAACGCCCGTCGGGCCGCTTGAAGTCGTTTGCCCAGAGGAGCAAACAGCACCCATAGAAACGCAAATCGGCCGGGTTCGCTGCGCGCCAGCCGCACTCAACCTACAAAACTGCTCTTGGCATACCGCAACCGTCGGTAACCCGCACGCTATTACGTTTGTAGCAGACGTAGACGCCGCTCCCGTGGCAACGCTCGGTCCGCTTATTGAGCACGACACGCATTTTCCCAACAAAACCAATGTTGAATTTGCCGAAGTCGTTGACCCCGCACGTATTCGCCTGCGCATATGGGAACGCGGTGTCGGCGAAACGAAAGCCTGCGGCACAGGCATGGTTGCCGCAGCGGTTACCGCCGCCCAAGCAAAGCAAACTCAACTGCCAGTCACCGTCTGCGTGCCAGGCGGCGAAGCGAAAGTTTGGATTGATCCAGACGGATACGCGCGCTTACTCGGACCAGTCGAAACCACCGCTTCAGGAGTTACGGATATATGACATTTGGCTATTTTTCGCACAACGGCCATATACGACCAGCCAGCGAAGCAACCGTTCCGCTCGCGAGCATAGAGTATAGCTACGGGTTTGGCGTTTACGAAACCATACGAGTTTCGGACGGGGAAGTGCGGTTTCTGACTGAACACTGCGCACGCCTGCAAGCCTCGGCCGACGCGATTCGCCTAGAACACAGCTTCACTCCAGATGACATTGCCCAGTACATCACCGACCTCGTTACAGCAAACGAAGTAGAAATCTGTAATATAAAAGTGCTGCTCATAGGCGGCAAAACTGCAGCAGACGCAAGCTTGTACATTGTGTGTCTTGCGCCGTTTTTTGTACCACGCAAGCTCTACAAAACTGGCTGCCACTGCACGACATACGAATACGAACGCATGTATCCGCACGCCAAAACACTCAACATGCTGCCCAGCTACCTCGCATACCGCGATGCATTAGTCAGCGGCGGCTACGATGCACTACTCATCAATCGCCGCGGGGAAGTGACAGAAGGTACGCGCAGCAACTTTTTTACCCTAAGTGCGAAGAACATTTTTTCGCCGCCAGCGTCAGACATACTACCTGGCGTTACTAGAGACCATGTTCTGAAACTTGCCCGTGAACTTGGCTTCGATGTGACACACCAACCAATTCCACTAAAAACAATTCCAAGCTACGAAGCCGCTTTCATCACCAGCACTTCAGCAAAAATCCTCCCGATTCACTCGGTCAACGACACAGTTCTACCAGACCCACCCGAAGCGCTCAAAAACCTTATGCGTGCATTCAACCAAACCTACTAAAAAGTTTTCTTCACACCCTGAACAGCACACAAACAGCGCACATGTACCAACCAAGCAACACACCCACCGAAAACAGATGATTTATAATCGACACATGCGATGCTGGCGCACTGATGGCTGTGTCCAACCGCCTGCGCTTCGATTTGCAACCTCGACTTCGCCGTAGCGCAAAAACCGCTACGACAGTATTTGTATGCCTAGTGCCGCATACAGCAGCAAAAACATCATGCCTTCCCACAACTGCACGCGTTTCGTAATACCAACCACAACAAAAAGCAGCGTCGTCACCGTCAAACCAGTAAGCATCCATACCCCCTCAGGGAAGGCGAGGACTTGCGGCGCCAGTACGCCGCCCAAACCGGCAATGAGCAGCATATTGAACATGCACGAGCCCACAATATTACCCATAACTATGTCGCCCTTGCCCTTACCCAAAGCCTTCAGCGACACAACCAGCTCAGGCAAACTTGTGCCAACAGCAAGCGCAAAAAACGACACAACCCCCACGGCAATCCCCGCCGACTCAACCATCCACAAAAGGCTATCGACCGCGTACTTCGACGCGGCGGCTAGACCGACAACCGACAGCAGCGCCACAACATAGACTTTCGCCGAAAACTGCGGTTCAGCGCGATCATGATCGGATTGTCTTTTTGGTTTTGGCTTCTCAGACACCACCGAACTCACCGCCTCGCTTCCTCGCAGCAGAGAAATAAATCCTTTGTGCTGCTCCGGCTCGTCGTTGTACATGAGCGTGTACAGCAAATACCCGAGCAAGCCGAGTATCAGCAGAACCGCCTCGGACCGCTGGAGTACACCGTCCACAAGCAGTACGACAAACATAGCCGAAACAGTCAGCAGCAGCGGTAAATCAAGGTCAATAATGTCTTTCTTGAACCGTATTGTGCCGAGTATAAAGGTCGACACGCCTATTATGATGAGAACGTTCGCAATGTTTGAGCCGAGCACATTGCTCAGCACAATCTGGTTTTCGCCTGCGAGTACAGAAGCAATACTCGTCGCCAGTTCGGGAAGACTCGTTCCGATTCCCACCAGCAGCACGCCTAGCACAAAACCTGGCAACCGCCAGTGTACGCCAATTCTTTCAGCGGCACCCAAAAACCAGTCGGCACACTTCACGACAAGCGCGAGCGCCACAACAAACACCAAAGCGTGTAAAATCATACGTCCAGTATACGACAAAGCGAACCGTAAATCACCGTCTTACGCACAAAAGTACCCGACTAGCGTTCGCGGCCGACAACCAAGCAGCCAGAACCAGAGCATGTAGCCAAACCACACCAACCAAAGCAATACGGCCTAGAGAGAATACTTCATATAAAAAAGCATATAAACACTTCATTGCAAATATGTTAAATACGTATTAGTGTATATAAATGTTCTTACACACTTTTTCCGGCGCATACGAGTCATTGGGCGACACATCTGCGCCGCTCGATGCGCCTGAGTTTTTTACTCGCCAGCGGCGCAACGAGCCGCAGGCAGGATGCGGTTTACCGCCAAACGAGGCGCTATTCGACAGACCAAAAACATATGCCTTCGACCCGCTGGAACATATTTTCAACGCTGGATCATACGACTCCGAGACAGTCGCAGCCCGTAGAGAACTCATAGCAGAGCTACTATCGCTAACAAATCAGCCAGAAGCAGCACAAGCCTTTGCCGGCAGCTTCGCGCTCGGGGAACTCCACGACTGGCTTACTAAACCAACAAAAGACCCCGATCTCAGCAGCAAAGGCCAACCTATTTACACGCCGCGCATCGAACAGTACCGCAGAAATGCAAAAAAACAAACAGACAACGCATATGAACCTGACGATCATGCGGTCTGGAAGCTGCCAGAAGTTCATCGGCACAGCGAAGAAGCTGCACAAGCATTCACGATGACTTACGGGGAAAAATTCCCGCGGCTGGCTAAAGCAGTAGCTCAACAGACAGAAACGTTTTCACGCGTAAGTCCTGAGGACATCGACGTAAACACATATATCCGTAGCGCTGGGTCTGATACGGCCCAGTCTTGTCTCGACGAAGCACGATCAGCGTACCACGAAACGACAAACGCTGGAGCACTCGCTCACACAGTAGCTGGTTTAACACCTCAGGCGGTAGAAACAACCGAGGACGCCTTCTGCCTGGATGGTCTTGTGCAGCCTCTTTTTGAACACAGCAAACAAGATCCGCACAGCATCGAATTCGGCACAGACAGAACAGTTGTCGTCACTGGCGAAAATGGCGGCGGCAAAACATTTTTCCTAGAAGCAGTGTCAGCAGCTATACGAAACTCTCACTCGACCGGGCATGCCGCCGTCTCAAGCGGCGCTATGCCGCCGGTTCACTTGTTGCGATTCTTCGAAAGGCCAGCTAGCGGCGGCTCAGAACTCAGTGCGTTCGGCAAAGAAATCGTTATGCTCAGTAGGTTCGCGGAAAAAGTCGAGCGATTACGAACTCAAAACCCCGATGCTATCGCTGTATATCTTGGCGACGAACCATTTTCCGGCACTGATCCGAACGAGAAACAACAATTACTGCACGTTTTTCTGCGCGGCCTACAAAAACTAGGCGTTGCTGCGATCATCGCGGCTCATGATGACGTATCAGGACTGGTCGCAAGCGGAGTCGCCGACCCATACAAAGTTGGCATCGACGAAAACAACGTGCACACACTCGAAAAAGGCATCGGGGAAAGCGACGCCTTTACAGCAGCTCGTCGTCAGGGATTAGAAGAAGCTATCATCGAGCGCGCCGAGGCGCTAAAAAACGGGTCAGACGTAGACCTTTCGCACTGCGAAACACAACCGCTTACACCAACCTCACCGCCCGAACATTATAAGAGAAATGGCTCAGCTGGCCTCTCGTGGTTTTTTAACGTACCGCCAGCACGCCCACGCCCACAGGGGGAGGAGCATCTACATAACTTCACAGCAGAAGACGCCTCCAAGAAAGCACCGCGGTACGACGTAAACAAGATCATCGGCAACGATACTATCTTCGGCACACAAAACCCGCAATCTGTTTTGCATAAGCTGGTTTTGCAAGGCGGCACAACTTCAGAAACAATCCTCGCCGCTCGACAAGAATTTTTTGAGCGAGCCGGAAACTACCAAGCACTCGACACATTGCTCGCCGAACTAGCGGATTTTCGCCACCTTGTGTTTGCGCTCTCGGAAAGCCGCAGAGTGCGCAGCGAACCAAGCCCATTCGACGCTGCCAATCCGCTCGCCAACCTTCAGAAAGTTTTGCCCGCATTACTCGCAGATATCGACTTCACGCAGGCAAGAGATTACTACTACTCAAGCGAAGCCGCCGATGCTCACGACAAATATGCCGATGCTCTGTTTGATTTCGCTGCTGCAATCATAGAGCAACATGGTTCAGATATAGAAAAACGCTTCATCGCACAATATCGTCAAGTGCTTGAGAAAGTTAACGAGTCATACAAACTTGGCCGTCATCAAGAAAACACCCAAAACCCCAATGCTGACACCTCTTGGCAACGGGCAAAACGTCCGCTTGATAAGATTTTGCGCGCAGATTTGTATGAGCTATGCGAGACCATATTGGCCGTTCGGCGCAGCTATCAACCAGACGAACACCAACTCACACCTGAGGACTCTTTGGGCGCCTTTGCCGCGGCAGGCCAACCAGACGAATACCAACTCACACCTGAGGAAGCACATGAAACCATAAAACAAAAGCTAGACGATATATTTTATCCCCTCAAGTTTCTTGGTTTAGATGATGACACGCGGGATACACAGGATTTCCAACAACGTCGGGTTGAGCGCACATCACTTTCGTACAACGCCTACCGCGAGCTGCACAGGTTACTAACCAGCAATCTTGAAGTTCCTCTGGAAACATTACAGCAAATCATCGTTGCAAAAAATCTGACAACCGACACAATACTCCCGTATGCGGAGAATTTTGACAAGCTTTACCGTGGCGCACAGGCAGGGGAAGCAGCCCGCCTAAGACTCACCTCATCCGAAGCACTCGCCATCTTGCGGTTTGCAGCTACAAATGCTGAACCGATAGATAACATCATTCGGCACCTCAAAAACATCGGCGGTACAATTGCGGAAGACCTTGCGCGGTACTTTGACGACAATGTGCGCAGCTTTTTTGACGGCAAGTCGACAGGCGAAACATACCGACAGTACGTTACAGAAACAATGCAAGCCGCCAAGCCTGGCACATATCTAGACGTACGGTTACGGATTGGCGACGTTCTTCCGTCGCCTTATGAAAAGGTATTCCCAAGAAGCCCTCTCTCTGACGCAAGCGACTTATCTGGCATCCTCGTAGCCGCACAATACATGAAAACACAAGCGTACTCTCCGTGGCGCACTGCGAAAGACCAGACAACTTTCGAGCACGTATACCCCGTCGGCCACCCAGAATACACTCCTACAAACATCAGCTACGGCTCAGGAGGCGTAACGGTCATATCTGGCGCAAACATGAGCGGCAAAACAACGCTTTTGCGCGCATTGTTTGCTCAGCACGCACTTGGACAAGGACCTGGTCTCACTCCGGGTAAAGCTGCCGGCCCGCTCTCCGCACATTCGATATTCGTCGACCGGCCAAAACACGACACAGCTCAAGGCCTCAGTTCTTTTGGCATGGATGTAGATTATTGGAAGCAAATCATCGAAACGCTTCGCGACGCCCCGCCATCCGTTGTGTTCGTCGATGAACCATTCTCGACGACGCAGGCGCGCGATCAAGAGGCCTTGATCCTCTCGATGACGGAGTGGCTGACGAGCAGAGGTCATCGTCTCGTCATGGCAACGCACCATCACGGTGCCATCGAGCGCCTACAGCAAGCTCAGAAAGACCCTCGCACCGTCGTCAACATAGCATTTTACCACCTCACTACCAGCCAGGCAGAGAGTGGAGAAATTGAATTTACGCACGAACTACACGAAGGAGTTGCGCTCTCGCAAGCATTCGATGTCGTACACAAACTAGGCAATCAAGCGCTCAAGGAGCTCCTCGCTAGCGGACAATGACTTGGTCGCGGCGCGGCCCAACGCCAATGTACGAAACAGGTAGGCCAGTCCATTTTTCTATGGCTTCTACATAGTTCTGCGCAGCTTGCGGTAACTCCGAGAAAGCGCGCACTTCGGTGATATCTTCATCCCAAGCAGCAAGCTCCTCATAGACTGGCTCGCATTTTTCCAGCGCCCAAGCAGAGTCAGGCGCCATCTGCAACGTTTCGCCGCGATATTTATAGCCAGTGCAGACCTTTATCTTCCGCCCGTAGCGCGGCACCCAGTCGAGTTTCGTAAGAGCAAGTTCAGTTGTACCATTAACCATATTTGCCCGACGCACACCGGCAATATCGAGGTAGCCGAGCCGGCGCACACGGCCAGTTGTCGTCCCCATTTCGGCATCGACACCTTTCATGTTTCCGTGCAGGGCTTTGAGCAGTGTTTCATCAAAAATCTCGGTCACGAACGGCCCGCCCCCGACGTGCGATTGCACCGCCTTGACGATACCTATAGAACGCTGCAGCGTCGCTGGCGCGACACCCAAGCCCGTCGCCACGCCGCCCGCCGTCGTGCTTGAAGATGTCACAAACGGGTACATGCCGTGGTCTATGTCGAGCAAAAATGCTTGCGCGCCTTCGGCCAGCAAAGATGCGCCGCCCCGCAGCCGCTCATTGGTATACACCGACGTATCACTCACGAAAGGTTGCAGCACCTTTATTGCTTCTGCATAACTACTTAGCTCCGCCGCAATGTCTACCGGAGCAAGCTCATGCTCTTTCCGAAGCGGTTGAATACTTTCGAGACCATCTCGCACAACATCGAGCAGGGCATCATGGCTTCCTAGCAAACGCTCTACCCGCACGCCCATGCGCGACGCCTTGGCCGCGTAGGTGTCGGCTATGCCTGCTTTGGTCGAACCCTGCGCATGACGACCGCGCTCGCGTATCTCCTCAAGCTGTTTATAGTGCGGAAGCACCAAATGAGCAGACGAGCTTACTTTGAGGTTTTCTGGAGTAACGGCTATACCAAGCTGCTGAATAGTCGCAATTTCTTCGGCGAAACGCACCGGATCTACAATGGTACCGTTGCCGACAATATTGACGACTCCCTCGTGCGCAATACCCGATGGCACAATGTGCAGCGCCAGCTCGCGGCCGTCCGGCAAAACAACGGTATGACCAGCGTTACTGCCGCCATTAAACCGCGCCACCAACTCGCATTCCGCCGCCAGCAAATCAACAATACGACCTTTTCCTTCGTCGCCGCGCTGCTGTCCAAATACCCCTATGATTTTCACTCGTTCATGGTACTAAATCGCGCCGCTATTTTCAATCCCGCCGAGCCTGCCGAAAACACCAGCACACGCAAGGAGAGGGAAACAGATGCTCAGAAACCTCCGAACCGCAAAACATCGCCAAAATCGAAACAGAAACAAAATATGCGCTATTATGCGCTATACTAGTACCTACACATAAGGAGACGATAAGAACTATATGAAATCATTCGCAAAAACAACATTGCTTTTCGGCGCTTTAACCGGTCTGTTCCTCGGTGTTGGCTACATGCTCGGCGGACGAAGCGGCGCAATACTTGCACTTATCATTGCCGCGACTATGAACTTCGGCATGTATTGGTTCAGCGGAACCATGGTGCTGAAAATGCAAAAAGCCCAACCGCTTGACACTCAAGCATACCCGCACGTCGAAAAAGCTGTGAGAGAACTAACCGCAAAAGACAACCTACCCATGCCCAAACTTTATTTCGTCGACACGCCCGTTCCAAACGCCTTCGCAACTGGGCGCAACCCCTCGCATGCCGTCGTCGCAGTCACGCGCGGCATAACCGAGCTGTTGAACGAACGAGAACTCCGCGCCGTACTCGCCCACGAACTAGGCCACGTCAAAAACTACGATATGCTCATCTCGACTATCGCAGCAGCGGTCGGCGGCGGCATAACCATTTTGGCTGAAATGGCATTTTGGGGCGGCGCGCTTTTTGGCGGCGGAGATGATGACAACAACCCTATCGGCGGCATAGCCATGATCATACTTGCGCCAATCGCCGCCATGATGATTCAAATGGCCGTATCGCGCAGCCGCGAATACGGCGCCGACGAACACGGCGCACATCTCATCGGGCAGGGAAATGACCTCGCCAGCGCGCTTCAGAAGCTAGAAGACTTTAAACCGCGCATGGCGCGCATGCAGCCAAGCCCCAACCAGCAAGCAACCGCCCACCTCATGTTTACCAACATGTTCAGCCTGCACGGTCTTTCCAGCCTTTTCTCCACGCACCCCAGCACCGCCGCGCGCATAGAACGACTTCAGCAATATCGCTAGCGCAACCAGCTTGCTCACCAAGTACAAAAGCGCGCATTATTGCGCTTGTTTGATTTCCTGCGCCAAAAGCGGTTTCCACATAGGAGCCGTAACTGCCTGCACTAGATCGGCACCTGCCGCGCGATACGCCGCGAAATCAGCTGGCGTCATGACGCCCCCCACGCCAATGATTTCGTAGTGACAACCCTCCTGCCGACGAAGCGCATCGAGACGCCGCACCATGTCGAGCCCTGCCCATGCTATACCAGCCCCGCACACGCCGCTTTTGAGTCTTCCTTCGCCAGGAAGCGCTTGTTCGCCGTTCTCGTCCACAATTGTTCCCTGCAGTGTGTTTATAGCGCTCACCGCTGCAATGTACGGGCTGACATCTCGCATAATATCTTCGAGCACTGTTTGCTGATCGTGCGTGTAGTAACCAACTTTTATAACCAGCGGCACCGTGCCTAAGGCGGCCTTCGTTCGCTTGCATATTTCGACGACTGCGTCGCGGCTATAGCAAATCACCCCCTCGCTTGCCACGTTGGGACAAGATAGGTTTATTTCGACAACCTGCGCGCCAGCTGTTTTTGCGAGCTGCGCTGCTCGCGCAAAATCGTCGTAGTACTCCTCGGCAGTAAAGCCTTCGCAAATAGTTCCGACCACACTCATAATTAGCAGCTGGCCTTTGCCCGCACCCGCAATCGCCGCGGGCAAGTCAGCCGTCCAGACGTCTGGATCCGGCGACGGCACGCCAAACGAGTTCGTAATGCTGAGCTGGGAGACATCGCGAGGATACTCCTTCGCCACCGTAAGGGGATGCGCTAGCTTTTCGGGCGTCAGCTCTCCGGTGAGCTGCAGCGGCAGCACATTTGGGTAGGGGTTGCACGGAAACTCATGCGCCCGCTGCGTTTTGTACACAACTACATCGTAGCCCAGCCGAAACGCCGCCGAAGTGTGCTTCGCTGTCGGCAAAGAGCCAGCCGCAATACCGAACGGAAAGTTGATAGGAAAACCCAGAAACGTGTATTTCGGCGCGGCGCGTTCATCTCGATAATCTCCCGCAGGAATATCAAACGGCCCCTCCGCAACGTTTTCTGCAAACGTTTTTACTGGGTCGTACAGCATCAACCTTCTCCTAGAAGATGGACATAGCCGCCTGCATAATCAGGATGTGCTTTTTGGTACGCACCCCCGTGCCCAATGTCTACTACAATCGGCTCATTTTTCGCACACAAGCCGTTGACCTGGCAATCTTCGGCTGTCCAGACATCATACTCAACGCTTGTGAGCTTTACGAACTTTGGCACATCGAGCGCTTCAGCGGTCGCTCCTCTGTTTGCGGCAATGCAACCGACACCCACCACCGTACCGCCAGCCTCGCGGACTGTTTTGATCATTGCCTTCACCGAAGCCATTTGATTGACCATATCTTCGAGAATGAGCACTCTCTTACCGTTCACTGCGGCTGCAAAACCCTCACGTTCAAACGCAAACTCGCGCTGTTGCGCACCAGAAACCTTATCGGCCCAGACACCCAAAATGTCTTTGCCGCCGTCCGTCATAAGGTGCTGTGCGCCCCAGTGCGCAAAGGGAATTGCACCAATGGCCGGCGCCGCCACAACCTCGACCTCATCGCCGCGAAAGGAATCGACAAGCTGCCCAATCAGTTCGCCAACCTCCCGCACATGCGGCAGTAGCGGATCAATGTTACAGTAACCGGCCAAATGGTTTGTACTCACACCGACAAAATGCCCGCTATATATGCATCCCATTTGTTTCAAAACATCTTCTGGTTTCATGTCACCCGACCTTTCTATAAGAGTTAATTTCATCTCGTAACCGTTGCGCTTCCGCTCTGGCGGCCTGGGCAAAGTCTTCGCCGCTGCTCGCAAAAATAATCCCTCGCGAGGAGTTCACGAGCAAGCCATTGCCGCGGCTGTTCTGCGCTGCGGCCATTAACGCTGCAAGGTCGCCGCCTTGTGCGCCCACGCCTGGCACGAGAAACCACATATCGTCGCCAACGATTTCACGCACCCGAGCCGCCTCGCTCGGATATGGCGCGCCAACCACCAGCATGCAGTTACTGTGTTTGTCCCACGCCGTCGCAACATAGTACGCAACATGCTGATACAGCGGTATGCCGTCGGCAGACAGCTCTTGGAACTCACCCGAACCTGGGTTCGATGTTTTGCACAAAATAACAGCCCCTTTATTTTCATCTGCCAAAAACGGCTGGAGCGCCTCTTTGCCCAAGTAAGGATGCAATGTAACAGCGTCGGTGTCGAGGTACTCGTACGCAAAACGCACATAACCTTCGTTTGTGTTGCCAATATCGGCGCGCTTGGCGTCGAGTATGATGAGCGCGTGCGGCGCTTTTTCGCGAATGTAGCGGCAACTGAGACGAAGCGCCTCCATGCCGTCTGCGCCGCGCGCTTCGTAAAACGCCGTATTCGGTTTGTAGGCCGCAGCCAGATCGTATGTGGCATCTACAATAGCCCGATTGAAGCTGAGCTGGTCTTCGCCGGCAGGCAGTTTCGCCGCATCGCTATCCAGCCCCACGCACAGCAGGGAACCGTTTACCGCCACCGCCGCCTGTATACTCTCAGCAAAACTCACCTAAACCCCCTCCTGTACTTGGCTCTAGTTTAGCACAGGACAGAGCGAAAAATCAGTCTTTTGCCGGCGACGGACTTTCGTACGCCCGAATGAGTGTCGTATCTGGAAAGTGCGACAAAAGCCGGCTATCGCCGAAACCGACAAGTCGATCGCCGCTTACTTTCGTTATGCGAGTAGCCAGCCGCTTCTGAGCCCAAGACGTTTGCCTGTTTCGTATCACCTGCCAGCGCAGTTTGCGTAAGTTCCTGCGGTATTCCCGACGCTTACTTCGCCACGTTTTCAGGCCGTGTTTATCTGTGATGGGCTTTTCTTTGGGGTCAATGTTTACGTTGTGCGTTGTATCTGCCATTTTCACCAAACCAGCTTCGCAGTCATTTTTCAGCCTTTTGAGATAACGCTTGTTCGTAATATGGCCGTCCGGACCGCTCGGTTTTGTGAGCAGGTAGTTATCGCGCGCCACTTCGGCCGCTTCCTGTTTATGCTCGGAGGAAAGGTAAGATTCGAGCAAACGTTTGTGGAGCAGCGGCGAAGCAAGCATGTTTTCGCCCGGCAAGAACGAAGACCCCCGAGCCTCCTCTTTGTGACTATCGGGTAGCCTATCTTCAAAGGAGTCGTGCGTTGCTGCACGGTACTGCAACAGACGCAACCAACGCACGCCAAATACATGCTGCCAGTCAGCCGTGTCGCGCACAGCAAGGCTCAATATTTTTGTAGCAGCAACAGGATGAGTGTAAAACACCGCACCATTGAAACGCCGCTGACCTTTGTGTGCATTCGCCGAAACAACCAGTCCTGCGAGCAAAATATCGACATCCTCGTCACCGTCCTCTTGGCGTATTTGTTCGATCCTATCTTTGACGGCTTGTTCTTCTTTTAGCTTCCCGACGGCCGATCCAACTCCACGGACAGTCTGTGCCACGCCAAACTCGGCAATAGCTACCGCGTCGTGTAGTTCCGCTTCAGACAAACCGAGCCCGCGCCACTCAGCCGCGTTTTCGTGCGTCAGCAGACAGAGATGTCCAAGCTCTACAGCGAGCTGCTCACGAGTATTCAGTCGACTCTCACCAGCTTGTATTTGCACCGCGACAGGCTTGTCGTGCCTACGGTCATCCAGCCAGCCAAGCAGGGCAGTGTCCTGCCCGCGAAAATAACTGTTTGGGTCGTAAAACCCATGAAACGACTCCGGCAAAACTACTGCCGGCGGTGCACTCTCTACACTCCCGCGTGTCACGACACTACCTGTACTCCCGCGCATCATAACACTATTATGTCAGTAAATGGTATATTGTTCAACCCCACGCACGAGCCTCAAAACCCACACACATCAGCAAACAAAGCATGTGTAGCACGATAAACGGCATTAGGCACAGCAAACAAAGCAACCACTCCGCAACCACCTCGCAACCACCTTGCAACCACTCCCCAACCACTCCCCAACCAACTTATAACCACCCTGCGACCACCATCTTTCCACCTCACACCATGAAATAGATTGTACGGCCGTACAATCTATTTCATGGTGAGGGTAGGGTATTTTTGCGTGCTTGGTATGTGTTTTGGCCAAATTTATAGAGGTTTTTCGAGGTTTAGAGGTGGTTTTATGCGCGCCTTATGAAACAGTGTGCGCCGACCTCGCAGCAGCAGCAATCCTCCCACCCAGCACCATCATAAGATACAACTACTGTTTTAGATTGTACGGCCGGACAATCTAAAACAGTGGGATGAGGCGGTCGGGTGTGGTAGGCTGTGAGGGCAAACGAGTGGTCGAAACGACACCGAGAGCATTAACAGTAGTAACCAGGGTGGCGTGAAATTCGCCAATCGGACGTGATGTCTGGCACTGCGCCAGAATAAGCCGTCGACCGGGCAATTGCCTGAATGAGTATGTGTAAATCATACGCCGACCGTATAGTCGGGATTTGGCTCGTACAAACGAGTCGAGTACTGCCGCACGGCAGTAGAAAGGGAACATCTTATGAAAAAACTGGTCCACGGCGGAGCATTGGCAATTGTCCTAGCGGCGCTGCTATGGAGCCTTGACGGCCTACTCCGGCGTAATTTATACAGCTTGCCGCCGTCCGTCATAGTGTTTTATGAGCACCTCTTTGGAATCATATTTCTTGCGCCGCTGCTCTGGTCGAGTCGAGCAAAGTTTCGCGAACTGACACGCAAACAGTGGTGGGCAATGGCGCTAGTAGCGCTGCTGTCTGGCGCACTTGGCACCATTTTTTACACCGCGGCGCTCGGACAAATCAACTACATCGATTTTTCGGTTGTTGTTCTACTCCAGCAACTCAACCCAGTTTTTGCCATCGCCGCTGCCGCTGTTTTGCTGCGCGAAAAACTTAGCCGCCGTTTTCTCGCCCTCGCTGCTACCGCCCTTGCCGGAGCATATTTTGTCAGCTTTCCGCAGCTGAGCGTCAACCTAGACACAGGGAAGGGCACTCTCATCGCGGCGCTCTATGCCGCGGGCGCCGCCGCAAGCTGGGGCGTAGGAACAGCCTTTTCCAAATACGCGCTTAAAAACACCTCTTTTCCGCACGTTACGGCCGCGCGGTTTGGCTTGACAGCTATCATCTCGCTCTTTTTCGTGCTGGGTTCTGGTTCGGCGGCGGCCGCGCCGCAAATAACCCAAACTCAGTTTTTCTACCTGCTCGCAATCACCTGTAGCACCGGTCTTGTCGCATTGCTCGTTTACTATTACGGCCTGCAGCGCGTTGCCGCAAGCCGCGCCGCCATCCTCGAACTCGCGTGGCCGCTCAGCGCCGTTCTCATTGGCTGGCTCTTTCTCCACCAAGGTCTTACCCTCACCCAAGCCCTCGGCGCTTTCACGCTTCTCGGCACAACATATCTCATCACAAAAGAATCATAAACTTCCCACCGCCGCAAAACTACGGACGGGGCAGCACAACATCGCCAAGCCCTATCTGTTTGGCAGACTGGCCAAGCATGCCAACGTGAAGCGAAATTCTTTTTCTGTACAGTTCATCAGGACCATACATACGGAAAGGCCCAGGCAACTCCTGCCACCCCGCCAGAGCATAAACGTCTGGATTTGCAAAAACGTCTGACAGCGGTAAAATGTCGCCAATTTCGGGCCGCACCTCAGCATATGGGCGTACACCAAAGTGCACGGCTCGACAGTTTTCATCTAAACCACCGACATCCCCAAGGAGTGCGGCAAATTCTTGCCCCTCTGGCCGCTCGTAAAGCTGTTGCGCAACACTACCCGAAAGATTCTTTGGCGCTAGCACCCCAAAAACCGTCAGCAACCTTTTTGGATACCGCGGATCCCGCACTATTTTCCATTTTTCATTCCCATTCTCATCAGTAAAACTCATGTACAACGATTCATCGCGTCTATTTTCTACGACAACATCGTATGCAGTGAGAGTTTCACGAAGAGTCCTGCTGGTACGCTCTACAGCAAACTCGCGATCTTTGCGCGAACCGTCGCGCAATCTTAGGTCGCACGCTGCGGCACCCAAGGCTGCGCCCCTATCACCGGTATTTGCCTGAGAACGTAACGCTTCCGCATACGCGCGAGGGGCTATTTCGTGATGCGGATCAAATAGACCAAACATGTGTGGATCAAACTGCTGCCTACACTCAACCGTTTCGCTCATACTTTCCTCGTTATTTCCTCGTTATTTTTCAACCACATACTAATACGACCAGTTTCTATGAATTTATGCTAATACATTATTGCATGTAGGTCAATTTCCTCAAAAAGTCGCCCCACCGAATCCAAAACAAACCGTTGACATTATTTTGCGTGCAGTGTAATAATATGACATCATTACACCACACTAGAGTCGCGAAGGAGTTGTAAGATGTCAGGAATGCCAGGAGCACCAGGAGCGCACGAAGCCGTACTAGCGACAATTCACCATACGGCAGAAACCGCTGGCCTAAGGCATACTGTTCGGCAAAGAGAAATATATGAGGACGTTGAAAAACAATTTGCAATAATGGGAGCAGGCGCAGCCGCTGTGAGAGAAGCAGGCGGTACCATCGACAGGCGCATGGTAGTAGAGACTACCCAGAAAACAGTACAGCGCCACTTAGATTTTATACAAGAAACCGGATTCACAGTCTCACACCATAGCGCTGGCGAACCTAACGCCGACGAGTCTAGTGAACGTTTTTTGCTTTGGAGTCATCCCATTTGCGTCCTCAAGGCACGTGATGTTTGGGCAGTAGCCATTCAGCAAGCCGGCTACAGTTTCTCTATCAACCCTCAAGGAATTCGTCGAGGGGAGCTTTATCGTGACGACTTTGACGCAGACCGACAAACTCCTTCGTTGCCTGAAAGCGTCATGAATGGGGCATCACCGCACACTACCGCTATTCGCCTCTTTTCTTTTCATCAGGGAGCAACGATTCCCGTAGACACGATCCCGTTTTATCAGAGACAACATGCATACCAAGGCAATTACAACCCTTTCAGGGACGAGGCTTTTTCGTCGATGCAAAATATGATCGCTGCCCTGGAGGGTGGCGAATCAATGCTCAGACCGCCCACAGATATGCAACTACGTGCAGAACTCGGTAGTCTTAGGTGGTTTGACGGATACCTCTCCATGATGGAAAACGCACAGCGGTTGACCTCAGGAAACTCCGCCCAGCTAAAATAACCAGCGGAAAGCTACCCTCCGCGCGCGGCGCGGTGTAAACGCTGCCAAGACAGCGGGAGTTGCGAGTAGCTAAGCAGTCAAGATGGTTTGGGTTTTTTGGGAAGCAAGGCCAGTGTAGGTAGTTTCTGGTTCTTTTATGAGCTGTTTTTCAGGCTCGGTAAACTTCGACCAGTAGCCAGCAATACTTTCTGCCTGAGAGGCAACTTCGTAAAGGGAAGTGCCGCGTTCTATGGCTTCGTGGGCAAGCGCCTTGGCAGCTTCATGCGCAGTGGTATGGCCGTATTTTTCCAGCAGCAAATAGAGCGGCTCGGCGGCAATAGCACCCTTCGTTAGATGCAGGTTGCGCTGCATAGCCTCTTCGTCCACTTCTATTTTACTCATAACACCGTTCAGCCGCTTTGCCATGGCAGCCACAGCCGCAAAAGAGGTCGTGTAAAATCTAGCAGAAGATGAGTCCGTCAAATCGCGCTGGTGCTCGCTGCTGACGTTTAGGTTGGCATTGACCGTTTGCGCAGTGACTTGCTTCCACATGCCAATGATGTTTTCAAAGTTCCAGGGGTTGCGTTTGTGCGCCATGGTGCTTGAACCAGTCTGGCCAGGCTCAAACCTTTCCTGCACTTCGCCAATCTCCGTCCGCTGCAAGTTGCGCATATCGTGCGAAAGGTTCGCCATAACACCCGCCGCAATCGCCAGCTCGTCAAGCAAACGTATGTACGCTTCGGCAGGCACAATCTGCGTTGCGGCGCGCGCCGGTTCCAGTCCAACGTAGCCAAGAACCGTTTTCTCAAACGCCAGCGGGTCATCGACAAAAACCGAAAGTGCATTGTACGTACCCACAGCGCCAGAAAACTTGCCCTTCAGTTCGCCGGCGAGCGAGTCTAGGTGCGCCATGCTATCTTCCAGCCGTTCGACATAGGTAGCGAGCATGTAGCCAAATGTTATCGGCACGGCGTGCTGACCGTGCGTGCGGCCGATTTGTACTGTTTCTGCGTAGCGTTCAGCCAGCTCGGCCAGCGTACCACGCAAGGTCTGCAAGCGCGGCAACACCAGCTCACGGAGCGCACGGCGCAACTGCAAGCTCATGGCAGTCGACACAATGTCATACGACGTCGCGCCAAAATGTACGTACGGCTTGGCGTCATCAGGCAGTTCAGCTTTGATAGTGTTCACAATGGCCTTTACGTCGTGCCGCGTCGTTTTTTCTTCTTCGGCCACGTTTGCCACGCGAATCGTGCGGCTCGCCGCGTCAATGTGCTCCGCCACCTGCCGGCTACACACGCCAAACTCAGCAAGACCATAGGCGAGCGCCGCTTCCACGTGCGCCTGCGTCAAAACACGCGTCTGTTCCGAAAGATACTGCGCGATTTCTGGGTCGTAGTAGCGGCCGTCGAGCGGATCTATTGCAGTAAACTGGTTATGTTCTGTTGGCTCTGGCAGAGCAAGCGGCTGTAAGCTCATAATACCCTCGTTTCTACGCGTTTCATCGTTGCTCCAGCAACATTTTTTTCACGTTGGTTTCGATGCGTTTTTCTATATTGGTCGTGTCGGGCGGCTGAAAATCAGTACCAGTTAAACGTTCGTACACGAACCGATAGCGCCGTTCTAGTTCAGCAATAACGTCGTCTGGCACAACTGGCGCTTCGCTGTCCTGAGCATAGGGATCAAACCGAGCTTTGAACCACAGCCGCAAAAACTCTTTGTCGTAATTTTCTGGTTCCTCACCAGCGGCAAGCCGTTCGGCATAACTCTCGCGCAGCCAGTAGCGCGACGAATCTTGCGTATGGAGCTCGTCTATGAGCACAACTTCTCCCTCTGGAGTCAAACCAAACTCATACTTTGTGTCGACGAGCAGCAAACCAGCCGCTTCAGCTTTTTGCTGACCAAAACGAAACAGTTCGAGGGCAATGCGGCTGACACGCTCCCAGACGTCGCGATCGAGCAGCCCCGTGGCAACCGCTTCTGCTGGCGTGAGGTTACGGTCATGCGTTTCAAACTTCGTCGTCGGCGTCAGCACTGGTTCGGGCAGTTTGTCATTTTTTTTCAGTCCATCGGGCAAAACAAACGTACCGTAATCGCGCTGGCCGCCAGAGTACGTGTGCCAGAGCGAAGTGTTCGTGACCCCTGTAATATAGCCGCGCACGACTGTTTCTAGAGGAATAACGTCGTATTTACGGCAGTACGCGACATTGGGGTCGGGGTAGGAAATAATATGGTTCGGCACAATGGACGTTGTCTGTTCAAACCACCAACGACTCGTTTGAGTCAACAAAGCGCCTTTATGTGGGACTGTCGCCAAAACACGGTCAAAAGCGCTATAACGGTCGGTCGCCACCAACATAAGCCGGTCGCCAAAATCGTACACGTCGCGCACCTTCCCGTGGTACACCGCCTTTTCATCTGGTAAATCAAGCTTTGTTTCCTGCAATATCGCCGTATTCATGCTGCTAGTATACCGCTTCTGGCGCAAAGCGTTAAGCCAGTTTATGGCCGTTTTGCGTGCAAACCCCAGAACTTCTTTCCAGAACGGCTCGCGTGTTATCATAAACGCATGTCGGAACCGGAGTTACACACCTTGACCATTGGTATTGTCGGCGGCGGACAGCTCGGGCGCATGCTGACGCTCGCAGCAAAACCGCTCGGCTTTGCCGTTGTGGTAGTCGACCCCAGCAAACACTGTCCAGCCGCGCAAGTTGGTGCGCGTCAGATTGTCGCAGATCTTTACGACGCAGCCGCGCTGCGCCAGCTCGCAGCCGATGCAGATTTTGTGACAGTCGAAATCGAGCATCTCGACGCCGAAATGCTCGAAAAAATCGAACAGAGCGGGGCGGTTATCAACCCTTCGCCGTCGACTATTCGACTCATTCAGGATAAATACGCCCAAAAAACACAGCTGCAAGCGAGCGGCGTGCCGCTCGCGCCATTCGCCGAAATAAACGGGGCCGACTCGGCCCAGGATGCCCTCAAACGCTTCGGCGGCGAGATGCTCGTGAAAACGCGCCACGGCGCTTACGACGGGCGCGGCAATATGCTCGTGCGCTCAGAAGAGGAGCTCGCCGACGCACTCGATCGCTTTGCCGACAAAAAGCTGTACGCCGAAAAGCGCATAGACTTTGAACGCGAACTAGCTGTCATGGTCGCGCGAGACACGAACGGGGAAATCGCCCTTTATCCGATTGTCCAGACCATTCATGAACGCAACATTTGCACCGAAGTATTAGTACCCGCACCAGTTTCCAAAACAATCACGCAAAAAGCCGAGACTATTGCTCGCCAAGTCGCCGCGCTCCTTAGCGGCGCAGGTACGTTCGGCATAGAACTCTTTTTGACGAAAGACGGAGATGTCCTCGTCAACGAAATCGCTCCTCGCGTCCACAACAGCGGCCATTACACTACCGAAGCGTGCCGCACCAGCCAGTTTGAACAGCACATTCGCGCCATCGCCGGCCTACCGCTCGGCGACACTTCGCTCACCGTCCCAGCGGCTGTCATGATCAACATCCTCGGCGAACGCGACGGCCCCACCGCGCCGCAAGGCACAGCCGATGTGCTGGCCGTCCCAGGCGCCAGTTTACATCTATATGGCAAACACCCCACCAAAGTTGACCGCAAGATGGGACACATCACGGTAACGGCCGACAGCGTCGAAACCGCCCAAAAACTGGCGCAAAAAGCGCGGAAAGCCTTTTCTATATGAGGATTATGCCGGCATATTTCTCGCTACCCAGTCGGAGACTTGGCATATGATTAAACTGGTTGTCTGGGATTGGAACGGAACGCTGTTTGATGACACACATGCCGTTCTACGAGCAGCCAACTCAAGTGAAATACCCATGCTCGGCCTCCCTCACGTCACTCTCGAACAAATGCGCAGCGCCCACGACGTACCTATCATAAAGACGTACCAAAATTTGGGCGTCGACCCAGACTTTTTTCGGGCAAAATCAGCCGAAATCAGCCCTGTTTTTCATAAAGCATACGAGCCGCTTGCCGCCAAAGCGCGCACTCGGCGCGGAAGCCGCGCAACACTCCAAAAACTTAACGACCAAAACACAAAGTGCATCATTCTCAGCAACCACACCATGGAGGGCATTTATTTTCAGCTTTCGCGGCTACGTCTCGTTCGCTATTTTGCTGACGTACTCGCAAACGACAGCACCAACACATCGCACCATACTGGCAAACAACATCGGCTAGAAACGTACCTGGAAGAAAATAACCACCGACCAGAAGAGGTGATAATTGTCGGCGACACCACAGAAGAAATTCGCATAGGCCGCGCGCTCGGTCTTCACACCAGCGCCATCAGCGGCGGCATATGCTCGCGCGATCGCCTCGCCGCCGCCAAGCCAGATCATCTTGTGTCTTCGGTCGAAAAGGTGTTAAGTATAGTAAAGGAGTCAGCATGAAAAACGCAGTCGTCGGAATAATTATGGGGTCAGAGAGCGACCTTGACGTGATGAGCGAAGCAGCAAAGGTTTTTGATGAGTTTGAGGTTCCATACGAAACCCGCGTGATTTCGGCGCACCGCACGCCAGACGTCATGGCGACATACGCCAACGGCGCTGCCGACAGGGGACTCAAAGTCATCATCGCCGGCGCGGGCGGCTCTGCGCACCTACCAGGAATGACAGCTTCCCACACGCCATTGCCAGTCCTGGCCGTGCCAGTCAAACGCGACAGCCATGACCACGAAGCACTTTGGTCGAACGTAAAAATGCCTCCAGGCGTTCCACTCGCTACCATGCCTGAAAACGGCGCAAAAAACGCTGCCCTCATGGCCACAGAAATCCTCGCGCTGACAGACGCAGAACTCGCCAGCCGTTACGAAGCTTTCCGCCAGAAACAACACGAAAACGTCCTCGCCGCCGACGCTCAACTCCAAACCGAAGGCTGGCAAAACTTCCAAAGAAATTAAACCGATAGCTCCTAGACGGGCAGCCCGCTCGGCTTAAGCACATCAATAAACGCTTCAAAATCTTCTACGATTAGATCTGCGGCGAGCAAATTATCGTTATTGTGCAACGAACCGCCATAAGCAATACATTTCATACCAGCCGCCTTGGCAGACACGACGCCGTTCTCTGCGTCTTCCACGACCACACAATTTTTTGGATCAACCCCCAAACGTTCTGCGGCGAGCAAAAATATGTCTGGTGCTGGCTTAGGGTGTTTTACATCATCGCCGCAAGCAATGATCGGAAAATACGGCTCGAGCTTCAACTTGCGTAAAAAAAGCGTGATACGCCTTAACGAGCCAGATGATGCAATCGCAAGCGGATACCCAAATGTATGCAGCTGTTTCACGAATGCAGCAACACCCGGTATTTCTGGTATGTTTTCTAGTGAACACAAGTGCGTAAAATAGGATTGTCTAAGCTGCGCAGAAAAATCCTCAACGGTAACATCAAGCGCATACGAATCTACAAGAAGCTGCGACATTTTACGTGAATTTAAACCCTTCAAGCGACTATGACTTACGAGCGTCGGCTCAGATACCCCTCGATCAAGCAGAAAACGCTGCAAATGCTCATAAAAAATCGGCTCACTGTCCACTATTACGCCATCCATGTCGAAAATCACCGCCTGCATAACTTACAGTAGTATATCAACCCGCACAAAATATTACATCATAACGTGACGGCCTTATAGCCGTTGCTGGCGGAATACTAACTATCCAAGCTAAGAATCTACAAAAAGCGAAATAATAAACTTTTGTGGAATAAATTCGCAATTATTGCAAATATACAATCATTTTTTTATAATAAATTCCACGCAGTAGAAAAAGTAAGCATAATTTTTGTAAATGAGTAGAACGTGTTTCTCGACAGTCTTCCAAGCACCATCAACGATCCGCATCCCCATCTCGGAATTGGCGACCTTTTAAGCGTATTACGCCGATTTGACCATACCATCCAAGAAGAAACTATAGCGCCCTTTCAATTAGAGCTTTTCGACATACAAAGCAAAATAGCGCCCGACGAAGCAACGTTCATGACCACTTCTGCGACCATTATAGAAAAACAACTCGGACGGCTTGCGGCTCAGGAGCTAGAAAGAACCGACTCGCGTGTTGGCGTTGTCGTTCTAGATAGATACACTCCTGTCAACGCCCAGGAAGACATCTTTAAACTCGAAGTTTCGAGGGATATCAACAATAGACAGATAACAAGACCAGGAGCAGTGCATAGACCTGATGATCAATATCATCTCCTCGCAAAATGGGCTGCGCGAAAAGAGTTGAACGAAATTATTGTCATGGATGATGTCCTGGGCACTGGATCTACCCTCATTCCTACCTTAAACAGAATTAAGCACGATCTATCAGATCGAAGAATAAGAGCTATTACCGCCATAGCCACGACTGGCGGAAAAGTCTGGTCTGGTATAGAGAAAGTCGAACAGGCAACAGGCATCACGACGGAGTATACTACCTTACTAAAAGCTAGCGAGGAGACACTGACATCAACCGGTTTAAGCATATGCAACTCTCGTGACATGACTATGCTTGGTGGCTACCTTACAGCAAAAGCGAACGGCTTTCGTTTGAGCGTTCCCCATTTTCTTCCCTATACGGTAACTGTGCCGAAAAATATTACTTCGCCGCAAAAAAGATTCGCCGCCGCAGAACATCTACTCGATTTTAATGATAGATTTATTGATCTTCTAGAAACAAGAGCTGACCATCACTTGACTCTACAGGATATATCCGACAGAGGGTTCGGGGTTCCGTCTACGATAATTGATGCAATGCGTAAATATTTACCTATCCCAAGACCGTCTACGCCCATTAAGGAATACTTAAAAGACACGAAAGACGTATTTACTCGGCACAGAAGTGAGCTCACATATTTAGCTAACGCAATGCGTCAGTAACAAAATATAGACCAAACAACAAAACACGGTGCAATAACTATAGGTTGACCGGTTATATCTTGGTACAATACAGTCTGTAAGCGTGCGAGTTCGAGACACAAAGCGCAGCATGCGTTTGTTTTACTGTTTCACAAGGAGGGAATATGGCGCAAAAACCAACGACCTATGCGCAGACGGGGGTGGACTATAGTGCAATGGATCCGGTGAAGGTGCTAGCGCAGAAAGCTGCCCAATCCACCGCGCCAAACCTTGGCAGCTTTGGCGCGTCCGAAGTTACGGCCAGCCGCGGCGAATCCGCCTACGTCTGGGAGGAAACCGACGCCTACCGAGCACTCGTCGTCGAAGGGCTGGGCACAAAAAACCTTGTTGCCGATGCCATGCGTGCAAAGACCGGCAAAACCTACTACGATCAGCTCGCGCAGGACACAGTGGCTATGATTGTCAACGACCTCATCGTCGTTGGGGCGTTGCCGCAGGTCGTCAATGCGTACTTCGCACTGGGCGATGGCGCATGGATGAACGACCGCGAACGCGCCAGCGACCTCGTCAACGGTTGGGCAGCAGCTTGCAACGCAATAGGCGCAACGTGGGGCGGCGGCGAGACACCGGCGCTCAAAGGGATTATCGAACCCAATACCATCGATCTTGGCGGCTCGGCCGTCGGCATCATCAACCCCAAAGAACGACTCGTACTCGGTGACGCCCTCGCGGAAGGCGACGCCATTATTCTCGTCGAAAGCAGCGGTATACACGCCAATGGCATTTCCTTTGTACGGCATCTGTACGAAAAAAATCCTCAACTATACGAAACAAAGCTCGACAACGGACAACTGTTTGGCGAAGCCATCTTAGCCCCAACGCATCTTTACGTAAATCTTGTGAGAAGCGTGCTCGACGCCGGCGTAATACCGCACTATATGGTCAATGTCACCGGCCACGGCTGGCGCAAACTTATGCGCGCAAATGCTGAGTTTCGTTATGTTATAGACACCATTCTCGAACCGCAACCAGAGTTCACCCTTATGCAAAAGGAAGCTGGCGTCGATGACGCCGAAATGTACGGCAACTTCAACATGGGCGTCGGTTTTGCCTTATTTGTCGCAGCAAACCACGCCGAAACAGTTATCGCTGCCGCCAAAGAAAACGGGCTCAAAGCCATACGCGGCGGAACCGTCAAACGCGGCAAAAAAGAGGTCGTCATCCAGCCAAAAAACCTCACATTTAGCGGCGCAACTCTGGAGGTACGATGATGCAAACGTACGCGGGTATCGACGCACTTTCTGAGTTTCGAACACAAAACTTGCTCGCCGAGCTGAAAAAAGCGGGCATTGCCGCGACGCACGTTTCCGCAGAATATGTGCATTTTGTTTTGACCGACGGGAAGATTTCACCAAAACAAACAGCCGAACTCAAAGCACTGCTCACATACGGTACGCCCTACACTGGCACGCGAAAAGGTACGCTGTATCTCGTTGTACCGCGTCCGGGTACAATCTCGCCATGGTCGTCAAAAGCAAGCGACATTGCTCGCAATGCCGGTTTACAGCACGTCTCGCGCATAGAGCGCGGCACAGCATATTACATAGACACTCCAGAGCCACCAGCGCGAGAGACAGTCGCTGCACTCGTGCATGACCGCATGACAGAAACCGTGCTCGATTCACTGCAAGCAGCCGAGAAATTGTTTACAAACCCCAAGCCAAAGCCGCTTGTCATCGTGGACGTTCTAAAGGGCGGCAAAACCGCACTTGAGAAAGCCAACGCCGAGCAAGGCCTCGCGCTCAGCGCCGATGAAATCGACTACCTCGCCGCCGCCTACACCGAACTCGGCCGCAACCCCAGCGACGCCGAACTCATGATGTTCGGCCAAGTCAATAGCGAACACTGCCGTCACAAGATCTTCAACGCCGACTGGGTCGTCGACGGCAAAAAACAACCAAAAAGTTTATTCAAAATGATTCGCAACACGTATGAGCAGGGCGGCGAAAACGTACTATCGGCGTATTCTGACAATGCTGCCGTGTTACGCGGGCCAAACGCAGAGCGGTTTTTTCCGCATCCCGAAACGCAGACATATGCCTACCGCGAGGAGGCGATTCACACTGTCATCAAAGTAGAAACACACAACCACCCGACGGCAATCGCCCCGTTTCCTGGCGCCGCAACAGGCACTGGCGGCGAAATTCGCGACGAAGGCGCGACTGGCCGCGGCGCCAAACCAAAAATGGGACTCGCTGGCTTCAGCGTTTCCAACCTCCATCTCCCCGACGCACCGCAGCCGTGGGAAAAACCCTATGGCAAACCCGACAGAATTACGACACCGCTCGGAATAATGCTCGACGCACCGCTCGGCGGAGCCAGCTTTGCCAACGAATTCGGCCGCCCAAACCTCGCTGGTTATTTCCGCAGCTATGAACAGTTTGACGGCTCTGAGGTGCGCGGTTACCACAAACCGATCATGATTGCCGGCGGCCTTGGTAATATTCGCGAGCAGCACGTACAAAAAGGGGTGCTGCAGGCCGGCGATAAAATCATCATTTTGGGCGGTCCCGCCATGCTCATCGGCCTTGGCGGCGGCGCAGCGAGCAGTATGCAAACCGGCACCAGTAGCGCAGATCTCGATTTCGCTTCCGTCCAGCGCGGCAATGGCGAAATGGAACGCCGCTGCCAAGAAGTCATCGACGCGTGCTGGGCAAGCGACCACAACCCCATCGTAATGATTCATGACATCGGCGCCGGCGGCTACTGCAATGCTGTACCCGAGCTCGTTCACGACGCCGGACTCGGCGCCACTGTTGAACTGCGCGACATCGACAACGCAGACCTCAGCATGTCGCCCATGGAAATCTGGTGCAACGAAGCGCAAGAACGTTACGTCATTGGTTTGCGCGACAGCGATGTCGAAAAGTTTGCCGCCATATGCCAGCGCGAACGCTGCCCGTTTCGTGTCATCGGCACCGCTACCGACGAAGATCGGCTCGTCGTCCACGACCGTTTGCTCGGTAACGATACGGTCAACCTACCCATGAGTACGCTTTTCGGTAAACCGCCCAAAATGACCCGCACGTTCAGCCGTACCGCGCGCACTGCAGCACCGTTTGACCTTTCTGCCATCAGCGTCGACGAAGCCGTGAAACGTGTTTTGCATATACCGTCCGTTGGCAGCAAAAAGTTCCTTATCACCATAGGCGATCGTACCGTCACCGGTTTGATTGCGCGCGATCAAATGGTAGGACCATGGCAAGTACCAGTCAGCGACGTCGCCGTCAGCGCCGTCGGCTTCAAAACAAATCGCGGCGAAGCCATGACTATGGGTGAACGCACGCCACTCGCAGTAACAAACGCGCCCGCTTCCGGCCGTATGGCCGTCGCCGAGGCAATCACAAACATGCTCGCCGGAGATGTCAAAGCGCTCGCAGACATCAAACTTTCCGCCAACTGGATGGCAGCCGCCGGACACAGCAACGAAGACCAAGCGCTCTACGACACTGTGCACGCCATCGGCGAAACGTTTTGCCCAGCACTCGGCCTGACGATCCCCGTCGGCAAAGATTCGCTCAGTATGCGAACAACCTGGCAGGACGGCACAGAGGCAAAAAGCGTCAGCTCGCCGTTATCGCTGCTCATCACTGCCTTTGCGCCCGTCGGCGACGTCCAGCAAACACTGACTCCGGTACTCAGTAGGGAAGACGAAACTGTTCTGGTGTTTGTCGACCTCTCTGGCGGTAAAAAACGACTCGGCGGATCAGCTTTGGCGCAAGCCTACAGCAATCTCGGCGGAGAAACGCCCGACGCCGATCCCGCACAGCTCAAAGCGTTCTTCGCCAGTCTCACAAAACTAAAAAAACAAGACAAAATTCTCGCTTACCACGACCGTTCAGACGGCGGTCTCCTAACGACACTTTGCGAGATGGCATTTGCGAGCCGATGCGGCGTAGATGTTGACCTGTCGCCCCTCATGACTGCAACGCAAACCAACGCGAAGAATGCCGCCAAAACCACATCCACCAGCTCAACTCAGCCCGCACGGCCTACCGCGGCAACCGTCCTCGAAACGTTGTTCAACGAAGAGCTCGGCGTCGTACTGCAAGTACGCCGCGCCGACGCCGAAAAAACTGTCCGCGCGTTTGACAGCGCATCCGTCATCGGCCAGCCAACTACGGCGCAAAACATTGTTTTCCGCGCCGGCGAAACTGTGGTCTACAAAAGTACTCGGTCGACACTCGAACAGTGGTGGTCGGAAACCAGCTATCGCATACAAAAATTACGCGACAACCCTGCGTGCGCCGAAGAAGAATATGCCGCCATCCGCGACAATAAAGACCCTGGTTTAACGCCGCAAGTTGTCCGCCGGAGCAGCCAGCATCAACGGCCGTCAGCCGCATCACGTCCAAAAATAGCGATTTTCCGAGAGGAAGGCGTCAACGGCCACGTCGAAATGGCAGCCGCCTTTGACCGCGCCGGCTTTAGGGCAGTCGACGTTCATCTCAACGACCTTATCGCTGCCAAAACCAACCTCGATGATTTCAGCGGACTCGTCGCCTGCGGCGGCTTCAGTTACGGCGACGTACTCGGAGCCGGCGGCGGCTGGGCAAAAACCATTCTTTTCGACGCAGCGCTCCGCAAACAATTCAAAGCATTCTTTGAGCGGCCCGATACGTTTTCGCTCGGCGTTTGCAACGGCTGCCAAATGCTTTCCGAGCTCAAAGAGCTCATACCAGGCGCAGCATGCTGGCCGAAGTTTCTCAAAAACCGCAGCGAACAATTTGAAGCTCGATTACCGCAACTACGACTCAACAAAACACCGTCTATCTTTTTCCAAGGTATGGAAGGTTCTGTGCTACCAATTCCGGTTGCGCATGGCGAGGGCCGTGCTACGTTTGCGAGCGAAACAGACCGGAGCACAGCCGAAAGAGCAGGTCTCGTTGCCGCCCAGTACGTCGACGGCCAGCACCAAACCACCGAACGCTATCCGGCAAACCCAAATGGTTCTCCCGACGGCATCACAGCGCTAACCACACCAGACGGTCGCGCAACCATTATGATGCCGCACCCAGAACGCGCTTTCCTGACACGCCAACTCAGCTGGCATCCCGCCGAGTGGCCCGAAGAATCGCCGTGGATGCAAATGTTTGCCAATGCGTACAATTGGACAATAAAGGCTAGCTCATAGCGGCAAAAAGCCCGTAAAAGAAAGGATTTCAAATGTCGAACATAAACCATCTACTCGAAACGCAAAACAATGCGCTGCTTTCGGTGTATGACAAAACAGGAATCGCAGAGTTTGCAAAAGGCCTGCATGAGTTGGGCTGGAACATTATTTCGTCCGGCGGCACTGCGAAAGCGATAGCCGACACCGGCGTGCCAGTAACAGACGTCGCAGAACTGGTTGGCGGAGAAGCTATCCTAGGGCATCGCGTCGTGACGCTTTCGCGCGAAGTCCATAGCGGCCTCCTGGCCGATGCTGCTAAGCCAGAAGATTTGCAAGAACTAGCCGATCGCGGCATACCGTTCATTGACCTTGTGGCGGTCGACATGTACCCGCTAGAAGAAGAGATTGCCAGCGGAAACGCAACGCTCGCCAGTGTCATAGAAAAAACCGACATCGGCGGCCCCACCATGCTGCGCGCTGGCGCCAAAGCAAGACGAATTGTCCTTTCTCGCGCCAATCAACGCACTGAAGTCCTGGACTGGCTCAAAGCAAACAAGCCCGACGAAACAGCCTTTCGAAACAAATTGTGCGCCGTTGCAGAATACGAATGCGCGCGTTACATCATGATTTCGGCCCGCTACCACGGCGGCGATGACGTTGCCGGCTGGATTGGCCAGCGCGTCGCACCGACCAAATACGGCGAAAATCCATGGCAAACACCAGCTGGGCTATACGCCGACAACCGCGTCGCCGTCGATCCACTCGGACTCGACCAATTCACCCACCAAAAGGGTTGGGAACTAAGCTACATCAACGAAACCGACATGCACCGGCTACTGCAAACTATCACGCACGCTGCCGCTGGGTTCGACGTAAACTTCGGCACCGTTCCAGCTATCGCCGTCGGCGTCAAACACGGCAACGCTTGCGGTGCTGGCGTCGCCGAGACACTTGTCGAAGCAGTACAAAAAATGCTCGAGGGCGACGAAATCGCTATCTTTGGCGGAGTTGTTATGCTCAATGGACCAATTGACGCTGCAGTTGCCACCGCACTCATGACGTACCGGATGCCAGACGGCCAAAATCGCTTGCTCGACGGCGTTGTCGGTAGCGAGGTAACCCCAGAAGCCATGGAAATACTGAGTCGCGCGAAGCTACGGATTGTGACCAATCCCGCGCTGGCAAATCTGAATAAAACTTCGCTCGAAACGGCTCCCATACTACGCAATGTTCGCGGCGGCATGCTCATGCAGCCAAACTATACCTTTATCGCCGATCTCGCCGCTGACTACATCACTCAAAACGGCGTAGCGAGCGACCAGCAAAAACAAGACATGGTCCAGGCTTGGGCAATCGGCAGCACGAGTAATAGCAACACCATTTGCATCGTCAAAGATGGGCGCATGCTTGGCAACGGCGTCGGCCAGCAGGACAGAGTAGGAGCCGCCAAGCTCGCTGTTTCCCGCGCTACCTCGCGTAATCATGATCTTGCGGGCGCAAGCGCATACAGCGACAGCTTTTTCCCATTCCCCGACGGACCACTCGTCTTGGCTGAAGCTGGCATAGCCGCTATTCTCACTTCTTCTGGTTCAGTCAAAGACCCCGAAGTAGTTAAGACGCTCGCCGAAAAGAACGTCTCCACAACCATGCTCCCCGACAAAACCGGCCGCGGTTTCTTCGGCCACTAGGCGTATAGCTTGCCTAAAACGGCTTATGCTTTCATACTGGTAGCGTATGCCGCATCAGATACAAAAAAATTTGGGCGTGACGAAACACGGCGAATACACGCAATTTTGTGTATGGGCGCCGTTTGCTCAGAGCGTTAGTCTCGCTGGCACCGTCTGCGAGGACGGCGAAATCGCCATGACGAGCGACGGCAAAGGTTACTGGAAAACACAGCGAAAGCATGTCGAGGCGGGGCAAAACTACGTATTTCGTATTACCGCACCTGACGGGCGCGTCCTGACGCGCAACGACCCACGCGCTCGGCAGCTTACCTCGTCCGAACATGGTGCAAGCGTCATTATCGACCCCGACTTCGACTGGCAAAACGACAGCTTCACTCCGGTGCCGCCAGAGCAGCAAATTATATATGAGCTCCATGTCGGCACATTCAACCGGCCAGATGCCGCAACCATGGGCACTTTTGATGACGCTATCGAAAAAATTAGCTACCTCAAAGAACTGGGCGTAAACGTCATAGAGCTCATGCCAGTTACGTCGATGGCTCATAGCTACGGATGGGGCTACGCACCAAACCACTTATACTCGGTAGAGAGCGCTTACGGCGGGCGGCACGGTTTGCTAACGTTTGTGCGCGAATGCCACAAACAAGGCATCGCGGTCATTTTAGACGTTGTGTACAACCACTTTTCTGGCGAAACAGACCTCTGGCAGTACGACGGCTGGAGCGAAAACAACCGCGGCGGCATATACTTTTACAACGACAAACGAGGCGATACACCTTGGGGCGGGCGGCCAGATTACGGCCGGCCAGAGGTCCGACAGTTTATTCTCGATAACGTAGCAATGTGGCTGACAGAATACCGCCTGGATGGGCTACGTATCGACAGTACCATTTACCTTCGGAATACCGAAGGTCGCGACAACGACCCAGCGCACGACATACCAGACGCTTGGTATTTACTACAAGACATTGTTCAGCTTGCCCACACAATCAACCCAAACGCCATCATGATTGCCGAAGATAATGCCGCGAGCGCTTACCTTACGAAACCGCGGCTCGAAAACGGCTGCGCGTTTGACGCGCAATGGGAGCTGGGTTTTCCGCACGCACTCCGCGACGGACTAGGACTCAGAGGCGGCCAGACGCTCGACGGCATACAGTTTGAGTTAGAGCGGCAGTACAACGGCAACGCTTTTGAAAAAGTCATCTTTAGCGATTCGCACGACACGGCCGCCAACGGCTCGGTCCGACTAAACGAAGCAGCCAGTGCGGGCAACGCCGCCGATAAGAACGCTCGTGAAAAGGCGCTGCTGGCCAACACCGTAACTCTCACGGCCCCCGGCATACCCATGCTGTTGCAAGGCAGCGAATTTATGCAAGAGGGCAGCTTCAACGACTGGCAAGAGCTCGAATGGGACAAAGCCGACACCTACCACGGTATGGTTCTGGCTCATACCCACGTATGTGCGCTGCGCCGCAACTACTACGGCGACACCGCCGGACTACTCGGCCAAAACACCGCAATATTCCACCGCGACGACCAAAACAACGTCATTGGCTACCACCGCTGGGACAAAGGCGGAGCAGGGGATGACGTACTTGTCATTGCCAACTTTGGCGACGCAAGACACCAGCATTACGAACTTTCACTACCGCTCCCAGGCACCTGGAAAGTACGCTTCAACAGTACTTGGAAAGGCTACAGTCCCGATTTTCATGAAACGCAAATCGTCGAACTCACCACTCAGGCCGACGCAAGCGCCGCCCTCACGCTCCCACCGTACGCCGTCCTCATTCTTTCGCAGGACAGCAACTGAAACTGCTTTCTATTTCACAACTCATAGACAGCTCGGCGTGGCAGCTGGCCTAACATTTCCAACAGCCTAAAGCCGCGGGCCATTGCGAAGCCATAGACGCACCAGTACTAGTTTTGCCCCATTTCTTAGCTTGCCGCAGCAGACCAAACAATACCTTATGACGTGTTTTGATAGCTTTTCCCTAGTAGTGAACATTAGGAACAGTAACTACCTCGTCAACAGCAGAGATAAACCATCTTAAAAAGATCTCCAGATTGATCCATTACTGTCTTAGATTGTACGGCCGTACATTTTATTCACGTTTTACAGGAAACAAAAAATAAACAATAAATCGTTTTTATAAAAATACACGCTGAATATCTTGTTTTAGATTGTACGGCCGTACAATCTATTTCACTTAAGAAGATCGTGATAGAGAGAGGGTAAGCTAGGGTACGGTGATGGCGGTAGGGAAAGAGAATTGGTTCTTGGGCTTTTTTGAGTTTGGCGCATGAGTTCAGATTATGAATATCAGCACGCTAAATTTTTAGATTCTATTGCGAAGCTTGATATAATAGAGTGAGTGAAAAAAGTGTTTTTTGCGAGTGTTGGGGTTTTGTTAGTCGCAGGAGTTGGCTACTTGCTATTTGGTCGACAAACCGAGCCAGCTACGCCTCGCTCACCGCAGTCAACAAACACAGCTCAAGACAAGGAAGAGACTAGGAGAGTCGCCGACGAACCCTTTCAGCTCATCGTTGGGCGAGCAGACGCGCCGATTACTATCGTAGAATACAGCGACTACAAATGCCCAAACTGCAACAGGTTTTATCAAGGCGCATACCAAGAAATTAAGCGTGAATGGCTAGACACCGGCAAGGCACGCCTGGTGTTTCGACCATACCCGCTTTTTGGCGAAGATGCAGGCCTGGCGCTGTACGCATCGTACTGTGCAGAAGAGCAGCATGGATTTCCTGCGTATCATGACGTGTTGTTTGAACATATGTGGGACAACTTTTTGAGTAAAGGAGACACGGACGCAATAGTACGAAAACTATTTACCCCCGAAAAACTCGGCGCACTAGCAGAAAAGGCCGGTCTCGACGGCAACGCTTTTGCCGCTTGCGCTGCAGGAGAAACACATGGCGATGCCTATCGCGCAGCCGTCGATAAAGCAGCTGGCGACAGCGTACAGGGTGCACCGACAATCATTATCGGCGACCAGAAAATAATTGGCCCGCAACCATACAGCGTCTACAAAGCCCTCCTAAGCGTACAAGAACACCAATAGTTCCTTGCTACCTAGCAGTAGCTCCAATGTGCTCTCACAAAACCTATTACACCGCGAGTAAGCCTTCTGGCTCACACTGATTTAGATTGTACGGCCGTACAATCTAAATCAGTGTTATGTTATGGCACTATGGTAGTTGGGAGGGCAATGGACAACGAGGAGTATTGAGAGCGGGGCAATCGTACGTCGTACGACTTAGCGCAAAGTGAAAGCGCAATACATGAAGTTCGTCTGTATATTTCGGAACTGAGATTGCGCGTCACGTCTAGCGGTTAGAGAGAAACGCGAGGAGATCGGCTTCGCTGCGTATGGCAGCAGCTTCCTCCATGCTAAGCGTAATAGCTTGGCGCGCAACAGCGTAGAAGACCGACCAACGCAGAATCAACCTGGCGACCGTAGCGAGTGCGAGAACGACCCGCGCACCGTCCGCGCCAGACAGCACACACCTCAAGTACCCAAGCCCCAGAGAAAGCATGTTGTCGGAAAGACGAAAACGTGTTACCCTGAGGACACTAGAAGGCTGCGAAAAAGGGGTTTTCGAGATATCGGTACTCAGGTTCTAGAAAGTTTTAATAAGTTATGTTCGATGAAGGCGCAGCTAATCTCACGAGAGAATTACCTCCAGCGACAAAATATAAGAAGGAAGTTACCACACAATGGCAACCAAACTTTTTGTCGGTTCACTGCCATGGGCCGTCGACGACCAGCAACTAAAAGAGCTTTTTAGCGAGTTCGGGGAAATTGCATACTGCAAAGTTATCATCGACCGCGACACCAACCGCTCCAAAGGCTTCGGCTTTGTCGAATTCGAAGATGACGAAGCTGCAAAAGCCGCCGTCGCAAAGATGGATGGCAGCGAACTCAACGGTCGCACTATCGTCGTCAACGAAGCCCGTCCTCGCGAAGACAACCGCCGCTAAGGCTGTGTTCTCGTTTCGACAGAAAAGTGCTCCCAAGGGGCACTTTTTTCTTTCTAACGCATAAAACTGGTATGTCGACGCATGGCATCGCCCTCAAAGCAAATACACAAAGCGCCATATAAGTGCTATGATGGGCGCTAGACAAGGGAGTTTTGTATGAAATTAGTGGTTGTTTCTATATGTATGAACGAGGCCCAGACAGTGGCCGAGCTCGTAAAACGCATACCGAAAAAGTATGCCGGCATAAAAGACGTGGACATCTGCATTGTAGACGATGGCAGCACCGACGGCACTGTCGCGGCCGCTCGCAAAGCTGGCGCAACCGTTTACAGCGACGGCGCAAACAAAGGCCTTGCGTATCGGTTTCGCGAAGTTATTGACATTGCACTTGAACGCGGCGCCGATGTACTCGTAAATATTGACGGCGACCTCCAATTCCAGCCAGAAGACATTCCCAAGTTCGTTCAGCCAGTCGTGGCAAAGGAGGCAGATTTTGTCGCCGCAGACAGATTTACCGACCCCGAAACCGGTGAACAACGCCGCCCAAAAAACATGCCGGCAGGGAAGTACTACGGCAACAAACTCGGCGCTCGCGTCGTTAGCCGTCTCGCGCGGCAAACCTTCAACGACGTCACTTGCGGGTTCCGCGCCTATAGCTACCGTGCACTCGTGGCACTCAATATCAACAGCACCCACACCTACACTCAGGAATCGTTTCAGATCATTGCCGCGAAACGCTTGCGCATCAAAACCCTACCCACACACGTTACTTACTACAAAGGCCGGAAGTCGCGCGTAGTGAAAAGCCTCGTCAGCTACATTGCTGTTAGCAGTTTGAATATTTTGCGCGCTTATCGTGATTTCGCCCCTTTGCGCTTTTTCTTTTCTGTTGGACTTATCCCCTTTACCATCGGACTCATTGGTGTAGGTATTGCTGGCTGGCACTGGTTGCAAACCGGTCTCATTTCACCGTACAAAGCCTTTGGTATGGCCGGTTTATACCTCACGACGCTCGGTATATTTTTCTGGTCGCTCGGCCTCGTTGCCGACATGCTAGTACGTTTACAGGGAACCGCCGAAAAATCCTACGAAGACATCAAGCGGATTCGCTTCCCGCGCACATAGACACCGCCAGAAGACCGTACCGCCGAGAACGCTGGCGAACATCTATGCCGCTCCGCAGATCATATACACACAGGAATCATTGCAGAACAATTTTTTCGGTAATGTCGCGCACCACATGAGTGGCTGGACGAGCATTTGGCCAATGCCAGTCATCGTTCGCCCCAATTGTCCACGCGCCAATACCGCCGCCCCAAGCACTGCCGAGTACCGCAAGCGCAGCAAGCACCGTTGCCGCTTGCTTCAACCGTCGCGTGCGCAACAACGGTCGAACCGCCATATACACCAAATATCCAGCGAGCGGCAAAAAGGGCAAGACGTAGCGCCCGTGAATAGTAACCGGGATAGCCGTATAAAGATACGCTTTGAAATTCACCGCAAACAATGCCAGTACATAGGCGGCAACTATAACGAGCGCAAGCTGCGCCTGCGGTCCGCGGCGAATCAACCAGACGAAACGAAACACCAGAACCAACACGCCAAAAAGAGCAAGAGCTTTGCCGATTGTATACGGTACTGGTAACGGCTTTTTCGTTGAATAACCAGTTTCGAGCGGACCAACCGCAAAGTATGACTCATAAACCATTTTGTCGAACCAGATTTTCGGATATCCCAGCTTGTTTTGCGTCGAAATAGTTTCATACCAACCTTCGCTATGTATGCGCGCATCGCGACCGTACGGACCAAACCCCAAGCACCGTTCGTGCCCAAGCACTGTATTGCACGACGGCACAGGCGTGCCGTATTGGACTACATTCATACCATAGCGCTGCATAAAGAACACTCCCGAAAGTAACAACACGCCAACCGCCAGCGTACCACTGCCGAGCGACATAGTCTGCCGCCACGACTGCTGCACCGCCGGCCAACTGATACGCCGCCGCTTCAGCTGCAGCACAATGAGCGCCAGCACATAGACACTCGCCCCGAGCACAACGGGCAAAAAGGCATACTTAACCTGCGCGGTAATGAGCAGTAAACTTACCGACCATGCCGCCGGAACGAGCGGGATTGTCCGCCGCACAGAAATTGCGCGCACCAGCTTGAAGAGTGCGAGCATAGTCACACCGCAAAGCGTCATAAACGGTGCGTCGTAGGTCAACTGTCCAGCAAGCCAAGGCGTCATAGGCATGAGCATGACAAGCGCCAAAATAACATGCGCAGCTGCTCGCGGCAGACCGAGCAAAAGAAGCAAACGCCGGTACACATACAGACCAACCGTCACAATACCAACGTCCATGAGTCGTAGCACAATAATCTGGGCTGTTTGCGAATCTGTTATAAACGCAGTCAAGCGGTACGGCCAACTCGCAAGGTAGTGGTACAGATATGAACCGTCTGCCGTGAAAGCACTAAGCTCGGCGGGACCAGGCGGCTGCGTTATCTGCCACGGCAACAGCACCCGCGCATACTCTTGGATAGCCGCAAAATGAAACTGCTCATCAAACGCCATCGCGTACCGGCCGACGAGCGCGAGATAAACGGCCTGCAGCACAAACAGCACTATCATGACTCGCCAAAACCACGACGACGCCATGGCATCTCGCAAAAAAGCCGAAACGTTGCCAAACAGTAGTTGTATACGTTTTTTATTCACTTCGTACAGTATATCGCACCCATTCGTCTCTGTGCTATGCTATAGGTCATGAAAAAGGGCAGTCTCAAAACCATTGCATCCATCACGATCTTAGCAGTCACCGTTGTTCTGTTTGTCAGATACCTGCAAACACACCCTGCGTATCTTGCTCAACTCGCCGCAACCAGCCCGTGGTGGATTGTCGGCATACTGGTAGCAGACTTTGCAATGATCGCCGCACTTACCATGCTGTCTTTAGTACTCATCAAAATGACCGGCAAAAACATTGGCGCAATCGAAAACTGGCTTCTTACCATTTACTCATCCATTGCAAATTTTTTCGGCCCGCTACAGAGCGGCCCTGGCGTCCGCGCAGCGTACCTCAAGGCAAAACATCGTGTTAGTCTCCGCAGCTATTTTCTCGTCACGTTGTTTGCGTATGCTGCCTACGCCATACTAAGCGCCTTTCTGCTGGTAGTCGGCACGAGACCGTGGTGGCAAGCCGTACTGGCGTGCATTGCCGCTGCCGCGGTAAGCGCCTTTGTTATTCGACTCGCTGCCCGCCGCCGCACCCAAGCTCTGCGCGCGCTTAGCATTAAACCCATTTATGTAGCCGCTCTTATCGGTTTTACTGCGCTACAGCTTACCTGTATCGGCATACGCTATTACTTGGCGCTACGGGCAAGCGGCAGCGACGTATCGCTCGGACAACTCGTGTCCTATACCGGCGCGGCAAACTTTTCACTGTTCGTTTCGATTACGCCAGACGGCATTGGCATACGAGAAGCTTTCTTACTCTTTGCGCAAAATATACACCATGTTTCGGCAGATGACATTGTTTCGGCAAACCTGATCGACCGCGCCAGCTACGTCGTGTTTCTCGGCATGCTGTTTCTCATAGCCCTTGGCTTTCACGCCAAAGAACGCATAGCACCGCTCGCCTCATCTACAGCTCGGCATGCAGACAACACATCTGCCAACGCAACACAGCAGCGGAAATCATAGCCCGCCGCCAGCAGACACAAGCCCGCACACAAACTTCCGTCATGCGATATGTTAGGTATATACTAGAATGGAACGGTTATGCATATAGTTGATCTTGTTATAGGCGTGTTGCTCGTTGGCGCGTTACTGCGCGGCTTTCAGATTGGTTTTATTCGGCAGGCGTTTTCTACGGTTGCGTTTATTATTGGCCTGTTTCCTGGATCTTGGGTTGCGAGCCACGCCATGAGCCTCGTCGACGGGCCATCAAAACCCGTTGCTGGACTAGCGATACTCCTAACTGTCTGTTTTCTATGTATGACTGTTGGCGAACTGTTCGCCGTACGGCTCAAAGTAGCCGTCAGGAATCCGCTTGCCCACCGCGTAGATAACACAGCTGGCGCGCTCATGTCGCTGGTCACGTTACTGCTCGGACTATGGCTCGCGGCTGCTATTTTCTCGTTGGCAGCCTCCGGCGGTCTGCAAGCTCAATTACGAAACTCAGCCGTTATTGGCTGGCTCAACGCTCGTCTGCCATCACCGACTACCGTTTTGCACAGCCTGAACACACTCATCGACCCCAATCAATCGCCGCAAGTCTTTGCTGGACGAGAACCTTCCCCCGACGCCAATCAAACACTCCCTAAAACGCAAGCGCACGCCGATATGCTCACACAGGCAAAGGCATCCGTCGTCAAAATAGAGGGCTTAGGCTGCGGCGGTATTGTAGATGGCAGCGGTTTTGTATACGCCCCAGAAGTTGTTGCTACCAACGCCCATGTCATTGCTGGTGTCAGCAGTCCAAAAGTTCGACTTGGCACACGAACCTACAACACCACAGTTGTCGCCTTTGACCCAGCAAACGACCTCGCCGTACTGCGCGTACCCGAACTCGCTGCTCGTCCTCTCCCGCTGAACCGCGACAAGCTCGCACCTGGCACAGACGTCTTTGCGCTCGGTTATCCCGCTGGAGGTGATTTTCGCGTCAGTCCAGCAGTGCTACTCGACACTTTCACGGCGCTCGGCCAAGACATCTACGGCAAAAAACGCGTTACTCGCGACGTTTACAGCCTGCAAACTACCGTTGTACACGGCAATTCTGGCGGACCAGTCGTAGCAACAGACGGCAGCGTAGTCGCCGTTGTGTTCGCCACCTCCACCGCGTACAATAATATCGGCTACGCACTTACTACGGAGCAAGCATCTGACCTGCTCAGCACAGCCCAGTCAAAAGACTCGGCAGTAGATACTGGAAAGTGCAGCCAATGAGCTTAATTCATCAAGAAAGCACCATGAGTAAAACAGCATCTACAAAGAAAAGTCCCAAGAAACGCTCGCAGGCAAAGGCGTCCTCCAGCGCAAACAACACCCTACCGACACCGCAGGCTCATCCAGAGCACATGAACTGGCTCACGCAACACATACCGTGGATATTGATCGGTTCGGGGTCGCTCGGACTTTTCGCCTCGATGATGCTCTCCCTAGAAGAACTTGAACACCTCAAAAACCCAACTGCGCAACTTGGTTGCGACCTCAACCCCATCATTGGCTGCGGTTCAATTCTCGACACCTGGCAAGGTCACGCCATACTGGGCGTACCAAATCAGTTTTGGGGACTGGCAGCGTTCGCCGTGGTTGTAACAATTGGATTTGCCATACTAGCCGGAGCACGCCTAAAACGCTGGTTTTGGCTCGGTCTGCAAATAGGCCTCGTGTTTGGGCTACTCTTCGTCTTGTGGTTTATGTGGCAGAGCATTTTTGTCTTAAATCATTTATGCCCGTACTGCATGCTCACTTGGGTAGCGACACTGCCGGCGTTTTGGTATACCACGCTACACTGCATACGCGCAGAACATCTGCACTTGCGCGGACGCCTCGCGCGAACAAATCGCTTCGCTCAGAAGCATCACGCCGATATCCTCCTGAGCGCATACCTCATCATCGTAGGCGTTATTCTCGTTCGCTTTTGGTACTACTGGGAAACGCTCCTCTAGCAGACAGTAGGAATCAACCGCAACAGCACAGACTCAGCCAGCGCATGCAAATGTGCGGCGCAGGTACGCACGAGTTTTCGACCAAAACCCACCGCTGTGTTGAACGATACCTTACGGTAATGTACTATTAGGTTAAGCATTTTATAACGTGCGGTTGTTGGTCGCAGGGGAGCCAGGTTGGCTGAGTTATTGATAAATAGTTCGGTAATTGTTTTAGGTTTATTGACCTACGTCTCAGCCGTCTATCAGATGATGCGCGGTGATTATTCACCCAGCCTATTTAGTAGAGCTATTTGGTTTCTGCTCAGCATAAACAGCTTCGCTGGCGTAGCCCTCGGGGGCGGCAGTCAAGATGCTATAGTACTGGCTTTTATTTATCTACTAGGTAGCGTTGCTGTTTTTCTGGTTAGTATCAAAAAAGGTTCGCGAGAGTTTGGCAAAATCGAAGCAATTTCTTTAGCCCTGTTTGTACTAAGCTGCGTGATATGGGTTGTTTTTGACGCACCAGTTATTAACCTCATGATAAGCTTAGTTGCACACTTCATAGGCGGCGTACCGACAATCACTCGCACCCTGCGGAAGCCCAGCTCAGAAAAAGCCTTACATTGGTATTTCTTCTGCGCAGCCAGCTTGATGGCGGCTATTGGCAGTCCTGAAAAAACTTTTGCGGCAGTATTGTTCCCAGTCTACTTTGCGCTGTTTGACGGGCTGATAATACTGCTAGTCAACAGGCGATTCGTAACAAAGAAGCTTACGAGCATAGTTGCAAGCAATCGTAAGAAGGTAGTCGAATCCTACTCGGCAGAATCCATTTAGGCCTAACCATTTTTACCTATTACACAATAAAAACCACCTCAGGAGGACTGTCCTCCCAAAATCGGTAACACGAGAAAACTTTGCTGCAGTTTCTTCACGCGCGCCTCACGCGTGGTTGCGTTCGACGTGATGTTTGTTTATGCCGTTCGTAACATTCGTAAACCCCATCTGGCGCAAATAAGGCATAGTGGCGTTACTGCGACTACCGCTCAAGCAGTACACAATAAGCTCCGTGTCGCGCGGTAAATCTGCCAGCTCTGGCGGATTCGCAAGTAGGCGAGCTGGCGGAATATTTATAGCGCCCTCAACATGCCCCTGGCTGTACTCAAATGGCTCACGAACGTCTATAATAACTTTATTACTCACGAGTATAAGCGTATAGTAAAGGCTGTACGAAGTAAAGCGAGGATATTGTATGAAGCGAATTGGATTAGTAGCAGTAGTAATAGCAGTGCTTGTTGGGGCATTTTTACTTTTGAGCAAACCGGCTCACTCGCCAGAAATCTCGAAACAACCAACTGCTAAACTGAGCTTTGCGACCGTTCAAAATGAGGCTTCGAAGGGAAGTGCATTTCTCATTGATGTCCGCACCGCCGAAGAGTATGCCGCCGGCCATTTCCCGAGTGCCATCAACCACTCTCTCCAAGATATCCAAGCGGCAAAGTATCCAAAACTCGCCAAAGATACGCCCATTTATCTCTACTGCAACAGCGGCAATCGTTCCGGCCAAGCAGCTAAATTGCTCAAGGAGGCTGGCTATACAGTCATAACCGATCTGGGCGGAATTGATGACGTGAAAGCTATGGGCGGGAAACTGACCAAACAACCGTAGCCTAGATAGCGTTCCTTAGAGTTACGTACCGATGTCACGGTACCACCGTTTCGGTGTTTCACGTCATTCTGATACAATACGGTCAAACCATAAGCCTTTACCTTCATGCCAAACACATCAAAACGGTTCAATTCAGACAAGCTTTTCGAGCGTAGCGTCAAAGCTCCTGCCGTTGCACTCGACAAAACACTCGAAGCGGGTACAAAAGTTGTCCACGCTGTTCCAAGCAACAGAGGCGTCAAAAAAGCACGCGACTACTGGAACGCTCTCGGACCCGGTCTTACCACTGGTGCAAGCGATGACGACCCCTCTGGCATAGCAACGTACAGCCAAGCTGGAGCGCAACACGGGTTCGGCTTTCTTTGGCTCAGCCTGTGGACCTTCCCGCTCATGAGCACCGTGCAAGAAATGTGCGCCCGTATCGGCATGGTAACGGGCAGGGGACTGGCCGCCAACATTCGCAGTGCATACTCGCGCCGCACGCTCCGTTTTATCACCATACTACTTTTTGCCGCCAACGCATTTAACATCGGCGCAAACTTGGGAGCTATGGCAAAAGCCGTCCAGCTCCTACAACCGCAGCTCTCCTTTGGGTGGCTAGTGGCCGGTTTTTCGGTGCTGAGCCTGCTTCTACAAATACTCATGCCCTATAGTAAATATGCGCGATACCTGAAGTGGCTAGCGCTTGTCCTGTTGAGCTACATTGCTTCCGCTATACTTGCCAAGGTAGATTGGAGCCAAGCACTCAGAGCCGTCGCTGCGCCAGAACTGACCTTCGACAAAGATAGCCTGCTGCTCATCTGCGCCGTACTCGGCACAACCATATCGCCATACTTATTTTTTTGGCAGACTTCTCAAGAAGTTGAAGAAGAAATCCTTGAAGGCAAAACAACCTTACGCCAACGGCGCAGCGCCACTGCTCCCGAACAAATCAAACGCATGCGCATAGATATTTGGAGCGGCATGTTTTTGAGCAATATCGTCATGTTCTTCATTATTGCTGTGTGTGGTTGGGTACTTTTCCCGCACGGCATCACAAACATTTCAACCGCTGCTCAGGCAGCCGAAGCGTTGCGACCCTTCGCAGGCGACGCCACGTACTATCTGTTCGCTATCGGCATCATTGGTACAGGTATGCTCGCCATACCGGTGCTAGCAGGGTCGTCAAGCTACGCAATTGCCGAAAGCTTGCGCTGGAAGGGAAATCTGCACAGCCCGCTCAAACAAGCCCACGCATTTTACGGTATAATCATCATTTCTATGCTGGTCGGACTAGCGCTCAACTTTGTCGGCATAGACCCCATAAAAGCCCTCATTTATTCTGCGGTGGCCAACGGCATTGTGGCACCGTTTGTGTTGTTTTTCATCGTCAAGCTTTCGAGCAACCGTAAACTCATGGGCCACTGGAAAAACCGCCGCAGCACTACGGTCGTTGGGTGGGCAACCACCGCAATCATGACCTTCGCCGGCCTCGCCGCCCTGTGGTCGCTAGTGTAGCTAGTGAGATGCACCGCGAACGAAACAAAGAATATACTCGAACCGCGACAAAAAACCGCTAAAATTATTCACTAAATCCCGAACGAAAGTGGGCACAGCCAACGGCAACTATTCGCACTCTGCCAACCCGCCTACGGCGCAAGCTACTCGTGGCGGAGTGCTTCGATAGGATCCATACGTGCAGCTTTGAGCGCCGGTATCATACCAAAGAAAACTCCCGTCGCAAGCGCGGCGAGCGGCGCACCAATAACCACTGGCCATACAATAACAGGCGCAAGACTAGTGTAGGCACGAAGTGCGCCAATAGCCGCGAGCGCAAAAACAACCCCCAGCACCGCACCCACACTACACAGCGCAAATGCCTCTGTCATAAATTGCCGTAATATCTGCCGATTTGTCGCGCCAATAGCTTTGCGCAACCCGATCTCATGTATCCGTTCGGTCACGCTGACGAGCATCATATTCATAATCCCGACACCGCCGACCACAAGCGCCACAGCCGCCATACATATCGTCATGAGCGTCAGCAAATCGAGCGTCGGATCCGTCGCTTTCTGTTTTGAGCCAGGCGCGAGCACAACAACATCATTCGCCCCTCCATGCAGCTCCGAGATAACTTTTTGCAGCTTCGGCGCGAGCGCGCGTACATCGACGCCAGGCTTGGCCTGCACAAACAATTGGTTCATGTACGGTGCAGACCCTAGCAGGGATTGGGCGGCCCCAAACGGTATGAAAACCGCCTCGTTATAGTTTGCCTCAAGCGAGAACGGCGCTGCAGCAAACGAGCTAAATATCCCACTCACCACAAAAGACTCGCCTCGGTACGTAAACCGCTGCCCCAACGGGACGCCGTCGTCAAACAACCTCGCCGCAAGACTTTTTCCCAGCACCGCTACTCGGTCGCCATCACTGGCCGTAAAGAAACCGCCAAACTCCATTTTTTGGTGCAAAATATCTCCCAGTTCTGGCGTTGTCGCCAGAACGAGCGGGTTATGAACGGCGCCATCGGCCTCGATTGCGCCGCGCATGGTAGCAAGCGGCACCACCTGCCGCACGCTCTCCGAACGACGCAAAGCCTCCGCGTCGGCCGCTTCGAGCGATATTGCGCCTTGTCCAGTCGCAATACCCAGATTACTGCCGGTCAGCTCCGGTCGAACAATTAGCACGTCTTGCCCATAACGCGCAGACTGGTCAGCAATCTGCTCCTTGACGCCTTGCCCAACACCAACGATCACCACCACCGAAAGTACCCCTATGACAATCCCCAGCATTGTCATAAAGCTGCGAGTCCGAGAGGCGCGTAGACTTTGCAGCGCTAGCCCAAGATATCCTTTGTGCAAACTTATCATGCCGCTGCCTTTCGTTTTGTTTTTCGTTTTGCGCGACGTTTCGTCGAGGTCTTTTTGGACTTTTTCGCTGGCGCAGGTTTTTCCTCGGGACGGATTTTCATGAGAGCCGAGACACCGGCCAAATCATCTTCTTCGCTTGCCGTCGGCACTTTGTACATAAACTTACTCACATAATGCCCAACCTCGCCCAGCTTTGTCGCTTCATCGTGCTTGATAATGCCATCCTGCATGTACACAACACGCGTCGCATAACGAGTCAGCTCTGGGTTGTGCGTAACGAAAATGATAGTGTTGCCGCTTTTGTGAATTTCGCTTATCAGTTCCATAACCAGACGCGAGCTTTCGGTGTCGAGGTTGCCGGTCGGTTCATCTGCGATAATTATTTCCGGCTCATTGACAAGCGCCCGCGCAATAGCGACACACTGCGTCTGGCCGCCAGATAACTGCCGCGGATAGTAGTAGCAGCGGTCATGCAAACCAACACGCTCCAACATAGCGCGCGAAGCCTGATTGCGCTTAGCCGTCGCGTAGCCGCCGTACAGCAAGGGCAGGGCAACGTTTTCGAGCGCCGTTAAACGCCCGAGCAAATTAAACGACTGAAATATAAAGCCAATCTTGTCGCGGCGAATTCGTGATCGGCGATTTGTGGACAGCCGACTAACGCGCTTACCAGAAAATAAATAATCGCCGTGCGTCGGGTGGTCAAGTAAACCAATCACGTTCATGAGCGTGCTTTTACCGCTCCCGCTCGGACCCATGACGGCGACGCATTCGCCTTTGTCGATTTTTAAGCTAACCTCATCTAAGGCCACACTAGTGGCATCACCGAAGCCGTAAAGCTTGCTGACGTTTTTCAATTCTATCAGAGGCATACGTACTTCTAGTGTACCGTCCCGCACGACAGAGGCGCAACCATAGACGCAATGTTTTATGTGGTATTTTTCACTATGCTACAGAACGACAGCCCTGAGCGGTTTTACGCACAAAACCCACACAGGCACGCACTTTGTTCTGGCGGCGGTTTTTTTACGGTCAAACGCAAACGCACCAGGTAAGTCAAACTGTCCAGGATGCGGCAGACGCCACAAACGCTAAAACACAGCGCCATTGAACTACACTTAATCTCCAAACGTAATATATAAAAAACGATAATTTCACGGCTCGTAAGAAGTCGGCGCAAGCTGATGTTTTTGTCATTGTTTGGCAGGCTGGCGAAAAACAACACTTCTCAGGAGGTAAATCTATTGGTTAGGGTCGGCGCAGGATAACGGTTCGTAGTACACTAGTACTATGAGAAGCAGGGTAGAACTAACGACAAACGATAACCACACCATTTATGGAACACTGGATTCCGTTGGCAGCAAAACGCTGTTGATTTTTGTTCATGGTTTTACTGGAAATCGAAATGAGCATCATTTCTTCAATGCCGCTTCATTCTTTACTGAAAGAGGTTTCGATACGTTCAGATTTGATCTGTATTCAAAAAATAAAAACGGAAGGTCGCTGAGTAGCTGCTCCCTGACAGACCACTCTGATGATGTAAATCTGGTTATCGATAACTTCAAAGATGCATACGAAACATTGGTGCTAATCGGCCACAGCCTGGGTGGATTAGTACTATTAAAAACCGATTTGACCAATGTCTCAAAAATCGTCTTATGGGATCCAACGACACCCCTCCAAGATGCGCGCCATAGAAATGCAACGTATGATCCTGGTACAGATAAATACCTCGTGAAGGGAAGGTTGGACTTTTATGTCGGAAAAGAGCTTTTCGATGAATGGATGTCCTCGGACTACAACAGCTTGGTTACGTCACTGAAGACTCCTTGTAAAATCATCTTCGCAGGCAATAACAACAAGCTTGAATTGTGGAAACCTTACTTGGACAAATTCCAAACTGAACATGAATTTGTAACCATCGAAAACGCAACACACTGTTTTCACGAAGAAGACACAGAACAGCAATTATTTGAAGAAACGTTGAAGTGGATTAAATAGAGCGTAGGTCGCATCGCCGCGCTCATTCACTCAAATTCTTGCCGCTCCAAAACCCTCTCTGAATCCCGATGTATGACATAATGCTAATGTAGCCAAAAAGATTACGTATACGCGTGCTTTAACTGCAAGATAAAATGAAAGGTAATACAGTATGATATCTGATAAATTTTTTAAAGATTTTTTAAAAAACACTTCCAGAAAAGAAACAGAGATTGTGTTTAAGTTTTTTGTTACGTTCTCAAGATTTGAATGCGCATTGAAATCAACAATTAGGTTTGCATATAACTATAAAAATAAAGCTCACTCTGATTGGGACTCATTTACAAACTCAATTGAGGATTCGTTTAACCCCGAAAAAGATGAAAAACTTGATAAAGCCACAAAATTTATCCTAGAGAATCCACCAAAGATTCAAGTACTAGAAGATGATGAACTGAAGTGGGTTAAACGTAAATTTAACTCAAATGATTCTGATATACATAAACTGAATCTGCACATCAGAGACGTTAGGAACAACCTATTTCATGGAGGAAAATTCAAAGGAGGCTGTCAAAAAGACGCTGCTAGAAATTTCGAACTAATAGAGTCCTCTTTAATAATTCTAAATGAATGGCTAAAACTAGATAAAGATGTTAAAAGAAATTTTCTAGCAAAAATAACATAGAAACGAAATACTTATCTGACGGTAAAGAAAAGCATGTTACCAATGAAGTGAACGGTCAGTCGCACTTAACTTCGGGCGAAAATATTGGGCATTTTTATCAGACCATAGTTTCCTTATAATATGAAACGGAAATATCTTGAGCAACGCCATGAACAATAAAATCCTAAACCGCTATCTAGAATTCAGTACGTTCACCAACCCGGGGTGCTACAAAGAATTTCTTCAAAATCTTCCAGATGACGTCGAAGAGCTGGGCGATCTAATTTCTCATCAGATCATTCACCGTGTAACGCTCAAAGACGGCAACACAAAAGCCAACGCAGATTTGAGATATGGCGACATGAACACTTTCCCCTGGTATAGATTGAGGTGCGAAGACGATGTGCTGACCACGGCAGTTTCAATGATTGCAGAGCTGCTAAGGCTTGATGACAAAGGTTTTGAAAAAGATAGAAAAGTTGAAAATAAAATTGTTGTCACGTGCCGCCATGTAGCAATTCTGATGGCATCGATCTTAAAATCAAAAGGTATTCCTTGTAGGGTCCGCTCTGGATTCGCTCCATATTTTTTTGAGGGCAGCTGGGATCATTGGATAAACCAGTATTGGGATTATGAAAACCAGAAATGGGTTACTTTTGATGCTGACGGATTCTTTGACAGGTCGATTGGTTTTGACCAGTACGACATGCCGGACGAAAAATTTGACTGGGCGGCAGACACTTGGCTAGGGATTAGACGGGGCGAACTAGACGCCAACGGTTTTATCAATGCAGGCGGTTTCAAAGGATTAATGCCAGTTCTTTGGGCGATTTTTTATGATTTTCATAGTTTGATGAACGACGAGATTCTTTATACGCAAATGCCGCGCTATATCGCCTACAAATTCGAAGAACTAACAGAAAAAGATTTTGAAGAAATCGACGAACTAGCCGAATTGATGCAAAACCCGGATCGAAACTTTGATGCTTTGGTAAAAATCTGGAACTCTGAAAAGAAATTTAGAATTCTGAACAGTCCATTGGTCGGCGACGATAGCCACGTTACGTGGAGATAGATTTTCGCATTTTTTATAAAATCTTGCTATCCCTCGCGCTTCTCTACGTTTCGGTTCAAAATATCTTATGAACAAAAAAGACAAAAAAGTTCACCCCTGAGAAGAAAAAGAAAAAAAGAAAAAAAGGTTCACCCCCGAAAAAGGGTTAATTTTTACCAGTTTGGGTTTTTGAGAGGGGCATGCTGCGTGCGATATCCCCTATTTATACATCACCATCAGAGCATAAATTAACAATTCGTTGTATGATGTTAATATACATCAAACGATTGCGAGCTCAGCGTTAGGCATACAAAGGATAGAGATGAAAAAGACGTTTTTGTATCGATTATTGGGACTTGGGTCCACACCCAAGCAATTGCTCTCAACACTTGAACAGGAGGGCGTTGTTGTCTCTGACGAGGGAATAGGTGGGCGGCTTATCACAAGGCACGTCGATGGACCAGGGAAACGGTATCGACATCGTTCAGAGCGCTTTTCTGGTTGTCTTGTGGTAACCAGAAAGAGAGTGGTTTGCTATACATACAGGAAGCGTCAAATCAACATCTCCGTTGATGACCCAAAAGTAGCAAATCTGTATATCGATACCCCAAAGGAAGAGGAACTATGTCTTTCGTTCGAGGCATCAATCTTTCGAGAAGGCTGGGATGGTTTGATTGAACTCCGGTTCAACACAAACAAGGCTCATCAATTTCATGAAGCATTGATTAAAATCGGTGCCCAACAAGGCACTGCGCTGGACGCTCGTTCCTCGCGCCAGTGAGCTTAACATTATCTTATTCAAGGCCAAAAAAGTAAAGTAGATACGGGATGAAACACAACTGCACAACATCGTGCACAAGCAATGGCTTCTCCGTGCATACACTTGGTCGTCGTGACGGACAAAGGAGACGGATTATATGAAAAGACAAAGACCAGTTTTAGATCAAAAAATAAGCGTTCAAGATTTTAAAGATTTCTATTGGTTAAAAGACGAATTGATTGAGTTTTGTAGAAAAAATGGAATCAGTTACGTCGGTGGGAAAATTGAGATAACAAATCGAATTATCGAATATCTTGAAACAGGAAAAATTACAAAACCTCAAACAACAAGACAAAAGAAATTACCAAAACCAACCGAGCCGCTGACGCTCGAAACGGTGATTGGAGTTGATTATCGAAGCTATAAAGAAAAGAAGCAATTTTTGCAGTCGATTATCGGTAAGCAATTTCATTTCACGATCCACCTACTCGACTTTTTTAAGCAAAATGCCGGCAAGAAAACGTATGGCGATCTGGTTGATGAGTGGTACAAGGAGCAAAAGTTAAAAAGCGACCCAAGTTTCGTAAAAGAAATTGCGCCACAATTTGAATACAACAATTACATCCGAGATTTTACGAAAGCCAATCCAGGAATGAGCAGAAAAGACGCCATAAAATACTGGAAATTAAAGAAGTCTGTGCCCGGCGACAACAAGTATTCAGAAAAAGATTTAGAATTAGATAGGTGAAAAATAAATAAATTCGAACCCATAGTCGGGACCGTTGTACCATTAACCCAAAACAACTAAAAGGAGGACGTTATGAAAGAAGATATTTTTGAAAAAGTGGATAATTATCTAGCAGGCCTGTTTTCGCTAGAAGATGATATTTTGATAAAAACTGAAGAATCAATACGAGAAAATGGCATGCCGGAACATTCGGTATCTGCAAATCAAGGTCAATTTCTTTTCTTGCTCGCGAAAATGTGTAGTGCGAAAAGAATCATAGAAGTTGGTACTTTAGGGGGATATAGCACGATTTGGCTAGGAAGGGCTTTAGACGGAACGGGAAAATTAACTTCAATAGAAATTGATCCTAATTTCGCAAACGTTGCGAGGAAAAATATTCAAAACGCAGGTCTAGAAAGCACAGTAGAAATTATCACAGGAGATGCCCTAAAAACCCTGAATGAGCTAAGTGACGGTGGAAGTGAAACGGTAGATCTATTTTTTATGGATGCAGATAAACCAAACTATGTAGCATACTTTGAATGGGCGCTGAGGCACGCGAGGACGGGTTCTTTAATTGTGGCAGACAACGTAGTTCGGGACGGAAAAGTACTTGATGAAAACAGTAAAGATGAAAAAGTAGTTGGCGTCAGAAAATATATAGAGATGTTATCGAAAAATGACCAAGTTACAAGTTCTATTTTGCAACAAGTGGGGGTAAAAGACTACGATGGAATTGCTATTTCAGTCGTAAAATAAAAGGCGCACAAGAAAGTATAACCGCAATTACGGCGGATTCGACTACGTCCAAATCCACGCGGAATTGCTGAAGTCTAAGCTGAACCGAGAACTAACGCATACTAATCCGTAACTGACCATTCTATTTGAGGGATTTACTGCGCTTTTCTCCGTTCTCAGGCGTGCGAGGTGCTACGTCTGCGATGGCTTGAGAGTTTACTCACTCACGAGAAACGCCTCCGATTGGCACTCGCTATCGCTCGTATGCCTCGTCAGCATTCTCGTAACTCACTCGTCGACATCTCCCATTTTTTGTGGGTTTTTATTGCTTCATATTTTGCGAACATTGTTTTTGTCAAACCATTCTTCTGCTTTAGCGATTACTTCGCTCTTTGGATTATGAAAGAATACTGCTAAATTCTCTTTTGCACGAGTACAGCAAACATAAAATATTTTTTGAGTACGAATTTCGACACTTTCAGAACCACCACCTGTAAATAGTTTTTCAAAATTATAATTTCTCCAACCCCCGTTATCTAAAATAACCAAGACATTATCAAATTCGTTTCCTTTTGTTTTATGTTGGGTCGAAAGAGGTGTATACCCTTCAAGATAGTTATATAATTTTTGAAACTCAGAAAAGGGTATTCCTTTTACTCTTTCGTAAACGTACTTTTTTCGTTCTATAAATTTGAATAATTTATCATCTTTTTTACAAATTCCATATTTGTCAGCTTCGTCCACAACTTCCTCTATTGTTTTATTCCCTACATTCATTAAGCTTTCGATCTGATTTTTTAACTTTAGTTTATCGTCGATGGAGTTTATTTTATACTCAGTTTTTCTTATGAATTCATTAAATTGCTTTGAATCATACAGAAATATGTTGTGTTGAATTTTGAAAAGATGTCTTATTAAATCGTCTCTTTTAGAACCTTTTTTACTTTCTTCATCCTTATCTTGCTTTTTATCATCAACTAAAGAATCTTTATCTAGATATATTTTTGAAAAAACCCCATATTTTTGAGCTCTTGCAAGCTTGTATAAATCAGGCTTAGAATGTATAAATTCTTGCATTCCTGTCGTCGGATCTACCTGTAAATGATCTATAACCTCGCCGAAAGTACGTTCAGAAAAATCGGTATCAATTTTGTTATCTTTTATATATTTTTTTATTCTATTTTTAAAATCAATGATTTTATCTCCACCATAAATTGCCATCAGATTTGCGAAACCTGCTTTTGGGGCAATGAGATTATGGGTCAGGTTTAATATCTTTGTTTCTTTACTATCTCCAAAATCCCAGCCTATGTTTGATTTTATAAAATCAATATCATTATTATCCGAATAGTAAAACTTAATATCCCCATCCTTAATTACCTCGTTTTGCATATTCGGAGCACTTGTGTCTTTAGACGGCTTTTGTTCAATTCCGTCAATATTTTTTCTTAAAATATTCGCTAGCTCAATGACTGATTTGGGGTTTCTTCTGTTTTGCTTTTTTTGGACTTCTTTGAAGTTATATTTATAATTATTTAAATCACCCACCCCATCATCATAAATAGCTTGCATTGAATCCCCAAAGAATCCAACAATATTATTCTTTTCGCTTTGTTGTAAGTGAGTAAGTAAAATTTCAATAACGTCTTTATTTGTATCTTGATATTCATCTACAAAAATAAAATGAAACCTATCTTTTAATATGTCGCAAAGCTTCGGATTTTTTTTAAACACATAATTTGCTAAGATTAAAACCTCATCATGAGATATAATTCCATCTCTTATGCTCAAATATTCTTTATATTGAATCCCATCTTTCGTGTCACTAAAATAATCAGCAGATACTACGGTTTCTTCTGGGTTTTTTATCTTAGAATCTTCGTCATTCATTAATTCAACTAAAGAACTCTTGAGCTCTTTCTGAAAGTGTTTGATATTGTCCCATAAAAAATCATGTATTGTTGAAACGACTAAATTTTTATGATTAACTCTTTCCTCAATTTCTTTCACTGCCGAGTTTGTGTAGGTCATACAAGCAATTTTAGATACCGGATTCTCCAAGATTACTTGCTTTATTACTCCGACCAACGAATATGTTTTGCCACTTCCAGCTCCGCCGCTCAACAAAAAATTATCACCATTGTCAATATGGCGAAATATCTCTTGAACCTCAGGTTCTAATTTTGATCTTCCCTCAACCATAATAATCCCTGTTTAATATAATCGGGTATTTTCCAATCGCTAGAGTCTTTGCTTATTTCACTGGTTAATAAAATCTCGATAGCAAATGAAGGTTTTTTATCAACACAGTTCGTAGATAGTTCATAGGAGTCTTTTGATTCGTCTTCGAAATAGCCAACGTTCTTTAAGCTTTCGAAATTCGTCTTATTGTCAATAATAAACTGGCGATTGATGTGAAAAAATGAATCTTCAAAACTTCTTGCATGATATTCTCTATCATCAGAATTTTTTTCATTTGTTTGGTAAACACAGACTAATAACCCATCTTCGGCTTTAGCCCATTCTTTTGATACGTCGTCTTTTTTTAGGACCATATTTTCTATAGTTTCGTCTTTGAAATCCCCAAGCTTTTCACTTTTATAAAAGAATTTTAGAGAAGCATTTGTTGTAATTTTTGCATTAGGATCAGTTACCGGGCATTTTTTTCCGTTGCCATCAGCGGAATCAATATCGGTAATGATTAAGGACTTAACTCCAATAAAATTAATAAATTTTTCAAAAATGTGTGAGTAATTTCCTGTTTCTACAATAGATATATTTTGAGAAAGTAGTGGAATATCAGAACGTTCTTTATCATCAGAGCATTCCAGATCAACCTTTTTCATCATTGCTGGCAATAAGATTCTTTCGGTATCACCCTCAATAAAAATTGCTTTATCTGCAAAAAACAGTTCTGCTCTGTGCAAGGTGAGATACTGTTTAAGAAACTTATAATTTTGTTCTTTCCGATCATTTTTGTATTCGTATTCTAGATCTTTTAGATTTCTGGCAACAATACTGTCGTCTACCAGTTTCAAATATTTAATATCGTCAAAATCACTTTCAGAAACAATGTGTGGTGAATGAGTGCTCACAATGTATTGCAGTTTATGAGTAGCATCAACCCCATCTTTTAGCAGATCTTTAATATTTTTTATAAAGATATATTGCATTTGTGGGTGCGTATGGGCTTCTGGTTCTTCTATAAAAAGCAAATTAATATCAGCGGGGCTTTCTTCTTTCTCTTTTTTAAATTCCTTAACTTTTATCTCAATCTCAAAAATCATATTTATGAGATTCATATACCCTAATCCATTATAGTTTTCGGGTAGTTCATGACTTCCGTGAGTATATAAAACAGTTGTGTTTCCTTTTAATAGATCTTTATGCTGCAGTGTTGAAGTTATGGAAATTTTTGTATCGTTTTCCTTAATTCCGCCAAATCTTTCTACCTTTTTTGTGACATCCTCAAATATACGACTATAAACATCGTTTAAAGAATTGTCCGTTTTCTGTAATGTCTCTTTGAAGTCATCTATCTTAGCCTGGTGTTCTTTGCTAGTCTCTATTTGTTCGTAAATATTTGAAGAAAGTGAAGATAGCGATTTATCAGAATCCTTATTTGAAACGTCCCTGTTTGCTTTAATAAATTTGTAATTGATAACATTTTTTAGAGATATTTTTTCCCTCTCTAAATCAATAAATTTTTCGTTGTTAGTAGGATCAACTGTCTTTCTAGATAATTTAAAATACTTTTTGTAGTTATCTTTTAGGAAGAAAGATAAATCTTTCTGCTTTTCTTCTGTAAATTTAGCAAAATCACCTTTAAGTTCATTTAAATCATCAATGGTCAGAATATATTCAAATAATAATACGATTTTGTTATTCTCAGGATCTAAGTCCATCATCAATTTACTGATATTTGCGAGATTGTCTCCTTCGTCATAATTGATAAATAATTTTAAAGCTATTCCTTTTGCCCTATAGTTTTCTGGTATGTCATTTTCAATAATCTTTTTTAGCTCATCTAAAAAGCCCAAATTAAAGTCATTAAAAGAAAAGGGATGAGGAGATGATGAGTTTAAAAACTTATCCATTACGGACAATAAAGAAGTTTTTCCGCAATTATTTTTCCCAACAACTAATGATAGCTCGTCCTCTAAACTGATAGAGAAATCCTTTAGCAGCCTATAATTTTGTACTTGTACCTCTGTAATTATCATAATACTATTTCCCAGACTTTCGTCGATTACTTCTTTGCACAGCGTTTAGCAGTTTTCGCCACAACCACCACAAATGGTTTTTAATTACACCGCTTTCAATTTTTGTCAGTGTCGTGTACTTCACGCCTGATTTTGTCATTTCGGGCGAAAGTGAAAATTGGCGGAGGGAGAGGGATTCGAACCCTCGATCCGCTTGCGCGGAAACTCGCTTTCCAAGCGAGCGCCATAGGCCACTAGGCGACCCCTCCGTACATAGTGAGATTATACCTTGTTGATGCAACTACACCCACCACTCACCGTAACATATCGCTCAAAGTTCTCTCAGCGCTCAATTGCCGCCACTATATTGGATATGGTTTCTTGAGTTTTTTGCACGACAGGCGGAATGCTAATCGCGGCAAGAGCCAAAACGACTCCGGCAATAAAACCCAGCACCACCTTGCGTTCAGTGGGAGATGTGGAAGGCGTAGGCGGCAGGTCGCACCCCACACCCAATACTTCAGAAAGCGGCTGATTGCTTAAATGACCCCATAAATTAATTTCATCCTTCGTGCGCCTCATTACCGTATCACCGTTCCTACGCTTTCGCCGGCAGCAGCCCGCGCAATATTACCCTCGGTGAGAAGCTTGCAAACAATGATTGTCTTTTTGTCTTCCAGCGCCATACCGAGCGCCGCTTTGTCCATCACCTGTATGTCGCCGCTCGCCAGCGCTTCGTCGTACGTCAACGAATCATACTTACGGGCGTCTGCAAACCGGACCGGATCTTTGTCGTAAACACCATCTACCTTTGTCGTTTTGATGATAGCATCACACTTGAGTTCGAGTGCGAGGTTCACTGCTGCAGTGTCGGTCGTCACAAATGGACGGCCAGTACCACCGCCTATGACAACAACGCGTTGTTTTTGCAGGTGGTTGTCGGCTCGCCGGTACGTATAGCGGTCTATGAACTGATCGACCGTAATATTGCTCAAAGCTCGCGTTTCCAAGCCCTCGGCATTGAACACATCCGCCAAGGTAATCGCGTTTATGATAGTTGCGAGCATGCCCGCATTGTGCGCCGTTACATCTACGATACCGTTGCCCATAAGCTGCGCGCCGCGCGCATAATTGCCGCCGCCCACAATGATAGCCACTTGCGTTCCAGCTTCAACGGCTGGTTTTATTTGCGCAGCAATCCACTTTGCTCGTTCGGCGTCAAAGCCGCCGTCTTTATCGCCTTGTAGTTGTTCCCCTGAAAGTTTGAGTAAAATTCTTTTATACATATCGAAAGTATACCACGCCTCTAGGCGAGAGAAGCTGCAATTCGCGTAACCTCCGCGGCTGCTGCTACGGTCGACACGCCGCAGAGAGCGTTTTGCGCACGCTTTTGCGGACACATCGGCTATACTAAAAGCATGAAACTCTACAGCTGGAACGTCAATGGAGTGCGCGCAGTCCTAGGGAAGGGGACACTGCAGCAGTTTCTCGAACAGCACAACCCAGACGTGTTGTGCTTGCAAGAAACCAAAGCGCAACGGGGACAAGTTGCGTTTGATTTTCCGCAGTACGAAGAGCATTTTTTCAGCGCAGCCAAAAAGGGATACAGCGGCACTGCAATCATATCCAAACTCAAACCCGCTCAGTACAAAGACGGTTTCCCAGACGAAATCGTCGAGCAATTTGGCATAAAAAGCGACCGCTACGGCAACCCAAACGACGAAGGCAGAATCATCGCCGCCGAGTTTGCCGACTTTTGGCTCGTAACCTGCTACACACCAAACAGCAAAGGCGACCTGAGCCGGCTGCAACTGCGCTACGAACATTGGGACAAAGCCTGCTTGGCATACCTCAAGCAGCTCGAAAAAACCAAACCGGTGCTGTACTGCGGAGATATGAATGTTGCGCATCAGGAAATCGACCTTGCCAACCCCAAACCAAACGCTGGCAAACACGGTTTCACCGACGAAGAACGGGAGCGTTTCGGCGACTACCTTGCAGCAGGATACGTCGACGTATTCCGCCGCGACAACCCAGACCGTGCAGACGCTTACACCTGGTGGACTCACTGGGCAAACGCGCGTGCTCGCAACGTCGGCTGGCGTATTGACTATTGGCTTGCCTCGGCCGATATTGCCCAGAGCGTCAAAAACCCGCAAATCCACGCCAGCGTCATGGGTTCCGACCATTGCCCAATCTCCATAGAGCTCTAGCAGAAAACAAAGAGCAAAACCGCAGCCTCGTACGCCTTTCGGGCGACCGCTTCCGTACGCAAACCGTTTCATGCCGCCGAACATCCAGCCGCACACTACCCGCCGCGCCCGTGAAATGCTATGCTTTATGCATGAAACGAGATGTGGATTTTTTATACGAGCTAGGCGCACTGCGGCTCATTGACCGGCAGTGGCGGCGCTTTCATACCCAAAATTTTGCAAACTTGGCCGACCATCATTTTCGCGTAGCCTGGATTGCGCTGGTTATCGCCGCACGCGAAGGCGGTGACATCGACAGCGGCAAAATCGTCAAAATGGCGCTTGTGCACGATATTGCCGAAAGCCGCACTGGTGATGTCGACTATCTATCGCGACAGTACGTCACGCGCGACGAAGCAGCGGCCGCGCAAGATATGATGGCGGAAACGAGCATAGGCCAAGAGTTCATCGCACTACTCGAAGAGTACGAAAAACGCGAATGCTTAGAAGCCAAAATCGTTAAAGACGCAGACAATCTCGACGTCGACATGGAACTATGCGAACAAGCCATGCAGGGAAACACGCTCCGCAAAACGTGGCAAAATAACCGCCAACTGGTAGCCAACACCCAGCTATACACCAAAACCGCCCGGCAAATGTGGGACGAAATTCAGACAACCGACCCAGACCACTGGCACGCCAACTCGCCAAAAAACCGCGTCAATGGCGGCGACTGGAGACTCGACAAAGCCGCCCAAGAAACAGCGTCGCAAACCGAGTAAATACGGCAAAGACATTGCGCACAAACTCCAGCAAAACACCCGAAATCCAGCAGAACCAAACCTTCGCCCCATACGGCCGCTACATCCGCACAGTGATGTATACTACTTGGTATGAACCCCGACGCCTACACCATCAAAGAACATTTTCTCGATGTCGGCCACGGCCACACGCTGTACATCCATGACTGGGGAAACCCAAAAGCCAAAACACCCATTGTGTTTCTGCACGGCGGACCAGGCGCACAGTGCAAAGACAAACACAAGCTACCGTTTGACCCAAACACACAGCGCGTCATTTTCCACGACCAACGGGGCAGCGGCAAAAGCACACCGCTCGGAGAACGGAGCCACAACACCACCCAAGAGTTATCCGACGACATCACACGGATTGCCGACCATTTACACATCGACGAGTTCGTTTTAACTGGCGAATCGTGGGGATCGTGCTTGGCACTCTTTTACGCCATTGCCGAACCAAAGCGCGTCAAAGCACTGGTGATCGGCGCTGTGTTCACGGCTTCACAAGCAGAAATCGACTGGTTCGACAAAGGTCTGCTCAGAACACACTATCCCGACGCGTGGGAGCGCTTTCTCGCCGCAACACCAAAAGCACACCACAGCGACGCAGCCGCGTATCATGCCGCGCGAGCGCTCGGCAAAGACGCGAGCGCGGCGGCCGAATCGGCTCGTATATACAGCGAACTTGTGAGTAGCACCATGAGCCTCGACGACAGTTTCACGCCCATCAACGCCGACGACTTTGACCCAAGCAGCATGCAACTAGAGCTGAGTTATCTGGTAAAACGCTGCTTTTTACCTGACCGCTTCATCATGCAAAACGCCCGTAAACTAACCATGCCGCTCTACATCGTTCAAGGCCGCTATGATTTCATATGCCCGCCGCACACCGCCTACGAACTCAGCCAACTCGCTCCAGACGCACATCTCACTTGGGTTGTCAGCGGCCACAAAAGCGAACACGAAAACACCACCGCAAAACGCCTCATTTATCGACAGGTGACAGGAGCGGCCTGATGCCGCAAAAGGTCTGCATAGTATACGGTTTTGCCGAAGGCGCACCGCACGGCAAACGTATGCGCCGCGAGCTACGCAACCGCGGCTACACCGTAATCTCCGCCCCGCAACACGCCGACATCATCATAGCGCACTCCGGAGGCTACCTAGACATTGACACGCTTAGACCAGCACAAAAAGTATTGCTCCTAGACGTAACCTACGCCAAAAATCGAAACTTGCTTGCGAGCCTGTTCGCCCATTTGTGGTATGACATCCGCCACCTCTTGTTCCACCCGAGTAGCACGCTGTATTGGTTATGGAAAACCGCTTGGAACATTTACTTCATAGTCGCGCATATACCGCGGCATATCCGCATGTACAGAAAGTACCCACACGCCGACATAACCCCGCTTGTCACACGAAATAATACTGTTATCACTCAATCACACGACCGTTCATGGTTTGATGCGGAAGCATTTCCACCTGAGGTCAGGACAAAAATACACTATCTTCGCACCGATCACGACGATTGCTGGCGTTATCCGGCGACCTACCTCAAATACATTCCTCGCTCAGAAGCTATGCCAACTCCCCGCTAAGGCAACAAGCGCGCAATCACAATCACGCCCCATCTCCACACCTACTTCATTCCCAGACGATACGCCCACCCAGCTCGTTTTCCAATCAATTTGTTGCCCAGCCGCACGCAACCCATGTGTTTAGATTGTACGGCCGTACAATCTAAAACAAGAGAGATGGCTTGGCTGTGCGAGCGGATCGTGCGGCGTGGCAAGCGCAGACTGCCACAAGCCTGGGTAATGTGCGCGACCTGCGGTCTGGCGTGAGTGTTATAAAACAGGGCGGAGCAGAAAGTATCTTGAGCAGAACAGGGGTAGAAGAGTAAAATATACCTATGATCTCCGAAGAGACAGCTCAAAAACTCCAGCAGTTACTCGCAAGTCAACCGACTTACAAGCCAAATCAGGCGGTGCAGGCGGCACTAAAAGACATCAACGTCAGTTGTTTCGTAGGAGCTACCTGCGTAGGAAAAACGACGCTCATGGACGCCCTCGTCGCATACCGGCCGCAGTATTACGGTAAAACACGTAATTTCACGAGTCGGCCGCCCCGTGCAGATGACGACCCAAAACGCTACTACTATTACGAACACAGCGACGCGGGACTTGCCCCAGTGTTTGCGCGAATTGCCCAGCATGAAAATCTACAGCACAATATCAACCCATACAACCTGACCGTTTACGGAAGCGAGCTGGCTGACTACCCGCACCCAATGAATGTTGGCGATATTTTCAGTAGCTCCATAGATGGGTTTCGGCAGCTCGGTTTCGGCACACTTCACGTCTTTTCCGTCGTAACAGACCCCGACGCGTGGCGCACACGTTTAGAACAGCGGTTTCCATCCGGCCACCCGCAACTCCATGCCCGCCTAGAAGAGGCCGTCGCGAGCCTGACGTGGTCACTTACCCAAACAGCTCAAGACCACGCGTGGGTCATAAATCCGCCAAATGACATTCAGGCAGCTGTCACCGCTGTAGACGCCATCATACGCGGCGAAAATGCAAGCAATCAAGCCGAAGCACAAAACCTAGCCACGGCTTGTCTGGAGCAAGCAAAGAAACTTCTAAACGACACTACGCCGTATGTATAATAAAGCCCATAAACCACTACGAAATCACGAGGAGACTGCGCATGACTAAGCCCTTTGCCGTGTTTGATATCGATGGCACGCTGATTCGCTGGCAGCTTTTCCATGCCATCGTACATACGCTCGGAAAAAACGGCTACATTTTGCGCCGCACGCACGATCGCATACGCGAAGCCCGTATGGACTGGAAAAACCGCAATGACAGCGAAGGATTTACAGCGTACGAACAGGTTCTCGTTACAGCGTATCTCGAAGCGCTTACCGCAATCCATCCAGATGACTATGCAGCGATCGTTGACGATGTATACGAAGAGTTCAAGGATCAAACATTTACCTACACGCGCGATCTTGTGCGCGACTTGAAAAAGCAAGGCTATCTGCTGTTCGCTGTTTCTGGTTCACAGCACGAAGTCGTCGAAAAAATCGCTCAGCACCACGGGTTTCATGCCGCCATCGGCGCAGAGCTAGAAGTAAAGCAAGGGGCGTTCACTGGCAAAATTCATTCGCCCGTTTTCGACAAAAAAGCCGCCCTCGACACGTTGGTCGCTCGCTTTCACGCCAGCTACGAAAACAGCTACGCCGTCGGCGACAGCAGCAGCGACATTCCGTTACTCGAAGCCGTCACGCATCCTGTCGTTTTCAACCCCGACAAAAAACTCTACGACATCGCACGCACTAAAGGCTGGCCCGTTGTCGTAGAGCGAAAAAATGTCGTGTACAAGATTGACTGAGCTACCTCAAGCCTAAATTGTCATTCGCAGCAAAACATATCATAATTAACCACATGCAACAGTCGTACTGGATCAAGCAGGGCAAAGAAGCGTTCTTCGCAGATATGGCGTGGGCTCGGCCAGAAACAAAAAGAACCGCCGGCAAGTTACTCGTCGTGGGCGGACACGGCCAAAGCTTTGCCGCGCCCGCCAAAGCTCATAGGGCAGCCGAGCAGGCGGGTATTGGCAGCGTGCAGACACTCTTGCCAGATAGCCTCGAAAAAGCCCTCAGCAAAACGTTTCCAGAAACGTCATTTGCGCCTAGTCACGCAAGCGGCGGCTTTGTCGGGCGGGCACTTGCCGAGTTCACCCACGGTGCAACGTGGGCCGACGGCGTGCTCCTCGCTGGAGACTTCGGCCGCAATAGCGAAAGTCTGGCAATGCTCGAAAAATTTGCCGCAAAATACAACGGTCAGCTTAGTATTACACAAGACGCTGCGGACTTTTTCTGCACACAACCCCAAACGCTCCAGGAACGCCCCGAAACACTCCTAGTGCTCGACCTCGCGCAACTCCAAAAACTCGGACGATCTCTTCGCTTGCCATACGCATTCACCAGTAATCTTGGTATACGCGAGCTTGTTGCACAGCTGCATGAGCTCACCGTGAGCCACCAGAACCTATTCATCATCACCCAGCAGCAAAACAACTACGCTGTGGCCGTCGCAGGGAAGGTCTGCACTAGTCCAGCCGCCGAAAAAACAGACTGGCAAATCTCGCATGCCGCCTCTGCTGCAACTTGGTGGCTGCAAAATCCCAAAAAACCATTTGAGGCTTTCGCGACATGCCTTGTCGCGTCCATGTAAGTTGTTTTAGATTGTACGGCCGGACAATCTAAAACAGAACTATGCGGTGCTATACTGTGCAGATGACACAAAGAAAACGCCGCAACGACAAACTTGTCGACAAATGGAGTTTTGTACACATCGCATGTAGCGGCGCATTAGCATGGCTATTCGGTCCGCTCGCCGCGTTTGTCATCGTCACGCTCTGGGAACCCTTTGAGGTTCTCGTGCTTTCGCCGCTACTCGCAAAGGTGCATGTACATTTTGGCTACGAGGCATGGCGCAACTCGCTTTCCGACATTGCGTTCAATACGCTTGGTATTCTCCTTGTCATGCTCGCCACGCGCTAACTGCACGAAAAAACGCAAGTTGCGCAGACAAAAGTGTTATAATAACTTCCATGAAAACAGTTCTCATTACTGGTGCAAGCGACGGTTTGGGCTTTGCGACCGCCCAAAAACTCCTCGAAAAAGGGTATGCCGTCTTTTCGCTGTCTCGCTCAAAGCCAAGCGACGACAGGATTACCCACATTTCACTTGACCTAACCGATGAATCGTCTATCGAAAACGCCGCAAAACAAGTTTTGGAACTCGAGAGCCCAATCACGGCTTTGGTAAATTGCGCCGGCATTATGTCTCGGTTTGACCGCACGAACGAAAAGCAGTTTAGCGACATCGTGCGCGTGTACGCAACCAACATCATGGGTGCGATCTATCTTGTGCACCTCTTGCTCGACAGAATCATCGAAGACGAAGCCGATATCATCAACATCGCTTCTACGGCCGGCACGAAAGGCTCTGCAAACGAGCCAGTTTACGCGAGTTCAAAGTGGGCAATGCGCGGCTACACAAAGTCGCTGCAAGAACTGTGCAAGGGCAAAAAATCACGAGCCATCAGTTTTTGCCCAGGCGGCATGCGCAACAACATGCTCGAAAAAATTACTGGCGAGTCACTGCCTGACCCAGAAAACTGGATGCCCGTAGAAATCATTGCCGACAAACTGGTGCATATCATCGAAACACCGAAACAAGCCGAAGTGAGCGAGATCATCATAAACAGAAAATAGGGGCAAACACTCCGCCACCAAGCCGCTGGCAACTTTCGGGCTGCGGGTCCGGGGAGCGCCACTGGCGCTCCCGTTCAAGTCCCATGCTCAGACCAAAGACAAAACGCCGCTTTTCAGCGACGTTCTGTCTTTGGTGGGCGAGGAGGGACTTGAACCCTCACATTCTTACGAATACAAGATTTTGAGTCTAGCGCGTCTACCAATTCCGCCACTCGCCCAACCGCCACAAGCATTATCATGGCTATCAGGGGTGTATTGTACTATACTTGTACATGAAACGCGAGTAAGCAATAGCCTACTGGTGTGTATAAGCGTATGAGTACAAATCCACTATTTCCAGACAACCCCGCACGACCAGCCCCAGCTGACGCTGCGGCCATGGAGATTATTCGCAACAAGGTGGCGCGCGCATATGGCGAAGAACCATCAGCAAAAGCAGAGCTGCAAGAAATGAAACCCAGCCGCCACCCTAGCAAGCACCAGCTGTTTCTTCAGGGGCTAGCCGCAGCAGGGAAGAGCCTGGCAGACATCCAAACCGAGTGGCACGCGTACTACACCCGTTTGCCCGAGCAAGAAAAGCACGAGGTCTGGCAAGAGTTTTATGCAGCCAATGAGCACACACCATACCAAAAACTCTTTCAGAAACAAACCCCCGTAGCATCACGCAGCCGCATACCAGCGCCAACACCGCAGCCGCCGACACAAGAGCCAGCAACAGACGCACGCGTAACCACGAGCGAGCAGGGTGTTATCATCGGCGACCACGCCACCCTCAGACAAAAACCCAACAAACCAAAAAAACAAAAACCCAGTCATCTAGCTAAGGTAAAGAAAAAAACCGGCCAAGCGGTCCGTAAAACCAAGGTTGGAAACAAAGTTCTCAACTCACAGACGGCCGAAGCAACTCGACGTATCAAAACCCGTATTCAACACAAAGTGAGCGCTGGCGGCAAACTAGACACACGCCACCACGTACAGTCGCTGCTGTTCGGACTCGGTATGGGCAGTATCGTATTATTAGTCCTTCTCTTTGGGTTTCTCAACGAATTTATCATTACGCCGTTTGTGCAGCCAAGCAGCAAAGTCAGCGGCATGCCCATCATTGTCAGCAATATCTCGCCAGAGCAGGCCGCCAATCCAACTATCATCGTTTCGAAAATAAACATCCAGATCCCCGTAGATTTCAACCTCACCAGCAGCGCCGAAGCAGCCGTTCAGGCCTCGCTCGAAAATGGCGTCGTACACTATCCCAGCACGGTAAAACCCGGCCAAAACGGCAACAGTGCATACTTCGGACATTCCAGCCAAAACATTTTTAACAGCGGCAAATACAAGTTCGCCTTCGTGCGACTGCGCGAACTCACCACGGGCGATGTATTCACCGTCTTGTATAATGGCAAGGTTTATTCCTACGAGGTGTTCGCAAAAGAAATCGTTCCACCGACCCAGGTTAGTGTACTAAACGACACCAAAGGCGAGGTAGCAACCGCCGTTCTTATTACGTGCGATCCGCCTGGGTTCAGTACAAACCGTCTCGTTGTATGGGGCAAACAGATTAGTCCAAGCGTGACATCAAACACTGCACCTACTACCGCACCCACCGTCGCAGAGCCCACCGAAATCACCAGCAACGGTCCCACGCTGTGGACGCGCATGTGGCGCGGCATCCAGTTCTGGAACTAGACAACCTGTAGCGGCAACTAGAGTAGATCAGGGTAATATGTACGCTGTTTGCGCCAGCTCAGGCGCACCGCTACCCGACGACCGCACAGTGTACCCATAGCGATAATCTGGCGCAAAAAACACGCCATATTCGGGTAAACCTGGCTGCAAAACACGCCGATTTATATTGTCGTATTCATACACCACTACTTTGCCAGCAGAGATATAGCTCAGCCGATCGCCATCCATCCAAGTCGCATGCTCTTGCGGTGGATCGATGGCGTCAATTGCTTTGTATAGATAAGTATCATCCTGTTCAAGATCATACACAGCATGGTTTTGGCGATTCGCCGCTACAATAAACCGCGCATTGGCCGAAAACGCAACGTACTGCGGAGAAACGAGCCTGAGAAACCGAAATGGATGCGGCGTATCCGTCGGCCTCGCGAGAACAGCATCGAGCGGATTGCGAAATACATACACGCCCTTGAGCGCACTGGAACCCGCCACTACGTACCATTTGCCTTCATACTGCGCAATATCAAGCACATACCGTTCCGCCACCGGCAACTGCCGCAACATGCTACTGCGCGTCCCTTGCTGAAGCACGACCGAAACACTCCCCGTCTTTGGCGTGCCGCCGAGCGGAGCATCAGTGACATACAACACCGTGTCATCGCCGTACGTCTTGTAAGCAAAAACTCTGTTAAGCTGAAGCGAAGTGGGCGGCTCACCGCCTAATCGAGCTGTTCGTAATCCTTTGGTTTCAGTGTTATACACATAGAACTTATCGTACTTTTTGTCAAAAAAGTGCACTTGGTCAGTCGGCTGAAGCTGCAGTTCACGGGTAACGTTTCGTACCTGCGTACCCGCACGATCCATCACGATATATTCTTGCGCAGCAGAGCCCTCAGCCGTAAACGACCTGAGTGTCAAAAAATGGCGTTCATCGCTCGACCATTCCACGACTTTCCATGATTGAACAGAGTCCGCCACCGTGAAAACACTCGATTCTATCGACACGGTTTCGCTACTTAAGTCCTTGTTGTTGCGCAAATCTATAACCTGTATTTGACTCGGAGCCGCGACCTCGGAACCAACTAGCCAGCGACGACTCGGGCTTTGTGTCAAAAACGCAAGTTGACCAGTGAACGAAAGTGTATTTGTTGTTTTCAGTTTGTTCGGAAAGAGAATAGGGTAATCAAACCGCTGAACATCTCCGCCGACAACAGTGATGGTACGCTTCCAATCTTGATAGCCTGTGCGCGAGACACGAAACGCATATTCTCCGCTCTGTAAATTGATCTTGCCGTTGGTCCGAAAGGACCGCTCTACGCCATCAATGAAAACATCAGCACCTTTCGGTTGGCTCGAAACAAATACTAAACCGCAGCGATTAACCGTTCCATCTCTACTAAAGCAGTAGCCGTCAGTTTGTTTCAAAAGCACCCAACTCAAGAGCGCGATCGCGATGCCAATAAGACAATAGCTCGTAATGAGAAACGCGCGATGAAAACGTTCTTTCCGCGGGTTAAGAAAATCCATAGCACGTTTTAGTATACCGCAACTCCACGCGAGGTCATCGAATATTCGACCACGAATGAGTCGCAATGACAAAAACATCAGTAGACACACCTGCAGCCCCGACAAACGTACCGTAGCACCTAAACCGCTTGCGTTTCGAAGAGCAAAAGCGGTATGATGTAAGAAATAGACCTATCAGGCGAGAGGAAGCCAAACAATATGGGAAAAGCAGTCGTCCAGCTCAACGGCACAGCATACGATGCAGGTACCGGTCAACGGATAGCTGACATTTCGCCAGCACGCGGCGCGCAGCGAACAGCCCCAGCCCAAAAGCCAAAACGCACAGCTGCCGCAAAGACCGCTTCTGCCGCCTCTGCCACAAGACAGCGAAAACCGGCAGCCCACACGAAGCACCGCGCGACACAGTCATCAAAAACGCTCATGCGCCACGCCGTCAAAAAACCTGCCAGCAGCACAAAAAAACAACTGCACGTTCAGCACGAGTTAACTCATACCACACAACACGCCCCCGTCGTAAAACAAACCGCTGCGCACGTGGACGCAGCTCGGTTGCACCGCGCTCAGCAGGTTGAAAAAGATCACCAGGTACGCCGTTTTCACAGCCCAGCACCTATTCCAGTTACATTTACTGACCTCGCCGTACAAACAAGCCCCAACGATCCTACTGAACCCGCAGACCCAGCTCCAGATATTCCGCCACCAGCACCTATTCCCGACGAGAAACAGAAACAGCAACCTCACGACATGTTTGAGCAGGCAATCGCAAACGCAACGCATTACGTCGACATTGCTGCCCACAAAGCACATTTTAGAAAAAAAGCTCGCCGGCATGTCGCCGCGATGAGCGCTGGCATAGTGAGCCTGCTTCTTATTGGCGGATTCTTGGCGTATGCCAACATACCGAGCGTTCAGGTACGCGTGGCTGGAGTGGTCGCAGGCGTCTCAACACGGCTACCCGACTTCAGAGCGGCTGGTTTTACATACGATAGCGTCTCGGGAGAAAATGAACGAATTGTGTATAACTTTCACAGCGAGCTCGCGCCATATCAGCTCATCGAGCAGCAAACAAACTGGAACGGCAAGCAGATGATACACCATGTTTCTTCTGTTGCAGCAAATGGGCGACCAAACTACACCCAGCTTACCGCTGGCAACATAATGGTGTACAAATTCAGCGATACTCATGCAACATGGGTCAAAGACGGCATATGGTACCAAGCGCACGGCGACCAGCCCCTCAGCGACGATCAAATCCGCGCCCTCGTGGAAAACAGCTAGCGTAAACGGCGCATGGGCGCCCGAAGCCAAACGGCAAGCACATAGCGAGCAGTCGAACGGCGCACAAAACCAGTTTTTGGCGAGCAGCAAAAGGGAAGTATCAGACACTAGGAGAGAACGACCTTCCTCTGTATACTAAAGCCATGACAACCATCCGCACACGCTTCGCGCCCAGTCCAACTGGATACATCCATGTCGGAAACGTTCGCGCCGCACTATTTCCTTGGCTGCTGGCCCGCCAACAAAACGGACAGTTCATTTTGCGCATAGAAGACACCGACCAAGCGCGTTTTGTCGAAGGCGCAACCGACCTCATACTAGAAACGCTCCAGTGGCTTGGACTCGAATGGGACGAAGGCCCGCGCGTCGGCGGCTCTTTTGGCCCGTATGTTCAGACTGAACGCCGCGACATCTACCACACTTGGGCACAAAAGCTTATCGACAGAGACCTCGCCTATGCCGATCCTTATACGCCAGAACAAGTTCAAACCTTTCGCGAAGAAGCAAAAGCCGCCAAACGTGCGTTTTTGTACCGCGACCACCGTCCACCGAACCCGCCCGCCTGGGACGGCTCCCAGCCGCTCCGCTTCAAAGTAAGTGAAATCAAGCGCTACACATGGCACGATCCTGTCATGGGCGAGCTGACTGCTGGGCCAGAAGCATTAGATGACTTTATCCTCATAAAGGCAGACGGCTTGCCCACCTACAATTTTGCACACATCGTCGACGACGCCGAAATGGGTATTACGCACGTTATACGCGGACTTGAATATATCAGCAGTATTCCGCGCTACCTCAGCCTGTACGAAGCGCTCGAGCTTACGCCCCCCGTACTAGCTTGCTTACCGCACATCATGGCGCCCGACGGCAAAAAAAAGCTCGGAAAACGCGACGGCGGTGCCAAAAGCGTGACAGACTACCGCACCGACGGTATTCTTCCCGAAGCCATGCTTAACTTTCTCGCCAGCCTCGGCTGGAACGACGGCACCGAGCAAGAGATTTTCAGCCGCGAAGAGCTGATAGAGAAATTTAGTCTCGAACGTGTCCAGAAGAGCGGCGCGCGCTTCGACGAAGCCCGATTACTCTGGATGAATGGGCAGTGGATTCGCCGCCTCGAGCTCGACGATCTGTACGCGCGAGTCGCAGCCTACTGGCCAACCGAAGCCGCAACCGCCGAAGTACCATACAAAAAGCAAGTGCTCGCCCTCGTCCAAGACCGTCTCAAAACCCTCGCCGAACTACCCGTACTGACGCGCTACTTTTTTACCGAGCCAGCCGAAAATCGCACACTCATCACAGAAAACAAGCAGCTCAAGAAACTTGAACCTAGCGACATTGACCGCTTAGTCGCCGCAGCCCGCAACAAACTGAGCGGGGTAGAGCAGTGGGACGCTGAGCACATTCAGACCGCACTCAACGAACTATTGGAAGAAACTGGCCAAAAACCCGGCGTACTTTTCAGCCTCGTCCGCGTATACACCACCTGGACTCCTTTCAGTCCAGAGCTCCCCGCAACCCTCGCGCTCCTCGGAAAAGAAACCACCATTAACAGACTTCCAGCACAGTAAACGGCTATTGTTTACCCAAAAACTAGTAGTTGGCGCTAGAGAACTAACCCCGCCTTTTAATTAGCCCAGGGTACTATCTCTACGGCCAAATAATGCGGGTACTGCCCCAGAGCTCCCGCAACGACATTTGAGAGCAAATTCCCAGAAGCTTTCTCTCTTTTTTCAGTTTCACTATGCTCTTGCGCAACCCGAAAAACAGTCTTAGTAGGACCAGTAGAAGTTGACTCGTCTGACTCGCCATTACCCCCAGCTACCGCAACAGAACCTAATGTATAACACTGCACAGAACCAAAAGAAATAGCTTCTCTTAGCTCCTCCACAATACTTTTCTCAGACACTTCGTCTGGCAAGGGCGGCTGCACAGCAACCTCAAACAAAATCAGACTACCTCCGCATTTCCGCGCCCGCGCAGAAACCTTATATATGGTTTGTCCTGCAGGGGTCTGCTGCGTACCCTGTTCTATGTGTGATCCTGGTGTAGTTGGCATATTAGCACTTTACCTTACATAAAATAAAAATCCCATAAATCATACCCAATCGCCCATGCCAAAGCAAGCATAAGCAATTGCTTTTTTCTGCTACAATAATGCTTATGATTAGTGATTTTGTCGGCGGAGAAGAACGTCCGCGCAGGCCAAAACGAATTGAACCCCTGGAAAGGAAACCCCAGAAATCTATTCATGAGCTTGCGGCCGAACACGACGCAAGGGAAGCCGCCGCCAATGAACAACATCGGGCTTCTTCGGAGCCAGAAAGCAGGCGGCGAGAAGACGTATTCGAAGAACCAGTGTTCACACCGCCCGACATGATCACCGAAACAGCCACCCAAGAACCTTCCGATCAACCGACGCATACCCTCACTCGCGACAAAGACCGAACCAACGGCTTCTTGACATTTCGCTGGACCCTCAGTCGAAAGTGGACTATCATCGCCGCTGTGCTTACCGTACTTCTCATAGGCGGCGGGGGCATCGCGGCTTACTACCTCACAAAGCCAGGCGTCAAAGGCGGCGTATACATAAGCAAGAGCAAGCGGCCGCCGAAACCAGAACCCAAAATTACAACGGTTGCGAGCAGCCTCAGCGGCCTACAGGTTGATCCCGCCGTCAACGAACGGCCCGTTATTGGCGTCATGATAGAAAACAGTCTGGCAGCTCGACCCCAAAGCGGGCTTGATCAAGCGAGCGTGGTCTTTGAGGCCATCGCCGAAGGCGGCGTGACACGCTTTCTCGCACTTTTCCAAGACACACAACCCGACTACATCGGACCAGTGCGCAGCGCACGACCATACTTCGTGCAGTGGTGTATGAGCTTTGATTGCGCTTACGGGCATGCTGGCGGAAGCCCAGAGGCGCTCGCCAATATTCGCCAGTGGGGCACAAAAGATTTACCCGACACACGCGGCATATATTGGCGCGCTTCTAACCGATATTCACCGCATAATCTCTATTCTAGTAGTGCAAAACTCAGCGAGCTTGCTGCATCGCGCGGCTACGGCAAACCGACTTTTACCGGCTTTACACGCAAGGCCGACCAGCCGCTCCACAAAGCAGCCCCAGCACAGGCAGGCGAAGCGCCAACCGACGGCCGCCAAAAAGCACACCTGATCAATCTCAACATATCGAGCGGCAAGTACAACGCGCGCTTTGACTATGACGCCACCAGCAATAGCTATAAACGCAGTCAAGGCGGTGCCGCCCACATAGCCGTCAATGCCGCCGGACAACAAACCCACATAAGCGCTCGAGTTGTCGTTGCGCTCGTTATGCAGTACGGCATTCAGGCGGATCGCGTACACAGCGTTTACAACACCGTCGGAAACGGCCAAGCATATATCTTCCAAGACGGCAGCGTCGTCCAGGCAAACTGGAGCAAGACGAGCGTCGCTGGACCGCTCGTTTTGACCGACGCAAACGGAAACCCCATCGCACTTAACGCCGGCAAAACATGGATAACCGCTCTCGGCGGACCTGGTCGTTTATCATACCAATAAACTATGGACTTTTTTAGCAAATACCGCCGCCAGCTCACCTCACGCATCATTGTGTACGTTTTGACGCTAGAGGCGCTTGTTTTAGGGATGGGTTGGTTTTTTATATCGCAAGATATTGCATTGACATACACCTTTGCGGCAATGGTTTTTCTGGGCGTAGGAGGAGGTTTGTTGTTTGCGAAATTCATTACCGAAACCAGCACCGAGCCGCTGCGCGCGCTCTGGCAAGCTATTTTGCATGTTGCGCCGCATAGCCAGTCGGAAACCGCGCCAAGAATAGACGAGCTCCACTACGGCAAGGAGCTCGTTTCGAACCTCGTAAACCACATTTACCAAATGGCAAGCGTCGTTGAAGATGTCGAAAGAACCAACGCGAAAAGAGCCCAAGACATGCATGCAAATTTCCTCGCCAATGCACTGCCGCTTCCTCTGGTGGTGCTCGACAAAACAGACACGATCGTCTACGTCAATGAAGCCGCTCTAAAATACTTTGGCAAACCCGCCGACGAGCTTGAGGCTCAAAACGTCTACACTGCCATAGACATGTCCTTTGCCGACGACCAAACGCTCAGCAGCTGGCTGCAGGGAACACGCACATCGAGCGTCACCGCAAACATGCGCTGGGAACGCGTCCGCATTGGGCTGCCAGGACAAAAAGACACAAAACAGTTCGATCTCGCCGCACACTATAACAGCGATAACCCTATGGGCTACGAAACACTGCTCATCCTCTTTGACCATACCGAAATCTACAGCCAAGACGACCAGGCAATGAGCTTCGTAGCACTGACCGTACACGAACTACGCACCCCCATGACACTGCTGCGCGGCTACATAGAAGTATTTGACGAGGAGCTCGGCCCAAGCCTAAATACCGAAATGAAAGCATTTATGAAAAAAATGGATGCCGCCGCTCAGCAACTTGCCGCTTTCGTCGACAACATCCTGAACGTCGCAAAAATAGAAGACAACCAACTCACATTACATCTCAAAGAAGAAAAATGGGAAGATGTTTTGCGTGCTGTCGTCAACGATCTACGACTCCGCGCCAGTGTGCGCGGCGTCACCATAAAAGCAACAGTGGCCCGCAACTTACCAACGGTAGGCGTCGATCGCTACAGCATATACGAAGTTGTCGCAAACCTGTTGGACAATGCCGTCAAATACTCGCGCGGAACCAAAGAAGTACACCTTACTGCCAGTCTCAATACCGACGGACTTGTTGAAACGAGCGTCAAGGATTTTGGCCTAGGCATAGATAGCTCAATACTGCCGCACATTTTCGACAAATTTTATCGCAATCATCGTAACCGCGCACAAATCGGCGGCACCGGCCTCGGCCTCTTCCTGAGCCGCGCCATTGTCCAAGCCCATGGCGGCCAAATATGGGTAAAAAGTAAAGTCGATGAAGGCAGCACTTTCACCTTTACCGTGCTGCCGTACGCAAAACTTGCAGAGCAGGGCAAGGCGGGCGACAGCGGCGGCGTCACCCGCGGAGCACATGGCTGGATTAAAAACCACTCGCTCTACCGAGAGTAACCAAGCCGCCGCATTTTATGCGCTACATCTCGTAAAGCAGCCGTTCTGCGCCGCTACTGCGCGGCGTTCATCATACATAACCCCATTCATATCTTGAGAACCGCCGTTTTTTCCGAAAATTGAACATTGCGCCCCAAAAATTGCTACAATATGCTTATGCAACCAGACGCAAACGCTCCCGCACCAACACCAAAACTGAGAAAAATTCTCTGCATAGAAGACGAGCACTTTATTGGTGAACTATACACGCGAGCCCTCACCAGGGCAGGCTACGAGGTAGACGTAGAGCTTGATGGGCAAAAAGGCCTAGCCGCCGCACAGACCGATGCGTACGACATCATTCTGCTCGACCTCATGGTGCCGCATATTACTGGCATAGAAGTACTGCGTACGCTGCGCGACCCGCGGCAAACACCGAAAATGCATGCGCGCATCATCATTACGACCAATCTTGAGCAGCGCGATGACGTCCGCGCCGACATAGAGCGCCAAGCAGATGGATACATCGTCAAAGCCGAAATCACCCCGCGCCAGCTCGTTGAGTTTCTCGCCAAACTCGAACCGTAGCAGACCTACCCTAAAGCGGCAGCAAGCCGACGGGGAGGTGTGCTAGCCATAGAGACTCCTAGTCCCCCATCTAGAAGCGCGTCGCCAATCAGGTGCGCAATTTTTGGTGAAACTGGCGGAGAAAAAGCCAAGGTATGATCACCGATACGTTTTACTGTAACCTGTTTGCGTTGCGAGGAATTAGGCGAGGATTCCTCTGATAAGGCAGTATCCAAGGCAGCTTGTACAATACGACGAGCAGACTCATTGAGACCCGTAAAACCGCTAACGCTCTCAACCAAACCGCCGACTGGCACGGTCGAACCTCGGGCGAGATCAGGACCTGGATGACAACCCTGTGCGTAATTAATCCCTAGCGGCATATACGACCTCTTATTACCTATGCATGTCATATTACCCTATATCGATCTTTTTTCAATCTAAATCCGGCGTATATTTTTTGACAGAAAAAAGAGATTTCGTGCTAAAATACACCTTACGTATGACGAAAACGTTTCGTTTTGAGGAAATTGGCTTAGAAACTCGTGACAAACGCGTATACGAGGCGCTAGTAGCGAGTCCGCGCAGCAGTCTGCGGAAGATCGCCGCCGCCACGGGCATCAACCGAGGCAGCGTGTATGAAAGCATGAAAAAGCTCGCAGAGCGAGGGCTTGTCGGCTCCATAGAAGTCGGTAAGCAACGCCGCTACACCGCTAGCAACCCAGAAGTCATCATAGAGCTCCTGCGCGAACGCCAGGAACAAGCCGTAGCCGCACGCGCGATGGCCGAAACGTACATCGCAGAGCTACCCAAGCCAGACGAAGAAGTTACAAACAGCGCTTCGTTTGCCATGTTTTACGAAGATCATGAAGGCGTAGCAGCCATTTTGCGCGACGTACTGGCCACTTGCCGCGAGCAAGCACATCCAGCCTACCGCGTCATTTCCACGAAACGCGTCCGCCAGTACATGTACCAAAATTTTCCAAACTTTACGCAACGACGTATTGCCAGCGGCATTGCCGTACGCGTTATAGGTGTTGGCACGGGCAGCAGCGGTGATGACCTGAGCGAGCGCAAACAACTACTCGCCACCCGCGGCGAAGCACCAAACTGCTACACGCTCATCTATGGCGAGAAAACTGCTTTCATCACCATGGACGAAGCAAATGTCCTTTCCGCCATTGTCATTGACAACCCAGGCGTCACGCATTTTCAAAAAGAGCTTTTTGACCACCTATGGCAAACACTCTAGCACCAAACCAGCAATCAACTCATCGATCACCGCTACATACATGCCGGTGGCGGCAAATCATCAACATATTGACATGCCCGATCTAGTCCCGTCACTCCTCGCCAAACATTCTCTCATCTCTGACCAAGTGAGCGAGCCCCAGATTGCAACTATCCTCCATGAGTTAGACAAAGTTCTGGCTCGCGGCACTGCGGGCGACATCGTCGAGTTCGGCTGCTACATCGGCACGACCAGCCTCTTTATTCGCCGCCTGCTCGATGCACGCGGCCAATCATCCCCGAGAACGTTTCACGTATACGACAGCTTCGCTGGTTTGCCGCCAAAATCCACAAAAGACGCGTCGGCAGCGGGAGAATCTTTTACCGCAGGAGAACTCGCAGCGAGCAAAAAACAGTTTTTACGCGAGTTTCAGAAAGCCGGTTTACGACCGCCCGTCATTCATAAAGGATGGTTCGCAGGCCTCAGAGCAAACGACGTACCGAACGACATTGCGTTTGCGTTCCTCGATGGCGATTTCTACGAAAGTATTCGCGACTCGCTTCGCCTTGTGCTACCGCGCATGCAAAAGGGCAGTACCATCGTCATAGACGATTACTCACGCGAAGCACTTCCTGGCGTAGCCCGCGCCGTCCACGAACACATCAACCCCCAAACCATCACCACAACCCACAACCTCGCCATCATCCACCTCTAACCCCCAAGCCCACCAACCATCCTACTTTTCTATGCGATAGCATAAAAAAGTTGGGCGGAAGTGAGGATGTTTTTAGGTTCTATTTGCAGACTAGGAGTATGCGGCTGAGGGGATCAGATGTAAGGGGAGATTTTCGACCAACATACACCAAACGCGTAAGCCTGGCCGAACTAAGGAAAACGTGCACCTTTGACGATGGATATCTCTGCCCTATACTGAGCTAGATGAAGATACACATTTTGACCATAGGCAAGCCGAAGCTCGCATATGCGCAGATAGGATTTGAGGAATACGCAAAACGCATGGCGCGCCTACATGAACTACGCATCACGCATCTGGCAGACAGACACTCGAACGACGCCGCGAAAATTACGAGCAAAACGCATGGCGCGACCGTTGTGGCACTGGAGATACAAGGTACGCAACATACGTCTGAGGAGTTGGCAGCATTTCTACGTAAACGCGAGCTGGAGAGCAGGGAGCTATGTTTTGTCATTGGCGGACCAGACGGCCTACCCCAAGCCGTGCGCGACACTGCAGACTTTCAGTGGTCGCTCAGCCGCCTGACGCTACCGCACGACCTTGCTATGGTCGCGACCCTCGAAGCTCTCTACCGCGCCAGCACAATCAACGCACACCTGCCGTACCACAAGTGATATAGACAGTAGGTGACAGCTGTGGTAATCTGTTGAAGCCCAATTGGAAATTGCACATCGAAAATTGAGCAAGGCAACCCGGCCCCGTCGTCTAGTGGTCCAGGATATCTGGTTCTCATCCAGAAGATCGCGGGTTCGAACCCCGCCGGGGTCACCAAGTAAAACGCTCAGTCGCTAGACTGGGCGTTTTACTTAGGCAGACTTCACACGGTGACTTGCGGCTGCAAAACCGACTGCATACTCCCTTCATCCGCTTGCTTTTTACAGGGAAAAAACACATACTAGACATAAGCGATTTAGACCATGCAAGAATACATAGTAATCGGCGGTGGGGCACTGGTAGTGGTAACACTCGGTATTATCGGGTGGGTGCTTGCTATCAAGCGCAACGGATCTGGCTCGCAGGTCACCAATAAGCTCGCCCGCTCACTACGGAACGAAAGAGAAAAGTCAGATATCATACTCGGCGCTATTCAGGACGGCGTGGTACTCATAGACGAACAACAAATCATTCGCCACTTTAACCAAGGCGCCGTTAACATCACCGGCTGGACGAAACAGGAAGCCGAAGGACTCGACTGGCACTCAGTATTGAAGTTCGTCAGCGCCAAGGGAGAAACCATTACAAGCGAGCAAACCCCGCTCGCCAAAGCTTTCGCAACCAGTCAGCCGCTCCGGGACAACACTGTCAGCATCAACACAAAAGCCGCAACAAATGTTGCTACAAATTTCAGCGTTTCACCCCTCATAGACGACAAAAAACAGTGCACTGGTCTTGTGGCAATCTTCCGAGACGTGAGCGAAGAGCGCGCCGAAGAAAATCAGCGTGCCGAATTCATTAGCACCGCCAGTCACGAGATGCGTACCCCCGTTGCGGCCATAGAAGGCTACCTCAGCCTCGCCCTCAATGAAAAGGTTGCCACCATAGATAACCGCGCCCGCGACTATCTAGAAAAAGCGCACAGCAGTACCAAACATCTCGGCCAGCTTTTTCAAGATCTCCTCACCAGTGCCAAGGCCGAAGACGGCCGCCTCACAAACCACCCGCGCGTCACCGAAATGGGTGCTTTTCTGGAACAGCTCGCACAAGACCTGCGATTTTCGGCCGAAAAAAAGGGTTTATTTATGGAGTTTTTATTTGGCAATTCAGATATAAAAGACGCCAGTGGCAATGGCAAGGCTCATGACATGAACAAAATCGTGCGGCCGCTGTATTACGTACAGGTCGACCCAGACCGCATGCGCGAAGTTATTACCAATATCTTTGATAACGCCTGTAAATACACCGAAGAGGGCAAAGTCAGCCTCGGACTAACTGGCAACAACGATGTCGTACAGATTTATATTCGCGACACCGGCGCAGGCATCCCACCAGAAGATGTTCCACATCTGTTCCAGAAGTTTTATCGGGTAGATAATAGCGCGACCCGCACCATTGGCGGCACCGGACTGGGCTTGTTTATTTGCCGCAAAATCGTCGAGTTGTTCCAGGGGCGATTATGGGTTGAGAGCGAGCTAGGCAAGGGCAGCACGTTTTACATAAACATTCCGCGCCTCACATCGAAAAAAGCCGAAGAACTCATGGCAGCCGAGACAGTCGCACCGCTCGACACAAAAACCATCACACCTTCATCTTCATCAGCAGTATCGACAACGGCAGCAGCGTGATATACTGCCTAGGTAACAAACTATAAGCACTTTCACGAAGCAAGGGTATAAGGGTACACCGTGGCAAAACTACTCCTCGTCGAAGACGACAACAATTTACGAGAAATTTATCAAGCACGCCTGAGCGCAGAAGGCTATGAGATCGTCACCGCCCAAAATGGCGAAGAGGCTCTTTCTGTTGCAAAACAGCAACGTCCTGATCTCGTCATTTCCGATGTTATGATGCCGCGCATAAGCGGGTTTGAAATGCTCGATATTTTACGCGCCACACCCGAACTTGCTAACACCAAAGTCATCATGCTAACCGCGCTGGGGCAGGCCGAAGACCAAGCACGCGCTGGCAGACTCGGCGCCGACAAGTACCTCGTAAAGTCACAGGTTACTCTTGAGGATATCGTCAACTGTGCCCGCGAGCTTTTGAGCGACACAAAAACCACTACGCCAGCACCCGCAGATGATACTTCTGCCACCACCGCTGCCGCTACTGGCGCGGCGGCCGCGACAACGCCAGATCCAGCGGTAGCAGCAGGTTCAGCAACCGCCCCAACATCCCCAGCAGACCCAGCCGCCGTTCCCGAACAAACAGAACCGGTTGTTACCCAGCCGCAGACCGATCCAGCACCAACCGCAGCCCAAGACGACAGTAGTGATAATCCAGCGGCGACCGTAGATACGCCCGATCCAGCAGAACCAGCGGCAATAGCCAGCCCTACTGCAGCTACAAACCAACCCGACGCGCAGTCAGCGACCACGGAACCAGAACCAGCGCCAACGCCAGAAACGCAACCCTCCGAGCCGACTCTGTCGGCGCCAGAACCAGCCACGCCAGCGCCATCCGCAGAAAGTCCTGCGCCAGAAGCACCCGCCCAAACAAGCTCAACGCAAACTGCAGCAAGCCAAGACACCGCCACCCCCGAACCAGAACCCGTGCTTCCTCCAGTAGAAACACCCGAATCAACACCCCCGACAGACCCCCAGTCGCCAGCAAGCCCGAGCAGTCCCGAACAGGAGGCAGCGCAAGACACGCCAGCCACCGCAGAGCAGCCGCAGACACCCGCTAGTATTACGCCTCCAGCAGATCAGCAAACACTCGCCGCCGAAGAGGCGACTATAGATTCGCAAATCGCCTCGTTTGCCAATGCGGCGACAGAATCAGCTCCAGAAACAGCGACAGCACAAGCAACAGAGCCTACGGCAGAGACAGCTCCCGAGCCAACCACAGAGCCAACCACAGAATCAGCAACGGGTTCAACGTCAGAGACAACGACAAAGCCAACCCCCGCGACCGAAGCCCCCGCGGCTCCATCTGCCGAGCAAAACGAAATAGCTAACGAACAAACCCTCACAGAAGCCGTCGAAGACTTAGCGGCCGCCGTCAATGAGCCGCCCGCGCCAGCTTTACCCCCCAGCCAAAAAACAGTACCCGGGGAAGAACCAGCCGCCACGAACAGCCCCGCCCCCGAAGCTACTCCCGCAGCAACGCCAGAACCAGCAACAGAACCCGCCCCGACCGCACCTGCAAAATCCATTCCTGTCGTAGTGTCTGGCGATGACCAATCTCAACCGTCCGACGCTGCAACGCCAGCGCCCGCAACGCCAGCGCCAGAAACAGCACCAACACCAGAAACACAACCCGCCGAGGCAGCTCCATCAGATACTGAATCAGTCACGCCAGCCGCAGCTGCGCAACCGACCGAGGAAAAACCCGCATCGCCTCAGCTTCCGCCACCCGCCGACGACGACTCGGAACAAGTAACCGTCGCCGGAAAAAAGGTTATAAAACCTCTCAACGACATCACGAAAGGACCCAACCTAGACGAGCTTCTCGCCAAAGAAGCTGCCAAAGAGCAGGCTAACGCGGCTACCAACACACAAGCAGTCGTAGGAGGTACAACACCTACTCAACCGACAAACCAACCAGCAACAGCACCTGGCCTTCCAGAAAAACCCACCCAGCAAACTCAGCAGCCAGCGACACCACAGCAGCCCGCCGCTGCACCCCAACCACCCGTTCAGCAGCCCGCCGCAGACGACCCGAACAGCATCGCGCTCTAAACATATAAGCTCATCTAGCAGTAAACGCAGTATACTAGTGTTATGCGTATCAATAAGTATGTGGCGTACACTTCGTCGCTCAGCCGCCGTGCGGCCGATGCCGCCATCACCGACGGCCGCGTAACGATAAATAACCGCGTAGCCCAAACCGGATCCCAGGTGCAGCCAACGGATACAGTATGTCTGGACGGCACACGACTCACCCCAGCCGCCACCCACACGACTATCATACTCAACAAACCCACAGGGTACGTTTGCTCGCGAAACGGGCAGGGTAGTAAAACCGTTTTTGCACTTTTGCCGTCCAAATACCAGCACCTGCAGCCTGTCGGCCGCCTCGACAAGGACTCTTCCGGTCTACTGCTCTTAACAAGCGACGGCGACCTCGCCAACCAGCTAACCCATCCCCGATACGCCAAAACAAAGGTTTACGAAATCACGCTCGACAAACCTCTCCAGCCCCATCATCAACAGCTAATCACCGACCGCGGTATCATGCTCGAAGACGGCCTCTCCCGTTTTACTATCACAAGACAAGACTCAAAAAACATGAGTCATAGACATCCTACGTACGAAGTACGCATGCAGGAAGGCCGCAATCGCCAAATTCGCCGCAGTTTCGCTGCCCTCGGCTACACCGTCACCACACTCCACCGCACCCACTTCGGCCCCTACGCCCTCAAAGATTTGCAAATTGGCGCATATTGTACCGTCCAGGTGTAATTGGCGCCAGTACATGACCGCTGTTATACTGGAAAGAATGAGTAGTAAATTACCGATTGTGGCCATAGTAGGGCGGGCAAACGTGGGGAAGAGCAGTCTTTTCAACGCCGTACTCGAACGGCGCGAAGCCATTGTAGCGCAAGAAGCAGGCACCACGCGAGATAGCGTATGGGCGAAAGCCTCGTGGTCTGCGCCGCACGACAACCGCCCAAACACCACCGCAGGCGATACGCCTGCCAACTCCAGCGCGCCTCTTTCGTCTCACGAGTCTTCCGCTAAAAACCGTTTCGATTTTTGGCTAGTCGACACCGCTGGCATGAAAACCGCCGAAGACGACTTTGAGTTTACCATTCAAGAACAGATTACTCAGGCGGCCGACAGCGCCGATATCATATGGGTGGTCGTAGAAGCCAACGTGCCTATCGGCGAGGAAGATCGCCGCGTTGCCAAAATCGCCCTCAAAAGCGGCAAACCAGTTTTTCTCGTCGTCAACAAGGTAGATAAAGCGCGCGGACACGACCTACAGGGGTTCGACCGGCTCGGTATTCGCCACATTTTTCCAACCAGCACCACGCAAAATCGCGGTATTTCACAGCTGCTCGACACGCTCGCGCAACAAATTCCACAAAAAGTCCTCAGCGACAACCCAAACAAGGTAAAGCTCGCCTTGCTCGGCCGCCCAAATGTCGGTAAAAGCGCGCTTTTCAACACCCTAGCAAAAAAACAGCAAGCCATCGTAGCTGACCGCGCCGGTACTACCCGCGATGTCAACCGCACGAGCGTTCGTTACGAAGGCCGCGAAATTGAGCTACTAGACACCGCTGGTATTCGCCGCAGCGGAAAAATCGGACGGGGAATCGAACATTTCAGCATCATTCGCAGCCTCGCCGCCATAGAGCAAGCTGATGTATGCTTACTCCTCATGGACGTAAACGAGCTCAACACCGGCCTCGACCAAAAAATCGCTGGCATGATAGAGGAAGCGGGCAAGGGACTCATTATCGTCGTCAGTAAATGGGATAGCGTAGAAGGAAAAGATGCCTACACCAGAGACGCCCTCGCCCCGCAGATCGCTGACGCCTTTAGTTTCGTCCCCTGGGCGCCGCTCATCTTTACTAGTAGCCTTACGGGGCAAAATGTCACCAAAATTTTCGACCTCACGCTCCAAGTAGCGGAGCATCGGCGGACTCGCATCGCCACCAGCGCATTAAACACCTGGCTCGCAAGCATCACCGCAAAACACCCGCCCGCCGGACTCAAAAACCGCGCCCCAAAGCTCAATTACATGATTCAGGAAACAGACAACCCTACGCCTGCTTTCAAGATATTTGGCGCTCACACTCGTTTTCTTCACTGGAGCTACAAGCGCTACATGGAGCGCGAACTCCGACAGGAATGGAACTTCGATGGCACAGCTGTGCAACTGTGGTTTATCGAAAAAGAAGGCCGCCACAAACACGGCAATAGCCCAACCAAAGCACCCCGATCCGGCACACAACGAAAAATCGTGAAAAATAAAAAACGAAGCGGTAAAATGAGAAAGACATGATCCAAGCGCAAAAAACCAAACAACAGGGAAGGCGACCGCATCGCCCAACAGAAAGGGCGACGCTATCCCTGTTCGCGCTAAGGAAAACTGAAGCAACCCAACTCGGAGGAAAAAGTCTATGGCTTTGTTCGTAAAACGCCCCGAAATCGGAAGTCGTTTGAGTTTCACGACCTACGGCATGAACAAAACCCTTCTGCTCGTCGGGCTCGGTAACCCTGGCCGCGAGTACGACGGCACGCGGCACAACATTGGTTTTGCTTGTCTTGACGCCTTTGCCGCCGCAAACGATTTTGAGCCGTGGGTGAATAAAACAGACATGAAATGCACGCTAGCCACCAAAACCGTGGGCGACACCCGTGTTATCTTGTGCAAGCCCCAGACCTTTATGAACCTCAGCGGCGAAGCCGTACAGGCCGTACTGCATTTTTATAAGCTCAACCTCGAACAAGTCGTCGTCGTGTACGATGACGTAGCGGTCGATTTCGGCCAAGTTCGCCTGCGCCGCGGCGGCAGCAGCGCTGGTCATAATGGCATCAAAAACATCACAAAACACTTGAGCAGTGAAGACTATGGCCGCGTGCGCGTAGGGGTCGGACCCAAAAAACCTGAGCAGATCGATTCCGCCGACTTCGTTCTCCAAACATTCAGCGCAAAAGAGCAGGAAAACATACCGAAGCTTCTGCGTGAAACCAACGCCACCCTCAGCGAACTCGCCTATGGCTCACCTCTCACCCCCGACACACGCAGCTTTTTATAGCTATCTTTGTTGAGTCACGCAGCTTCCACGCCACGTCCGCAGTTCAAACACAGTGTTCGTAACACGAGGGTCCGCTAGACGGTGCTATACTACGAAAAGAACGTTGAGGTAATCAAGGAGAAAAATGGCCGATCAGCAAAAACCTACTCTAGTTATAACCGGCGCGGCAGGAGGGCTTGGGCGCGAGCTATCACGCGTAGCCAGCGACGCAGGATATCACGTGTATGGGGTAGTCAGAAGTGACGACGACGAGGTTTCTTCCGGGACGCAGAAAATCATTGCCGACCTCGAAGACCCCGAAGCGGTCAAAGCAGGCTTTCGGGCGATTGCCGCCGACTCGCAATCATCAAATATCGCGGTCATCGCAAACGCGGGAAAATATGTCAGTCTAGAGGTAAGCGAGTGGACTGCCGAGGTGTTTCGAGACATGTGGAATGCCAATTTTATTACCGCACTCAACACGACTATTGCGGCTCAGGAAGTTTTTGCATCTGGACGCGTCGTGTATCTTCTGGGGCAAAACGCGTTTGAGCCCAACGACGGTTCTGGTCCGTACGGTGTCGCCAAGATGGCGATCAATCGGATGGTTGAGTCGCTGCGACTAGAAGACAAAGGCCGGCCGTGGGACTATTCGTTGATCGCCAGCGGCTCAATAAACACGTGGTCCGACACGGCAGAGCCAGAAACCATAGACATCAATGAAGCAGCTCAAGAAATCCTCAGGGTCGCCCTCTGGAACGGCACAAGCGCGCCAGCTTTCTTGCTGATGACGCCGAGCTGAAGCCTCGATTGGTCACTTGGCAGCTGTCTGGCGCATTGCGCAAAACCGATCCGCGCGGCAACCCTCGCAAGGTACTCACACTCAAAAAAACACAAAAGGCCTTACAAGAGGGGGTGGGCACCGCTTGTAAGGCCATTTATGGAGACCACCGAAGTGATCTCCCTCCACCCTTCAACCCACCCTCAGACAGCGAAACATCGATACACCTATGAAGTCTACGGTGACGTGTCTCCCCACCGCACGCGGCGCGGGGAACCGTTCAGGCTCACTCCTTATCTGGGGTCTTCGCAAAGCCAACGGCTTCGCCAAGGTCCTAGTTAAAGGGGTTAGTTTGTTTTAGAACGTCTACTCGACGAGATGTCGAAAAAAAGAAAAGTGGAGGGTAACAACTTTTGCCATCCGCTTACTAGCAGACAGTGGCACGCTCTAAAACAATCTAACAGTTGTTCTCGCGCTACTGCACAAGAACAGTTAGAATGGGGTAATATAAGGTGCGAAAGTGTCGTTCACGCAAGCGTGCACAACGCTTATGAGTTGCCATTTTAGCAAAAACGTGTCATATTGTCAATACTTTTTCACTATTTGGTATGAAAGTAAAAAAAGTTACATTAAACGATAATGCTTATCCTTCTGTATTGAAGGATATTGCCTCGCCGCCAAAAGAACTCTACTACCTAGGAGCAGAGCCAGCCGCATGGCTAAAGCGTCCGCGAGTAGCCATCGTTGGCAGCCGCGCCATAACACCATATGGCAAAATCGTCACAACGCAACTAGCGGCTGCACTGGCCGAACGAAACATCAGTATCGTGAGCGGGCTTGCCCTTGGGGTTGATGCGGTAGCCCACCAGGCAGCGACACAGTCTGGCGGCCTGCACATTGCCGTGCTGGCAAACGGCCTCAATCAAATATATCCAGCGAGCAACACTTCGCTAGCGCGCAAACTGCTTGAGCAGGGTGGAACAATTATCTCAGAGTACCCCGAAGGTATGCCGAGCCTGAAACAAAACTTCGTCGCCCGCAACCGCATCATCGCTGGACTAGCCGATGCACTACTCATCACCGAAGCCTCCGACAAAAGTGGTACGCTACACACTGCCCGTTTTGCTATGGAGCAGGGCAGAGATGTCATGGTCGTACCAGGCAACATCACCAGCCCAAACAGCGTAGGCTGCAACCAACTCATAAAGTCAGGCGCCACACCAGTGACATCTCTGGAAGATATTCTCTTTGTGCTCGGTGCGAAAAACCTCGCAACAACAACGTACATACACAAAGGAGACACCCCAGAAGAGCAGCTACTACTAGATCTCCTGTACAACGGCGTCAGCGACGCCCACGATTTATTAATGGAAAGCGGCCTAACACCTACGCAGTTTAGCCAAACCCTCACCATGCTTGAACTCTCTGGGAAAATCAATCCACTCGGAAACAATCATTGGGCGCCGGCATAAGCCGTCAACCCCACAGCCAAGCGCCAAGCAAGCACACAGGACAGAACGGCATAGCAAACAAGCCATATCGCTCGCCGTGTTGACAGCTCGGCGAGCAATCGCCGCTCGATCCGTAAACCAAAACCACTGTTGACAGACGCGGTTCGGACAGCTATGCTTGCACGTCGGCAACATAGTAAGTAAAGTAGTGTCTACATGGCAAAAACCGCAAAAAATCTCGTTATCGTAGAAAGTCCGGCCAAAGCAAAAACCATCGAGCAGTACCTCGGCAGTGACTTCACGGTACTGAGCAGCGTCGGACATATTCGCGCCATACCAAAAAAGACCAAAGACGGCACTCCCCCCGTGGATATTCCAAACGGATTTGCAACCACATACGAAGTAGATCCAGAAAAGAAAAAGATCATCGCCGAACTCAAACGAGCCGTGAAAGCGGCCGAAACCGTTTGGCTCGCTACCGACGAAGACCGCGAAGGCGAAGCTATTGCCTGGCATCTCTGCGAAGTGCTGGGGCTTGACGCAGACAAAACCAAGCGAATTGTCTTTCACGAAATAACCAAAAACGCTATCTCTGAAGCCATAGAACATCCGCGCACAGTCGACATGCAGCTCGTGCAAGCGCAGCAGGCGCGGCAAATCCTCGACCGTATCGTCGGGTTTGAGCTCAGCCCTGTAGTATGGCAAAAAGTTCCGGGCGGCAAAAGTGCTGGACGCGTGCAAAGCCCCGCCGTAAAACTACTCGTCGAACGCGAGCGCGAAATTCAGGCGTTTGCCGGCAGCGCACAATTTAAACTAACGGCTGAGTTTACCCACGCTAGCGACACCTTTTCCGCCGAACTGCCGCGGCGGTTTGACGCCGAACAAACAGCCCATGACTTTCTCGAAACGCTTGCAGACGCAACGTTCTCAGCCGCCAATGTTTCAAAATCACCCGGCACACGTAACCCCAGCGCTCCGTTTACCACAAGCACGCTTCAGCAAGAGGCGAATGCGAAGCTCGGTTTCGGCAGCCGCGCCACCATGGCAGCCGCCCAAAAACTCTACCAGTCCGGAAAAATCACCTACATGCGAACCGACTCAATGAACATAAGCAAACAAGCTGTTGCTTCGGCGGCCAGCTACATCGAAAAAACGTACGGCAAAGACTACGTCCAGGTCCGCACATTCCGGACGAAAGCAAAAGGCGCTCAGGAGGCCCACGAAGCCATTCGACCCACCAATATGGCTCTTGAGGTGGCGAGCAGCAACTCGAGCGACCAAAAGCTCTACGACCTTATCCGCCGCCGCACGCTCGCCTCGCAAATGGCGGCAGCGCGTCTAGAAAAAACCACCATCACCATTAGCGCCGAAGATTCAAAACTAGAACATCGCATGGAAACGAAAGCGCCAGCGCCCGCCTTTGAAGCTAAAGGCGAAGTCATTACATTTGACGGCTTTTTGAAAGTGTACGGCCGCAACAAAGAAGACGCCACGCTACCGCCGCTTACCTCTGGCGACAAACTACAATTGACAACTGCCAGCGCCCGCCAAGTGTTTGCCCGTCCGCCCGCTCGCTACACCGAAGGTTCGCTCGTGAAAAAACTCGAAGAGCTCGGCATTGGCCGCCCGAGCACCTACGCAACCATCATTGGCACTATACAAACGCGAGGCTACGTTGAACGAGGCGATTCCGAAGGACGTCCGCGAGACGTTATTCAGCTCACACTCGACCCACGTGCCACCGACAGCAAACAGCGCATCACGAGAGAAACGGTCACCGAAAACACCGGTGCAACAAAAGGCAAGCTCGTGCCCACGCCGAGCGGTCAGCTTATCGCCGACTTTCTCAGCCAGTACTTTGAGCCAGTCATTGACTACGGCTTTACCGCCAAAGTCGAAGAAGAATTCGACGATATCGCCGAAGCAAAACTCCCGCGGAACACCATGCTCACGCATTTTTACGAGCCGTTTCACGCCCTGGTTGCCAAAAGCGGCAGCATAGACCGCGCTAGTGTCGCGCAGGCCAGGGAAGTCGGTCGCGACCCGAAAAGCGGCAAACCTATCATTGCAAAATTTGGACGATTTGGCCCTTATCTTCAGCTCGGCGTCGGCGGCGAGGGCGCAGAAAAACCGCAAAATGCGCCATTACCCCGAAATACGTCTGTTGAAAGTGTCACGCTGGAAGAAGCCCTCAAAGCGTTTGAGCTACCCCGCCTCGTTGGTCAAACCGAAGACGGGCAAGACATAAAGGCAAACATCGGTCGCTTTGGGCCATATATACAAATAGGGAAACTTTTCGTCAGTATCAAACCGCACGACCCGCACGATATAGACCTTGCCACCGCCCGCACACTCTACGCCGAAAAACTACGCAGCGAAGCCGAAAAAAACATTACGAACTTCGGCGATGGCGTACGAGTCCTGAAGGGCAGGTGGGGACCATACGTCACTGACGGCAAAAAAAACGCCAAGATCGCCAAAGATACCGACCCCGCGAGCATCACCCACGAACAAGCGCTCAAACTCTTAGCTGATGCTCCTGCCGCAAAAAAGCGCCCCCCATTCCGCCGCAAAAAATCTACTCGATAGGCAAGAGCTACCGCCCGCTGCACAGCCACAGTTTGCGACAGCATCTCTGCTCTGCGGCGACACAGCCAAAGCCAGCTACTACAGCCGGCCGCATGGGCGTGAGATCTGCGCATTATCCTCCTCATTTTGTCCACAGGCAAACCATGAGCTTATTAACTTTTACAACATGGGGTCTGTATGTAAGTCAATTTTTGTGCTACAATAAGTGTTACAAAGGCACTTTGTGAGGTAAGCAGCAACGAAAAGTGGTGATTTACGAACCAATTTCGTAAAAAGTTGTTGACTTTGTATATCAAAAGTTTTATAGTAGAGGTAATCATGACAGAGAACACTGCCATTATCAACACTGAAGCAATCGCTCAAGACATCCTCGACAGCATTGATCGCGAGCGAGAGCGAGAAATCATCTCCCGACGTTACGGTCTGTTTGACCGCAAGGAAACGCTTGAGCAAATCGGCGAATTACTTGGCATCACTCGCGAACGCGTCCGCCAGCTTGAAAAGTCCGTTATGACCAAGTTGCGCCAAACAGGCACCGAATTGCCTCACATCAGCGATATCCAGTCAACTATCTTGCACTCGCTCGGCGAAGCAGGGGAGACAGCCCGCATAACCGCCCTAGCAGAAAAACTAACCGCCGAAAACACCCGCACCGACCAATCTCGCTTGGCATTTTTGACCGAGCTATGCCCAGACGTTACTGTTGTCTCAGAAGATGACACATACTTTCAGGCAGCAGGGACGGGCAGTATACACAATGTCGTACAGCTGAAAAAAGAAGTCGGCAGCGTCGTAGATGCAATAAAGAAAGCTGGCAAACCTGTCGAGAAGAAAAATCTCGCCAAACTCGCCGGTTTTGAGTCAAACGATTACGCCGCCGCACTCGCCAGCATCAGCAAACAGCTCGCGACTCTCAACGGCCGCTGGGGTCTCGTCCGATGGCCAACCGTCAACCCAAAGAACATTCGCGACAAAATCTACGTTATTCTCAGCGAACATAAGAAGCACATGCACTTCAACGAAATCGCCGAAGCTATCAAAGCCAGCGACTTCAAGCGCAAAGACGTCACCACTCAAGCCATACACAATGAACTCATCAAGGACAAGCGCTTCGTTTTGATTGGTCGCGGTCTCTACGCCCTGAAAGAGTGGGGCTATCAGAAGGGCACTGTTGCAGACATCATCAGCGAGGTCCTGCGCGAAGCCAAAGAACCGCTACACCGTGACGAAATCGTCCAGCGCGTCCTGAAAAGCCGTTTCGTGAAGGAAACTACCATTCTTCTAAATCTCCAGAGCAAACCCCAGTTCAAACGCGTCGCCAAAGCCACCTACGAACTCAGCGAATAGGATCTTCTCTTGCCACGCACCTTTCCTCTGGAAGAAATGCCCAGTGAGCTTTTTGACGACCTAACCGGTCCCGCAGGGCTAAGATATGCAAAGAGCCTCTTAGACCTGTATGATCCCTCCGAGCCAAGCTGCTTTCAAGTCACTGAAGCAGGGGTGGCCACTACGCCCAGACCACTAGCTCACGTCGACGCTTCATTTCCGGCACAGATGAGAGACGCCATGAAAGCAAACGTGCTCAAGCCTGGCTGCTTAGTACTTCCCACCGCACGCAGTGCAATACCTTGCGCCGATGCTGTACGCGGATTTGCTACCGAAACAAACATACATGACCTATCCTACGGTCATGTAGATCCACGCGGTAATTCTGATAATTCTCCTCAAGAAACCGAGCGACTAGCCGAAGTATTTCGCACCAAAAAGCCAGAAACGGTTTTAGTTATCGACGAATTCACCGTTAGAGGGGAGACGGCCGCAACAGCTGTTGCTATAGCACTTGATGGGTTAAAAGCTGCAACCAAATCCGCCACACCCGTCGGCTTAATAACTGGTCTCTGGTATAGCGTACTCGCCCCTCCACGCTATAATGCTGCAGACCTTTTCGACAAACCTGAGTTCGACGGCGGCAATTATATAGACTACGAGAACGTTACGCTGGAACCTTTAGCGCCATACATGCTAAAAGCGGGACAGATAGCAGCAAACATGCTGAAGATCGATTTTTCTTCGCGCAATGCAATACGTCAATACACCCTAAAAGAACTCACCGTACCGCCACGCTCAGTTCAGTCGTAGCGTCTCTGTGCAGAGCGATGTCTACCATTACCATTTATGTACAAAATACGAACAAAAGATATGTGGTTTCGGTAGAGCAAGTGCAGGCTGCAAGGCGGCCGCATTCGCACAAACAGCGCGGGGGCGGGGCAATGCACTTATACGAAAACGCGCGCCGTAGACAAACCGCGAAAAACTAGGCAAAAAGACAGGCAAGGTGAATGGAAAACGAACAATGATGATATGTCGCACAATGTATATTTTGCGACGTTAATATTGGTTTTTATCATGATTCGCCATACCCCCCGAAACGGGGGAGTTCTAGCACGGACAGCCCGTTACTGCTAATAACTCGCTCCAGAACGAGCTGTGGCGTTCGTTTCTCGTAACAACCCTGGGCTAGCCTTATACGCAAGCCGTGTACTCGCGACACACCGTCGCACGCCACATGCATAGTGTTTGCTTTTTTGTCTTTACGCTACTGTGATATACTTTTTGCGTTGTACCAGAAGACTTTTCCACATGTGTATTGTGAAAATATTTGCTTTTTTGCGTAATTGACTTTTTCGTATAGTATTCCCCTACTTTTCTATCTGACTTCCCTATTTTTATTTGACATTTAGTTTTTTAGACGTTTTTATATAGTTTTTTTCTCATTATTCGCAAAGACCGAACATTTTACGAACTACAATAGGGTAGCGTCAGGGGAAGTCCTATGCCCCGCTACCGCCGCTTAACAGCGCTACTTATAGTAAACTTTGCCGAGCGCACGCAGGTCGAGATACTCGGCCGGTGCTTGCGCCCCAAGCTGCTGCAAAACAGCCACCGCTCCCCCGCTCTGCGTCAGCGCATCTGCCTGAAGATTAAACCGCACATAGTATTGTTTGCCAACAAGCCATACGCGCAGCTCATAGGGCGCTTCTGCAGGTAGTTCCAGCCTATCAACCGCCATGTTATGCTGCGTTAGCTGAAACACAACCGTTTTCGCAAATGCAACGGTAGACGCTGGCAAAAACTGCTTACCCGCCTCTGGTCGACGTGCGCTCGTTTCACGTAACTTTACCAACTCAGCCGGCGGGACAGCTACCCTCGCAAGCACGTAGCCGCCGTTAGACAACGTATAAAAACCAGTTGATGACTGCAGGACGAAAAGCGTTGGCGCCGGCCTCACATGCACAACCGGCCGATTACCCACCAGAGGAACACTCACTACTGCACTGGAAAGCTCCGGAAACTGCGCCTGAAGATTACTCGCAATACCTTTTGTGTTGAGCGTTATTTTATTGCGGTTCAGCAAGCTACTCTTGAGCGCTGCATCTGCAGCATATGCATAGTCATCAACCGGCAAAGCGAGCGACTGTTGGTTTTCGGCTACGACGATTTTGCTGTGCGGAGACACCGCTAGGACTTTGACTGCGCAAACGAGCCCCACGAGAAGATACACCCCAAGCAGCACGTTGTGTAGTAGCGATTGACGCCGCCCGCCGCCAGACGCCTCGGCACCGCCGCTCAGCCGCTCTCTGCCAGTAAGCGGCACACTCGACTGGCGAACATTGTAGTACGTGTACACTGGTGTTGCGCCCTGTCTTTGCGGCCGATCGCGACCAGGCACAAGCGGCTGCGATGCTTTTTTTGTACGGCCCCACCTCATGGCATTACGTACCCTGCCCTGTTTTTCGTATAAGCTCAGCGAGCTCGGATGCGGCATGCGGATGGGCAAGCCGCGCAATTGCTCGAGAAAGCTTCGCGCGTTTATCTGCGTTTTGCAGCAGTTCAGCAAGCGTACGCCCTAACCGCTCTGGCTGTTCTGCCTGATCTTCGGTTAGCTCCACCACTGCGCCCTGTTGCGCCAAACTGTGGCTATTTTTCACATTCCAGCTCAACTGCTTCGAAGGCACGAGCAGGCACGCCTTCCGCTGAAGAGCAAACTCGGCGATACTGCTCATGCCGCCGCGCCCCACGACGACGTCGGCCGCTCCAGAGTAGCGATACAGATCAGCCTCAAAAGCGTGCACCCGTACACGAGCTTGCGCCTTACCAAGTTTGAGCTTTTCGTAAGCCTGGCGCGTTTCCGCCTCCAGCTCGCGGCCAGTGAAATGAAAAATAACCAAATTTGGCAACGTTGCCAGCAGGTAGCGTGCGTTTGCTACCATCGCTTCATTCAACATCCGCGCGCCGTTTCCGCCGCCTGTCACTAGGAGAACTTCATCATATGCGTCGACCTGAAGTTCTTGTTTGTACCGCTGCTGTATCGCGGCGGTAACCGGCCGATGCTTATGCCCCGTCGGCATACCAACTTCCACAATAGTTTCTTTCGGATACGGATACAATGCGGCTGGCAAAGCCACCGCATGCACTGCTGCCCAGCGAGCAATAATGCGATTCGCGAGACTCGGCAGACTATCGGCATCGTGCGTAATATACGGTACGCCCCGCAGTTTCGCCGCAAGTGCCACCGGCACACTTACATACCCGCCGCGGCTAAAAACCACAGCCGGTTTCAATCGCCCCAGCAAACGATAGCTCTCCACTATGCCGCATAGCGTCCGAAATACGTCCCGTACATTGAGCGCCTGAGTTTTTAGATCGAGCAGCTGACGCCAACCTTCCTCGCTATAACGGCGGAGTTTGCCAGCCGAAACTGTTTCAACGCTATCGATGGCATCGTTTTGGCGAACAACATCCAGCAAGCCGTCATTCTTTTGCCCGATGTACGTCAAACGGCTTTTGGGCGATTGCTGCTTTAGTTCATGCGCGACGGCTAGCACCGGGGCGATATGCCCTCCCGACCCGCCGCCTGTCAGTACTATATTCATATGTATTCCTATCTCGTTGCCTTGTGTTGGTCACGCGCCGCGTCGTAAAACTCGTGTAGTGCGAAACCTGAAACACCAGTCCTAACGCAGCCCCCACGAACAGCACGCTCGTGCCGCCATAGCTTATCAGCGGCAGCGTGATGCCTTTCAATGGCAACAATCCTATCATAGCACCTATGTTGATAATTGCCTGCGTACTCAGCCACGCCAGCACGCCCACGACGATGAGCCGGCTAAACATATCAGGGGCGCGTTCAATAATCAACCGTAGCCGCGCAAACAAAGTCAAAAACAACCCGAGCAACACAACAGACCCAACAAACCCAAATTTTTCCGCGTAAATGGCAAAGATGGAGTCGTTCTGCGCCTCAGGCAAATACCCGTACGCCTGAACGCTTTTGCCAAGTCCGAGTCCTATCAAACCGCCCGAACCCACGGCGATCAGCGCTTGGCATGCTTGGTGGCCAATGTCTGTTGAGCAGTTTGATTCGGGGTGAAGAAAGGCCGTAAACCGGTCTTGTCGGTACGGCGTCATCGCAGTTGCTACCACTGCCAGCAACACAATAGCCATCACGATTATCATAACATGCCGCATAGGCAAACCTGCCACAAACGCCATGATGGTCGCCATCGCCACAATCACTCCGGCCGACCCCAGATCGCTTTGCACAAAAGCCACCACAAACCCAACCATCGCCATGACGAACATGAGCGGCTTCAATGTTTTTTGATACTCGCCGATTGTACCTTCGCGAAAACGAGTAGCCAGAAAACCGCTTACAGTGATGAGCAAAGCAAACTTCAGCACTTCCACCGACTGCAAGGAAAACGTCCCTAGGCGTATCCAGCGGTGCTGCGGATAAGCCGGAACCGCCGGCGTTGCCAAAGCAATAAGCGTACCTACCACGGCGGCACCGAGCAGCCACCACTGCCAGCGCTGCCATTGCGCCAGCGGCACCCGCGCCGTTACAAAAAACACCACTACGCTCAGCGCTATCGCCAGCATTTGGTGGGCAACAAAATTACCCCCGCGCAACTCTGCCAGCGCTGGACTAATCGAATAAACGACAACTAGCCCCACCGCAAGCAAACAAGCAGCAATAACAAGCAGCCAATAATCCGGCCGGTGTTTCCGGGGCGCATCCGCCGCAGGACGCCTGCCAGCAAAGGAAACTGAGCGATCAATCATACCGCCGCCTAGCTACCGCCGCGGCTTCACGCACAGCCCGCCCGAACGCGATCTGGTTTTGAATATCCCTGCGTACAATGTTTGTCATTATAATTACCCGCGCTTCCTAGCCGTAGCGGCCCATGACGAAGATCGCCAGCCCAATAAGCGCTGCGACCTGGCCAATCACCCAAAACCGCATGGTCACTTTTGCTTCTGGCCAGCCAATTGCCTCAAAATGATGGTGGATCGGCGATATCCGAAACAACTTTTTGCCGCCGCGGAGCTTTTTCGAAGCAATCTGCAAAATGACCGAACCAGCTTCCGCGACAAAAACCAAGCCAATCACTGGCAAAAGAAGCACCGTGTCGGTATACATCGCAACCACGCCCAGCGCCGTTCCCAGCGCAAATGAACCGACGTCGCCCATAAAAAATCGCGCTGGAAAAACATTGAACCACGTGTAACTCATAAGTGCTCCGACCACAGTCGCGCAAAAACCAGCTATGCCGTATTTCTGCTCCAGCAGCGCTATCACGGTATAGGCCGCAAAAGCAATAGTCGCCAAGCCGCCCGCTAGCCCATCGAGTCCATCGCTAATGTTGACCGCATTGGCCGTTGCCACAACCACCAATGTAAAGAGCGGGATAATCCACCAACCAAGCACTATCGAATGATCAAATCCTGGCAGTTGCATGCCATCAAAACCAAGCTTGTAGTAAAAATACCAGCCGCCCAGTGCCGCCACCGAAGTTATGAGCAGGAACTTCAGCTTCGAAGGCAATCCAGCTTTCCCTGTACCATCTCCGCGCAAGTTTATGACGTCATCAATCAGCCCAATCAACGCCGCACCCACAAAAGCCGTGAGCGGCAACCATGTTTCAGCGCGCGACCAGTTGGCGCTCAACGTCAAAAGCGCCACTGTCACAATAAAAACAACCCCCGCCATAGTTGGTATGTGCCGCTTATGCTTTTCACCGTGCAACTTCATAAACATCGTTGCTTTTGTGCCCGTCAGCGTTTCGGTTCGCGGTTTTTTCCATAACTGCCAGCGGTAAGCAACAGTCGTATAGAGCGGCGTCAGTGCCATCGACAGCAAAAACCCACCCATACCAAGTAACACAATCTTTAGCAGACTAGACCCCTGCAGCGTCACCGAGAGTAATTGAGTATCCATGCGTATCCGTTTCTTATTAGTCTTTCTTTTCGTACAGTATAGCGCATCGTCGTGACTTCGGTCATCTTCTGTTACCTTTTCTTCGGTTTCACATCGTAATTGTTGATCAGCATGTGCGCAATATCCGCAAACACTGGCTGGCCAGTTTGGGCACCCGCATATCCGGCATAACCTTTCGGTTCTATGTTGTAAACAATCACCGTATACTGCGGCGTATCGCCGCCCACATACCCCATGAACGTTCCATTGAAAACATCTTCTCGGTACAAACCGGTTTTTTCGTCTATAATCTGAGCTGTTCCTGTCTTGCCGCCAACGCTATAGCGGCTATCGAAACGCATGGCGGGCGCAGCGAGTGCATGACCCTGAGTAACGTAGTCCAGCAGTTCTATCATGCTGCGGCTAGTGCTCGGCGAAACGACATTTCGCTGCAGCACAACTGGTTTTCTCTCCGCTGTATTTCCTGCCGCATCGCGCGTCGCAGCGACAAGACGCGGTTGATAGTATGTTCCGCCATTGACAATAGCCCCAAGAGCGCTTGCCATCTGTAGCGCCGACGCCGAATAAGCCTGCCCAAACGACATATTTGCGTACGTTATATTAACGCCGTTATCTTTGTCCTCTGGCCCCAAAACGTAGCCAGTACCTTCGTAGCCCTGCTCTATGCCGCTCGGCTTCGTCAGACGATAGTGATTGACAAAATAGTCATACAATTTTTCGCGGCCGCTCTCGTTTAGCTTACCGCCGCCCATCTGCATGAGCACCCACACTGCGCCCGTATTGAGCGAGCGGTTCAATAAACTTTTCATATCCTGCGGCCCCGCGCCTTTACCCTCGGCAACATTGAGCACCTTAGCGCCGTCTATGACCCACTTCCCTGGGTCGTGATACGACGTGTCTTTCGTGATATCGCCGCTGTCTATAGCAGCAGCCACCGTCAGCACCTTCGTAATGGAGCCTGGCTCAATCGGGCTTGTCACGCTGTAATTTTGGAACAATACGCCATCTTCCACTGTTTCGTATTTTGCTGGGTCGAAGGTCGGATAGTTTGCCATCGCTTTAATTGCGCCAGTATTCGTTTCCATAACAATAGCGCTCACATTTTTCGAGTGGAACTTCTCCTGAGCAGCTTTGACTATCTGCTCAACCTGACCCTGCATGCCTATGTCGAGCGTCAGTACAACGTCCTCGCCCGCCTGAGGCTGTATGAGCAGGTTTTCACTGCTCGCTGCGAGCGGAACGCCATTGACGTCGGTAATCGCCTTGAGCCGCCCCTTTGTGCCCCCTAGGGTGCTTTCCAGCGCCTGCTCGACACCATATTTTCCCTCGCCGTCATTATTGACAAACCCAAGCACCTGCGAGGCCATCGTCCCCTGCGGATACACCCGGTAATTCACCTGCTGCGCGGCAATGCCCGGAAACTTCAGCGCCAGCACCTTTTTATGCACCTCTGGACTCACGCGCCGTTCTAGTACAACGTACTTCGTCTGCTTCGTACGCAGTTTCGTTTCTATGGACGGTGCATCTCCCGCGAGCAGCGGCGCAAGCGCTTCGGCCGTTTCACTTGGTTTTTTGATAATACTGGGGTCGGCAAATATCGTATAACGCTTTTCGTTGAGGACGAGCGGAATGGTTTTTCCGTTCAGCTGTGCGTAGATTGCTCCGCGCTCGGGCGCAACATCGTATTCGCGCACCTGATCACTCAGAGCAAGCGATTTAAAGTGATCATAACGAATAATTTGCGTATAAAAAAGTTTTACGACAAACGCCGCAAAAACAACGACAATCAACGCATACCAAAAGCGCGTACGTTGAATAGGATCAGACTGATAGCCAAAATGTGTTGCCATGCGTGTTCATGTCCAGCTACAGCAACTATTCTACCGTTCCACTTGGAGCAACTGCAACAAGCGACTGAGCTTCTGGAGAGTTTTTGACCTTGTCGAGCGACTGCAGGCGAGCCGAAGCGGCCGCTAGATTATCGCGCTCATCCTGTAAAACAGACTGCTCATGCTGCAGTTTATTGAGCGCATAGCCGTACGCATTGGTTTTAGTAACCTGCGTCAGATACAGCAAACCGAGCAGACATGCCAGCACAATCAGCACGATCGTGTTACTGACCGGTCCGAGCCGTTTGCTCGCTGGACGGAAACTGACCGAATTTTGCCCGCGCACGGCGAGCTGCTGGCGCCCAAGCGCCAAGCTAGATGAATATGTCATAATGTTTGTTTTTCCTTTTGGGAGGACAGTCCTCCCAAGTTGATTTTGGCAGGCGGAGCGAATCGCTCCGCCTGCTTTTTGCCCCTATCGGACCACTTTGACGTGGACTTTGTAGGCCCGGGAGCTGCTTTTTACCCGTATAGGCATAGAGTTCCCTTTCTTTTATTGTTTATTTTCGCTGCAGAACGCGTAGTTTTGCACTGCGCGCCCGCGGATTAGAAACAAGTTCAGTGTCGTCGGCGAGTACCGGCCGCTTTGTCAGCAAACGAAAACCAGCATCATAGGTTTCGCCTGAAACTTCGGCAAATGCCCGCTTTACCATGCGGTCTTCTAGACTATGGAAGCTGATCACTCCCAGCCTGCCGCCAGGCGTTAGCAAATCAAGCCAGACCTGAAGGCTGCGCTGTAGCTGTCCCAGCTCATCATTGACTGCAATGCGAATTGCCTGAAAGCTCTTTGTCGCCGGGTGCGTTTTACTTCGCCCAGGCAACGCCGCGGCAATGACCTGCGCCAGCTCAAGCGTAGAGCTAAGCGGGCGATGCCGTACAATCGCTGCGGCAACCGCGCGAGCTCTCGGCTCCTCTCCGTACGAACGAAGAATAGTTTCAAGCGCGCGTTGGTCATAGCTATTGACAATAGTATCGGCGGTTAGTTCGCTTCGTTGATCCATTCGCATATCGAGCGGACCATCTATACGAAACGCAAAACCGCGTGACGACGTATCAAGGTGCAACGACGAAACACCTAAGTCCGCCAGTATCATATCGAAGCGCTTCCCCTGCTCTTGCAGCTGGCGAGAGGCTTCTTCGAAACTGGCATGCAGAACCATCGCACCACGCTGCGCCAGAGGCTGTAACGCGGCTATCGCAGTTGCATCGCGATCGACCAGCGTCATACGTTTCGGCGCTTTGGTGCGCTCCAGTACGGCAGTGGCGTGACCCCCGTAACCGGCTGTCAGGTCGAGGTATGATTGACCTCGGTCTGGCGCAAGATACGCGAGCACCGCTTCGAGCAGTACGGGCTTGTGTGTGCTTTGTGACATAGTGCATGTCGTATTTGTTTTTATTTTTTATGTTTGTTTTGGTGTTTGTTTTGGTACAATCACCTACTCAGCAGCCAACTTTTTGTTTTTTTGGTGTTTTTGTTTTTGTAGCGTCCTTGGTCCGTATGTAAGGAAGTATTTGTTTAGTTGAGATTTAAAAAATCCCGTAAGACTTCCGACTTACCAAAGACAAAGTGAGAGACTTATGTGTGAGGTGGAGTTTTGGGAGGTGTTTTATGGAAAGAACGAAGGTTTTATAGTGGTTGTCCTTACATCCACTTGTTGACTGCCGAATAGGTGACCTCAAGGCATTACCTTGAGCAATGTTGATCATCAAGCATTGAACTTTGAACGTTTACCCTTAATGGCGCTTGATCGATGAAAAATGATCAAGACCCAGCGGTCGCTGTTCAAAGATTTCGCCTAGTTGTTAATGTGCTTCTATGCTGCCGCAGGACACTATGCCTGCTCAGCTGCTAATAAACGCCAGTATTTGCCAACACTCACCGCCGCGACGTCCTTGCCGATGCCGGCATAGTCAAGTAAGTGCTGTTCCAATGTAATCCGCCCCTGTTTGCCGTCGAGCGACTGTTCGACCTTTCCCATGCGAAATTGCACGTTGAGATCAGCAACTCGCTCGTCGAGAATGTCTCCGGCCAGCTGAGGCTCAACCAGATTATTCCAGACATCCCTGGGGTACAGGTGCAGATACTGTCCAAATCCACGGGTAATGACTGCTCCGCTTGCAAACGTGCCGCGAAGTTCGGTCGGTATGGTTAGCCGCCGTTTATCGTCTAGTTTGCGCTGGAAGTAGTCCACCTGTGTCATATGGTTATTTTTTTAAGTGTACGGTGAGTGTTTGTTTTTGCCCTTGCTTTCGTTCCCAGTAGTCTGTTGCCAGACCAGCGGAAGCCGCGAGCGCGGGAGAGTTTTTGCCGAAAGGTTCTTGAGAGAAACTTCTGGCGACTCGAGAGGCAGTTCGCCTTTGTTTGAAGCGGGCTACCTACTTTTACCCACTGCTAACAGTTTACTACCCACTCTCACCCACTTCAATACACATAATGTGAAAAAAGTGGTGAAATTCACACCACCCTTTCACTTATGTACGTACCCGTCACTCGGTCGGTTGACAACTTATGTGCCAGCCTCAGGAGTCGTCACATTAATAGAACCTGTTGCGGGATTTTGCTGAACACAAGTTTTTTGAGACATCCGGTACGTAGCATCACCCCTAAGCGACCTAGTTCCAATATCTCCTGCTACAGCTTCAGTCAAGCTTACATGAGCCGCACCAAAGTTCGGGATGGTCGCAGGCGAAATTACACCTTGCTCACGACCCTTATCTATAGCGGCATTTAATTGGCTTGCGGCTATGCCGCTCACCGTACCGCCATATTCACTGCCTTTGATATCTTTTTTCGGATCTACGCATACGGTTTTTTGCGGTTCTGGTGATTCGGCGATATGCGCTATCCCCAAAAAACCTCCAGCCCCCAGCACAAACACCCCAAGCGCCTTCGCAGGATGTTTACGGACAAATTCCTGCGTAGCATGCCATAATGCCCCTCCTTACGATCCGCTAACTCGTGCGGGGCGAGCGAAACCAAGCTGAGCATGACCAATGTGGGTTTCTGCCTCGCGCAAGTGCGTGTGTTCGAGCGCTTCGCCGCTGCCATGCGCTGGATCGTGGTATATGGTAGCTATCATGCCTTCGCTACTTTTCATTGCTGTTATTAGCAGAGCTGCAATCGCGACATACATACCTACATGAAAATGCACAGGGTGCATACGAAGCCGCTTTTGTGTTTTAGATTTTTTTGCCATTTTTGCCATATTTTTGATTTGATGTTTGATATGTTTAGCTTGTTTATGTTTACAAGACTATCCTATCATAACAAAACATAACTATTTTGTCAACTACATGTTATCCCTGCTCGTATTTGCCCGCATTCCTCCCTTGTTGCTAAAGAAGTGCTACGCGAGCTACTCGGGCGTACACTCGCAACACAAAAGCACTGCTTGCTCTTCGGTCATAACACCGAGCAGCGAGCAACACAAAACCCAACCTACGTTTACTTCCGGCTACGCCGTCCGCTCACTTTATTTCGCCGAAAATCTCTGTACGCCAGTTCTCGACGATGCTGATCAATTCCCTCTATATACTCATCAAAGCCCTGCAGCAGCGTCGAAAACCGCCGGTTCGGCACCAAGAGTTTTAGCAGTTTCTTCTCTTGCGCCAAATATTCCACCAGACTGAAAAAATCACCGTCGCCGCTCACAATAACCGCCTTGTCGTAGTTTGGCAGCTCTTTCATGGCGTACAGCACCAAGTCGGCGTCAATATTCCCCTTCACGAGCGCCTTCTCGGCGTCTTCCGTTTTTCCGCCTCCAGCTTCAGCCGACCGATTATTTCGCGCCGTCCCGCTCGCTGCTGGCGACTGGGCATGTGCTGGACGCTGTTCGTTGGGCGTTACCCGCTGCTTTATTTCCAGCGTCGGCTTGAGCACCACCAGAAAGCCGTGCGCATACATCTGTTCGTACAGAGCTTCATTTTCCGCCATATAGCCTATAAACATATACGCCTGCGTAACGTTGTGTTCGCTTCGAAGCCATTCGCGAAACTTCGCCCAATCCATCTTCCAGCCAATTTTCTGCACGCCGAGGTTCAGGTTTTGACTGTCGATAAACGCATAATTGCCCTTGGGCTTACTGTTTGCTCGCGGCTGCTTTTTCCGCCACCACGGTTTTCGCCCGCCTTGTCTTTTGCTGTGTTGTTCTGTCATATAAGACAGTATACTACGCCGCCCTACTTGCCCGACGAAGCACTCATAACCCAGCCGGCAATACGAGACACAGGACCGCGCCTATCCCGTATAGCTGGACAAAGCAGCGGAGAATCTTCGACTGTTCCAGTGGTACGCTTGAGTATCCTAGCGCCAAGCAGATTCAATGCCAGCACCAGACTGCACTCATGCATAAGAGCTCCAAGCCGTATAGAATCGTCCATTGCGGCACGAAACTCCTGGTATTGTCGCCACATGGTTTTCTTTATGCGCAAGAGCGTTTTACGATAAACATTACCGTTTCACTATTCGTAAGATATCCTCACCATACCGCCGCCACTTCGCCGTACCTACCCCTTTGATTGCTAGCAGAGCCTGTTCGGTCTGAGGGCGGCGCGCGGCGAGTTCTTTGAGCGTGGCGTCATGAAAAACCATGTAGGGCGCAGTTTTCTCCGCGGCGGCCTGCCGAGTCCGCCACGCTTTCAACTCCTTGAAGAGCGCTTCATCGAGCGCCGCTTCGACATCTTCTGACGCGGTTTTTTCAGCAAAATCGAGCGTTTCTTGCGCTCGCAGCTCGCTCTGTTTGTGCAGCCATTTGTCAAACTCGTGAACCGCCGGATGCATTGCCAATGCCATACGGTTCACCCCCGTCAAATAAATCCCGTCCATGCTTCGCACACGAGAAAGCGCCACGTACCCCATGCCAGGCGCAAAGCTCCGGCTCAGGTCAATTTCGGCCGCATCAAGGCTCATCCCTTGGCTTTTATGAATTGTGATCGCCCAAGCGAGCCGCAGCGGCAGCTGCGTCACCTCCGCCGTAACCCGCCCGTCTTCTTCGAGCGACCAACTGTGCGGCTCGACATGCACCTCTTTGCCGCCCGTCGTTACTACGAGCGGCGTATCGCCCACAAAATCCATCACGACGCCGCGCGTACCATTGACAAATTTTCCTCTCTGGCTATTTGCGACAAACATGACTTCAGCACCCCGCTTCAGGACGAGCTCTTCGGGAGCAAGAACGCTTTTCATAAGTTGTTCGCGCTTCGCCGCTGCACCGCTTGCGCGCATGCGGTAGGTTTTTGGTTCCGCCCCCAAGGCACGGAGATGTTGTTCGTTTATTTTATCGACATCGACATTGTGCGCATACAACCGCGTCAGCACTGTGGTTGCCGCCGGTTTTTGCGCCAAACGCTCCTGCAAAGCAGCCTCATGATATTCGCCAACGTCACCCTGGCGCATAGCCCCCAGCAAATCAAGTAACGTATCGCCCGCCATTTGGCGATGTTGCTCAGTCAGATAGCAAATGACTGGGTCAAGCTCCTCCCATGCAGCACTTAGGTGGGCAAAATCTGGTTCCGTTCGCTCGCGCTCTACCGGCGGCAACTGAAACAAATCGCCGACCAAAACAACCTGCAGCCCGCCGAACGGCTTGTTGTTCATACGGATCTTCTTGGCCAGTAAATTGACCATATCAAGCCTGCGGCCATGCAACATAGAAATCTCATCTATGACGAGTATATCCGTGGCATTGTAACGCTTGACGAGCTTTGACTTTGCGCTCAAGCGCGCGAGATCATGCTGACTCAAAGTGTCGAGAATACCAAGCCCAGACCACGAGTGAATTGTGCTGCCGCCAATGTGCGTCGCTGCTATGCCAGTGCTCGCTGTGATTGCGACATTTTTACCGCGTTTTCGAGCCAACCGAATAAACTCATTCAGTACGTGCGTTTTGCCCGCCCCTGGCGCACCAGTCAAAAAAATGGACTCGCCGTCCATCATCAGTTGCAATGCCTGTGTTTGTCTCATGTTTTCGCCCCTCCGTACGCTATGCGTTTACTCCGTGCTTGTACGTTTCGTCTTACGTACAACCCAGTATACCTCTCACCGCCTTCCCCGCAACCCCCAACGCATTGTGTTTTCCACTTCGTTTTAGATTGTACGGCCGTACAATCTAAAACACAATGCGTTGGGGTGTATTGGCTGAGGAGCGCGTCGGGGAGATGTCATATGAATGTATGACAGTTTTGGCGTTTCGTTTATTGTGTCAAGATTTTTTGTGACGTTTTTGTGCAGATTGACGGATGACCTCACCTCCTGCTGCTTGAGCAAGGTTGAGAACACCTAATGTATTCGCGGCGACCGCCAGCGGCGCAGTCAGCACCGCCCCCGCAGCAAAACAAGCAAGCGCGCCGAGCGCGTTCACGTTGCGATACCAACGCGCCATCCGCTCGCCCTTCCCTTCTTCTGGCCTGCCTGCGCCCATGTTCAACCTAAACCTCTGTTTCGTCCTTTGTCTTCAGCGGGCGTTTTTTGATAATCTCGTAGCGTTCGCCTGTAAGCGGCGATTCCCAGTAGTCTTCGTTGATGATGTTTACGAAAGTTGTCAGACTTTTGTCGTCCATAATGATAATCTTCCCCTGATCATCAGGCATAAGCTCCAAGTCCATATCTTCGGCGTACTCAAGGGCTTTGTCCTGAGAAACTTTGCCAACTTCCAGCTTTTGCAACTTCTGAACGAGCTGTTTCTTTCCCTTGAGTAATGCGTTCAACCCCACGCCTTCTGGAAAACTCAAGCCATAGACATCCATAATTTCACGAACCTTACTTTCTGCGATAGCAGCCTCTTTTGCGTCATAGCCAAACAACGTTTTTAGCTTTGATTGACTAAACACGTACACGTCTTGTTCCAAAATAAGCAGCTGCGGGTCGGTTGAAAGGCGCAGCGCTGCTTCGGCGTCAAACGGCATGAATCTATCAGCTCGAAGCATCCACCCCTGTTTTCCCTTCATGACCTGCGCTTTTGGCAGCACTTTCGCCATATAAAACGGCTTATCCATTTCGGCGTGGCTGACGCGCACCAAAACACCCTTCATATGATTGATGTCATGCTCATCTTCCTTAAACAGCACAATTTCACGCTCCTGCGTTCGCAGCCAGGCGAGCGTTTCGCGCAGTTTTTCCACCTTAAAGACCTGTGTACGTTGCAGTACGCCCGTTTCGGCTTCTGCTTCTTCAAAACCGCGCACAATGAGCCCTTTGTCCGCTCCTTCGAGCACATAGTCGAGCACCTCGTCGACAAATATTGGTTCAAGCTGTTTTTTGAGACTTGCGGTGAGCGCCGTTTTGTACAGCACATAGTTTTTCGAAATAAAAAAGAGTTCAATCTTTAGTTCATCTTTGTACTGAACAAGATTATTAGCCCACGCAAAAACATCTGTCTCCTGATATGCGTCGCGTTCTTTTTGCAGCTGCGATTCGAGCGTTTCTTCTTCCATGGGAGTATTGTACCACCAACGATACACGAGGTGTGTTGTGTAATCACCGACGCTCAGCGGACAAAGCGGCTCAGCAGCAAGCCTTTAGGCCGCTCGGCGTAGACGTCGTTTGAGCGGACCGCTGACACGGCTACTCCACACTCCTCGAAGCGCCTCAGCTCCCAGGTAGTAGTATGGGAAGACCGTCAGCACCAAAAATGTGCTCGAAAGCAGGCCGCATATAAGCACAACGGCAAGCCCCTGCCAAAACGGACTCGTCACCGCCAGCGGAAGCAGTGAAACCATCGCCGTCATGCTCGTCGCGAGCAGTGGCCGAAATCGCTCAGCCAGCGCCTCACGCGCCGCATCGACTGCGCCCATACCAGCGCGGCGCGCCTGATTTGCGTAATCAGTCAGCAAAATCGTGTTTTTGATACTCAACCCAATGAGCGCAAAGAAGCCAAGCATCGCAAAGAAGCTAAAAGGATTATCCGACAGCACCAGCCCAAGCGTTACGCCAAACAAACTAAACGGTATCGCCAGAAAAATCAGCAGCGGTTGCAGCAAACTCCGGAACTGTACAGCCAGCACCGCGTAAATCACCAGCAGCACAATCGGAAGCGCCACCACGAGCGTCTGGAAACTGTTTTGGTTTTCATCCTCCTGCCCAAAGTCAAATTGCAAAGCGTCTTTTTCGACACCATAACGTGCAACCCGCTCTGGGGGGAAGGCTTTTTCAACTGCGTCTTTCGTCAGCGTCACGAGAGCCGTCGTGTCGCTGTCGACAAACCGCGCCGTCAACCCAACAAATGCGTTTCCATCAGCCCGAGTTAGCACGTCGGTAGTATCGGCTTGAATGCTTTCAAATCGCACCTTTGAATCGTCTGCTCGGCGAATATCGGCTTTCCTGAGAAAAGCAACAACATCATCAACCAGTCGTTTTGCTCCTTCGCGATTGCTGTCGGAACGAACTTTTGCCGTAAACGGTGAAGCCGGCGGACCGGCATCTTGCGAGCGGAAAGACACCCGCGCCTGCCGAAAGTCCTTGAAGGCAACCTTCAGTTTTTTGAGATACTGAGGCGCCGTCGTCTCGCGCTTGCTGTAGTCTACCAGCTCTATGTAGTAGTTTGCCGACTGCGGACTAGCCGCGCCATAATGTGCGCCGTAGGCAAAATCCTCGCCCAGCACGCCCTTCAGTTTTTGCAGCGCTTCATCTGTCGCGACTTGCGCTGTTTCTATGGTTGTACCGGGGGCAAAAGCCGTCGACATTATCAGCGTGTTTGTGTCCTTCGAGGGTGGAAAAATGTTGAATTTTACCTTTTGAAACAAAAATCCGCTTGCCCCGATAAACAGCAAACTCAGCAACACTGCGCTGCCGCCCACGAGCGACATTTTGAGCCGGCTATGCTGCGCCCATAACATCGGTGAAGCCAGTCCGCGAGCAACCTTTTGTTCCACATTGACCGCAATCTCTCGTTCAGCGTGTTTGCCTGTGTGTTTTTTGCCAAGCATAACGTATCGAGCCACAAACGGAATAAATATGAGCGCCAGAATAACACTTAGGGACAGCGCAGCGATAATAGTAACCGGGATAGCTCGAATAAACTCGCCCAATACACCACCCACAAACAACAGCGGCGCAAAACTCAGTGCCGCTGCAAGTGTTCCTGCGAGCATAGCGCGCCCCACCCTGCCGACCGCCGTAGCCACAATGTCGTCGGAGTCTTTTTTCCGCCGGCGCTGCACGTCGAGCGCTTCAACCATAATAATCGTATCGTCCACGATAAGGCTCAAACCAAGTATGAGCGAAAAGAGCGTGATGGTGTTCAGCGTATATCCAATAAGCTCAAGCAGACCAAGCGCCGCCAAAATAATCACGAGTAAAGACAGCACAGTCATAAACGACGCCCGCACCGCAATAACCACTGAGCCAACAACCAACACAGCAAGCAAACCTTGTATCAGCGTCCACTGCAGCTCCGAAATTTGCTGTCGTATACTCGGCGCAAAACTTGCGCTCAGTTTTGTCGAAAAGCCTTCTGCTGTATGTTTCGTATTGTACGCCTCAACCGCCGCCTGAATCTGATCGTTAAACGCAACGACATCAGCGCCATCTACTATGGTAAATCCTATCGGCACAGAGCTATAGAAAACAGTTTTTCCGTCTTTTCGTTCACCAAAACGTTCAAACTTTTTCTGAACCTCGGCCGCCTGCCCCGTCAGTGGGTTTACCGCCTTACTCAGCGGACTAATGATAGATACATCTTGCACCAGACTCAGGTTTTGCGAACGGAAAAATCGGGCAGCCGCTTCTGCGTCGGGCACGAGTTTTTTCTCTGGCATACTTGGGTTTGCTGGCGAGAAGAACGAAACCACTGCATCATCGCCGCGATCCGTAAAACCAAAACGCGCAGCCTCAAACGACAGTTTTGCGCCAGGCGGCACGATTTGCTTGTCGACAATCTCAGCTTGAAGCTGCTTTGACGCTGCGGCCGCATCGACATCTTCTTCGTACTCCACGATGACGGTCGAAAAGTTCGCCAAGCTCTTTGCCCGCACCGACTTCACGCCTGATTGTTTTAGCAAATACTGGCTGACAGGCTTTCCGACCTCGCGGTCGACGCGTTCGGCGTCGTTGACAAAATACGTTCCCTGACCAATCGCAACTGGAATGTTGATAGGCGGAAAACCCTCGCGTTTGAGCAGCGTCGAATAGCTCAAAATACCAAACCCAGCTACGACAAGCAGCAGCGCAGCAGTAAACCGCGGACGAGCAAAAAAGAACATAGCCAGACGCTGCAGCGGCCGCAATACCGTTGTTTTTACCGTAGAATGCCGTGCTGTTTGTTTCATACCCCGTGCCGTCTCCCCCGCCTTAGATTACTTCACTACTTTAGTATAGCGGCATAACGCGGTTTTCGTAAGCGGCATAACGCCCGCATGCCCATAACCCCAGCCGCTCGCCTTCACGGAATGCGTCAGCGCAAACCGCAGCTGCTATAGCACGGCTGCCCCGTTGTTGGGCTAAATAATGATTTCGGCGGCATTAGGAAAGCTGTTGTAGCCCTTATGGCTCATGCTTCGGCAGTATGCGCCAACGTCATAAATGGCCATAACGTCACCTATATTCGCCCGTTTGAGTGTACGCGACGCTAGCCCTTCTGGATCGCCGGGCGCCGGTGTAAAAATGTCGCCTGTTTCGCAATTGTGCCCCACGACAATGTATTCAGCTGACTCTGTTGCGTCGTTCAGTACTTCCAGCCGGTGCTGCGCCCCGTACATACCAGGACGCGCAATGTCATTCATACCGGTGTTGAGGCGGAGAAACGCGTGGCCGTCTTTGCCGGTGTCAACCACGTCGACAATCTCCGCAAGCAATACGCCAGCGTGTCCAACCAACCAGTTTCCTGGCTCTATTTCTAAGGAAATTTCTCTACCAGTTTTTGCGGCGAAGTCGTTTCGCTGCTGCGCAAAAGCACCGGCTATAACCGCCATATCAGCTTCCTGCTCGTCGCCAAAGCGATGGATTTTATAGCCGCCGCCCATATCCACACTCACAACATCTGGCATATTTTCGACGATATCAAGCGCAGTTGACATCATTTTGCCCCACATATTGGGGTCAGCCCCAGACCCAATATGCACATGCAAGCGATCAATTGCGACGTTCTGGGCAGCCGCCAGCGCCAATGCCTGCGGCACGTACGCGTTCCAGAGACCAAAACTGCTATTTGCTCCGCCAGTTGTCAGGCGGTTGTTATGCCCCGCACCCAAACCTGGGTTCACCCGAAGCCCAACCGTGTTCGGACGACCGTTAGTTTCGAGGAACAATTGCAGTTGATGTAGCGATGTCGCAACATACTGCACGCCGCGTGCAAGCAACTCCTTGAGCCGATGCGCTGGCTGCTGACTAGAAAGACTGATCTTTTCCCCGGGCACACCCGCGTCCAGCAAATCAAACGCTTCGTAGCTCGAACTAGCGTCAAAATGTAGTCCCAGCTCATGAAACAGCCGTATCACCTCTGGGTGATTGTTCGCCTTCATGGCGTATCTGGGGGTGAACTCACATGGCATATGAAAGCTGAGTAACTTTTTTGCTCGCTCCTCCAGCATAGCCCGCGAGTATACAAAAAGCGGCGTTCCGCGCTCCGCCGCCAACGTCCGAAACAATTGCGCGTCCCACCCGTTCATGTCATCAGTCGTCTTTTTCATCTTAGCCACAATTGTCATACTCCGCGCCGCTTACGTTGCTGTATTTCTCGCACACAGTATACACTACCGCCGCTCAAGGTGTGCGCAAAGTTTTTGCAACTTCGGGTCGATGGCAGCTCGACGCAGTCGTCATGAATCATATGTTCATGATACGGTATTCATGACCAGTAGACTCGATAACTTTTATGACATCGTTCGGCCTCAGAAAGACAGTAGCGGTGTTGTCGTTTGGGTGAAAACCCAGTTCCGGCTCGCTCGTAAGCGACGCGTCCAAGATAACGTACACATTTTGCGCACCAGGGTGCAGCAGGCCAAAAACAGAAACATTGCCTGGCGGCACACCCACGAGCTCCTCTACGCGCTCTCGCTGCACAAACTGTAGCTTTTTCACGCCCAAAACCCGCGCTAGGTCTTTCATGTCGAGCCGGTTCAGCCCGCGCATAGCTACCATCCACACGTGCGCCTTTTTTTCGTCAGTAATCAGCAGCGTTTTTACTGGTACTTTTTCTGGCAGCTTTAGGCTGCTTTCTGCCACCGTGAACATTGCTTCATGTTCTTGTAGCCGATATGGCACCGCCAAATCATCTAATAACGCAAAAACCGCCGCTCGCATATACCTAGTATAATACTCATATCATGGCCTTCAACCATTACGCAAAACTGAAACGAATTCTCGCCGACGAACCAGCCGGTTGGTACATTCAACGCATCATGGAGCCAACCACAGCCAAGACATTTAAAGGCGAAGTGCGGCATTTTGACCACTACTACCGCCTGTACCACGCCGACGGCAAACCCATAAAATATGGCAAGTTCCAGCAGCTCGACCGCCTCGCCGCCACTCTTGGCCGCTCACCCGAAGACTTACCGCTCACCGCCTGACATCCTTTGCCTGCGGCTTATAGTATACAGCCGCTTGTTGTGTTCACCTGCTTACTAACGCATCATATATGATGATGCTGATCGCTATGATAACCAGCGGGATCAAGAACCACGCCAGGCTCGCAACACCCAAACCAAACCGCGATCGCAAGCGCCTGCCCGTGTCTTGCGCCATTTCAAGCGCGCGACGTTCGTTGTACCGACTTGCATAGTCATTGCGGCGAGCAATGTGCCCAGCGACCGCAGAACCCGCTTTCAAGATGTCGTCAACTACTTGCGGATTGTCGCACCCAAAGCGCGGAATACGTTTTTTATACACATACAGGTAGTTGTCGATCAGTTCAACGTCATACGCCGCGGCGTGCGTCTTTAGCACTTGCATGATGTCTGGAGTCAAAATATGGCGCGCATCTGCTTCGTAGCCTTGCGGTGCATAAACGGTGAAAAACTTCTTGAAATCACCATCGAGCTGCAACTTTTGTGAAGGATTAACGAAGTCGGCGAGGTCAGAAAAAACCCCAAAATAATCATTTGAACGGCTATCGAGCAATATGTTTGGCATGTGCTGCGGCAGACGAAACCGAGCGTATACCCATCGTAGCCGACGCGCAGAATGACTCTGTCCTATGAGATATGAGTACTCACCAAATACCGTCGAGTCTGGAAACTCGATCTTTGTATGGTAGTTCTGACTACCTGGACGCTGAAATATTTTTCCAGGCTGATCAGACGAAGCAGCGCGGTCAAACGTAATCGCCGCATGATTGGCGTCTGCAAAGCGCTGCAACCGCACAACACTCCGACAGTATTTCGTGGGCAAACGCGCAACTCCAACCATGATAGCCAAAAATATGACCGCGGCGGTAATCAACCTTACAGGACCGCCAAGGTCAGATGCATTGAGATAAGCAGACGCCGCCAGCGCGACTATTGCGCTCGGTATAGCGAGCACTATCGTCGCTGCAACCGCGTCTATTTTTGATTTCCGAGTAGCCCAACAGGCACGGTACGCCTCCCTCAGCGAAACAGCCGATGACAGCGGAGTGGTGTCAACTTTCATTTGTTCGTGCATATCTGCTTTCAGTATAGCAAAACCATCCGTATAATGTGAATTACTGGGAAAACGGATGCCAAGCGCGACACGCACGAGAGCTTCTGGTGGTCTTTGGAGCAACCTCACTTTGAGGTCATCGCCAGGTCCCCGCCGAGGGACCAGCAGGCTTTGCGCACCAACTCTGCGCGCCGAAAGGACATCTTTAAATATTTGATCGCCTACCATGAGTACCTCTGCAGGATCAACGCCGTGATCAGCAGCGGCCCGCTGAATCATCAAAGGGCTAGGCTTCCGACAGCTAGTAGGCCGTTTCCCGGGCGGTGCAACTTTCGCCGGAGTAAACACTGGCATGCCGAAAGGCGTAAACATCGCGTCCAGCTCCTTGACTCTTTCGCCATACGCGTTGCTTATCACGCACCTATCTAAACCTGCTGCGCCCAATTTCGTCAAAGTACGGGCGACCGGCTCGTCTAATGTTGCGTGATGTTCCGTCAGCGTACCGTCGACATCAAAAGCAACAAGCCGTATGCCCGTAGTTTCGCGAAGTAGCTGAGGAAGTTCCTCTACCGCCGACAGAACGTGAGTTGGCCGCAATAGCTCTATCATTTTCCCAGCTCCTCAACAGTGTGCATAAGTTTCATTATATTCCATCTCTCCTCAATATAGTAACATTCAGGCGCTCATCTGCTTGCGCCCAACCCACCCTGCATAACAAACTAACCATATGGTCACAGCGTACGGTCAACCGTCACGCCATGCCTCGAAACGCAAAACGTTACTGCAAAGGAGCGCGAGAGCGATACCGCTCGATGAAATTTTCGAGTATGCGCGGTGCTTGGATGTCCTGCTCCTGCTGGGCTGCGGCCACCAAAACATCGACTTCATCGGGGTGACAATACCCCGCATGCTGGTAAACACGCAACCTCAGCGCAATACCATCGGCGTCGAGTTCTGGGTGGTATTGCGTCGCGTAGACGTTATTGCCAGCTCGTACTACCTGCGCGCAAGCGTCCGAACCAGCGAGCAAATGAAGACTGTCTGGCAGCCGCGCAACACCTTCTTTGTGCCCGACAAACGCTCGAAACGACTGGTCAACACCGGCGAGTAGCGGGTCGCTGGCGCCGAGCTCGCTAACTCGCACATCCACCGCTCGAACCGGCTCAGACACACCAAAACTCATGTGCCCTCCCTGCTGCGTGACGAGTGCGCCAACACCGAGGCAAACGCCGAGAAACGGGGTATCTGTCTGCACAATCTGCTCAATCAGTGCGAGCACATAGTCTTCGTATGCGCGCTGTTCGGGTGATTTGTGGCTATCCAGCTTCGCAAAGTTATTTGGCCCGCCGCCCATCAAAATACCGCTATAATCGTCGAGGTTGATGACGTCATAATCTTGCTCGTACAGTTTCTTGCGCACCAACTCATGCGGCTCAAGCCCGCCAAAACGCAAAAACGCCCGATATTCATCCTCTGACGCCTCTTCCTCAGGACGCGACTGAAGCAACAAAAACGGCCTCATCAAGACTCCATGATTGTTTTGATCGTGCTGACCGAAACAGACACCGTATCAAACCGAAACATGTGCTATTTCACCTATCGTCACGCGTTTTTGCTCGGTCGTGTCGCGGTCGCGTACGGTCACAGTGTCGTCGTCCAGCGTCTGAAAATCGATGACGATACACTCTGGCGTGCCGATTTCGTCTTGGCGCCGATAGCGTTTGCCGATATTGCCGTTGTCGTCCCACATGACGCGGCCCGGAGCTACGCGGCTCAGCGCCTGGTACACCGCGCGGGCTTTTTCGACCAGCTCGGGCTTGTTTTTGAGCAGCGGCGAAACAGCATAGCGAGCAGGCGCGAGATGCTCTGGCAACGCGAGATAGATGCGCGTTTCATCGTTTTGTGTATCCTCGCGGTAAGCGCTGACTAGCACCGCCATGAGCGCGCGTTCGACGCCAAAACTCGGCTCGATAACGTGCGGTACGAAACGCTCGTTGGTGCCTTTTGTCTGGTATTCCATGCTTTTTTTGCTGACGCGCTGGATATTTGCGAGATCAAAGTCAGTGCGATACGCCAGCCCCATCAGCTCTTCGCGGCCGATCGGGTAGTCGAACTCAAAGTCAATCGTCCGTTTGGAATAATGCGCCCGATCCTCGGCCGGCACCTCTAGCTCATGCACGCGCTCAGGCGGCAGGCCGAGCGCGCCAAAAAAGCGCTTGCACTCGCCCACCCAGTGCTCGAAACTGTCCTGCCATTTGTCCGGATGTACAAAATACTCGATCTCCATCTGCTCGAACTCGCGCGACCGAAAGACAAAATCGCGCGGACTGATTTCGTTGCGAAACGCCTTGCCCTGCTGCGCCATACCAAACGGCAGGTCGGGATAGAATGTATCGACGACGTTTTTGAAATTGGTGAAAATACCCTGGGCGGTCTCTGGTCGCAGGTAGCTGATAGATGACTCGTCGGTGACTGGCCCGACATTGGTGCGAAACATCATATTGAACAGCTTGGCTTCGCCAAATGTGCCAGTCTGTCCGCACGTCGGGCATGTGTCTGGGTCGTCGAGTTTGTCGGCGCGAAATCGCCCTTTGCACTGGCTGCATTCGACCAGCGGATCGGTAAATGTATCGGTATGTCCGCTCGCCTGCCAGACTTTTTGGTTCATCAAAATAGCCGCATCGACGCCGTATATGTCATCGCGCTCGTCGACAAACATCCGCCACCATAGCTGCATAATATTACGTTTGAGCGCCACACCGAGCGGTCCATAATCCCACGTGCCGCTCAGGCCGCCATAGACGTCGCTCCCCTGAAAAATAAATCCTCGCCGCTTACATAGCGACACAATATCATCTAACTGCACTTCGTTTTTTTGCTCGTTCATATACGCTGCAGTATACCACAATCATCCCTGTATGAGCTGGTCGAGCGGCGGCGCTCAGGTTTCATGAAAATACGACCACTCGATGGCTCAAAAAGATTAGCACAGAATTTGAAAGCGAAGAGTAACCACCACTTTCGTAAACTTATCACAACAAGAAAACACCCCTTACGGGGTGCTTTCTGCTAGCTTGCTTCAGTTAGTGTAAATGTCGCTTCTGTTCTTATCGCTGCTGCGGTATTCGTGCTTGTTCAAGGAGGTCAATCACCTTTTTTGCCTCTTTCTCTGATACGAAGCCATCTTCTCCATCTTCTTTCGACCCAATAACTATTCTCCCCAGTGAGTGTCCAGCAGGGCCACCTACTCGTGAAGTTTTTTTCATCTGAAGACCATCTGGAGATTTAACAATAGAGTAGTTGGTTATCAACCGTTCACCATATACATCACCTAGCCATGTTGCGCGAGTTATTCCCGCTATACACCCTTGATCATCTCCAGAAACACCGTCACGAGAACAATGCACGCCAATAGTCCCCTTATTGATATCATCAAGTCGAAGCGTCCTACCAACTCCTAAGATAGACTCACCCCCCCAGAGGACTTCTCAGTTACCAGGCCAAGCAACGCTTGCACTGTTTCTTCTGTCGGCGGCTGCATAGCTTCTGGGTCGACAGCAACTTCAGGTTGCGGCTGGTGACCTGGATTGGATGGGTCAGGTTGTTTTTTAACTAGAAAATCATAATCATAAGGCATGCTAGTAGCCCCATCGTCAAGCCAAAGCGTTCTACCAGCTTCTGAGCTAGCATGATCCCCAGAGGACAAACCAAGTAACTCCCACGTCATTGTTTGCGCGACTTGCGTGAGCGATTGCAGAACTTCTTGCCTGCAGGCGGCAGCTTTAGGGTCGGGGGACAAGTACGGCTGGTGACCTGGATTGGCTGGATTGGATGGATTGGGTCGTTCTTGTGATGTCATGGCTAGAATGATAGCATAAAGATTTCGTAATGTCAATACCCATCAGAGCAGAAGTATCCACCCACCATACATCTTGGACACATTTCACTAAACTAGAAAGGAATAGAAGAGAGACAATATAGAAAGATGACAGACAGTCTATTCAGCGGCTCCTTCTCCTGCGGTGTCCATATACACTCTCGCACCGCGAGAAATCGCACTATCACGCATAAGGAAAGTACCAAGGACGTCGAGTCGTGTCGTTTCCAGACAACTGCTCCTGCACGACCTTGTCATACGTAAACTCGCGCATCCCAGCACACCCAAGCTCAGAGCCAATGCCACTATCTTTAACCACAGACCAAGGGCACGGCGCAAACGACTGCAGAGGCTCATTAACCCAAACCATGCCAGTGTCACTACGCCGAGTGACATATTCGGCAAAACTCGCGTCATCCGTCCATACAGATAGCCCAAGGCCGTAATTCGTGCTATTGGCACCGGCAATTGCCTCGTCAATGTTTTCAAACGCAACGAGCTCAACAACGGGTCCAAACACATTTTCTGTCGCCAGCCTAGCATTCTTCGGTACGTCGCAAAGAACCGTCGGCTGGAAAAAGAAACCTTCCATATCCAGCATTGAGCTGCCACCGCATAGTACCTTGGCGCCCTTGTCTACGGCATCCTGAACAATTGAGCTCACAATCTCGAACTGACGCTCATTCGCGATTGGTCCCATATCAACGCCGCCGCTCCAACCAGCACCCACGCGAAGAGCTTTGCTCTGCGCCACAACCCGAGGAACCAGTTCATCCCACAACGCGCTAGGGATAAACACCCTCTCGACGGAACTACACCATTGACCGCAGTTCGAAAAGGCTCCATACACAATCCCAGCTGCCACCAAATCCAAGTTACTGACCGAGGGATCAACAATCAAAGAATCCTTCCCAGAAAGCTCCAACACAGCTTTTCGCAGACGCCGCCCGCAATCCTGGGCTACTTTTCGACCCGCAACGACGGATCCAGTAAAAGCCACTACGTCTACATCGCTGTTTACCAGCAACTCGCCTGTGGCGCCATCTCCGACGACCGTCTGGACAACACCCTCAGGAAAACCTGCCTGATCAAACGCAGCCTGCAAAGCCAAACCACTCTCCGGCGTATATTCCGAAGGCTTAATAATGACACAACAACCGGCCGACAATGCCGGCGCCACAGCCCACACAACCTGCTGGACTGGAGCATTCCAGGGCTTGACCACCGCAACCACTCCGCGGGGTTCCCGAAGAATTCGCGCACGCTTCTCTGGAAGAGTCAGTCCGGTGAGGTCTAAATCTTCCGGCGCAAGAAACTCCGCAGCGTGGTCGGCAAAATACCGGAAAAACACCGCCGACTTAGTCACCTCAGGAACCGATTCGCCGCGAACTCGCCCCATTTCGCGAGTGATCACCTCTGCGATAGCCTCAGCCTCGCCCTCCAAGTAATCCGCCACTTTATGAAGAAGCTGCGCACGTCTCTCGAACCCCAACATTTTCCATTCAGGAAACGCCCGACGCGCTGACTGCACCGCCTCGGCTACGTCGTCTTTTCCGGCCGCTACGAAACGTCCAGTCACTTCCTTCGTTGCTGGGTTGACTACGCTGAAATCTCTCTTCACATCTTCCTCCAAACCTTTGGCACTGCTTGCCCTGAAGCTAGCTTACCACGATGAACTCCACCCCGAAAGCAAGCACGGCCATCACGATGCACTGAACCGCAAGACCTAGAAGAACCAGAAAACAGTCTTCTAACAGTAGTGAAAAAGTGTGATTTTGGTTTTGTATTCGATATGTGTCAACGCTAGCGGATGATTCGTCCGCCGTCGACGATCAGTGTTTGGCCGGTCACAAAGTCTGAGTCGCTAGAGGCAAAAAACAAAATGACCTTTGCGACATCCTCTGGCGTCGCCAGTCTGCCCATGGGCGTACTCTGCGCCAGTTTGTCGGCAGTTTCTTTGCTGTAGTTACTCGTAAATAATTCCGTTTCGACCGGGCCGGGCGCCACCGAATTGATCGTAATATTGTACGGGCCAAATTCAGGCGCCAGCGTCTTCATCAGCGCATCGACACCCGCTTTTGATGCCGCATAAGGCGCACTAGTCAAACTACCGACAATCGAGGAGATAGACGAAACATTGACCACTTTTCCAGCACGCTGTTCTTTCATAGGTTTGCTCACAGCCTTGATGCAGTTGTAAGTTCCCCGCAGATTGGTTTCCATGTTTTTGTCCCACGCGTCTGGAGTCGTTTCGTCGAACGGCTGCGGGATCAAAATGCCGGCGTTGTTAACGAGAATATCGATTCGGCCGAAGTCTTCGATGATTTTTTGCATCATCGCGGCAACATCATCGCCATCGGCCACGTCGCACTGCATCGCGACAGCCTCGCCGCCACGCTCTTTGATTTCGTCCACGACAGCATGCGCCGCTTTTTCAGAAGAATGATAATTGACGACGACCGTGGCGCCTTCTTGCGCGAGCAGGCGCGCAGTGGCTCTGCCGATGCCTTTGCCCGCGCCAGTAACTAGGGCTATTTTGTTGGTTAGTTTCATGCGACCTCCCTCGATGTTGGCAATGTTTGACGATTGGTTATTATACCGCGCAGCACCTACCGTACGCAAAGAAGCCCACGAGCCGAGGAAGCCGCGCCGTCTTGTTCAAAATCGGAGTTAAATCGGATTTAACTCGGAGTTAACTCCGATTTCGAACTGCGCACAAACACAACTACCTCTCCTACGGGTTTGCAAAGCCGAGTATTTACGCGGTGCAATCCAGACTGACCCAACGCGAACGGTGCATAACTATTCGCGATCCACTCGGCAGGAAGTATACTTAGGGCATGAGCAAGATTTACTACGGCCACTCCTGGAACACAATGCTAAAGAAAGTTCGCGAACCCATTTCCGAACACGAGGCACGCCTGCGCTTCGAGCAGGGCCCGTGGTTTACCGTCGTTAGCCTGTCCGAGCCTTCGTCGCCAGCTCCCGATTTCGCGATCGAGCTGCTGCCTCAGTTTGAGTTTGCCCGCGTGATTTTCTACACCGATGCAGGCTCGATAGCCAGAATCCACGATTTTGAGCCGCACGACGGTCAGCTCTTCATGGTTTCATCAACGACTTACACATACCCCGACGACTCCTACTATGGGCAAAGCAAGGCAAATGTGGTCGTAACTATCATGTATTCGCCCGACGGCAAAGCCACCTTGACCAAGGACGATGTGAGCAATCCGCAAGTGACCCAGGAAACGCGGACCGATGTAGATGTTTCTGCGAACTGGGAGCCGATTCCTGAGTTTGGTGATTGGGATGGTCTCGCACGGTGTGATCGCTGGCGGGAGTAAGGTCAACCACCGAGCGCGCAAAACCGCCATTACTGAACCCAGAAAACAGCCTCCCTAGCAACGTCAGTAGTGCTAATCGCAGTGCGCTTAGCGCGCGTCTTTTTTGGCCAACAACTTGCGCCATTTTCTCTGGCGGTGGGCGTAGAATAGCGTTGCCCACGCGTAGACAAACGGCGTTTTCCAGCCAGCGAATAGTTCGATTCTGTCGGTGTAGCTCGTTCTGTCGCCATCAAGTTCACGAAGGATGATTTCGTGATTCCAGACCGGTACGTGGCGGTTGCTCTCGTTGGTATATATTCTGTTCGGATCAAACGCAACCACGCGTATAGTGTGCTGGCCAAATGGTATGATGCCAAATAATTTGGCTCGAAATACAAACGTTTCGCCCGCCCGCCACCGCAAGTCATCCGCTGCATCCACCGGCGCAAAATAGATGTACGGCGCGGCTATGTATTGCAGCGTCCTCAGCTCCCCGAGCAGCGCAAACACACAGCTCTTTGGCGCCGGCAAGACTGTGCTTCGCTCGACTAGCTTACTGACTCGGCTCATTTTTCCCTGTTTTTCTAGCGGAGATTAGGTTTGGCGTATCGTTTTCGTGTTCCGCTTCATTTTGTCGTTCGACTTGGTATAGAAACAGCGGAAGCCCCGCCGACACGCCAATGACCAGCGTGGCGATTATCGGTAAAACGTAGTGCTGAACGTCTTTTTTACGCTGCATGATATAAATACACAGCACGATAATCGATATCGCCACATCATAGACAAAAAACCGGCTCATCCTACTGGCAAACATCTGCTCAGCCATCAACGAGACGTCAAAACCGTTTGCCGCGATGAAGCCGCCAAATTCCCAGTAGGGAAAAATCGTCCCGATGAGAAAGAGTAGTAGATAGAGATGTGTTCGCTTCATTGTTTTGTACAACCCACCATAAGGTTCAGTTTTCATTATAGCGGATACGAATGTTAGGGTCTAAAATCCAGAAAGAAACCCTCTGGCGGTAGCGAAAAGTACGAGCCGAGCCAACGGCTCGCCGACGAAAGAGAGCTATGAAGCCTTTAAGTGCATCTGTTGCAATGTTTTCATGAGTGGCAAAAGCTTTCGCGAATACTGTTCGTAGGCTTGGACGCGACTCAGCGTACGAGGAGTGTACTGCGCAAACAATAACCGCAAGAACTTGATCGTCCCCGTATCAAACGACCCGTCATCTCGCAGGCAAAATGCCGCCGCCTCGTAGTCAAACTCGTAGCGTTTGTTTGCCTGCAGTTTTGCGCCTGCTGTATTGGTTTGCATATTTGGCGTGTGGCCGGCAAGACGAATGAGTTGGGCGCGAAACCAAAGTCCCACGCAATCCGCCGACACATCGTAGTCGTCAAGCGCAGCAAATGCATGTTCGAGCAAGTCATAATACGCTCGTTCGAGCGCATCTTCTGTCACTCGATGGAGCAAAGCTATGAGCTCGTACCCAAGCATAGTGCGATTTATGTCTCGCACGATGCCTTCGTAGTGCCGCACCAGGCGCGACGAAACCAGCGTACTCACACTGCCCCGCCCTGGCAAATACGTAATTTCACTGGTGCTAAAAAGTTCTATACCGCCCGCCAGCTTGCTTTTTACCTTGCGCACCCCTTTTGCCATAAGACTCAACTTTCCAACGTCTGGCGTCAAAACCGTAATAATACGGTCGGCTTCGCCATAATTCACTCGGGTGAGCACGATTGCCGTAGTGCGTTTTTGCTTCATGCGCGCGACCGCTCCGTCTGCGCGACAGCTTCGCAAAGCTGCCTTATGCAAACATGCGACTTGACGAAAACGGTGTGCACATCGAGATCGCGCTGGAGCGCTTCGTTTGCACCGGCATGAGGATTGAGATATGAAACAAGCAGTATAACTGGTATATCACGCCACTCGCTGTAGCTCCGAAACTCATACAAAAACTCAATACCATTGTGCCGCGCCATGTCATACGCCAAAACGACCGCGTCAGGCTGTGTTCTGTCGGCCTCGCCGACCGCTTGCTGCGCAGTGCGCACGCAAACGGTACTGTGACCGTCTTCCTGCAAGCCCGCCGCATACGTTTTGGCGAGCACAACATCTGGTTCAACGACGAGTACATGCATAGCTACACCAACTGTAACTGCCGACAACGAGGCAACGTCGCCGCCAAGCCCGACGCATTATGATACCGCGCAACATGAAGCGTACTGGCAACCGCCGAAAGCAGACCATCAGCAATAAACACACCTGTCGCTGGACCGCTCACCAGCTCGCCATAAGGCTGTTGCGTCCAGCCGCCGAGCTGACGCGCACGGCGCAACGCTTGAGTAGTCAGTTGCATGCGCTGGCTATACCAGCCCGTCACTACGCCGTATCTACTTCGGTGAGCGCCCAGTCGAACGACTTGGTTTTCTTCACCGCTTTCGGATTGCGCAGCAATAAAAACCTGCCCCAAGCTCAGTAGCGCCGACTGCATAATAGCCCTGTCTGTAATAACTGGCTCAAGCCGAGCGGGTACATCTACTTCAAGCGAAACGTGTAGCTGTTTTGCATACGGCTGAAGCAACTGCAACGTCTCTGGAAGCACGCTCGTCAGGGCAACTGGTTCCAGCTCTGGCTCAGCCGTGCCGCCATGCAGCCGCATCATCAGCGTATAGCTTTCGAGTAATTGCAACGACGCGCGGCTAATGTCTTGCACCGCCTGCCACCGCTCACTCTGGCTGTCGGTCGGCATACCGCCCGCCTGCTCACTCAACAGCGCCAGCTGTAACATGGCATGATTAACACCCTCAGCCAAACTCACAAAGAGTTTTTCCTGTTCGTTAAAAGCTTTGGACTGCCGACTTTTCCCCTGCACTGCTACCCTCTCGCTGTACAAACTACTGAGTAGTAGTATAGCCGAGGAGCTGGCGCGTGGATATTGTGAAAATTATGGCGAGAAGCTCGCGTTTGGCAAAATAATCTTGCTGAAGTCCGCATTAAACTGATTCGACTCTATCCAAAGTTTCAGCGTCTTGTCTCGCACCGGAAGCACCACCATGCTACCCTGTTTTGTTGGTGTCAACTGACCGTCAATCCGCACACCAACTTGCGTCGGTGTTTTTGGCAGTGCGTAGGGAGTTACTGTCACTTTCCCCTGTTTTTGCAGCCCTTTAAACTGAGCCATTGTTTGACTGTATGAAGTCGACACAATCTGTGCGCGAAGCGCAAAAACCGACTTTCGGTCGGTTGCCGACGGTACGTAGTCGGGGTTAAAGTACGCGTCGAGCGGCTGCCCTGATTTCGTTACGATATATGCGCTCCACGTTTTGGGATAGCTAATAGTTACGCTGCCGTACGTTTCTGGTCCGACGTATGTTTTCAGCGGCCGTTTGGCTGCCTCTGCGTAGTCTGCCGCGTCTTTCGCCTGCACTTCTTTCGTATTTTGCGCAACTGCGGCTTTAATTTTTTCGGCAACATTGTTTTTATAATCTTGACGACCCAAAAACGCCCATATACCAAACCCGAGCGCCGCAACCAAAAAAACGCTCAGCAAAACCACCGTCACAAGAACTACGGTTGATCCCTGTTCATTTTTTGTATACTTCATACCGCTCATGGTAGCGCATTTTCCACCCCTAACGCAAGCAAATCCGAGCTGCCGCAAGAGCACACCCTCTGACGCTTTGCCGCAAGCGTACCAAAACCAAGAGAAAGACCTGCCAAGAAACTGGACCGCCGAAAAAGCAAACCACCAGGAAAATGCACAACCGCGTGCGCATATGGATCGGCGCCTTCGCCTCACCTCAGTACCGGTAGAGGAAAACGGCATTTTTCTCGGCAGCAACAGCTTTTCCTGGCACCGTAAACGCCACACTCACGAGCGGTTTTTTGTAAACCTTCATGCGTTCATCAAGCCGCTGCATGTACTTGTCCAAGAGAAAAACGAAAACACCGTCGGCTGGCGGCCACGGCGTACGCCAAAAGTTTGCCCAACGTACCGTCACCATGCTGCGGTATTTGCGCGTTTTCCAAAGCGCCACGAGCACAAGCACGGGATTGATTTCAAAACCGATAGCTTTATACCCTTCCCGCGCAGCGGCCAGCAGCACCTTGCCGTCTCCGCAGCCAAGCTCTAGGACCGTCTGCCCTGGCTTCAGACGCAGCAGTGCAAACGCGGCCTGTACCTGCGGCGACATAGTTGGCAGGTACGGAGCACCAAAAAACACCACCGCACCGAACAGCAACAACACAAACCCTCCAGCCCAAACAAGCCATTCCACCTACGCGTCCTGCAACTGTTTTTTTACTTCGTTTTCAGCGTGCTTCAAATAGTCTTCAATATCTGCTACGAGCGCCTTGCCCGCCGCGTGCAGCTGCAAAGCCTTATCAAGCGGAACGTCTTCGCCCTGAAGTTGTGCGAGAATCCGCTCCAGTTCCTCTGTTTTTGCCGCATAGTCAAACTGTACAAATGTTTTACTCACTTTTTCCCTTTCTTCGTTGCGATTGATTTTACCTGAGACATAGCTTCTCCATCTGAAAACATTATCCGAACCTCTGAACCAGACTGTAGCTGCGCCGCCCGCGTAACGACCTGCGACCCCGCTCGCACCAGCGCATAACCTTGCCGAAGCGGCCTGCGAGGATCATATGCCGCTAGCAATTGCAGTGCGGTCTGCTGTTTCTGTCGAGCAACTACGGCAACATGCTGCAGCTCATCATCAAGCCGCCCAGCTAGCACTGCTAGTTCGTTTCGCTGCTGCGCGAGTATCTGAGCAAGGTGCTCGTCGAGCCATTTTCTACGAGTATACAAATGGCGAAGCTCCTCTTTGCGGTCTGACACAAGCACCTCCGCGGCATTACTCGGCGTGCTGGCGCGGCGGTCCGCCGCCAGCTCCGCAAGACAGGTGTCGACCTCATGGCCGATTGCTACCAAGGTCGGCGTACGGCTCGCCGCCACCGCTCGCACAACTCGTTCATCGTTCCACGCCGCCAAATCTTCAGCACTGCCGCCGCCCCGAACCAGCACTACCACTTCCGGCGGCTCGCTTGCTTCGTTTGCCTGTTTCAGCGCAGTGGCGATCTCACCAGGCGCTCGTTCACCCTGAACGAAAACATTGTAGTGCATAATCTGCAGACCGCCCCATCGCGCATGTATAATCTTCACAAAATCCGCATACGCCGCAGAGTCGCCCGCCGTTATCAGCGCAATTCGCCGCGGCACTTGCGGCAACGAACGTTTGCGCGCTGGGTCGAACAGACCTTCTTTTTCAAGCTTTGCCGCCAGCAAATCTGCCGCACGCTTGAGCGCCCCTTCGCCCACAGGCTGTATAGACTGCGCCTGAAAACTAAAGTTGTACAGCGGATGCAGCCGCGGCGAACCGCCCACCCGCACCACCATGCCGTCTTCAAGCGGCCCAGACAGCGCGTACACTGTCGCAAAACATTTGAGGCTGGCCGCCTCGTCCTTGAGATCAAAGTAGACCCATTTGTTTTTGCTAACTCGAAAATTACTCAGCTCTCCCTCAACCTCGACATAGGGATACGCGAAGTCCAGCGTTTGGTTCAGCGACGCGACAAAGTCGCTAACCGAAAAGCGAACCGAAACGACATCTTTCATAGTTTATTAGTATACCCGAATGTTCCAGGCAGCAGGTAGCTCCCAGCAAAATGTAAGCACGATATGTGACTACGTTTTTGCGTCAGGCGGACCTTTTTGCCGCAGATGTTCGTGGTAAAAATACGCACCTGGTATGATTTGGATCGAGATATTGAGTATGCGATACATGACCGTAACCGGCAGACTGAGACGCGACGGCACGCCAGTAGCCGTGAGCGTAAGAGTCATTAATCCCTCGTATATACCAACACCCCCTGGCAAAACACTAATGAGTCCGGCAAAGTTTGCTATAGCGTACGCCAAAATGACCGAACCCACATTCACAAGATCGCCAAACGCCATGTAGACAACGTATATGGTCATTACTTCCCAGAAATTTGCCAAAAGCGCCCACAGCATCGGTTTTTTCAGCCGACTCCAGTCGCTGCTCATCATGGTGTAGTTTTCGTTCAGGTCGTCGAACACACGGCGCACTTTGTCGATTTTGATCGCTTCGAGGTTCTTCGGCCGCACGAGCCGAATCAGCCGATTAAGCCAACTGCTGAGATACGTAAAAAAGCCGGAGATACGCCGTTTGCTACTAATAACGAAACCCATGCCCACCGTCAACATCACGACGACAGTCGCAATGGAACTCGCGAGCAGCAAAATGATACTGTTCATGTGCCCCTGCACCGCCAGTGCAAACACACCGAGCAAAATAAGCCCTTCAAAGCTGAGAAAATACATCACAAGCTTAAAAAGCTGCACCGCCGATGCCTTGGACCCTGTAATACTGTCGCCCTTCATGCGCGCCCCAAAGTACGATATGCCGCTCACGCCGCCGCTTGGAAACACCGTGTTTACGTAGTTGAGCGCCAGCGCGCTTTTGTACAGGTCTTTGTAGCGCAGCTTGTTGCCTACAATAGCAAAGAGGTCGCGGTACAACCGTGTCTGCGCGTCATAGTTCAACAGCTGCGTCAGCGGCATAAGCAGCAGCACCCAAGCGTTGATCTGAGACAAGTTTTCGAGCGTCTCTTTGAGCTGGCCGCGTATGGCAAAAACAAGCGCCAGCAAAGCCGCTACCGTCACAATGTTTAATAACAGTTTCCAATTTCGCCGAAAAAAGGACCGTTCCGCCATACCCTACATGCTATCATACAGTCTATGGACAAAGCAGTCAGTATTCTTGGGCGGCAGCCAGCGCTGGGGCTAGCGGAGCTGGAAAGTCTTTATGGCGCCGAGGTAGTTTCGGTAGTTGCGCCTGGCGTGACCGGACTTGCGCTCGATGCGCCAGAGGTGAACTTTGCGCGGCTCGGCGGTTCAACCCGACTAGCGACAGTGCTCGGCGAAGTTTCCAGCACAGATTTCAAACACGTCGAAAAATCGCTCATATCGTTCGTAAAATCCACCGCCTTTGCCCTACCCGACGAAGGCAAGTTTCACCTCGGCCTCTCTGCCTACGGTTTTACTATAACCCCCGCGAAGCTCAACGCGCTTGGTCTCACGCTAAAAAAAGTCATTCGCAAACGCCACAACGGTTCCGTGCGGCTCGTACCAAACAACGCAGCCGAGCTCAGCACCGCGCAAGTGTATCACAATCATTTGGCAAACGACCAAGGGGCGGAACTGCTACTCATCAAAACTACTGGCGAAAAAACTATCATTGCCCGCACTGTCGCTGTGCAAGATATCGACAGCTACACCTTGCGTGATCGCGGACGCCCTCAGCGCGACGCTCGCGTAGGCATGCTACCGCCGAAACTTGCGCAAATCATCGTCAATATGGCAACCGCGAGCCACAGGCCGCTTTCAGAAATCACCGTCCTCGACCCATTTTGCGGTACTGGCGTATTGCTCCAGGAAGCCTTGCTTATGGGCTGCCGAGCGTACGGCACTGACCTCGAACCGCGCATGATCGCATACAGCACCGCCAATCTCGACTGGTTATCGAAAACCTACGGCCTACAACCAGAACGTTACAAACTCTCCCAAGGCGATGCCACCAGCCATGAGTGGAACCTAGCAGACGACCAAACAGAAGCAAGCGGCCGCACGCATACCGCCAATCGCCGCCAACCGGCCTACACCGTTGCCTGCGAAACGTATCTGGGACGGCCGTTTACAGAAGCACCGGCGCGGGCAGTGCTTGAACAAACCGTCAGCGAGGTCAACACCATCGTCAAAAAGTTTCTCGCAAATATCCACCCGCAGCTCGCTCCTGGCACACGTCTTTGTCTCGCCGTTCCCGCTTGGTACACCGGAGCCAACTGGTCGGAAGCAACCAGTCAGAAGCAATCAGCCGACCGCCGCCTCCCGCCCGTCACCGCATTTCGCCGCCTTCCGCTACTAGAGCAACTGGGTAGCCTCGGTTTCAAACGCATCAATTTCCAGCATGCGCCCCAGGAACAGCTCATTTATTACCGCGAAGGCCAGCTTGTCGGGCGCGAGCTCGTGACATTGACGCGCGAGTAAGGTACACTGGTAGCCTTACTGTACGATACACTGGTTAACAGATACGAAACGTGTAGAGAAAAGTAGATAGCGAGAAGAGGAAGCAGCCGAACAAATCGGCGAAACCGCTGGCAGCACCAGCAACGACGAGGAAAAGCACAACATGCGTACAGCGTTACACAAAATGGTTCGACCCGCCGACTTGGTTGTCGCATTGTACATATTCGGCATCATGGCGGCTGAGCTTTTAGGCGCAAAAACTTTCGTTATCACGCAGCTTGGCGACTACACGCTACGCGCCAGCGTGGCAATTTTTCTGATGCCCCTGCTTTTTACGCTCACCGATGTCGTCACTGAGGTACGCGGCAAAGAACGCGCTCGCAGTATGGTCATATCTGGCCTCGCCGTGATTGTTCTGCTGGTGTTTTATACCGCACTCGCCACGTCGCTGCCGCCCTCAGCTCGCTCTGCGGGCAACGAAGCTGCCTACGACAGTGTGTTTCATAACTCCATACGCATGTCTATTGCTAGCCTTATCGCCTTTACCTCCGCTGCATTCCTCGACATAGCCATCTTTGCAAAATTGCGCGAGCGCATGCACAAGCGCGCCCTGTGGTTTCGTAACAATGTTTCCAACTTTATTTCGCAGTTTGTCGATTCGGCGGTGTTTTTGACAGCCGCTTTTTACGCGCTGAGCTACTCTGTCAGCAGTAACATTTCCTTCATTTGGAGCCTGTTGCTCCCCTATTGGTTGCTAAAATGCCTCATGTCGGCCCTAGCAACGCCGCTCGTTTACGCCGGCGTTCGCTTTTTGCGCACCGACAAGACGCGCGAGCGCACGCAGAACCGTTGACTTTCAGGGGTGGATTGCGCTATAATCAAGCGCAGATTGAGGTTAGATTGGTCTGCGCCTTTCTTCCTCTTTGTTAAAAACTTAAGCGTTTTTGCGCCGCCGCAACGGCTTTGCCGGTAGTAGCCGCAGCGCAAACTGCCGAGCAGCCCAGGCGAACCGTACAAATCTACGGCGAGCGAGGATTACTGCCGGCGGCACAGCAGCGCTGCCCGCAATGCGGCCGCGCAACAAGGAGCAGATATATGTCACATGTAAAAGCAGGTGGTACTTCCAAAAACACAAGAGATTCAGCCGGCCAGCGCCTCGGCGTTAAGCGCTTCGGCGGTCAAGCCGTCAAAAACGGCGATGTTATCGTTCGTCAGGTAGGCGCTACCAAACGCGCCGGCACCGGCACCACCATGAGCCGCAACTACACCATTCACGCTGCCAAAGACGGCACAGTAAAAATGCAGCGCCGCAAAGTCCGCACGTTCAGCGGCCGATCTGTCCGCCGCACCGAAGTCACCGTCGAATAAAGCACAGCCGCCATGCGCCAGGCACCTCAACGACGCAAAGCAAAAACTACACTAGTTGCCGGTCGATATTAGCTATCCCATGCACCGTTTTGTTTGATAAAAAGACTCACGTTTTCTAGGTCAGATGCAACCTGACTGAGATCGAGCGGCATTTCGTAGCCCGCAGCTCCCCCGTACATCTTATCGGCACCTTCAGCATTAACTATTCCATATGCGTAAGCGATTTTGCGTTGACTATCCTCAGAGTACCCCAGTAGGCTTACCGCCTCAGCCAACACCGCAAGAGCATACCCCTCAGCAAAACGCTCATTATGTATTTGTATAGATTGATCTTTGTTTGCCCCGAGTGAATGCTCGGGATGTATTGCCAACACTTTTTCGCTCATGGCATCAAAATTCCCCGCATGAGCCTGCCCATGGACTTCGAGGATACGACCAACGCCATACTGCACCACATGACCAAACTCATGTGCAACGAGTTTTAATACCTGAAATAGCTTTTTGTGTTCTGGCGCAATCTCAGCGCCGACTTGCTCAAGCTTCTTTGAAGTTATCTCCATAATGGCGTGAGGTTGTTCTTTTAAATCGTCCTGATTAAGCCCGATAACTGGCTCGGATCTGCCCGAAACATGTATTTTCTCTGTCGAAAATGCTGGACTGTCGCTACCGGCACGAGCGTTGCGTTCGACACCAATGACTTGACTGTATTTGCCTGCCTCAATAACAAGCGACAATGCTTCGGGGTTTTGCCCACCGATAACTCTCTGCCCTATGCTAGATACTAGGTCAATAGCTTTTCCGACCGAATGTTCAAAATTACTATCTGGCGCAAACTGTAGTTCTTGGGCTAGGGACTTCAACTCCTCCGCATCACGTTCAGGAGAAGGCAATAGAGCGTGTTGGTTCCGTCTTGCAACGTGACGAAAGTCAACCGAAGACATTTCTCCTCCCTGGCTTGAAAACTCCCGAGGAACTTGTATTAAATCGCGCGGAGCCAGTGGTTCCGTAAGCTCACCGCCCTCGACCGGAAGCGCGGGACTTCTGGTGCCGTCTCCAGACAATGCGCCACCACCCAAGACATGAACTGTTTCTTCGCTAAACTGCGAGTCACCACCATAACGCTCAGCATAACCTAGCACATGGTGGGGTTGTATTATGTTCGGTGAATCTTGAACTGTTTCCGTCATTTTCTATTATTTATTTAGTAGCGATATAATAGCACATGCTTTATATTTAGTCAACAAAATCGTCTTGTGGCTTACCTGCTGTGCGTCTGTATGTACAGCGGTGGAGGCAGGTTGTGAATGCAATTATTTCGGTTGATTATGGCCGCCACCTTGAACGGGCTGCGACGAGTCTAAGCACACGCGCCCTAGCCGAGGGATCCGACCCTCTGGCGGCACCACGGGCGGGACACCAGCCTCCAAGCCTGCTTCGGGCGTCGCTTCGGGCGTTCCCCTACCGCCGCCAGGTCTTATACCACGGCCGATAACCCCGACCGGCTTGCGGTTCCGCCATTCCTCCAGAGTCCCTGGCCAAGCTGCACCAAAATCCTCAAATGCCTTATTATACGCACCCGCAGCTCCGGGGTTCGGGAATAATCTAATGTCTGTAGCTGGCAGAACTGACGGACGCTTTTGCCATCCTTCGTAAGATTCGTGTGTAGTCATAACCAAACATTAGCATAAACTTTATAAATAGTCAAACCTACGTCCCCGAATTAACACTCAAAACGCAACCCCACCTATAACTTGAAGAGCCACAGGGTTTCTCCGTATCCTGTTGTTTGCAATAGAGCAACTAATACGAGA